>Ga0067045_1002430_pt1 | contig 129073 bp, 94 predicted proteins | sample TerdegcTABiofilm_FD_59184 | JGI IMG/M metagenome (GOLD analysis project Ga0067045, IMG submission 59184) | Combined Assembly of (Gp0054472, Gp0054536) Wastewater bioreactor microbial communities from Singapore -Terephthalate degrading...
CCTGCCGATCCGTGGTTACGGCTCGATGCTTCTTTTGGGTGTGGTCAGCGCGGTAGGATTGGCTATGCATCGGGCAAAACGTCGTGGGCTGACCGTCGAGTGGGTAAGCAACCTGGCCTTGTGGTGCATCATTCCCGGGATGATCGGCGCCAGGGTCTTTCACGTGATTGAGTACTGGCCGGTCCATTACGGCCCTCTTTGGAAGAGCGCTGGCCCAATTGCTGGCTTGATGGCCATCGTCAACGTGGCACAGGGAGGACTCGTCGTTTACGGATCATTCATCGGGGGCGTCCTCGGCATTGCCGCTTACGCCTGGCAACAGCGCATGCGCCTTCTTTCTGTTCTTGATCTCTTGACCCCATGTTTCCTGATCGGCCTGGCCTTCGGGCGAATTGGTTGCTTTCTCAACGGATGTTGTTTCGGGGGCGTCTGCGAGCTTCCCTGGGCTGTTCGGTTTCCCGCCGGCTCATTCGCCTATCTCAGCCAGGCAGAGCATGGGCAACTCTCTCTCTATGGAATCAGATTTAAGGAAGATCCTGCGCATCCCCAGCGGCTACCCGTCATCCTGGAGGTTGCGCCGAAATCGCCGGCTGAGCAGGCGGGTGTTAAACCGGGTCAACATATTGCATCCGTGAATGGTATTGCGCTGGGAACGAATTCCGGGGAGTCTCCAACCTCGCGTCTCGTCATTCAGCTCATCGCGCTGAGCGGTGATCCCGTCATTGTGGAAGGTGGCCGCGGTTGTGTATGCGCCTGTGGCCAGAAGATTCACGATGTATCCACCGTCTCTCGTCTGAGCGTTTTGTCGCCCTCGGGCCATCTGCCAACGTCCCTGCCGATAACAGTCCGCATCGAAACGGCGGAAGGTGGACATTACACCTGGCAAACAACAGAAGGTCTGCCGGGCCGTAGTCTTTCCGTTCACCCCAGCCAACTGTACAGCGCGTTTAATGCTGCGATTCTCTGTCTTTTCGTGCTCGGCTACGAGCCATTCCGGAAACGCGAGGGCGAACTCTTCGCCTGGTTCTTGGTCCTCTATCCCACCACTCGGTTCCTGCTGGAAATCATCCGTGCCGATGAACCAGGGAGTTATTGGGGTTTAACCATTGCTCAGGTCGTCAGCCTGGGACTGTTGGTTTGGGGAATTGGCACCTGGGTCTATCTCTGGCGATGGGCGCCGATTGGGGAACGTAAAGATCGCAAGAGCGGCTGATGGCAGGGATTGTCTCCAAACCTTGCCCATCTTATCGTAGGGTGAATCGTGGGGGCTATGCGATTTTCCGTGAGGTATCTGTGGGAGGTTGCCATGCGCTTTTGCATCCTAATCGTTGTGGCTCTGTGGAGCACACTGTTCGGAACGGTCGCATCGGCAGTAAGCGCGGCTGATCGTCCGAACGTCCTTATCATTATGGCAGACGATTGCACATACAACGATCTGCCGGTCTATGGTGGAAAGAATGCCTTCACACCGAATATCGACCGCCTGGCAAAGGAAGGCCTCGTCTTTGATCGCGCCTATTTGGCGATGTCGATGTGCCAACCGTGTCGGGCGGAGCTTTACACAGGGCTTTTCCCCATGCGAAACGGCTGTTGCTGGAATCACTCGGCCTCTCGCCCCGGTGTTCAAAGTCTGCCGCATCATCTGGGGCGATTGGGCTACCGTGTTGGACTGGCGGGCAAGGTCCACGTCACACCGCAGGATGTGTTCCCGTTCGAGAGTGTTCCCGGCTTCACGCCCAATTGCACCGCCGAGCCTACACCACCCCACAGTTTGGATGGCGTTCGTGAATTCATGACCCGAAAAAAGGATCAACCATTCTGTCTGGTGGTGGCTTTGGTCGAGCCGCATGTCCCCTGGGTGATGGGCGATCGGTCGCGCTATCCCGTCAAGAAACTCCAACTTCCTCCCCATATTGCCGACACGCCCAAAACGCGGGAAGATTTCGCCGCCTACCTGGCTGAAATCACCTATATGGATAGTCAGGTGGGAGAGATCCTGTCAGGACTCGATGAAGTCGGTCTGCGCGATAACACGCTGGTTTTGTTTACCTCGGAACAAGGATCACAGTTTCCCGGGTGCAAATGGACGAACTGGGACCTGGGCGTTCATACGGGCTTCATCGCCCGCTGGCCAGGACATGTCCCCGCCGGTCGCCGAACCCCGGCCATCGTGGAGTACGTCGATGTCGTTCCAACGTTGATCGAACTGGCAGGTGGGCAGGTTGCCGAAATGGGTCATTTCGACGGCACGAGCTTTGTGCAAGTGTTGCTCGGCCAGAAAGACACTCACCGGAGCTACGCCTATTTCGCCCACAATAATTTTCCAGAAGGCCCTCCTTACCCGATTCGCTCGATCACGGACGGCCGTTGGCATTATATCCGCAATCTGACGCCGCAGGAAATGTACATCGAGAAACACCTGATGGGCATGCTTGGCGGAAGTGCTCCCCACAATGCCTACTGGCCAACCTGGATTGCGCATTCCTGGAATAAGCCGCCGATTTACCGCCTGGTGAAACGGTACGTCATGCGTCCCGCGGAAGAACTTTACGACACAACCGAGGACCCATATGAGATGACCAATCTGGCCGACCGCCCCGACTTGGCCGACACCAAGGCGAGATTGTCTCGGGAACTCGACCGCTGGTTGGCAGAGCAGAAAGACCCCGGCATCCCACTGGACACGCCCGAGGCACACCAGGCCATGAAGGACGGTAAACCAATGTTCTGAATGACATGCGCACCAACCTCGGGGTCATCCTGTGCAATTGCGAGTTGTGACGCTTTCCATCTTCTCGTAGGGGCACCCCGCGGCGCCCGATCATTATGCGATCCAGGGCAGACACGGCGCCTGCCCTTACCTTGTCCTGGACTAATCGTCTCAACGTGCTGATCACAACCATCGGTCCTGCCCCTGCGCGAGCTTTGGTGGGTTCTTTTCGCTGATGCCACAAAAGGCTATCATGATACGCCAAGGTTGTCTTTTTTCAAGGAAAAGTTCAGGCAAACACTTCACGACCTTTTCGAATTGGAAGGAGTCAAAACCATGGCCTATCAATTACCCAAGTTACCCAAACCTCCCAAGGCAAAGCGAAAGCAGATCTATCTCGTGGCCAGCGGTGATCTTCGGCTTTCTGCCAATCAGGTCTGCTGGCCGGCCCAAAAGGCCATGGAAGATGCTTTAGCGGAAGCGGTCCGCGAGGCCGGTTACGAGTTGGTCCGCGCGCATCCTTACAAGGAAAATGAAGGCCATGGGTTCATCAGTTCCCAGAAAGAAGGCATGGAGGTCTTTGCCGGCATCGATCCCAAGGCCCGGCTGATCGTAGCCGAAGCCGTGTGGCAATATTCACATCACGTCTTGGCAGGACTTCTCAGCCACCAAGGCCCGATTCTAACCGTCGCCAATTGGTCCGGTCAGTGGCCGGGATTGGTGGGGATGCTCAACCTCAACGCGTGTTTGACCAAGGCGGGCAAACCGTACTCGACGCTCTGGAGTGAAGATTTTTCGGCCCCCGAATTTCGCCAGAAACTGGCCGCCTGGCTGGAGAAGGGTGAGGTTCGGCATCCCCTTAAGCATGTCACCCCGCTGAAAAAAGTCAAAATCCCTGGCGCCATCAAACGACTGGGTCAGGCTTTGGCTGACGAGCTTCGGTGGAAAAAGGCCATCATGGGGATCTTCGATGAAGGTTGCATGGGGATGTACAACGCAATCATCCCCGATGAGTTACTGATGCCGCTGGGGGTTTTCAAAGAGCGACTCAGCCAATCCACGCTGTATTACGAGACGACGCAAGTGAGTGATGCGGAAGCCCGCGAGGTTTATCAATGGATGCTCGACCGCGGCATGAAGTTTGTCCTGGGCAGCAACCCGGAAACCGATCTCACGGAAGGTCAGGTCCTCACGCAATGCAAGATGTACGTGGCGGCCTTGCGGCTGGCCGATGACTTCGGATGCAACCTTATTGGCATTCAGTATCAACAAGGATTGAAAGACCTGCTGCCTGCCAGCGATCTGGTCGAGGGGATGCTGAATAACACTGATCGGCCACCTGTGAAAAGCCGCGATGGGAAGCGAATCCTTTACGAGGGTGAACCTCTGCCCCATTTCAACGAAGTCGATGAATGTGCTGGGCTGGATGCCCTCATGACCTACCGAGTCCATAAGGCGATGGGCCAGCCCGTGGAAAACACGCTCCATGATGTCCGCTGGGGTGACTGGGATCGGTCAGGAAGTATTCCAGACTACGTCTGGGTATTTCTGATCAGCGGTTCGGTCCCACCGGCGCACCTTGTCGGTGGATGGGCCGGGGCTTCCAGCGAGCGACAACCTGCGATGTACTTCCGTCTGGGTGGCGGGACACTGAAAGGCATCTCCAAGCCCGGGGAAATCGTCTGGTCGCGTGTTTATGTCGATGATGGACGGCTTTGCATGGACATTGGGCGGGCAGGGGTCGTTGAACTTCCCCCCGAAGAAACCGAACGACGCTGGAAAGAAACCACGCCGCAATGGCCCATCATGCATGCAGTGACCTACGGCGTCACACGTGATCAATTCATGGCCAAGCACAAGGCCAACCATATCCAGGTCGCATATGCCAGCGATGCAGATGCCGCAGATGCGGCAGTTCTAGCGAAGGCCGCGATGGCTGATGCCCTGGGAATTCGCGTCAATTTGTGCGGCACACGCAAGAACGGCAAATCGTGGTGATGTTGTCCAGAGTGACGATACCGAATCCGAGAGACTGCATTCCAAGAAGGAGTGTCAAGTCATGCCCGAAGCGCTCCAGTGTGTCAAACGAACGGCCGTTATCACCGGGTGGGATTTCAGCACCGGCGGCGTGAAGTGCCTCGCGTTCGACATTGAGGGGCACGTCCTGGCAGAAGTGCGGTTGCCCACAGACATCTGGTTTGGCGACAGTCCGGCCACAGGCATTCGCGAGTTAAACGTCATGCAACTGGAAGGTCAGGCCTATGCCTCTGTTCGGGCGATCGCCGCTGAGTTGACCCGTCAGGGACGTATCAAAGACTGGGTCGCCGGGGGGATTTCGGCAACGCATCACACGTCTGCACGTATCGATGCCCTGGGCAACCAGGTCCGGCGTGCCATCTGCTGGAACGACGCCACCCTCGCGGAGTACCACGCCAAAGGACTCGCCCGGCTGGGAGGTCAAGAACGCGTCCAGGAGCTAATCGGCGGCCCCTGGGCCATTCGTTACGGACTGAGTCACCTGGTCAAGGATGAGGTCCATCTCAGCCCGGCCGATTGGCGACGGACGCGCCGCATCGCTCCGCACGGTGTTCTGGCGGCGGGGTATTTGACTGGCAATTTTGATGTGTGCAGCGTCTCCGTGGGGGCCTCATCCGGCATCATGGACCTGCGGACCAAGAAGTGGCGTCGGGAGATGCTGGAGGCGTTAGAGACCGAAGAATACCGATCTCTGGCATGGAAGCAGTTGCCCAAGATCATCGATCATTACACGCCAGTCGGTCCAATTTGCGAGCCGGTTGCGATCCAGGCCGGTTTGCCACCCCGTGTTCGGCCGCTCATTTTCCCCACCTCGGACGACCAGCAGGCGGGATTGGTCGGCGGCGGCGCCGTGGACGCCGGTCAGGTGGCCGTGATCCTGGGAAACTCTGCCGTTGTGAACAGCTCATCGGTGGAGCGACCCCAGCGTGGTCAACTCGATGTCATGCGGCTCAACTGGGGGCCGTACCTGTGGATGCGGTGTTACAACAACGGAGCGCAGTTCCTCGACCAGGTGGTGGGGCCTAAGCCCGATTGGGCCGAGCTTGAAAGACTTGCCCGAAATGTGCCGCCGGGATCCGATGGCTTTCTGGTCCTGCCGTTTGTCAATCCGGAGCCGTCATTGGGCATTTCCCAAAAGGAAGCCCAGCTTCGGTGGTTCCCGAAGATGCCGGAGAGCACGGGGCAAGGCTACCGGGCGTCGCTGGAAGCGATTGCGTATTTGATCGCTTTGGCGATTCAGGAGCACGAGGACGCGGGCCAGAAGATCACCCGAATCACCGTCTCGGGGGGAATTGCCCGCAGTAATCTCATGTGCGAGATTCTGGCTTCGGTCCTCAATCGGCCGTTGCTCCGGCTGGAATCAGAAGAAGGTCCTGCCTTGGGCGCGGCAGTAACGGCTCTGGCTGCCTTGGAATCCCATCTCCGCAAAGCAAAAGGGATCCGCAAGAAATTCAGCGTGGCAGACGCTGTAGCCTGTATGGTCCGGTTTCGCGGTACGGTGGAACCAAATGCCGCATGGGTTGAAACGTACCGAGTCGGTCTTCAACGTTTTCGCGATGAGCTTGCGTGCGTGAAGGGATAACGGAACATACTTCAGCGCGCCTTTGGTGAATAATTCGCCACGGAGATCGAAACACCCCCTGTCCCAAAACGGTGGGGGCAATTCGTGAATTGCCCCTACCACTGCGTGAATCGTTCCGATTGGCAATCGTCGTTCGTGCCGAATCCCACTTCAGTCGCGGTACCATGCTCAGCTGATTACATGAGCGAAGGTCTGGGGTCTTCAAACTCTGCGTTGAGAAAGAGGTACTTGTAAGTCTCCGTCGTTGGTTGTGCTAGGGACTCAAGTTCGCGCGGCGCAAATGGCAGGAGCATGATAATCTTTCGCCGAATGTCCTCAGGTATTCTTTGAAGATAAGGTTCCACCAAATCTGCCCGATCTTCCTCGGAAAGGTTTTCAAAACGCGGATCGATAACGCGCACGCGGATTGAACCCGGGTTATAACGATAGGCATCCACCCGCTCAAAACCTGCCTCTCTCAGCGCATTTTCGACAACTCGCGACTCATCAGTGCGCATTGTGTGCCATCGTGGTTCGGTACTTTGACTCATGGTGATCCCCCTGACAATTGTTGGGACACGAATTCATAAATCATTCTTGCCGTCTCAAGCAAAAATTCCGTCTTACCTTTATCTCCGAGGCCCGTTTCGTAGCGTAGCTCAACACCCCAAGTAAACGATTGCCGACGCAATCTCGTTGCGATCGGCTCAGGCAAAACAACTCCCAACTCACCATGCAGAATACCCACAAGTGTTTCCGGGCGATGCATGGCAGCACCCCGAGTCACTCTATGAAGCTGTTGAGCCTGTTTTTCCGGTTCCGTACGATGCAAAATAAGTGCCTTCAGGCAGCATTCCACAGCATAACCTCCGATGTACTCGGCATCCAAATACATCCCCTGTCGGAATAGCAGATCAGCCGCATGCATCCGCTGAGCAGCAATCAAAAGAAAATCGTGGCTGTTCAAAGGCGGCACACGCCCCTCCTGTTGTTAAGTTTAGAGAAACGCACTCTTAGAATCACTTTCTCTAACCTTCCCCGCCGGTCTCAGTCCCGGATCACCGTATCCTCATGCTCATAGCACGGTGCACAGCAACACAGGAAACGCAAGGTCGAGTCCCCCGTGTTTGTGATCTGGTGATAAACCCCAGGGGGAATGGCAATGGCATCGCCCGGCCCCACCTCCTGTGTCTCTTCCCCAACCTGCATGGCGGCATGCCCCTCAAGGATGTAGTAAATCTCCTCCGTTTTGACGTGATGGTGTCCTTGCGTGCTACCGCCAGGGGGAAGTCTGGCTTCGGCCAAAGATTGGTTTCTGATGCACGAATTCCTATAGGAGAGAAGTTCGCGAATTTCCGAACCATCCTTCGTAATAAAAGCCGGGATCTGGGCAAGATTGCGAACGTCCATGGGCTGTCATCCTCCATCGATTTCACTGCACCAGACGAATAAGGCTTGCTGGTAACTACCGAATCATGGATATCATGATAAGAAGAGCGATTCAACAAGCCAGAGGGTTGGCAGGTACCGTTTGGATACCTCGAAGAGACGGCACTCGAAAGACTTGTTGTGCCCTCGTACTGACGAAGCCTTGCCCTCGTAAAGGTTTCTTGCCTCAAAAACGGACCAGCTCAGGCAAAGGATGGGCATACCCTCGGAGCTTCTGAATCCTCACGGGTTACGAAGAAGGGAGTAAGGACAAATCACCATGTGGACACCGCTCCATGCCGGATTGGGAGGGAAAGAGCCCCCGAAAATCAATGCTGCCCCAGAGCACGGCACAATGGCCCAGTTCGAGGAACTGCTGGCCGGTCTGTCGTGGTTTGACCGCGTTCTCGTGCGGGTCGGAATTCGATGGCTTCGACGGATCGTCATCACAGTCATCGGACTAACACTGCTCTTGATCGGCGTGATCATGATCGTTGGACCGGGACCAGCCACGGTGGTCATCCCGATAGGGCTGGCCATCCTGGGTTTAGAGTACGCCTGGGCAAGGCGACTGTTGCGGCGTCTCAAAGGCTACGTGGATGCTGGCATCACTCAGGGGTCAGCCTGGCTTGGGTTAGGAAAAGCACCGAATACTTCAACGGCTGCCGAATCGACTGCCCAAAAGCCCCACGATTCTGAAAGTCTGTCTCAATCGCGCGACGGTGCGCCTTCGACTCCTTCGTGATCCCCTGCCATGAGCCGATTTATCCAGCAACGCCATCGACAGCCGATAACACTGGAACGGCCCCGGGAGTTGGTCCTGGCCTGCCCCCAAATGAAAAGTAACGTCAATCTTTCCCGCATTGTGCGGGCAGCAGGCTGCTGCGGCATCCGTCGTCTCATCTGTTGCGGCAATGCCCGCATCCTTCCCGAAATCGCCCGCGAAACAGGCCCCGAGCTACAAATTGAGTTCCACCGCTCTCTGCTTCCTGTTCTCAGGAAGCTTAAGGCCGATGGATTTCCCCTCATCGGCCTGGAGCAGACAACCGGCTCCAAATGGATTTACGAGTTTTCCTTTCCCCGGCGCTGTGTCCTGGTGGTCGGGCATGAGCGTCTCGGCATCGAAGAGGATGTTCTCGCCATCCTCGACGAGGTCGTCGAAATCCCCGTGTATGGGTTGCCGTTTGCTCACAATGTGGCCACGGCCACGGCGATCGCACTCTATGAGTATTGTCGTCAATACCCAAACGGCTAGAATCAGTAGCATGACGACTCCCAGGCAGCGCTAGACAGTCAAACCACGGTATTCGTGGTGTCCGCATTTTTTCTTCTGCGCACGTTCTTATGTCTGAAAACCGTGAGATTGTCCTCGTCAATATGCCGTTTGCCCAGCTTTGCTGGCCGAATCTGGGCCTGGGTATGCTCGCAGCCGGAGTAAAAAAGCGGGGTCTGCCCTGTCGGACTCTGTACCTCAATTTTCGGTTGGCCGAACATCTTGGCTATGAGACCTACCAATGGATCGCCGATAATTATGCTTTTACCCTCGGCGGGGAACGGTTATTCGCGGAGGTGTGTTTCGGAAAGCTCCCCACAGATCATCGGGCTTACTACAAGGAAGTGCTCCGCCCGTCCGATCCTGAGTTTTCGTGGGAAGAATATCAGGACTATATCCAGCTCTTTCCCAGAATCGCCCGTTTCATGGATGGCGCCTTCGCTGCCTATCCTTGGAAGCGTGCGGCGGTTGTGGGATTTGCAACGACGTTTCAGCAAACGCTGGCCTCGGTGACTTTGGCCAAGCGAATCAAGAAAGGTTTTCCCAACACGGTCATCGTATTTGGCGGAGCCGCCTGCGAAGACGTGATGGGGATGGAGCTTCTCAGGCAGTTTCCCGAAATCGATTACGTTTTCCTAGGAGAAGCTGACGAAACATTCCCCGAATTGGCCGAAGCCATTCTTCAAGGCCGGACGCCACCTGCCCTTCCCGGCGTCGTTTCGCGGCGAGATCTGTGCGATGTGCCACGAGCGAGTGTTACGCAGGTGGACGAGCGTCCGGCTCAACCGGCGGCAAATCCGAAGCAGTTTTCGGCAAGTGTCGCCCTGGGACAATCGGCCCTGGTCAATGATCTGAATGTTCTGCCTTATCCTGATTTCGATGACTATTTTGCCACGCTTCGCCGCAGTCGTTTGCGGCGCGAATTCGTCCCCATGCTTTTCTTTGAAATGTCTCGCGGGTGTTGGTGGGGCGAAAAGCACCACTGTGCGTTTTGCGGGCTGAACGGTCAATCGCTCCGTTTTCGCAGTAAATCCCCCCAGCGGGTGATTGATGAGTTACGGCACCTTGTGACCCGTTATGACCTACCTCGCGGGTGCGCCGCGGATAACATCCTTGATTTTCGCTATTTTAACTCGCTTCTGCCGGAACTGGAGGAGTCCGGCTTGGAGTTTCGTTTTGCCTGTGAACTGAAAACCAATCTCAAGCGCTCGCAGATTGAGCAGCTTCTTCGTGCTGGTTTGCGGACCGCTCAACTGGGGATAGAAACGTTTGACTCCGAGGTTCTGAAACACCTGAATAAGGGCGTTCGGGGTTATCAAAATCTTCAGACCCTGAAATGGTTCGCCGAGGCCAGAATTGGCGCGGATTGGAATATTCTCTACGGCTTTCCCTGGGAAACGGCCGAGACTTATCGTCGCCTGACGCGGCTGATCAAAAAGATCACGCACTTCCCCGCGCCATTGGGCGTGGGTCGTGCCCGCATGGACCGGTTTTCTCCTTTTTTCGAACATCCAGAGCAATACGGGATGAAAAACCCTCGGGCTTCGCGGGCCTTCCGGCATGCCTTTCCCTTTCCCCAGGAGGTCCTCGACCGTCTGGCCTACTACTATGAGTTCGATGCCGATTGGGAGTCGCAGCTCGAGTTGGCCAAACCCTTCGTGGAAAGGATCCGTCGCTGGCAAGAAGGATATCTCGGCGGCGACCTGACAATGCACTGGAAATCGCAGGACAACTTGGTCATTTTCGATACCCGAAATCGGCGGACACGCGAACACCGCCTGCGAGGGTTCGAGGCCGACCTTTACCTCCTTTGCGATGCCGCCCAGACTCCCCACACACTTGTGAGATTTGCCAGCGAGCACTCCGTGACGGTCAATGATCTGAAAGCACTTCTGCGGCAATGGATTCGGGACGACCTCATGATCCGCTGGGATGGTCGATTCCTGAGCCTGGCCGTATGGACACAAGAGCAGTCGCCCCTCTTTCAGGCAGGATACGATAAATCAGGGGAGCTTTTCGATCTTTGAAACCTCTTCCAGCAAGAAGGGCTGCCGACATTCTGGCGGATAACCGACATTCTGCAGGATCAATTCGTTTCCCAGACGCGCCCGCACGACAGGCTGCGCCCCATCATTCGTGAGAAGAACATTCTCCAACCGAAGTCTCCCGAACTGGGTCGCCTGGATGACGGTCTGCGCCGCTGATTCTCGACGAAGGGTGATCGCGGTGTTCCGTAAAGTCAGGTCAAACTGGCGGTCCTTGTCCCCCAGGATAAACACGGGAAAAGCTATGCCCTCCGCCTGAATGTTTTCAAACACCAGGCGTTTCGCCGGTTGACCCGTTTGCCAGACCCCTTTTTCAAAATCATATGAATACACACGATCGACATTCTTCATCGTGCAATTGCGGACGAGCCAATCATCGCTGGGTAACTTTGGGTTACGATCAGTTGGGGCAAAATGGACAAAACCCGACAGCATGTTCGTACGTGGTTTGCTCTGACGCAGCGTGATCCGGTGGGGATATTCCCCCGGTCCCCAGAACTGGCAATTCTCCACCAGCAGATGAACACATCCCAGCCGAAATCCATTGCAGGAAGAATTGATCTGACAACCACGGACAGCGAAGTTTTCATTGTCACATCCCGCGATGCAATCATCGCCGGTGCGAAAGTCACAATCGACGATCTCGAAATTCTGGCAGGCCTGGGCATGGACGCCGTCATGGCCCCCACGTACCTTGACTCCTTTGACCCCCACATTCTTGCATTCCCAGCAAATGATGGCGTAGTTTCCTGTTCGCATTAGGGTCACATCGCGAATGGTGACGTCGCTGGAACGCACCAGGCGGATTCCATGCGGTCCGCGAAATCCCTCCTCGCCTCCCGGCCGTTCACAATCGGCGCCGTCGATGCTCCCTGAGCCTTCTATCGTGAGATCTGTGATCTCTTCGCCTAAAAAAAGCGAATCGGTCCAGCGTCCCGGGCCGTAATCCCGCCAGTCCGTGCTGCCCTGTAAAGTGGCGCCCTGTTCCAGGACCAACCGGATGCCGCTTCGCAACCGGATATTCCCCAGGATAAATCGCCCAGCAGGGACGCGAACCGTTCCTCGGACCTCCGCAGCCTTATCGATGGCCTTCTGAAGAGCCTCTGTATCGGCTTTATCGTCGTCCGCAACGGCGCCAAATTCTGTAATCGAAAAACTGGGTCGTTCTTCGCTCATGGCCAAAGCCGAGATCATTAACCAGAAGATAACCGCCAACCGAAACACGTCGAGTCTCGTAAAATATAGAGGATTTGATCGCATGATCGTCTCTCCCGAAGTCATTTGTCTGTCATGTGTCGTCAATCGCGCACAATTTGTGTTCGGCTCGCCTCATTCGTGGCTGATCCCGCGAGTGTTTCCGCCACCAATGATCTGCGGCTGAGACGATCCCGTCAAGACGCTCTCCGTTGTCTTCACAGACCCAAGGCTTGAAAAGATCATCCCGTATGCAGAACAAGCAATGCCCGATTGATCCTTCCCCAAATGCTGTTCGTGTCGCCGTCATCGGGGCTGGAATCAGCGGCCTGGCGGCGGCCTGGCAGATTCGGAAACTGCGACCCGAGGCTCAGGTTGTCGTTTTTGAGAGGCGAGAGCGAGCCGGTGGCGTTCTGGGTACAGTGCGGGAAAACGGCTTCCAGGTGGAGCGCAGTGCCGACAACTTCATCACAACGCTGCCATGGGGCGTTCAATTGTGTCGCGAGCTTGGCCTCAGCGACCGGCTCGTGACGACCGATCCCAACCACCGACGAGCGTTCGTTGTCTGGCGGGGACGTCTTCACCCATTACCCGATGGCTTCTTGATGATGGCGCCGACACGACTCTGGCCACTGGCGACGACGCCTCTTCTGTCACCTTTTGGAAAACTCCGCGCGGCGATGGAGTACCTCATCCCCCCGCGATCTGATGATGAGGACGAAAGCCTGGCGGAGTTCGCACGCCGGCGATTGGGGCGGGAAGTCTATGAACGCCTCGTGGAACCACTCGTTTCGGCGGTTTATGGCGCCAATATGGAGCGTCTCAGCCTGCTCGCCACGCTGTCACGCTTCCGTGAGATGGAGCGGCGCCACGGCAGCCTGATCCGCGCCATGCGGGCACAGATGGCCCAGCGACGCCGGGCTGGAAAATCTCCGGCAGGTCATGCCGCAGAAAGCGGCGCTCGCTACAGCATGTTCGTCACACTTCAGCAGGGATTGCAGGACCTTGTTGATCGTCTGGCTGCGGGTTTACCCAGCGGTGCGCTGCGACTCAACGTCGGCGTCTCGACCATCCAACGCGCCAATGGGCAATGGGTCCTGCAGCTGAGCGATGGCCAACAATTCGTAAGTGATGCTGTGGTGGCAGCTGTTCCATCCTATGCCGCGGCGCCGCTGTTGCGCGAGCTGGACATTCATCTTGCCGACGAGTTGGCCGCCATCACCTACACGGGCAGCGTAATCCTGGCCTTGGCTTATCGCCGTGATGACGTGGGGCACCCCTTAAATGGTTCCGGGTGTGTCGTCCCTGCCGTTGAGGGTAGCCCACTTCTGGCCGTCAGTTTCAGCAGTCAAAAGTACCCTCATCTGGCTCCAAAAGATCATGTCTTGATTAGGGTTTTCGCAGGAGGCGCCCGACGCCCCGACCTGGTGTCGCTCGAAGATGGTGAGATCATTCGCCTGCTCAGAGAAGAGGTCGAAAAGCTCCTCAAGATTCGTGGCCAACCTGTCTATCACTGGCTCTTCCGCTGGTCGCAGGCCATGCCGCAGTATGAAGTCGGTCACGGCGACCGCCTGCGACGGATCCACGAAAGGCTAGCCGCCTGGCCGGGCCTGGCCCTGGCTGGCAATGCCTATCGGGGTGTTGGGGTTCCCCACTGCATCCACAGCGGCCAGCAGGCAGCAGCAAAGGCCCTCGGACTTCCGCTTGAAGACCCGCAGACAACGTCCTCTGCGTTTTGATTGTTGCCGGGGGGTGAATTTCAGAGAAGAACCGGGAAGGGACGCTTTCTGTTAAGAAAACGATTCACCCCGGTTTTCCTGATTCGTTTGGCAACCTCGGACGCGCCTGATGCTGGGTTTGGGAACTGTCGTGGGCGAGTGTTGGTTTGGCCGATCTTGCGTGGGTGTGCTTTTTATCGACCAGTTGTTCCCAAGGTTTTTGGCACGCTTGTTGTCAACGACTTGCAGGAACCGGGGTGATCGCTTTTTGGATTTCTTGACTTTTGGCAGGACTGACGAACCGGATTCAGGAAGGATGTCGCATGTCGCTAAGGCTTTTGGCTCGTCACAGTTTCATTTCGTTTCAGGTAGGAACTCAAGGTTGGCTAACTCGTAGGTGGGATTTTTCAGGTAGGATTTTGAGGTAGGTTGCTGAGTAACTTTGGTTGAGGGTAGGACTTCGTTAACAGGTTGGTGATGGCTACTGATTCATGGCCACGCCATTGATTTGGGCGGGGAAGAGGGCTTCATTTCGGAGACCATCGAGGAACTTCGCGGCGGCCACATATTCGGCAGGCGAGAGTTTGCCGATCTCTTCGCGGAGCAGGCTCTTCATCATGTCCACATTCTGTCGAACCTTGGCGAAGAAGGCACTGGCTGCACCATGCTCATTGGGCTGACGGGTGGCGAACAGTTCCTCGAGGGCAGCACGCTGCTGGGCATACCGATCACCCTGGAGGGCTGCTGGCCAGTGGATCATGCGGGTAACAGGATCCAGTTCCGCTGCTGTCAATCTCTGGACTCGTGTCACCTGAGCAGACGCCAGCTGGCTTGCAGGCTTGGCAGTGTTGGCTGCATTCTTGCTTTCACCCGGGCTTTTCGTCGGGGTGTTCTGAAGGGCCAGATAGGTGTCCCGTGCTTGTTTCCGATCCCAGTAGGTCTTTGCATATTTCAGGGTGTTATCCAGACGGACAGATTCAGTTTCCATATTGACTTTCCGAGCATTGGCAATCGCCACCGCAGCATCGGCCTGGGCTTTGACCATCGCCGCTTGGGCCTGCATGATCGCGGCATAGGCCTTGATCATTTCCGCCTGGCCTCTTGCGATTTCCGTTTGTGACGCTGCCATGACGTAAGTTTCATTCTGCCAGGCCTGGGCGACAGTGGCTTGAGCATCAGCACGACGGGCAGCGAACAACGCAACACCAACCAAAACGGCGCAAATCACGATACGGCGTGTCATGGCTAAACCTCCTTAGGCAAGGAAAGACCAACAGAAACTCGTTTTTCAACCAAACTTACAGGCACTTCACGTTTCGGACACCACCGCCAGGAAAATCCGCACTCGGGTTTGACATATAGTGTGAATACCCTAGTACAACTCCGGACTTTCTCCTTGGCAATGATGGGGCACTCTTTGAAGGTGTTTAAGGTGGGACTTCTTGGAAGGTTTTCAGGTGGGATCTTTGTTTAGGGGAGGAAAACCGAGGTTTCCTTCAGAGGTTGCAGCCGACCTTTACCCTGGTCGATCGGGGTGCACATCTCACTGTGCTCCGCAATCACACTCTCACCTTGTCGCGGCACCTCCTTTCCAGCTCGGGGTGAAAAATCCGTTCCTCAGCTTGAACTCACACTTCCTATTGCTTCACTGATTGAGAGCCTCTCCAAGATGCAGGCTCTCGTTGTTCCTCTCTTCTTGTAGGGTTTTCACCCTAGTAAACGTCTGTATCCTATCACTGGTCGTGTTTCTATTTCCTGTCTGGCTGTTTTGTGTTCACCTGTTTCTTCGATCGTCGGCCTGGGAGGCCGCCGGACCCACGACGGTCTCCCAGGGCGGAGGCGGGGCCTCAAGGGGTCGGTTAGGGCGGGATGTAAAACCGACCGGCGGGAAAGCGGATGCTCCTCGCATCCTGTGGTGTGACACTTACTGTGTTTCCGTGGCGGTGACACTACCAGGTTTCACAAGACTTCTCACACAGCCTGATTCACCGCTACTTATAGGGGGGATATCGTGGTAGGTGATTTCAATGGGAGCTAGTTATCGAAGACTGCTTGTCGCTCGTTTTCGGCAGGTCTCACGCGGCTCCAGGTTCTCATCACTCAGCCCATTCGCCGCGTCATTGTGCTCCGGTTTTTAGCGTTTCTCTTATTTCGTCGCAAGGCCAGTTTTTCCGGATTCTTTGTCACGTTCGAACTGACCCATTCACCTGGCTTCTTTGTTGTCTTCGGAATTATCAGCACAACCGGTTAATGTTTTTCTTTCTTTCGTCGGGCTTTTTCTCGCCCGCCGTCGTTTAGTCGTACAGTGACGCAGACTTTTACCGAAAGTTTTTTCGAGTTGCAACATCAAATCGTCTGCGTCCCACAAATGGCCATGGCATTCTCATTAAGCTCAATCGCCGCTCGAAACTGTCGCACTTGACGCCCTCAACTGCTGGGCGCAGATCGCGGGGACAGACAATTACGGAACAACGGTCGGTACGACCCGTGGTCGAGGCAATTCATGAATTGTCCCCGTGCTCTTCGGCAGCCGGTGCTCCGACCTCCGTGTGAGTCTTCCAAGACAGGTTCTCTGAATCAACCAACGAGGCCCGACAACGTATCCTTAGGGTTATTCCAGGATGGGCCATGACGGCCGCACCGTGTGCTCCCACCTCGGAGAAAACCTTCCCATAGGATGGCTCATGTCAGCCAGACAATCTTGGCAATCGCTTTCGTGTTACGCGAGGAGTCATAATTCACACCGCTAAAGCCGCTGATTTTCCCACCGCTGTGCCCCGGCGAGTCATGCAGGCCGCGACGAAGGCCAGGCATGTCCCCGACGGATGAGGGGGTTATGGAAGTCCGCGCACCGAGCAAATACTGTGCCAGCTAGCCGGTAGAACCCCCACCATGGCGGTGTTTTCGCCCTATTCCGCTTACGCATGGGCTGACTTTTCCGTTTTTGTCGGTAAAATATCGGTGGATTGTACGATTGTTGTTTGAAGCGAGAAACTTCACCTGCCGAAAAGTTACCCCACCTGTGTGGGCACCTAACATGGAGTGAGCAACTGGTGCCATCATATTGCAAAAAGTCCTAGAGCCGGAAGTGCGTCTCGGTTAACGCCTCACAGACAAGAGCAATTCACGGTTTAGCAGATAAACAGATCAGTGAAGGAAGCTAGTGTTCTGACCCCTTGGCCAGGGACGGCGATCTGTGCTCGGAAGCCGGCAATCGCGCGTCGCTGTTGCGCTCGCGATGGTGTTACGAATAGGAGCCGTGCCATGGGATATGACAGTTACGTCCTGGAGGCGAGGGGCTGGGTCGAGCTTGCATCAGCAGGCACGAGTGAACTTACAAGAGATTTCCTCGAACAATTCACGCAGCATCACGAGAGGATCTTTGGCTATATATTCAGTCTGGTCCACAACGAGCAGGACGCGCGGGATATTTTCCAGAAAGTGAGCCTGCTCCTGTGGCAAAAGTTTGAGACGTTCGATCAGGAAGCGGATTTCTTCTCCTGGGCCTGTGGTGTGGCCTACAATGAGGTGAGGAATTACTTCCGCACGTCGTCACGCAACCGTCTCTGTTTCAATCAAGAGCTACTGGATACGCTCGCGACAGAACGGGATGACGACGACGAGGACAGCGACAACCGCCTGGAAATCCTTCGGGATTGCCTGTCGCAACTTCCTCAGCATGAGCGGGACTTGCTGATGGAAGTCTATGCGGAAGGTCGCTCCATCCGCGAAATCGCGGAACGACGCGGAAAAGCAGCGCAAACGCTGTACAATCGCCTCAACCTCATCCGGCGTAAACTGTTCAATGAAGTCCAACAGGCCCTGGCCGAGAACTGACGGCCACCCCCCGAGCAGTGATGCGTCTCTGTCAATCACATTGACTCTATGACGCTGGCAGTGCGCGCCGCACACCGGGGAGCCGCAGCCATCGGCCCATTTACCACACGGCGAGTGCGAAGATGTTGTGCCAGAATACGCGCGATGAACTCTTCCGTTTGCTTGACGCGCTGCTCAACGAAACGATCTCTCAAGAGCAGTTCCGCCGTCTTGAAGCGATTCTCCTGGCGGAGGCCGAGGCCCGACAGATCTTCCGCCGATACCTGGCGCTCCATCAGCAGATCCGCACCCTTGCCCAGAGTTGGGCCGAGGAGAAACTCGTCAAACTAGCCGAAGGTCCCGCCCCTGAAAGCCCTCCCACGTCACCACCCAGTCAATTGGGGCAGGGCATTGTTTACGGTTTCCTCATCGCGATTGGACTTGCCGTCCTGGCAGGGGCCTTGTGGTTCCGCCACATTCGCGCCGAAACCCCGTCTTCAGTCCCTGTGTCGTCAGAACCGGTCTCCCACGCCAGGTTTGTTTGCGATCGGCCCGATCTATCCCCACTCATAGATCAGGTTGCCCGCTGATCCTGAGGACGTCCCCTTGCTATTCGACTGGGTCGAGCAAGCAAACTCGTTTGGCGGATCACCGAGTACTTCTCATCACCGATGTCGTCATTTCATGAATCCCGCGGCTTCCAGGCGATCAATCGATCCGGACCAGAGGCCATGGGTCTCACTGCCGAACTGGCCGATGGTTCCGATCATGACCACGATGATGAGGGCCAGCATCACAGCATATTCGACCGCGGTGGCGCCGGTTTCACCAGCTATCAGCAGCCTGAGGCTGCCAAGAACTCGTTGCAAGCGGTTTCTCAACGATGAGTGAAACATTGTTCATGGCCTTATCGAAAAGATGCGTGCGTTCTCGAAAAAGTGACATCCCACTCCCTATTGGAAACATAGCTTGCAACGAGGCGGGGGTCAAAACCCGTTTGTCCACAATTGGCAATCCGCATCCCGTTTGCCACGAATCCGAAACGCGATATCCGTCCCCCAACATGAGAAGCTCGCACAGTAAAACCCGACGGGTTCTCGGCCTTTGTCATGCGCGCTACAATCGACCGAAAGGGTAAAAGCTCGCGAAATAGGAACCATTTGGAGTGTCCTCCCGGATTACCGGTCGGCCCGATTCAGAATTGCCCTCGACACTCGGTGGGATGTCTCGTGCTGAGGCTTTGGTATTTTGGGTAGCATTAGAACGTGATGCGGCCCCAAAGAGCTTGTGGGGATCACCGCATCGTGCCACAGTCTGTCATAAGTGTGGAAACGGAGGACCAATTGTGGAACGGCGAGAAGTCCATTTCTCGGGGATGGTGCAGGGTGTCGGTTTTCGATATACGACCCAGCGGATCGCCGCCAACTACCGCGTGACGGGTTACGTCCAAAACTTACCCGACGGCCGGGTTTATCTTGTGGCGGAAGGCGACCCCCAAGAGCTTGACCGGTTTATCGCCGATATTTACCACCAGATGGGGGATTTTATCGACTCTGCGGAAACCCACCGGGCGCCCGCAACAGGGCAGTTTCAGAGGTTCTTCATCAAGCATTAACTAGACCTGCCATCCAAGGGGGCGATCCCATTGTTTCGTCCCAATCCCACACATAGCGGGGTTTAATATACCCCCTCATTTGCCATAGGGACAGATTGTCGGCTCAACATGGCCCCAACTTGAAAAAATCCTGCAGCATTATCTCTTCATCAATTCATAAGTTGCGCCTGATTCCCGCAAACTTTAACACAAAAACCATTTGCATCTTCAAAATGAGACCCCAAAATTGACTAGGGTACCGTGCGCCCGGCACGGCGCTCGGTTTGTAAGCTAGGTTTTTGTGGGGTGTCTTTGGAACAGATTCGCCTGTGGCCCCGAGATGGGCATGGGCCGGAAAATCTTCGGAAGTTGAGGGTGGAACATGAACCGTATGCTGAACAGACTGTGGCAGTGGTTCCTGGCCTTGGCAGCCTTCGTGACGGCGTGTTTCAGTGGAACCGTCGTGTGCGGCCAGGTGTATTCCAGCTCGGCCGTCATTGCGCCGTGTGAGGGTGCAACCTACAGGCTCGTGTACCAAACGGTTTACGACCCTGTTGAGGTGACGGCTTATCGCCTGGAATGCGAGACTCAATACGAGCAGCGGAAGGTGGTCACGTACAAGCCGGTTTGGGAAACCGAGTACCGTGAGCGGCGCTACACGGTCACCCGTCCCGTCGCCGAAACTGCCGTCCGCGAGGAACGGGTGACGGTTCACAAGCCGGTGTGGGAAACGCAATACCGGGATGAGAGCTACAACGTCATCCGCTACGTTCAGGAAACGGCGGAACGTGAGGAGCGCGTGCGGGTCTTGAAGCCGGTTTGGGAAACCAGCGAACGGGAAGAGTGTTATACGGTGATGCAGCCTGTCCGCCAGGTGGTTTACCGGACACAATATCGGACGGAGACCGAGCCTGTGGTGACTTATCGAACACAGTATGTGGATCAGGGACAGTATGTCGATCAGCTGGTCTTAAAGCCGGGGTTGTTTCCCAACCGTTTGACCTGGCAATCAGGGCGGCCGGTGGTTGATCCCGCGACCGGCGCCGTAACCTGGCAACCGGGTGGTTTGTACTGGGTCCCGAACAACCGGGGACGTTACGAGTTCCGGCAGGTTTGGCAACCGAACGTGGTGGCCCAGGTGGTGCCCCAAACGCAGTATGTCGCCAAAGTCGTCACCGAACAGGTGCCAGTTGAAGTTGTGAGCTACCAACCGCAGGAAGTCCGTCGTAAGGTGCCCGTCCAGGTTTGTCGCATGGTCGAAGAGGAAGTCGTGCGAAAAGTCCCGGTAACTGTCATGCGGCCGGTTGTGGAACGCGTGGAGAAAAAGGTCCCGATTCAGGTCTGCCGCATGGTGACGGAAGAGCAGGTTCGTCAGATTCCGGTGACCACTTACAAATGGGTAAGCGAAGAACGAGTGGAGCAAACCCCGGTTCAGGTCTGCCGCATGGCGGCCGAGGAGCAAGTGGTCACAATCCCCCGAACCGTGCAGAAGTATGTGCCGGTGACTTACACATGCTATCGTCCGCGGACGGTTGTCTGCCGTGTGCCCGTGGATTCCTGCCTGGTGCCGATCACGGCCTGTGAGACCCCGCTGAGCACGGTCACGACCCCTGCACCTTCGGCGGGATCGGTCCAAACACCCACTCCTGCCCAGGGAGGATCACAAAGCCCGGCAGACCAGCAGCCGACGCTCCCGCGTGAAACCCAACGACCTGCGGAGGAGAAACCCTTACCTGGACCGGCTCCTCTTGAGGAGAAACCAGCTCCCCAGACCCCCAGTACGCCGGCTCAACCACCGGCGCCTTCTGGCAGTGCGACCTGAGCCGGTGATGGTCTGTATGTCTTAAATACGTTCGCAGGGACCTACGATTACTTATCTACTTATCTTTCGCTAAAGGTAGGGGCAATTCATGAATTGCCCCTACCGGGTGCCACACAACAGGGTTTTCGGTTTCGTTGTGGATAAGGAAAACACGATGTTAGGCCACGGTCGAGGGCCTGTTTTCTGCGGGTGACGCGGTGCCCGTCTGGTCATTGATCCCCAGGGACAATGCTGCATGCCTACTTAACACGCCCCCGCTTGCGCCATACTGTCAGGCGCCGAAGCGTGGCCAAGGCCCCGTACCCCCGAAGGCCGCCGTCGTACCTTATTTTTTATGACAACCGGCTGGATAACTGCCCCACGCACCCGTTGATGGTCACCGCGCGATCAGGCCTCCACAAGGTCCAGTGTAACCCACAGGCTGGGGTCTTCGCGATAGGGAAGTGGCGGCCCGGCTGAAAAAGTCAGGAGTTGTGAGCCAAGCCCTTTGACCTCGAAATTCAACCCGATACGGGAGTACTGGCGGGGATCATAACCCGTCAAGGCTTCTCTATGGAAAAGCACATCGACTGTGGACTCCCGCTGGTCAGGATCGAGGCCGATGTTGACAGCCAGGCTCTGGGGCGGTGGTGAGTTGGGAACGTCCTTGGCCTTCGGAATGGCGCGCCACGTGACTTTGGCTTCCATTTCGGCTTTGCGCCCTTTTGTGGGCTGAATCTCGAAGTAGTGACAAAAACGTGTCGCACGGTGGACATCCTGTGCTGCCCGCGTGTTGATCCAGATTGAAAGCGTTGTTCCGCGACCTGCCTCGGCAATCCGACGGGCGACTGCTTCATCAAACACCCGAAACTGCAAAGCAAAGGCCTCCTCGTTCCACCCGGCCCGCACCTCCACACGATAGGAAATACCATCCACCGGGGCCAGATTAGGAAGCCGATGACGTTCTGAGAGCAATGCGCCGCTAGGGCCCCATAACGGGTCCTGAAAGTAACAGGGCACCGCAAAATGGAAGAGGCTCCGCGCGGGAATTGTGACATCGAGCTTCGTTATCTCGTTCGCCATTCGGAAAGTCAATCCTTCCACAAGGACATCACACGGCACGAGACGCCAGGTCCCTGAATGATCCAAGCGCTCGCTTCATGAATTCGGCCAGTAATTCGATATTGATCTCGTTCATATCCTTCAAATAAAGCTGAAGATGATCTTCGTATGCGCGGGTTTCATCCAGTTTCCATGTGCCGCCAACCTGGACGACTTCACCTGTCGTGAATGCCTGCGGTTCCACGCGAAAGATCATCCGAAGGCATTCCGGATCCTTCGTCAGGATCTTGGCCCACGTCAGTCCTGTCATGTCGTCTTTCACGATCACCGCGTGCCGCTGATCATACTTCAGCGAGAGATTGGGGTCACACCGGCGGATCAACTGCGTCAGCCGAAGAATGATCCGCGGGTCCCATCGAGGCTCCCGCGAGAATCCTTCCGACGAGACATGCCACAAGATGTCATAGGCAGTCTTTCCTCCGGTCAAGGAGTCGGCAAGATCGAAGAAACCTTCGACAGACAATTCGATGAGCTTGCGGAAGCTCTTGGGATCAAGTTGATCGACCCGTGTAACACGGATTTCAAGTTCATGCCAGGGCCGAAGGGGACGACACTCCGCCAACGGTGTGGGAAGCTGTTCTGGAGGAAACGGTTCGCCGTCGATCCAAAGCTCGTCATCCGACGATGCCGACTGAGCTGTCTTTTTGAAAACCGACAACGTGCGGATGGCCTTCACGGCTTGGGCGGAGGTCCGGAAGACCAAGCGTAATTGACTGTCATCGCCTGTATAGGCATGCAGAAACCACCCGAGCGATTTCCTGCTCGGACAGATCTCCACCACGTTTTGCGAGTTCCAATCCGGTTCAGAGAACCGCCCCGTCGCCCCGATTGCGCTTACCACCCATTCGAGGATTCGGCTATCCCAGCGAATGGGTTTCCCGTTGACGGCGTACTGTCGAGACAGATGCCATTTTCGTCCATCCGTCTCCCAGGGCGTTTTCACATCTTCGCCATGGTCTTGCTCCGATTCCAGCGAAAGCGAGAGTTGCATCTTGCTGGTCGGTGTGAATCGCGGGACTTTCACGAACGGCCCGGCCTGCAGGATTGGTTCCAAAACTTCGCCGGTGTAACACCTCCAGGGAAAAGCGGGTTCCATCACCTCGCCGACCGGCGATGTCGGTTCCTTGCGTTTGCTCCGCTTCCGCCCGTTAGTCTTTGTCTGTTGCGTCTGCCACCAGCGGGAATAGGCCACAATGTCTTCGGGGGTTCCCACGGCGACGACATACCCACCTTCGTCACCGGCCTCCGGTCCCAGGTCAATCACCCAGTCAGCCGATTTGATGACGTCCAGATTATGCTCGATGACAACAACCGTGTTGCCCAAATCAACCAGGCGGTTGAGGACATCAAGAAGCCGCTTCAAATCGTCGAAATGCAAACCTGTTGTCGGTTCATCGAGGAGGTAGATCGTCCGTCCGGTATCGGGCCGGGCTAATTCAGCGGCAAGTTTGACACGCTGGGCTTCACCACCAGATAACGTGTTGGCCGGCTGACCCCAGGCGGAGATAACCCAGCCCCACATCGCAGAGAATCTTGAGAATCCTCGCAATCGGTGGGACATTGGCAAACAGGGATAAGGCCGCTTCACACGACATTTCCAGCACGTCGGCAATGGACTTACCGTGATACGTAACGGCCAGAGTTTCGGCATCAAACCGGCGACCTTTGCAGACATCGCATTCCACCCAAACATCGGGCAGGAAGTGCATTTCGATCTTGATTTGTCCGGCCCCTTCACACCTTTCGCATCGCCCGCCCGGAACATTAAAACTGAAGCGGCGTCGTGTGAATCCACGTCGTCGGGCCTCCGGCAGCGAGGCAAAGAGATCACGAATGAGATCGAAGACGCCGGTGTATGTGGCCGGTGTGGACATCGGGGTCTGGCCCAGCGGTTGCTGATCCACCCGGATGACCTTGTTGATCGCCTCCAGCCCCCGCAGTCCGTCGTGTTCGCCAGGACTCGTCTTACTCCTGTGAAGTCGCCATGCAAGGGTCGGATAAAGAATGTCCTCGACCAGGGAACTCTTGCCACTTCCACTGACGCCCGTCACGACAGTCAGTGTACCCAGCGGGATTGCCACATTTACGTTTTTCAAATTGTGGTGTCGTGCACCGAGGACTTCCAGCCAGCCTTGACCTGGCGGTGTCAGGGTTTCCCACACTTTCCGACCAAGGGCATCCTGGCGGGATCCATTTTCCTTGACGAGCGACTCCGCGATCTTGTCATTCCACCAGGCTTTCATCCGGCGGTTCTTGGGAACCGGGATGGCTTTCTGACCCGACAGATACGGCCCTGTGATCGACTGAGGCTCACTCGCCACAGACTGCGGATGCCCCTGAGCAACGATCTGACCACCATGCTCCCCAGCCGCCGGTCCAAAATCCAAAAGATGATCCGCCGAACCGATGACCTCCCGATCATGTTCGACCACGAGCAACGTATTCCCCATGTCCCGCAGTTTGTGAAGGGCTTCCAGAAGTCGCCGATTATCACGGGGATGCAGCCCAATCGTTGGTTCGTCAAGAACGTACAGCACACCACACAGACCACTCCCGACTTGCGCGGCGAGGCGAATCCGCTGAGATTCGCCACCGGACAGAGTCGGCGCCGAACGGGCCAGCGTCAGATAATTCAGCCCAACATTCACCAGGAACTGGACCCGATTCTCAATCTCCCGCACAATCTCACCCGCGATCTGCCGTTCCCGTTCATCCAGTTGCCATGCCCGGATTTCACCGATCAGTCGCCCAAGGGGTAAACGGCACCACTCGTCGATTGTTCGTCCACGGAAGCGAACAGCCGCCGCATCGTCCCGCAAGCGACTGCCCCCGCACATGGTGCATTCAACCTCCTTGATGAAGCTGAAGAGCGTTGTCCGCAGCCGATGGACGCTGTTGGATGCGAACTCCAGACAGGGGTAAATACCCCGATACTGGAACCGTAACAAGAGCTGAGGACCGTCGTCCTCCTTACCCGCCTCATCGGGTCCTTTGCCTTTATCCATTTCCCGTTGAATTCGTTCGTAATCGTCCACGTAAACATCGAACCAACGCTCGCCTGTTCCGTGGAAGATCAATCTTCGAGCATGTCCCGGCAGTTCGCCAAACGGCCTATCCGCGGGAATACCCGTGTCCCGGCAGAACGCCTCGACAATTGCCCGGGCCAGCGGCTGGCTCGTGTTGGGCCAGATCAGCAGGGCCTGCTCCATAAGGGTCTTTTTCGGGTCGAGGATCAGAGCCGCAGGATCAGCCCCGGTCTCCACCCCCAAACCCTGACAGCCCGGACACCACCCCAGGGGACTGTTGAAAGAAAAATTATTGGGAGAAAGCGGCTCAAAGCTTCGCCCGCACCGGTGACACGCAAAATGCTGACTGTGGACGACCGTTTTCCAAAGGGGTTCCGGGATCCGGTCCTGGGGATAGAGAACGACGACGACTCCTTCCCCCAACGTCAGTGCGCTTTCGACACTTCCGGCAATTCGGCTTCGTTGATCAGGACGAATCACCAGGCGATCGACCACGACTTCGACCTGATGCTTTCGGCGGCGGTCAAGTGCCGGGGGATCGTCCAGACTGTGAATGGAACCATCAACCCGGACCCGATTGTAACCCGACGCCCGCAGGTTCTCCCACAATTCCTTCGGATCAACTCCATCTCGAAGGTCGAGCGGCGCCAGTATGTAAATCCGTGTACCCTCAGGATGATCGAGCAACTTGTTGATGATCTGATCGACTGTTTGCGTTCCGACGGGAACGTTACAGGCGGGACAATGCGGCTGCCCCAGCCGGGCCATCAGGACACGGAAATAGTCATAAATCTCGGTGACCGTTCCCACCGTGGACCGCGGGGTATTTGCCGCATGTTTTTGTTCAATTGCAATGGCGGGAGACAATCCCTCGACATGGTCCACTTTCGGTTTCTGCATCTGGCTGACAAACTGCCGCGCGTAGGTGCTGAGGCTCTCGACATAGCGTCGCTGGCCTTCCGCATAGATCGTATCCATGGCCAGGGAGCTTTTACCGGAGCCGCTTCGCCCGCAGCACACTGTGAGCTTATCGCGGGGGATTTCCACGTCGATGCCCTTCAAATTGTGCTGCCGAGCACCTTTAACAGTCACCGAAGAGATGGGTTTTGTCTGTCGCGTTTTTGCCTTCAGGCTTTCGAAGAAGGATTTTCGCTCCTTGTCACTCCCGTTTCCCTTGGGGAGACTCTGTCCCGCCAGAATGGCTCGGAGAAACCGGCCCGTGTGGGAGGCTTCAACCTGGGCCACGTCCTCCGGCGATCCGGCGGCCACAACAAATCCCCCGGCCTCACCCCCTTCAGGTCCAAGGTCAATGACCCAATCGGCCGTCTTGATGACTTCCAGATTGTGCTCGACCACGACCACAGTGTTCCCTGCTTCCACAAAACTGTGCAGCACCTTAAGAAGCATTTCGATGTCGGCAAAGTGCAGACCCGTTGTCGGCTCGTCGAGGAAGTAAATCGTCCGCCCGGTGCTCCGTTTGACAAGCTCTCGCGCGAGTTTGACCCGCTGGGCCTCGCCCCCGGAGAGTGTCGGCGACGGCTGGCCAAGCTTCATGTAATCCAAACCCACAGCCCGCAGGGTCTCCAGTTTATGGCGAATGGCCGGGATGTTTTCAAAAAGCTCAAGGGCCTCGCGGACTTCCATGTCCAGAATGTCAGCGATGGATTTCCCCTTGTAACGAACCTGCAACGTCTGCCGATTGAACCGCGATCCATCGCAGACCGGGCAAGTGACCCAGATGTCGGCGAGGAAGTCCATCTCCAGCTTCGTCGCCCCGTGACCTTCACATGCTTCGCAGCGTCCTCCTTTGACGTTAAAGCTGAACCGACCCGGCTGGTAACCGCGGACCTTTGACTCCGGCAAACTGGCGAACAACTTTCGAATGTCGTCGAACAGTTTGATGTAAGTCGCAGGATTGGACCGGGGTGTTCGTCCGATCGGCGACTGATCGATGGCAATCATTTTGTCGAGATGTTCCAGCCCTTCAATTCGCTCAAACGCCCCCGGGTTGCCTGAGCCGTGGTTGAGATCCCGGTTTAAGGCTTCCACCAGGATGTCATTGACCAGCGAGCTTTTGCCTGACCCCGAGACCCCCGTGACGCACACAAATAGCCCAAGCGGGACCTCGACATCAATACCCTTAAGGTTGTTGTGGCGTGCCCCGCGGATCACGAGCTTCTTGTCCGTCGGTTGGCGACGTGTTTGAGGAACCGGGATCATCCGTTGCCCGGCCAAGTACTGGCCCGTCAGGCTTTCCCGGACTTTCATGACATCTTCGCAACTTCCGACGGCCACAATCTGTCCCCCACGGCTGCCGGGACCAGGGCCAAAATCAACGATGAAGTCTGCCGCCCGCATGGTGTCTTCGTCGTGTTCGACCACGACAACCGTGTTCCCCTGGTCGCGGAGTTTTGCAAGCGTTGCCAGCAGCCGATCGTTGTCCCGCGGATGAAGTCCGATCGATGGCTCGTCCAGGATGTACGTCACGCCGACCAGACCCGACCCGATCTGGCCGGCCAGACGAATCCGCTGCATCTCCCCCCCGGAAAGGCTGGGAGCGGAACGATCCAGCGTCAGATAATCCAGTCCAACATTCAAGAGGAACTCCAAACGGTTACGGATCTCTTTGAGGGGTTCTTCCGCAATCTTTCGGCCAACGTCATCCAGGACCAAATCGGTGAAAAACAACCGGGCATCGGAAATAGGAAGAGCGCAGATTTCCGGGAGCGATTTTTCCGGTGCACTCTCGAATCGAGGGTGCGAAGTCTCAATTCGAACGAAGCGAGCCTCAGGACGAAGGCGCGTTCCCTGGCAGCAAGCACACGATGTGATGCACCGGGCTTTGTCAATCGCCTCTTTGATGGACGGGTCGTAAAAATAGGCGACCGACATTTCAAGAAGGTCGCTGATGCCCCCCGACACATCGAAAGACCATAAACGCTGCTTAATCCGCAGCGGAACGTCCGGGGTATTCACCCCAAAAAGCAAGATGCCCTGAACCAGCGGAGGCAATTCTTCCCACGCCGTTTCAAGAATTGTCCCCTTTTCGTAATTGAGCTCCTCCTCCAAGATTGTCGCCCATTCTCGCATATAGTATCTAACACGTGGCGACATTTCGTACCATTTACCGAAAACCGAGATCACACCCTGCTGGATCGAGCGGGTCGGCTTTTTGATAAAACCGCGGGGATCAATGATCTCCATGTGTCCCAGCCCCTGACACTGCGGACACATCCCCTCCGGACTGTTGAAACTGAAAAGCTGGGGACTCGGCGGGGAAAAGCTGATTTGACACCGGGGGCACGCATACCGTGACGAAAACCGCCGCACGCCATCCTTATCTCGTTCACCCTGTTCCGGCCCGTCGTCTGCCTTGCCATCTTCGCAAACGACCAACACTTCGCCATCGCCCAGGTTAATTGCCGATTCAACGGCCTCGGCCAATCGGCTTCGCTGCGCCGGGGTCACCTCCAGTCGATCGACGACCAATTCAATGTCGTGCCGCATGTGTCGCCGCAGACTCAGGTTCTCATCCAAGCGGACGACGCGACCATCAATCCGGGCACGGGCAAAACCGCGGCGCTGCAATGTGCTCAGCAGGCTGTGATACTCCCCTTTCTGTCCGCGGATAACCGGCGCAAGGACCAGAACTGTCTTTCCGGCAAAGGAATGCAGGATTTGTTCGACAATTTGCTGACGCGGTTGGGCCTGAATCCTTTCACCGCATTCGGGACAGTAAGACTTTCCCGCCCGCGCATAGAGAATCCTCAAGAAATCGTAAATCTCGGTGATTGTTCCCACCGTCGAGCGGGGGTTTGATCCAGCCGTTTTCTGGGATATACAAATTGAGGGGCTTAGGCCTTCGATCCGGTCCACGTTGGGTTTGGCCATCTGGCCGATGAACTGCCGTGCGAAGGTGGACAGGCTCTCGATGTATCGGCGTTGTCCCTCGGCATACAGCGTGTCAAACGCTAGAGAGCTTTTCCCGGAGCCGCTGACGCCCGTGAGACAGATCAGCTGATTGCGCGGCAAGACGATGCTAACGTCGCGGAGATTGTGTTCCCGTGCCCCTTGCACAACGATATCGGAGGCAGCCATGCGAAATCACCCAAAAAGAAGCAGAAGCCCGCAAAGATACGAATGTGAGAAACAACACCGGGCGAAGGATTTGCGTCCGTACAAAACGGCATTATAAGCCCCGTACGAAAGATATGACAAGTTAAAGGATTCTAGCGACTCCGGCATGCGGTAAGTTCTCCGGCTGCCACGTTTCACAAAATGTCCAAGCTTCGATGCCAGTTGCTACTCCCTCATCCCTGATTCTTGTAACCCGTATGTGGGGTTATGAATTTAACGAATGAAACAACTAGAGCAATTTCAACGCTTTTGCCGATAACACTATCGACCTTACCGGCGGTCTGTCGGTATATTGTTCGCCCCAACGCTGGGCACACTGACATGGGCCAGGTTATTTGGGACATTCCTCGCTAGACAAGGACGGACCCTATGGCATCACGGACGACTCCTCGCAGCGGTCGGCAGCCGCATCGGCCAATGAAACGACGTCTCTCCCTGGAACAACTCGAGGTTAGGGAACTCCTCAGTGGTCTTGGCCTCAACGATTCGTTCATCACACCCCTCGGACTAGGGGATGGGGGGGCGGTGTCTGGCAACCTAATACCTCAATCGATTAGGTTGATCCCTGCCCCGTGTGTAGAGGTACCAGCTACCATCTCGCCGTATTCCCCGCCACAAAAGGTGGAAGCCTGGATCGATGGAAGTACCATCCATTACCGCGCTTTCGTTAACGGAGCATGGGAAGAGTCGTCAACCACTTACAGCTCGGACAAGCTCATTATTGAGGTTCTCGCTCAAGATGGCGTCGTGGCCTGGACTGTCGGCACCAAGTTGGCTAACGGGCAGGTCGTTGCTCGCCAGGTGGGCTTCGCCATTTACCACACGAATCACACGAATCACACGAATCAGGGGAGATGGGTTCAAGGAGAAGCTCCCAATCTTGGTGTGCTTTCCGTCGCACAGCTTGTGAACCGGGAGGGCCTGATTGCATGGACGATCGGATACCCCACTTCTACGGGAAGCTTCGTCCCGCGAGCTGTTGGTGCGGCCGTCTATGATCCCGACGCGGCCGAGGGTGGCTGGAAGTACTTCCAGACGGAAGGCATCAACCAACGGACAATCGGACAGCTCTCCGCGACGGGTGAAGGCCTGGGTTGGACCATTGGCCAAGAGGGGGCCGGGGTAGGCGGCTCCACGGTCGTCAAATCTGTGGCGGGCGCCGTTTACGATTATCAGGCCCACGAATGGAAACGGTATCAAATCAACGCCAAGTCGGGCGAGGTTTTCGTCAACTTCCAGTGGGCTGGCAAAGCCATGTTCTACCAGAAGGCCTATGGGAACAATGGCTCAGCCGTGGGGGAAGAAATCGGTGGTGCCGTTTACGATGAAGCCCGACACCAGTGGAAATCCAACCAGACCACCTATCGGGGAACCTATCGAATTGGAGAGGTCCAGGTCGGGGACCTCGCGATGGCCTGCACATTGATCGATCCCAGTTCTGGCAAACAGGTTGGCGTTGGCTTGGGCGCCTGGGATTCGTCCGCCGGTGGCGTTGTGATCAGGACGATTCGTGCCGCGGAATCGCAGGTTGTCGATCGCATCATGGCAGGGAACGGCGTCCTGGCGTGGGTACTCCGCGACGCAGCCGACGCGAACCGCGAACAACTCAATCTCGCCATTTATGATGCGGGACAAAGGACCTGGAAGCTTTGGTCCACGCCGTCTGGGATGACGCAGCGGATCACCAATCTGCAAATCGACGGCTGGGTGGGCTGGACTGTTCAGAAGCAAGAGAGCGGTGGCACTTGGGTGGACAAATCGGCCTGCGTGGCCGTCTATGATCCCGGCCGTGGTCAATGGAAACTCTTCCAATCCCCCGAGGCCACCGACCGTTCGGTCATCAACTTTGCCCTTGCCCAGGGCATGGCGATCTGGAAGATCGGCTACAAGCAATCTTCCGACGGGTCGTATGTTGCCCGCAATGTCGGAGCCGTGGCATACAACTACCTGACGGGTGACTTCGACTATTGGACGACGACGTACGAGATGGCCACACAGGTGGAATATACGGCGGCCGGCAATGGTGTCGCGGCTTGGTCTGCGGGGAGCACGGTCACCGTCCTCGCCTGGGACCACGCAAACAGCACCTGGCGGACCGACTCGGTCACATATGCCAGCGATGTCCGGATCAGTGGTTTGACCACGGCGGGCCGCTTGGTCGGATGGATGGTGCAGTATCCCAGCGGTTACGACCAGTCGTACATTGCCCGAGAAGTTGGCTATGCCGCTTTCGACACTTCCAACAAAACATGGTCCTATGCAAAAGAAGGCTTCAGCCCCACGGGCCGCGTTACGGAATTGTTCATCCAGGACCAGTTCGTCCATTTCACGGTCGATGGCCTCGCCTACCGTCGCGCTTATAAGGCAGCAACAAAAACCTGGACCGACGACCCCGCCACCGTGATCGCCGCATTTCTGGTGGCTCCCACGGCGGTTCCCGTCAACCGTGGAATCACAACCATCGACTGGTCCAACGGTGCCACGAATGGGTATATTAACTATGGCGATGGCTGGACATTCAACAACCCTTACCATATTCACGCCTATCGTGAGGCAGGGCTTTACAGCCTCACTCAAAACGTTTGGGGGCCTGGCGGAAGCCATACCTGGCCAGCCTTCATCGCGGTTTTGCCTGCCCGTGCTGCCCAGGATCTTGGCACGATCAGCAGTTCGACCCTCACGGACCAGACCCCGACAAACACCACGCTGTGGTACAGTTTCCAGGTCGCGAACGACGGGGCCTTCAAGGCAGAGGTGACCGGCGATGGTGTCGGGAACAAGACCACCATGGCTTTGTGCACATTTAGCAATGGTCTGTATTCTCTGGCGACCCAAGGAGGAAAATCCCTGTCGCTCCCTTCGGTCTCGGCCGGCACCACCTATTACCTCATGATCGCGGGTCTGGAAGGGAACGTGAACGTCGCTCTGGACAATCCGCCAACCCTTTCGCTGGATGATCAAACGGTCACCATCCGCGGCACCGACGGCGACGACACGGTAACCCTTAGCTTCGACGGGGTGGTCCAGGCCGTTGTCAACGGCGTTCCCCTCTATTTCGCCCCGGGGACCACGGCAGTCATTTTCGACGGCGGGGCAGGTAATGACGAGGTCACCTTGCAGGGAACCAGTGGTGATGAATACGCCAACCTGGGCCTTCTCTCCGGGGGTAACCCGGGCGGGATTGTTACGGGGACGGGTTTCCGACTCATTGCCGAGCATTGCGAAAACGTCACATTCATCGGTGGCGGCGGTAACGATTGGGCCGAAATCGTGGATACGCCCGCCCAGGACTTGTTCATCGCTCAACCGGGCGAGTCCGTCATGGAAGGCAACGGCCTTCGTTTTGCGGCCATCGGTGTTCCCGCTGTTCATGGCTATAGCCGTTGGGGCGGCAACGACGTAGCCAGACTCTACGATAGTGCCGGAAAAGACATGCTCATTGCGGAACCACGGTGGTCCAAAATCACCAGTGCCGATGGCTCCTACTTCGTGCGGGCAAAAGGCTTCAAGACGGTGGAGGCGCGGGCAGAAAACGGCGACGTCGATACGGTGGAGTTCCGCGACTCGCCTGGCCGCGACACACTGGCTGTCTCCCCCACCCAGGCCAACTTGGTCGGCCCTAATTACAGTATCTCCACGAAGGGCTTCGAGAACGTTGTGGCCAAGGGTTCGGGAAAGGGCCAGGATGAGGCCTTCCTCTACGGCAGTTCAGGAGCCGATCAGCTCCAGGCCACTCTTGGTTATGCCCTTCTCAAGACAAACGGATTCCAAGCCGAAGTCAACGGTTTCAACCAAATTACCGTCGCTTCGATGGGTGGTACCGACCAGGCATTGATTCAGGGCACGCCGGGAGACGACACTCTCGTTTCCCAGTTCCGCGATGTCACGCTGAGCCGGGCCAATTCCTCCCTCCGGGTCCGCGGGTACAAAACGGTTACAGTGGATGGCAGCTCCGGCGGGACCGATGTTGCCCATCTCTACGACAGCAGCGGAGACGATCTGTTCATCGCAGATCCGTTGGAGGCCATTCTGATATGCCCCAGTTTCACCATCAAGGTTCAGGCGTTCGATTATGTGCACGCCTATTCGGTGACCGGCGGCCGTGATGTGGCCCAGCTCAAAGGCTCTGATGGCGATGACTCGCTCGTGGGCTGGCCAGAATGGACGAAGCTCTCCGGCAGCAACTACTTCCTGCGAGCCAAGTTCTTCGAGGAGGTCCAGGTCGATTCCGGAGCGGGGTTTGACTCGGCCATTCTTTATGATTCACCGGGGGCCGACAATTTGGTGGCCACGGGCACCACGCTGACTCTGTCGGGCAATTTTGGCTCCATCAGTTACCTGAACCAATTGCAGAACTTCGAAAAAGTGCAGGTCAAATCCCGAGGAGGGGCCAATACGAAGTCGGTTGATCCGGCTGCCCTGACGTACCTCCTCCTCACGGGTAACTGGTAAGCGCACCCGCAGGGTGGAGCGAATTGTATCAATCACGAGAAACCTGACTCCCACCGGCGCACCGAAGCGTTGGCCCATTCCAGGGCCAGTGCCTAGTTGCGCCGGTCTCCTATTTTCTGCAGTATCCCCAGTTTCTCATCCTCACACGGCCGTCTGGCATTGGCCGCGTGACCTGGTCTATCCTTCCCTTTTTAACGAGCCGGCTATAGAATCAACAATGTTACGTTGGTGAGGAATAATAACACGACGTGGCAGGTTTAAGGGGGAGGCTTAACGGACGTGGATCTATCATCGCTGGGCAAGTTGCTGGTCACGGTAGGCCTGTTGATCGCCATCGCAGGCGGGCTATTGTGGCTCTTGGGGCTGTCACCTCTCGGCGTGGGCCGTCTTCCAGGGGATATTCACCTCCGTGGTGAACGATGGTCATTCTACTTCCCCCTGACGACCTGCATTGTAATCAGCATTATTCTGACAATTTTACTCAATATATTCGTTCGTCTTTTTCGGTAGTCACGAAAACGTTTCCTAATGGCGCTGGTTGGGGATATTTGCCTTTTTTGTGGTCTGTAGGTGGAGTCTTAGGTTCTCAAGGCAGATCGCGTTTCTAGTTATCTTTCGCTCTGACTAACCATTCGTATGGGGGACAGAACCGACATTCATGCGGTGAGTATGTCTCCGCAGCGGCTGCGGGTGTTGTTGTTTTCTACCCAGGTGAACTGGGGAGGAGGCGAAGAACAGGCGCGCTTGACCGTCCGTGGACTGAGTGCTATATCGTGCGATGTTCTCACGGCAGCACCGGCAGCGAGCATTCTTGGCTCTCGTCTCAGACAGGCCGGTTATCCCGTTTTTGATGTTCCACGGCGAGGTCGCGGGCTATCGGCATGGATAACGCTCCGTCGGGCTATTGGCTGGTTTCGTCCCCATATCCTTTTCATGAATGACCCCCACGCGATCATTCATGGCAGCATCGCGAGCTTGGGACTCAGGGTCGTACGAATTGGCGCCCGACGGACCGTGTTCCGTCTCCGATCCGGCTGGTTATACCGCCGAATGCTGGACGGCATTATTTGCGGTTCGCAGGCCGCGGCCAAAGCATGTCATCAGGCCAAGATTCCCGCGGCACGAATCCATGTGGTGTACGACGGCGTCGATTTGAGCCGAATCCGTGCGGCGAATGCCGATCGTGGACGTCGTGCACTTGACCAGATGGTGAAAACCGACAATTCTCGCTGTTCCTTGCCCCTAGACAGCCAGAGTCACAAACCACTGCGTTTCATCGTTCATGTCGGAAAGCTAACCCCGGCCAAGGGTCAGGATGACCTCTTGACAGCGTTTGCCGGTTTAGCGGACGAATTCCCGGATGTTATGCTGGTGCTTATTGGCGAGGGGGAGACGCGGGCATACCTCGAATCGCGGGTCGCTTCGCTCGGCCTTAAACAGCGGGTCTTTTTGCCCGGGTTTCGGGACGACGCCCTCGATTACATGGCAGCCGCCGACGTGTTTGTGTTTCCGTCACGAGAAGAAGGACTGGGTGGGGCCTTAGTGGAGGCCCTTCTTTTGGGGGTTCCCACTGTCGCGGCTTCGGCGGGCGGTATTCCGGAAATCCTGCAAGGTGAACCACCACTTGGAAGGATGGTCCCCCCTGCTGACCCGAACGCTCTGTGCACCGCCTTACGTGAAGTGTTAAATCTTTCCGAGGACCAACGCCGCATCGCAGTGGATTATGCCAGAAAGACTGCCGAGGAAAGGTTTTCCGATAAGCGAATGGCTTGGGAACTTCGAGACCTCTTTTGGAGGATGGCTTTTACCAACAACAAAACGACATCAAAAGAAAAGTAATTGATGTATCCGCTGCGGGTAAACGGTAGGGGCAATTCATGAATTGCCCCTACCATAAATGCCAATTATCCGTATTGGCAATTGCGGGTCTGGTCAAATTGTCGTCTTGTTAGCGTATGGACTTACACACGCAATTGGGCAGATGTGTTGTGGGTTGCTCTCAAAAGGGGGGCTTCACGAAACCGGCAACGATCAGTATCAATAGCAGAATACCAGTCAAGGAGAAAAGCCCGGTAATTAGCGGACAAGAATTCACAGGGTCGCAATAATGACAGGAACACAAGGCGAAAAAAAGCGAAATAGTCGGCAACGGTCGCTCATCCATCTGGCCGAGGTCAAAGAGCAATTGGCCGCAAAATATGCCCGGCTTGCCAAGAGCGTCAGCAGCCGTGTGCGGCAGCGGATTTATCTGAACCGGGTTAAGAAATTGTCCCTTCAAGCGAAAAATGCCCGCATTATGGCCGAGCAGTGATGTTCAAAGCGCGATCTCGGCCAGCGGTGTGCCCGTCTGCCCGTGATGTTTTCTTTGCTTTCTGGGGAGAAACCCCCTTTTCTGACTTTCCCCGTGGGGGTAAACTAGCGCTTGACGATAAATGTTGGATCGTGGATTGGAGATTTGGCTGACCATGTGGAGGTGAATCGCCTTTTCGAGGGCATCCGAGGCGGAACTAAACCAAGCGGACGAGGACTTGCGGAGTTCAGATGACCATCACAAAAGAGCAGAAACATCAACTGATCGAACAGTTTCGTACAAAAGAGAGTGATACGGGATCGCCCGAAGTGCAAATTGCGATCCTGACATCGCGGATCAACCTTTTGACCGATCATTTGAAGGTCCATCGCAAGGACTTTGCCAGTCGTCGCGGAATGTTGATGATGGTGAGTCAGCGACGGCGGCTGCTGGATTATCTCAAGCGGACAGCACCCCAGCGTTACCTTGAGATCATTCAACGCCTTGGCCTCCGCAAGTGATGGGCGTCGGAGCCTGTCTTTCCTGGTTTGTCCGTTTTCGGCGGTCAATTCAGCTTGGTTATTTCCGAGCGGACAACCCCTCGTCAATGTGCGACCTCCCTGGCGCCGAAAAGGCCTTCTTGTTGGAAAGGTGTTGAGCTTTGAAAGTCCGAGTTGAACGACGTATTGGGGCCCAGACGCTGTGGCTTGAAACAGGGGAGTTGGGCAAGCAGGCGGCAGGTTGTTGTCTTGTCGGTTATGGAGACACGGTTGTCCTGTGTGCCGTCACAACGGGAGCACCACGGGAAGCCGTCGATTTCTTCCCCCTGAGTTGCGATTACCGGGAACGGTACGCCGCGGCCGGAAAGTTCCCCGGGGGATTCCTCAAGCGGGAAGGACGACCATCGCCTCGCGAGGTCCTCATTTCCCGACTGATCGACCGGCCGATCCGTCCCCTCTTTCCCGAAGGGTTTCGTGATGAAGTCCAGGTCCAGGCCATGGTCATGGCGGCAGACCGACAAAACGACCCCGATGTTTTGGCCATGATTGGTTCGGCGGCGGCCCTGGGCATTTCCCCGATCCCGTTTGATGGGCCTGTTGGCTCGGTCCGCGTCGGTCTGATTGATGGTCAGATTGTTCCGTTCCCCACGGAAGAGATGCTTGAAAAGAGCGAACTGGATCTGGTGGTTTCCGGATCGCGGGAAGGGATCCTGATGATCGAGGGCTTCGGTAAAGAAGTGCCCGAGGATGTGATGGGTGACGCCATCATGGCGGCCTACGAGTACGTCAAGCAGATCATCGACTTCCAGCAGGAACTGATCGAAAAGATCCAACCGACGAAGAACCCGTTTGAGCCACCACCGCCCAGTCCGCTTTACGAGCAATTAAAGGCCCGATACTACGAGGCCTTCCGGCAGGCCAAGCAGACGCCTGGCAAACAGGAGCGGGCGGCGGCGTGCGAAGCGCTAAAACAGCAGGCCCTCCAGGAAATGATCCCTGATCCCACGGCCGAGGGCGCCACGCCCGTCGCCGAATTTGATCGGGCATGGTACGAACTGGAACGGCGTGTTGTCCGCGATTTGATTCTCAGTGGAACACGTCCCGACGGTCGCGGTGTCAAAGAGTTACGCCCCATCACCTGCAAGGTCGATGTGCTCCCGCGCGTCCACGGCTCAGCCCTCTTCCAGCGGGGAGAGACCCAGGCCATGATCACCGTCGCTCTGGGAACACCCCGCGATGAGCAGATCGTCGATGGCATCATCGACGAGTACAGCAAGAAGTTCATGCTGGACTACTACTTCCCGCCGTTTTGCGTGGGTGAATGTCGGCCTATTCGAGGACCGAGCCGCCGGGAAATCGGTCACGGCAACCTCGCCGAACGCAGTGTGGAACCGGTGTTGCCCGATCCGGAAGTCTTCCCCTATACGATCCGGATCATTTCCGACATCCTGGAATCCAACGGTTCCAGTTCGATGGCAACGGTCTGCGGCGCGACGCTGGGCCTTATGGCGGCGGGTGTACCAATCCGCAACCCCGTGGCCGGTATTTCCATCGGCTTGATCAAGGAATCGGAAGACAACTGGCTCCTGTTGACCGATATCATCGGCGACGAAGACCACTTTGGCGATATGGACTTCAAAGTGGCGGGGACCCAGAATGGAGTGACGGGCATTCAACTTGATCTGAAGGTTCGCTCCATCAGCGAGGCCATTGTTCGGGCGACGCTGTCGCAGGCCCGCGAAGCCCGCATCGAAATCCTCCGCAAGATGCTCTCCGTCATTTCGCGTCCGCGGGATGACATTTCGGCCTTTGCCCGTCGCCTGCTGCGGACGAAGATCGACTCTGACAAGATCGGCGCCCTCATCGGGCCGGGCGGCAAGACGATCCGCAGCATCCAGGAGAAGACCCGCTCCACGATCGAGGTCGAAGACGACGGAACCGTCATCATCGCTGCATCCAGCTTGGAAGACGCTCAGGCGGCACTCAAGCAGGTTGAGGCCGTCACAGCCACAGTCGAGGTGGGCAAGATCTACGATGGGCGAGTGACAAGCATCAAGGATTTTGGGGCTTTCGTGGAGATCTTGCCGGGCAAGGACGGCCTTTGCCACATCAGTGAGCTGTCCGACGAATATGTCGCAAACGTGACCGACGTTTGCAAGGTCGGTGACACTGTGCCTGTGAAGGTCATCGCCATTGATGACCAGGATCGCGTCAAGCTGAGTCGAAAGAGCGCCCTGCGGGAATTGTCGCAGAAACAGCGCGAGAGCGAGGGCATCATCGAGCCACCGCCGCAGCCCCAGAAGAGGCAACCGCCTCCCCACCGACGTCAGGAACGAGATCGAGGTCGGTGACACGGTTGACATCATCACTGGCAAAGGCCGAGGTATAGCACCCTTTCAACGACTTCTATGGAAGGGTGCTCTGCAGTCGGACCTCATCAGTCAGCACGATTTCTGCTAAGATAATCGTTTGCGATCCCCCGAACCGCGTGGGCGCGATAGCCTTCGGTCGGTTGTGTATCGGGTTATTGGCATACGAGATACTTTGGGGACCACCATGGGCAGTGAAGCATTGCGAATCCGCGACGAGTCTTCCCAGAAGCTGCTCGATCAATACACGGAACTCGCGCGGTTGGCTGGTGCGCTGGCTCATGAGATCAAGAATCCTCTTTCCACAATCCGGATGAACCTGGAGCTTCTTGCCGAAGATTTTGCCCAGCCCGAATCGCCCAGGGAACGGCGTGCCCTGTCGCGGATTGAAATGGTGCAGAAGGAGTGCGATCGACTGCAAACAATCCTGGAGGATTTTCTGAAGTTCACCCGGGCGGATCGGCTTCATCTGGAACCGGCCAATTTGAATGAAGAGATTCGCCGGGCATTGCGATTTTTCTCCGCACGCGCCAAAGAGGCCAAAATCGAGATCATTGACTTCCTGTCGAGCGATCTGCCGACCGTCTTGCTCGATCGCGAGGCCTTTCAGGCTGCCATCCTGAACCTCCTGATCAACGCCCAGCAGGCCATGCCTAATGGTGGTGAACTCCTCATTCGCACTGTCCCTTCGCCCGATGGTGTTGTCATCGACCTGATCGATAACGGTTGCGGCATGGACGCCGAAACGTTGGCCCATGCCTTCGACGCTTTTTTCACGACGAAGCGCGGCGGGACCGGCCTGGGATTACCTACGACGCGAAAAATCATCGAGGCCCACGGTGGATCAATTTCGGCACAAAGCGAAGTGGGCCGCGGAACACAAATGACCATCAAGCTTCCCATTCCCCGTCAGATCCCTGGAGAAGTGGTAACGACTCATGACCGAGCGGGTAACCCATCTCGAGCGTAGCGGCAAATCAACGGACGCGGGCTCCTCGCCACCGGCCAGGGTCCTGATCATCGACAACGATCAGGATCACGCGGAAACCATGGCCGAGGCCCTGGAACGCGCCGGATGCGTTTGCCGGGTGGCCACCTCCGGCCCGGAGGGCGCCAAGCTGATCCGCGAAGAAGAGTTCGACGTGATCATCACCGACCTTGTCATGAATGACATCGACGGTCTGGCAATCTTGAGTCTCGCCAAACAGGAGCAGCCGGAAACCGAGGTCATTCTCGTGACGGGCCACGGGACGATTCAATCGGCTGTCACCGCGATGCGGGAAGGTGCGTTCAATTATCTCCTCAAGCCCCTGGATCTGGCCCAACTGCGGGCGGTCGTTCAAAAGGCCGTCGAGAATGTCCGGCTTCGCCGGGCTAATGTCGAACTCCATCGTCGTCTTGACGAAACGTTTGGGTTCGAGGGGATTGTGGGGAACAGCCCCCAGATGCGAGCCGTTCTGGAAAAAGTCCGGCGGATCGCGCCCACCAACGCCACTGTTCTGATCCTCGGAGAGACGGGGACGGGAAAGGAGCTAATTGCCCAGGCCATCCATCAGAACAGCCCCCGCAAGAACAAGCCCTTTGTGGCCCTCAATTGCGCGGCGCTGAGCGAAAACATTCTGGAAAGCGAATTGTTCGGCCACGTTAAGGGCGCCTTCACCGACGCCTGTTCGGATCGCGTGGGCAAATTCGAGTATGCCCACGGGGGAACGCTCTTCCTGGACGAAGTCGGCGATATGCCGATGGCCACTCAGATCAAATTGCTCCGCGTCCTGGAAAATGGTGAAATTACCCGCGTCGGTTCCAACGATCCGATCAAGGTCAACGTCCGTGTGCTCTCGGCCACCAATCAGGACCTGGAGGGCCTGGTCGATGGCGGCCGTTTTCGCCGCGACCTTTACCACCGCCTGAACGTTGTCAGTATCCGTCTGCCCAGTCTGACGGAAAGGGCACAGGACATTCCCATCCTTATCGACCATTTCGTCAAGATGTTTTCCAAGAAGCACGGCAAACAGATCAAGGGCATGACGCCGGCTGCGCGACACCGGCTGCAAACCTACAATTGGCCGGGAAACGTCCGCGAGTTGCGAAACGTCATCGAGAGCATGATTGTCGTCGATTATGACGGCATTCTGGATGTGGACGATTTGCCCGAACAATTGGCGGAGAGCGATGGTCGCCAGGTGGAGACGGGCAACGTGTCGCTGGCGGCGCTCGTCGGTCGCTCCATGGAAGAACTGGAAAAGATGTTCATCGCCGAAACGTTGCGGGCCACCGGGGGCAACCGCGAGGACGCCGCCCGCATGCTGGGCATTGGCGAACGCACCCTCTATCGTAAAATCAAGGAGTATGGACTGTCGTAAGCTGACAACGGTTCTTTCTGAGCGAACTCTTTCCAAACAACGAGGGTTAATCGCAAGTCAAGACCCAATCGCCCCGGATGCACATCGGATTGACATCCGGGCAAAGCTTTAAGGGATTATTGTGCGACGTTCACCCTGCGGGATCTGAGGGACTTCATGCCGGGAATCAAACGACTTCCCCAAAGTGTGATCAACAAAATCGCGGCGGGTGAGGTCATCGAACGACCGGCTAGTGTTGTCAAGGAACTGGTCGAGAACTCCCTTGATGCCGGGGCGTCGCGGATCGACGTGGCCGTGGAAAAAGGCGGCGTCGATCTCATTCGTATCGCCGACAATGGTTGCGGTATTCCCTCGGACGAATTGGAACTGGCCGTCGCCAGCCACGCCACCAGCAAGATTCAGGATGCCGAAGATCTGTTTCATGTTCGCACGCTCGGTTTTCGCGGCGAAGCGCTGGCCTCGATTGCCGAAGTGAGCCACGTTCGCATTCGCAGCCGGACGCCAGATTCCGACGTCGGCGGCGAAATCCTCGTCGAAGGCGGTGTCGTTCGGCAGATTGTGCCCTGCGGCTGTCCGGTGGGAACTGTGGTGGAAGTCCGCAACCTGTTTTTCAACACCCCTGTGCGTCGCAAATTCCTCCGTTCAACAACAACGGAATTGGCCCACATTTCCGAAACAGTCGCCCGCATCGCCCTCGCTCATCGGCACATCCATTTCACGCTGACACATAACGACCGGCCTGTTCTACAACTCCCCGCAACGGAGAACCTTCTGGAACGCATTGCGGCCCTTTACGGCCGGGAACTGGCGGAAGGGCTGATCCCGGTTGCCAGCGAAGATGGCCCCGTCCGTTTGGAAGGTTACGTCGCCCACCCGCGATTAGGACGCCGCAACGCGAAAATGCAGTTCCTCTTTCTCAATGGGCGCCCCATCCGCGACCGTAATCTTCAACACGCCTTGAACGAGGCGTACCGTGGTCTCCTGACGGTGGACCGCCAGCCTGTGGCCTTTCTCACCCTGACCATGCCTCCGGAACTGGTCGATGTCAATGTCCATCCCACGAAACAGGAAGTGCGATTCCTGGACAGTGGCCGGCTGTATGGACAATTGTTGAGTACCATCCGGAAAGAGTTCCTCACAAGTGATCTCACGACCCGATTGCCGGCGCATCCGGACGTTTCCCAGGCGGATGACACCCCCCACGATCCACGGCAGGCCCTTGCCATCCGCCGTCAGATCGTGGATTGGGCAAAGGGAGAACTGGACCGCCAGCGGGCGGCGACACAGGCGGCACCTCCGTCAGATATAACACCGGAAATATCCAAAAATACTTGCCCATCGGATTCGGTGACGAGCTCCGCCGTCTTTGCCGATTCCGAAAACCCGTTTTCTGCACCACCGGCCAGACCGCAGCAAACCGTAGCGGCGAAACCTCCTCAGACAGAGTCCCCGCAACGACGTTTGCCTTTTGAACAGTCATCGCCTATTCGGGCATTGCAAGTCCATAACCGTTATCTGGTCACTGAGAGCGAAGACGGCGTCGTCGTCATTGATCAGCACGCTTTGCACGAGCGAATCCTCTACGAACAACTTCGTCAAAAGGTTGCCGAAGGTCGCTTGCCTTCCCAGCAACTCCTCATTCCTGAACCGGTTGATCTGACGCCGGTGGAGGCAAACCTGGCCCTGGAAGCCCGCGATTTGCTGGCCGAACTTGGCCTCAACGTGGAACCCTTTGGCGGAAGTACTGTCCTAGTTCACAGTTACCCAGCGATCCTGGGGAATATGGCGCCGGGGGAGTTGCTTCGGGCCGTGATTAGCGCCCTGGGTGATTCGCCCCGCGACATTGACCGGACGACGCTGGTCGATCAGATCTTGCATTCGATGGCCTGCAAGGCCGCAGTCAAGGCCGGCGAGCAACTCACTCCGGAAGAGATCAACGCCCTCCTGGAACAAAGCCGACAGGTCCTGCATTCCCATCACTGCCCGCACGGTCGGCCCGCCATGCTCGTGTTCACCCGTGAAGAACTCGACCGCTATTTTCGTCGCACATGAACCGTCGGTCGGCTGAGCATTCTTGGGTGTACGTCAACCTTGCAAGGGAACGTTATGACTTTTTTCGTGGGTGGCCTTTGTTCTTAGCCCCATCCCGCGATTTTGTTCCGGAATCTATGGTAAGCTCAAATATGGGGCCAGGTAACGACTGTGGCCCCCTGTGATAGACTGCGTTTTTGAGAATCCGGGAAACCAATTTCCCCACCAAACGTCATAACTGTATAGGGCCAATCCGAAAGATTCATCATCTTCTGAATTCCGATTGACGACAGGTTGAACCGGTGGAAGTCATATCAACGGCACGGCGCGAATCATCTGACCGAAGATCGAAGCCAGGCGCATGCCCGGGACAAGTCGTATCCGGCCTAGGGGGCAGGGGACGACGTGTCTTGGGACGATTTTTTCTTCAGCCGTTCGGACGGTTGTTTTTTCTGACGGTCTGGTTTGTCTCAGCGACGGCGTCTGTTTGCGCCGATGATTTGCTTGACGCTGTCCACCGTCAGACCGCCGAGTATCGACAAAAGCTGGAAGAACTCGCCCAGTGGTGCGAATCCAAAGATCTTAAGGCCGAGGCCGAGCGGACCCGGCGGTGGCTTCACCCGGTCGTGGATGACCAACTCCTGATACCCATCTGGCCTCAGAAAATCGGCTTCGAAACGCCGCCCGAGGGCGCCACGGCTGAGCAGGCTGAGTGGTATCGCCGCTGGGCGCAATTGCGAAAAGAGCAGGCCGAAAGCCTTTTCACCCTCGCTCGCGGGGCCGTTCGCAAAGGCCGGGCCGGACTGGCCCTTGATCTGGCGATGGCTGCCCTCCACGAGAATCCTGACCACGAAGCGATTCGCCGCATCTTCGGCTATCAAAAATACTCCGGGTTCTGGCGAACGAATTACGAAGTGCAACGTCTCCGGGCGGGCGATGTCTGGCATGAGCAATTCGGGTGGATTCCCAAGGCCCACGTTTCCCGGTACGAGAAAGGGGAGCGATTTCTGAACGGCCGCTGGATTTCTGCTGAGGAAGAAAAACAACTTCGTTCAAATCTCAAGAATGGGTGGCTCGTGGAAAGCGAGCATTACCGTGTTCTCACCAATCACAGCCGTGAAGAAGGAGTCCAGCTCCTCACGCGATTGGAGCAACTCAACGAGTTGTGGAGTCGGTTGTTCATCCGTTTCTATGCCAGTGAAGCCCAGGTGATGGCGCTTTTCGACGCCCGCTCTCGCCCCTCGCCGATGCCTCCCCGACAACACAAGATTGTCCTGTTCCGTGACCGAGATGAGTACAACCAGGCCCTGGTGACGGTCGTGCCCCAAATTGCCATCACTTCTGGGATGTATGACAGCCGGACCCAGACGTGCTATTTCTTCGCTGGGCCGCAGTCCGACCCGACAACGATCTATCACGAGGCCACGCACCAGATGTTTCAGGAGGTGGGAAAAGCGACCCAACTGCCAGGTGCACGGGGCAACTTCTGGGTCATTGAGGCGGCCGCGATGTACATGGAAACTCTCCGCACAGAGGAGGATTTTTTGGTTTTGGGCGGCATCAATACGCCCCGTCTCCTGGCCGCCCGCGTTCGCTTCCTCCAGGATCATTTCTATGTGCCGCTCCGGGAATTCGTGACCTTGGGAATCAAGGAATGGCAAAGTGACACGCGAATTGGTGCCCTTTACAGCCAGGCGGCAGGACTGATGCAATTCCTGATGCATTACGACGGCGGGCGATACCGCGATGCCGCAGTAAACTATCTGGCGGCGGTTTATTCAGGGATTGATACGCCCGAGACGCTGAGCCGCCTCACAACCAGGAGCTACAGCCAGCTCGACGAGGAATACGCGGCTTATCTCAAATCGCTGCCGGCCCTTCCCCCGATACGAGTCGTCAACCCCTGAGGCCCTGGCCGTCCGATCGCGTTGCCAGGAACAACCACGCGATGGCATATTCTACCCCAAAAGCCGGAAAAACCAACAAAATCAGTTTGACATACATTGGGCCTTGGATAAGATAGAAGGGGAGCCGCCGTCCGTCACACGCTGGGCAATTGTCGTCGTATTTTAGCCCTGGTGTGGCTTTCCCGCACATCGAGGCGTGGGAAACTGGCGGCCTCGCAAGATGCCCTTCTGATTTCTCATGGAATGGTCGCGACGGCTGACCGGTGTCCTTTGGCCGGCGGCTATCGATGAACGAGATAATACTTCGACCCATGGCAAATCAGGCGGCACAACTGCCGGCTGTTGTTCGGGCGAAGAACGCGGCTTAAGTTTTGGTCTCGCTTTACGAAATATCCATTGAAGACAAGCCAATCTACGAGAACGCCGAGGCATGTGAATCTGGGACATTTGGTGAATATACGGCAAGTGATAGCGTCCGGTATAAAATCAATTCTGCGTGGTTAATTAGATAGGAGTCATCGCGGTCTGAATTCGGGCACCGAAACGCGCACGCGCAATTAGGAGATTAGGGGCGTGATAAGAACGGGCCAGCCGTCACTTTCGTTGGTGAAAAGGATCGTACAGATGAGGCGCAGCCTGAATGATCTCTGACCGACTCACCAACTGAGTGTGACGGACATGTATGGAAAGGTGTAGGAAAGGAAGAAACGGATGAGGACGACGTGGTAGCAGCACCATCCCCTTTTACCCCACCATAGAGGGGAATAATTATGCCGCCCATTGAAGTTGTTTGTCCAAATGGACATCGGCTGAAAGTGAAAGACGAGTTTGCCGGCAGGACCGGGGCTTGCCCGATTTGCGGCAGCAAGGTGAAAGTCCCTCAGAAAGCACAGACTTTGACCGAGGATGACGTGCTTAAGTTCTTGGGCGACAATCCCCCACCTGCGGCTGAGCCTGCACCCGCCACCGACGCCCCAAAGATTGTTCGTACTGATTCCCCAGCCCGATTGCCGAAGAAAATCTGCGAAAAATGCCATCGGGAAATCCTCGCGGCTACGCGAATTTGCCCCTATTGCCACACTTACTTAGGCTTCTCAGACATCGGAGTCAGCACGCGCTGAATGGAGGGATTCGGCGAAACAGTGTCGTGGGCGAACATCGGCTCCCACACCTTCATTGTGATACTCTCTTTCAGCCTTTGCTTATCCGTTTAATTACACGATTAGGTTCGTTTCTCATCGGGCTTCTAACATCCGTAAGATGCAGCTAGCAAGAATTGTGCCGAGAGTGCGGATTTTTCAGGTTATCATCACCATTTCAGGGGAGGAGCTTTCCTAGGGCGGTGATGCATATGATTGGTTATAGTACAATTTCAAGAGATTCGCCTGACAATGACATTGATTACCGTGGCCGAGCGGCGGGCCAGCCCGCGGCCAGCGACTCAAGAGACAAGCGGAGGTGCTAAGACAACTCGATGAGTGAGCGATCGATTGCGGTGGTCAACTGGGAGACCCTGGTTGGAATCTTTGGGCCATGCGACCAGCATGTTCGGATGATCCGCGAAGCCCTGGGGGTGCGGGTGACGGCCAACAACAACCGGATTCACGTGAGCGGGGAAGCCTCCGCCGTCAGTCAGGCCACGGAGATCCTGGAACGCCTTCAGGTCATGGTCCGCCGCAACGGTCCCGTGGCTCCGGAAGAGGTTCGACGTTTGCTCTTGGAAGTCCAAACGGGGCCGATTCAGGAAGACGTCTCGCCTATTGAGGTTTTCAGCGGGCGGCGGGTTTATCCCCGAACGCCGGGCCAGGCCCATTACGTGAAGGCCATCCAAAACCACGACATTGTTTTTTGCATCGGTCCCGCTGGGACGGGCAAAACCTATCTGGCCGTGGCCATGGCCGTGGCTGCCCTCCGTGAACAGCGGATCCGCAAGATCGTCCTGGTTCGTCCCGCCGTGGAGGCCGGGGAAAGCCTGGGCTTCCTGCCCGGCGATCTCCAGGCGAAGATCTCCCCTTACCTACGGCCCTTGATGGATGCCCTTCGCGAGATGATCGACCACGACACCCTCCGGCGCTACGCGGACGAGGACCGGATCGAGGTCCTGCCCTTAGCTTACATGCGCGGCCGAACCCTGAATGAGGCCTTCATGATCCTCGATGAGGCCCAAAACACGACCGTGGCCCAGATGAAAATGTTTCTCACGCGGATGGGCCACCAGTCGAAGATTGTCGTTTCGGGTGACACGACTCAGATTGATCTTCCGGCCCACACTCGCAGTGGGCTGATTGACGCCTGGAACCGGTTGCGTCAGATTCGGGGAATTGCCGAGGTGGAACTGACAACCGCCGATATTGTTCGGCACCCCCTGGTCCAGGCTATCGTCGATGCCTACGAAGGGCGATCGCCCAGACGGGATCACAACAAATCCCATGAGGCGACACCGGAATCCCTACCGGCGAATGCTGGGGAGGCAACCAGCGAGGCATTTCCTTCGCCCGGTGAGGTCCTGAACAAGGAGACAAGTCATTAACCTTATGTTTTTCGGAGGAACAAAACGGAAACGAAGCGAGAGGCTGGCGGGCCTGGTGAAGGTGCCGGGGAAATGGGAACTGGCCTGGAGCCGCCTCCACCACACCGAAGTGGCCTTGCGCTTCGTCATCGGCCTTGTGGGCGCCACAATCTTGTGCGTGCTCGTTCAAGCGTGGAATCCCCCTCCCATCCTTCGCCTTGACCCGGAACTCGCCCCCGATAGCACCGTCGGGTTACCTGCCGGTACGCTGGAGTGGCATCGCGTCTTGCTGCCCAGCGATGAGAATTCCCCTCCTGAGAACCTGGAAGCCAATCGCGCTCCCGCCGCCTGGCCACGCCGCGTCCTGCGATTCGTCGCCGTTTGGGCGTTAGTGATTTCTGCGTTTGGGGTTGCCGGAACCTACCTCTTCTTCCGCGAACGCCGGGTTCTTGTCAGTCTCAGCCGACTTGCGACCCTCCTGACGCTCCTCATTATCACTGTGGCGGTCGCCCGCTGGCTGGCCTGGGATATCCCGTACACCGAGATCATCCCCTTAATGATCTTTGCCCAAACGCTGGCCGTTGCCTATCACCGTGAATTCGCCCTTATCCTCAGCAGTATCGTCCTCTTGTTGTATTTGGTCATCACCGGTCACGAAGTCGGCGCCGGGATTCTCTGGGCAAGCGTCCTGGCAGCAGCCGTGCTTCAACTCGATTCTGTGCGTACCCGCACGAAACTTCTGACGGTCAGTGCTATTGCAGCCGGGGTTGGCGTTGTCGTCAGGTTCCTGCTCGCTCTGGGAAACGAAGTCCCCCTGGATATGTCGCTTTTGGGTGAGTTGTGGCGGATTGCCCTGGCCTGCATCGTGACGGGCTTCCTTATGCACGGCCTGCTCCCGTTCATCGAGCGGTTCTTTGGCATCCTCACCGATATGAGTCTCCTGGAGCTAAGCGACCTTTCCCATCCCCTACTCCGCGAACTGGCGCGACGTGCCCCCAGCACCTACAATCACTCGATCAACGTTGGGGCGATAGCCGAGGCCGCCGCCGACTCCATCGGGGCGCGGGGGCTGCTCGTCCGGGTGGGGGCCTATTTTCACGATATTGGAAAGATGCTGAAACCCAATTACTTCATCGAAAACCAGGGAGAATCCCAGAATCGACATGAATCCCTCGAACCGACCATCAGCAGCCTGATCATCATCGCCCACGTCAAAGATGGCGCTGACCTGGCCCGACAGCATCATCTGCCCGAACCGATCATCGACTTCATCGAACAGCATCACGGGACGACACTGGTGGAATACTTTTTTGAACGGGCCAAAGGAAAACAGGAAGGACAGGCAGAAAACAACAAGGTGGATGAGAACAATTTCCGCTATCCTGGTCCAGCGCCTCAGACCAAAGAGGCTGCCGTTCTGATGCTTGCCGACGCTGTGGAAAGCGCCGTGCGCAGCCTCAAAGACCCCGCCCCTTCGCGGATCGAAACCGTGGTCCGCGACATCGCCGAGCGGAAACTTCACGAAGGTCAATTCGACGAAACGAATCTGACCCTCCGCGAATTGCGAACGGTCGAGGATAGCCTGATTCGATCCTTGGTGGCCATGTATCACGGCCGGATCAAGTATCCGGAACGCCGCACAGAAGATCGTCGCGAGACGGAGCGCCGAAGCGAGCTTTCTGGAAGCACGGAAACACGTTTGATCAAAAGCGGCTCGCTGCCTGAAAATGGACGTTCCAGCTCCCCAGGCGATAAGACGCCCAAGAGTGAAACGCCCAATGCCGTTCCGGCGGGCAAAGAGAGTCTTGAACCAGGTGTGTGAAAACAACCCCGTTTGGCCCTCGTTCTTCACTTCCTAGTAACATCCCCCTTCCCTCGGCAAATGCTTGAACCGTCCAATCCGCGGGGCTATAACGACAAACAAGGTGGCACTCGTTACCAAACAGAGAAGGAGGTGTTTCATGTCTCTTCGTGTGTGTCTTTTTGCTGTCACGTTGCTTGTTAGTTTCGCGACCTCAGTGCTGGCGGAAAGCTACCGCAAATGGTCAGATATTACAGGCAGATTTAGCGTTCAAGCTCGACTCGTCACAATCGAAGGGAATACCATCATCCTGGAGCGTGAAGACGGCGTCAAACTGGCTATCGAGAAGAGCAAGTTGAGTCCTCAGGACCAGGCCTATCTTCTGGAAGTAACCACCACCAACCCGTTCAAGGTCCTGGGCGAAGGACCTGAGGGAAAACCACGAGACACGACCACGCCGGCACCAACGGTGGACGAAGCCCCTTCTGCCAAACCATCCGTCAGCGACCACAGTGTCACTGATTTCCAACCCTACTTCATTCAACGCAGCGGTCCGGTTGTCATTAACTGGCTTGAGGTCAAACCCGTCTCGATCACTCCGGGTCTGGGTTGGGAGTTGACGGTCCCCAAAACAGAACCCATGACGCTTCGCGCCAAGACGCTGGGGCTTCCGCCGAAGACTGACGTTTTCGAAAGGGTCTCAGCCCTGGTCGTTAATCCTGCCGTCAAGCGGGCCGTTGTTCTCTATTCGGCCAATCGCCCCGGAAGCCGGGCAAGAACCGACAAGGTTGTCGTGTGCGATTTGGACAGCGGAACCGTAGGCGTCGGAGTAAGAACAGACGCTGAGGTCCCCTTGGCAATTTACCCGGCATCCTCGCCTAATGATCGGTTTCCTCTCTTTCGACGAGATGACTTCGGCTTTGGCAATCAAGACAGACTTGTTATTTACAGTATCGTCCCAGCCAGGGGTGGTGTGGAGGGAGATCTTGATTCTCTGATTCAACTCATGAGAAGGTTTATCTGGTTCCCTTATGAAACGGGAACTGGCGCCGCCCGAGATGTCAAATGGGCTAGTTTTCCTGACGAACGCACACTCATCACATGCAGCGGCCATGGGTTGATCCTCGTCTGGGACCTGGCGAACATGAAGCCGATGGCGAGTCTGCAAACTGTGATGGGACAAATTCCGGCGCTCAGCCCCGATCGGCGATGGCTCGCGTTTGCCACAAAGGACCAGATCGGTATCCTGGACATCAAGAAACGCGAGGTTATTGCTCTCCAGAATACGCCGCAGCCTCAGAGTTTTCCCATCCTCGCGTTTAGCCCTTCCGGACAAAAACTTGCCTGTTTGGCAAACCATCAAACGATTCGCATCTGGGACACAGCGAGCGGAAAACTGGAGGCCGATTTCACACTCCCCAGCGGCATGGTCTTTCAGCAGAAATTCCTCTTTCCCCACGATGATTTTATCCTTGGCGGCGATCGTTATCTCATTCACTGGAGGTCCCAAATCCTCGTGTGGGAATACGACAATCTCGAAGCCGTGGCCTCGCTGGGTGATCTGACATGTGCTGTCACGACTCAGAAGCAGCGCGGTATTGGAAGCGGCGTGCTAGGCCTGGTTGTGGCTCACATCCCCCATGCTGCGGCCCAGCAGGTACTCGATCAGGCGCTGACGAAACCCGAGACCTTTGCCTTCCGTAAGGGTGTCCCAGTGAAGATCGACGTTTCTGGGATTCCAGAGGATGCCCGTGAGAAAGTCACTGAGATCCTCACCGAGCGACTCGAACAAATGGAGTGCGATATTCAGGACCAGGCCAGGATCACGTTGGCAGCGGGCGTCAGCGGCCCAAAAGAGCGAACGGTGTCTTACATTCATTCGGGCGATTACAAGGTCAAGGAATACCAGTTATGGGTGAAAATCCTGGCCGACGACCAGGTCTTGTGGGAAACGTCGGCGGGTGGTGTCCCATTCATTCTCTTCCTTCGTTCTGGAGAAAATGTCGGGCAGAAACTGAAGGAGCTGACGGCCAAACCCAACTACGATTGGTTCAAAACGGTGGTCCTGCCCCAGTACTTGCAACATGTCCCCGTGAAGGGTTCGATCGCCCTGGGTCGCGGACCGCTGACGATCGACGAGTGAGGTGACAAGAGACAAGACGCACCTTGCGGTTTTTTGCCACACTCGAGAGATGGTAATCACCTGTCGCGAGGTGGTGAAACAACTTTAAAAGGAAATTGGTTCGCGGATTCCCAAAAAACTGTACGGGGCAATTCATAAATTGGCCCTGCCTGTCGGTGGAACGTCTGTGGCAATCGGAGTCCTGGCAGATCATGTCCTGGTGGCGATATGGACATATGCCGTTCGTCCTCCCGCGACAGTTTCCCGACCCCAATTTGACGAAAGCAATCGGTTTGCTAATAATTGTGGCACACGTGCGGGTTAGGTTGTTAGCAAGAGCGTCCTGCAAGATTTCCCGCCAATAAACCACCTGGTGGACGTTCAACCCTCGATTTCCGCGGTGAGTGCGGGTGAGTTTTTTGAATACCTAGATGAAGGAGGATTTTCATGATGCGAAACAGACCCACGCGGCGTCAATTTCTCGGCACATCGGCGGCTGGCATGGCCGCGGTGTGGTTGGGAAGTCAAACGGTCATCACAGGTCAGCAGCCGACTCCCCCCAGCGAGACGGTCAACATCGGGTTGATTGGTTGCGGTGGTGAAGGGCGAGCCGTGGCCACGGCCCATTCGCGGTTGCCGGATGCCCGCGTCGTTGCCGTTTGTGATGTTAACTCCAAGCGACTCGCCGAAGCCCGCAACGCTTTCGGCGGGGAAAAGATCGCGGCATACGACGACTACCGACGACTGCTCGACAACAAGGACATTGATGCTGTGATCGTCGGAACGAACGACCACTGGCATGTCTTACCCACAATCCATGCCTGTCAGGCTGGCAAGGATGTGTATGTGGAAAAGCCCCTCAGCGTGTTCATCGCAGAAGGCCAGGCTGCCGTCAAGGCCGCCGAGAAATACAAGCGGATTGTCACGATCGGCACGCAGCAGAGGAGCTGGCCGCACTATCAGCAAGCGGCTGAAATGATTAAGGAAGGAAAGCTGGGGACAATCACGGAAGTTCGGGTGTGGGATTTCGACTGCATGTATCCCGGCTTCGGGACTCCTCCGGACAGCGACCCGCCCCCGGAATTGAACTGGGATTTCTGGTTAGGTCCCGCACCAAAGGTTCCCTACAACCCCAACCGCTACAACCACTTCTACTGGTTCTTCGACTATGGCGGCGGCTGGCAGGTGGACTGGGCCGTCCATCATTATCAGATCGTCCACTGGTTCCTGGAAGCCAAAGGACCGATCTCCGCGGCGGCGATGGGTGGCTTTTACTGCTTTGAGAAGACCAACACAGAATGGCCCGATTCATTCGTGGCCATGTGCGAGTACGGCCCGACGCCGCTGGCCCCGAAAGGATTCGTCATGCAATACACCTTCAGTGGTGCGGCCCGGCGTCAACAGCGGTCCCACAGCAAGTGCTTCTACGGGACGAAAGGTTCGATGATCATTGACCGCAGCGGTTTCACCATCACTTACGAGGCCGGTGAAAATCGTGTTCCGACCGAAGAATTCACTGTCGAGAACGTCTTCAAGAAGGACACCCACGTCACCAGTCTTCAGGCCCACGCCCGTGTCTTTGTGGACTGCATCAAGAGCCGGCAGAAACCACCCGCAGACGTGGAGGTGGGACACCGCGCGACCGTCCCTGGCCATTTGATGAACATCGCCTGGAAGGTAGGACGTAAGATTCGCTGGGACCCGGATAAGGAAGAAATCATCGGCGATGCCGAAGCCAGTGCGCTGCTGAATAAACCCTATCGCGAACCCTGGAAGCTGGAAGTTTGATTCGCTCGCGAAGGGGAAGTCGTAAGCTCCTGCTCGCTTTTCGTTGATGACAGTTGACACCAAGAAATGCGGACGGCCTCGTTAAGAGGCCGTCCGTTTACGTTTCTTCGTCAGTCTCTTCGTTGAGGGCCTCTCCGGCTGAGTGCGTTACGTGCATCGGCACGTTTCTTCAGTCGGTTGCGAGGGGACGCGAGGAAACCCCACACGTTCGTTCCTCGCCAAGAATTGGGAATAACCCAGATCGTCTTCTCAGCAACCCGACTGCCCGGATTTCGCATCTCTCAGGACACCGGAGATCCCCCGGGGCAGAAAGTCTGAGTCACTTTCTCGATAGACCCTCCTGTCCAATTAACCAGAGAAGACCTTGGAAGACTCACCACTTGCTCGGGCGCCCGACTCCGCCGCCGGACGCCCGTGTGCCAGGATCGGATCGTGCATAGGCTCGGCACATCGGCTGTCCTCCTTTGAAAGAGGGTAACTTTCTTCCGACCAGCCTCGGCGATGTTTCCATCGCCACCACTATAGGATATACACGCCCCTGCGAAAAAGTCAAAAGCAATTCACATCAAAGGCCACTTTGTCATCGCGATTTATCCGTAAGATATTTTCTGGAAACAACATCCGTCGTTCTTTTGGTTCACAATCTTGTCGCGATCACGCCGCCCTAAAAGCGTCAGACAGCCCAAAAATGGCCATCCTTTTGATACAGGCGATTCACCTTCAGTACACCTACGAACCAGAATTTTGCAGCCTTTTTTCCCTGACGAAACACATTTCTCAGATTGACGCAACAGAAACCGCCCATGCGTCACATCTTCACCAATCCTTACACTCAAGTTTGACACACATACGTCAGGTATGGTTCGCAACGATTTTTTGCCGTCATTTTTCTCAGGAAATAGCCTTGCCCTGGGAGGATCTCAAAACGGAAAACGTTCATCCAGAGTGGCCTGCGAGAGTTCCACCAAGAACTTTGCCAATCGCTCAACAAGAATTTCCATGACCCGTTGTCCTTTTTCCGCCGACGCCGCGTGTGGGTTGCCCGCGCCAGCGTTTGTCGTCAAAAGATGCCACGGGCGCGTGATGCTCACCCAACCGCGATTGACGGCCTCGAACCGCGTTGGCTGCTTCTTCCCCTCGTCAGCCACGAGGGCGCCGTCGGGACGTCGAGCAACCAACTCCGGCCAGTAAGCCAGCGCCAGGGACGTCTCCATCTCACCCGCATGATCGTCAGGCTCGTCAAAGATTTCGTGATAAACGTCACGAAACACAGTGTACCAGTTGCAGAGAAAGAGTTTCGCGGGGGATTTTCCGTACATTTCTCGCAGGAAACCTTTTAGGTCGTTCCCGCCATGACTATTGAGCAGCACGATCTTGAGAATCCCCTGGTGAACCAGGGACTCAATCAGATCACTGAGCATGGCCTGGAGTGTGCTGGGGTTGATATTCATGGCAAAAGGGAATTCCCGCTGGTTCGTCTCCGTGCCGTAAGGAATGGTCGGCAGCAAGATGACTTTGGCCCCATTTCGCCAGGCCGCTTCGCAAATCATATCGCCTACCAGATCGCCCTCGCGGGCGTCCATGCTGTAGGGCAGATGGAGGTTGTGTGGCTCGGTGGCCCCAAGTGGCAGAACCGCCACCTCATAACGCTCTCGCCGAACATCGGAGTACGTTAGCTCGGCGAGTTTCCAGGGACGCTGAATTCGCTTGTTGTCGCTCATACGGTTCCCCTTATGCATTACAATCAACGATGATCCAATCTTTGCCGTTTCCTATCGCCATCGGATTTGTATACCGCAAAACGCCACAATTGTTCCCCCGTTTCCCGTGAATACGGCATCTACCTTGCTAAAGGCGATTCACGAATTGCCCCTCCCATTTTCCGATAGCGTGCGATTCCATCCTTTTTTCGGATTTGCCTGGCAGCGACCCAGCGGTCATTTTATCGTTTCTCAGGAATCGGCATATGGCGACATTCAGCCGAACCGCATTGTCAGCCTCTTTGTGGAACGTGAATAAGCCACAGTTCGACAGCAGGGGTTCCCATCGTGGATTATGCGGCATGCCCCAAAAGGTTGCCTGCGCCCCTGGCCCTGCATAGAATGTCTTGCCGCTTAGTAAACTTTCAACAGTTTCAATAGGATTTAGTAGTTTTTCGTGGGGGACCAGTGAGCTTTGCCGGGGATTGAAATCCGCGGGCGCTGAGGTGACCACGGCGAGGCGCACACAGAGGGGTGAACCCTTACCCAATAGGAGAGCGAAAAATGCTGCGGCGGATTCTCCTCGGCATCGGTGGGACGCCATTTTCCCATGTGGGCATTCGCCGGGCCGTCGAACTCGGCAAGCAACACCAAGCCGCCATCACAGCCGTCACGGTCCTCGATGAAAAGCGGTTGGGTCGGGTAGGGCCGGTTCCGCTGGGGGCTGGTGAAGCGGCGGCCAATCTGCGGCAACATCGGCGGGCCGTAACTCGCGAGAACATCCAGCAGGCTGTCGATGAACTAACAGAAATGTGCCGCACCCAAGGTGTTAGCCTTAACGTTGAGCACGAAAAGGGCAGCCCATTTCAATTGATGGTCGATTACAGCCGATACCACGACCTTCATATTTTCGGTCTGCGGAGCATGTTCGAATATGATGTTCTCGGCGATGGCAGCGCGGATCCGGCACTCGCCTTGCGGAATCTGATCACGGGCGGGGTTCGTCCCCTGCTCGCCGTTTCCGACAAATACCGGACGATCCGTCGCGTTTTGGTGGCTTACAGTGGTTCCGTCCCATCTGCGGACTCGCTCCGGCAGTTCCTGATCTTCCACCTTTGGCCGGAAGTCGTTCTCCGGGTTCTCGTATGTCAGTATCCGCAGGATCAGGCAGAGAAACTGGCCCTTGACGCCGCGGCCTACTGCCAGGCCTACGGTTATCGAGTTGAGACGGCCTACCGCCCTGAAGACCCGAAGACGGGAATCTTGGCGGAAATCAGCGATTGGGACGCCGACCTGATCGTCATTGGTTCGAGCATCAAGAGCTGGCTTTCCCAGATGCTCTCCGAGACGACCATGCTTCACATCGTTCGCAATGTGGATCGCCCAGTTTTTATCGGGGCCTGAAAACGATTTTCAGCGCAGGTTGATGTTAGGAACAATAATAGAGGCTCAATACCATGGTGGTTCCTCCCAAGAAGATTCTGTTCGCCGCCGATTTCGGACCCGGGACAGCTCGGGCCAGCCGTGCCGTTGTTCGGTTGTCACAGGTCTTTCACACTGAAGTGGCGTTGCTCCATGTGTTGAAAGTCTGGCCGCCGATTCCCGAACTGGAAAAGCTGGCTCAGAAGCGGCTGCATCAGTTGACCGACGAACTGGTCCAGCAGGGTGTGCCGGTGACGAACGAATGGATTGCGATTGGGTCATCCGCTGGCGAGATTTTCAAGAAAGCGCGGGAGTGGAATGCGGATCTGGTCGTCATCGGGGCGGGAAAGATCACCGAGACCAATCGTTTTTCACCCGGTGTCGTCGCCGAGACCGTGCTTGAGATGGCCCCTCAGCCCGTGCTCGCCATTCATCCCAGCGCCGAACTAGAGCAGATCAAGACGATCGTTTGTCCGGTCGATCAATCGCCCACGTCAGGACGTGGTTTGAATGCAGCCATCCACATGGCGCGGGGCTGCGGTGCTCGGCTCATCGTTCTCACTGTAGTACCGGAGACGAGCTGGATCTCTGCTGTGGCCGGAACAGGCGATGTCCTGTCCCCAATTGGGCAGTACCGGCAAGCATGGCGTCAGGATTTTGGGAAATTCCTGGCCTCGTTCGATTTCACCGGTGTTCGCTGGGAGGCGGAGGTCCGCGAAGGAATGCCGCATCGTGAAACGGTTGGAGTTGCACGGCATTACCAGGCGGATCTGATCTGCATGGCGTCCACGGGGCGGACCGGATTGGTTCGGGTTCTGATCGGCAGCGTGGCGCGGCGGGTCCTTCAAGAATTGCCGACGTCTCTCTTGTTGGTGAAGGAGGAAGAGCTTGTCCGCGCAGCATTTCTTGATCTTGATGCATCCCGCTGATTGTTCGAAGTGGAGAATCACCGCATGGGACTTTCGTTATCGCCTGTGAGCAACAACGTGATGAGGTGAACCGTTGATTTGAAAAGTCATTGAATACGAATTCTGAAATTGACTGGGTTCAAAAGTTTTTCGGACGAGATCAATGCTACAAGAAAAGACCGCCACACTTCCTTCTGGTGAAAAAAACAATAAGGGACTCTGGCACACACTCGCACTCCCTGAAGTCTTTCAGACTCTGCGGACTCAGGAGACGGGTTTGGCCGCTTCCGAGGTTGAAGAGCGGATCAAGCAATTCGGGTTGAACACTCTTCCTGAACAGCCACCGCCAACAGTGTGGGAAATTGCTCTCCGGCAATTCAAAAGCCCGCTGATTTATATTCTTGCCATCGCGGCTGTGTTTTCTCTGATGGTGCATCCCGACGACCCAACAGACGCCATTTTCATTGCCGCGGTCCTGGGTTTGAACGCGCTCATCGGGGGATATCAGGAATGGAAGGCCGAACGCAGTACCCGAGCACTCCGGAAACTGCTGCAAATCCGGGCTTCGGTCATTCGCAACGGTAATGTTCAGGAAATCGATGCCGAACACCTGGTACCTGGTGACATCGTCCTTATGGAGTCGGGCAACCGCGTCCCCGCCGATATCCGTCTCTTGACATCACAAGGTCTGGAAGTGGACGAGTCGTTTTTGACGGGCGAATCGCTCCCGGTCACAAAAGACCCAGCCTGGACCGGTGATGAAACGGCCCCCATGGGCGATCGGCACAATATGGCCTTTGCTGGATCGATTGTCGTTCGCGGTCGCGCCAAGGGGGTTGTCGTTGCAACAGGAAAGGCCACGGCAGTTGGCCAACTGGCGGTCGATGTCATGAGCGCCACCGCCGGTGTTCCGCCGCTCTTGGAGCGGATGGAAAAATTCGTGAAAGTCGTGGCTTACGTCGTCCTGGTGGCAGCCGTTTTTGTCACCGTGGTCGGTGTGGTGGCGCATGGTTACAAACTCGGCGAGATGTTCATGTTTGGAGTGGCCCTGGCGGTCTCGGCAATCCCGGAAGGCTTGCCGGTGGCCCTCACCGTGGCCCTGGCCGTGGCGACAACGCGCATGGCCCGCCGGGGTGCGATCGTCCGCCGTCTTGCTGCTGTGGAAGGTCTGGGAAGCTGCACCCTGATCGCCAGCGACAAGACGGGAACCCTGACCTGCAACGAGCTGACGGTCCGGGAGGTCTTTCTCCCCGATCGAATCAAGCTCAATGTGACTGGGGAAGGCTTTGTCCCCCATGGAGAGGTTCTCCACGATGGTCAGCCTGTCCCCAGTGGGGAGTTGCCGGCATTGGTGAAGTTAACGAGGGCAGCGGTTCTATGCAATGAAGGTGATCTGTACGAACGCGAAGGGACGTGGACGTGGCGGGGCGATCCAACCGACCTGGCCCTCCTTTCGCTCGGTTATAAAGTCGGCCAATCCCGGAGCACCCTCCTGAACGAATGCCCCCAGGTTAATTCCATCCCGTTTGAGCCGGAGCGTCAGTTTGCGGCCAGTTTTCACAAGGTTAATGGCGCACTTCGGGCTTTTGCCAAGGGTGCGCCCGAACGGATTCTTGGCATGTGCCAGCTACCGGAAGAGACCACCAAAGAGTTGCTCTCGCAGGCGGAAGTGATGGCCGAGCGCGGCTTTCGTGTGCTGGCCCTCGCCGAAGGAGCAGCGCCTTCTGGTGTGGAATCGGGCCAATTGCCGGAAACTCTGTCCGGCCTGACATTTCTCGGATTCGTCGGCATGATTGATCCCCTGAGACCCGGGGTGAGGGAAGCCGTGGCCGCCTGCCAGGAGGCTGGCATCACCGTTTGCATGATCACGGGCGACCACCCGGTCACCGCTTTGGCCATTGCTCGGGACCTGGGCTTTGCAGACCGCCCTGATCAGGTCATCACCGGGCGGGAATTGGAAGGAAAATCTCCAGAGGAATTGAACGAACTCGTCAAGAAAGTTCGTGTTTTTGCCCGCACGTCTCCCCGTCAAAAGCTCGAGCTTGTTGAGGCGGCCCAGCGGGTCGGTCATTATGTGGCCGTCACAGGGGATGGCGTCAACGACGCCCCGGCACTCCGCCAGGCGAACATCGGGGTGGCGATGGGCAAATCTGGAACCGATGTCGCTCGGGAAGCCGCCGAGCTTGTTATTACGGACGACAATTTCGCCACAATTGTGGCAGGGGTTGAGGAAGGGCGTGTCGCATACGACAACGTTCGCAAGGTCATTTATCTGCTCATTTCCACGGGAGCAGCCGAGGTGGTCTTGCTCACGCTGGCGATCGTTACGGGTTTTCCGACAGCCGCAGCAGGATTGGCCGTTCTTCCCCTCCTCCCGGTCCAATTGCTCTGGCTCAATCTGGTGACGAATGGAATCCAAGACGTGGCCCTGGCCTTTGAACCGAAAGAAGACGATGTCCTACGTCGCCGCCCGCGACCACCCGGTGAGCCTATCTTCAATCGGCTGATGATCGAACGAACGGTTGTGGCCGCCCTGGTTATTGCCCTGGTGAGCTACGTGGCTTTCGTCTGGATGATTGAAGTCGTGGAGCTGAGCGAGGAATCAACCCGCAATATCCTCTTGCTGTTGATCGTTCTGTTCCAGAACTTCCATATCGCGAATTGCCGTTCCGAAACCAAGTCGGCCTTCGCCATCTCCCCGCTGCGAAGTCCCATCCTTATGGGCGGTGTCGCCGTAGCGTTTTTGGTTCATTTTGCCTCCATGCATATTCCGTTCATGCAGCGGCTGCTGCGCACGGAGCCTGTTAGTCTTACGACCTGGTTGGTCGTGATTGCCATGGCTTCGACCATCGTTGTGGCCATGGAGTTTCACAAATGGTCCTGGAATCGGCGACAAGCCGCGCAATCAGCAAATCCAACGGGATGAGGCAAGGGTTTTTCAGAGTCAGCAGACATCTCGGGTCCGTAGGCTATACGGAGCTCAATCCGATTCCATGCGCGACCGCAAATCATCGGACGGCACTTGCCAGTATTGCGAGAAACACAACGATGGCCAGGATCACGAAGACAATAACCAGCAGAACCTTCCAGGGTGAGACTGGGAATACCCCGTGGGCACGCCCTGTTTGGCCATTGACCACAAATCGATAGACCTGATCTCGGTAGCGATAAGCCAGAATCCACACCGGAAGGAGGATCGGTTCGCCCTTCATGCGTTCGATCTTCACATTGACACGGAGATTGCGAATCCGCTGTTGAACGAGCGTGTTGGCACAATAGACTTTTTCCGCATCTTCGATCAACTGCCGCGCGTGGGTTCGGGCGTACTTGCGCGGCATGGAGAACTGCTCCACGATGACGTTGTCCAGATCAACTTGGTCGGGGGGAACACCGCGGGAGACATCATACTGTCCAAGGCCCTGAGATTCTTCCCAAGACAGGACCTTACTGGCCACCACTTTGACCCCATCGTGGCGACTCTGATGTTCTCCGAAGATGGGTCGCCAGTCGCCCCGCGCGTGAAAGGGCACGTCCGAGGTGTCAGCCGTCCAGTAGGTATGCGTTTTTGCAGAGAAAATCCAGTACGGCACATAGACGGCGGCCATCTCAGTGATGGCTGAGCGCTGGGCCAGGTCCCCGGGGCGGAAAAAGCCCGCTCGCATTTGTTTCTGCAAAATGGCCAGGGCCTGTTCTCGTGTGATGGCAAAAGGGACGACACATTTTGGCGCAAGGCTCATCCCATCGGCCTGTGACTTCAATTCGGTCGAACCACAAAATGGACAGCGAAGGGCCTGAGCCGAGGCGTCGTAACTCATGGCCGCGCCGCATCCCTGGCATGTGAAACGGTTCTTAAACACCATAGGCCTGGGTTTTTCCGACTCCAGCCCTTCCCCCGCATTTGCCTGAGGCGACTCGTGTCCGCAGTTCGGACAAAAGAGGTCCTCCTCATCGAGCAAACTCGCACAGATGGGACATTGTCGCTCCAGCATGATTCACGACACTTTCTGGGTCAGTCTCGCATGGCTTTTATCCTGCGAATTGCAGCGCTTCACCTTATGTTATCACAGTCGTTTATTCTTTTCCGTCAGTGCCGGTTTGTTATAATGGCGATAAACGTGGAAAGATAGCATTGGTTCCTGTTCAGCGGCCTGACGTGCAAGTGACCATGTTAACGCGCTCTCAAGTTGTCAATCATTCGTTTTTAGAATTGAGATGTTATCTTCTGGAGATCGCGGCGACGCTTGACCGTTACGACCGTGCCGTCGAAGACGCTCCTGAGCAGGAGGACCCCCGCTGGTCAAAAGTCAAGCAGGCCCTGCAAATTCTGACACAGGAAAGGGTTCAGCCAGACCGCACCGAGGAGTTGCTGATGCTCTTTTCCGATCGTTCACAACTTGAGGGGCAGAAATGAGTTAGTGCCTCAGGTGTTTGCCGAGTTTGTCATCACAAGTCGGGGACTCGTTTCTGACAGCGGAAGGCAACATTTCAAAATCGTTCCATTTAAGATGAAATAACGAGCCATGCTGATCATTCAGCCTCACTATCACGCTATTGCAAGGACGACTCAGGACTATGAACGTATGTCGGCTGCCGGTGTCGTGGCTGTCGCAGAGCCGGCATTCTGGGCAGGCTTCGATCGTCGATATCCTGAGACGTTCATTGACTATTTTCGCCAGATCAGCGAGTTTGAGCCAACACGGGCCGCCCAATATGGGATTCGCCACTTTTGCTGGGTCGCCGTCAATCCTAAGGAAGCCGAGAATCCCGAATTGAGTCGTGCTGTCCTGGCCCATATGCCGGAATTCTTCCAGAAGCCAACGGTTCTCGGGGTAGGAGAGACCGGACTTCACAAATCAACCAAGAACGAGTGCGAGATCTTCGAGGCGCAGGTGGATCTGGCCTTGCGTTTTGGCCAGCTTCTCCTCGTCCACACACCTCATTTGGACGACAAACTCTATGGCACAAAACGAATCCTGGAAATCCTCAAGGGATTCCCGCTCGATCCTGGCCGCGTTTGGATCGACCACGTCGAGGAACACACCATTCGCGATGTGAAGGACGCAGGTTACTGGGTTGGATTCACACTTTATCCGATCACCAAGTGTTCTTTCAAACGGGCGGTGGACATGATCGAACGCTACGGCTGGGATCGCACGCTCGTCAATTCCTCGGCCGACTGGGGTCCCAGCGATCCGGCCACTTTGCACGACTGCATTTTTGAATTCCGTCGCCGTGGCCATAGCCTTCAGGAGGCGCTGGAGGTCTTCTACAACAATCCCGTCCGGTTCTTGAGTCAGAACCCCAAATTCGACCTGCCCCTTGTTAAACTGGAGACCATTGGGGCATCCACAGCCTCCCTGTGATCTAACGGGACGTCACCGATGGGTCGATTCCCAACGACTATGCGACGCAGAATTGCCCAGATTGGAGACTCTGCGCTGAGCAGTCCAAAGTGCAGCCGCACGATCTCTTATAGCATGCGGTAGGGGCAATTCATGAATTGCCCCTACCTCACGCTTCGTGTTCCCAGTGTATCGCAATCCGTTATTTGATTACGAATTGGGTTGTCGCGTTATCCTATCACTTTTTCTCAGGAGAATCCTGCTTCTTTTCCTCCGGAGCGGGTTCGGGCGGTCCCAGAAGTTCTTCCAGCTTCTTACCCAGTTGGGGGCCGCGGGCTTCAAACGTGATAACTGTCCCTTCCTTATCGACCAGCATCACGGTTGGGACAGCCGTGATCCCATAGTACGTGGCGGGGTCGCTAGGTCCCTGGGCCTTCGGGTCCTGGTTATGGATCACCACCCACGGCAATTGGTTTTCCTGAAGATACCGCTCGAGATCGGCGCGATTCTCATCAATACTGATGGCGACCACATCAAAACCCTTGGCGTGGAAGCGATCGTAGTTCGTTTTGACATTCGGCATTTCGGCACGGCAGGGACCGCACCATGTGGCGAAGAAATCCACAAGCACGACCTTACCCCGATACTGAGACCAGTCGAAGTCCTTGCCATCCACCGTCTTGCCGGCGAGTTCCAGCTTCTTCCCAACGAGACCCAGGCGGCGACCAATTCCCTGAAGTTGGCGTCCCAGCCCAGCGATCTCTTCGTTCTCATTTTTCGCGAACAAATCCCCGAACCGGCTGTAGTAGTCACTCACATTGAGTTCAAGGCCCGAGAATTCAAGGAACTGCAGGACTGGCACGAGCATGGCCACATCTTCCCGCGCAATCTTTTCCGCCTGGCTCAACTGGGTCCAGGACTGGTCGAGGAAGGACGTGACCTCTTTGGCCAGCTCTGCACGATCTTCAGGCTGGCCCATCCGCAGCCGAAGGATCAGGACACTGCCGCGAAGCTGATTGGCCATCCCCTTAAAGCCCAGTTCTTCCAGCCGCTTCGGCAGAGGAATCACCCGGGGCAAATAGTCCGGCCCACCCAGCCTCGGGGCCATCAAGGCCCATTGGACGGCATTTTGAGCGACTTCTTCCGTAGGCGCGCCCTTAAGGATTTCCTCGGCCTTGGCCATCAACTGCTCCGCCAGTTTGGGCAATAATTCCTTAGCCCGGGAATCACCCATCTGCAGCAATGTCAGCAGCCCACGGAACTTGAACTGGAAGGCACCGTCCAGTATTTCCGGTGCAACTTTGTCCTGGGAAAGGATCTTGTCGGCGACCTCGATAAAGACCTGCGCCTGTTTCTGTCGAAACTGCATCATGGCCTGGGGATCAGCCGGACCTTTTTGGTTGCTCAAGTCCTCCAGAAACTTCAGAAGCTCCTGAGGGGTTCCCTCCGGGACCTTGATTTCAACCTCGGCTGGTTGGGCTGGTTGGGGCTGTGCCGGGGTCGTCACAGCGGGGGCCGGTGGTGCTTCTTCGGCACGAAGAAAAGTCTTCCCACCATAGACCATCCAAAACAGACTTGTCCCAATCGCACCAGTCAAAACAACACACAGCAACTTTCTCTGCACAGACATTTCTTTTCCTTTCGAATACCAAGGTCGTGGGGCTATGGGTAGAAATCGGTCCCCCGATGACCGCCGAACCACCCCTGAGATGCCAGTTTTAAGCCTATGCCAGCCAGGACGAGAAAACAAGTGTCACGGGCGATGTCTGACCCAGCAAAAAAGCCCGACTTGTCGCACCACCTGGTCCGATTATAATGACTAATGGAGATGGTGTGCTTTGCTCACAGGTTGGTTTGGCCATTTATCCACCTGTGATGAGGGACGCGTGACGGCCAGGTTGCAATCATCCTTATTATTGCTAAGGCGTCCCACCGAGGCGACCGCAAGGTCGATATGATATTCGGCTGTGGTTTTGTTTGGTATGGGTTGCTGGAGTCAGGAGCTGAAAGGTCGCGGAGTAAGGAGTAAAAAGGTCGTTGCCCGAAGTGTGAGAAAGATCAGCCATCATCATTCTTCGATTCATTTTATGTGAGTCTCAACGTCAGACTTATCTCGGGCGGGCCTTGGACAGGTTGACAAGGTTTAATAGGAAGACCTTTCGCCTGTCAGAATCATGAAGACGGCCTTTCTGCGAACATCTTCGGGGAGGTAAGGATCTCCTGGATGATGTCTGGCAACCCAGCCGGGATTTGAGGAATCGCTCGTCGAATCCATGTTCTCTTGTCAGCACAAGCTGAGCGGCCGATTCCCGTTCCGGTCCTTGGTCCCGTCGTGGTGCTTTGCACCACAGGAGGGTGACCATGCGCGTTTCGGACTTGGGTTTGCCGACCACTGCCGTTGCCCCGGTGGTCACGCCTGTTAATGGCTCGAAGAACCAAGGGCACGTAACCGTCCCACTCGTCTCTGGCGGTGCATTACACCCCTCTCAGGGGCAACAGTCTCAGAAACCGTTGCACCGATTGGCGGAAGTACGGATGCGCCAGGGGGTGTCGCGCCGGACAATGGCCCGACGGATGAAAGTCGATGTTCGCACGGTGCGGGAAGAGGAGGATCCCACGCGAGACCTTCCGTTGTCGGCACTGTATCGCTGGCAGAAGGCCCTCCAGGTTCCCCTGATCGAGTTGTTTTCCGACATCGAAGAACCACTCTCGGCGCCGGTTCTGAAGCGAGCACGCTTGCTGCGGATGATGAAGACGATTCGGGCCATCCAGCTTCGGGCGAAGCAGCCCGTCGTCAGACAGTTGGCCGACCTGCTGGCCCAACAGTTGCTCGAAGTCATGCCGGAACTCGAGGGCGTCAATCCCTGGCCGACAGGGCGACGTCGCCGAAATGCCGAACCCGGACCAACGTCCGATCGAGTGTTCAAGCTGCGCTTTCGTTGAGGTTCTCCGACAGACAGGCCTTGGCCGATCGTGACAAACGCCGTGTTTTCGGAGCGCAGGCCTGAAAGGGCCTCCTTTTACGCGGCAATGATGTGGGATAACTAGGGTCGGTTGCCCCTGCGGATGGGGTCGAGCGCGAAATGCAATCAATGGGTAGGGGCAATTCATGAATTGCCCCTACCGAACCAATTTAAGGCCCTCGCCCACAATGCGGCGACGAATCGCCGCCCTGCAAGAGAGTTGGCCGCATTTTGTAGGCACTTCAACCTCAAAGAAAACGGGAGACGCAGGCAACCCTGGTAAGGCACCTGTGTCTCGCCCGAGATTCCGCCTACAATCAAGATGGACAGACGGTTGGATCCGCGGGACCATCTTGAAGGAGCCGGGCTGATGGACTCCAGGGACTTGCGGCAGGACGCGAATCGGCAACGCTTCAGTAGATTAAGTTTGCATGGCACTGGAGTGCGGTCTGCTGTCGCGTGCTCTGCGATCATTCTGCGATTGGCTCTTCCCATATTAGTGTTCCCTGTCCTGGCGACGGGGTGCCAGAAACCCGCTCAGCAGGTTGCCGCGACCTCGTCGCCGCTGGAGGACCTTGGTCGGTTACCCGGTCTCAAACGCTCCAACCATCCAGGATTAAAAGAAGAACTGGCTAGGATCGAGGAGGAATCGGGGACTCCGGAGCAATTGACCGTGCCTCTTCCGCCTGCGGAAGAGAATCTGGCAGCGGTCTTCATTGACCTCTTTCCAAAGGAGCGGGTTCAATTCCTGGTCGCGCAGACTGCCGATTGGCTTCGGCTGATGCCAGATCAGTTAAAGGATGAAGACCGCAAGACAGCCGAGGAGCTTATCAAATCATTTCAGCCGCAACGGACAACCTTGCGAGCGGGGTTGCTGCGGCCAAAGTGCGTCTTTCCGATCCATTTCACAGCCGGGTTTGGGGCAGACCTGGGATTCGTCGATCAGTGGACTCTGGCCATACAACTGGAAGGCCTCGCTACCAACATTGCACTCACCCGGGGCAACCTCAAGGCCGCTGTCGATTCGTGGAGTGTGGCTTTCCGATTATGTGGTGGGCTAGCCCGGACGCGACATCCCCAATTGCGATGGCAGGCGGCCTATTTGCGACGTCAGGCCCTTGATTGGCTTCAGTCTGTTGTTTCGCATCCTGAAATTTCGCGAGATGATCTGGGCAAACTTGCGGAGACACTGCAGAAGGAGCTTGCCATCTGGCCAGCGGATGCCGACACCTGGATCGGCGCCCGTGCCCTGGGAATGCACGCCTACGAGTTGGTCCGAATTGGACGCCTGTACGATGTCTTAACAGAGCGCGAGATCAACCATCTACGTCAGAGTTACGACCTGGAATCCCTCGTGAGAATCGCCCAGGACAATGTGGATCGGGATGAGCTTTACTATCTCACCGAAATGAGAGAAGTCATCAGGTTATCACAGAAGCTCTACTATCAACGACTCGATGAACTGGAGAAACTGCAGGGGACTTGGGAAAACAAAGCTCGCGATGACGAAACCATCGTGGCATGCCGGATCCTCCTTCCTGAGGTTTCCATAGGGCAAAAGACCCAGGCTGAGGATCTGGCAAATGTTCTCGCATGGTCGGTTGCCCTGCGAACCGCTCGTGAAGAGAAGGTGGATCGCGACCTCGTCAATCCGCTGACGGGTAGTCCATTCATCATCGAGGTGCAAGATGATATCTTTTACGTAAGTGGAATAGGCACGGACCTTGGCCGTCATGGGGCCATTGAGGTTCCGCGTCGTCCGCCACCCAAAACCACGGCTCCCCAGTCGCCCATCAAGTGAGAGGAATAGCGCGATGCAACGCCCCTGGTTGATGCTTGTTTGTATTCTTACCGTTATTTTGACGACGGTTAAGCCCTCTTCGGGTAAGGATTATCACGAAGATGCGAACGAAGCAAAAGTGTTTTTGTTTACATATTTCATCGGCAATGGGGAAGATGGTTTGCATTTGGCGTGGAGCGAAGATGGGGCGAATTGGCAGCCACTGGGAAACGGTCGCTCGTTTCTTCGGCCTCAGGTTGGAAGCCGTCTGATGCGCGATCCCTGTCTTATTCTCGGACCGGATGGTGTCTTTCACATGGTTTGGACCACTGGGTGGCAGGACCGCGGCGTCGGCCTGGCCCATTCCAAAGATCTGCTGGAGTGGTCCGAACAGCAATATGTCCCACTTATGGAAGACGTGGCGGGTGCACGGAACTGTTGGGCGCCCGAAATCATCTGGGACCCGGACTCCAGCCAATACGTGATTTTCTGGTCCACCACCATTGAAGGTCGCTTCCCGGAAACAGCCGGTAGCGGCGACAATGGCTGGAATCACCGGATTTATCGGACCGTGACGGGAGATTTCAAAGAGTTCAGCAAGCCTGAGCTGTTTTACGAACCAGGCTTCAATGTCATCGACGCAACCATCACAAGGGGACCGAAAGGTTACGTCATGGTCGTGAAAGATGAAACGCGTCATCCCCCGGCCAAGAACCTTCGGGTGGCCTTTTCTTCGACGATCCTCGGGCCTTGGTCGGCCGCATCGGGACCCTTTTCGCCCAAGGATATCTGGGTGGAAGGCCCCACGGTTCTACGGGTTGGATCGTGGTGGTATATCTACTTCGACAAATACACGCAGCAGCGCTATGGCGCAATGCGAACTCGTGACTTTGAGCAGTTTGAAGATATCTCCGAGCAGTGTCGGTTTCCCGCCGGAATGCGCCACGGTACAGCGCTCGCGGTTCCTACTGAGGTCTTCAATGCCCTACGAAAGGCCGCCGACCGCTGACCCGGAGTACCACAAAAAAAGCTGCCACCACAACGGCCATCTGGTCCGCCAAAGATTGCGGGAGATAGGCTGACCGATCAGCAATATCTCAGGTTTCAGTTTTTGCTTCTGATCGCTCTGCCTTAACCTCAAAAACATCGTCGGGCGACGGCATCGGGCGGTGAGCACCGGCAGTCCCTCCTTCCTTTTCCGCCACGACTTCGTGCTCACCGGAGCCAGGGGTCCCCGGCTTTGCCGCGGCGGGTCGCTTCAGGAAAGCGATCCAGCCCATGATGCCCTTCGCATCTTTGTAATACTCAGTGCTTACCAACTCCCACCCCTGCTGTCCCATCGCGTTCAGCTCATCCTGAAGCGCAAGTTCGGAGCGTCTCTGAATGAAGACGTACTCCCATCGCTGTTGCGCCTGAATTACGGCTGTCTTGGTCATATTCGACCTCCTTTTTTCCTCCCCACACACGCCGAGAAAAACCACAAACGGACACACCAAGAGTGGTTTGCTGCGTTTCGATGAGCCAAGCCGTCACAACGGGCAACACCGTGGCGCGAAGTCAAATGTATCGCGCCATGTCAAAAAATGCAAAGGTTTTTTCTGCTAGACAGCCAGTCCATCGTAATTGTAGCGGGATATCGCGATAAAGGCAGGCGGTTCGCAAACCTCACCGGTGTTCCGTATGTGGCAAGTTGAAATCGCTAGAAATGGGGCACCAGTCTTCGGAATGCGGCGATTTCTCCCTGGTAGGGGCGATTCATGAATTGCCCCTGCCAACGGGCGAGGAGTTTCTATTACCACCCAGGGTCCTATCAGATGAGGCCCCGATCGCGATAGGGACGGATATTGTCCCCAACGGAGCTTCCACCTTCCTCTCGCTGACATGGCCAGGGTCAAGAATTGGCCGGAATAGGGTTGACGGACTGAGGGCCATTCTCGATAGGAGCACCCAACTGCGGATGAATGGGAATGACCACACGAACGAGCGTTCCTTTTCCTGGCTCCGACTCAATCTCGGCCCAACCGCCCAGGAGTCTCGCACGCTCTCGAATGGATACCAGACCAAACCGTTGGGGTGACACGCTGTTGAGGTCGAATCCCACGCCCTGATCGCGGACCTCAACGACGAGCTGACCCGTCTCCTGAATCAGTTGAACCATGATCTCGCGACTCTGGCTATGGCGGACTGCGTTTCGCACCGCCTCCTGGATGATCCGAAAAATATTGACCTCGACGGGGGGAACCAGACGCGAAAACTCTGTTCGATTCACAAAATGAATCTGCACACCGGCTCGTTCTTCCCAATTCTTGAAAAGCGACTGCAAGGCCGGAATCAGACCGCCCTCATCGAGGATGGCAGGCCGCAGCCCTTGCACCAATCGCCGGGCTTCCTCAATGGACTCACGTAGGAACTGGATAGCACGGTCCAGAATCTGCTCCGCGGTCTCCGGATCGCTCTCACGACGGTGCCGATATGATTCGAGATTCATCAGGGCGGCCGTGGCCGTTTGGACACAGCCGTCGTGAAGCTCATAAGCAATCGTCTCGTTCTGATGTTCGTACGTATGCCACACCCGGCGAAGAAGATGGCCCTCTTGCTTGACCCATTCCTGCTTTTCCCGTGCCCAGGTCGCCTGTGCTTTCCGCAATTCCTCTTCGATATTTCGCCAAACGGTCACGTCCGTGATATAACCCGTCAGATAGAGCACCTCCCCTTCCTCATCGAAGACTCCTCGACCCTGCTCCCAAACCCATTTGATTTGACCATCGGCCGTCCGAATCCGATAAACCATCCGGTAAGGTCGTTTTTCCGCAAGCCCTGCCTGAACCTCTCGGTAAACGGTGTCGCGGTCCTCGGGCACAATCACTTCTGCGTAGGCCATTCGTCGATTACCGATCAGGTCCTCCGGCGAGTATCCGGTCAACTCACGACATCCGTCGCTGATGAACTCCATCGTCCACTGGGGGTCGTTTCGACATCGATACACCAGGCCGGGAAGAACCTGAAGAATCGCCCCGAGGCGTTCCGTTTCCATTTCCATAAACGTCTGGAAACGCCGTGAGGCATCAAGCACCGGCTCGATGAGAAGGATGCCCACAAGGCAAGCCAGCGACACGAGTAGCCCGATCCCTTCCGAAACCGGATCGATGGGAAGACCACTCCACCACTCGCCCAGCACAGAGGCCCGCCGAACCGCCATAAGCACCATGGCCCCAGCTAACAGGAACCAACCCCAGCCGGGCCGACTCGTTTTGGCGATGCGAACCGCTATCCACGCCGCCGCGATCTGGCAGACAAGTGAAAGAAGGGTGATTAATCCAACTAAGCTCCCACCCACGGCTACGTCCTTTCACACGTCCCACCCCGCCCCTATCTGAAAGTAAAGCTTATAACCGGCATACAGGCAAACCCCGCTTGTGCCAATGCAATCCACCCATCTTTGGTCAATGGTGAGTCGGCAAACTCTTAAGAGCTGTGTCAAAGCCCGACCGTATTTTTCAACCGTGTAGAACCTGGTCTTGTTCTGGGTTTGNCCACATGGAAAAGCCAATTGCCGCCCACAGCCTATACCAACTTTATNCCTTCTGAATTACAAGTCAACCACCCACTAAGGGGGCAAACGAGGCTCTCTGTTCTCTCTTACGCAATGAGGTTGATGAGGGGTCTTGCCATGTGCTATGGTTTGGTACCTACAAGCATGGGCACATCACGCCTCTCTAGAGAGGGGTCATTTATAACCTTGCAGGACGTAACATGATCTGAGTTTGCGAAGGAGGATTGGTTGTGCGCATCGCAATTGTCGGCACTGGTTATGTGGGATTGGTGACCGGAACCTGTTTCGCAGAGACGGGCAACGATGTCATCTGCGTGGATTGCGATGAAGCAAAAATCGAGCGACTTCGCAACGGCGAGTGCCCTATCTACGAGCCGGGACTGGAAGAACTCCTGCGACGCAACACATCCGCCGGACGATTGCGGTTCACCACAGACCTTGCGTCTGCCACGCGCTGGGCCAAGTTAGTCTTCATCGCGGTGGGGACACCACCCCGGGATGATGGCTCCGTTGACCTTTCCGCCCTCTGGAACGTCGTCGATGGAATTGCGCCCCACCTGACCCCCGATGCCATTGTTGTCATCAAAAGTACAGCACCCGTGGGGACCAATGCGGCTGTGACAGCCCGTTTGCGCGAACTGACCGGGCGCTCGGTTGACGTGGCGACGAATCCCGAATTCCTGAAAGAGGGCGCCGCGGTTGAGGACTTCATGAAGCCCGACCGGGTCGTTGTCGGCACGCGCCGCGAAGAAGTCTTTGAGATCCTCTGGGACTTGTACCAGCCCTATTTGCGGACGGATAAACCGATTCTCTCGATGTCGCCCGAAAGCGCCGAGATGACCAAATATGCCGCCAACGCCATGCTGGCCACCAAGATCAGTTTCATTAACGAAATCGCGGCGATCTGCGAACAGACGGGGGCTGACATCAACGATGTCCGTCGTGGTATTGGCCATGACAGCCGCATCGGGTTTGCATTTTTGTTTCCTGGGGTCGGCTATGGGGGAAGCTGTTTCCCCAAGGATGTCCGTGCCCTCGCTGCGGTGGCCAAGGCACACGATGTTACGCCGCGGATCCTGGAGGCCATCCATGCCGTCAACGAGCATCAAAAGGCGATCCTTCTCCGCAAGATTCGCGAACATTTCGGCGGGGCATTGTCCGACAAGACAATCGCCGTCTGGGGACTCGCCTTCAAGCCGGGGACCGACGATATTCGTGAGGCCCCATCACTGGTTCTGATCGATGGTTTGCTAAAACACGGCGCAACGCTTCGCGTTTATGATCCAGAAGCGATGGACAATGTCCGTCGCCTTTACGGAAACCGCCTGATTTACACCTCCCAGCGGGACGAGGCCCTCACCGATGCCGACGCCCTGGTTATCCTCACTGAATGGAAGCAGTTCGTCCATCCCGATTTCGATGAGATGAAACGCCGCCTCCGTCGCCCGGTCGTGTTTGATGGCCGCAACATTTACAACCCCTATCGCATGCGGGACCTGGGTTTTACTTACTACAGTATTGGACGCCCACCTGTCCGGCCCTGATAGCAGTCCGTGATCTATTCGCACTGCCTCCATCTTTCCGCCAACCGAAAGGGCAATTCATGAATTGCCCCTACCAGAGAAGACCAAAAAGCGGCGATCAATCGCCATACGCCAGGACGCTCTCGTGCCTCGAAACGCGGTCGGTCGATCCAGGGCTAATCATTGGCCAAATTTCACACCGTCCGATATAATCGCCATTAAGCGGCCATACTGGAATGATTCAATATCTCGAATACCGATGTCTCGGATACGATCGAACACATCGCTGATCCTCTTTGCGGTGGTCTGGTATACCCTCACGGGGGTGATGGGCGTCTCGCTGCACCATCACCTGGGTTGGCACCCCGTGGCTGGCGTTTCGGCAACGCGCGTCGTCTGCCATGGGCCGGCGAACTGCGGGATTGGCCTGTCTTGTGGCGGCCCGTCGCGTTTCTCAATGTCGGCTTCGCCGAAAGATGGTCTTGCCCATGAGTCCAATCTTCCCAGTGTCGTTCCCGATCTCCGACCTGCAACCGCTGCGCATCAATGGTCTCACTGTCCCATCTGCCAATTCCAGGTCCAGCCACGGGCGTCACAGGCTGTTCTGCCGTGTCTTTGCCTCAGCCACGTTTGCTGGGTCCACCCGCTCGATCCCATTCAGTGGGTGGCTTTCCCCCCAGATTTCACCTGGCAGAGTCGTGCTCCTCCGACCGTGTGAAGCATCTCTGGTTGAATCCCGCCAGGTCCGAACATCGATAGACTTGTTGCGTTATTCGACATTCGGATGGTTCTTGAGGGAGAATCAGCCGCAGATCCCGACGGTGCACATGCGACTGCATTCCTTTTCGACGCAACGGTGATTTGCCGGACGGGGTCGTTGCGGCCTCCAAGAGTTGGCTTCTTCCGAAATCATGATCTGTTGTAAACACGGTTCAGGAGGTTTTTCCATGTTGAGAACTCGTCCAAGACTACCCACGAATATACCGAGGCTGCGTCTCCAGAAGCCCAAAACTCAGCATGGTTTCACCCTTGTTGAGCTTTTGGTTGTGATTGCGATTATTGGTCTGCTGATTGGGTTGCTCCTTCCCGCGGTTCAAGCGGCACGGGAGGCCGCCCGGCGGGCCGAGTGCTCTAACAATCTCAAGCAAATTGGCCTGGCCATCCAGATGTATTACGACGCAAATCGCAGGTTGCCTGCCGGATGGACGGCCTACACCTCGGACGGCCGCCAGCCGCAGGTGAACGGTCAGCCGGGCTGGGCCTGGGGGGCTGTCATCCTCCCCTATCTCGAGCAAATGAACCTTTACCAGGGCGGCATCGTTCTCAAGGCCCCCATTTACGATCCCGTGAATGAAAAAGCCATTCGAACATTTTTGACGATTTATCGGTGTCCTTCGGATTTGAGCCAGGACCAAGTCTTCCAGGCTCACAAACTCCATGAGGGACACGAACATGAGAGCGAACACCCGGGTGAAGACTATGACGAGCTTTTGCTGGCACGTTCAAATTATGTCGGCTCTTTTGGGGCAACAAATGTACACTCTTGCGAGGACCTTGCCCCCGGTGCGAAATGTGAAGGGAATGGCGTCCTTTTCCACAACAGTTATCTTGATTTCTCAGCGATTCGTGACGGGCTGAGTCAAACGTTTCTGGTGGGAGAGCGAACGGTCGCCCTGGGTTACGCCACGTGGACGGGAGTCCTTCCAGGAGACGCCTGTGCGCCAGCAGCCGTGGTGGCCTCTGCGGAATATCCCCCGAATTTGCGTCAGGCGCATGCCCACAATTTCAGCAGTCAGCATCCACAAGGAGCCAATTTCTTGTTTGGCGATGGGTCTGTTCACATGATCAGCCAGACAATCGACCTGCAGGTCTTTCACGCCCTGGCCACGCGATCAGGTGGTGAAACGCCGGGCAGCTTTTGAGTGAGGCCCCATCCAACAACAAACGTCCATAACCATTTTTCGGTAGGGGCAATTCATGAATTGCCCCTACCATCTTGCCGATTGGTCATCCTTCATGGCTAACACTTAGACACACCTGTTCCCGTTGCCACTGTTGCGGCGCGAAGTCGTTTGAGACCATCGAGATCAGTGCTATGACTTGGCGAAGAGTTTGAACAGGCCGCTCTTGGCGGGCTTCTTTTCAGCGGCCTTCGCGGATTGACCACACAGGGCCTCGGCCAGCCCGAGGATAGCATGAGTCACAGCAGACCGGGGCGCCGACTCCAAGAGCGGTACTCCGTTGTTCCGCGATTCGCTGCACGCGCGATAATCGTTTGGAATCTGCCAGAAGATTTCTCGTCCGATGATTTCTTCGGCTTTCTTGATATTAATCTGGCCGCTTTCAAGGCCCGTCCGGTTGACAACAATCTTGACCTTGTCGGCCATTCCCTGAATGTTATTGAAGGACATGAGTAAGCGAACAACGTTGCGCAAACAGGGAAGATCAAGCTGCGTGACCAAGATGATGTGCTGGGCCATTTCCATCGCCATCATGTCGAGCGGCGTGAAGGCCTTGGAAAGGTCCATGACCAAATGCGTAAAGCTGGCCTTCAGCAAGCCCACAACGCGCTGGATATCCTCGGCACTCACGAGTGGCACATCTTCCAACTGAATTGGTCGGGGCAGCAGGAAAAGGCCTGAACTGTGCTTCGTGAGGGATCGTTTCAAAAGCGAGAAGTCCAGGCGGGTCACGTTTTGGGCAACATCAACAATCGTGTAATCTGGGATGGCGTCCAGCAGGACATCGGCATCGCCAAGACAGAGATCAAGATCGACGAGGACCACCGAGTTCTTGTCGTTCCGTGCCAGGGCACAACCCAGGTTGACAGCAAGCGTGGATACACCCACGCCGCCCGTAACGCCCGTGAGCGCGACGACAGTTGATCCCCGGGTCTTCTGATCGCCGCGACCAAAGCGCCGCTCGGTGAGTCGCTCGATCGCTGCCAAAAAATCATCAATTCGCAAGGGTTGCGTCAGGAACTCTTTGGCCCCCGCCCGCATGGCCTTCAAAATCACCGTCCCATCGTGGCTGGAACTGACCACGAAGATCGCGCAATCGTGCGATTGTTGCGTTACCTTGGAAACAAGGTCCAGCGCCTTCTCCTGATCAAAATCGAGAGCGACAATGCCAATATCAGGGTTTGTCTGGGCAACGACATCGACAAAGAATTCGTACCGCGAGCATTCCGCTTCCAGCCAAATGCTGTCCAATCCCAAAAGGAGCCGTTTCAATTCCTCTCGACCCGTATCGTTGGGATCGACGATTGCGACACGCAGGACATTACTCATATTCGCCGGGCGCCTTAGTTGAAAAACCCTAAATCAATTCCCTATATCCCCACGAAAGACCTCGCGCAAAACGGGGCGTTCTGTCATTGCAACGATAACCCACCATGAAAAATATGGCTTATTTTCGCGGGAAGGGGAAATGATTCGGAGCCGCTGCTTTCTGCGAGGGAAGATGAACAACTCCCTAGATGCTGCCTTCCCCAGCGAGAACCGGCACCCTGGGGTATTCCCTCGCTCTTTCCGGCAAGAGCGATCAAATCTTCTTGATCGGGCAATTGGGCTTAATTGTCATACCCAATTTCGCCCTTAAATCCGGGCAGTTGTGACGAACCCGAAGAGCGCGTTTGCGACTGCTGTGAGGAAACGGGGCCGGTCCCCTGGTTTGAGCGGGTCTGCGGCACTGTCGCCGGTTTGCCGAAGGACATCGGACCCGATCCACCGAACGCACTGCTCGGCGAAGCCGTCGGCGATTTCACACCGCTACCGGTGCTAGTCGTGCCATTGGACCGTGCGACCCGCAGTGTCCCGGCGTCGGATGCGGTTGAGGCTCCCACCGAGGGTGTTGGAGCCAGAGTCGGCTGACCATTCACCGGATCGACAGTCGCTCCATTGGCTGTTGCTGGATCGCAGCAGCGTGGGACCTCAATATATCCTTTCATGTAGAGTTCCCAATCGGTCGGACTGGCTGTTTGCGTGCCCGGTCCACACGGTGGTACTTCCTCGGCATCCATCGCTTCCACCAGCTCCGGCGTGACGAGGATGAGAAGCTCCACGTCATTGTTCCGTTCTGCCACCCGACGGAAAGCCGACCCAATGTAGGGCACATCCGAAAGGACGGGCAGTCCGCGCCGCTGCGCTTCGACGCGGGTTTCAACCAATCCCGCAATGGCCAAGGTCTGACCCGCTTGCATCTCCACCCCGGTATCGACCTCACGAACCCGCAGACCCGGAACAGTCGTCGAGTTGATGACAATACTCCGAGATGAGTCGATTTCGCTGACGCGGGGCCGAACTTCCAAACGAATTCGACCGTTTCCCAGGACGATTGGTACGAAATCGACCTGGGTCCCGTAGCGCTTGTATTCAATCGAAACAGTTCCTAGGCTTTGCGGGACGATAATCGGAAATTCGCCGCCAACCTGGAAAAACGCCGGTCGGCCGCTCACCGTGACCAGCGTTGGTTCCGCTAAGACTTTCATCAAGTTGTCCTGTCGCAGGGCTTCCAAGACACCAAAGAAGGCATCATTTCCGTCGAAGATGCTGAAGAAAAAGGTTTCACCACCACTCGTGACGGCTGTGGCTGCTGATCCCGAGACGGGATTGGCGGCGCTTGCAGCCGTGATCAAACCACTGACACTGGAACGGATCACATTTTGGCCCGAGATCTGCGTCCAGTCGAACCCCAACGAGCGAAGTTTTGTCCTTGAGACCTCCATGACCTTTACATGAAGGAGGACTTCGTGGACCCCGCCCACCGTCAGGTTATTGATCACCCGTGGGTAGTACTCCTCGGCGATTTGAATGATTCGGCTGACGTGGTCCTGTTGATCGACATAACCCGACAATAAGACCCCGCTCGCAATCGGGATGACTTTGATACTGCAATTGGGGAATTGACTCTTCAGGAGGAGATCAAGCTCCCTGGCGTCACCGAAAACAATCACATCAACCGTGTAAACATTGCCTTTCTCATCCCACAGGTTGACCTGTGTCACCCCCGCTTTTTTGGCAAAGATCTGAATTTGGTTGGGAGAGAGAGCCGTGATATCCAGAATATCTGGGTTATTGACCTGTGCCTGAGGGATTCGCTTGTCCAGGGTCAAGATCCGGCTGGTGTTGACCGTCATTTCCTCGCGCTGGCTTGGACCCGTGATCTGACGGATCACCTGTTGAGAAGACGAGATCTCTGGAGGTGCCGGTGGCGCCTCAGCGGTTGCGCGGGCTGCCGATGTGATGGCGAGACCGATCACCAGACCAGCAAGAAGGCGTTTCCATCCTCGACGTATGATCATCCTTGATCGTCCTCGAAAAAAGGCTTCGCGATGTGATGTTTGTCGCAGGTTCTCGTCAATGGGACGACTTCCCTGTCGGTTCCCAATGACGCCCGACCGCGCTTGCGCGCTAGCCCTCTAAGAATACTTAACGGCTTTTTTGCATTTTAACTTTATTGATCACTCCCGCGAGGAGGTGGTAATTGTTCGGTGGGCGTCTCAGGAGGCGGAAGATTGACCTCAGCGGGCTGCTGGTCGGCGCTGCCAGAGTCGGTCCCCATCACTTCGGATGTCACGACTCGCCAGGCTACACCCACGCTGTTACCATGGCTTTCTGATCCCCGCTCCAGAGTCAGATCGTTTATCTGAGATCCCAAGAGCAGCCGCATTGCCCAAGTCTCCCTGTTTTCTCCGCCTCCTGTGCTTACCTTGGTGACATGCGGTGCCTGTTTTTGCTGAGAGACCAGAAACTGGGTGAACTCATCAAGCGGACCAGGTCGGGACTCGCCTGGTAAGGTTTCTTTCTCGGGGTCCCCACCCATTGTGGGGCGTCCCAGCAACTCCGTTGGGTCAACGCCTCGGGTGGCCACAGAGTCGTTGTCTCCTAATCCCCGCATCACGAGGCGAATTTGCCCCAACTCGCTGGCAGCCGTGATGATTTCGGCCTGCTCTGGGGTTACGAGCAGAGAAACCGTCTTGGCGGGCAAAGATTTCTTGCTCTTTTCGTCCTCCGTCAGGATATATTTGTCATCAACAGCAAAAACCTTCACGTTTTGCAGGATCGTCCGCGTGTAGTCTTTCGAGATCCCCTTGTTGGGGTTGGCGGTAAAATGGACGACAACATCCACCCGGTCGCTCGGACGCAGCATGCTTGCGCTGCCGCTCACAGCATCCACTTTAACCGACACAACACGATAACCCTTTGGAATCCACGGAGCCGCCCCTGCATCCACGGCGCCTTTGGCCAGAAGCTGGTCATCAAGAATCGGAGATCCCTTGTACACCTTGGTCTTTGTGCGGCGGCCTTCGACGTCTTCCACCTTGAGCAAGGCCCCTTCCGGGACCTTTGATTTCGGCCAATCTTCGAGCTTGATCTGCTCAATCTTGACCGGGTCCCCCATGGGGATGTCTTCGGCGGCCACGACGATGGCCTGCATCTCAACATTGGGAGCGGGAACCGTTCGGTCTTTTGTGGCCAGGACCTGTTTCACACCCACAGCAGCCACAAGTCCGCAACCAAGCGCAAGAAGAAGTAAAAGGACTGATTTTGTCCGCATAAACAGCAAAATCCTCAGTTAAGAGTGACACTTCCGTGACAAATAGCCTATTGCACGGCCTCGCGCCGCATCGTTGTCGTCGCGCGCAATTGGGTGTCCCCTAAAAACATTGGCGTAGGCAACCAACTGACTTGACGAAATGGCACCGATACCGTAACGGTTACCGGATCCCCATATCCGGCAAGATCAATCGGATCCGGAGTAACGCTCACCATCGCCCCACGAACGCCACCAGCCGCCAGGTAGTTCTCCACGACTCCCAGGACGTCGGCGTTCGTGGCACCCTGCACAATGGCTGTTCGCGCGCCTTCACGAGAGGCATTGGTGATGACCTGTTGGACCATGACCATTCGGCCAAACTCGATCATTCCCAAAATGAGGAGAAAGAACAGCGGTGCGATGACAGCAAACTCGACGACGGCCACACCTGCCCGATGCGCCGGCCGACGGTCCGGAATCCTCCGCAATCCTGAGCGACACCATGTTCGCGAAGATCGTTCCGCTTCGCTTCCTGTTTTCCGACATTCACAATCCCAGAGACAAGGTGAGAAAGACAAGCTGGCGAACCTCATAGAGCACCTCTGTGACTGCCTTGACCGCACCAGACCTACACCGGAAAGAGCATGCCGTTGACGAGAAAATACACGATCGTCCCGATGGCAATCGGGATTCCGTAGGGTAAAAGAAGCATTTTTGGCTTTCGTTCGGCGGCAAGGGCCGAGAGTTTCTCGGGATTGCGCACGATCAGAATCTCGAATAAGATGGCGAAGAACTGACGAACATGCTTGGTCCAGGCGCCACGCACGGCGACCATAGCCACGGCGAGAACCGCACCGACGACCACAGTCACAACGAAGGCCCAGAACGTATGGGCCATGCCAATCCAGGCGCCAACGCCGGCGAGCAGTTTCACATCTCCAGCGCCCATACCGCCGATGGCGTAGGCGGGGAGGAGGAGTCCCAGCCCGACGGCCGTGCCAAGCAAGCTGGAATACAGCCCCGACCAGCCGAAGAAATAGCCACTGAAAGCCCAACCACTCAGGATCAAGGGAAACGTAAGCCAATTCGGCACCTTCAGCTTGCGACCGTCGATCCAGGCCGCCACAACAAGGATCAGGCTTACGAACCAACAGACAGCCCACACCATCCACGGTTGATCCACGCTTTGCGTGAGTCGCTCTAGCATAGTTCCATCAGCTCCATCAAGATTGTCAATATTTCACCGCAGAGTCCGTCATTTCACTCACAATCGTGCTGTGAACATGTATTGCAGGACAGTGGCCAGCAGAGTCAACCACAAGGCCAGAAGTGAAAACGCGTGTCCAGCGAGTTCCGGAGGTATCATCGGATCCATGTCGAACCCTCCCATTGATCGATCCAGTTCTGGCGACGTTTCGTTTGAAAACCCCAACTGTTTGCTGTCGTCTCCTAATTCAAGTTTAGGTCAAAAAAAAGCCCTCGGAATCGCGATTTCGACTCCGAGGGACATTTGATCCCGCCGATGGCCTGCTTGACGAAGCCTGGGCGGCTGACCAAAGCATCAACAAATCATTAGCCGCCACCGGCTGTACTCGAGATGCTGTCGCTCACACTCTGGAAGGTGCTGTTGGCGGATGTTCCGAGAGACGAAATAGCCGTCAAGCACACAACCACGATCAGCGCCAGCATCACCGCGTATTCAACAGCGGTCGGGCCATCTTCCGAAGCGAGGAAACGGTGCAACTTCAAAGCGAGCGATCTCATACAGTTCCTCCAAGACAAGCGGGACATGTTCGACTGGGATTCGCTTCCCTCCGCGAATCCAGCCTGGAAAAAGGGGGATCGACGGTACACGCCGCCTCCCTGCGACGTCGGCCTGTCTGGTACCGTCTGCATCCCGACAACAACCAAAACCCAGGTGCCTCTTCCCCGTATGCCGCGATGCCCATCGAGCTTTCACCCGACGCGCGCCGCCGCAGCCGGCACGTCCCGGTTGTCGGCAGGCGGATGTCCAGGACCACCCTGGACTGCATCACCCTTTCGGCAGCCCGGCGACCGTGTCCTTGCGAACCCGGCCCGTGGCTTTGCGCCCCGGCCTTGCGACCGGTTTGCCTTTATCGAGGATGAGGCGACAGGCCCTGCCTGACAGGGGACTCAGTGGCCAATCCACTCAAGTCTTCACCCCCGTCTCGTGACAAGCCATTCGGCCGTCATCTCAGCGACTTCTCACTCCGACTTCTCAGCCATCGCTCAAAGCCGCCTCTGTAATGAAAAATAGAATATCTATTCGCCGAGTCAAATCAAAAACTTGAAGCGAAAATGGCCGTCTCGTCGAGAACGCCTTTCCCTTATTCCGAAAACATTCCGATTGAAACGCAGGAAACGGTTGTATGACGCCCGCCCGGGACGATCTGGGGCAACCACAGGGGTTGCGACTGCGGACGAGCATTCCACAAACGGGGATGATGGTTGCGAGAATGCCGTGATAACGGTAGGGGCAATTCATGAATTGCCCCTACTGGCGAAGGCTAAAGCCTCCGCCACAAAGCGGCGATGAATCGCCGCACTCCAAAAAACCAGTTTCCGTATCCGAAAAAGGTTTACGTCTGAGAACTGCAACGCAGGCAATCTACAACCACGTGTGAATGTCCCACAATGCCACCAGCGATTTCAACACACATACTGGCGGAACCGAACTCGGCGACTTTTTGCCCCCACTCCGGATAAAATGAATTGTTGAGGGATAAACCCACTTAAACAGCGGGGCGACGTGTATCTCGCAGTTGCACCCCGTCCGCGTTGATATCCTGGAGTCGGCGGTCATGAATGTGATCGGAAACGAACCGGTCAATCAAAGCGTCAGCGAACCCACACTCATCCCCAGTGAGTCAACTCACGCCCATTCTGCCGGGGAACATGTGCCGACGGCTTCGGCGCCATTCCCCACAGTGCTGCTAATCCGGGCGACGTTGTGGCTGGTGGCTTTCGTCAGCATTGTCTTTGCGGTTCCCTATCTTGCTGAAGAGATTTCCTACGCCATCGTTCGGGGACGTTTGCGGGCGGAAGCCGATTCCGCCAGGGCTCGTTTGAGCGAGATGCCAGAACGCGAAGAGCGCTATCGCCAGGTGATCAAGACCGTCTTCCCAGGCGTGGTCGGAATTGAGACGGTTCGTGAAGATACTGTGACCCGTATCCCACGCAGGAGCACCTTTTCCCTGCCCGACCTTCGGGAAGAAAGCATGGGGTCCGGCGTTATCGTTGATCCGCAGGGTTACGTCGTCACGAGTTTGCACGTCGTCGAAAGGGCAAAGGAAATCACCATTCGCCTGGCAGACGGACGCTCCGTCAAGGATGCGGCCATTGTTGGGATCGATCCCCTCAATGACCTGGCCGTTCTCAAAATTCCCTCAAAAGGATTGATGGCCGTTCCCTGGGGCGATAGCGATCAGCTTGAAGTGGGCGACACCGTTCTGGCAATTGGCAATCCGTATGGCCTGACACGGACGGTGACGGCGGGGATCGTCAGTGCGAAAGAACGTCGGGCCCAAAGCCAGGCCGGTGGATTCCAGGAGTTCTTGCAAACCGACGCCGCCATGAACCCCGGCAACAGTGGTGGTCCGCTCGTCAATCTGCGAGGCGAAGTCGTGGGTATCAACTCCGCGATCTACGGTGAAGCCTATCGAGGGATCAGCTTCGCGATTCCCAGCCGCGTTGCGCGGAGTGTTTACGAGCAAATTCGGAAGGAAGGACAGACGCGGCATGGTTGGTTGGGTGTTCAGATGGAGGATGTGGACAAGACATTGGCCAAGTCTCGTGGTATGGAGGATTCACAAGGGGCGCTGGTCCTGTCTGTCCTGCCCGGTTCACCTGCCGAACTGGCCGGGATTCAGCCCGGCGACATCATTCTGGCGTGGGACGGCAAACCGCTGGAGGACTCGGCGGCCCTTGGCGTTGCGGTGGCGAGAACACCCGTCGGCAGCGACGTGGCCATCGAACTCCGTCGCGGACGCGAGGAGAAGAAACTTACCGTCCGTGTCGGCCAGCGGCCCATGTGACGTATCACCAAGTCCATCCGCGTTTATTGCCCGAGTCCGCATAAGAATGCACGCGCCCGTTCAAATCGTCAGATGTTAACGAGAAGCTCTTTAATGGTAGGGGCAATTCATGAATTACCCCTACTGGCGAAGGCTAAAGCCTCCGCCACAAAGCGGCGATGAATCGCCGCACTCCAAAAGCGTGCCGGGGCCCATGTGGAGTGCGGGGCTTTAGCCCCGCTTTGGCGCGAGAGCTTTAGCTCTCCGCCCAATTGGCAAACAGCGACACAATCGCAAGGGGCGGCCCTCTGCGCCTGCCATTAACCACGACAAGGGCAATCAGAACGTTCATGGAACAAACACGGGGAATTACCCCCAATCTGTCTCTTGTTCGATCACGCAAGGTGAACACGGCGATCACGGTAGGGGCAATTCATGAATTGCCCCTACCGTGCTGATCAGGGGCGATTTAACTTGATTGCGAAGTTCGTTCACAAAGATTCCCAGAAGTTTCAAGCGGACTCGGCGGCTGTTCTGCGGCCATTTCCACTACGGGTGGCCACGTCGTAAAGAATCGGGATGACAATCTGCGTCAGAATCCCGGATACGAGAATTCCGCCCACAGTCGCCACACCAACGCCCACGCGCGGTTCGGCGCCGATTCCACGACCAAGGGCAAGCGGCAGCATCCCGAGCACGGCGGCCAACGTGATCATGATGATTGGCCGGAACCGGTCGCAAGCGGCCTGAATCATGGCCTGATGCCGCGGCACACCCTGGGCAATCAGAATATTGAATTGGTCGACAATCAAGATCGCGTTGTTGACCACGATACCGATCATCATCACGATGCCCATGACTGCGAAAATATCGAGGCTTTGACCGGCAATGGCCAAGGCCCAGAACGTCCCAATCAATGCGAGGGGCACCGTGACTATGACGAGGAACGTCCGCTTAAAGGACTCGATGATCGCTGCCAGTGAGAGAAACACGAGCAACACGGAGATGATGAAGGCCTCAAACAGCCCACTCAACCCCTCCTGCATCACCTCATAAGCACCTCCAAAGCTATAACGGTAACCGGGGGGAAGCTGGACTTCGCGATCAATCTTCTCGCTGATCAGGGTCACAGCTTTCCCAAGGGGCAAGTCGGGGTCTAGCTGGGCCGTCATTTTGGAAATACGTTGTTTATCCTTTCGGACAATCTGGATAGGAACTTTGCGTTCCTCAATGGTGCCAAGCGTTGCCAGAATCAGGGCATGACCCTCGGCACCCGGAAACATGAATCCGGCCACCTGCTGTTTGCCTTCCTGTTCCGTGAATTTGACCACGATGTCGTAGTTACGGGCGGTTTCTCGCGATTTGAACGTCCCCGCCTTGATTCCTTCAAGATTACCGCGGAGTGTCAATCCCACACCGACTGCGGGGGAATTGATATCGGCCAGGATGGGCCGCCGAGGCCGCACGCGAATTTCCGGCTTCGGGTCTCGGACGGAAGTGTCCGGGGATAAGATGCCGGGAATCCCGCGGGACAATCGCAAACTGGCCAGGGCCAGTTGATCGAGCCTTTGCAGATCCTGCCCGGCGATCTCCATTTCCACCGGGTTCGACTGCCCACCCGTCAGCGATGCCTGGCTGACCACGATCCGTGCGTCGGGGAAGTTCTGAAGACGCTTATTCACCATGTCCATCAACTGGTAGATGGTCAGCTCCCGTTCCGTCCTCTGGGAAAAGACGAGCAACACCTGCCCGAGGTACACACCTTCGCTGGATTGGCCGAGAACGGCCTCCGCCTTACCGATCGTGGTCAGCATATGTCTGAGTTCGGGAATCCCCTGAAGACGCCGTTCGGCCTCCTGAATCTTCTTCGTCGTTGCTGCCAGATCGTAATAGGTCGGAAATTCGAGACGGACATACACTTCACCGCGGTCCGTCTCTGTGAAGAAACCGGTCCCCAACTGACCTGCCAGCCAGAAGGAATGCACAAGCATCCCCACCACGGCAAGCAAAATCAGGGCGCCTATCACCGGATAGTGTTCGGCAAACCTCAAGCCCCAGCGATAAACAGCCACGTTTGCAGCCAGGAATCGATCAAAGCCATCTCCGATTCGGCGGAGCAGCGACCGTTTCCCCTTCTGCGGTTTGAGGATCAGCGAACAGAGCATCGGCGTCAGGGTAAACGAAATGAAGAGCGAAACAAGCGTCAAGATGAACATGGTCATCGCGAGGGGAGCGATGAACAGCCCCACCCGGGTCTTCATGACGGCCAGGGGGAATAGCACCACCACGTTGGTGATAGCACTCGCCAAGACTGCGATGAACACGTCGTTAGCACCAAGCCGGGCCGCTTCTTTTGGATCCCCCAGTTCGTCCAGCCGTTTGATGATCGATTCCAGGACCACGATGCTGTTGGTCACCAGAATACCGACCGAAAGCCCAATCGCAATGAGCGTGGAGGTATTGAGCGTATATCCCACCGCCTGCATGAAGAAAAGGCCGATGATAATCGTCAACGGCATCGTGACGGCCACGATGAAAAGCGATCGCAACTCATAAAGGAACAGGAAAAGGATTGCTGCCGTGAGGACGATACCAATGACCACGTTATTCCAGGCATCGAGGTTCATGGCCTCAATGAAGGTTGCATCATCGCTGATCCAGATCAGTTGCATGCTCGCCGGAAGCTCCCGATTGATGCGGTCAATAGCGCGTTTCACGGCGTTGGCAACCGTTACGGGGTTGGCATCGGCCTTCTTGACCACCTTGATGGCAATACAGGGCTTGTTGTCCAATGTTGCTCGCTGTCGAAGTTCTTCCGTCGCCAAGACAGCCCGCCCCACATCCCGGAGATAGCAGCGCTTGCCTTCCTGATTGGCGATTTCCAGGTCATTGAGGCCATCCACAGTCTCGTAATCGGCGTCGAATTTGACCGAGTATTCTGTCCCGGATTCGCGGATCCGCCCCGCAGGGATCGTCTTCACACCGCTCTGAACGGCCTTGACAACATCCGTCGTCGTCAGCCCGCGCGCGGCCAGCTTTTCACGATCCAGTTGGAGATGAACCTCCCGTTTAGCACCACCGATTAGCTGCACGTCGGCAACACCCTGAATGACTGTCAACCGATCACGCAGCTCGTTGTCGGCGTAATCGTAAAGCTCGTCGATGGACACATCACCGACCAGCGCCATGGTGGCCACTGGCTTGGCGTTGATATCAAACTTCTGAATGACCGGGTCTTCAACATCCTCCGGCAACTCGGAGCGAATCAGGTCGATCTTTTCTCGCACGTCTGTGGCCGCGATGTCCACGTCCACTTCCATTTCAAACTCAAGGAGAGTCTGGCAGACGTTTTCCATGCAGATCGAGGACACATGTTTCAAACCTTCAATGGATGAGACGGCATCCTCAATCCGTTTGGCCACATCGATTTCCAGTTCCTCCGGAGACGCACCGGGATAAACCGTCACCACGGTGATATAAGGGATGTCAACTTTGGGCATTAACTCCATGCCCATCTTGCGAAAGGCGTTGATGCCCAGGAGGGTCAACCCTATGATCAAGCAACTCGTCGCAACGGGACGACGAACGGCAAAATCGGCAATATTCATCGGCCTGCCTCCTCCAAGACACGCACCGGTGTACCGTCGTCAACCAGCGATTGACCACTCGTGATCACAGGCACGACCGCCGACAAGCCAGAGCGGATTTCCTGCCAGCCTTCGTTTTCCCAACCCAATTCCACCGCAACCCCCTTGGCTTTATTGTCCGCCACAAAGAACACCATGTTCTTTCCGCCGCGCTGCTGGATGGCCTGCCTTGGCACACCCAGTCCCTGGCGGGAAGCCAGAATCAAAGTCACCTGAGCCAAAGACCCAGGCACAACTTCCGGCGGGGGCGACTGTAACAAAGCCTTAACTTGAAACGTTCGTAATCTGGATTCGACGACGGGGCTTTTGAATGTAACGGGCAGCTCTCCCAAGTCGCGATTCGCCACACGAACCCGCAACTTCGTCTGCCCCACGACGACCTGATCGTAATACTCAGACGGGACAAAAATACTCACTTCAACAAGAGACAGGTCATCAATTCGCAGAACGGGCGTTCCTGCACCCGCCATTTCCCCTGGCTCTTTCATGCGGAGCGACACCCGCCCAGAAATCGGCGCCACCACCAGCGAATCGGCCAAGTCCTTTTCGGCGATTTTGAGATTCAGCCGGGCCTGTTCCAGTTGGGCTTTCGCCAGTTCAATGAGTGTCTGCACATGCCGGACGTCGGCTTGAAATTGACGAACCTGCGCCTCCTGGTGCTCCAGCACCTGTCGCGCGATGGCATTCCGCTGAGCCAGGTCCTTGTACCGGGCGTAATCGGCCTCGGCGACCTCCTGGGCCACCAGGGTCTTCTCCAGCTGGGCCTCCTTCTCCCGCACCGTGCACTCTGCCACACTCACCTGTTCCTGAGCAATTGCCACCGCCTGTGTGAGTTTCACCGAATCGGTCTGGAAGAGTTTGCTTTTGCCAGCTTCCACATAATCGCCTTCTTCCACGAAAATGGCGTCGAGAGTCCCCGGGATGCGCGCCGATACCAGAGCGAATCGCTTCGCCAGGATATTACCCGACACGTCGATTCGTTGCTCAAAGATCATTGTGCGGGCTGGCTGGACCATCACCGGGACGGCCTCCCGGGCTTCGGCGGCTGGCTTCGCCGCGGTGGATGCGCCCTGCGACTGTGAGTTACCTTTTTCGTCGCCGAACATCCACCCGGAAAGAATTGCCAGCACTATTCCGACGGCTACAACAACCGCGGCAACTCCCAAACTGACGATGCGCTGGAGTAGTCTAGTGCGAGTCATCACACGTTCCCTTTCAACACTCATTTCGCCCAACCCGATTATTTCCCAGTCACGAGAATTGCCGTCGAATTGTGGTGATCCAACTTGACACTGGGTTCAGCGTTTTATCTCACTGCAACAATAAAGCCCATTTGCGAGCCGCCCCACCGTTGGCGAATGATTCCTCTTCGCAATGTCGCAATTGCTGTTAAGACTTCGGTTCTGATCCCAACTGATCCGCGTCACCCACAAACCCACCACATGCATGTCCGTGCTTCGAATCACCTCGAGCCATCGAGCCTGTCCACGCGATTCCTCGCTCTTTCACTCCCGGCAGCCCTCCTCGCCGCAACATTGAGCGTCTTCAGTCTCAGTCTTTCCCGAAGGCAATTCACGACCGAGTGGGGCAAGGGACACAGCCGGTGCATCCTTGCGAACATGACCAATACCATGGAGCACAATGTCCATCAGGCGACGAACGGAGTCCTCGATGGGGTGACTTTCGCCGGTCTCGAGTTGCCGTTCGATCACAAACTGGAGAGACCCGATAATCATTTCAGCCGCATACGTCACATCCAGGGGACGGAAAACCCCTTCGTCGATTCCCTGCCGCAAAACCGCGCTGAAACGATCAATAGCCAAACCGTTCTTGGCCCTTTGCGACGTGAAACAAAGCTCCCGCACCGCCGGGTCTCGGAACAGGAAATCAAACAGCCCTCGATGCCGCGAAAAATAGTCGAACCACATGCGGACCATCGCTTCGAGCTTCTCCACAGCGGGGACCACTCGTTGGAAAATCTCCTCCCCCGCTTGAATCGCCGGTTCGATGGTCTGCTCGAAAAGGTAAGTCACCAACTCCTGCTTGTTGCGGAAGTAGTGATAAAGACTGCCTTTGGCAATCCCAGCCACCTCTGCCACGCGGTCCATCGTCAGGCCTTCATAGCCATGCTGTTTAAGGACCTCAAGGGCAGCTTGCGTAATGCCATCCTTCATGGCCGAAACGGCCAACTCGCGGCATTTCTCCGACAGGCTGGGTGCCATACTTTCTCCTTTATGATGCTACCCAACGTCCCCTTATCTGCTGGAAGCTAGCCCGGAGCGAAACACGTCGCGGCGATCTTGAGTGACCCACCACCCTGTGGCTTGTGCGGGTTCAGAACCACCATCTATAAGCCGTATCGGCGCGGAGTCGACGATCCCCGGCGTCGATCCCCGGCGTCATTTGGCGACCCGAAAAGTCCGCCTATGTTGCCTACGTAAGAGATCGAACAAGCGTTCACATTTCTAAAGATATCGTACATTATATCGACCAACCGGTCAATACGACGACTGCTCTGTTTTCTTTTCAACGAATTGTCCCGGTTTTACCGAAGTTACTGAATGCAACTCCGATCATGGATGCTCCATGGGCATCGATTGTGAGTTTACTGTCGAATCGTCTGGCAGGCCGACCCACTAGCCAGCGTATTCTTCCGTTTGCTCGCTTATTTAAGACAGGGGGAATTGTCATGGGTGGACAAACAGGACGTGGCCGTTGGGGTCACCCGGCGACCCATATCCCGACCAAAGTAGGATCTAATCCCGCTAGAAGTGGTGAGGGAATGGTCTGGTCCGGGTCCAGACTCTGGTCATGCTTGTTGGTTACGATCACTCTTCTAGTTGCGCCGGGTTGCTCAACGAGCCTGAGGGAATGGTGGGCCAAAGGGTTCAAAGTCGGCCCCGACTATTGTCCCCCCTCAGCAGAGGTAGGCGAGGCCTGGATTGACAGCAACGAGCCGGGTGTGAAGACCACCGGCGACGTGGATTATGCCCATTGGTGGACGGTGTTCAACGATCCGACGCTCAACGAGCTGGTGTACACCGCCTACGAGGAAAACTTGCCTCTCAAAGTAGCAGCGTGGCGAATCATCGAAGCCCGCTACCAATTGGGAGTCGCCCGCGGTTATCTCTGGCCTCAGGAGCAACAGGCCATGGGGGCCTACTCCCGAAACCAGATGAGCAAAGAGGCTTTCCCAATGTCGAAATTTTCCCAGATGGCCGGATTCAACATGTCGTATGACGACTGGGTTGCCGGATTGAATCTGGCCTGGGAGCTTGATTTCTGGGGACGATTTCGCCGGATGATCGAATCGGCAGAAGCCAACGTGCAGGCCCAGGAAGAGGATTACAATGCGGCCCTGGTGCTTCTCCAGGCCGAAGTCGCCTCGACTTACATTCAGCTCCGCGAACTGGACGAACGGTTGGAGCTTGCCCGCAAGAACGTCGCTCTCCAGAAAGACACCCTGGCCATCGCCAAAGCCCGCTTTGAACAGGGTGTTGTCAGCCAGCTTGATGTCCACCAGGCACAGGCCATTTTGTCCAATACCGAATCCATGATCCCCATGTTGGAAGCGATGCGGCGCGTATCGGAAAACCGTCTGTGTACCCTCCTCGGTCAGCCTCCGCAGGATTTGGACGCCGTGCTTGGCCCATCGGGCAAGATTCCGAACGTGCCTCCGGAAGTCGTCGTGGGAATCCCCGCCGACTTGATACGGCGCCGTCCCGATGTCCGCCGGGCAGAACGCCTTGCGGCGGCCCAGTGTGCCCGCATCGGTGTAGCTGAAGCGGAGTTCTATCCCCATATCGCGATCACCGGTCAGCTTGCCTGGCAGGCCGAGAACTTCAATGATTTGTTCGGCGGACGGGCTTTCACCGGAATGATTGGCCCGGGCTTTCGTTGGAATATTCTGAACTACGGCCGGCTTCGCAACAACGTCCTGATGGAAGACGCTCGCTTCCGTCAGGCCATCCTCGGCTATCAGGAAACGGTCCTCCGCGCCGCCGAAGAGGCCGAGGACATGATCACGGCCTACCTCATGGAGCAGCGTCGATTACGCGCCCTGGAACAGGCCACCGAAGCAACCGCCCAGGCTTCGCAACTCGCCGTCGCCCAGTATCAGCAAGGCTTGATCGACTTCCAGCGGGTGATCGATTCACAGCGGGCCTTGGTCCAGCAGCAGGACGCCCTGGCCGAGTCGCGCGGCAAAGTCGCCCTCAACCTGATTGGGGTATACAAAGCCCTCGGTGGCGGCTGGGAGATGCGACGGAATCCTTCCGCCGGCATCATCCTTACACAGTTGAAGACCAAACCGGCGGGAACGTCTCAACCAGCCCCCGCACCACAGCCGGCCGTGCAACCTCAACCAGCTCCAGCAACTCCAAGTGTCCCAAGTGAGCCACAACCGATGCCGCAGACCCTTCCGCCTGCACCGGCTCCGGCCCAACCACCCGCCGCAGCCCCAGCGCCGGCAACGACGCCCCAATTACCTTCCCCGCCAGCACCAACAACTCGCTGGGGTGAGGAAGATGTACCGCCGATGGTTGTGCCCACCGCTGGAGAGTTACCCGAAATTAACATCTCCGGCTGACGTCTTCACGGCGGATTATTCCTTTTCCTGATATTCGTAATCCGCCGATTTGATTGTGGTGATGACTTGACCTTCCACGAGCCTCCGGACCTGTTCGATCCGGGGGCCTTTTACGTAAAAGCCGTTCTGCGGTAGGACGTATTTGGCTTCACCAACGGCCAATTCATAAGGTTCGCTGCCGAAGTTCACGACGGCCACAGTCCCATCGGAGAAAGTGGTCCGCTGAACGTCGCGATTGTCGGTGAGAAACTCATGGTTGAGCATCTCCGTCCCCGCAATGACCTCGTGGAGGATACATGTATTGCGATAAGTCCGCAGGAAGACCTCTCGGTTATTGAGCCAGGATCCCCGACGACGGTCGGCCCACATCAGCGGGATGGTCCCGTAAAGGACGTTGAAGGCATCCTTTTTGGGCGTGATTTCCGGGGCGGCCTGCAGGAGAAAATCGCTGGAATCACCCCAGTACCAGGTGGTGACGACACAATCGTGGAAAACCAATTCCCAGAGAGGCGCTCGCTCCCGATGGCCGATTCCCCAGCGTTCGTATTCGCTCCAGGGCGGTAGTTTGTTCCCCCAGGGGCTGGTGAATCCCTCGTCTTTGCTCTTTGGCGGAATGAGGTGCCCAGCCGGCCAGGAGAAATAGGCGTTGCAACTCATCAGGCCTTCGAAGTAATCGACGTATGGCACGGCCCACCAGATCCCGTGTTCACCGCCGACCACAAGTTTGAGAGAGCGGACGTAACTCAACAGGTCCACGCCGCACTGACGCTTTTGGGCCTTGGTCAGCATGTGGGCTGGATCGTAGCATTCGTACAAATCCTCGGCTGTTGTCACGTCAATGAACCGACCGAGGAACGGATATTCGGACAGGACCTTGGGAATGTCTCGCTGCGCCGTTCGCACCCACAACGCAGGACACCGTTTCATGTACTGCGTCTTCTTGTCAAACGTGAGCCAGGCCTTCATCCTTTCTCCGTTGGCCTGGAGAACCACACTTTGTGGGACCAAATCGCGCTGACGATCAATTTTGTCCTCGCTATCGACAGGCAAGACGTCCGTGTAATTGTCGTACTCGCTCGTCAGGAATCCTATCTCGTTGACCTGCTTCATTTGGTCGGGCGGCATGCGTCCCTGGACAAGCAACCGGCGGATGCCTGCCTGTTTGGCTTCCTGCGCGAACTGGAGATTGGCGTTACCCCAGACATCGGGGGCGCCGAAAAGACGTTTCAACTCGGGATTTGCTTTGACCTTCTCCGCAAAGGGAACGATCAAACCCAACTGCTGGGCGTACGCCCGGTATCGTTTGGCCAGTGCCACGTAACTGCCTTTGTCCGAGAAATGCCAAATGACCTTGCGAGGATAGGAGAACTTTCCCATGCTGGGCGACCAACCGATCCACGGCGCCCAGGCCGACTGGCCATCCTTTTCAACCTTGCGAAGTTCCACGTAAGCGTCATCACTGGTTTCCACCAAGATCATGTAACCGACACCGCTTTTAAGATCGCACACCCCCACCCAGGGCATATCCAGTCGGGAAAAATTGAACCAGCGTCGTGGCATTTGTTCTTCCGCCACAGGATAAAGGTGCCCGTTACAGTAGTCTGCAAGGGCGATCGCCCCATCCGAACTGCGGTAAAAGAGGGGCGTCCAAAAGCGCTGATTGGAAAAGGCCACTTCGCGATCGGGCATATCCACAGTCATGAACAGATCGGCAGAATCGCGCGGCAGGCGGAGCGTCACCGTCCCTGCAAACGGCTTGCTTTCCCGCCAAAAGATCGTCGTCTCGCAGGAAACGGTTTCGTCATCCAGTTTTTGGATATTTCTCAGAACATTTTGGCGTTTGGGATCCTGCATAAATGACGCCCAGGTGTGCCCGACGCGCTTGTCCAAGACCTCCCATGCGCCAGTCTGAGAATCGAGCGCGATTTTTAAAATGGCGTTTTCCAGCAGCCATCGGTTGCCGTCCTGCGTGACGTGGGTCCCGGGTCCCGCAGCCGCACTCTCCCCCGAAGCTTGAACACCTCCGACCCAGATAAGCCCGAGAAGAACAGGGATTATGATCCACCAGTTTGGTTGGCATCGATTGTTCAAACACTGCGGAGAACAAAGATGTGACCTCATGGGAAACCTCCCGAATTGGACATTCACCGACGAAGGGACCATTAAGGCTTCAAAATTGACCACGATGGTGAACAAAACAAAGGCTGGCTCTTCTCAGAACTGAACGTGGCTTTTCCGCACGACCTCGACTACGCCATAGTGATACTCCGGAGAGAAGCCTCTGACAAGCAACCCATTCCAATTCCGCGGGAAAGGTTCTGAACGTTCGGCTTTTGGGTGGTTGAGATTTCTTCTATTGGATTGGGGACAGCAACTTTGGAGGGCGGCCCTTCATCGACGCTCTGTGTAAAACGGATATAGCCTTCCTCGATTGGGGCCATTTATGAATTGCCCCTACGATTGCCGTCATACTCGCCCAGTTTATTTCTCCAGGTTCAGTCCTCAAACAGCAGGCCAGATGACACCCGGTCGGTGGTTGTCCGTGGATTAAGCCGGCGACCATGGGATGTGGGGGGGACGCTGTGCAACGGTTCGGCTGAGCCTTCCAACGGGTCGCCCTCTCGAATACTGGACAAACGTTCACGAATCTTAGCCGTGTAATCGGGTGAAAGCTCAAAACCGAGGAAGTGCCGCCCCAGCTTTTTGGCGACGGCCAAGGTTGTTCCGCTTCCCGCAAATGGATCCACGACCAGTTCTCCTTTGCGACTGCATGCCCGAATTATCCGCCCCAAAAGTTGCTCCGGCATCTGACAACCGTGAAAACCCTGGCGTTCGCGAAACGTCCCACAAACGCGCGGGAAATACCAGGTATCCTCTTCCGGACGAAAACCCTCGGGCAGGTCGTGCGGTCGGAGAATCCACGTATCGTCAGGAATCCGGCCTTTGGGATCCGCCCGCCGGTCCGCATAAACCAGTTGCCGGGCGGAGGGAACCCGAATGTCATCGGCATTGAAGGTAAATCGTCGTGGGTCTTTTACCCAGTACAAAAGGTGAGCGTGAGACCGGGTGAACTTGTTCTTGCAATGGACGCCAAAGGTATAGTACCAGACGACCCAACTGCGAAGAACGAGCCGATGCGCCCGCTGGATCATCGTCTTCAGCTCAGCCACGTATTCGTCCCCGATGGCCAGCCAGAATGTCCCATCGGGTTTCAAGATGCGGGCGATCTCGCCCGTCCACTGCTGGCACCAATCGAGGTACTCTTCGTCTCCCAGTTCGTCTCGGTAAACGTCATACTCATAACCGATGTTAAATGGCGGATCGGCGAAGACAAGATCAACCGTGCCGGCTGGGATCCGCTTCATTCCCTCCAGACAATCGACACAGTAAACCTCATCGACCTTGAAAGGCTCTGTCGTTGTTCGATTCGAACCTGTCATCCTGGATGCTCGACTGTCTTAATCGTTCATCGTCATTCTCGGACCATTCACTGGTCATGAGAATCATCACCACGACCATGGCTCAACGCTCACCTGCCGTTTGACTATTCATCCTAGCGGCGGGCTTGGCAGCAAGCCAGTCCTTTACGACGCCCGTGAACCCGCGCAACTCCACACGGAGATTGAAACGTTCCTTGTGGAAAACCGGAGGGGCAATTCGTGAATCGCCCCGACCAGCGAAGGCTATAGCCCTTGCACGGAAAGCAGCGATCAATCGCCGCAATCCCAAAAACCCGGATTCTACGTTCTACAGAGCGGTCAACCCGCGAGTCGCTGCTTCTTGGCAACCTTGACCAGCCAGCCGCGTCTGCCGCAATACGGCACCCCCACTCAACACGCATGGCCATTCGTTTGGAATGCCCTCGCATCACAAACCCATTGGCCAAGAAATTCCGTGAGGAAGAAATATGGAGTGAAAAGGCAAGCATCACCCAATCGGCTTGCGGTAAACAACACCGCTCGTGCATTGCTGGAAACCGAACGTCCGAAGGGTCTCGGCCAACGCCACATCCCCTCGGCCGCATTGTGCCTCGACAACCCCCACGCCTTCTGACCACAGAGAACAAAGGGATTCTTCGATGAGAAACGAATCGGCGCCCGTTTGTGCCCAGGACGACGCCGTTCGCACTTCAGCCAGCCCAAACGCCGGCCTGGTGTGAGGATTGGGATCAAGCCGACAGAACCGCACCCGGGCTACACGCTGTTCATCCATCGGGTTGACCAAGGTGTACTGAACCACCTCCGATTCGCACAAATACAATGCCTCACACCATGACCTAGGCGCGGGATCTATGGTCCGCTGGACCTTGAATCCCGTGAATCGGGAAACGATTTCGCTATCGAGAAGATGGCGACACCCTTCCCGATTGACCTGAAAACGAAGGTACTCGTCCGCTACCTGATAACCCCGATCCCGGAAAAGTCCCGTCAGCAACGTATCGCTCTGGATGATCCCCGGCAGTCGGAAGCCGCCATAAAGCCCAAGGTAAAACGGATGACACGGACTCGGCGACCCACCGTAAAGAACCTGGGCGCCACTGCTGGCGAGGTAAGTTTCACAGCGTGTGAGAAGCTCTTCAGCCACCGCCTGTTGATCGCATTCCTTGGAGACCATCAACATGCACGTGATTCCCTCTTCGTGGGAAAGCATCCCCTGATCCAGTTCTTTGAGAAGAAATCCGGCGTGCCCAAATCCAACGGGGCGACCATCCTCAAAGGCCAGGATCAGTCCCTTCGGGTCAAAATACGGCTTGTTGAGCACGCTTCGCTCAAGATAGGGCAGCGTCAAAGGCTGGATTAAGCCCGGTTTTCCGGCGCAATCTGCCCAAATCCGCAATAGATGTGGCGGGTCAATGTTCCGAAAGGACCTGTAGGTAATCATTCCCCCGATGTTCCCGGACGCGGTACGAGATGTTTCTGCGTCGTCTCTCTCGCCAAAGGGCAAGTCCCCAATGGACGAATCGGCTCCATTCGCCAATGAATTTGCCTTCCCTTTTCAATCGTCCCTCACATGTTTCTACTCCAATTTTAGCGGAGAGTTCGGGAACCAGGCTATGGATGCATTGTCGTGGGAATCGCTCCCGACGCGCCGAGATGACACAGTTTTCTCTTCACCAGGCAAACCGTGGCAGCCGCAATCATAAGCATGGATTCTCTATCAACTCCTTGCCACTTTTCAGAGTTGTCTATACTGAAAGTTGGACAGATGAATGCCTAGACCGCCGTCAATGAGAATACCCCACAACAACGCTCATGGTTGAAACAACGCGTGCTTAAAGTTGTCCTATTGCAACTCCCGATCCCTCCCCTTGGTCCCGAGGCCGTCCGGGGCAATATCCCTCTCGCCTGCGGATATCTCAAGCATTACTTCCAGCGACTATTCCGGCCGCAGGCCGAAATTGAGATCCTTCCCCCAGAGTTGGTCGATCGCGCGGGCGATGCCACCCTGATCAGGGCGATTGCCGAACGTCAGCCCGATTTGGTCGGATTTTCCTGTTTCGTTTGGAATGTCGAGCGTTCGTTGTCCATTGCCAAACGACTCAAAGAAGCATATCCCCACCTCCGCGTGGTTATCGGCGGCCCAGAAGTCACCCAGGATAACGCATGGCTTCTCAGCCACCCCGCGATTGACTGGGCCGTGGTGGGTGAAGGCGAAGCAACCTTTGCCGACCTTTTGGAAGCCTTGGCCGAGCATCCCGCATGGCTCGCTCACCCACAAGACCTGCCGGCGGTCCCCGGACTGTGGAATCGAGCGTCGTCCTCATTCGGGGGAATCCGCCCCCAACTGCCTGACTTGAACCTCGTCGGCCGGGTCTATCTTGATGGCGTCCTCGACCCATGCTGGCACGACAGTCTGTTCCTGGAAACCATTCGCGGATGCATCTTCCAGTGCGCTTTTTGCTTCTATCCGAAAAGCTTTGAGAATCTCAGTTTGATGGACGCCGATTTGGTCCGGGCAAACCTGGCCCTTGCCCATGAAAAGAGCGTCAGCGAGGTTTTTCTCCTCGATCCCACTCTCAACCAGCGTCGGGATTTTGCCGACTTCCTTCACTTGCTGGTTCACGGAAATCCGGAAGGGCGCTTTCGTTACTCCGCGGAATTGCGTGCGGAGGGCATTCGGCCAGAACATGCCCACATGATGAAAGCAGCCAATTTTGCGGAAGTCGAGCTTGGCCTCCAATCGCTAGGGCGTCCGGCCCAGGAGATCATGCGTCGCCGGATCAATCTTCCGGCCTTTGAACGAGGGGTTCGCGCCCTCATGGAGGCCGGTATCCGCGTCCGCGCCGATTTGATTGTCGGACTCCCCGGCGATACGGCGGAGACGGTCCGCCAGGGCATCAAGTACCTTTCTCAATCGGGGCTGTATCATGAGCCGCAAGTCTTTCGGCTCCTGGTCCTGCCGGGAACTGAGTTTCGCCGACGCAGTGGGGAATTGGGACTGGAGCACCAGCCGCATCCACCCTATCACGTACTCAGGACGCCGACGCTCTCCGGTCAGGAAATTCTTGACCTCATGCGGGAAGCCGAGGCCGTCTTTAACACCGAGTTTGACCCCTGGCCGATTCCGGACGATCAACTCGCTCCGGCGGTGCTTCAACAGGGCGGGAGTCTGTGGGAGATCGACCTTGAGCAACCAAAGCCGGCCTCCCTTCCCGAAGTGCAGATTGCCCATACCCTGTGGATCAAAGCCCGCCAATTCTCCGGCCGTGGCCCCGACATTTGTCGTTGGGTCAACCTGGTCCTTGATGACAACCCGCACATCACCCTCTGGATCGTTCTCGACATCACCGACGCAAAGAGTCTGCCGAGGCGTGACGACCTTTCCGAAGTCATGCGGTGTTGTTACCAGCGCGAGCCGAGTTACTGGGACTGGCATCTATCGCTTCACCCGCGCCCGGGAAAAATCGGCGCTAAAAGAATCGTCATTTTCAGTGCCCGACCCTTGAAGGCCCGGCGGCGTCGCCTGGAACGGGAGATGACGCCGCTGGCCGACGTGGTGGAGTTCCCGGCGGGTCATGTTGCCGATCATCGCCCAGGCTAACATGCAGCATGTGCAGAACAGGTCACACCGATGGCTCACCTTTCACCGCGAACAATCCAACCTTCAGCAGAAACCGAACGAATCGCCATAGCGGTTGTTTGCTGGAACGAGCATTTCCTGGTGGGGAAACGACCCGACGGGGTCCCTTTTGCGGGATTCTCGGAGTTTCCCGGAGGGCGCGTGGAACCCGGTGAAACCTGGGAAGAAGCCGCTCGGCGGGAAACGCTGGAGGAAACGAACATTGGGGTTGAAGTCGGAGCTTTGCTGGGGGCCGTTGCAATGAGACATGAAAACCGGGTCCTGGAACTCCGCTTTTTCGCGGCACGTCCTGTGTTCCCCCTGGGTATTCCCCGAGAGCCTTTTCGGTGGATTTCTCGATACGCTCTCCGTCCTGAGGATTTCCCACCGGCAAACCGACAGGTCATCGAGCGCATCTTAAACGGCGATTGTGCTCAAATCTTTGAGAGGAGTTGACAATCACACCGACCGTTTGCGGGTGGAGCAGGCGTGTGCATACCGAAATCGTGGGGCGGTTTGACTGACCCCTGCCTGCCGATGGGATGGCTTTTCGCACCCGTAAGGGCAATTCATGAATTGCCCCTACCTCGAGAGGTTTGTGTCCAGAATGCTCTGCCCCTTTTGGAGAATCTTACCGATCTCACAACCCCACGCGGTTCTGGCCTCCTCGATCGAGTCTTTCCCAAGACCCCTTCCGCATTGATGCCGCCAAGGCCCTTACCTGCAAAGTCACCGTAACCGGCAACCTTTCAACATACTTCGCATCTTTCCTGGTCAATACAGGCGTAATACAGCGCGAGATTTCCGTCTGCGGACCTTCTTCCTTAGAGCAAGGCTGTTCAAGACCGATAAGACGACAAGGGCAATCATTGTCATCGGTATTGGCTGGCGGTCCGTCTGCCGACCAGCGCGCGGCGGTCATTTGAGGAACGAGTCATGACGAAAACGGTAAGACTGCTCATCCATCGACCTAAACAGCCGTTCCAGCGGCCCGGGCTTATGGGGCTTTTGACCTTTGGGGTTGTCGGTGCGTTGATTTTGAGCAGTATCGCGTTCGCTCAGACGCCGGCCGTACTTAGCTCTTTTCACGTCGTGGACGTCAAGAACCGGGGTGACATTCGGCCACCCGTAATCACCGGTTTATTCTATGATGCCACGCGGGACATCCTGATTACCGCAGGCGACGACCACACGATCCGGGTTTTCAAGCAACCTGGCGACCAGCAACTCGTCACGCTGAAAGCCGAGGGCTGGGTTTACGGCTTAACGCTCGATCCGACTGGACGCTACCTGGCAGCCGTTGATGATCGAGGACTGCTCACCGTCTGGCAATGGGAGTCAGGCCAGCAACTGTACCGACTCCCGTTGTCTTCAGCGGCCCTTCGCACGGTGACGTTTCATCCGGGCGGACAGTGGCTCGCAGCGGCGGGATTCGAACCACGCATCTTCGTGGTCGAGACCCTCACGGGACGTCGAATAGCCAACCTGACCGCCGACAGGGATTTGCGGCAGGTTGTTTTCTCGAAAAATGGCTCACTCCTTGCGGCAGCAGGAGGTTCGGGAAAGGTCCTGTTCTGGGAAACACATGGTTTGCAAAAGTGGGCGGAGATCCCAGCATCGTCGCGACGACTCCACGCCGTCGCTTTTTCGCCCGACGGGAGATTCCTCGCAGCCGGCGGGGAAGATAGCATCATCAGCCTGTGGCAGCTTGACAGCCAACCGATTCAACCGGCCAGTCAATTCAAACTGCCCGACGGATGTGTGACGAGCCTTACCTTCTGCGAAAACGGTCAGCAGCTTGCGGCAGGAACGACACGCAACGTGATCCATCTGTGGGACCTCCTGACGAGCAAGGAACTCGCTCAATTACAGGGCCACACGGGCACCATCAGTTGTTTGACGTGGACACCCGAGCGATCCCTGCTCAGTTCGGGAAGCTTCGATACGACCGTCCGATTCTGGCGACTCCCGCCGGGGACAACCGTTTCAGAACGCGTCCCCACCACGCAGGAGAATGTGGTGCGACAGTGACAGTGACACGACCACGGGTCAGCCGATAGCGACAAAACTTTGGAGACAGCCATCCTCACAAGGAGGTGATACGTGAAACGTCGGAATGGACGCCCTGAACACGGTTTCTTACGAAAGCAACGTCAACGCCACGGCTCCCGATATCGGAAATGTCGGCTGGAACAGATGGAAGCCCGGATGCTCCTGTCGGCATCACCGATTCAATTGGGAATGGTGTACTACGAAGATGCCAGTGGAACAGACGAAAGCGGCGATACGTTTGAATTGACGTTCCAGGGCGGTGCACCAGGCACCCAGTTGACCCAGTTGATCATCGACACCGACAAACTGAGCGACGGCCTGACGATCGGCGATTGTTTCTTTGACACGGAACCAGGGGGACGAGGGGCCTTTGGTTATGGCCCCTTTGCCGTGCTTTCGTCCAGTGGTATCGACAGTTACCGCGTGTTTGTCTCCGATGGCGGCACAAAGCTCGTCCTCGAATTTGACGGTTTCGAGGCGGGAGATCGCTTCGTCTTCACCCTTGATGTGGACGAGATGGGCTTCCTCGGTCCTAACGCCGTCGCTGAAGGGAATGAATTTGAAGGCTCGCGTCTGACGGCCCATTTCGCCGCCCCGCACTATTACGCCGCTCAGGGCGAGGACATGTTCATCGATGCGTACGACAGCAAATTGACTGCCTCAGGGCTTGATCTTCCCCGCGATAACTACAGCCCACCGTTGCCGGAGCCGGAACCCGTCCGGACCGCTGGTGCGTTCCTCGAAATCACGCAGACCCCTCTGCCGGTCTCGATCTCCGGTCGGGTGTTCGAGGACCTCAACCTCGATGTCGTTTACAACGGGCAGGACCGCCTGCTTGCTGGCGTAACGCTTGAGCTTTGGCAATTAGAGGGTGAGACTTACGTCTTCACGGGCAAGACGGCGACGACCAATGCCAATGGAGATTACCGATTCGACCAGCTCCTGCCCGGGACCTATCGTATCGTGGAACGTCAGCCCGACGGCTACCTTAGCGTCGGAGCCAGGGCGGGAACCGTCGATTCGCAGGTCCGCGGTTCGGTCCTTACATCCGATGTGATTGTCGGAATCTCACTTTTGGGCGGTGAAGACAGCATCCAAAACAACTTTGCCGAAGTCCGTCCGGCTGCCCTTTCCGGCCATGTTTACCACGACGCAAACAACAATGGGTTGCTTGAATCCGGGGAAACAGGCATTGGCGGCGTCACCGTGACGGTCATCCGGGAAGGGGACCACTTCCTGCCTCAACAGCAGTTCACGGTGGTAACCCAGGCTGACGGGAGTTGGTCCGTGTCAGGCCTCTATCCAGGGCAATATCGCGTGGCGGAAACGCAGCCTGCCGGGTGGCTTGACGGCCTCGATCGGGCCGGGTCGCTCGGCGGGTCCGCCGTTAATCCGGGCGATCAGATTGTCAACGTTTCGGTTCCCGCGGGAAGCCAAGGGGTCAATTACGACTTCGGTGAGATTCTCCCTGCTTCACTCGCCGGTCTGGTGTATCTGGACCTCAACACGAACTGCAAGCCTGATCCTGGTGAACCAACCTTGCCCGGGGTGACGATCGAACTCCGCTCCAGCGACGGCGCGGTTCTCCAAACAACCGTCACAGATGCGAACGGACGTTTCATCTTCGAGAACCTGGTGCCGGGGACCTATGTCCTTCATGAAATCCAGCCAGAAGGATACTTCGACGGTTGCGACCGACCGGGGACAGCGGGCGGAACCAAATCGCCGCCGGATACGATTTCGGACATTCACCTTGGATCGGGCGTCGCCGCCACGGATTACCTGTTTGCTGAAATCCCACCAGCATCGCTGGGCGGCTTGGTCTTCTCCGATCGCAACGCGAATGATCAACTCGATGCCCAGGACACCCCAATTGCGGGTGTAGAAATCCAGCTTTTTGACGCCCAAGGCCAATTGGTGGCCTCCACGGTGACGAATGCTGAAGGACGATACCTGTTTGAGAACCTGCGGCCTGGCTACTACACGGTCGTCGAGATCCAGCCCCAAGGTTATTTGGATGGGGCCGACTTTGTGGGGAGCGCCGGTGGTCAGCTTTCGGGAAACGACCGCATTGCCGATATCAAATTGCCCCCCGGCATCCATGCCACAGACTACAATTTCGCGGAGATCCTGCCTGCCGCCATCAGTGGCTATGTCTTTCAAGACGGCCCCGCAATCACGTATTATTGGGGTCAGCCCCGGCCTGATCCGTATCAGGTCCGCAATGGTCAATTCACCCCAGATGATATCCCGCTGGCGGGGGTCGAAATTCAGCTTCGCGATGCCACGGGGCAACCCGTCCTGGATGCCAATGGCCAGCCCATTGTGACCTGGACAAATGCGCAGGGCTATTACGAATTTCGTAACTTGCGACCGGGTGTGTACACGATCCTGGAAGTTCATCCCGCGGGTTACGAGGACGGCCCAGATACGCCGGGCACATTGGGAGGAATAGCGGTCAATCCAAATACCACACTTGATCCCGCCATTTTGGCCTCCCTGACGATCGACCCGCGCAATGACGCGATCCTTCAGGTGACCGTTATGCCTGGGGCCAATGGGGTCAATTACAATTTCGCCGAAGTGCTTCTGACGGCCATCCCGCCCTTCATTCCGCCGATCTATGTTCCGCCGGAAATACCCGAATGGCCGAAATCCCCGGCCCTACCGTCGCCAACACCACCGATTTATTTGCAAATCTCGCCCGTCATGCCCGAATCCGTTGCCTTGCCACGCTTTGCGGGGAGTGCGGCAGCAACCGATTACACTTGGCACCTCAGCGTGATCAACGGCGGCATTCCGCGACACAATCTCGGCGGATTCCAGCAAGTCCTGATGCGAGAAGTCAGCCTCTTCAACCCGGCACGATGGGAAGGCATCCCGCTTGATCGGGGCCAATGGACCATCATCGACATCACCACCGGCGAGGCAACGAACCTCGGCAACCTGGGAACCGAGGCCGCCCTGCCCGTGGTGGGCGATTTCGCCGGCATCGGTCGGGTGCAATTAGGCATCTTCTTCGGTGGGATGTTCTTCATTGACCTCAATGGCAACGGCGTTTGGGATGAAGGTGATCTGTGGGTCCAGCTCGGCAAGGACCGCGATCAGCCGGTTGCCGGGGACTGGGATGGCGACGGCAAATGGGATGTTGGCATCTTTGGTCCCGCCTGGTCAGGTGATGACCGCGCTCTCCGCGTGGAACCGGGCCTGCCCGATGCCCAGAACCGCTTAACCGCGCTCCGTCCGCGGAATCTCCCACCCACCCCGGATCAGGCGCCTGACGATCAGCGCCTTCTCCAGCGGGGCCGACAGGGGCCCACGCGGGCCGACCTCATTGACCACGTGTTCATGTACGGTCAACCCGGGGACCACGCGGTAACGGGCGATTGGAATGGCGACGGCATCGCCACCATCGGCGTTTTCCGCGGCGGCACCTGGTACCTCGACGAAGATGGTGACGGTCGCTGGGGGAATAACGACCGATTGGCCTTCTTCGGTCAAGCCGGGGACATCCCCGTCGTTGGCGACTGGAACGGCGATGGCATCACCAACCTCGGTGTTTATCGGGACGGTAAATTCTACCTCGACATCGATGGCGATCATCAGCTCACAGCCAGCGACCGGGTCCTAACCCTTGGGCAGTCCGGTGATCGGCCGTTCTCAGGAGACTTCAATGGCGATGGCCGGGCCGAGGTCGGTGTGTACCGTTCGCGCGACCCCCATGGCGATGGCACGCCCACTCTTCGCGAGGCAGCTGCACCCCGCGAAAGAGCTAAGTAATCAAGTTTAACACCCACATTTTATGGGGATAAGAAAGCACTAAATCCCCCCTATAGGGTGTACTCGTTTGCTTTCCATGCTCTTTTACTGGCTGCAAAATGCTCGGCTGGGGGATTGTGCGAACTCCATGCCGAATCTCGCACCATTCCGGAAAATTGATCTTGGCCGATTTCCAGGAATCTGGTAAAACGAATCACGCTTGACGAATTATGTCATCTTTTCCAGACACGGATGTCTTTAGATCGTGCGGCCCAGGGATGGAGACCGCCCACATTCCGGGCGGATAGGTTGAGGACCTGGAGTGTTGAACGTCAGATTCGGGCCACGAGGAAATCCACTCGGACGTTTTAGACGCGAGCTGGCCCCTCAAGCGATGGATCTCGGCATGTGTGCCCGGATATCTGCGCTGACGTTAAGGGAAGCGGCGAACGCAGGTATCTCGGCAACGAGACAGAACCAAGCACACAAGGAATAACGTAACGAGCGACCGGGTGAAAGAATCACCCGGAGAAAAGAGGACTGGTTCCTGCCTCGAAGATACCATATGCCGATTCGAGGAACCGCCATCAAGGCTGTGTGCGGCGCCCCCTGGGTGCGGCCCAGGGGCACAGCCGCGGATGTCATCCGGAAGAATGTTCCGCAAGGAAACCCGGAAGAAGGAAGGAGGGAATACCATGTTAGTGCTAACCCGCCGAGAAAACGAACGGATTGTTCTGCCCACTGTGAATACCACAATCCAGGTGGTACGGATTGCCGGCTCGACGGTGCGGCTGGGAATTGATGCCCCGGCCAATGTGCCCGTCCTTCGGGAAGAACTGTTGAATGAAAAGGAAAACACCTCTCACCGTCCCCAAAAAGGCGCCGGGCCTTCTGGGGACACATCGCACGAACCGGTTGGGTCTAGACAAGGCGACAACAAGGGCAATACGATCTCTCGCGCCCCGCAGTATGAAAAGTTGCTGGACTGTCTCGCCTTGGCGTTTGAGCTTGCCGACACTCATCTTGCCAACAACAAGATCGCAGAGGCCCGCGAGACGCTCGAGAAGGCCCTTGAACTTCTTCGTCGGGTTCGCGCCCAGCATCCCTTGATGACGCCTTCCCTACCAAAGTCTTCCGGACAGCGGGTGGCTCTTGTCATCGAGCCACCGGTAAAAGACGGCAAGTCCCTAAGTGATGTCTTGCGCAACTCAGGCTACTCGGTCGTTTCCTTTACGAGTGGCTGCCGAGCTATCGACTATCTGGCGAGTCACGGGCGACCCGACCTCATTGTGATCAACCTCAATGAAAACCGGCATTGTGGCGCCGATACCATTCGCACAATCCGCCAGAATCCAGCGCTTCGCGGAGTCAAGCTGGTGGCCTTGAGCGATTCCCGGCCGGCGGAACTCCAAATCAGCGTCGGCCCTCAGGGCGTCGATTACTGGTTCGCCAGTCAGACCTGTCCCGAACGGATCCTCCAGGAAATCGAAGCCTAGGTTTCGGTTCATGTCCTGGTCTCCACGAGGCACGACCCAGCCTGTACGATATAAGGCCATGACGCCACCAGGCCGATGACCAAACCGAATACCGCACTGACCGGCAGGGGCAATTCATAAATTGCCCCTATCTTTTTCCGACAGCGGGCCATCCGATATCTTTGGCGTCTTGTTTAGAGATGAGCCGAGTTGAAAAGTTGCCGCGGGCAAGAAGCAATCGTTGATGGACAACGGATGGGTTTGCAACGTGATTGAGCACGATACCTGCTTTCGACTTTCTGATGGTTGTTACCTGCGGGGCCGACGCTGGGAGCCAGAGGGGCACGCGCGGGCCCGAATCTTTGGTGTGCATGGCGTCCTGGAACATAGTGGCCGATATGCGAGACTGGCCGGGGACCTCGCGCAGGCTGGTTTCGCCCTCGAGATGATCGACGTCCGCGGCCATGGTCGCTCTGATGGTTCCCGCGCGTACGTCGAGAGCTGGGAGAAGATCCTGACGGATTTGGACGAAGTCCATGAGCAATTGCGAACGAACGGTCGATCCCCGGATTTTCTCTTTGGCCACAGCATGGGCGGCGCCCTGACGATTCTGTGGACAGTCAGTCGGCGCCCAAATGTGAGAGGGATGATCCTGAGTGCGCCACCGGTGATGACGCCCGTGCGAATTCCGCTGCTGATCAACCTCGTTGGACGGTGGCTTGTCAAGCGATGGCCTGAGTTGCGGATTGTGCGGCTCAAAACGGCGGAAAAATACGGGCGACACGCCGTGTCCCGCGATCCCAAAGTCCTCGAGGACTTGAAAAACGATCCCCTGGTGTGCCGCGGTCCTTTTCCACTCAAAACGGGGCTTTTGCTTTTGGAGTTGCCCAAGCGTCTTCAGGAAGCAGCCCCAAAATGCGAGACTCCGTTTCTCCTCCTGCAAGGCACGGGGGACAAATTATCCTCCTATCGGGGGGCAGAGTTTTTCTTCCAAGCAGCGGCTGCCAAGGACAAGACCCTGAAGCTCTACGATGGGCTATACCACGAGGTCCTAAGTGAGCCGGAGCGGGATCAGGTCCTTGCGGACGTCGTGAAATGGCTATTGGCACATTAGCCCGATCTCGGGGCCTTTTTGCAATCATCGTCTCAAGGTAGAACCTCGCCGCGTAAGGTGATATCATCATGATATCACCCATCAGATGGGGAGGAATAATTCAAAGTGGAAAATGATCTATATTTAGTTGAGTGGGCGGCTTGTTTGTCACATACGGAAAGACGGTGACAGGTAATCCCTCCTGGATGAGTGGTCTGGGGCCGTTGACACCGTTACTTTCGAATAGCACTGCGTCGATCCAATTGAGCAAAGCATTCTGTTGACGAGCAAGCGAGGACCGGCGGGGACATCTTTGACCGACTGAGTTGGTCGGTCACCTGTCGGTTAGCGAAGGGTCAACTGGAACTGTTGTGGAGGTCTTTCGATGAAGCGTTTTCTGACATTGTTGGTGGCTTTTGGCTTGTTGGCGTACGTTACTGGCTGTCCGAAGTCAGCGCCGAAGGGTGAGGGTGGAGTAGGGCCGGCGCCTTCGACGACTGCCCCGGCTGGAGCAGCCGCTGAACAGCCCGCCGAGCAGCCCGCTGAACAACCCGCTGAAAAGCCGGCTGAACAACCGGCCGCTGGTCCTGAGTTACCCGCTCCTGCGGCCCCCGCGGACGTCTCAATGCCGGCTCAGCCTGCAGAGCAACCCGCGGCTCAACCGGCAGCCCAGCCGGCAGAGCAACCGGCGCAGCCCGCGCCTGCCGCCGAGCAGAAACCTGCTGAACAGCCCGCTCCCGCTGCTGAGCAGAAACCCGCTGAGCAGCCGGCCCCTCAGCCCGAGCAGAAGCCCGCTGAACAGCCCGCACCGGCCCAGCAGTGATTTGGCTTTGGGTTGGAACTAAGCCTTTGTGACCGACAATAAATTGAGCTGTCGGTCGTTGGAAATACCTTCAGTCGCGAAGGTGTGCATCTTCACAGCGAGCCTCCTTGTGAGGCTCGTTTTTTTTGGCTTATTCTTGAGGTAAGACACGATGAGTCTTACGCCTGCCTGTTTCGCCAGGGTCAGTTCCGGCGTGAGCCGATGCAAATGATCGGTTCTCGGAGTCCCATCTCATCCGCCTCATCATTTGGAGCAAGCGGACCGCCGCATTTCCTGTGACAGTCCTCTCTCTAGTTCCAGCTGTGCCGATGGGGCAATGGCAAACCAGTTGCACTTCGATGACGCTACCGTTAGTTTGGATGGCGTTAAAGCCGGAGTCTTGTTTTTTCTCTTATGTGTGATGCTCGTGCGCATAATGTGCGAGGCCGTTAGCTACGGGAGTTTTCCCCGGTACCAGACGTGGTAAGCCGCCCGATTGTTTGAAAAGAAGACTAATGGGATTGCTGCCATGCAAAGATTCAGGTGTCTTGGTCTTTCGGTTATTTATTGGGCCGTGGTGGCGGTTATCCTGCTGTCTCGATCGACTTCAGCGAGTGAACCTCTTGTAACGTCGCCGCATGCGAAATTTCAGCCTGTTGGTCTCAAAGACGTTCGTTGGACAGCAGGGTTTTGGGCCGAACGATTCGAATTGTGTCACAAGGTCGTGCTCCCCAAGATGAAAGAGGCTCTGCTCGATCCAGACAATGCCGCGTCACTCATCAACTTCCGGATTGGTGCAGGACTCGAGCAGGGAAAGCACGTCGGCACTAATTGGAGTGATGGCGACTGCTACAAATGGCTGGAAGCGCTGGCCCGCGTGTACGCCGTCACCGGGGACCCAGCACTAGACCAAGAGATGGACCACTGGATCGACCTCATCAGACGGACACAAGAGCCTGACGGTTATATCTGCACGCAGATCCAACTCGATCCGACCAAGAGCCGCTGGGAACGGCGTCATCACCACGAGCTATACAACATGGGACATCTGATGACGGCAGCAGCCGTTCATTATCAGGCCACTGGCAAAAAGAACTTCTTGGAGGTCGCAGAAAAACTGGCCAACTACTTATATGGGGTCTTCGCCCCCCGCCCCAAGGAGCTGGGACATTTCGGCTGGAACCCATCGAACATTATGGGTCTGGTGGACTTATACCGCGTTACCGGAGAGCATCGTTACCTGGAACTGGCTGGCATCTTTGTGGACATGCGTGGATCAGTACCGTATTCTCGGGGGTTTGTCTCGGACCCCAAATTATGGGATCCCCACCCTGGCGATCAAACACAGGATCGTGTTCCCCTCCGCAAGGAAAGCTATGCCGTTGGACATGCTGTGACAGGTCCTTATCTATATTGCGGAGCGGCTGACATCGTTGCCGAGACCGGAGAGAAGGCGCTTTTCGACGCACTGACCCGCATTTGGCACGACGTTGTCGATCGAAAGATGTCAATCAGTGGCGGTATCGGGGCGCACCATCACACCGTGTCAATTCGCAACGATCAGGTCCATGAAGCCTTTGGCTTGCCTTACGAATTACCCAACCGGAATGCCTACAATGAGACCTGCGCCAATATCGCCAACGCGATGTGGAATTGGAGGATGCTGCGATTAACCGGTGACGCCCGTTTCACAGACGTGATGGAGCTTGTTCTCTACAACAGCATGCTTTCAGCCATGAGTCTGGATGGCACGCGGTTTTGCTACTCAAATCCGTTGGCCCGTTTGAACGGCGTCGAGCGAGGAATCCACGATACCCTGGAACGTTGGCGCATCTTTACGTGTTATTGTTGTCCGCCCAGTGTTGCTCGAACCATTGCTGCCACTCCCACCCTGGCCTACGGTATTTCATCAGATGCCGTCTGGGTGCATCTCTATGGCAGCAGCATATTGGAAACAAGTCTTCCCCAAGGTGGAAGACTTCGTCTGGTTCAGCAGAGCCATTATCCCTTGGAAGGATCCATCAAGATAACCCTGGAGCAAGTTCCCGAAGTCTTAAAGTCTGTTAGGCTGCGAATTCCCGGCTGGGCATCTGAGTGCACGATTCGGGTCAACGGAGCCGCTGTTGATCAACAGGTTAACCCTGGCAGTTACTGTGACCTCAGACGTGACTGGTCACAGGGGGATGTGATTGAGCTAGAGTTTCCCCTCCGCGTCCGACTTATGGAGGCCAATCCGCTCGTAGAAAGCGCCCATGGGCGAGTCGCCGTTATGCGGGGACCGCTGCTTTACTGTCTGGAATCCTGCGATTTGGATCCTGGGACCGATATCCGGAATGTCGCGCTGCGGCGGGATTCGCAATGGAAGGTCCGCTCTGATTCTGAACAACTTGGCGGAGCCATCGTCCTGGAAACCGTGGGGTTGCTTTGGCCCGGAAAACCGTGGGATTGTCTCTATCGTCCCATGGTGGAAGGCAAACCAAAACCGCTGACGATCCGGATGATCCCCTATTACGCCTGGAACAATCGAGCGCAGGGCGAGATGCTGGTTTGGATTCCAATTGACTGACTTTCCTGACCCGCCGGCCGGTGGTCCACGTAGCATAGATACCTGTTCATACCGCAATCAGAGTGCGATTTGATGGGTTTCCGATTGCCAAAGCGAGTGCTTCGCCTTCGGGCAAGGGCAATTCATGATTTGCCCCTAACGTTTTGCCGACAGCCGCGCTGCAGCAGACCGAACTGTTCGATGCGCCGAGAAGTTTAATTTCTTTGATTCCTAACCCAACTCGGACGGCTTCTCAATCAATTCCGATCACCACCCAGATCACGTTTCCCGTACAATAAAAGGTTGAGTGTTCGAGACGACCCCATTGGCCGCGTTGGTTCTTTCCCGCGTTTATGCCCACTCTCCGTACTGTCACGCTCGGTTGTAAGGTCAATCAATACGAAACCGAATATCTTCGGCAGGGGTTTCTCCGGCTTGGTTATCGGGATGCCGAAGAGGGGGAACCTGCCGACCTCTGCATTTTCAACACCTGTACCGTTACATATCAGGCAGATAGCGAATGTCGGAAGATTCTCCGTCGTCTTGCCCGTCAGAATCCGAAGGCCGAAATCATCGTAATGGGCTGTTTCGCCACAAAAGCAACCGACGAAATTGCCAATATGCCGGGCGTGTCAGAAGTCCTCACCGACAAACGGCAAATGGGGGAGCTATTGGCCCGGCGGGGACTCGTTGATGTTCCCACCGGGATCTCCGGATTCGCAAAACGACACCGGGCCTACGTGAAGATTCAGGACGGCTGCGTTTTTCCATGCAGTTATTGCATTATTCCCCAAGTTCGCGGGGGCCTGTGGAGCCGACCTGAGCGAGAAATCCTCGACGAGATTGCCCGTCTGGTTGATAACGGGTACCGCGAAATTGTCCTGACGGGGATTCACCTGGGGTTGTACGGACAGGGTGAAGCGGAAGGGGCTTTGCCCGATCTGGCGGCCCTTGTCGAGGCCATTGTCAGGCGTCGAGAGGGATTTCGTGTCCGCCTGTCCAGCCTGGAGGTCAATGAGGTCACCGATTCGCTCCTGGACCTTATGGCGGCGATGCCGGATCGTATCTGCCCCCACCTGCACATTCCCCTTCAAAGTGGCTCCGATCGGGTTCTCAAAAAAATGAGGCGGCGCGCTGATGTCAACTATTTTCTGGAACGGTGTGCCGCTATTCGAGAAAAACTAATCTTACCGGCCTTAACAACCGACGTCATGGTAGGTTTTCCCGGCGAAACTGACGAAGATTTCCAAGCGACGTGCCGGGTGGTGGAAAAAGCTGGGTTCGCCAAGGTCCATGTCTTTCGTTTCAGTCCCCGCGAGGGCACACCGGCAGCCGGGTTTCCCGACCAAATCTCAGAGAAAACCAAGAAAGACCGGGCAAGCACTCTCGACAAGGTGGCAATGAGGACCAGAAAGCAATATATTGCCTCCCTCTTTGGCCAAAATCTTCAGGTCCTTTGGGAGGACGCCGTCGTCCTGCCAAATGGCCCATCACCCCGGTGGGTCCTGGGGATGGCCGATAGGTATATCCCCGTCAAATCTGTCGGGGGGCAGCTGGGGGAGTTGAGCTGGGTCGTAGTGGGCGGATTCGATGGCGAGTTTCTGCTTGACAGATGCCTTCTCGACACAGATTCGAACCCCGAATTATGTCAAAATCGTGCCCTGTAAGGATGCTTCGGTTGCATTTTTGAAGACTTTCCGACATCATAGAAGCAGACAAACGGAATAAGTAATCGAATCGTGTTCGCAGTTTCTCCCCGCGAACGGATTTGAAGGATCGTATTAAGTCACATCCAATGCAAGACACAGGGGGGAGGTCCCTGCCGTTGGCTGTGTCACATTGGGGTGAGAGGAATAGGCCCTAGCCCGCCTAGTTAAGGGTCAAACGTATGGCCACAAAAAAGACGTCATCAACATCGGTCGCTTCCGCAGAGCAGAAAAGCACTCCAGATTCAGAAAACGTCCAGACTGTCGAAACGCGACGAAAACGCATCCTGCTGGTGGACGATGATGCCGAGATCGTTGAGTCGATTCGGGTTGCCCTGGAGTCGCTCGGCTATCAGATCCTTATTGCGCGGGATGGTAATCAGGGACTGGCCCTGGCCGATGCGGAGGATCCGGACCTTGTGATCCTCGATATGATGATGCCCAAGCGGAGCGGCTTCCTCGTCCTGGAAAAGCTTCGCCAGACTCGAAAAGTCCCCGTTCGGGTGATCATGATCACGGCCAATGAGGGAAGCCGACACAAAGCCTACGCAGAAATGCTTGGGGTGGACGACTACATCCGCAAGCCATTTGCCATGGACCGGCTTATTGAGAGCGTGCAGAGGCTGCTTGAGTAGGTCCCCGCTGATTGGTGCGTTTTGGGACTACCCCAGTTTTTGGTATCTCATTCGGGCCGCGGGGTCAAATCTGAATCCCCTTTTGGGCAGCGAGGTAGATCACAGCCCGTTTGAAGTACTGAAACCGGTACTTCGGTCTTTTCTGAGCCCAAAGATAGGCGGACTGGACAATCTGGGCGGGTAGTTTTCCCTGTTCGACAAGTCCAACCACGTATTCGATAAAGCCGTCTTCTTCCGGGGTGGCCGTGTGCAATGCCGCTTTCAACAGCTCCGCGTTTAGCCAATCGGCAGCTTGAGCGGATTGTGGGAATCGACCTATCGCCACCATCCCACCACCAGCCAATATCGCCAGTCTTAAGAAACTTCGTCGGTGCATAGTGATAACCTCGTGGTCCTTGGTTCAGCTTTCTTGGACCCCTCGCAGGAAATTCTTGAGAGTCGGCGGATGGTAGCGATTCTGCCACTTTCGGACAAGAGAAATTGCCACAATAACTGACCAACACAGTGATCAGTTTTGCTCTGGTTTGATTCGCAAAGAACGCTATACTCTGTCCCAGCCCGCAAATATTGTTCTCGCTAGAAAGTCGTGTCTGGATTGGCTTGATGCCCCCATGCAAGTCGTTCCCTGCACCAAATCGCCGAAATCGCTTGTTTTGAATTGCCACGCCACATCTTTTGGGCGTAAGCTCACCGAATGGTGTCTCCTGGCCGCCGCCATCGCGACGCTGGTTTCCACCGGCTGTGTGCAGCGACGGCTGATGATTCGCAGTCAGCCCCCGGGCGCCATGGTTTATGTGGACGATTACAAGATTGGCCCTACGCCGATCGCCACATCATTTACCTACTACGGAACACGAAAAATCCGGCTGGTCAAAGACGGCTACCAGACGTTGACAGTCTATGAGCGGATCACTCCACCGTGGTATCAGATCCCGCCCATTGACTTCTTTGCCGAAAACGTTCTGGGGCAGGAAATCCGTGACACGAGGGTTCTTGAGTACCAACTCCAGCCTCAACCTATCGCACCGACACAACAACTGCTCGACCGGGCCGATATGTTGCGACGACAAACCGGAGGTTCACCACCCCTGCCCGCCGCAGCGTCTATCCGGGGAACGGTTCAGCCCGAAGGACCTGGCGGATTGTCCACGGAGCAGAACAGCCAGCCCGGCGTCATCATTGAACCGCCCCGAACGTCTTCGTGAACGGGCAGCCCCTACAACACTTGAACACTGAACCAATTGTTATTCATATTCCGCAATGAAGGCCACAATTGCCATCAGAGAAACCGTTGCAAGGCCGTTGGCAATTCCTCGACCGTAATCAGTCGGCTGAAATCCATCAGGCCGCTCAAGGCGCGGGAATAAACCTGGTAACCCATCTCTTCCAGAATCGCAATCGGGTTCAACCCGGCAATGACGAGCACACCCACGCGACCTGGTGTTACGGGAATGCCCAGCAACGGTTGTGCGGGAAGTCCGATGGCCATAACGCTCCCCAGTCCGATCCGGCCCATTTCGTCGCTGAGGCGCTGGGCCAAATCGCGGGCATCTTCGGGGATTTCACGGAAGCTGGCCCCAATCAGTCCATTACCGGTGGCAATTGCCCCGCGGTAGTCGGTCATACGTCCCCGGATGAAGACCTCCAGAGGGTCCACGCTCGTTCCGTCGTAGTGAATAATTTCCGCAAAACGCAGGGGCTTGCCCTCACGAATCTCGAGCAATCCACCGAAACGGGATGTGGTGGGAATGCCATGCTTTAGCAGAACACTGTTGAGGGTGATCGAACAGATGGTGCAAAACCCGATCCGTCCCGGGGGAATCTGAAGTTCGCCGATCCGCTCGCCCGGCTCAAGCAGCGTCAGCCGCATCCCCATGGCGTACCCCTTCATGAAGACCTGGCACACGCTGTCAAGACAAGCCGCAAGGTCGTGAGGATTGACCACAGAAGTATTGACCACCACCGTACCCGTCCGCCGTTCCAGATCAAATGTCATTTTGTACGTCATTTCGTCGATGCGTGCGGAAAGGTAGCCAACACGCTGGATGGTCTGGGCCACGCGGAGTTCAGCCAGCCCCTTTTCAGAGATCGTATGGCCACGATGCCCATGCGAGACGGTCAGCCCTTCCTCGCTCATCTCCGCGAGATAAAGGCGAATACTCCGCTCACTCAACATGTATCCGGCAGCCGCGAGCAATTCAGCAATGGTACTGGAGGACAGAGGCTGATCGAATTTTCGGAGGACGTTCAGGATTTCCAGCCGATGGCGGTGTTTACGGCCTTCACGGCGATAAGGGGGGTGAAACACCCCCGCTTGAGACGCTGGTTTGTTCTGTTTCATGGTCGAAACCTCGCGATTGAACCAAACAGCCCCGATGAAGACCTGGACCCGGGAAAACATTCTCCAACGGCATTCTTTCCCATGACCGCTCTGGAAATCGGCAAGAATCACACATCTATTACCGGAACCGAATGGCTTCCGGCAAAAATTCAGCAGTCATTGAACCTCAATTGCCGATTCCGAAATTCTTTTGGCAATTTTGCCGACTTTCTTCCGGTTTGTCAATGCGTGGTAAGGAACCGGCACTGATGAGCAAGCAGAGAGCTGGCACCAGGGGGACCTGGATCCGTGCCGCCAATCGCGAAAAAAGATGGTATTTCCAGGCCAAATGACCAATTATTTACGTAGGAAGACAGGGACCACAACCTCGGGGATCGGTTCTTGTGCGACGTCCTCTCGCGGAAAAAAATCTTGCCATCAAGCCTTGAAGCCGATCGTCATTTGGAATACATTAGATGGAGTTTCGGCGATTCATTGCCGCTTCCCTGGTTCATAGTTGCCGAAGTGACGGGCGGACGCAGCGGCTCGCCGTGCCAGGAAGCCCACTCTTGTGACAGGCCATATTTCGGAGCATCGTTCGCAAAGCGGAACACCGATTCGTTTCATAGCAATTGTCAGGAGAAACCCCGATGAAAATGGCATCGTCCATTGCTGCAAACGTTGAGAAGTTCATGGAATGGGTCGTTCACAGAAACCCGCACGAGCCCGAGTTCCATCAGGCCGTGCGGGAAGTGGCCGAGAGTATCTTCCCTTACATGGCTGAACACCCGATCTATGAAAAAGAAAAGATCCTCCACCGTATCACGGAACCAGAGCGCGTCGTGATGTTCCGCGTGGCCTGGGTCGATGACAAGGGTGAGGTCCAGATCAATCGCGGCTATCGGGTGCAGATGAACAGCGCCATTGGGCCATACAAGGGCGGTCTGCGGTTTCATCCCACGGTGAACCTGGGTGTCCTTAAGTTCCTGGCGTTTGAACAGGTCTTCAAAAACAGCCTGACGACGCTCCCGATGGGCGGCGGCAAAGGCGGCTCGGACTTCGATCCAAAGGGCAAGAGCGACCGCGAGATCATGCGGTTCTGTCAGAGCTTCATGACGGAACTCTTCCGCCACATTGGCCCGATGACGGACGTTCCCGCGGGCGACATCGGTGTGGGCGGTCGCGAGATCGGTTATCTCTTCGGCCAGTACAAGAGGTTGAAGATCGAGTTCAGCGGCGTCCTGACAGGCAAGGGGTACGGTTGGGGTGGATCACTCATCCGGCCCGAGGCTACAGGTTACGGCAACGTCTATTTCGTTGAGCAAATGCTGGCCCGGCGCGGTGATGGTTTGATGGGCAAAATCGCCGTGGTTTCCGGTTCGGGAAATGTCGCCCAGTACACGGTCGAGAAACTGATTCAGTTGGGCGCCAAGTGCGTCACCCTCTCGGATTCCGGCGGCTTCATTTACGACGAGAACGGAATTGATCAGGAAAAGCTCGAATTTGTCAAATGGCTCAAGAACGAAAAACGCGGCCGGATCAGTGAATACGCCGAGAAATTCAAGTGCCAGTATTATCCCAATCAGCGTCCGTGGGGTGTCCCCTGTGACATCGCTTTGCCGAGTGCAACTCAGAATGAATTGAATGGCGAGGACGCCGAGAAGCTGGTCAAGAACGGCTGCCAGTGCGTTTCCGAGGGCGCCAATATGCCGTCCACGCCCGAGGCCATCGAGGTCTTCCGGCGGGCGAAGATTCTCTATGCCCCTGGTAAGGCTGCGAACGCAGGTGGTGTGGCCGTCTCAGGCTTGGAGATGAGCCAAAACGCCCAGCACACGTCGTGGACACGCGAAGAAGTCGATCGCCGGCTGAGACACATCATGCAAAACATTCACGAGACGTGCTGCCGTTACGGCGCCAAACCCGATGGCAGTGTCGATTACGTGGATGGAGCAAACATCGGCGGTTTCGTGCGGGTCGCTGATGCCATGCTGGCACAGGGCGTTCTTTGAGCACGTCTGAGAACCGATGGGGCTTATCCAATCGCGGATAGGCATTGGAAGACAATAACTCCCCAGGAGACGGAGCATCTGGGGTGGAAAAACGGTAGGGGCAGTTCATGAATTGCCCCTACCAATAGCAAAATCATCCGCATCGGCAATTTGGGGTTCGGTGAGGATGTATTCCGATTGCGATATGGACTTTTAGCTTGAGCGCTGTCCGTCGGAACCGATTGTGGTTCCAAAGCAAAGCCCGGTTGTTGTGAAACACGAGCAACCGGGCTTGCGATTTCTTGATCCCGGTAACAAAAGGATAACGAATTCAGGGGAAATAATCGGGCAGGGCAAGCGTCATGACTGGCTTTTTTCGTTCTTCTCGGCACACTTGATGCACATCGTGGCATATGGCAGGGCTTGCAGCCGCGCTTTCGGAATCCTGCCCCCACATGACTCGCAAATCCCGTAGGTTCCTTCTTCGATGGATTTCAAAGCCGCTTCGATGCTCTCCAGCAGCGTGTGCTCGTTTTCCACGAGCGAAAGAGCGAACTCCTGCTCAAAGTTATCGCTCCCCGCTTCTGCAGGATGGAGGGTGGAACCCGCCCGCGTTGCCGCCACATCACCATTTTGCTTCAGTGCGGCATCAGTCAGGTACTTCACGTTCCCCACCAGTCGCTCGCGGAGTCTTAAAAGGAGCTTGTGGTAATGTTCAAGCTCTTCTTTCTTCAACGGCTCATTCTTCATCATCCACACCTCGTCATTGTCACGATGAAACCGTGGCTAACTCCCCATTAAGCCGATTGTAGGTGGTCACGAAAGTGGTGTCAAATCAAGAGCGCGGGCGATTTGATGGGCAAAATCTGCAGGTAAAAATGGTTCTTGCATCGGCAGAAATCGACATTCATCGAGGTGACGAAACCACGTCAACTGCCGTTTGGCAAATTGCCGTGTTCGCGCCTTAACAAGCTCGATGGTCTGTTTCAACTCCCTCGCGCCAGAGAGATACTCGAGGACTTCGCGGTATCCGAGGGCCTGCCGGGCTGTGCGTCCAAGACCCCCGGGATGGGCTGCAAGGCGTTCAACCTCTGCCCGGAATCCCTGTTCAAACATGGCATCAACGCGGGCATCGATTCGACGATAGAGAACATCCCGCGGCCAATCGAGGACGACGACTCGCCCCATGGCTTCCTGCCGAGGTTTTTCAAACTGCGATTGCCATTGACTCAAGGGACGACCTGTTTTGTGATAGACCTCCAACGCCCGAATAATCCGTCGCCAATCATGGGGATGCAGCTTTGCGGCGCTCACGGGATCAACCTTCAGTAGTTCCGCATGCAAGAATCCCGGCGGGTTGGCTTCCGCTAGCAAACGCCAGTGCTGCCGAAAATCCCAGTCGGCTTCCGGTCCTTCAAACAACCCTCGGAGCACCGCCTTCAAATACATCGGTGTGCCGCCGACAAAAACAGGGACTTTTCCCCGCCAGCGGATCTGTTCCAAAGCCTGCGCCGCGTCGGCAAGGTATCGCGCCACACTGTATTCTTCCCAGGGGTCGAGAATATCGATGAGGTGGTGAGGCACACGTCGTCGTTGTTCGTGGGTGGGCTTTGCCGTTCCAATGTCCATCCCTCGATAGATGGCCATCGAATCAAGCGAGATGATTTCCCCGCCAATCAGCTCCGCCAGCGCCAGCCCAACCGCCGACTTGCCTGCCGCTGTTGGTCCAACGATGAACACACAGTCGCTGATTTCCAATCGCCATTCCCGAGCCATGTGATGGCGTCCCGTCCGTCAGTTCTTTTTCTCGAAGACAATCTTTCCTTCGATCCATACAGCCCGCACTTGGGCTTCCGGCAAAAGCAGGGCTTCATAAGGGTCTTCACCCTGTGACGTTGAGGGCAATGTGATCACTGTAAACGTCGCCGGCCGTCCCGCACCAATGGAGCCGAGTTCGCGGTCCCATCCGAGAAACCGTGCCGCCTCGCTTGTGGCCATCCGTACAATCGTCTCCGCCGCCACCTGAGGATGTTTGCGACGAACGGTCTGCAAATCTCCCAAGATGGAAAGATCGGGATGCGAAGCCCGACTATCAGTCCCCAAGAGCACCGGTATCGAAGCCTCGAGAAAAAGCTCCAGGGGATAAGACGCGTGTCCAAAAAAATCGTGCGAACGTGGACAGTAAACCACCGCCATTCGGTCGCGGAACGGCTTCAGCAAATCAATTTCGGATGGACCAAGGTAATTCCCATGGATCAAAAGAACCCTTTGTGCCCGCGAAAGGACCTCGAGGACATCTGCCAGTGCGTGGCCTGGGGTAAAAACCCCTTCCCTATAGGCGGAAAGCTGTTCCAGCACATGACGAAAGGCCCCGCCTCCTGTGGCCAGAAATGTGGTTTCCTCCTCGGTCTCGGCAATATGCATGGCCAGGGGCAGCTCGCGATTCACGGCAAGCGCGACCAACTCTTCGAGAATATTCAAGGGCACGGTGTAGGGTGCATGAGGGCTGATCCCGACGCTCCATTTCAGTCGCTGACAGGCTTGCTGATGCCGATTCAGGAGTTCGTCCGGGGGTATGCGCATGGCCCCCGTGGGGGCCAAACACTCAATCAAGCTGAGAACCCGCAGCCGATTTCGCCCGCATTTTGGTGATGCTGTTTCAGTTCGCTCGGTGCACTTGTCATCTTCGATCAATTCCTGCCACGTCAGCCAGTCTGATGGAATCACGTCAACAGCCGCGACAGCGCCGCCGGCGATCACAGCCCGCGCCCCATCACGGATCGCTTCAGCGAGACGATAGTTCGGCGACCTGCGGAAACGAACAATCTCGGGAATCCATTCCCAGAGTTTTGGCTGTCCCACAAAGTTGCCGGACCACCCACTGAGGTCAAGGTGCGTGTGTGCGTTGATCAGACCGGGCAGGACAACACAATTTCGGTAATCAATCCGCGTCTTGAAACGTGATGGATGGCAAGCGTCAACGCTCGGCAACGGATCCCCACTTTGCCCCAGATGTGTAATACGGTTCTCGGCGATGGTCATCACGCCATGCCGCATGGGTGGTTGATCAAGCGGGAGAATCCAATCTGCGGTCAAACACACTTCGGGAACGTTCGTCATGTGAGGATTGACTCGGTTTGACGCAATTAAGTGGAGCCAGTCGATTCTTCCTCAGCGAGATAGGCCCGCAGGACCTCCGGTCGTGAGGTCATCCATGCAAACACCAATCCGGCTGCCAGGATGCCAAAGACCACCACCGGCATGTGATACACCGGCCCCTCGTCTGTCCACGTCATCAAGGTTTTGATCCAGGGATAACCGCTGACACGGCCTTGGCTCAGAGTGCCTTCGACAATTAACAGTCCATTGTGAAGTGCGTGATAGATCACACACGGAAACAGACTATTGGTCTGAATGGCAATCAAACCAAGGATCAATCCTGCTGAGAAGGCCACGATCGATTGCTGCAGGATCGTATGTCCCAAAGCGAAAAAGATCGTGGCGAAGACCAGGGCGTGGGCCGGTCGGTGCGTGGAACGAAATCCTGACAGGATAAAACCTCGGTAGGCCAGCTCTTCGCAGATGGCGGGAACCAAGGCCATCACCAGGAGGAGCTGACGCAGGTCGAGGGCCTGTCCGGTCAATTGTTTGAGGGACTCCTTCAGGACAGGGTCCAGCGGATACAACCGGACGATGAGCTGCTGAAACGTGAAGAAGGCAGGATGGAGCAAGACTGCCAGGAGAGCAGCCCCCACCACAGATCGCCACGGAGGAAGATGTAACAGAAATGTCGCGCGGATCTCCCGTGTGAGCAACAGCGTCAGAACGACAACGGGCAACAGGACAACCACCAATTGCGTGACCAGCGCCTGCTGAACAAGATTCCAGGAAACCCCGATCCGCGCCAGGATGTTGGTCAAAACGAAGCGCATCAGCAGGATGGCAAGTCCGCAGGTTAAAGCCGCGGCAGCGCCGGGAACGGTCCGCTGTCGAAAGACATGGCGAAGCCAGGCCCCGAGGTGAAATCGCTCGCTTTCCCGGAACAGAACGGTCTCACTGTTAAATTGATAAACGGCCCAGCGGAGAGCGAAATAACAGCCCCCCAGGGTCACAAGCCCTACAGGCAATACGAACCGCAGCCCCTCCGTCACCTGACCTTCGATGACTGTCTTCAGAAGAAGGACAAGACCCGTAATGGGAACCAAGGCTGTCCCCAAATCCAGTTCCAGCCCTCGTGCCACCGGGACGCCGACCAGCGGCAATGTGCAAAACAAAAGGGGCATCAGGTAATACTGGCCTTCTTTGGTACTCCGGGCGAAGGCCGCAATCCCCAGTGCCAGACAACTGAAGACAAGAGAAACCGGCAGCAACGCGACGGCCAACCAGAGAATCGCAACCACAGGCGGCGCCGCAAAATCGGGCAAATGACCGAACGCTAGCCAGCCGGTTAAACCCATGCTGATCAGGTTGAGCACCGCCGTTGCCATGCTGAAAACCGTGATGGCGCCCAGTTTTCCAAGGACGATTTCGCCGCGTCGTGCCGGGCTGGAAAGGAGCGTCTCCAGCGTGCCGCGTTCCTTTTCGCCAGCGCATAGATCCACAGCGGGGTAAAAAGCCCCCGTCAACGCCCAGATGACAAGCAAAATGGGCAGAATTTTCGCCCAAACGGCCGCCCCGCGAAAACCTGTCTGCACGGCCACGTCTGCGGTCTCAAAAACAAAGGGGCGCGCCGCGTCGGGGGGAAGACTGGCCGCCGCCAAATTGGCCACCATGACCTGATCCGACCAGCGATCAAGAACCTCAACCAGCCGGCGATATGCCGTCTGCGACCGATCGTTTGCCGTCGAGTAATAAATCCGAGGACTGGGGACCAACGAGCGGCTGACAACGACCGTCCGCTGCCTCACACGCTCGTTTGAGGAACCTGACTCCGAATGGGACACGTTCGTGTCCTCAGAGTCGGGATCCGACTCCCCTGCGACTGACGACAAACCCGCCAGGATCTGCTCTCGAATAGCCCGACGAAAGTCGGCCAATTGGGACGCAAAACCGGGGGGAAAATAGAGCACCGCATCGTACCGGTCCGATTGCACAGCCTCTTCTGCTAGCGAACGCCAATCCCGATTGGGAGGCGACCCCACACCCGATGCTGATGCCTCTTCCCGAAAAAAATCAACATCGAGAAGCGCCATGTCCTGGGGCGAAAGAAACAGGCTTTCGACGAAACCCGTGTTCTCAAATAACGGAGGGTCAAACGGCTCCCGCGCACCGATCACAAGAACCCGACTGGGCTTTTCGCCCATGAACTGGGCAATTTGGAAGAACGTCATCCCCAAAAGCGGATACAGGAGCACCGGCAGAATCGCCACCATAAATATGGTTCGGCGATCCCGCAATTGGTCGCGGATTTCGCGGGCAAAAACAATCCAAATGTTGCGCCAGGTCATCATGAAAGGGCCGTGCTATCTTGCTTTCAGGCCATACGAAATGAAGCCGTCACACCATTTTTTGGGCCGCTGCGGTTTCCGTTTGGGTGATTAATTGAAAGAACAATTCTTCCAGATCGTCTTCCCCATAATGTTCCCGCAATTCCTCCAGGGTTCCCATCGCCAGAATCCGACCCCGATAGAGAATGGCGATTCGATCACACAATTTCTCAGCTTCGCGCATAATGTGCGTGGAAAAAATGACGCATTTCCCCTGGTCGCGCAATTCGGCGATGGTGGTCAAGAGGGCGCGGGCAACGAGGACATCGAGTCCCGCCGTTGGCTCGTCGAAAATCAGGACCGGCGGATCGTGGACCAAGGCCCTGGCGATGGAGACTTTCTGCTTCATCCCCGTGGACATCTTCGAGCCTAACAGATCGCGAATCTCCTGCATTTTCAGCCGGTCGAAAAGCCGTTCCATCCGATCCCGAAGTTCTTCCCGGGACAGCCCATAGAGCATCCCGAAGTATTCCACCATTTCCCAGGCCGTCATGCGGTCATAAACGGCCGTGTTGACCGACATAAAACCGATGGAACGTCGGACTTGATCGGGCTGCGTCAATCCATCGAATCCGTTAATCACCACCCGTCCTGCCGTGGGCTTCAAGAGTGTGCTGAGGATCCGCAGCGTGGTCGTCTTACCCGCCCCATTTGGTCCAAGAAGACCGAAAATCTCACCCGAGCGGGCGGAAAAACTAATGCGATCGACTGCCACAATTCGGCCCCGACGAAGGTCGTCGTAATGCTTCGTCAACTCCTCCACAGCGACCAGCTCTCTGGCTTGACAGTGTGGAGCGGCCCTTTCAAACTCATCAAGACTCACGGATTTTCTCACTTCCTCGCCATGAGATCAAATTCAACACAGTTTCCGAAAACGTCACATCCTGCGAGTGAATACCCATTGCTTATCGGAATCGGCGCACGCTGTGACAGACCCCGACAGCTCATGTGGATACCTCGTCTTCCGGTGTAAGGGGCAATTCACGAATTGCCCAACCCGTAAGGGAATCATTCGTATCGGCCATCGAGGTCTTGTCAAATCGGGCTCCCATCGCGATACAGTTCCGCATAACACTTGTTAAGCCAGATTTTTGTTCCAAGGCATTTTCGCGCTGTCTGTCGATCAATCGTCCTTCTTGTTGGCATCAGATCGCAATTGGGTCGAGCAGATATCTTCCCGGAACTCCGCCTCGGGAATCTCCGTGCATAACCTCCGAAGATCATCGGGGACATCAACATCCTTGAGACCGAGAAAGCGGCCATGCCAGCATCGCCCAAACACGAGAAAACGGCACCCCCGCTCTGCGATCTCTTTGACTGCTCGGTCCCGCACGGAAGGATCATGCCCGTAATAGCGAGGATCGGCAATTCGCAACAATGTGTCGATCCCCACGACAAGCGTGGCCTGAGGAAAACGCCGGGCCTTTTCGACAAACGTCGGGAGTCTCGTCAGCCAGACACGATCCTGAAGTGAAAACTGTTCCACACGCCGTCGGATCTCCACGTAATCGAGAGGGGGTTTGTCAGCATTAAGAATCGAGATCTCAAACTCCACAGCTCGCCCGGTCTTGGCTTCGGCGATTTGCGCCATTCGTAAGTGGCCCACGTGCAGAGGGTTAAACGCCCCCGGGAAAAGCACCGGGGGACGTCCGCGCTGCCAATCGGCTGGTGTGCCCAAAGCGACAATATCGCACTCGCCGAGAATCAGTTTTTGCCACGACTCCGGCGCCTCCGCCATGTGATGTTCCAGGACCTCATTGGCAACAAGGGGCAATGACCAATCCGGTTCCAGATCACAGGCTGACGCCATCGCTTGCAAGAACAACTCGCTGGCGATCTGCTCTTCCTCGATACGTGTCCGCACTCCTTTGGTAAGGACCAGCGAAAAAGACCGGGTTATGTCCACCCTTTGGATGGCAACGTGGACGCGATGGTCGCCTTTCTTGGGGCGATCGGTCACCAGGGAAGCCGTGCATGATACACCAGCCACTGGTGCAACGGGGGCTTTTCCCTCGGTCTGCTCAAGCTGCCTTGCTCGCAGAAACCCCGCCATGGCCATGCTCCGGGCCGTGGATTCGGCACAGGCGTGATCCGGCTTACCGTGCAGCCAGGATTCCAGGGCAGGCGATGAATACGGGATCACAGCCTCTAACACGGTCCGCGAGGCCCCCGGGACTTTGAACAGCTCGGCAATAGCTTGAACGCCCCCACCGGCGGCCACCAGGACCAACCGCCAGGGAGTCTCATGAATCCGACGAACAAGCGAGTGGATGTCTTCCATTCTTTTCGCGCCCGTTGGTCAACACGGCCAACGATCTGTACCCCCCTAAAGGGTCAGGCTATATGAATCCCTATTCGAAAACACTGGCATCCGGGATTACCGGGGGATTTCACTCACACCGATCATGGCCTCAACCCGTCATTTTATCGAACTCGGCCCGATGCGGTTGTGGTCTCTCGCTAAGATGTCCGCTTATTAACCCCCATTTTGGGGATGAAACACTGCCGTCAGTTCAATAAGCTAGGTTTATTGAGGAATCTTGTAGGCACTCGTTTCGCTACGAGGGGCTTAAAACCTCGGCGCGGATCGCTTTTGAAGCTTTAGGAATAAGGAATCCATTCATGGGCCGTCCTCCCGTCAAGCGACGGCGCTCCTGGGGAGAAAAATTTGGGACCGCGTTCCGCGGCCTGTGGTACGGTATTGTCGGTCAGAGCAGTTTTGCTGTTCATTTTGCGGTCGCTTTTCTGGTGATCATCATCGCCGCAATTTTGGGTGTGACCGAAACAGAATGGTGCATCCTGATTCTGAGCATTGCCGTCGTCATGACGGCCGAGCTGATCAACAGCGCCTTGGAATGGCTTGCCCCGGCCATCACGGAAGAATACGACCGTTACATCGAGACGGCCCTCAATGTGGCCAGCGCCGCGGTTCTTTTGGCTTCCCTTGGGGCCGCCGTCATCGGAGCCATCATCTTCGGCGACCATCTGGTCGATATCCTGGCAAAGCTGTAATTAGGTCAGAAGGGCCGACACTTCGTCACGGGGGTTCCCCATCAAGCCGTATTTCTTCATCTTGTGGTATAACGTGATTCGGCTAATTCCCAATTCCCGAGCGGTATCCTGTCGGCGATAACCATTACGGCGGAGGGCTTCTTCCAGGATTTGCCGTTCGGCATCTTCCAGCCGCTTGTCCAGGGTCCACCGGACCGAAATTTCCGGGATCTGTTCGGCAACACGTTCAGAGACAGCGGGCCGCATCATGCTCGGCAGGTCACTGACCCGCAAAACCCCGTCCCGGCAATACAGGACGGCACGACGAATGATATTTTCTAATTCGCGAACATTTCCGGGCCAATTGTAGTTTCGGAGCGCGGTCAGGAATGCCGGTTCTATCCCGCGCAGCCGAATTTGCAGAGAACGAGCCTGCTCAATGGCGAACTTCCGGGCGAGGTAGTCCACATCATAGGGCCGTTCTCGCAGGGGTGGAAGGTAGAAACTCAACATGTTGAGCCGATAGAACAGGTCCCGGCGAAACTTTCCCTGTTCCACTAATTGGTGCAAATCGATATTCGAGGCCACAATCAGCCGTGCCCGCGACAGCCGCGTCTCGTTGCTCCCCACCGGCTCGTATTCACCTGTTTCGATCACCCGCAGCAACTTAGCCTGGTGTTCCGGCGCCAGCACGTCGATTTCATCGAGAAGTAACGTGCCGTCGTCAACTGCCGCAAACTTTCCTGGTTTGTCGCCATCGGCGCCCGTAAAAGCACCTTTGACATAACCGAAAAGCTCACTCTCGATAAGGTCAGGCGGAAGGGCGCCACATGCCACCGTGAGAAATCGCTTTCCTGCCCGCGGGGAGATTTCATGGATCGTCCTCGCCAGAAATGTTTTCCCGGCACCCGTTTCACCGATCAGGAGCAAACTCACATCATGGGCTGCGGCGACGCGCAGCTCCTCGACCATCTCGAACACGGACGGGGTGAAGGTCACCCAGCAGCGACGCCCTCCCCGAAGCACAGCGTGCGGACGGTAACGGAAAAGTTCCGCCAGTTCCCATTCCACGGGCGAGAGTTCTGAGAGGAGCTGCCGGATTTGTTCGGCGCGAAATGTGGGTGAAAGGGTCCCCTGTGCGGCCCGTGCGGCGCACTCCGCCATGTCTGCCGGCAACTCCTCATCAGCCACGGTGATCACCGGGGCCACTTTCCCCAATTCACCCAGTTTCTCAATAAGCTCATCTGCGGGAAAACCGTTTACCGTTTTCTTCGTCAAATGGGCGACAATCGCCGGGCAGACGGCATAATGATACGTCGCCAAACGTTCCGCTGCATCGACCGCGGGGAGCTGCTCCACCGTGAACAGGTCACCGACAGCCTGTGCGACCTGGCGGGTGAACTCACGATCGTCACTGATCACGAAAAGGAGGGAAGATGTCACCATAGTTGTTTCAGATCGCATCCAGGGTTTTAACAAAACCAATTGGCAGAGTAGAACTTCGAAATAGACCGAAACCCAGCGCAACTCGACCAGATTCAAGGACTCTTCGTTTTGCACTGTCCCTCGCTCATCCCTGCGATGTTTCTCCAGCTTAGCTATTTTGCCTATCCTAGTTAAGAATTTGAAATAAGCAAGCGCGGGCCGCTAATAAACCATCCGAGTAACGCCCTCCCAACGGACAGCGGGCAGAATGTGCGAACTTTATCGATTAGGGCAAGGCTTGTCGCCCTTCACTGCTGATCCTGCCGATGTAGAAAAAGCCAAGATACCCTATCTGCGCATGCGCTTTGACCACGTTAATCGCGAGGATCAAATCATGATGTCCCTGCTCATGTCAGCATCTCTGGTGCTTGTTGTACTAGGCGACTCCGGCCAGGAGATGCCCGTCACCCAAGAAGTCATCGTCACAGACACCTCAGCACCCTCGGCGACCGTCGCGCCAACGGGGCACAGACCGACGGCCACCGGGCACGGTTGGCTGGTCGATTGGTTTGGACCGATGCCGCAAACATGCTACCAACCAAGATTTGGTTGTTACCCGGGAAATCCCCGCACGATTCATCGGTACCCGGCATTCCATGGATATTATTACCGCGCACCATATAACTACCGGCACCTCTTCGAGTATCCCTGGCACGCCCAGCCCTACGAGCCGCAGCCACTCCGCGCCCAGGGGATTGAAACCGTCATGGATCAGGGGAATCCCGTCTCCCTGCAACCGGTGCCCGAAAAAGCTCTCGAGTGACGCCGTGCCCAATAACGGCGATCGACGTGGGCTATCAACCATTGGGGTTGTCGTTTCGATTCGGTTTTGCCCATCTCATTGGTGGTGTTATATAACTCTCTTGACTTAGATGTCGCTCAATCGCCGGTAAAGCCAAGCCTGGCCCGTCCCAGGTTTGGCCGCGTAAGCCTGGCGAAATGTGTGCGTAGGTTTTGATGTCTATTCCCAGCGCTATCGGGGCAAGCTACTTGCGCGGCGATCCCCCCATGGCTGCCAGCGTGATTTCCTCTTGACCAAGGGCCGCGACTAGAAACACCCCCACCCCTGTTTGCGCCCGCCGATTGAACATTTATGATGAGAAACCCAAATACTTGGCCGTTCCATGCGTATATTACTTATGGAGTGAGGCATTGCCCGATAGGGTCATCACCGGTTTGGCTGGCTTAAACGGGGAAACTACGGGAGGACGTCAAAATGAACTCGCTGCAAGGATATCTACTGGTTGCGTCCCCCTATTTGGCGGATCCGAACTTCGTCGGTTCGGTGGTGTTGATTATTCAACACACCGAAAACGGGGCGTTTGGCGTGATTTTGAATCGGCTCCACCCCAAACGAATCAAGGAATTGTGGAGCGAGGTCTCCGAATGCCCATGTCAATACGATCGTTTCTTGAATATCGGGGGTCCCGTGAGTGGTCCGCTGATGGCCCTCCATGACGACCCATCGGTGGCGGAGTTGGAGGTCATCCCGGGGGTTTACTTTAGCGTCCAGCGGCAGAATATAGAACAATTGATGGCAGGCCGGGATCACGAAGCGCGGGTCTTTTTAGGCCATTCCGGCTGGGCAGGCGGACAATTGGAAGGCGAGCTGGCGCAGGGGTCCTGGCTGGTGGCCCCGGCCACGAAGGAGATCGTCTTTACCGATGACGAACGGCATTTGTGGCAAAAAGTCGCGTTCGCTATTGGCCGGGCCATTCTGGCAGATGCCCTAAAGGTAAAACACCGCCCGGAACATCCGTGGTTGAATTGATTACCTCCCCCCCGAGTTCGGTGGCCTGCTGGTCCAGCATTTGCAAAGGCACTTGAATTGCCATTGGGCTTCCACCGCTTGTTCGCAAGGGCCCCCCAACCTGCTTTGTGATTGATGACCCATACTCTGGTCCTGCGGCAAATTACCCACGTCGGGGTTGTTTCAACGTTGCTTCTNAGAGNCTNTCCCGAAATTGCATTTTCTGAAAAAATTTGGTACACCTCCGCTGGGGGTTCCCGTTGGGGAACCGGGTTGTTTGCAGGAAGTTATAGAACCAAACACGGAGGTGTACCATGCAACAACAGCATTATCCCT
>Ga0067045_1002431_pt1 | contig 128365 bp, 121 predicted proteins | sample TerdegcTABiofilm_FD_59184 | JGI IMG/M metagenome (GOLD analysis project Ga0067045, IMG submission 59184) | Combined Assembly of (Gp0054472, Gp0054536) Wastewater bioreactor microbial communities from Singapore -Terephthalate degrading...
ATTAAAAAACAAAGTATATTCACAGCAAAAAAATTTTACAGTAGATTTTACGGTAGTTGATTTAGGGGTGGAGATAACTGTATGATATGTTTGATATTATTTTGCATTTAAAATCCCTCTCTCTCCGCCATAGGCAAAGATTTAGATTATGCCAGGCCCTGCGCAACGTGGAGGTTGTAAACCCCGTCAGGTTCGGAAGAAAGCAGCGGTAGCAGCTATCCTGTGTGCCGCAGCAAGCCTGGCTTTATAAAATAAATAAATTAAAGGGTGAAATCGAATAAGGCAACATAAAAACTTCAATTATTATTGCTCTTGCCCAATCTATAGAAAAAAGAAGAGAAAATGGCATATACGGTAATAGCAAGAAGATGGAGACCAAAAAAATTTGAGGATGTGGTAGGTCAGCCTCATATTATAAAGACAATCAAGAATTCAATTAAATTCAACAGGATAGCCCATGCCTATCTTTTCACAGGACCGAAGGGAGTAGGCAAGACATCCCTGGCAAGGATACTGGCAAAGGCAGTAAACTGTAAAGATGGACCAAAAGAAGAACCCTGTGGTATATGTGAAAACTGTGTTGCCATAGATAATAATAGCTTTGTGGATATTATAGAGATAGATGCAGCATCTGCAAGAAAGATAGAGGATATAAGAGAACTTACCGAGACGGTGCGATATATGCCCATGAAAGGTCTTTATAAGGTTTATATCCTTGATGAGGCACATATGCTAACAACAGAGGCAAGAAATGCATTTTTAAAGACCCTTGAAGAACCTCCTGGACATAATATTTTCATTCTTGCCACAACTGAAGCCCATAAGATTCCATATACTATCATGTCAAGGTGCCAAAGATTTGATTTTAAGAGAATAACAGAAAAAGATATGGCAGAACAACTCAGAAGGATATGCGATATAGAAGGTATAAGTTATGAAGATGGTGTATTCCAATACATTGCAGTTGAGGCAGATGGCAGCATGAGAGATGCAGAATCCATACTGGATCAGATAATATCATACTGCGGAGATCGTATTACTGAAAAGGATGTAATCAATATAATTGGGATAGTTGAGAAGGATGTAATATACAGGATAGCGGAGGCCATCTTTAAGGGTGATCTAAAAGGGTGTTTTAAGGTTTTAGAAAATACAATAAATGAAGGCCACGATGTATATCAGATATACCGTAGTATTGTGGCATTTTTCCGGCACTTAATGCTTATTAAGGCATGTGGGGAATTTCCTCCATTTATTTTTATTGGGGAGCAGGAATACCATAGGATTGAAGAGCTTATAAAGGATATTGATTATTCTAAAATTCAAGATATGCTGAACCATATATTAAGCTTTGAAAACATGCTCAGAGGTCCGTTTGCAAGGGTATCATTGGAGATGCTTTTTATAAGGCTATCTAATATACCTAAAACAAGAGGTAACCAATTCCCTGAACAGAGAAAGATAGAAGATGAAAAAGAAGACAATAACCTCTATTATCCTGAATCAACATATAAAACTCAAAAGTTACAAGAAATACAAGATAGCACAGAGCAACAGGGTAAGGCTGATGAAAAGAGGGAATTGACATATGATTTAAAGGGGTTTATCAATTATATGAAGGATAAGAGGCCGTTTATCAGCGCTGTCTTCGAAGCATTAGATGTTACCATTGAGGACGATAGAGTAAATCTCATCCTTGACAAAAATTATAGTTTTATCAAGGACGATAAAAACATCAGGGATGAGATAGAAGGCTATCTAAACAGTTTTTTTAACAAAAAGATGATAGTAAATTATATGGATATAGGAGACAAGTCTGCGGATGAGCTTTATGAATATGTCCGCGAGGCAGAGTCAATATTTAGTTAATAAGGAGGAGAGATGTCAAAGAATTTTACCCAGTTATTGGGACAGGCCAAGAAGATTCAGGAAAAATTACAGAAGATGCAGGAAGAGGTAGGTAACAGGACCGTAGAGGCTCAAAGCGGAGGCGGAATGGTAACATGCGTTGTTAATGGAAGACAGGAGGTCATGGCTGTGAAGATATCAGACGAGATATGGCAGGAGAAGGACAAAGAACTCCTGGAAGACCTGATAATAGCCGCTATCAATGAAGGCTTAAACAAATCAAAGGAGATGCTTCAGGATGAGATGGCAAAAATAACAGGTATTGCAGGGATGCAATTCCCCTTTGGTAGCTGATTAGATATGTATTATCCTGAGCCCATAGAAAATCTTATTGTAAACTTGATGCGGTTGCCCGGGATAGGCAGAAAGACCGCAACGAGGCTGGCATTCTTTCTCCTTAATTCAGATAAATCTTATGTTAATGACCTTTCTGAAAGCCTGAGGGACATAAAAGAAAAGATAAGGCTCTGCAGTATTTGCTATAACCTAACAGAAAGAGACCCCTGCCAGATATGCACCGATGAGAGGAGGGATAGAGATGCCCTTTGTGTTGTGGAGGAACCTTCCCATATGATGGTTATAGAATCCTCTTATCCTAATAGATACAGATTCCATATCCTCCATGGTGTAATAAACCCCTTAGATGGTATAGGTCCAGATGACATACACATAAATGAACTGAAAGAAAGGATAAAAAAGGAAGACATTAAAGAGATAATAGTGGCAACAAATCCCAATATAGAAGGAAATACTACCGCTCATTATATAAGTGAGATACTTAAGGATTCTCATGTTAGGGTTACCAGGATTGCCTTTGGTATACCTGTGGGCGGAGATATAGTCTACACAGATTCCCAGACGATAAAAAGCTCTATAGAAAATAGAAAAGATTTAAGACCTTTATAAGATTTTTAGAATCTTATTTTTGTATAGAACTCCAATCCTTTAAAAATTTCTCAAGACCTATATCTGTCAATGGATGGCTGATCAACTGTCTTAGAACACTAAATGGTATTGTTGCAATATCAGCACCAATGATGGCAGCATCTAATACATGAAGGGGATTTCTTATGCTTGCCACGATTATTTCTGTCTCAAAACCATAATTATAAAAGATCTTTGTAATATCTTCCACAATTCCCATACCCCTTGATGAAATATCATCCAGCCTTCCTATAAAAGGACTTACATATGTGGCACCTGCCTTGGCAGCGATGAGTGCCTGGAGGGGCTGAAAGATCAGAGTCACATTAGTCTTTATATTCTCCTGAGTTAAAATCCTTACAGCCTTAATTCCGTCTTCTGTCATTGGGATCTTTATAACGGCATTCTCACCCAGCGATGCCAACTCCCTTGCCTCCCTGCACATGCCCTGAGTATCCTTTGATATAACTTCAAGGCTCACAGGCCCTGAGACAATAGACATTATCTCCTTTATGATGATATTAGGGTCTTTTTTCTCTTTGGAAAGGAGAGTAGGGTTTGTTGTCACTCCATCTACAAGGCCCATGTCAATCCCTTTTTTTATCTCTTCTATGTTTGCCGTGTCGATAAAAAATTTCATAGTTACCTCCTGATTTTATAGCCTTATTATTTTTTGTTCTTCTCCTAATTCAGAAAGAAAACATTTTAATTTTTTTTGAAAAACAGGATGGATGATTTCAGGTTCTATCTCTGTGCATGGAATTATAACAAACTTCCTTCTATGTGCCTCAGGGTGTGGTATCTTTAATAGGTCTGTATCAAGCACCAGGTCACCAAAAAATATTATATCCAGATCTATTATTCTTGGACCTTTCGGGATTTCTTTTATCCTTCCCATATCTTTCTCAATATTATTAAGTAGTTTTATTAGTTCAAGGGGTGTTGAATCCCAATCTATGCATATGGCACAGTTTATAAAGTCTTCCTGCATTATATATGACACAGGAGATGTAAGATAGAAAGAAGACTGTTTTAATAAAACAACTCTTTTATCTTCTTTTATCCTTTTTATTGCTATTGTGCAATTGTTTATCTTATCGCCAATATTCGAGCCAATGCCAATTAAGACCTTGTGATTCACAGGCTTTAAGGTTTTTTATCCCCTTCTTTTATCTCTTTTTTCTTTTCATTGGCATCAGGGTTATCGGGTTCATGTGTAGCCTTTTTAAAGCTCCTTATGCCTTTGCCTATGGCGCTTCCTATCTCTGGTAGTTTGCCAGCACCAAAGATCATTATAATGATTATAAGTATTACAATAAGCTCTGGAAAACCGAGTCCAAACATGTTTATAACATTATCACCTTATATATCTTTTAGTCAATCTTTTTAATCTTTCGGATTGGATAACTTCTTTTCATGGGAATATTTTTTCATTTCTCTAAAGATTCAAATAAGTTATCCATAAAAGCCCGACGGATTTACTCCAGAGGAAGAGACTTTTGCTCTATTATTGACAATATCTAAAATCTGCATTATTCTCATGGAGATAAATTTAGATAATTTTAGGAGGTTACTATGAAGAGCATTAAGGGAACTGAGACAGAAAAAAATTTACTGAAGTCTTTTGCAGGTGAATCACAGGCAAGAAACCGTTATACATATTTTTCTTCCCAGGCAAAAAAGGAGGGTTTTGAGCAGATCTCGTGGATATTTGCAGATACTGCAGATAATGAAAAGGAACACGCTAAGAGATTTTTTAAATTTTTAGAGGGCGGTGATTTAGAGATAACAGCCACATATCCGGCAGGAGTCATAGGAGACACAAAGACAAATCTTGAAGAGGCAGCAGGTGGAGAGAACCTCGAATGGACAAAATTATACCCAGAGGCTGCAGAAGTTGCAAGAAAAGAAGGATTTGATGAAATCGCAAAGGTATTTGAAGAGATAGCAAAGGTTGAAAGGGAACATGAAAAAAGATACCGTAAGCTTTTATCTAATCTGGAAAATGATATGGTTTTTAAGAGGCCCTCTCCTGTAAAGTGGAGATGTAGAAACTGCGGATATGTCTATGAAGGCGCAGAGGCACCTGAGCTATGTCCTGCTTGTGCCCACCCAAGGGCATATTATGAGCTTTTGGCAGAGAATTATTAAATATTATGGCTTTAAAAGAGAGGCCTTCGGTTAATGCCTTTAGCCATGAGGCATATCATTGAAGCCTCTCTTTTTCCTTGAAAAGGGGTATCTAATTTGATACCTTTTTGTTTTTAAGACTTTGATATAATGAAGAGTGGAATGTGAAGATAGCAGGAATCCAGTTTGCATGCAACAGCGATAAAAAGATTAATACAGAAAAGGCACTTGAAGTCCTTGATCTTGCAGTAAAAGAGGATGCTAAGATTGTGTGTTTTCAGGAATTATTTAATCTCCCATGGTTTCCCAAAGACAGAAACGAAAGCGCATTCAACCTTGCAGATAATGTTAAGGGCGACATGATAAAAGCCTTCACAGAGAAGGCAAGGAAACATAATATTGTAATCATACTGCCTATCTTTGAAAAAAGTCGTTCAAAATACTATAATAGCTCTGTTGTTATAGGCAGTAATGGTAAGGTTATGGGTGTATATAGAAAGATCCATGTCCCTGATATACCACTGTGGGAGGAGAAATATTATTTCTCCACAGGAGACATGGGTTTAAATGTTTTTAGAACCGATTATTGCACTATAGGGATACAGATTTCATGGGACAATCTATACCCTGAGGCATCAAGGGTCCTTGCATTAAAAGGTGCAGATATTATATTTTCTCCAACAGCATGCGCATTTAAGTCACAGCACCTATGGCAGTCGGTTATAACCGGCAATGCCATAACAAATTGTGTCTATATAATGAGAGTGAACAGGGTAGGCAGTGAAGATGCCCATGATTTTTATGGCATGAGTTTTTGCGTGAACCCAGAGGGAGAACTGATAGGTGGACCTACAGGAAGGGGAGATAGCATTCTCCTGGCAGACATAGATTTCGATTATCTAAAAGAGATAAGAAGGGAATGGCCTATACTACAAGGTAGGATGCCTGCATTTTATAAGGATATAGTAAAAGAGGAGGGGTTATGAGCGACGAGGTGACACTTTGTGTGGTTTGTGCATGGAGAAAGGAGTGTCAAAAGAAGTTTTCCATGAGCGGTGATATAAAGCTAAGATGCCCTGATTACGCAAGGGATCTATCAATAAAGGAATCGGAGATAACAGGTGATAAGAAAGAAGATAGCGGAACTGATAAAGGAGGCTTGTGAGGTTTGTAAAAACAGAGGGTTTTTTACTTATGAAGTAGACATAGAACCTATTGTTGAGATACCAAGAGAGAATGAATTTGGAGACTATTCAACAAATATAGCCTTTATTCTCGCCCCAAAGGTCAAAAAAAGTCCTCTTGATATTGCAAAAACCCTTGTAGAGCATATAGATGATAAAGCCTTTCTGGAAAAGACAGAAGTAGCTGGAAGGGGGTTTATTAATTTCTATATAAAAGATGCTGTTTGGAGGTCAGGGCTTAAAGAGCTTTTAGAGGAAGGTATTGATGCTTATATGCCTGATCTGGGCAAGGGCAGAAAGGTTCTAATAGAATTTGTAAGTGCAAACCCTACAGGTCCACTGCATATAGGCCATGGCAGGGGTGCAGTTGTAGGTGATGTCCTTGCAAATATACTGAAGGCAGTAAAGTATCATGTCGTCAGGGAGTATTATATAAATGATGCAGGGAGACAGATAGCAACCCTCGGTGAGTCCACATACCTTCGTTTGAATGAGCTAAAAGGAGAAAAGATAGATTTTCCTGACGGATTCTATAAGGGAGAATATATAAGAGACATTGCCTCAAACGTATTAAATGAGGGGATTGCCCTTCCTGAAGAAAAGGATAAGGCTGTAAGATTTTTGTCTGAATTTTCAAGTAATATTGTCCTCAATGGTATAAAAAAGGACCTTGATGATTTTGGCGTTGTATTCGATAGTTTTTTCAGGGAATCAAGGCTTTATGAGTCAGGTATGGTGGATAATATTATTGAGGCTTTAAAATCTAAAGATATGGCATATGAAAAGGATGGGGCATTATGGTTCAGAACAAGCAATTTTGTAAAGGATGAGGATAGAGTCCTTATAAAATCTGATGGCGAAAAGACATATTTTGCCTCTGATATTGCATATCACAAGAACAAACTCGAAAGAGGCTATGATATGTTGATAGATATATGGGGATCAGATCATCATGGCTATATACCCAGGCTCAAGGCATCAATGGAGGCATTGGGGGAAGACAAAGAGAGGCTGAGGGTCATCCTTATACAGTTTGTAACACTGCTAAAAGATGGAAAGCCTATCGGTATGTCCACAAGGGCAGGCCAATTCACCACATTAAAAGAGGTCCTTGATGAGGTTGGCAGGGATGCGGCAAGGTTCTTCTTTCTCATGAGAAAAAGCGATGCCCATCTCGAATTTGACCTTGATCTGGCAAAGAAGACCTCAAATGAAAATCCTGTATATTATGTTCAATATGCCAATGCAAGGATAGAAAGCATCTTCAGGAATGCCAGGGAACAGAATATATGGATTAATGATATAAAAACAAAGCCTGCAAATAACGTCACCAAGGATATAATGATTGACCTTTTAGTCTTGAAAGAAGAAATAGATCTTATAAAAGGTATTATCCATTTCTATGATGTTATTGAAGGCAGCGCAAGAAGCCTTGAACCACACAGGCTGACCTTTTATCTTATAGAGCTTGTAGGTAGGTTTCATAGTTATTATAATAAGGCAAGGATACTCACTGAAAATAGGGATTTAACATTGGCAAGGCTTTTGCTTCTTTATGTATTGCAGAGTGTTATAAAATATGGCCTTGGCATTCTTGGTGTTTCCGCACCTGATAAAATGTAAAAGAGGATACTGGATTTTCTGGAGAAAACATGAAGAACAAAAAGAGTAAAACAAGGGAATACATAGAGTCACTAATCATTGCGGCAATAATAGCCTTTTTTGTAAGAAGTTTTTTTATCCAAGCATTCAAGATACCATCGAGCTCCATGGAACCCACACTCCTTATAGGAGACCACCTTCTTGTAAATAGATTGAGCTATGTAATGAAGGTCCCTTTGACAGATATAGTATTTTTAACCCTTGGGGAACCTCAGAGGGGCGATGTTATAGTATTCAGATACCCTGTGGATAAGGATAAGGATTTCATAAAAAGGGTTATAGCAAAGGCAGGGGATACTGTGGAGATAAAAGATAAGCAGGTTTATGTAAACGGAAAAAAGATAGACGATAAATGGGCGTATTTTTCCGATAATACAGTAATGCCAGGTAATGTATCACCAAAGGATAATTTAGGGCCTATTGTCGTCCCTAAAAACTCTTTTTTTGTAATGGGTGATAATAGAGACAGGAGCCTTGACAGCAGATTTTGGGGCTTTGTGGAGAAGGAGCATCTTGTAGGTAGAGCCCTTATACTTTATTTCTCATGGAATAATAAACCAAAAGGTATTTTTGATTATGTAAGATGGAATAGGATAGGTAGGTTAATCCGATGAAAATTGGAACAGGTAGTTATTCCAATATGAATAGACCTTTTAAAATCCATATGTTATTATTAGTCTTTATGAAGAATCTTTTTTTGTTTTTGACCATTCTAATAATATTGCCTTCCACGATTTTCGGTTGCAGTAGCAATTCATCAATGTTTCTTTTCCTGAAAGGATATAGAAGTGATGTCCAGGGCAGGCACGATGATGCAATAAAATATTATAAGTCTGCCATTGAAAAAGACCCTAATTCTTCTGAGTTAAGGGCAGAACTGGCGCTATCTTATATCAAGACAGGTAGGCTGAATGAGGCAGAAAGCGTATTAAATGAGGCAATAAAAATAAACACCAAAAATACAGATGCCATTAAACTTCTTGCCGGTATATATTCTGCAAAGGGCTTACATGATAAGGCAAAAGAACTTTATGAGAGGTGCATTGAAATAAAAGAGGATGATACAGATGCATATCTCCATCTCGGTGCTGTATATATGGTTGAGAAGAGATACAAGGAAGCAATAGGGGTATACGAGAAGATACTGACATTTGAGCCTGACAATATAATTGCCATTTACTATTTAGGCAGGCTCAATGCAGAACTTAAGGAATATAACAGATCTAAAGAATATTATCTGAAAGCAATCCAGCTAAAGCCAAACTTTGAGCCAGCACACCTTGAAATGGGAATAGTTTATGAGATAGAGGGTAACAACAAAAAGGCCCTGGAGTATTACAACAATGTAATCCTAATAAACCCCATGAATAAAAAGGCAAGGTCAAGGGCAGCAAACATATTTATAAAACAGAGGGATTACGATAGGGCAATCAATGAATTTGAAAAACTCTCTGATCTGGACAGGGAAGACCTGTCAATTAGGATGAAAATAGGCCTTTTACACCTTGAAAAAGGCAGATACGATGAAGCCATAAGGGAGTTCAATCTAATACTGGCATCTAAACCCAATGAAAACAATATAAGGTTATATCTGGCAATAGCCCTGAAGGAAAAGGGTGACATAAAAAAGGCAATAGAAGAGTTTTCAAAGATAGACCCTTCAGCAGAGGAGTTTATAAATGCATTAAGAAATATTACATTTTTGTTCATTAAATCCAACATGATAGATGAAGGGATAAACATTATAAAAAATTTTATAAATCTAAAGAAGGACAATATTGAGGCATATCTAATGCTTTCTGCCCTTTATGAGGAAAAAAAGGATTATAGAAAAGGTATTGAAGTCCTTGAAGAGGCAAAGAAATATGACGCCAAGAATGTAGAGATATTATACCAGATAGGTGTGTTATATGAAAAATCAGGTAATTCAGAAAAGGCAATAGATGCCATGGAAGAGGTATTAAAGGTCGATCCTGAGCATGCAAACGCCTTAAACTTTATTGGTTATACATGGGCAGATAAGGGTATGAACCTTGAGAGGGCAGAGGAGATGATAAGAAAGGCACTTTCCAAAAAGCCTGACGACGGTTATATCCTTGATAGCATGGGATGGGTTTATTTTAAAAAGAATGATTATAAAAAAGCACTTGAATATATTCAGAAGGCCAGTGAAAAACTTCCCGATGACCCCACCATAACCGAGCATTTAGGAGATATATATAGTGCACTGGGCGATAAAGAAAAGGCTCAACAGTTCTATGAAATGGCCATAAAACTTGAAAAGGACGAGATTAAAAAGAAATCCATAGAAAAGAAGTTAGAGGGACTCAAAGGGTCTGATAGATGAAAAAGATTGTCGTTGTGTTTTTCATTGCGTCTATAGTTTTTTCCTGTGCGCTGTTACATAAAAAAACTGCAAGGATACACTGGCCTCAAAAAATCGATTATATCGAGGCATTGTGCGAGATAGATATGAACTGGAAGGATATGAGATATTCAGGTTCCATGAGCTTGATAATGGAGTATCCTGATAGAATATCTATAGAGGTCTATAGCCCTTTAGGCGATACGATTTTTTTTCTCAATAAATATAAAGACTATTTCCTCCTTTTGACAGGAGATGAAAGATTTACAAAGGAAAAGGGTTTTGAAGATAAGTTCAATATAAAGATTATTGATTTTATAAATGATATTGCCATGAGAGATTTTAAAGATACTTCCCAAGAAAAGATTGAGCTTGTAAGGGATAAACACAGGGTTATATATGAACTTGGCAGTGATAAAAATACTATATGCTGGAAGGGTGATGAAGGAAGTATTTGTGTAAGATTCATTGAAGCAAGTTTTAAAAAAGCGAGTATAGAAAAGATTGGGAAAGATAATAGCAGGGAAGATTGAAGGATATAATTTTTACAGCATAAGAGAAGTTTTAGAAAAAGGTTTTAATAGTTTAGAGTTTCACCCGTTTAAAAAAAAGGTTTTATTAAAACCGAATCTTTTAAAGGCAAGCCCACCTGAGAATGCAGTAACCACCCATCCATGCATAGTGGATGCCCTGTCAAGTATACTCAGAGACTATTCATGCGAAATTTACATAGGTGACAGTCCTGGATACGAATCAACAGCCAAGGTATTGAAAAGGTCTGGTTATACAGATGTTATTGCCAGATATAATATAAAAATATCATCGTTTAATAAAAAGATATTCAAGAGGATCAATGGTATATCACCGTATAAGGAATTTATAATGGGTGAAGACCCGAATGATTATGAAATCATCATCAATCTACCAAAGCTAAAATCCCATACCATGATGGGCCTCACATTGGGGGTTAAAAATACCTTTGGTTTTATCCATAGCCTCCATAAGGCAAAATGGCACCTGAGGGCGGGAAAAAGCAGAGAGATATTTGCCAGAACCCTTATAGACATCCACAGGATAGTAAATCCATCTATTACAATACTGGATGGCATAATTGGTATGGACGGAGACGGTCCATCCAATGGAAGACCGAGGGATTTTGATTTGATATGCATCTCTAAAGATGCCTTTATCCTTGACCATTACATAGAGAGGTTGATAGGTTTACGCCATAGACTTCCTGTGACTGAGGAGGCATTAAAGCATTCCATTATAGATGAATATGAGGTGGAGGAATATGGACATATATTGATCAGAGATTTTATCATGCCTGGGACCATGATGGATACTGATTGGGCAATCCCGGGGAGGATAAAAGGACTGTTAAGGGGTTTTTTTATAAAAAAACCCAGGCTAAAAAAGGATGTATGCCAGGGCTGTGGCCTGTGCAGGGATATATGTCCTGCAAAAGCCATAAGGTTTAACAACGAGACCCCTTTTTTTGATTATAAAAGCTGTATTAGATGTTATTGCTGCCAGGAGATGTGCCCTAAAGGGGCGATAAAGGTTTAGTCACTTCAAGGTTATTTCATTAAAGCTATTTCCGTCAAAAAAATAACAGGTCTCTATACGTAAGTTTTCAAGATGTTTAATTAAATCCAGATTTTTAATTTTTATACAGACCCCGCAATCAGAACTGAGGTTTCGGGGCACAGGAACAAGCTCATAATCTATTTTGTCTTTCTTTAGTTTTTTTTCTGCCTTTAAAACATCATGTATGGCAGGAAAGAGGAGAAAAAAGATTTTTTCTTCAGACATTTTTCACCTATTTTATCAAATTTTATCAAATAAAATAAACATAAAAATTTTGAAGGTTTATTTTAGAGGATTTTATGAGACAAATCAAAGCAAATAATAAAACTTCACAAAAATCTTTTTAGATTTCATATTGACAATATATAAGCCTTTTGATACCCTAAAAAATAGAATTATTTCATAGTGAAAGGAAAGATTAATATAAAATATAACCCACTAATTTGGCTTTTTGTTTTGTGCTGCACCATTTCTTTTTATGGATGCGAAACAGATCAAACGGTCCTCAGGCTTGAAGACCCGCCAAAGTTTGTAGCCGAGACAAAGGTTTCTCCGCCTGTCCTGAAAGATGCCTCATGTGAAAAGCCTGAGCCTATTGTGGAAAAGAAAATTCCCAAGGCAGCACCACCTAAACCAACATCAATCTTGATGGATATTTATTTTGCCTTTGATAAATATAATATAAGGCCTAAAGATGCCACCATATTGAGGCAAAACTACCAGTGGTTCAAGGCAAACCCTGGAAAGAAGGTAAGGATTGAAGGCCATTGTGATGAAAGGGGGACTGTAGAATATAACCTTGCCCTGGGACAGAAAAGGGCTGATTCTGCAAAGGCATTTCTTGTAAATCTTGGAGTTGACCCTAACCTAATCGAGACAGTTAGTTATGGCAAGGAGAGACCATTTGACCCAAGACACAATCAAGAGGCATGGGCAAAAAACAGGAGGGCTCATTTTGTCCAAATCCAAGATGAGGATGAAGTAAAGGATGATTCACGATAAAAAGGTAGTCGTTGTCATGCCTGCATATAATGCAGAACAGACCCTTGAACAGACTTATAGAGAAGTTCCTCCTGGTTTTATAGATGAGATTGTCCTTGTGGATGATGCCAGCCGAGACAACACAGCAGAATTGTCCAGAAGGCTTGGTCTAAAGACGGTTGTCCACCCAAAAAATCTTGGTTATGGAGGCAATCAGAAGACCTGCTACAAAGAGGCATTAAAATTAGGTGCAGATGTGGTGATAATGCTTCATCCTGACTATCAGTATACACCCAAGCTGCTTATTGCCATGGCATCTCTTGTTGCCATAGGATTATACGATATTGTCCTTGGTTCACGTATTCTTGGAGGAGGGGCTTTAAAAGGGGGCATGCCTCTTTATAAATATATATCCAACAGGATCCTTACCCTGATACAGAATATAATGTTGGGTGCAAAACTTTCAGAGTATCACACAGGTTATAGGGCATTTTCAAGAAGGGTTTTGATGGAATTACCCCTTGAAGAAAACTCGAATGATTTCATCTTCGATAACCAGATGCTTGCACAGGCTCTCATGTGTGGTTATTCCATAGGAGAAATATCATGTCCAACCAAATATTTTAAAGAGGCATCATCAATAAACCTTATGAGAAGTATCGTCTATGGTCTTGGTGTATTAAAGACCTCGGTCCAATTTGTCCTCCATAAACATGGCATAAAAAGATATAGAATATTTTCCACTGAATCCAGAAGATTGGAATTAGGATAAAATCATTTTAAATTAATTAGTAGTAGGCTTTGCAATATTTTTTAGATATGATTTTATATAATCCAAAGTTGCAGCTGAAAGGCATATTAAGAGTATATCAAACGGTAGCCTATAACGTATCCTTGGCAGGAATAGGGCATTGGAAAATGCACTCATAATATAAAAAATTATAAAGAGGATTTCTATATTCTTAAGGGGATACCTTTTTATAAAGAGCGCACGCAACATCGCCAACAATAGTATAGGATAATACGTAAAAAACATGACGATATCACGTAATTTTGACTGCTCTATCTTTGTGGCGAGTTCATTTCTATAATTGAAATAATTGAAGAATTTGAGTAGATATAACTTGATGAAGTCTTTTGGATTATTTTTAATCCACTCAAATGCCTTTTTTTTATAGTATCTATCAGCATCCACCTCATCAAGATCAAGGCGTTTTATCTCGTTATCATATTTGGATAGGTCAATACCTTCCCCTGTATTGGGTCTTGCATTTTCTGAATTGCCGAGGATAAACGTTTTGCCTGCATTATTTGATAGAAGCACAAATCTGTGAAATACTATATAGTTTCTTATAGCCCATGGTGTAAGGATTATCGCGATGCCTAAAATAAAAGCCATTATGTATTTGAATGAAAACCGACCTTTTAAAATATAGTGGGTGATTATCATAACAGGCAGAACCATAATAAAGCTCGGGCTTATTAAGATAAGCATACCGTAGAGTCCGCCTGTAAAGATGGCATTAAGGGATTTTGGTGCTGAATTGTCTGCGATATAGATGATAAATACAAAAATTGTTGCTGCTATTATCTGAGGATATATTGTGCTTGCTGTGAAGAATAAGACAGGATAACAAAAAATTATTACTGGTAGCCATCTTGCCCCAAAAGAAAAATCATGTTTTTTTAATATATGGAAGATTATAAAGATACAAAGGCACAGGGATAAAAAATTGAGCATTCTCAGTGTCAATATGCCTCCCCCAAGGGCAATAACTGATGCAATGATAATAGTATAGCCTGGAGGATGAAATGCTGTAGGGTATATTGCATTGATATCATAGGAATATATCTTATGTTTTATAAGATTATTTGCCATTCTTAAGTAGTGACCTTCATCCTGAAAACGCAGTTGTTCGCCCAGGACAAGGGAATAAATGAAGCCAGCTAAGGCAATCAACGATAATACAATGAAAAGGACAGATTTTTCTGAAGTAATTAAATATGTTTTGATATTTGTTATTTTCAATCTTTTTATTTTTTAATAATTATCTCTTGATTAAGTTTTGCGCCAGGGTAATATATTTTGCCATTTGCCATAATAGAGCCTGTAAAGATGGTGGTATCAGAAAATATAGCTGTTGTTATGTCAGAATTAAAGAAATTTACATTTGTCATATCTGCACTTGTAAAGTCTGTGCAACGTAATATTGCATCTTCAAGATTTGAACCATTTATACTTGAATTTGAAAGGTTTGCGTAGGTTAGATCTGCCCTTGTCATATCAACGCCGTGGATAAGGGATCCGCTCATGTTTGAATGATAGAGGTCTGTCCTGAATAGCTTTGAATCACTGATATTTACGCCGGTTAGGTCAGAATGGATGATTTTTGCGCCACCAAAATTAGCCCCTCTTATAATAGCCTTGTTGAGATTAGTCTTTACCAGCGTTGCACGGGAGAGGTCAGCGCCTGAAAGTATGGCGCGGGACATATTTGCCTCTGACAGATCTGCCCTTGAAAGGTTTGCATTAAATAGTTGTGCACCCACAAGATTAGCGCCCTTTAGATTTGTATTAGAGAGATTGGCGTCTGTAAGAATTGCATTATATAGATTAGCCCCTGAGAGATTAGCCCCTGAGAGATTAGCCCCGGTAAGATTGGCGCCATGGAGGTTCGCTTTCTCAAGACAACCCATCTCGATATTGGAATAATACAATTCTGCTTTAGCGAAATCTATATCTGTTAGATTTGCCCTTGATATGTCCACTGCAGTCAAGTCCTTTGAGGTCATATCAAGACGGGTAAGGTCGCAATACTGACAGGCATTTGTTGTCATAAGTTTTAAAAAATCATCCTTATTGAAGGCATTAGATATACCAGAAAAAGTTATAAATAAAGTTAAAAAAAATATTCCCGGTAATAACCATTTAATTTTAATAGGCATTATTTCACCCCCATGTTTAAAATACTAATTAAATATTTAATTGTAACCAAAAACTGCAATAAATTTAAGTAGATCGTGTTCATACTTTAATTTAATTTTATAGATAACTCGTAAATTGTCAATAAAAAAAAGATTTTTTATTAATTTTTTTTAATTTTTTTCTTGACAAAGTCTATTTTCATTGTAAAATCTATATAGTTTGTGTGGAGGAATGCCATCGGTATATTTACACACTTTTTACAAAAAATCAAGGGCGGTAGCCTCTTGCAACTACAAAATTTTAAAGGGGTTTTTGTTTCTATGAGAAAAGAGATTAAAAAAATCATTCTTCTGATGATTTTATTATCTCCTGCTTTATCGCTTATCATTATAAATGGTTGTTCCACACCTGCAACCAGCACAATTGCCAGAAAACATGATGGGGAGTTGGTTCAGTTAAAAGATATAAATGACCTTCCAGAAGGGGAAAAGACAAAGTTAAGACAGAACCTTGTAAAAGAGATAAGGGAAGGGCTAATGAAATACAGACTTTCTCCTGGTGATATGCTCGAGGTTATGTATCACATATCCCTTGTCTCAGAGGCACAGGATTACAGACTTGGTATAAATGATGAGATTAATGTGGATTTTTACTATCATCCTCAAATCAACAGGACCGTTGTTGTTAGGCCTGACGGCAAGATCACCCTTCCAATAAAAGGTGATTTCACTGCTGCAGGATTAAAACCAGTTGAGCTTGCAGCAGTCATTAAAAAGACATACTCAGATATTCTTAATGACCCTGTTGTGACCGTAAGTGTCAATAAATATTCATCAAAGATTTTTGAATTACAGAAGGCAATCACCAATGCCCCAAGAGGACAGGCAAAGCTTGTAACCATTGGCCCTGATGGCAATGTCTATCTTCCTATGCTAAAAGGCATAAAGGCATCTGGCAAAACAATAGATGAATTGAGAGATTTGATAAATAATGAATATCGTTATGAATTCAACAACCTAAGCGTCTCAATCCTTATAGAACGAATTGTTGGCAACAGGATTTTTATCTTCGGTGAGATACAGAGGCCAGGGCCAATCCCTGTGGATAAACCAATGACCATCATGCAGGCTGTAGCTGCCTCTGGAGGTGTATTACCCACTGGTTCCCTGGAATATGTAAAACTCATGTATTGGAATGAAAAAAATGAGCCTATCTTAAAGACAGTGAATCTTTTGAGTATAATGAATAATCTTAAGATTGAAGATGACATAATAATACCAAATAATAGTGTTATATTTATACCAAAGACTACTATTGCAAAGATGAACCAATGGGTGGATCAATACATAAGGCAGTTATTCTTATGGCAGGGAGAGAGCCTGGGATTCAGTTATGGGTTAGGTGGCAGAACCTATGCGACAGGCACAATAGATTAGACGGCTATATGGCAAGTATGTATATGGCACAAAAATATAATGAATCTTTATAGGAGAATATTATGGAAGGAAAAAAGCTCCTAACCGTAAGAGATATTTTATATATCTTTTTCAAAAATAAAATTTTGATAGTGTCTGTTTTTGCCTCGGCTGTCATCTTTTCCTCTTTTTACTGTCTTGTCACCCCTCCTGTTTATAGAGGTGAAACAAAGGTTTTGGTCAAGATGGGCAAGTCTAATTTTGCTGGTATGGAGGCAATGACAGAACAGAGAAATGTGCTTTTTCAGGAACGTTCGCAGAATATAAGGAATGAGATTGAGCTTATAAAGGGACAATATCTAACAGAAAAGGTCATAGCGAGACTTAAAGACAAGATAGAGCCATTAAGGGAAGATAAATCTATCATTGGCAGAACTATAGGGGCTGTAAAAAAGGGGGTTAGAGAGCTTTTGATCCTTTTTGGTATATCAAAGAAGGTAGATGGAATAGATAAGGAAATGGTATTAACATTTATGAATTCCTTGACTGTAAGATTCCTTGAAGATACGGATATGATTTCTATTGGGTTTGACTGGACAGACCCAAAATTTGCAGCCCTTGTTGCAAATGTATATGCCGATGAATATGTAACCCAGCATACTCTGGTCTACGAAACACAGCGTTCCCATAAATTTTATGTAGACCAGATTGAGCTTTATGAAAAGAAACTCAAAGAGGCAGAGGATAATTTACAGAATTTTTTAACAACAACAAATATTGCCAATATAACTTTACAGAAAGAGCTTTTGGTGAGAAATTTAGCCGATCTGAATAATAAACTAAATCTTGTTGCTGTGGAACAACAGCAGGCATTGACAAAGGTTAATAAAGTAAGAGAGATGATGAAAATCAAAGAAGGATGGATTGAGACCCCAGAATTCGGTAGCCATTTATCTGATAAGCAGGCATATTTAAGGACACTGGACGATTCGTATTTCAAATTAAAGGTTGAAAGAGACAGACTTTTAAAGATTTATACACCCCAGTCCAATGAAATAAAGGCTATAGACTACCAACTTGCAAACTTACGTAAACAGAAGGCAGAAAGTATTTTAAATATAGCAAATATGGAGCTTTCTCTTACGACAAATAGAAAAAATAGTTTAATGGCCGAGATCGCTGCAGAGAGTAAAAAACTTGAGGATATAAATTCTAAAACCGTTGAATTAAATCAGCTCGAGCGCCAGAAGGAATTAATCGAACAGAATTACAAGATTTATAAGAAAAAGGCAGAGGAACTGAGGATATCTGATGATCTTGATTCAAGGAGGATATCAAGTATAAGGATAGCTACCCCTGCCATCCCACCGCTTACACCCATATATCCAAAAAAAGGTTTTATCATCGGTGCCTCTGCAATACTTGGATTATTTTTAAGTTTTGGTTTTTCCGCAATCAGAGAGTTCTTCAACCATACATTTAAGGATGATAATGATGTGTTCTCTGTCCTTGGTATTCCTCTTCTTGTATCAGTGCCATTACGTATCACAGGAAATGGCTTTAAGGCTGACCATAAACCAAAAAGAGAAGGGATACTTGGTATTATATTCGGTAGAAGATTTTATCCAGAGGGATACAAAAAGCCTGTAACCCCAAATATAAGGGTTGCCACTTCTAATTCAAATAATTTGGCATTTGTAATTTTTGTTATGCTTGGGATAGGTGGTTATTTCTTTTATATGTATCAAAATATGCTCATATATCAGACTGCAATAGAAACCCAGAGAAATCTTATAAGCCTATCCAATATGGAGAGGCAGGTTACAGTATCATCTGTTGCCCCTATGAAAATGTTGAGTAAGGATGAAGATAAATTAGGAGATAACATTATAAAAGAAAATAAGGCTGAGAATAGCGAGATGATGCTTTTAAGCGATGAACTTGAAAAAAGAAGAAAAGAACTGGAAAAACAAAGGGCAGAGATTACAGTGGAACTCGAAAAGATTAGAAAGGAAATAGAAGACAGAAGACTAAGGCCTTAAAATTTTAACAATATATTTATCATGACTTATACATAGATAAATTCTTGTAAGGCTAAGTTGTTATAGACCCTGGATTCTGGATTATTAGATAAAATTAGAGAATGAATCAAATGGCAGATACTGCACAAGGTTATAATATTGACAGCCAAATGGGTGGCAATAGGCTAATACTGCTTAAAAATATGTATGGTAATTTTTACAAAACCATATGGAAGCTCATATTGGAAAAAAACGAAGGAGATCCATCAAAACAAAAAAGTTTTGCCGTGAGTTTTGCCGGTTGTAAAGAAGGTGATGGTGCTTCTACTATGTCACTGAATTTTGCATATGCCTATACTGAAAATTCTTCTGATAATATTGTTTTGATAGACGGCAGTATGAAGAAGCCAATACTTCATAATCAGTTTAATCTTAAACATGATAGGGGAATAAGCGATGTAATAACTGGTAAAGTAGGGCTATTGGATGTCATACATGAGATAACCCCTGGAAAATTTTTTTTTATCTCTGCAGGCAAGGAGACAAAAAACCCTGTAAGTCTTTTTAATACAGCCATTTTCGATAGTATCCTGAAGTTGTTAAGAGAAATGTTCAGTCTAATAATAGTTGATTCACCACCTTTGTTAGGAAGTCCTGAAGCCATACTCCTTGCAAACAAAGTGGACGGGATCATCCTTGTTCTAAATGCCGATGTTACAAGATGGGAGGTTGCCAAAGCAGTGAAGGGCGACCTTGAAGGTGCAAACGTAAAGATACTTGGCGCAATTCTTAACAAGAAAGAGTTTGTTATACCCCAGGCAATCTATAAATTGTTATAATTTTTAAAAGTATATGGCAGAAGTCAGAACTGAACGACCATTTTTCAGGCTTTTTCTATCCATATTAATCGGGGCAGGAATTGCCATGCTATCAGTGCTTTTGGCATCCCTTGATTTTAAGACAGCTATTGCTGTTATGTTAGGGTTGTGTATCGGCGGTATATTCATCTATTTTTTAAACCAGAGGACCTTAACATATTTTTTGATCATGATACTGGGTTTTGGTATACCCTTTAACCTTGACATAAACCTATTTATAAGAAGATATGTGGGTGTTACAAGTATCGATATCGGTATAACCTTGCTAAGCAGTATCATGCTTTATTTTGTTTTCTATTATGAACATATAATGAAGGGTATTAAACGTTTTTATAGTAACAGAACAATGTTAATGGCTATGTTCTTATATATAGGCGCATGTATACTAAGTTTTTATAATGCCATGTCCATAGAGCTTTCTGTTTTTGAGATAGTAAGATTGATAATGCTTTTAATAATCTTCTATATGGTTATGAATCTTGGGAGCAGAGAAAATATATCCATCTTTCTCATAACGATTTCGGCGTGTGTTATACTTGAATTTTTACTTGCGTATTATCAGTATACTACTGGACGATCTTTAGGTTTGGCTGCTTTTGGCGAGAGGTCCCAGGAAGAGCTTGGGTTTATCTCCAGGGCGTCAGGGACATTTGGCCATGCAAATGGGCTTGCCTATTTTTTTGAACTTTTATTGCCCCTTCTATTGGCTATGATTATTGTAGAAGACAAGAAAATATTAAAGTTGTGGTATATTATATCCTTTTTGTTTGGTTTTTTTGGTCTGATCATAACATTTTCAAGGGGCGGTTGGCTGGCAACAGCTATATCCCTTCCCATGGTTTTTATCTTTTTATATCGAAAGAGATTTACCCAATTAAGGTATTATCCTGCAATATTTACAGGATTTATAGCCGTAATAATACTCGGTTCAATATTCTATCCCACCATAGAAAGAAGACTTATAGCATATGATTATGGTTCTGCAGGAACAAGGGGGCCTCTTAATTTAGCGGCCATATCCATCATAAAACAGTATCCTATAACAGGGGTTGGGATAAATAATTTTGCCTTAATTTTCAGGACCTATGATACAACAGGTGGTTCTGCGTTATTTAAAACACAGGCACATATTGTTCACAATCTTTTTCTGGGGGTGTGGGCAGAGACAGGGACGATCGGCATTCTTGCCTTTGTTTGGATATTTATATCTGCTTTTATTGTGGCGTCAAGACTATTATTAAAGGTGCCATTTTGGTATTCTGGGATCCTGATAGGGGTTATGGCCGGTATCCTTGCTCAGCTTTTACACGGGATGGTAGACCCTGGCTTTAGAATACTTATGAATACCTCCATGCTTGTTTATAGCATGCTTGGTTTAATAGGGGCAGTGAGTGTCCTATACAAAACACAACAAAAACAGTTGGCTTGATAAAAGATCGGTAAAGAATTGATTAAACCCCTGCAAGGCTTTAGTAATTTTTTAGCTTTGCAGGGGTTTTTTATGATTATATGAAACATATTCAACTTTCAATTATAATAGTAAACTGGAACTCCATTGAATTATTGAAGCCATGTATTCTTTCTCTGTGGGAAAACAACCCTGATTTTGATTTTGAAGTAATAGTGGTAGATAATGCTTCAGAGGACAATTCCATAGAGGTATTGAAAAAAGAATTTCCCCAGGTAGAGCTTATAGAAAATAATACCAATATAGGATTTACAAGAGCGAATAACCTGGCAATTAATAAGTCTATAGGTAGATATATCCTCCTATTAAATCCCGATACATTGATGATTGAAAAAGATATATTAAAAAACTGGGTTGATTTTATGGAACATCATCCTGATGTAGGGGCAAGTGGCTGTAAATTAATAAACGAAGATGGTAGCCATCAGGTAGGTGACGCAGGTTTTAGACCATCGCTGACTACTGTGTTTAATTTTTCATTTTTTTTATCAAAGATAATGCCATTGAAATGCAAGGGGCTTTTTATAAATTTTGAAAAATATATTGGTCCTGTGGAAGTTGATTGGGTATCCGGTGCAGATTTTTTAATAAGGAGGTCAATACTTGATACAGTAGGCCTTATGAACGAAGATATATTCATGTATGCCGATGATATTGAATGGGGCTGTCGTATCAGAACCAATGGATTTAAAGTTATGTATCTACCTCATTTTAAGATAGTCCACCTGCAAGGAGGCAGCGCTAAAAAACGTAGCGATATTAATCGATTTTCATCATTGTGGCTAAAAAATATAAGGCTCCTTTTCTCATATTATAATAAAAATAAGCATGTTTGGTTATATGACATGATTATCTCTATGGGTTTTTTAATTAGGGCTTTTTTGTATTATTGCTTTTACATTAAATCAAAGAATGAAGATGTCAGGATAAAGGCAATAAAGATGTTTAGTTATTTTAAATTTTCTCTGTCCCATATGATGGGTTAAGCGGTCTTTCCTGAGGTAATCTTATCAAAGATGGATCTTAAAATCTTATAATTTACTTCAGGTGTATATTCCAGCTCCAATTTTTTTCTGGCATATATACCCATATTTATTATATCTGTAGGATTTTGCGAAAGTGTCCTTATCTTATCGGCAAGATCAAAGGCATCTCCAGCTTTAAAATGAAGTCCGCTCTTTCCATCCTCTACGATTAACGGCATGTTTCCTATATTAGATGCAATTACTGGTTTTCCAAAGGCAAATGCCTCAAGGAGGACTATAGGAAAGTGTTCATACCATTCTGATGGAAAGACCATAAAAAGGGCATTTTTCAGAAGACTATCCTTTTCCTTTCCTTGTTTAAAACCCTCAATGGATATATTTTTTATCCCTTTTTCCTTTATGTATTCCTTTAAAGGTTCTTCCAATGGTCCTGTGCCTACAATACGGAGTTTGTAATCCTTGAGTTTCTCAAAGGCATTTACAAGCGTCCATAGACCCTTCTCAGGAGAAAGACGTCCGAGAAAAATAATATAATCTCCACTGCCATATAACGGCTCTACATGGGTTATATCAAGGTAGTTGGGTTTTATGAATATCCTTTTTTCCTCAATCCCTGCCTCCATAAGTTTCTGTTTGTTGAATTCTGTAGTGCACAAAAAGGCGTCTATCTTTTTAAATATCCCTGCAAGCCTGTTGATAGAGATTGTGGTGGCATAGAGACCACTTAGAAGAAAACTGTTTCTAAAGCACCTGTATCTTATTGCATTCCAGAATGCACCATTTTTGCATCTTTCACATATCCTGTCATTTATATAGAATACACCGTTTGGACAAAGCCATCTGTAATCCTGGACATTCTGCACACAGGGTATTGATTCTTTATAGAGGGTATGAAAGATAGACGGTGATATGAGAGGAAATATATTATGGGTATAAGCTATATGAGGTTTAAAATCCCTCACAATGTCTTTGACCTCATCCCTTGTCTTTTGAGAATAGACGGTTTGTTTAAAAAAGATGATTTTTTCCTTTAAGGTATAGTTATCCGTCTCTTTGTTGTCTTTTGTATAGAAATATATATGCTCTCCTCTGGATTCAAGGAGGTCTTTTTCCCTCAGGGCAATGGAGTCCTCACCGGCAAAAAATTTGTAGAAATTATGGGTTAGGAGTATCCTCATATTGATTGAAAAAACTTTATTTTGTATATAGCATATATATAATGGCAAATAAATCTTTTTTGGAATTCAATGAAATCAGATGTCTATTTTTACATTAAAATGGAAGATATAAATGGCAGATACTGATAATATTAAGATTACTGTAATAATACCCACATACAATAGGGCATCGGTTTTGAAAAGATGCCTTGAGGCCTTATCCCATCAAAGTATCCCATATGATTCATACGAGATAATAGTATCAGACGATGGGTCTACAGATGATACAAAAAAGATTACAGAAGATGCCTTAAAAAGTTTAGGTTCCATGATTCGATATCTCTGGCAACCCAACAAAGGGGCAAATGCAGCAAGGAATAATGCCATATACGCTTCACAGGGAAATATCTTGCTTTTCATAAACGATGACACTATTGCTATGCCTACCATGCTTGAAGAGCACTTAAAAACACATGCCCAATATCCAGATGAAAATATTGCCGTCCTCGGAAGGATGACCATATCACCTGAAGTGCCATATTCTATCTTTGCTAAATTACATCTTGATGCGAACTTTGGGCTCTGGGAGGGCAAAAAAGAACTTGACTGGCTTGCCTTCTACACATGCAATGTTTCTGTAAAAAAGTCGTTTTTACTCAAATACGGTCTCTTTGAAGAGGGCATTAGATACCATGAAGACCTTGAGCTATCAGAGCGTCTTTCCCATTATGGGTTAAAGATCATATATAATCCCGATGCCCTGGGCTTTCATTATCATTTTTTAAGAGAGGAAGAATATCTCAATGTGGCAAAAAAGGACGGTATTGCCCTTGCAAAGTGGTATAAAAAATCCCCCCATCTAAAAAAAGAACTTTCCAGGATCGATTTCCAAGAGACAGTCCCCATAGTTAAAAAGATAAAATATTTTATAGGCGATATGCTTATTAATAATGCCACAAGACCTATTATCCTGAAGGTAGCAAGATTTTTTGTAGGTTCGTGTGAGGGACTTTCTCTACTTCTTTATAGAAAATTATACCAATCTATAAAAAGACAGAGTGTCCGGGAAGAATTGAAAAAACAAGATGCTTAGCATGAAATCGACATATGGTTAAAGAGGCCAGGATCCATTGGATTGATAATCTAAAGGCCATAGGATTAATATTTATCATCCTTGGCCATTCCCTGGCATATCCTAAATATTTATTGAACTATACCTATTCATTCCATGTCCCTTTGTTCTTTTTTATAGGAGGCATAAACTTCAGTGAAAATAACATAAAAGCAGGCTTTAAGGTATTTTTAGCAAAGATGGCGAAGAGGCTTCTTATACCTTATATTTTTTTTAATTTAATATCTTATTTTTTTTGGTTTTTCAGGACAAAGATAATAGTTGAAAATAGTGAGACTGCCTTTTATAAACCCCTGATAGGTATCATCTACGGTATTGGCATCGAGGATTGGCTGATACACAACACGCCTTTATGGTTTTTGCCTTGTCTTTTTATCTGTCAGATTTTTTTATTTATACTTTTAAAGACATTTAGAAAAAGTTCTGTTATTTTAATCATGTTAATCATATCAGGTTTAGCAGGTTATCTGGATTCAAGATTTTTCAATTATCGATTACCCTGGGGCATAGACATAGCATTTACAGGGACTGTTTTTCTCGGTTTAGGGTATCTATTAAAAGAAAGATTGGAGAAAATGTTTAATAGAAAATCTCTTGTTTTTTCCATTATTTTTTTGTCTTTGAATATTATATTTGTTATCCTTAATGGAAGGATTGATATGAACTATAATAGATATAACAATATTTTTCTATTTTATGGCGCTGCTTTTTCTGGTATCTTTTTCTGGGCTATTTTTTCCATGAAAATTGGTAGTCCTAATATACTAAAATATATAGGAGAAAATTCTTTATTATTTTTTTCAATGCATATACCCATACTTTTTATAGTTGTTCAGTCATTGATGATATTAGGAATCCCATATACGGTCCAGGAAAAAAATCTCTTGTTTTCTTTTATTCATACTGCAATGACACTTTTGTTTTTAAGCCCTGCAGTGTTTTTTACAAATAGATATCTTAATTTTATTTACGGAGGGGGAAGGTCGTCCAATAAATGACTAATTTTTATTGGAAAAGGAGAAGATGTGTATGTTCAAAAGATGCTTATTTTTTTTATGGATGTTTTTGATCACTGCTTCCATTAGCCATGGGCAGAATTGTTTTGCCAAAAAGGATGGTTTTGGTGTTATACAGCCTTATCTGGTGGAAAAGGTATGTTTTTTATACGAACATTCCCTTAAAATACCTCCTGAATCTGAATTAAAACAAACCATAGGTTCAGAGACCTCCCTTCACCCAGACCCGCTTATGGCAGAGTTTCTCTACCTTATAGTGAATAAGAGGTATGTATCTATAAAGATGGGAACACCTTTGTATAATTGTGGTAATGACCTTGAGATGATCAGAACCGATTTTGAGTTTGCAAAATTGAATGGAGGAATATTTCCAGAGTTTCATTGCAGGGGCATATTATCGCCTTTTGTGCCTGTTAAGCTTAAGGATCAAAATTTCTGTCACTGGGTTGCCCTTGATCTCATCGATTGTGGAAATATACCTGAAGAGTATGATTTTGAGCTGAGATGGAAGAGGTAAATAGAACTCTAATGAGAAAGAAAGTGGACTTATAATTTGGACAAAACAAATCAAATCAAGGCTATTTTTTATTTTTTCGATCTCCTTTCCCCAGGTATAAAACCCCTTAAAGCATACTTTAATTGGTTCAGGGCAAATTATGAGATGAAAAGACAGACAGATATTATAAGGTCAAAGCCATTAAAGATAACCTTTGATCCCACCAATATGTGTCATTTGAAATGCCCTTTATGTCCCACAGGGCTTGGGATTATAAATTGGGATCCGAAACATGCAAACCTTAAGATGTTTCGTCGCCTCCTTGATGAAGTAGGTGATTATCTATTTTTTATTGATTTTTATAATTGGGGAGAACCACTTTTAAACCCTCGCATAGAAGATTATATTTCCTTGGCAAATAAAATGAAGATATCTACCACTTTGAGCTCCAATCTCAGCATGAATCTCACAGATGAACGGATAGAAAAGATAATAAAGTCTGGGGTGAATCATATCATTGCATCCATTGATGGGGCATCGAAGGAAAGCTACAGCAATTATCGCAGAGGAGGTGATTTTGACCTGGCTATTAACAATCTTAGGAGATTTGTTAATAAACGAAATGAGCTTGGCTCAAAGACACCATATATAACATGGCAGTATCTCATATTTAGTTTTAATGAACATGAGATCGACAAAGCTCAGGTAATGGCAAGGGATATTAAGGTGGACAGGATTTGGTTTAATAAGGCATATCTTGACGAGAGTTATTATACAATGACAGATGAGGATCGTAGCCTTATACGTAAATGGATCCCCTTGAATCCTGCCTTTACTTTCTATGACCCTGATTTAAGAGATAAGGACATCTCTTTTCCTTTTATAGAGAAAACAGATACAAGACTTAAGCGTTGTGACTGGCTTTATATGAGTTCTACCATCAATGCAGATGGAACAGTGGCACCATGCTGTGGCGTATATAAAAAGGAGGATATATTAGGGTCTATTGGCGAAGAGGGTGAAATATCCTATATGGATGCCATCAATAATGAAAATTTTAAAGGCATCAGAGCCGGTTTTGCTGGAAGATCAGATTTTCCAGAAGGCCTAACATGTAGTGAATGTTCAGACAGCGTATTGATGAGCTATTCAAAAGGGATTAATCGTTGGATTGTCTTTACCACATTTGTTAAAATTTCTAATCTTTTTTTAAAGCCTATTAGACGAATATTTTTTAAAAATGGAAATATTGAAAGGCCAGGACTCAGGGTGAAATGGCCTGATTGATTTAGGGCGCAAAAGGTTTATATAGAATATAAAAAGGAGGGGAAGTGCTTGCCATAGAAGGTGGTAAACCTGTTCGAAAAAAAGAGGATTTTCTTATTTTTGGTGCACCATACATTGAAGAAGAGGAGATCCAGGAAGTAGTAAATTGCCTGAGGAGCAGATGGATAGGCACAGGCCCAAGGGTTGGCCAATTTGAAAAAGATTTTGCAGAATATAAAAATAAAAGATATGCCATAGCAGTTAATTCATGCACTGCAGCCCTTCATCTTGCCATGCTTGCCAGTGGCGTAGGCTTAGGTGATGAGGTTATAACAACCCCCATGACGTTTTGTGCCAGCATAAATGCCATTATCCACTCAGGGGCAACACCTGTCCTTGCTGATTGCGATAAAGAGACTATGAATATATCTCCATCCAAGATTGAGGAGAAGATTACATCAAGAACAAAGGCAATACTTGTGGTGCATTTTGCAGGTAGATGTTGTGATATGGCACCGATATTAAAGATTGCCAAGAGTTATGACCTCATCATAGTAGAAGACTGTGCCCATGCCATAGAGGCAGAGTATAATGGACAAAAGTCAGGGACATTTGGAGATATAGGCTGTTTTAGTTTTTATGTAACAAAAAATATAACCACTGGTGAAGGTGGCATGGTGATCACAGATAATGAAAGGATTGCCTCAAAAATAAAAACCCTTGCCTTACATGGAATGAGTAAAGATGCCTGGAAGAGATATTCTGACGAAGGCTATAAACACTATGAGGTGGTCTATGCAGGTTTTAAATATAATATGACAGATATGCAGGCAGCTATAGGGATTAAACAGCTAAAACGGGTCGATAGATACTGGAGGAGACGTAAAGAAATATGGGAGATATACAATAAAAGTTTTGCAGATCTACCATGTATACTTCCATCAGACCCAGAACCAGAAACGATTCATAGTTATCACCTTTATACACTACTAATAGATATAGATAGAATTGGAAGAAGTAGGGACTGGGTTTTAGATGCCATGACAGCAGAAAATATAGGCGTAGGAGTCCACTATGTGCCTGTTCATCTTCATCCCTATTACAGGAAGATGTATGGATGGAAAAGGGGTGATTATCCCAATGCAGAGTTTATAGGTGATAGAACTATATCTCTTCCTATTTCTCCTGCCTTGACCGATGATGATGTTCAAGATGTGATAGACGCATTTAAAAAAGTTTTAATGGGTTCATAAATGCGTATTGCAATAGTATCCACAATTTATAAACGAACACCCCCTAATGGATATGGAGGTATAGAGAGAATTGTCTATACACTGACAGAACAGCTAATAAAAGATGGGCATGAGGTGACACTTTTTGCAACCCCAGGAAGCTATTGTTCAGGTAAGACAATAGAAGTAAAGGGCTATGACCCGTCTAAGGCACCAAGTTGTATTATAAAAAAGACTGATAAGATCTCAGAGGAGCCATTATATTTGGCCATGAAAGAATACCTAATGAACCATCCTGTAGATATTATCCATGACTGGTCATTTGATAATCTATTTGTCTTACGCCATCCTGAAAGATTTCCCTTTGTTATAACAACTTGTATACCTAATCCACCTGGGTATAAAAGGCCTAATTTGGTTACTGTGAGTCGTATCCATGCCAAAATCTTAGGTGGCAAGACCAAAAATGTCCACACAGGCATAGACCTGGATAACTGGCCCTATAGCTATAAAAAAAACGAACATTTTGTCCATATCGCCAAGATAGCCAAATATAAGGCACAACATTTAGCAATCTTTGCAGCCAGAAAATCAGACAAGAAACTTATAATTGCTGGAAATATTGAAAATCAAAGGTATTTTAATTTTATTATTAAACCCCTTTTATGGATATCGCCTAAGATAAAATATATAGGTGAAATAAAAAGGGCAAGCGATTATCTATGTAATGCTACAGCCCTCATCCAGACTCCCAAGTGGTTTGATACATTTCCTTATGTAATTTTAGAGTCCTTAGCATCGGCTACACCGGTGATATCTTTTGCAGAAGGAGGAGTCCCTGAGCAGATAGAACATGGCGTAAATGGTTTTTTTATGTAAAACACTGGATGACCTTATTGAGGCCATGGAAAGAATCCACGAGATAAAACCAGAGAACTGCAGGGCATATGCAGAAGAGCATTTTTCTGTAAAGAGGATGGCAAGAGATTACTATGAGATATACCAAAGTGTAATAGAAGGTGAAACGTGGTAATGGGCATTATAATATGAAGATTGCAGTAATATCAACTTTATATAAAGTTACCCCTCCATCAGGATATGGGGGCATAGAAAGGGTAGTATATAATCTAACAGAGCAGCTAATAAAGGATGGGCACGATGTTGTCCTTTTCGGGTTGCCAGGTAGTTATTGCTCTGCCAAGACCATTGAAGTAGGGTATGATGGAAGTCAAAATACACCAAGCGGTATAAATAAAAAATCTGATGTTGTCTCTGAAGAACCTCTCTATATAAAAATGAAGGAATATTTAAGGGATAATCCTGTAGATATTATCCATGACTGGTCCTTCCAGAATCTTTATGTATTAAGACATCCCGAATCTTTTCCTTTTATTATCTCCACATGTATTCCACCGTTTGCAGGATATAAAAGACCAAACCTTNTTGCATCAAGCAAGGCCCATGCAGGTTTATTTAGTGGATCTACAAGGTATGTGTATTATGGCCTTAACCTTAATGAATACAGATACAATTATTCAAAGAAAGAACACTTTATCCATATTGCCAAGATAGCAAGATATAAAGGTCAGCACCTGGCTATAGGGGCATTCAGAAGGACGTCAGAGAAGCTAAGGATAGCAGGAAATATAGAGGATAGACTGTATTACAGCCTTTTATTAAGGCCATTGATCTTTTTTACCCCTAATGTTTCCTATATAGGTGAGATAAGTAATGTAAACAATTTTCTCTGTGAGGCAAAGGCGCTCATCCAGACACCGAGGTGGTTTGATGCCTTCCCTTTTGTTATCCTGGAGGCATTTGCTTCAGGGACTCCTGTAATATCCTTTCCTGAAGGTGGCATACCAGAACAGATAGTCCATGGCTTAAATGGTTTTTTATGCAAAGATGTAAAAGATATGATAGAGGCTATTAAACATATCTCTTCTATCAGGCCTGAAGATTGCAGGGCATATGCAGAAGAGTATTTTTCAGCAGAGAGGATGGCAAGAGATTATATGGAGTTATATAAAAGGGCAATAGAAGGAGAGACCTGGTGATCTTTATGGGTTTTCTGGAGAAGATAATAAGAAAGATACTTCTCACTAATTATGAATTTTGGCTTAAATTCGGTGTTCAGGTAATACCAGATCATTTCTATTATCCTATACCTTCTAAAGAAGATTTAACGCCTGATTTTCTTAGCAGGAAATCAAGTTGCTTAGGAATAGATTGGAACATAGAGGAACAAAATAGACATCTAAATGAAGTATTTATAAAATACATAGACGAGCTGGATAGAAAACTGGTTTTAAAGATGATGTCACCTGTGGATGCCTTGATATACTATGCTATGATAAGGCATTATAGACCGAGTAAAATCATAGAGATAGGTGGTGGCGAATCCACTCGTATTGCAGCTTTTGCTTGTCTTAAAAACAAGGTTGAGGGACATATGAGTGAACTCATATGTATAGAGCCTTATCCAAATGATGATTTGATAAAGGGTTTTGATGGTCTTTCAAGGTTGGTTCAAAAGAAGGTGCAGGAGGTAGAGCTTAAGGTATTTCAAGATTGTGATTTGCTTTTTATTGATTCATCTCATGTGGTAAAGATGGGAAATGATGTGGTATGGGAGATCCTGGAGATAATTCCCATATTAAAAAAAGGATGTCTAATCCATTGGCACGATATCTTCATACCAGAAGAATATCCTGAATACTGGGTAAGGGAAAGATTATTCTGGAGTGAACAGTATATGGTTCAGACATTTTTTATGTATAATTACGAATTCGAGATCATCTGGGCAACCCATTTTATGAATCTATTTGATAAAGAAAATATTAAGAAGATTTTAAAAGATTTTACAGAATCAGGCTATCCTTTATCGAGCTTTTGGGCAAGGCGTAAAATAACCCCATAATGTTTCATTAGAATCATGTCTTTGGAAAAGAAATATCTTATTAATGTTTTTGCGCAGGGGATGGGAAGGATCTTTACCTTTGGGACTAATTTTTTAGTCTTTGCCCTTATTGCCAGGGTCTTTGGGGGTGATTTCTTTGGAAAATACTCTTATGTCTTGAATTTTATGGCAATCATGATAGCATTTTCTGATTTTGGTTTTTCTTCCATCCTTGGCAAGGATATCTCCCAGTTAAAGGACAGTCCTCGAATATATTGGGGTAATTATCTCATTGTGAGAATGTTGTTTAATTGCATTATAATCGTAATATCGATAATAACTGCATACTATATCCGAAGGGATATGCTTGATTTGCTTCTTTTGAGTTCCCTGGCACTGCCTTTTCTTACCTCAAGGTTTTTTGAGCCCATATTCCAGGTCTTTGGTAGACCCTGGCATTCATTCTATTCATCTGTCTTTTATGGGATATCCTATATTATTTTTATACTTGTGGCGTTTTCTGTAAAAAAACTATCATTCTTTGTGTTGTCATATATACTTGCCAATGCTGTTTATGGATCTTTTGCCTTTTATCTCTCATTGAGGTCTGTTAAGCCATTGTTTATTATAGATAGCACTACCATAAAAAACATTTTAAAACTTGCCTTGCCCCTTGGTGTATCATCCATGTTTGTTATGATTGGCAATCGTGTAAGTATATTGATGCTTGCAGCATTCAAATCTGATTATGCTGTAGGTATCTATAGCGCAGCCTTTAAGCTTATAGAGCTCTCATCTTTTGTGGCTGTAATGGTTACTGCACCACTTTTGCCCATATTTGCCCAAAAGGCTAAGGAAAATAAAATTTCGCTGAGATATGTATCAGCTGAGGTAGCAGAGACACTGGCAATTATTCTCCTCCCCATAGGGATCATATGTTTTTTTCTATCAGAAGAGGTCATTAGCTTAATCTATGGGAATAAATTTATCCTTTCGGCAGATGTATTTAGGATACTTATCTGGGTAGGAATAATTGTGTTTTACTCCCTTTTTGTCTCAAATATTACCTTATCCCTTGGTGTAGTCAATTTCTCGTATTGGCTTGGTGCAAGCTCGGCAATTATAAGTATAATTCTCAATTATCTTTTTATCCCAAGATACAGCTTTATTGGTTCTGCATGGGTTGCCCTGATATGCGAAATATTTCTGGCAGGAACAGTTATTGTTTATGCCATAAGAAACAATGGGAATTTTTTAAGGTGGAGAATGTGGTGGAAGATATTGGCATTAAATATACTTTTTTTTGTCTTTTTAAGTTTAGACGTCTTAAAAATTCACATTGCCTATAAGTTCATCATATCAGGATGCATATATATCTTTTTCATTGTGAAATTAGACATGATAAAAAGAGAGCTTTTAGATATTTTCTTTCGTTCTAAACTATTTAAACTATAATATAATATATCCAGATTCAAAGAATATGATTCGTGAGAATTGAAAGGCATTAAAAAATGAGATTAAAAAGACTATCTATAATCTTTATATTGTTGCTCATAGGGATATTCATGTTTTTTTACTACAGAACAGATGCAAATCATGAAAAACCAGATAGTGCCAAACAAAGAGTGCCTTTGAAGGTTACCCATATAGGCACTATATTGCCTGATATTATAGGAATAACTATTGAGGAGCGCAGGGTTGAATACGGCAGGCAGATATTATATGAGCCCCATAAGAAAGACAGGTTTATTGAAGAAGGGGGGAACATTTGGGTTGTTAGAAATCAAAAACCCATAGGTTCTCTGGTAGGAAGGACCGAGAGGTATATAATGACTTTTGATGGTGTCGTTGGCGATAGGCTGGAGGTGGCTAATGGAGATAAGCCAGGGAGTTATATTATAAGTTCCCATGATGACAATGATTTTAATAACGGCAGCGAACCATATGCAGTATACAGAAAGACAAAGCCATCTGATCTGGCAAGGATCGGTATGACATTCGATGCCCCGCTTACACATACCATTTATCTAAAACTTTTAAGGCCCATGAAGACAGGAAAGAGATATAAGATAGATTTCAGGTTACTTGATATACCCCAGCAGACATTTGTCTATGAACCAAAGAAAATAAGATCTGAGGCAATCCATGTAAGCCATATAGGCTTCAGGCCTGATGATCCTGTGAAGGTGGCTTTTCTTTCCTTATGGATGGGTAGTGGTGGTCCTCTTGAATTCAAAGAAAAGACACCTTTTTATGTTATAGATGAAAAAAACGAAGAAATAGTCTTTCAGGGTGAGGTAAGACTATCAAAAAAACTCACCGAGAAAGATGAAGATGCCTATGGAAATAATTTTAACGGCACAAATGTCTATATAATGGATTTCAGTTCATTGAAACGACCAGGAAAATACAGGATATATGTGGAAGGGGTTGGCTGCTCATATGCTTTTGATATTGGAGACGATGTATGGTCAAAGGCATTCTTTGTTTCTGCAAGGGGTATTTTTCATCAGAGAAGTGGTATTGAACTTGGCCCGCCTTATACAGACTTCAGAAGACCAAGAAATTTTCATCCTCAAGATGGTGTCCGTATTTATGCCAGCAAGACATCCTTATGGGATGTGGAATATGGATTAAAAAAGGGTGAAGATCGTTTTAAAAAGCTCGTTCAAGGTAAAACAGCAGAGATTGTCCCTGATGCATGGGGTGGATACTGTGATGCCGGTGATTGGGATAGGAGGATACAACATCTCTATGTTGCCAGAGCTTTATTTGATCTCTTTGATATTGCTCCTAATCTTTTTAAAGAATTTGACCTAAAGATACCAGGAACAAAAGAGGATTTTCCAGATATTTTAAGAGAGGCATTGTGGGGGGTAGATTTTTTTAGACGTCTTCAAACTAATGAAGGTGGTGTAAGGGGTGGTATAGAGTCAGAGGGTCACCCGAGATACGGCGAGGCAAGCTGGCAGGAATCCCAGATGGTCTTTGCATATGCCCCAGATGTTTATTCAACTTATCTCTATGCAGGTTCTGCTGCATATGCGGCATATATATTGAAAAAATATAATATGAAGAATCATGAAGTATACCTTGATAGTGCTATCAAGGCTATGCAGTGGGCTGAGAAGGAGATGGGGACAATCGGCCGCACCCCCTATCAGATAAACGATGTGAGAAATCTTGCTGCCAGTGAATTATTCAGGCTTACAGGCGACAAAATCTGGCATGATATATTTATGGAGACCACTGCCTTAAAAGGCAAGGAGGTTTTGTTATTTAAACATGAACATTATGACCAGGCAGAAGCAGCATGGGTATATTTAAATACAGATAAAAAAGGGGTGGACAATAAAATAAAACAAAGATGCAGGGAAGCTGTTTTAAATGAGGCTAAAATTCTTATGGATGCCCAGAAAAAGACTGCATTTAAATGGACACAAAATCCATGGAGACCCGCCATTGCAGGGACATTTACAACCCCTGACTGTAAAAACCTCATTCGTGCCCATATTATAACAGGAAAGAAAGAATACCTTGAATCTATTATCCTCGCAGCGCAAACTGGTGCAGGGGCAAATCCCCTAAATATCTCCTATACAACAGGGGTAGGGCATAATAGCCCTAAACATGTCATGCATGTGGATTCCAGGATAACAAACCAGCCGCCTCCACCAGGGATTACTGTGTTCGGGCCCCTGAATTTAGATGCCTTTGGGGAAGCAGAGTCTTATTTTGCTAAAAATATCGGGAAATTCTGTTACCCTGATTTTAAATTATGGCCTGCAATAGAAAACTACCTTGATGTATTCTGGTATCCTGCCATGTGTGAGTATACCATTCAGAATAGTATTGCACCCAATGCCTTTACATGGGGATACCTTGCCATAAGAAAGTAAAAGATGTTTTAGGATGTTTATGGGGATTTATTGGTTTTTTTATTAAATTTATCCAACCCGCCGTATAGTAAAGATAGTATCTTGCTTCTGGGAAATATATAAATCGATATCAAAAGAGGGCAAATGAGCCCTACACCGAATGTTCCTACTACTATCAATTCGCCTGGAACATGGAATTTTTTAAGAGTGTATTCCATGGGAAATATGAAAAAGAACTGCAATAGATATATCTGAAGAGAATAGAAGCCCAGTTTCTCCAAGATATTTACAGGAAGATACCGGATATAGCAAAAACAGAGAGATATAACAAAGAATGAACCAGAGGAGGCGGTTATAAATCTGAGAACGGGGTATTTAAAGTGTATAAATAAAATATATGATATTAAAAAGATAAATAAACTCACAAACACGAGAGGCTTTTTTCTTGCTAACCTGAAAAAATCATCTTTAATAAGAGATACATGGACACCTAAGAAATAATATATGAAGTAGTTAATAAACCAACCTAAGGCAAATAGGTAATAATCAACAGGATGAAATTGGAAAAACAATAAAATAGAAAAGAGAATCCATTTATTTATCTTAGGAATTAATGGCGTTATAATCCTCATGATGATGAGCAAATAAAGAAACCACAAAAAGAGCGCAGGGTTGCGAAGGGGGTTGACGGTTATTACATATAATAAATCCTCCCAGAGAAAAGGTCTTTTTACCATATGGGGTATGAAATATTTAATGGCGCCATAACTTAAGCTGATGACAAAGTATGGGACTACAAACCTGAATGTGCTTCTACTCAACTTATTGATATAGTCTTTTAAGGAATGGATATCTAATAGTTTTGTGGCAAAAAATCCAGAGAGAAAGAAAAATAAAGGCATATGAAAAGAATAGATAAAACTAAAGATAGAAGGAAAAACCTTTTCCAGGGGTTCACTATGTCCGAGGGTTACAAGGAGTATCCCTATGCCCCTTGTAATCTGCATCTCAACTATATATTTACTCTTTGACATATATTTTTTGACTATAATAAAAGCAATTAGGCCTTGGCAAAATATAGCAAAGGTTTAAAAAATATGGAAATATTTTTTTATTTTTCTCAAATTATTAATAAATTATTCACATGGACTCACAGATATACCCCAATGTAAGATATCTTTTTTCAAAAGGCTCATAATAGATGTTGTCAATTCATTTCGAAAAGGTATATATTACATAAGACAAAGTAGTTTTTTTCGATTATGGTAGAATTAAATATATCTAAGGTTCTAACACCTCCAATGGATAAATGGGATGATATATGGATTAGTTGCGATTATGCTACCTATTTTCACTCCAGGGAGTGGGCAGAGATATGGCAACTATATACTAAGGGTTTTATGAAGCCTTCCCCAATGCTTGTATGTTTTTCTGATGGAAAAGAAGTTATACTGCCTTTTTCTATGCAGTTGAGAAAAGGACTTGTAAAGAATTATTTTTCTTCGCCAGAAGGAACCTTTGGGGGATGGATATCAAAAGAAGGCCTCAGCGAAAGACATATAGAATTACTTATAGACTTTATGATGGAAAATACAAAGAATATTGTGTGGAGATTTAATCCATATAATGGTTATTATGGTTTTGAATATTTAAAAAATAAAGGCAATTACTATAGGATAGATGATGATGAAACCCATGTTTTAGAGCTTACAGAGGGGTTTGAGGATATAAAAAAAAAGTGGTCTAAAGGACATAGAGCATCTTTTAATAAGGCGAAGAAGGAAGGCGTATCAACAATGGTTGCCCAGAAACAAGATGAATGGGATGAGTATTTTAATGTTTATGAGGATACACACAGAAGATGGGGGGAGTCTGCACAGGTATTCTACGAAAAAGAGTTGTTTAATATCATGTATGGATTAAATTCTCCCCATATAAAATTATGGCTTGCAAGATTTTCAAATAGGATCATTGCAGGGGCATTGTGTTTTTATGCAAAGCAACATGTGGTATATTGGCACGGTGCTGCATTAAAAGATTTTTTTTATCTAAGACCGGTTAATCTGCTTATGGCAGATATAATAAAGGATTCATGTGAAAAGGGCTATAGATGGTTTGATTTTAATCCAAGCGGTGGTATTATGGGCGTTAAGCAATTTAAAAGTCATTTTAATACATTAGTGCTTCCTGCCCCTGTCATAACTCAAAAAACCAATTTCATAAAATTTTATATCTTGCTCAAAAGAATTTTAAAAATATAGGATGGAGATTGGACAATTTTTAGATTTTTTTATTACACTGTAAAAAGTTTTTATAAAAGATATAGGATCTATAGGTTCCTCAAGAAAAGATTTTCGAGCATTATTGTAGATAATAATGTAGATTTTCTCGGTGATTTAAATAATCTCCATTTAGGTAGAAACATTGTTTTTCAGGCAAATACTACTGTAGATCTGGGAGGAACAACTCAGTGGTGTGATTATAAAGGATATCTTGAGATCGGGGATGATAGTTTTATTGGCCAGGATTGTGTCATCTATGCTGCAGGGCCATATGGGGTTAAGATAGGTAAAAGATTCGACTGCGGGCCAGGGGTCCGTATATTCTCAAGCAGAACCGATTATGAAAGAGGCATAAATCACCATATCTTTGCCCCTGTGGAGATAGGAGATGATGTGACAATCTATGCAAATGCCGTTATAAGCCCGGGAGTAAAGATAGGTTCTGGCTCAGCAGTGGCTGCAGGGTCAGTGGTGATAAGGGATGTCCCTGAGAATACCCTTATAGGTGGTGTGCCTGCAAAAATCATTAAAAAGATTAATAAAAAGATAGACAATATTAAATAATAGCCATAATCTATATCAATGAAGATATTATCCATCTTTGGAACAAGGCCTGAGGCAATAAAGATGGCCCCTATTTTAAAGGAATTAGAAAAAAATTTCGATTCCTTTAGAAGTATTGTATGTATTACCGCTCAACATAGGCAGATGCTCGACCAAGTGCTTGATATTTTTGAAATAAGACCAGATTATGATCTACAGATTATGCAGGATAGTCAGAATCTTTTTGATGTAACATGCCTTGCTTTGGATGGATTAAAAAGAGTCATCGAGAATGTAGAACCTGAAATGGTATTTATCCAGGGAGACACCACCACAACCATGGCTGCTGCAATTTCAGCATATTATTTTAAAACAAAGGTCGCCCATGTAGAGGCAGGATTACGCACAGGAAATAAATATGCCCCATTCCCTGAAGAGATCAATCGTAAGATAACCAGTGCTATTGCTGATATACATTTTGCCCCCACTGATAGAGCAAGACAAAATCTCCTTATGGAGGGGGTGTCTGATGATAGGATTTTTGTGACAGGTAATACTGTCATTGATGCACTTTTCCTTACTACTGAAAAGATAAATGCCAACACAGATATAAAAAAGAGGCTTGACAAGAGATTTTCATTTATTGACCCATCAAAAAGACTTATACTGGTAACAGGTCATAGACGTGAAAATTTTGGCGAAGGGCTTGAAAATATCTGCTATGCCCTATTGGAGATTGCCAGGGCATGTCCTGATACAGAGATAGTTTATCCTGCCCACCTTAATCCTAATGTGCAGGAACCTGTATTAAAGATAATAGGAAGGACACAATCAGGTATTCATGTTATAGAACCTGTTGATTATATTTCTTTTGTCTATTTGATGAATAAGGCATATATAATACTCACCGATTCAGGGGGGATACAGGAAGAGGCACCATCACTTGGTAAACCTGTCCTTGTGATGAGAGATACGACAGAGAGACCTGAGGCAGTGGATGCAGGAACTGCAAGGCTTGTTGGAACAGATAAAGATAAGATTGTAAGAGAGACCATATTCCTTTTGCATGATAAAAAAGCATATAATTCCATGAAGAGTATGAATAATCCATATGGTGATGGTAAGGCAGCAAAGAGGATAGTAGATTCACTTTTCTTGTTATGAAGACCTTCCAAATGATTAAAATAAATTTTTTATGAATATATTAATCTTAAACCCTCCTCATCCAACTGCAATCATCAGAGAAGGTCGTTGCCAGTCACCGCAGAACATGAGAAAGACACCTATACCCCAGATGACCATTGCTTATCTTGCCGGTATTTTACAGAAGGGAGCTAATAATATAAAGGTTTTTGACTGTATTGCCGATGATTTAACACCGGATAACCTTTTTGAGAAATTAAAAGGTTTTGAGCCCGAAATATCATTTATAAATACTACCACACCGTCTATTAATTCCGATCTCGCGTTTGTTCGTTTACTAAAAGCCCATTACCCCCATTGTTTTATTGCCACCTTTGGGACACATGTCACAGCCCTCCATGAAGAGATAATGGACAGATATGATTTTTTAGATTGTGTTATTCGACATGAACCAGAATGGACTGCGCTGGATATTGTAGAGGCACTAAAGTCTAATGGCATTACAGATAAAGGTGTCCCTGGTTGCACAATCCGATATAAAAACCGTATAATCATAGGAGAGAATAGACAGTATAATACCTCTTTAGACGACATTGGGTTTCCTGCCTGGGAATATTTTGATATATCTAAATATCTTCATCCGGTCTTTAATAAACCCTATTTGATGGTGAATACCTCAAGGGGATGTATTCATAATTGTATCTTTTGCGTGGCTTCTATCTTTTACGGTAAAAAAGTCCGCTATCGATCTATACCAAGCATTATTCGCGAGATAAAAGACCATGTTATAGGTAAATTCGGGGTGCGCTATATATGGTTTTATGCCGATGATTTTACATATTCAATAGAATTCGTTAAGGAGTTATGTAGGGCAATCATAGAAAACAAAATAGAGATAACCTGGTGGACAAATACAAGGGTTGATAAGCCTGATGAGGAGATGTTTAGGTTGATGAAAAAGGCAGGTTGTTTTATGCTTTCCATAGGTGGTGAAAGCGGTAATGAAACGATTCTAAAAAACATAAAAAAAGGCACAAGACCTGAGTTTATAAAAAATACCGTGGATATCTTGAGAAGGGTTGGCATTAATTCCCTTGTATATTTCTTGTTTGGACTACCAGGTGAGACAAGAGAGACAATAAGAGAGACTATAGATTTTGCTAAAAGGATCAAACCAGATTATGTGGAATTCTATCCTGCAACTCCTTATCCTGGGACAGAATTTTATCAAATTGCCTGCAGAGACAATTCTATTATCGATGAAAACTGGGATCATTATTTTTGTGGTGGAAACGAATTTGTAATAAAGATATCGGGAGTTGAAAAGGATGAACTGGATACGATCATGAAAAAGGCCTATCGTGAATTCTACCTTAGACCTTCATATTTTCTAATTCTATTAAAAAGAATGGCAAAACCAGTGGAATTTATGAGGTTGATGAATTTCGGGTTCACCTATGTGAAAAGATTTGTTCAAGAAAAAAGTAAATGATTTTATGAAGATATATTTATTGCTGCCAGCATATAATGAAGGTAGGGCGCTCAATCCTCTTTTGAAAAGGATAAAAAAAGGTATGGAGGATAGAGGCTTTGAATATGAGGTAATTGTATATAATGATGGTAGTATAGATGATACATTGAAAGTCCTCGCAGAAAATAAATATGGTATTCCCCTGAAGGTAATAGGAAAGCCTGTAAACGAAGGCCTTGGTTATGCATTCTTCAGCCTTTTAAAAGAGGTAATAGCCCTTTCAGACAATGAAGATGATATAGCAATAGTTCTTGATGCCGACAATACCCATAATCCAGAACATATCTATAGGATGTTTAATGGAATAAGGGAAGGTTTCGATGTGGTCATAGCTTCCAGGTATCTGCCTGATAGCAGGGTTATAGGTGTTACAAGGTTCAGACAATTTTTAAGTCTTATGGCTTCGTGGTTAATGAGGCTCTTGTTTCCCATAAAAGGGGTGAAAGATTACACATGTGGTTACAGGGCATATTCCCTTGAATGTTTAAAAAAGGCTTATAACTTATTTGGTGATAAAATCATAGAAGAAAAGGGCTTTGCCTGTATGGCAGAGTTTCTCGTTAAACTTAGAAAATTAAATATTATTGCCGTGGAGATACCCCTTCTATTGAGATACGACAGGAAGCCGGGCGAAAGCAAGATGGATATTTTAAAAACAATAAAAAGGACATTGCTTTTACTTTATAGATTAAAAAAGATATAGGATATAAAATGTTGCAAGGTAAAGACGACTGGTTTGTTTCTCACAGAGAAACCATAGGTATTGGTGCCGAATATGAAAAACAAGCATTAAAAGACCATAAATATTACGTAAAGGTAAAGTCTCTCCATTTATTGAGAAAGACATCAGAGTTCTTTGGAAATACTGAGGGTATTATCGCCCTGGATTTAGGTTGTGGCACCGGTGAGACCATAGAGTATTTCCAAGATAGGTTTTATCATGTTATTGGCTGTGATTTTTCAGAGGGTATGTTGAGGTATGCTTCTTATAAAAAAATGAAGAATATTACGCTAAAACAATGTGATGCTGAGGCCTTGCCATTTAAAGAGACATCCATTGACCTTATAACCATGTTTGGGCTTATCCATCATGTAGAAACAAAGGATAGAATCAAAAATATTTTCAGAGAGGCATACCGTGTATTAAAGACAGGGGGCATGATAGCTGTTTATGACTTTAATCCTTATAATCCCATATCGAGGTATATAGTCAAAACATGTCCTATTGATGTAGGGGTCAATCTCGATGGGTATAAAAGGTCAAAATTTCCTACCACATTCTATCCACACGAATTAATGGAAATACTGAGAGATTCAGGATTAACTACAATAAAGGTAGAGTATCTCATCTTTTTTCCAAAATCCCTTTCGTTCTTTTTGCCCTTGGAAAGATTCCTCTCAAAGGTTCCTTTGGGCGGAATGTATTCTTTGATTGGGAAAAAATAAGATTTAAAATCAAATAGGTAGGTTAGAGATAGACAGAGTTTTCTCATTTACAGACTATGTTTTTATTTACCTAATCGGTTCAGCCATTGTTATAGCTGGCTGTATAGGAGGTTACTTTATCTATGGAAGGATAAAAAGTCAAACAGCGGCAAGACCATATTTTATCCTGTTATGTTTTTGTTCTGTTCTATATGTTGTTATTTTTTCTTTAATGAAAGACCTATCTGTGCTATCACATCATAGTTACTTTGATTATGCCATATATCTTGTTTATTTAAATAACTTTGTCCAAGGCAAAGGGCTTATAACATATTTTCATGAGACAGTTGTTCCCGGAAGTAGCAGTCACTGGCTTGCCAATCATTTTACACCCCTTATATATATATTTGCCTATGCATTTAAGGTCTTTCCCTCCTTTCATATGGTAAATTGGCTTCATACCATATTATTAGGGTTTTCCCCTATAATTCTCTATATCTTTAGTCGGCGTTTTATTGGAAGATTTGGTGCCTTTTGTATATCGCTGACCCTTATCTTTAATCCCACGTTTCAATACATAACCCTCTATGAATTTGATTTTCTTAGATTTATTATACCGTCAGGGATCCTTATGCTTGGTTATGTTTTAGGTGGTTATCCTGCCATTTATATCATTTTATCGCTTTTTATTGTTTTGTTAATAAGAGAGGATGCTGCATTTTTGGCGTTTGGTATAGGTATTTTTATGTTTTTTTTTCAGAAGAAAAGGAGAATCATGGGCTTTGCTATTATGGTGGTTTCCATTTTATATCTTTTGACTGTTCTACAGGTCATAATGCCTTATTTCAGAGGTGAAAAAACTGTAATGGATGCCCATGTGGCAGCTTATATGTTTTATGAGTTTGGCAGGACACCAGGTGAGATACTGAAAAATATCTTCTTAAGCCCTATTATATTTCTTAAACATATTTTCCATCCCATGAAATTAATCAATTGGTTTATGTATTTTCTTCCATATGCATTTGTGCCTTTTGCTGCTGTCAATGTCCTTGTTATTGCATTGCCTCTCCTGATATTTCTATCTTATAGCGGCTCTATAAAATATATATCTTATATGCTCTACTATGTGTCCCCAATCCTGGTGGTGGTAACATGGGCTACGGTAATAGGTTTATATAAGACGCAGAATATTTGCAAAAGCAAAGAATGGTTTAAGAAATGGTGGGAAAAACCTCCTTCAATAGAGAGATTGTCTTTTGCAGTGCTTGCCGCCAGCATAATCTGTTCTATCTATTTTGGTCCTTCACCCATTTCTCTTCAATTCTGGTTCAGTGATTTCAAAGTTGCACCCCTTCATTCAACTACCTTTTACAGAGAACGTTATATACCTAAACAACATGATGAAATAATACAGAGGGCAGCCAAGATGATTCCTGAGGATGTATCTGTCATGGCAGAGTTTTTTCTCCTTACTGATGTGTATAAAAACAGGGAGATAAGGTGTTTTCCCATTTATTATATATTTGAGGATCTCGAATCCATTTTTAATGTAGATTATATATTTATTGATAAATCACACCCCATGAAAGCCAAGAGTTCAGGAGGTCCATTCAAGGCAGACAATGAATTATACTACCTGTGGATAGAAAATAGACCAGATACCTACGAAAAGGTCTTTTCGGAAGACGGTGTTATCCTGTATAAAAACAAAAAGATAGAGTTTAATCATCAGATAAAGTTATAGTCAATGAACATGTGAGGTTATGAAAAGAGATAAAGTTTCTAAAGGCAAGATTCTATATAGGTATCTTGTTGTATTATTTTTTGTATTTATTTTATTTTTTAGATTTTCCTTTATATCTAATGGAGGTGCCTTTGCTGAACCGGATGAGTTGAGGTATCTCCAGAGCATATCGGCCATTGAAAACCTTTTCAAAGGCAATTTATCCAATTTTTGTTTTAATATCTCGAGTGCCCATTGCAGACCTGGTGATGTTATAAGAAATCTTGTTCCAGCATCTATTCAATATATGGCCCTAAAAATATTCGGTCTTGACCCTTTGAATCCTGATTCATTACTTATTCCATTGTTCTTCAATGTAATCATATCCGTTTTTTTATCATTTTTTATCTTTAAGATAAGTTTTTTAGTATTTAATAAAGACTATCCCTTGTCATTAACAGCTACCATTGTCTACTCAATACTTGTAAATAATAACTTTTATATAAGACACCTTCTTCCATATGATATGTCTCTTTTGTGTTTTATAATAGCCATCTTTCTCATTATAGAGAGATACAAAAGGCATGCTGAATTTAACAAAAGGCTGCTTTTTGGTGTAGGGGCATTAAGCACCTTTGGTTTTATGGTATATCCAGGTTACTACTTTTTGTTCATCTTTGTCTTTTTTCTTTTTATTATCTTGTCTCACAGGATAAAAGAAATAAGTGAATTTTATCAAAATCTTAAAATAATAGCCTATCAATGTTTTATATACATAATACCATTTGTTTTATCTATTTTCCTTTTCGATGTATTGGCCCATATAGGCAAGACCTTTTCATATACCATAACCTGTTTGGTCATATCTTCCACAATAACTCAAGGTAGCTATGAAGAGTCATTTATATTCCTTTTAAAATATTTAGTAGATGTGGAAAACGTGATAGGGTCTATTGTTTTGATGGGTGTTGTTTCTTATTTAATATGCCTTATACTATCTTTCTTTTTTAAAAGAAAAAATAAATTTTTCAATATATTTATTGAAAACAGGTTGGTTGTCTTTCTTTTTATATCAGGTGTTGTAGGTTATTTACTCCATGCTACTTTAGGTTATTTTGGCTTTTTTGTTTTTTATGGACGCATCTTACATCAATATCTGCCTTTTTTTGTATTGGGTAGCGTATTTTTTATCCATTCCCTTGCATCAATGATTAAAAAAAGGAATGTTATAATGGGCGTTCTTATTGTGATTTCATTATTTAGTTTCTTTTCTTTTTATTTGGATTTTAAGAAAGTATCATATCCCCGTGACGTCCTATATAAAATGGGCTTTACACTGAAAAATGAAAGAATTGATTATACGTCAATAGAAGAGGATATTCAGAAAAATAGGCTTATGACTGTCATTGATTTTGAAAATGCACCCCTTCAATACATAGTAGAGACACCTCCTCACAACTGCTTCATGCCACCGCAAAAGAGCCCTTTTAAAAAAGATTTTCACTACAAGAAAAAGGACTATAAATTTATAAACTTTTGTTTTTTTTATCCTATTGATAAACCTGCTCCAAAATACAATATGTTAATGAACTATTACAGGAAATTAAAGGGTAAACACGAGATAAGCTTAGTGCCTGATGCCCCTCAGCCATTTAGAGCATATATTCCTGAGGAAGGTTGGGAGACCATATTTGAGAGGCCCCATTTTTTATTGATGAAGCCGTATATGTATGAGGGGCTGAGCATAGAAGGCAGGAGACTCCTTAAAGAAAGGGCTTATAAAATAAAGATATTGAAAAAGAAATGAAATAGTATCACAATAATTTCAGTAGTATCTATTTTTTTAGTTTTTTGAGAAAATGAATACGAGAATAAAATATTTTTTCCTAAATATAGTCCTTTCATTATCTGTAACGGTTTTATTCTTACTCCTGGCAGAAGGTCTGACCATGTTGTTGTGGGATTATAAGCCAGTGGGCAGTCATGTGAGTGTTGTAATTAATGATGGGAACAGAAGGGTTGTCCATGAAGGCGTAGAATATGTCACCAACTCCCTTGGTTTGAGGGAAAGGGAGCTTGATAAGAGACCAAAGGCAGACAAGACCATCCTTGTCCTCGGTGATTCTTTTATATGGGGCGATGGCATACCTGTTGAAAGCCTTGTTACAACAAAACTTGAGAAGAAACTCAATGAAATGGGTAAAAATATAGAAGTGGTAAATGGCGGCGGAGGAGGAGGCAATGCCCAGAGCGAATATGAGAGGCTTGTTAAATTGACTCCCATTTACAAACCATCTGAGGTAATGGTCTTCTTTTTTACAAATGATATACTTGAGGATGTTCCAATAGGCAAGGAGTCTGACAAGAGGGTTGCCACAAGCTGGAGACAGAATATAAAGGAGTTTTTGAGGTCAAGGTCCCATTTTTTTGCCTTTCTCTACTATCTATATAAAGACAGGATAGTAGAAATCATGGGTGTTCCAAAATTTTTGTTACCTTCTGATTATTTCCAACTCGATGATACCAAGCCTGGATGGAAGGGTTTTAAAGAGCATGTAGTCAAAATGAGGGATTTCTGTAAAAAGAACAATATTGCCTTTTCTTATGTTATAATACCCACATTAACTTGCCTTAATGAGAAATATCCATATAGAGAGATGCACGAGGCATTGAAAAAATTCTTTAAAGATTCTGAAATAGAATATTTTGATCTCTTTCCTGTATTTAGTCCATATAGGCCATCAAAGCTTTGGGTTAATCTTGAAAATTCACATTGGAATGATTTAGCCACAACCCTGGCAACAGATGCCATAATAAAATGGAGGTATTCCAACAGGAATGATAGAAATATTTAAATTTTATTAAAAAGCTTAAAAATTCAAAGGTATATATGGCTATAATCATTAAAAATCTTTTTTTGCCTGTTTTTTCATCTCTTTTATTATCTGTTCAACCCTGTTTCGGATATCTGGATTTTGGTTCAGGAAGCTATTTTATCCAGATCATAATAGGCTTTATCCTTGCAGGATTGTTCTTTTTGAGATACCATTTCAAAAGATTTATAAATATGTTCAGAAAGAATAAAAGGGACGAATATAAAGATAAATAAAAGGGATTCATGCAAAGATTAGTTAGAATATCTTCATCCTTCAGGGATCCCAGCGGCTATGTTTTTTTATCCGAAGGAAGACTATATAGGATAATCTTCAATTGTTACAGAGATAATTATGAACATCTAATGGATTCAGGTCTTTATGATAAATTGACAAAAGAAAACCTGTTAATAAACCATGAAGAGGCTTGTTTTCCCGTTGATGATATAAATGATGTTTATAAGGTTATAAGACCAGAATCCATTGATTTTATTTCATATCCTTATGAATGGTGTTTTAGCCAATTAAAGGATGCAGCACTTTTGACATTAAAGATTCAAAAGATCGCATTTGAACATGGCATGACGCTAAAGGATGCAAGTGCATATAATGTTCAGTTCAAAGATGGGAAACCAATCCTTATTGACACCCTGTCATTTGAAAAATACCGAGAAGGAAGGCCGTGGATAGCCTATAAGCAGTTCTGTCAGCACTTTCTTGCACCTTTAGTATTGATGAGTCTAAAGGATGTAAGACTCAATGAACTGTTGCGTAGTCATATTGACGGCATACCATTGGATCTGACAAGTTCCCTACTACCATATAAGACAATATTTAATTATGGGATTTTGTTTCATATACACCTTCATGCCCGCAGTCAGAAAAGGTTTGAGAAAAAGCCCATTAATAGAGAAAAATACAGGATGGGCCGTAATGCCTATCAGGCATTGATGGAGAATCTCGAGTCTTTAATAAAAAAAATCCATTGGAAGCCAGAAGGAACAGAATGGGCAGACTATTACCATATGGGGAGCTATTCAAAGAGTGCTATGGAACACAAGTCCAGTATCCTTTTAGATATCATAGAAAGATTTGACCCTGGCGTAGTCCTTGACCTTGGAGCTAATGACGGTTTTTTTAGTAGACTCGTTGCAGGCAAATCAAAATATGTTATCTCTGCTGATGCTGACCCAGCATGTGTTGAAAAAAACTATCTAATCTGTAAAGATAATGTTGAAAAAAAGGTGCTCCCTATCCTCATAGACCTTACAAACCCCAGCCCGTCCCTGGGATGGCAAAATCTGGAGAGGGAAGCATTTTTCAAAAGATTAAGGGTAGATACAGTAATTGCCCTTGCCTTAATACATCACCTGGCAATCTCAAATAACATCTCCCTTGATAATCTGGCAGATTTTTTTAGAAAGTTAGGCCGCTTCCTCGTTATAGAATTTATCCCAAAGACGGATAGCCAGGTTAAACGGTTGCTATCGTCAAGGGAGGACATCTTTTTTAAATATAATCAAGAAGAATTTGAGAGACAATTTTTCCAATACTTCAGGATAAAAGAAAGATTCGGCATTATAGATTCCCATAGGACCATCTATTTTATGGAGAGGAAAGATTAAAAAATCATGAATATTATAAAAAAATATCTTGTCCTTCATCCTTTTCTTTTTGCGTGGTTACCTATCCTTCACCTCTATAGTCTCAATTTTTTTGAATACCCACCTTATGTTCTCATAAAACCGTTTATAGTTTTAACTTCCATAACCATAGCCTTTCTTTTTATCTCTCAAAGGTTTTTCCATGATAGGTTTAAGTTTGCCGTAATCTTTTCCGTTTCTGTTTTAATGATATTTATCTTTCACTCCTTTGAGGAGTTTTTTGAAAGACTTAGCTTCGGTTTTTTAAGATTTAGAATCATTGCCTTTATCTATCTTTTAATATTTGCAGGGATTTTATTTTCTTTAATAAGAGCCCGCATCGATTTTAAGAGATTGTCTTATTTTTTTAATATATCAGGGATTATAATTTTACTCATTATATCCACTAATTTTATAGGTAAACTATGGGCAAGAAATAAAGATATTACAGTTAAGCCTCAGGGCCTTCAAAAAGAAATAAAAAATAAAATCAGGTTTGAAGATATGCCTGATATCTACTATATAATACTTGATTCATACCCTGAGAAAGATGTGTTGAGTCATGTAACAGGTTTTGATAACTTTGAATTTATAGACTATCTTAAATCGAAGGGTTTTTTTGTAACTAAAAAAAATCGTTGTAATTATACCTTTACAAAATTTTCTATGGCCTCTACTTTGAATATGGAATTTTTGCCAGTCAAGGAGATAGAGTCAGGTGTTTTTGAATTAAAAAAAGGCATTAAATTTAACAAAGGTATAGAAGGCAACAAGGTAGTGTCTATCTTTAGATCCATGGGTTATAGATATATAGATCTCTCCATATGGAACAAGAGATATTATGACATAGATTTCACAGGTAGCCTTTTATTCATGACCATAATTAGGGCACCCGGGATAGGGAATTTTATAGCAGGCCTTTTACTTAGAGATTATGTCATGGATACATTAGATATTTTACAGAGACCTATAGATTCAAATGAACCCTTTTTTGTCTATTGTCATGTGATGATACCCCATTTTCCCGCCATGTTTGATGAAAATGGAAAAACCCCATCTATTATAAAACCCGATAAAAAAACTCTCTACCTGGATCAGCTTAAATATACCAATAAGCGGATGAAAAAGGTAATTGACAGTATTATTATGAATTCAAAAAGGACTCCAATAATCATTATTCAGGGTGATCATGGTGCTGATTCACTAACAGAAGATAAGAAAAAAAGTATGAAATTACGCAAAAGTATCCTAAATGCTGCGTATCTACCTGGGTTAAAAGAAAATATATTTTACAATGGCATGACATCCATTAATACCTTCAGAATAATATTCAATAGATATTTTGCCATAGATTTGAAGCCCTTGCCTGATGTAACATACTATCAGGATTATGAAAAAGGCAGGCTTTATTTGTATAGCCCTGATTAAAAATAATTGTATAATTTGTAAATGTTTAAAATGGACGGGATATTATGAACATTGCCATCCTTGGGGCAAGGGGAATACCTGCACGATATGGTGGATTTGATACCCTTGTGGAAGAACTGGCTATCAGGCTGGTAGATAACTATAATTTTAAGGTTACGGTATACTGCCGGTCTAATTATTATAAAGATAGACAGAAGTATTACAAGGGTGTTCGTTGTGTATACATTCATGCCTTGAGGATAAAGGGTATAGAGAGTCTCCTTCATACATTCATTACGGCATTGCATGCTTTAAAAGGTAAATATGACATTTTTTTTATCGTAGACCCTGGTAATGCACCTGTAGGCATATTTCTGAAATTATTGGGGAAGAAGGTGGTAATACATACAGATGGTTTAGGCTGGAAGCGTCGTAAGTGGGGTAGGTTATCGAGAAGATATTATAAATGGGTAGAATTTTTATGTGCCAAATATATAAAGACCATCGTCACAGACAATCCTGTGATGAGGGAGTATTATCTGGAGAATTACCACAGAGATTCTGTTTGTATAGCCTATGGGGCTGAAAATACCTCTGGTTTTGATGACACTGTTCTCGATAAATACGGGCTTAAAAAGAAACAATACCTTTTGGTGGTGGCAAGATTGGAGAGGGAAAACAATACAGACCTCATTATCCGTGAATATGTTTCATCAGGTGTCCATATGCCCCTTGTTATTGTAGGCGATGCACCGTATGATAGTGCATATATGGATATGCTGAAAGGATTGGCCAATGAAAAGGTGATTTTCGCAGGGAGGATAGATGACCAGGCAGGACTTAATTCCCTTTATAGATGGGCTTATCTTTATTTGCACGGCCATGAGGTTGGAGGGACAAATCCATCTCTTCTCAGAGCCATGGCGCTTGAGGCAACACCGCTTATAATCAATGTCCCTTTTAATGTATCTGTAATAGATGGTTGTGGCTTTGTTTTTGATGCGGATATTGGAAATTTGTCAAGGACATTACAAGAGCTCATTTCAAACCCTGAGCTTGTAAAAGAAAAATCTCATATGGCGGCAAAAAGGATGCAGGATTACTTTACATGGGATATGGTGGTATCTGCCTATAGAGATTATTTTGAAGAGATAATGGCAACTTTATAAATGAATCATTGACAAATGATTTTTGATTTTATAAAAAACAAGAGGGTAGTTGATTGATAAGAGAAAAAGAAAAATATTATTCCCCGCTCCTTTTTTTCTTAGATAGTATTTTTGCATTTATTGCCTATGGTTTGAGTTTATATGGGTATCTTTTCATCTTTCATAGACAGATTGTCGGTTATGACCTATTAAGGATTGGATTCTTTTTCTTTGATAACACCCTCCACATAATACCATTTCTCGTTGTATTGTTTATATTTTTTAACCAGTTTATAAGAAAAAACGACTATATTTACAAGAGAAGAATCATCGATATAATATATCAGGTTTTATCCCCTGTATTTATTGTTATAATTGTTTTTTTATTCCTATTTCTTTTAAATCCCTTGTTCAGGATAAACATATGGTTTACTTTTATATATGGGGTTTTTTTATCAGGTTTTCTCGTAATAGACAGAATATTGATATATTTTTATATTGACATTCTCCAGAGAGCCGGGAAGTTATTGAAATTTATCTTGATTGTGGGAACAAACAAGAAGGCAATAAAAATAGCCCAACTCTTTGAAGATAATCCCCAATGGGGCTTAAGGATTGTAGGGCTTTTAACCTATAGTATGGAAGAAGTTGGCACGGAAATATCGGGTTTTAAAGTCTTAGGTGTTGTTGATGATATAAACTATGTTTTTGAAAAGAATGTAGTGGATTATGTGCTTTTATGCCAGGAACAAGAAGATATTAAAAAACTACAGAATCTGGCATTACGATGTAGGACGGTTGGTATAGATTTTGTGATTGATAGTAATGTGTTTGTTCAGAATATATCGGGTATATCATTTGACCATATCCATGATTTCTCTTTTGTCATATTCAGGTCAGTCTGGTTGGGTCCTGAAAAACTCATGATAAAGCGAATTATTGACCTCTTTATTTCTATTATTATGATCATTCTATGTATACCTTTCTGGATAATAATACCCATTCTAATTAAAAGGGATTCTAAAGGACCTGTGTTTTATGTTCAGGAGAGGGTGGGTAAAAATGGGAGATTATTCCCCATGTATAAATTCAGGACCATGATAGTAGGTGCTGACAAGATGCAGGCAGAGGTTATGTATTTAAATGAGATGGATGGCCCTGTATTTAAGATAAAAAATGACCCAAGGCTAACAAAGGTAGGCAGGCTACTCAGGAGGACAAGCCTTGATGAATTACCCCAGTTGTTTAATGTCATTGCCGGGCATATGAGCCTTGTAGGTCCTCGACCACCTATTATGAGCGAGGTGGTGCAGTATCGTCCATGGCAAAGAAAAAGGCTTTCTGTTATGCCTGGTGTTACATGTCTCTGGCAGGTTACTGGAAGAAATGAGATCAAGTTTGATGAGTGGATGAAGCTTGATATGCAGTATATAGATAACTGGTCTTTAACCCTTGACCTGAAGATACTCTTTATGACCATAAAGGCCGTTATCTCAAGAAGAGGAGCATTATAATGGGTTTTTTTAGAAATCTTTTTACCTTGGGGAAGGACAAGACCTATACAGAGGCGATGAGGCTTTTTAATATGCACGATTACAGGGGGGCCATAGAAAAGTTTGAAGACATATTAAAGAGAAAAAAGGTGTCAACAAGCATTCATTATAATCTTTCAAAGGTCTATATAAGCCAGTCCCACAGAAACCTCGGTATAATACTTTTTACTATGGGAAAATATGCAGAAGCACTTCAAGAATTTACCATGGCACTTCATTATAATCCTGGCTTTAATGAGCTTTATTATTTCATAGGTGTATGCCAGAATAATCTTGGAGATTTCAAGAGTGCCATAGATAGCTTCAATAGTGTTATAGAGGTTGACCCATCAAATCTTCCCGCAAGGCTAAAACTTGGCGTTGCGCTTCATAATTACAGGATGTGGGATACTGCAGAGAATCTCTATAAGGGTATTTTAAAGACAAATCCTAATTACGCAGATATTCACTATTACCTCGGATTAACATATCTTGGGAAGGGCAATGTTGATGAAGCTACTAATTCTTTCAGGAGTGCATTAAAGATAAATCCTAATTACCTTCAGGCAAGGATAAAGATAATTGTTGCGCAAATTTATACAGGGGAATTCGATAAAGCCATCGAGGAGCTTATATCCCTTTCAGAGAAGTATCCAAAATTTGCAGATATATTCTATTATTTAGGCATTGCCTATACAGGCAAGGGCATGTTTGAGAAGGCCATAGAAAACTTCAGGCACGCAACTGAGATAAACCCATCATATAAAGAGGCAAGGACTAAATTAGGGACAATTTATTGTCACTTAGGTAGGTTTCAGGAAGGCATCAATGAGTTTGAAGAGGCAAGCAGGATCGACCCTTCTGATGAAGACGCAGCAATGATCACAAATGCCTTAAAAAATGCCATTGCCTTACATGAAACATCGAGTTTAAAATTTTCAGAAATTATATTGAGTTTATTTGCAAATGGAAGGGGTATATATGATTTTGTCCCTGAATTTAGCAAAGGGGTTCAGATTACCCCTGATGTCTCTGAGATGATATCTATTGTTATGAGTGTCTCTGAAGAAGATAGAACCCTGTGCGAGATGCTAATCCCATTCGTTAAAGAACACATAACAGAGAAGAATGACTACCCTGACCTTCATAATAGCCTTGGTGCATTATATCTAAAACTCAATAGATACACAGAGGCAGAAGGATATTTCAGAAGGGCAGTAGAGTTGAATCCAAAATATATGAAGGCACGCTTTAATCTTTTTTATACATTAAAGATGCTCGGCAAATATGGAGATGCCTTAAAAGAAGGGGAATATATAATTGAAAACGGTATGACCTATCCCGATGTTTACTCCAATCTTGCCGAAGTATGTCTAAATCTTAATTTGTGTGACAGGGCCATAGAAAATATTAAAAAAGCACTGGATATAAATAATAGATACCCTTTAGCCCACTATATAGCAGCACAGGTGTTTGAAAGACTTGGCAATAAAAAGGAGGCTCTGCATCATATAAAAGAGTGTTTAAACTCAAATCCTCCTGGCTTTTTAAGTGCCAAGGCAAAAGAGATACTTGAAAGGCTTGAAAAGGAATAGGCAATTATTCCTATAATGGTTCAAAAAATACAAAAACTTTGATGTTTTATATTGACAAAGATATCTTATAAAAAATATAATTGTGAAAATAATAACAAATTACAAACCCTTTTGGAGGTAACATATGAGACCATACTTTGAAAAGATGCAGGACTGGGGAAAACCAGTGAAGCCTAATGCAGCCAATGCAGAAGAGATCAAAAAGGTTGAAAAAGAGATTGAAGCTTTGATTGAACAGAAAAAGAAAGCAGGACTACCACAGGAAACATTAAACAAAAGAGGTGAATGGACAGTATATCAGAGACTTGACTACATCCTTGATCCAGGGACATGGGCACCACTGCACATGCTTTATGACCCCATGGATGAAGAGTCAGGGACAACAGGTGTAGTAGATGGTCTCGGCAGGATTAATGGAAGATGGTGTGTAATAATCGGTTTTGATAATAAGGTCCTTGCCGGTGCATGGATTGCAGGCCAGTCAGATAACATCCTTAGAGTAACGGATATGGCAAAAAGATTGCATTGTCCCCTTGTATGGCTTGTCAATTGTAGCGGTGTGAAACTTACCGAACAGGAAAAGGTCTATGCAAATAGGCGTGGTAATGGAACAACATTCTTTAGACACGCAGAATTGAACAAGCTCGGTATCCCTGTTCTTGCAGCCATATACGGTACAAACCCAGCAGGTGGAGGCTATCAGGGTATAAGCCCGACCCTTCTCCTTGCCCATAAAGATTGCAACATTGCAGTAGGTGGTGCAGGTATAGTAAGTGGTATGGCACCTAAGGGATATTTTGATGAAGGCATGGCAGAGATGATAATTGAAGCAACCAGGAAGTTTAAGGCAGTTCCTCCAGGAAGAGTGGAGATACACTATGACCATACAGGGTTTTTTAGAGAAGTCCATCCTACAGAAGAGAGCCTCCTCGATTCTTTGAAGTCATGGGTTACAAAGCTTCCGGCATATGACCCTTCATTCTTCAGGGTAGCAAAGCCCGCAGAACCAAAATTTCCAGCAGAGGATATTTATAACATAGTGGCCTTTAACCAGAAGATGGTCTATGATGTAGAGCAGTTGATGGCAAGGCTTGTTGATAACAGCGAGCATATGGAGTTTAGGCCAGACTACGGTCCAGAACTTTATACGGGTCTTGTAAAGATAGATGGTTTCTTAATTGGTATTGTTGCCAATAGACAGGGTATGATGCCTAAGGGGTATCCAGATTATGCACCTTATCCTGGAATAGGTGGAAAATTTTACAGACAGGGACTTATCAAGGTAAACGAATTTGTAACCCTCTGTGGCAGAGACAGGGTCCCGATGGTCTGGATACAAGATACATCAGGCATTGATGTAGGTGATTATGCAGAGAAGGCAGAGCTACTCGGTTTAGGCCAGTCTCTTATTTACTCCATTGAGCAGAGTGACCTACCCATGATGGCCATTGTTCTGAGAAAAGGCACTGCAGCAGCGCACTATATCATGTCAGGTCCTCAGGCAAACAATAACAACGCCTTTACACTTGGCACAGCCACCACAGAGATATACGTCATGCACGGTGAGACTGCAGCAGTGGCAACCTTCGCAAGGAGACTTGTGAAAGAAAAGGATGCAGGCAAACCCCTTGCACCAGTAATAGAGGGTATGAACAGGATAGTCAAAGAATACTATGACAAGTCAAGACCAGCATATTGTGCAAAGATGGGTCTGGTGGATGAGGTGGTAAAGATGACCGATATAAGAAAATATCTTGTGGCATTTGCAAACTGCTGTTATCAGAATCCAAAATCTATTACACCACATCACCAGATGATTTTACCAAGGGTAATAAAAGGTTAAAGGATAGATTTTTTCAGGCAGGGTGAGGATATTCCTCACCCTGTTTTTTTAAAATAACAGTTAACTATATAATTGATTGTGTTGACTAATCGTATTTGGATACACTTATATGGAAGATAGGCTTTTAGATAGATTAAAAGAAATAAAAGAAAAGGGCAATTATAGGAGTATTAGATATATAAAACCCTTATCTGCCACAAGGATTATCTACGAATCAAAGGAATGTCTGAATCTTTGCTCAAACAGTTATCTCTCCTTGCATGTTCATCCAGAACTTATAAAGGCATCAAAAGAGGCATCAGAGATATATGGTGCAGGGACATGTTCATCCAGGAGTGTGTCAGGTAGCATTGACCTGTATAGAAGTTTAGAGAAAGAGATAGCTGAATATAAAAACTATCCAAAAGGGCTTTTATTCACCAATGGTTATCTTGCCAATATAGGCATAATATCAACCCTTACTGAAATGGGAGATGTTATCTTTAGTGATGAATTGAACCACTCAAGTCTTATACACAGCATGAGGCTTTCAAAGGCAAGAAAGGTGGTCTACAAGCATAGAGACTTAAATGACCTGGAGAAAAAGATAAAAAAAGACAAAACAAAAGGAAAGCGATTTCTGGTAACCGAGACCATATTCAGTATGGATGGTGATGTGGCACCTCTTAAGGACCTCTATGAGCTCAAAAAAAGATATGATCTCAATATAATAGTGGACGATGCCCATGGTACAGGTGTGTTTGGAGAAAAAGGCACAGGTATAGAGGAGGTCTTTGGATTATCAGGCACAATGGATGTCCATATGGCAACCTTTGGCAAAGCCCTTGGAACTTATGGCGCCTTTGTCCTTTCAGAGGGAACAGTCATCGAATATCTAATAAATAGGGCAAAAACATTTATGTATACCACTGCATTGCCCCCCTCTGTTATTGCTTCATCCATGAAGGCGCTGGAGGTGGTGAAAAAAGATATTAGCCTGAAGCAAGGGTTATGGGAAAACATAGAATACTTTAGAAAAGGTTTAAGGGATGCAGGTTTTAATATGAAAGATAGTGAAGGACCTATAATTCCTATTGTAGTAGGCGATGATAAAGATGCAGTGAAGATGCAGGAGGAACTTCTTTCCATGGGTATATTCCTTCAGGCAATAAGACCTCCAACTGTTCCGGAAGGGACATCAAGATTGAGACTTACTATTGTCAGAGGTTTCACAAAAGAGGATATGGATTATGCCATATCTTCCATAATAAAGGCAGGCAAGAATATAGGCCTTTTGTAATGCTGGAGATAATCTGTTATCTTTCGGAGGCAATATGGATAATAAAAAACAACTCGTAGAATGGGATAAGACATATATCTGGCATCCCTTCACCCAGATGAGGGATTATCTGGAGTCAGATCCCCTTGTTATCGATAGAGGAGAAGGGTTTTATCTGGTGGATGTGGAAGGAAATAGATATATCGATGGCGTGTCATCCCTGTGGGTATTGGTGCATGGCCATGGAAGACCTGAACTTATAGATGCCATAAAGAAACAGGCAGAAAAGCTTTGCCACTCCACCCTTCTTGGCATTGCCAATACACCTTCAATCCTCCTCTCAAAAAGGCTTATTCAAATTGCGCCATCTGGTTTAAAAAAGGTCTTTTATTCAGACAATGGCTCCACATCTGTGGAGGTCGCCCTTAAAATGGCTTATCAATACTGGCAGCATAAAGGTGATAAGAAAAGAAAAAAGTTTATTAATTTTTCTAATGGTTATCACGGGGATACAATAGGTTCGGTAAGCGTGGGAGGTATAGAGCTATTCCACAGGATATATAAACCCCTGCTTTTTAAGACCTATAAAGCGCCTTCTCCATATTGCTACAGATGTTCATTAAAATTGGATTATCCGTCATGTGGTCTTGCCTGTGTCCAGGAGTTTGAAGAGATTGTTAAACGACATAGGGATGAGGTATGTGCGGTTGTTATAGAACCTGTTGTTCAGGGTGCTGCCGGTATGATCATCCAGCCTCAAGGTTTTTTAAATGCCATATGGAAGATCACGAAAGAAAACGGACTCCTTTTTATTGCCGACGAGGTTGCCACAGGTTTTGGTAGAACAGGATATATGTTTGCATGTGAAAAAGAAAATGTAAAACCTGATTTTCTATGTCTTTCCAAGAGCATTACAGGAGGATATTTACCTCTTGCAGTGACAGCAACAACTGAAGAGGTCTTCAATGCCTTCTTAGGAAGATTTGAAGATTTTAAGACCTTTTTCCATGGCCATACATATACAGGTAATCCTCTTGCATGCGCTGTTGCCTTAAAAAACCTTGAACTTTATGAAAGTGAAAAGATCATGGAAAGACTTAAGGCTAAGATTAGATTATTAAATGGTGAACTTCAAAGATTTTCAGAACTACCTTCTGTAGGCGAGATAAGGCAGCAGGGCTTTATGGTGGGTATAGAGCTTGTAAAAAACAAGAAAACAAAAAAGCCTTATGCCCCAAAAGAGAAGATAGGCCAGAAGGTAATCCTTGAGGCAAGAAAAAGGGGTGTTGTCATAAGACCCCTTGGCGATGTGATTGTGCTCATGCCACCCCTTGCCATAGACGATGATATTTTAAAAGAGCTTGTAGATGTAACTTATAAAAGCATAAAAGCAGTTACATGCGATTAATTTACTATTGACATAAGTCCAATTATATCATATATCAAAAAGGCTAAGGCGGTGTAGCTCAGTTGGTCAGAGCATGCGGCTCATATCCGCAGTGTCCGGGGTTCAAGTCCCTGCACCGCCATTTATCATTTTAAATAATATTTTTCGTTCCAAGTGCCAAATATTTCTTTTTAGGTGAGAGTATGGAAAAATTAATAAAAAAGACCGGCTTACTCATTGTGCTTTTTTTAATTTTTTTATTGAGTAATAGCTGGAATGTTTTGGCCGCAGAGAGGAAGGCGAGACCCCAACCCAGGCCTGCTCCACAGCAGCAGACTGTTGTCAGTATAAATGACTCTAATATTCAAGCCCATCTTAAAAAGGCAGAGGAACACTTAAAAAAGGGAGAGTTTCAGATAGCCCTGAATCTATTTTTGAAGATATACGATTATACAAAATCTGTCATAACCACCATAGGGCTTTTACAGAAGCAATATGAAAAGATTACTAATGACCAGAACACACCCTTAAAAGATAAAGAAGACCTCCTTATAAAGATGCGGAGAATGGAGCAACTGGTTGGTAGATATAAAAAGATAAAAGAGACCGCTTCCCTTAATATCGGTTATATCTATACAAAAAGGGATGATCCGGAAAAAGCAAGGAGATATCTGTTTGAAGTCCTTGAGACTGCCCCTTTTGATCTAAAGAAGGATTCCTCATGGATGAAGGCAAAGACACTACTTCTTGAGGTTTACAATTTAGAGGGCGAATTTTAGTTTGCAGAAAAGATCTTCTGTAATATCAAAGGTATTATCAACCCTGAACATTAAAGAAAAGATAAATAAGATTTTGTTGGAAGAAGTCCCATCACCCTGGGATGAAAGGGCTTTTATAAAGAGAAAAAAGGATTACCTTGAGGTAAAATTAAGGGTTTGGGATGATGATCTATATCTCTATGGGAGGATATTCAGGTTATTTCTTTATATCTATGATGTCTTGAGTAAAGATTTTTTATATGATCCATCTATGGCGCCTGATGAGGAGAAGGAGCCAAGGCTCAAGGACAGACATAATCAGATATGGAGTATATATGTGGATAGCCGCTTGGAAAGAATGGGGATTGAAAATTTTTTTGACCGAACAACAAGAAGGAATATATTTGTAGATTCTGAAAAGGAAATATCTTGGGAAGATGCTATACTGATTTTTCAGGAACTATGGGACAAAGAGTCTTATACCTACCCAGAGATAACAGAGATTACATATAATCTCACTGTCTTTGCAGAAAAGAATATCCAGGCAAATAAAGAAAAAATAGAATGTCTTGTAAATAATCTTTTTAAACAAAAAGGGGTGGTGAAACAGATTGAAAGATTATCATCAATTGGTCTCAGGGAGTCCCTCAACGAGTTATTGAGCTTTACCGCATATAAATGTAAGGATTCACACATTGATTCTAATTATTATGGCATATATGTCACATATAATAAGAGGCTTTATGTAGAGATGATACCAACAGAGGATAATAGGATATTTTTAACTATCATAGACCCTTTTAAAAATAATACCATATCTATCATCGTCAACGAAAATACTGACACAAAGACCATTGAAGACAAGATTTACAATATATATAAAATGATGGCGCAGATTTCTTAGGGATTATCGTCTTAGCCTTTTAAGGGCAAGGTCAAATGTATAATCATAAAGATGCATGCCTTTACTTATGGCCGTGATTGTTCCATCTTCAACGCCAATCTCGTGACACATATACTCCTTCAAAAGCTGTATTGCCGCCAGATTTGATGGAAAGCCTGCCCATAGATCCCAACTTCTAAAATAGAGGACAAAATGAAGCCTTCCAGACATGATTCTGGTATCGATTAGCCTTAGACATGGAGGGTCTTCAAGCACTATGTCCTGCGGCATGCCTATCTCCATAATTGCCTGATTTGTGCCGTATTTACCTTCCTTATATATATTTATGACCTCCATGACAGGGTTGACGCCTATGGGGCATTCTTTACCATCAATGAAAACCTTGGGGTTGGTCAATCTCTCTCCATATGTATAGAGTTCATTGTCCTCTTTTTTGTCTGTCATGAGATATTGGAGATATTCCTCTACATATTCCATACTTGTGGGTGCAGGGATTCCAAGCTCCTGTGGTATATCAGGGATAATGGGTCTTGTGCCAGGATATTTTATGTGAACCATTATAAGGTCAAATTCTCTTCTTGTGTGTCCTTCAAAAGAGCCTTTTTCTATTTTGTATTCATGGACCCCCTCTGTCCCATCAAAGAGTTTATATATGCACTGAAACCAAGCATCTGGCAGGTCTCTTGCTTCAATATATATAGGTTTCATTTTGCCTCCATGGTGATTTTGTCCTTAAGTTTATCAAAAAAATTGAAAAACAGCACTAAAAAGTATTAGATTATCTTATAGGGTATTAGATGCCCTGTTAAACACACATCTTAATGATTCTATTGTAATTGGATTTACAGAATCCATAGAGTTATTAGGTTTACTTACACAGGAGGTTAATGCATGTTTGTGAAACAGATGGAGGTTGGAAGTTTTGCCATATTTGCCTATATAGTAGGATGTAAGACCACTAAAGAGGCGCTTGTTATAGACCCTGCTGCTGATTGTGAGAGGATCTACAATGAAGCAACAGAGAGGGGTTATAGGATAAAATACATAGTAAATACCCATTCCCATGTAGACCATATAATGGGTAATAGGAGGATGAAAGAACTTACCGGTGCCGAGATTGTAATACATGAGAGTGAGGCGTATAGCCTTATAAATCAATCCCCTTATATGCTCAGTATGTTTGGAGGCGAACCATCGCCACCAGCAGATGTTACGGTGAGAGAGGGGGATTATATAACTATTGGAAAGATATCCCTTAAGGTAATCCATACACCAGGGCATTCACCAGGTAGCATTTCCCTCTATCATAATGGAATTGTTTTCACAGGCGATACATTATTTGTAGGTGGTGTAGGCAGGACAGACCTTGCAGGTGGTTCATGGGAGACACTTGTGGCATCCATACACAAAAAACTATTCACATTGCCGGATGATACAATAGTTGCCCCAGGTCATAATTACGGCGATTCTGCTAAAAGCAACATAGGAAGGGAGAAATTGTATAATGCATATGTGGGTCAGAGAGCAGGTTATTAAAATTAGAGTCCTTAAGGTCATTGTATTTCTCATTCTGGCCGGTTTTTTTATTGCCGCATGTCAGACTGTTCCTGAGGTAGTAAAAAAGAAGGAGCCAAAAATAGCCCTTGTCCTGGGTGGTGGTTCTGCCAAGGGGTTTGCCCATGTGGGAGTCATAAGGGTTCTTGAACAGGAGAAGATACCCATTCACATGATAGTAGGGACAAGCGTAGGCAGTCTCATCGGTGGCATCTATGCAGCAAATCCAGATAGTTTCCAACTTGAATACACAGCCTTTAAGGTGGAAAAGAATGACATTATTGACATGCTTACCATACCCAAAATGGGTCTTGGCCAGGGTGCAAGGCTTGAAGAGTTTGCCTCGAAAAACATAAATGTTAAGAGGGTAGAGGATACAAAGATACCATTCTATCCCATAGCAACGGATTTAAACACAGGAGAAACCGTTATCCTGGAAAAAGGCTCTATATCCAAGGCCATAAGGGCTTCAGCAGCAATACCAGGGGTATTCACGCCTGTTATGTTTGATAACAGGATGCTTGTGGACGGCGGTGTTTCTAATAATGTAGCCTGTGATGTAGCAAAAAATATAAAGGGTGCAGATATAGTCATTGCAGTAAATCTCCAGAAAGACATAAGAAATTATGATATAAACTCTGTGGTGGATGTCATGGGTCAATCCATAAACATTATGATGCGTGAAACAAACAAGCCAAAGCTTAGATATGCCGATGTGGTGATAGAGCCTGATATAAAGGGTGTATCCCTATTTGATTTTACAAAAAAGAAGGAGCTCATAGAGGCAGGGATAAAGGCAACAAGAGAGGCCCTGCCCAAGATTAAAGAGATCCTTTCCAAATATCAGCAATGAAAGATTTTTATATATAATGCTATTGTTATTAAAGAAACTAATAACCTATACCTTTGTCCCTCCAGGTATCATCATTATCCTTTTGATCTTGGCAGGGATATTTTTAAGAAAGAAGCTCAGGCTCTTTGCCATCTTCCTTGGTATTGCCATTTATTTAATGAGTATTGAACCTGTAAAAGACCTTTTTATAATCCCCTTGGAAGATGCATATAAGGTGCCTTCTATAGAGGATATAAAGACTTGTAATGCATATGTAGTCCTTGGAGGGGGTATAAATGAAAATGCCCCTGACCTAAACGGGTCAGGCCAGTTATCAAACGACTCTCTACCAAGGGTAGTGGAGGCATATAGGCTTTATATGAGGCATAAGGTGCCTATTATTTTATCAGGGGGAAAGGCATATGGAAAGAAACCAGAGGCAGAGATTGCAAAGAGATTCCTTTTGTCTTTAGGTGTAGATGAGAGGCATATCATAACAGAAGATAAAAGCAGGGATACAAAAGAAAATGCCCTCTTTGTAAAAGAGATTGCCGAGAAGAGGGAGATAAAAAAGGTAGTTCTTATAACAAGTGCATTCCATCTGAGAAGGTCTGTTATGCTATTTAAAAGATACTACCCCCACATCCTTCCATATCCTACTGGTTATAGAACCTCAAGGGCAGAATACAATGTCATGAGTTACATACCCATAGCAGATAACATCCATTATATTGCCAATTCAATAAAGGAATATCTTGGGATAGTTTTTTATAGATTTGCCCCAAAAGGTATCTAAAAAGAGACTTTTATATTTGTTTGAGAAAATAATTTAGACATTGAGCCTCAAAGGCAGGACATCACTTATCCTTTCTTTACATAGAAGAGCCATGAGAAGCCTATCTATACCTATGGAGACGCCTGCATATTCGCCATGGATGGAGTCTATGGCATGAAAAAATTCTCTGTCGTAATGGAACGTATCTTTCCCAAGCCTTTTTCTTGCAAGATTTTCCCTCCTGAATCTCTCTTTCAGTCTTTTAGAGTCCATGAGTTCTGAATATCCATTGGCAATCTCCAAACCATCAATGTATAATTCAAATCTTTCAACCTTTTTCTTACCTTTTTGTTTTGCCATGCTTGATATGGATGAGGGCCAATCTATAACAAAGTATGGACTGTCTTCTTTTATAGCAGGCTCTATTTCCTGAATAAAGATCTTAAAAAATATATCATTCCATGTGTCTTTTTTATCTACGGTGACAATCTTTTTCAATCGAGCCTCCTTTGCCAGTTCCTGCCTTGTTAATAAGAAAGGGTTTATACCTATCTTTTCTCTAAATAAACCCTCTATTTCATAAACCTTGTATTCCTTTTTCATGAATCTGTCTTTTTTTATAGCAAGGCCCTCTCCCACAAACCTTATCAAATCACCTACCTCTTTTATCAAATCCATATAAGACCCTTCCCTATACCATTCCAGCATGGTAAATTCTATGCTATGGATGGTATCCATATCTTCCACCCTATAGGCCTTACATATCTGAAAAATCCTCTTGAGTTGATAAGTTAAAATCTTTTTCATGGCCATCTCAGGTGAGGTGTGGAGATAGTATGGTCCTTTTGTCCCTACATAGACCTTTAAAGGGTCAATATATATGTCTGGTGCGCATGTGTTGATAAGATTAGGAGTCTCCACCTCTATATAATCATTTATATAGAAAAATTCTCTTATGTATTTAAGAAGCCTATGCCTTGTTAGAATATATTCTTTTATCTCTTTGTTCATGCCATAAATGATTGATTTTTATATTTCAAAAAAGTATACTTTGTCAAATGGAGAGATGACCGAGTATGGCCGAAGGTGCTCGCCTGCTAAGCGAGTGTCCCGTCTAAAACGGGACCTAGGGTTCAAATCCCTATCTCTCCGCCATATAAATTCAAACATGTAACCTGATTTATACAGTTTAAATAAAAGCAGTAAAATCAAATAAACATTCCTATAATATCAGGAGGGGATATGGACCCGAAAGAAAGAATAATCCTTGCCCTTGATGTGGAGCATTTTGAGGATGCCAGAAGGCTTGTCATGGAGTTTAAGGATTATGTGGGAATGTTTAAGGTGGGTAAACAATTGTTTACCCATTGTGGTCCAAAGATCATAGATTTTATCAATATGAAGGATTCCAGGGTTTTTCTTGACCTTAAATACCACGATATACCCAATACAGTATCAAAAGCAGTAATGGAGGCAGCAAAGCTCGGTGTAGATATGCTCAATATCCATGCTTCAGGGGGCTTTACCATGATGAAGGAATCGAGAAATGCCCTCACCAGTATTACGAAAAAACTCCAGATACCAAGACCGAAGATAATAGGTGTTACGGTTCTTACAAGCATTGATGACAATGAGTTGAAGGCAATGGGGATCAATAACACCGTTAAAGAATTGACAAAGAACCTCGCTATCCTTGCAAAGGAGGCAGAACTCGATGGAGTGGTGGCGGGAGGCGAGGATATAGATATGATAAGGGAATTATGCGGTAATGATTTTGTCATAGTAACACCAGGTGTAAGGGTAGGAGAGAAAAAGGACGACCAGAAAAGGACCATTACACCAAAGGAGGCAATAGAAAAGGGGGCAACCTATATAGTTCTTGGAAGGACCATCCTTGAAAACCACGAGCCTTTTATTTTACTTCAAAGCATCTATAAGGATATCTTGAATGCCTTATCTGAAAAACAGAAATGATATTATTAATCTCATAGAAAACCATCCTGATAGGATAAGAAGATTATGGATAGAGGTAGGGTTTGAGAGCCAGTATGATAGATTTATAAAAAAGGCAAAACAAGAGGGTATTTCATTCAGGATAATCCCTAAAGAGGCATTCTCAAGGAGATTCAGAGATGCAGGTGCCCATATTTGTCTTGAAATTGAAGAATACGCCTTTGAGGACCCTGATAGATTTCTTAAAGAACTCAAGGGCTCCAACAAAACACCATTTCTCTGTGCCTTTGATGGTATCTATGACCCCCAGAATCTTGGAAATATAATAAGGTCTGCTGCTTGCTTTGGTATCCATGGTTTAATAGTCCCTAAGGACAGATCGTGCAGCATAACAGATGCTGTTATAAGGGTTTCAAAAGGAGGTCTCGAATACGTAAAGATTGTGCGTGTTACAAACCTTGTTAGGTATTTAGAGGAACTTAAAAATGCAGGCATATTCTGTTATTGTCTCGATGAAGGGGCAGAAAAAAGCCTATCTGATATAGATCTCCTAATACCTATATGTCTTGTTTTTGGCAGTGAAGAAGGGCTAAGGAGACTTACAAGGGAAAGATGCGATGAGACCGTGAGAATACCCACATTAAAAGGATTTGCATCCTTGAATGTAGCCACCTGTTTTGCCATATCTGCATATGAGGTGCTGCGACAGAGGGCTTTTAAATGATTGACATATTTTTAGATTTCTTATAGATTATCCTCAATGTTTAAAATCGGTGTTTTGTCAGATACTCATCTTCGCCAAGTAAGCCATGAACTAAAGGAACTATTAAGAACAAGCCTTTACGGTATAGATATGCTCATCCATGCAGGAGATATGACCACAACCCCTGTATTCGAATTCCTTGAGGCCTGGAATTTAAAGGCAGTTAGAGGCAATATGGATGATTATGAACTGGGTCAAATGCTGCCGCAGAAGAGAATAGAGGTCATACAGGGAAAGAGATTTGGCATCATACATGGCTATGGCTCACCACAGGGCATAGAAAAGAGGGTAATGGCAGAGTTTGGCAATGAAATAGATATCATTATTTTCGGTCACTCCCATGTCCCGGCAAAGATAGAAATGGATGGTATTATCCTTTTTAACCCTGGTTCATTCAGGGATAGCGGGACAGCAGGCATCATAGAAATCAGTCATGAGATTATCCTCAGATTTGTATCTGTAAGATGACAGGATTTTTATAGAAAGATTTCATTAGCAAGAACGGTTTTTATGGTATAAAAAATGGACACGATATACCTTTCATTTTTATGGCACATGCATCAACCTTATTATAAAAACATGTGGACAGGCGAATATCTGCTACCATGGGTTCTTCTCCACAGCACAAAAGATTATTTTGATATGCCTTATATGATCAAGGATTATGAAGGTATAAAACAGAATTTTAACATTGTGCCATCGCTCCTTCTTCAGATAGTTGATTATGAGAGGTCAAATGTCAAAGATGTGTATTTAGATGTATTCAGAAAGCCTGCTCATGAACTCACAGACGAAGATAAATCCTTTCTCCTTATGAATTTTTTCAATGCCAACTGGGAAAATATGGTAAAACCTATACCCAGATACTACGAACTATTAAGAAAAAGGGGTTTTTATTATTCAAAAGAAAATATAAACACCATTAAACGCTATTTTACAGAGCAGGATTACAGGGATATACAAATATGCTTTTTTCTTGCCTGGATAGACCCTGTTTTTTTTCATTTATACGAACCTTTGAAGGCGCTTAAGGAAAGAGGAGGCAGTTTTACAGAGGAGGATAAGGATATAATCGAGGATGTTCATAAGGATATTTTAAAAGGTATCATTCCCTTATATAAAGAAATGGCCGAAAAAGGCAAGATTGAAATTTCCACATCGCCGTTTTATCACCCAATAATACCACTTCTTATAGATAATTGCATTGCAAAGATGGCAATACCCCATATAAATCTTCCTAAGAAACCCTTTGTGCATCCAGAGGATGCATCTGTTCAGATTGAAAAGGCTTTAAAATATTTTAAAGATATATTCCACTTTACTCCGGAGGGTATGTGGCCTCCTGAAGGGTCTGTGAGCAATGATGCCCTTATGCTTTATATGAAACATGGCATAAACTGGTTGGCAACAGATGAAGCCATATTGTTTAAGAGCCTTGGTATTGAAGGGAGAAAGGGGCAGTTTAATGACCTTGTCCACCCTGAATGTCTATATAAACCATACAGGTTTGAAAGGGAAGGCAAGGTCATCCACATAATATTTAGAGATAGGGAGCTCTCTGACCTCATATCTTTCCATTATTCCAGGATGTCACCAAAAGAAGCAGCCAATGACCTTTTAAAGAGGATACTGAATATAGGAAATACCTTGAAGTTTAAGATGACATCGCCTTTGGTGAATATCACCATGGATGGTGAGAATGCCTGGGAAAATTATATAAATGATGGCAGGGATTTTTTCAAGTATCTCTACGAAGGTATAGAAAAGGAAAAGGCTATAAGATGTGTGACCATCTCCGATTATCTAAGGGATATTAAAAATACAGGTAATCTTAGTAACTGTTTTGCAGGTTCTTGGATAAACCATAATTTTTCTGTATGGATAGGAGATGTGGAGGATAATGCATCATGGTCTCTCCTTACAGAGACCAGGGAATATTTAAGTAAGGCAGACCCTGAAAAGAAAAATGCAGATGCTTGGGAATCCATTTATATTGCAGAAGGAAGCGACTGGAATTGGTGGTATGGAGATGAACATGCATCGGAGAACGACGAGATATTTGACCTCCTTTTTAGAGAGAACCTCTCAAATGTATATAGATTTTTAGGCAAAGAGCCCCCTGATAAGTTGACAATCCCTGTAATTATAGAAGACAGGGAGGTAAAGTCATCAAGGGAACCTGTTAACTTCATCCACCCGATAATAGATGGCAGGATGACGAACTATTTTGAATGGATAGGTTCAGGTTATCTGGAGGGAAAATCCCACGGTGTCGCTGTTCATGAGTCAGTGTCATTAATGAAGGGATTATACTATGGTTTCAATGAGAAATACCTTTATCTCCGTATCGATATAGATAAAAGATACATAAACGGAGCTATGGACTTTTCCTTTGAAATACATATAGAAAATTCTCAATCCTTTGACATATGTTATAGCGTAAGGGATAATGCTGTAGACGCCTCTATCCCTATAGAAATAGCCTTTGTTGACATAATGGAGGCACAGATACCCTTTGAATCCATTAACGCAAAACCCGGTGACAAGATAGATATATGGGCTACATTAAAGATCAAAGATATGAAGGTAGACAGGATACCTTCCAGGGGGTATCTGTCTATAATTACACCATCAAAGGATTTTGAGATGGAGATGTGGTATGTTTAGCCCTATTTTGATTTTCTGATGGATGCCAGCAAGGTCTCCATCTCCTCTCGGACAACCTTTTCTGCCACATCTGAAAGGATCTGCCTTGAATAGTTTTTCATATAATTACTTATAATAGGCGTAAGCTTCTCTATAAGGCTGTCCTTTAAGGTCTCAAGGGATTCTTTTACAGCCTTTTTAAGCTGCTCTTCAAAGTCTATTGTCTCTTGATCATCTTGGAATTTAAATACTATCTTTGGCTCTTTTAGAATCTCCTGCATTATCATGCTTTCCTGTGTTTTTTGCATCTCTACCTGAGGCATGGTAGTAGATGGTGTTGTTTCTGCATCTTGGAGTTTTGGGATTGTATCCTCGAGCTCGGCAATCATCTGATGGACTCTAAAGAAGTTTATGGGCTTATCTATTATGCCTGTTATATCCTTATACCCTGATAGGTCTATCTTTTTATTTATGTCCTTGAGAAAGAAAAAATGGGCTTTTTGAAGCAATTCTCTATCCTGAAGGTCTTCATAGACCTCTATGCCATCTTTTTTATCTAAATCTACATTTACTATGTAGATATCAGGTTTGTATTCCAGGGCAATCCTATCTATGCTGGAACCATCAGAGGTATAGAAGAAGTCGTATTCGTCTACAGGAAACACTACCCTGAAGGCATCCCTTAAACCTTCATCCTTGTCGGCTAAAAGTATCTTTTTCATATAACACCCCTTTTATTTTTTTAAATTTTTAAATAGCTCATGGACAGGTATAATATTAAAAATAGCAAGGATTATCAATATTAAAACAACAGATGTCGCCACCAGATATGGCAACCATTTGTAGATCCTTTTTTGGAAATTCTCCTCTTCTTTTTCAATTTCTACCAGTGTAGATATGCTTTCGTCCTCAAGGACAGATTTTACAACCTTCTCGTCTACCAGACTTGCTGACCGTGAATAGAGAAACAGAAGACACCTGTCGCATATGATATTTATTACCCTGGGATAACCTTTTGATGCCTTATATATGTGTTCAAGGCCTTTTTCCTCAAATTGCACAAAACCCTTTGAGCCTGCCTTTAAAAGCCTGTGGGTAATATAATGATTCACCTCATTAATATTGAGGGTTTTTAACCTGTATATGATAGATATCCTCTGGGCAAGATATCTCATGTGAGGCTGTTTTAACCTTTCTATGAGTTCATGCTGTCCAAAAAAGATCATGTGGAGGATCTTTTCCTTATCTGTCTCAATATTGGAGAGTATCCTTATAAAATCAAATGTTTCGTTGGTGATAAGCTGTGCCTCATCTATAATAATAATGGTTTCTTTGCCCTTTTTATGTTCTGAGATGAGAAATTCCTCAAGTTTTGAAAAAAGGTCTTTTTTTGATAATGTATTATCGTATTGAATACCCAATTCTGTGAGAACCGCCTGGAGGAATTCCTGTTCTCCCATGATGGGATTTAGAATAAGCGCAGAATTATAGATATTTTTATCAAGTCCATCAAGGAAGAGTCGGGATAGGATTGTCTTGCCTGTCCCAACATCGCCGTAAATGCAGGCAAACCCTTCTTTCTGGGCTAAAAAGAATCTTAAATGTTCTATAGCCTCCCTGTGGGTTTGTGATTCATAGTAGAAATGGGCATCTGGAGTTAGTCCAAAAGGCTTTTCTGTTAAACCAAAATATTCAAGATATGGTATCTCCATTATTTTTTTTAAATTACAGTATTGTATATTGGTTATGCAAGATTTATTTTGTTAAATAAAGATTTTTTTTATAATATATATAGAGATGACTCTATCTATAATAGTTCCTGTGTTTAATGAAATAAATACAATACCTGAGATAGTAAAAATATTAACTACATTGACCTATGATAAAGAGATAATTATAGTGGATGACGGTTCTACAGATGGGACAAAGGCTTATTTGGAAGAGATAAGGCAAAACTCTGAAAGCATTGGGGCAGGTAAACTAAAGGTCGTTTTCCACGAAAAAAATATGGGTAAGGGCGCTGCCATAAGGACAGGATTAAGCTATGCCACAGGTGATATAGTCATCATCCAGGATGCAGACCTGGAATATGACCCGAGAGATTATCCTTCCCTTCTTAAGCCCATACAGGAAAACAAGGCAGATGTGGTATATGGTTCAAGATTCTTAGGTGGGCCCCACAGGGTTCTATACTTCTGGCATTATATGGGAAATAAGGTGATAACCCTTTTATCCAATATGTTTACAGACTTGAATCTAACTGATATGGAGACGGGTTATAAGGTTTTTAAAAGGGATGCCATAAAGGATATAGAGATAAGATCCAACAGGTTTGGCTTTGAGCCGGAGATAACGGCAAAGATAGCAAAAAAAGGCTTACGAATATATGAAGTTCCCATATCTTACTATGGAAGGAATTATAAGGAAGGAAAAAAGATAACATGGAAGGATGGTATAAAGGCAATTTTTACCATATTGAGATATAATATTTTTAAGTAAGTTTTTATGTTTATAGGGATTTTACACCTCACCCATTAAGCGTTGCGATGTTTTTTGAGATAATGTATGGCAAAAGATAAAGGTTTTTCGCTTATAGAGCTTATTATAGTCATTGTGGCACTGGCGATACTGGCAGCGGCAGTTTTCTATAAGGTCGGCACCTTTAAATCTGATGCAACTTCTATTACTGCTGTTGACCAGGTTATAGCAGATATCCAGTATGTTCAGATGCTTGCCATGTCAAAGGCTGAAAAGAGGAGCATATCTTTTACTGCTAATTCTAATACCTATAACGCAGCAGGTGAGTCAAAGGAACTCCCCCGTGATGTTAAGGCAGAGAATACCATTACGTTTACTTTTAATTCCCTTGGTGAACCAACAGAAGGAGGTAATCAAACAGTAACCATAGCGGGCAAACAGATAAAGGTCTGGGCAATAACAGGCAAGGCAGAGGCATTGTAATGGTAAGGCTAAAGGAATGGGTAGTATAAGGAGTGAAAAGAGCAAGGAGTAAAGTGCTAAGGATGGGAGATAGGGGTTTTACGCTCATAGAATTGATTATCTTTATTGTGGTGGCAGGGCTTTTTGTGCCTCTTGCTTATATGGCATTCACCAGTGCCATAAAAGACAGCACCAACCCTGAATCAGTAATAACAGCCAGATTTCTTGCAGAAAAGAAGATGGAGGAGATAACAAATTATGATTTTGATGGCATTGTTACAAAATATCCCCCTCTAACAAGGACCTCTTATGAGAATATATCGGATTATACAGGTTATCAGTGGAAATGGACAATAGGATATATTACATATAGTGGAAACCCGCCTGTTATATCAGATTCTGGAAGTGCAACTAATTACCTGAAGATCATAGTATATGTCCGAAACCCTCAGGGTTATGAATATGTAGTCCATACAATTGTTACAAAAAGACCGGATAGTTAAGATGGAAGATAAAGGCTTTTCTTTAATAGAGATTATCATAACCATAGTGATATTGGGTATAATAGGACTATTTTCTTTTGCCTTTTTTTCCAGCCTCACAAGGACATATGCCATGATGGGGGCAAAAAGGACCGTCCATCAAGAGGCTGCATATGCCTTAGAGAGGATATCGAGGGAATTAAGAGATGCAAAGACAGTGAATGTAAATAATAGTGTTTTGACCTTGGAAAAGGCAAATCCCACAGGACAAGATGGCAATAAATATGTAAGATTCGATCTCAGCGGTTCTGACCTCTATAGGAAATCGGCAAGCGATGGTGGTTTCACAACAAATACTACAAACTATATAATTGCCCGAGGTGTCTCAGACTTTACAGTATCGCCAAACGGAACACCCCTTCCTTTAAATACAATAATCACATTAACAATAGGCATTACAAGGGACGGAGAAACCCAGTCTTATTCAGTGGATATATGCCCAAAAAATTATACTACCGATGGCTCATGCAATTTTACTGGAAGAAGCTATGGAGGGTGCTATGAAGATAAGATTAAATAAAAAGGGTGTTTCTCTGGTTATTTTGATAGTAATAATTATTGTTATAAGCGCCCTTGGAGTAGGGATCGCGTCATTTATGGGGGCAAAGCAGAGGTCTTATCTTCTCCAAGCTCAGGCATATCAGGCCCTAAACCTTGCCAATGCAGGGGTCGAATTTGCCATAAGATATGCAAAAGATAGATCTGAGGCAGGGGAGTCTGTTAAAGATTGCCTTGGAACAGCTAAAACAATTAATTTCGGCAACGGCAGTTTTGAGATCCAATATATGGACGATCCAGACTATACACTCAAATCTATTGGTAATTGCGGGTCTGCCACAAGAGAGGTATGGCTCAAAAGATTTCCCGGTTACAGTATGGGTAAAGGTTTTGTTCTGACAAAGACTATAGATTCTGCAGACAGTCCATCTTCTTCAGGAAGAAATGTTCGTGTTCCTCTAACAAACCTCTATGGCCAGGCCATATATATTAAACAAATTGAAATTAATATGAACCCTACTCAGGGGAGTAACAACCGTATTAAGACTATTTCTGTTTCAGGTAATGAGGTCTATAATTATACCGGTGATCCTACAAATCCCAATTTAGATGGCCAAGGTGCTAATAGGGGTATATGTATACCTACCTTAGGTGGAGGTGGATGCCCGAGCGGTTCAATCACCCCTGCCAGGATACCATATGGATTTAATCTCAACCAAGCCATACCACCAGGGAGCATTACAGAGATTTTAGATTTTAGTTCCGCATCTGTAAGGGGTAATTATATAATGACCTTTACATACGATTTTAATACAGACTATAAAAATCCAAAGACTGCAACCATGACATTTACAATACAGTAGCAATATTAAACCATTAAAAATAGATTAAAGAGTAAAGTGCAAGTGTAGGTGCGGATGTCTTGATTTGTGGGTTTTCACCTTTATCGCAACTATATTATTGCAACAAATGCAATAATTCTATCCGCCTTTATGTATAGTTTAGTCTATAATTTAGTAATTATACAAAATAACTAAATTTTTACATCAAATATTTCAAATAACTCTTCATAAATAAAGATTTTTCTTGACATACATAAATCAGAATGATAGTTTGAACATAACTTTGCATTATATGCAGAAATATATGCAAAATGGTATAAATTGATGTTATTTGATGGAGATATGGCTATTCAGAATGAGGGAGACTTAATACCCCTACCACCACTCACAGAGAGGCAACAGGAGTGCCTTGTCTATCTTTTTAATTATTTTGCAGAGAAAAGATATTATCCTACACAAAGGGAAATAGCCAAGCATATGAATCTTAAAACCAATAGTGCAGCCATATTCATAGACCCATTGATAAAAAAAGGATACATCGAAAAAGAACCGGGTAAAAATAGAAACATACATATAACAAAGGCAGGGCTAATGAAATTAAGGCTTATAGAGAGATTCAACAACAAAAAGGACGAATAGGACATGGATATCATTGGTATAGACATCGGAACAGTAAAGATAAAATATGTCCGTATACAGAGAAAATCAGGGAAGGTCAATATCATTTCAAAGAACCACTTTGATTACAAAGGCACAAAGGAAGACTTAGAGAATATTATTGATATAATGGCTGTTAATGAAGGGACAAACCATGAGGTTTTAATCAGTACCACGTCACAGGATATATATAAAAAATCCTTTACAATACCATTTATGCCAAAAGACGAGATAAAAGAACCTGTTATCTGGTCTGCATCAAAGCTGATATCTGTCCCTATAGAAGATACTTACTATGAATTTGATATCATCGGTGATGTGGATGAGAGGGGGATTAAGAAAAAAGATATATTCCTTGCTTGTATGGAAAAAAGCCGTGTTGATGATATGATTGCCCTTTTCAAGGAAAAGGGATTTAAAAAGATTACGCTCTTTACAGATACATCCTTTGTCTATGCCCCGTATGTGAAAGACTTGTCCCCTGAGCTATCGCTTATAATAGATATAGGTGGACGTATAACAGGTATATATATTGTAGAAAATGGAAAAAATATTTTCTTCCGGGAGATCCTCACGGCCTCAGAAAGCTTTACCGATGCATTGATGGGTGGTTTTGGATATAGTTATGAACAGGCAGAACAATATAAGAATGAAAAGGGTATCATAGAAGACTCTGCATCTATAATGAATGTTACTCTTGAGAGGCTTGTAGGAGAGATCCAAAGGACCCTTAGCGTTTTTAATCAAAAATATCCATACAAATCTTTAAGAAGGATATATCTTACAGGGGGAGGTTCAAGGATACCAAACCTCATGGAGAGATTGAGGGGTTTTTTTGCCGAAGAGATAGTTCACCTTGATACCTTTGATGGAATAGAGGAGGTCTTTCTCCCTGCCTATCTTTTATGTGTTAAAAAATCGATGCTTTTTAACCTCCTACCTCCTGGAATAAAGGCCCAGGAGAAGGAGGAGGGCATAAAAAAGTGGATAAGGATAGGGACGTTGGCTGTTATATCGGTGCTTATTTTGGTATCTATAACCCTTCTGGGCAGGATCAAGAGACTTGACAGTAACATAGAAATGAGTAAAATACTCATTGACAAGAAAAGGCAGCAATTTACCCAATTATCACGTGTTGCATCCCCATCTATTTATAGTGAACTTTTTCCCATATGGAATGACATAAAGAAAAGGGATATCACATACATAACTCTCCTGAAATTTCTATCTTCGAGACTTCCAGAGGATGTATATTTAAAAGGCGTATATCTTGAATTGTCCGATAAGAAGACTACCCCCCAAAAAGCAGACACTCAAAAAGAAGGACAGGTCAAGGCAAAGCCACAATCTCCACAACCTCCCCAAAAGACTGAAAAGATAGACACAACTTCAGGTGTATACTATATAAGGCTAAAAGGTTACATATTTGGAGAAAAGAACCTCCTCGAGCCTGCACTACTTAAACTCATGATAAAACTTGAGGAATCTGGATTTATTTATAATGTTGATGTAGCAGATAAAGAGATAAAGACCCTAAAAGGCACAGAGATTATGGAGTTTGAAATAAGGGGAAGGTGCGCTTTCCATGAAGTTTAAAAGTATATATATATGGTATACAGTCCCTTTTTTAATAGTCCTCATATGGGTGTTTGCCTTTTATATACCCATGGTATGGAAGATAAAGGCCAAAGAAAACGAACTTGTGATTTTGAATAAAGAGATGGCTAACCTTGATGCAGGCATCAATAGTATTTTGGGTAATAAAAGCAAAGAGGATAAGGCAATCAAAACTATAAAGGATTTTGAATCTCTCATACCTAACCTGGACAAATTTCCTGATTTTATAAAAGGCATTGTAAGGGCTGCAAAAAGATACAATATTGTTGTAACTGGCTTTAATAGCACATTCTCCACTATAGACATGACATCTAAATCTGTTTTTTTAGAACCTGCCTATGAGATAAATATAAAAGGCAGGTTTATGGATGTATCGAGTTTTATAGAAGATATCTCCAATAATAGTGCTTATAGGGCCATAAGAAAGGCAGAGCTGTCCTATGATGAAAAGGAGTATCCTGTCCTTACAGGCAAGTTCACTGTGGAATTCAAGTCATGGAGGAGGCTGCCTAAGATTGAAGGTAAGTAAACCGGTTTTATTCACCCTCATAGGCTCAATTATTGTTGTAATCTATTTGTTTTTCTTTGCAGGCCCAAAAAAAGCAACAACCACAAAGACCCCTCAACCAATTGAAGCATCAGGCGCTCAGAAGCAAATAACACCTAAATTGCAGGACAAAAGTGTTGAAGAACCAAGAAAGGTTAGTCATATAGACGCTACATGGAAAAGAGACCCTTTTTTATTACCCAGGTTATCCACGGGCGATGGGGAAAAGGCCTATGTTCCTCTGAGGCTTGTAGGGATTATAGAGGGTAGTGATGGCAGATATGCCATATTAGACTCCCATATTGTTAAAAAAGGGGACTTGATTGGGGAGGAAATGGTTCAGGAGATCGCAAAGGATAAAGTAATATTGGTCCGTAAAGGAAGAAAAAAGGTTGTTGTTGTGGCAGATGATATATCACGTATGGAGACAAATAAACCCTTATTGCCGGAGGAAAAAAGATGAAAAAGATTTTTATTAGCCTTGCGATTTTTTTTATATGTCTCTCCTGCACCACGGTGAATAAGGTCCCGGAAAACCAAAAACAACAATCGTCCTTACCTTTAGATATTCCTATGCCTGTAGTTCCACAGGTGGAGAAGTCAAAATCCATAGACACAGATAAGCCTAAGGAGATTTTTACATTCTCTCTAAGGGAGGCAGATATAAAGGATGTCTTGAGAGCAATATCAAAACAGACAGGCTATAATATGATTATAGAGCCTGATGTAAAGGGTATATGCACAGTAGACCTAAAAGATGTAACGCTTGAGAAGGCACTGGAATATATCCTTGAACCCTTGAGCCTCACATTCAAGATAGAGGAAAAGACTGTATATGTATCAAAGCCCAAGATAGAGACGAGATTCTTTCCTTTGAATTATATATCGATTACAAAACTCGGCAAAAGCACCGTCTCAGGGTCATCTACAGGTCAGGCATCATCAGGTGGAAGCACAGGCACAGGTCAGCAAGCAGGCGCAACATCTGCCCTCATTAACCTCCAGACTGTATCTGAGGCTGACCTCTGGAAGGCCCTTGAAGACAATATAAAGATATTTTTATCACCAGAAGGGAGATATGCCATCAACAGACACGCATCCATAGTTATGGTGATGGATTATATGAAAAATATTAAGAATGTCGCCATGTTTCTTGAGGCAATAGAAGGCACTATCCAGAGGCAGGTGATGATTGAGGCAAAGATAGTCGAAGTGAGCCTTACGGAAGAGACCAGGGAGGGTATCAACTGGTCTGCATTGAATATGAAATGGCTGGGAAGTAATTATGGCATAAATATTGAACAGGCACTGGTATCGCCCCAGACAAGATATTTCAATATACCAAAGGTCTATGACACCTTTGACCCTAAAAATTTTCCCACACCACCCAGCAGTTATTTCCGCTTTGGTGTCTCAAAAGGCAAGTTCGATTCATTTATAGACCTTTTGAAGACCACATACAAGGTCAATTTCATATCATCTCCCAAGATATCAACGCTCAATAATCAGAGGGCAGTTATAAAGGTTGCCCAGGACGATGTATATTTTGACTATTCGTCCACATCTACCACATCTACTACCACAGCAGGGTTTACAACAAAGTTTGTCACCGTTGGTCTCATATTGGATGTAACCCCTCAGATAGACAGTAATGGCAATATACTGATGAATATACACCCTGTCCTTACAGACAAGGTGTCACAGGTAGAGATGCCTGTCCCTGCAGGCACAACAGGCGGTAAAGCTTATGTCCCCATACTTTCCGTCCGTGAGGTAGATACCATAGTAAAGGTAAGGGAAGGCGAAACCGTGATCATAGCAGGACTCATACAAAACAAATCCCTTGTTGGAGATACCGGTGTCCAAGGCATTTCCGACATCCCTATAATAGGCAGGTTTTTTAAAGAAACTGAGAGGGATATAAAAAAGACAGAACTTGTCATATTTTTAACACCAAAAATCATATACGGTAAGGAGTCACCATGAGCCTTATTCTCGATGCCCTAAAAAAGGCACAGGAGGAAAGAAAGACAATCTTTGTAGCCCCTGAAAAAAAGAAGAAAACCATTAGCATGGAAAAGCCAAGACGATATTATTATTATATTTTAGGAGGGGCAATATGTCTTTCCCTGGTTGTCTATTTTCTTCCCATGCCTAAAAAGAAAGTGCCTTTACAGACCCAGCCTAAAATTGTAGCCAAGACAGATGCAATATCCACTGAAAAGACAGGAAAAAATTTAGAGGGTGTGAAAGGTTCCAGAAAGAACATGCCTTTGGTTTCCACTGAGGCTCTTCCAATCAAGAAAGAAAAGCCTGTGAAACAGGCAGATGAAAATATAAAAAATAAGATGGCAAAAAAGACATTATCTTCAGATAAAGATGCCCCTGATACAGATAAATATTTAAAAAAGGCTCAAGAAAACGTATCGTTAGATGAAAAAGACAGGGTTATTATAAGGAAAAACGATGAAGAAAGGATATTAACTACATTTAATATGGCAGTAACAGAGACTGCTAAGGGAAATATAGAGGCGGCAAAAAGGCTATATCTCAAGATACTGGAAGAAAGGCCAGATTATATAGAGGTGTTGAATAATCTGGGTGTCATCTTTATGAAAGAGGGAAACAACAGTGAGGCGCTTTCTTATTTTAGAAGGTTACTTGAGAAGGCACCTAATTACACCAAGGCATATAACAATATAGGCATTATAGCCATGAGAGACGGCAATAAAAGGTTAGCAGAAGAATATTTTAGAAAGGCAATAGAGATAGATAAAGGTAATATGGAGGCACACATCAATCTATCAGGGCTTATGCGCTCTGAAGGTAGGCTAAAAGAGGCAGCGCAATTTCTTGAACCCTTGATAAAAAGAGGTAACAATGAACCATCTTTATACCTGTCCTATGCCATAATAAAAGATGAATTAGGTGATTCCAAAGAGGCGGCAAATTATTATAGATATTATCTGCGCCTATCTGGAAAGTCTACCGAGAGAAATAAAGTAGCAGAAAGGTTAAAGTTTCTTGAAGACAGAGATTTTACAAAAAATTTTTAAAGATGCTATCCTGAGGGGTATCAATAGCGTTTTCTTTTTCTCCAGCCTATTGTTTATTGGTAATAAAAAATTTATAGATGAATTAAATGCCCAAACCCTACCGACTCATGGCATAGAAGATATTCTAAAAATTACCATTAATGAATGCCGGATAAAGGAATTCGAAAGAAATATGTAGCAGGAGAGTTTACATGGCTATCAAAGAAAAAAAGAGACTTGGTGAAATACTTATAGATGCAAAAAAGATTACAGAGGTTGAACTCCAAAGGGCCTTAGCTGAACAAAAAAAATACGGCGAAAAGCTCGGCAAGTTGATTATTAAAATGGGTCTTCTTACCGAGACCGAGATGATAAACACCTTAAGCAAACAGCTTGGCATACCAGTTCTCCATCTTGATAAGATTAATATTTCCAACGAGGTTTTAAGGCTTGTCCCTGAGGATATTTGCAAGACCTATATGGTTTTGCCTGTTGAGCGGCGCTTCAATGTCCTTAGGCTCGCCATGAGTGATCCCCTTGATATAAATGCCTTAGATGAGGTGTCCAAGGCTGTGAAACTCGAGATAGAATCATGCATAACCACTGAAGGTGAGATTAAGAGGGCAATGGAGAGATATTTTGGAACCCGTTCTATTATGCATGAAACCTTGGAGAGGATTAAGGATATAGAGGCAATGGAGGAGACAGGTTTAATAGAAGAGGTTGTTATGCCCACAGAGGCAGCAGAAGACGAACCTGTCATAAAACTGGTGAACAGCATCATCTCACAGGCTATCCAGGATAATGCCAGTGATGTCCATATAGAGCCATCTGAAAAGGAAATGAGGATAAGGATGAGGATAGACGGTAAATTGAGAGAGGTTCCCTCACCTCAGAAGAAGATGTTTCCTGCAATCATTTCAAGGATAAAGATCATGTCAGGTATGGATATAGCCAAGACAAGGATACCCCAGGATGGAAGATTTGATGTCAAGGAGGCTATGAAGAATGTAAGCGTAAGGGTATCTACCTTTCCTTCCATCTATGGTGAAAAGGTGGTAATGAGGCTCCTTGATAAAGATTCTGCCCTATACGGTATAGAAAGATTAGGTTTATTAGATGCAGATAAAGAGAGGCTCTTGAGGGTTCTTAAAAGACCCTATGGTTTTATCCTGTCCACAGGACCTACAGGAAGCGGTAAATCAACTACCCTGTATGCGATCCTCTCTACCATAAATACACCGGAAAAAAATATAATAACCATTGAGGACCCAGTAGAATACACAATAGAGGGTGTAACTCAGTGTCAGGTCAATCCCAAAGCAGGACTTACATTCGACACAGGTTTGAGAGCCATATTAAGACAGGACCCTGATGTGATCATGGTGGGCGAAATTAGGGATTTTGAGACGGCAAACATAGCAACCCATGCAGCCCTAACAGGCCATATTGTGTTATCCACATTTCATACCAACGATGCTGCAGGTGCATTGACAAGGCTCGTTGAGATGGGCATAGAACCTTTTCTTGTTGCCTCTTCTGTGACATGCGTTATTGCCCAGAGATTGCTCAGGAGGATTTGCGAAGAATGTAAAGAAACCTATTATCCATCTACAGCTATATTGGAAAGCTTAGGGCTCAATGAACATATATCCCTTTATAGGGGTAAAGGATGTCCTGTTTGTAGAAATACAGGTTATAGAGGCAGGGTCGGGACATTTGAGGTGCTATTAGTAGATGATGAAATAAGAGAGCTTATCGTAAAGAAGGTATCCAGTGAAGAGATAAAGGAAAAGGCCATCCAAAACGGTATGAAGGTTATGAAGGATGATGCCATAAGAAAGGCGATCATGGGCATAACCACTCTTGAGGAGGCCATGAGTCTAACCCAGGCAGAAGATTAATTTGTTAATATAGGACAATAAGCCAATGGCAATCTATTCATATAAAGCAAGGGATGACAGAGGCATTTTGGTAAATGGCAACATGGATGCCGATAACATCAAGGCAGTTTACATGCAACTTGACAACCTCGGTCTATACCCTATTTCTGTAAAAGAGGTAAACAAAAGAGGTGATGAGTTTTTGCATTCCCTATCTTTTAAAGGCTATCAGAAGATAACATACGATGACCTCATATTCTTTACAAGGCAGTTGCAGACCATAATCAAGGCAGGTATACCATTAATCTCGGGATTGAAGGCTCTTGAAGAGCAGACAAAAAAACAAAGGCTTAAAGATATCATAAGGGATATTTACATGGATATAGACAGGGGGAAGAGCTTCTCTGAAGCCATGGCAAGACATAACAATGTATTTCCTGAAGTATATATAAGTATGATAAGGGCAGGGGAGATAGGCGGTGTCCTTGAAGATGTTCTTGGGAGACTCTCAGGTATGCTTGAATTCCAATTAAAGACCAAGGAGATGATAAAATCTGCACTGAGATACCCCATTATGGTGGTGGTGAGTCTTATAATTGCATTTTTTGTCCTTATTACATTTGTCATCCCCAAGTTTGTCCCTCTTTTTAAAAGTGCAAAAATAGAACTGCCTTTACCTACAAGGATAATGATCTTTATAAACGATATAGTCCAGCAATATGGTGTATTTCTTCTTGCAGGTATTATAGCTGCAATAGTTGTTTTCATATTTTATACAAGAACAGAAAATGGGAGACTACAGTGGGATAGATTCAAGCTAAATTTACCCCTTATAGGTGATATACTCCATAAAATCTATATGAGCAGGTTTGCTAATATGTTTGAAAACATGATAAGGGCAGGGGTGCCTGTCATAAAAGCCCTTGAGATAGTATCAAAAACTATAGGCAATTCATATATTTCCACAAAGATAGATGAAGTAGGACTCAAGATAGAAAAAGGTAAAGGCATATCTTCGCCCATGAAGGATGCAGGCATATTTCCGCCCCTTGTTATACATCTGGTATCTACAGGGGAAACCACAGGTTCCCTTGAGGAGATGCTTGCTGAGGTTTACAATCATTATGATAGGGAGATTACATATTCTGTAGGTAGACTCTCTGCCTGGATAGAACCTATATTAACAGCAGGTCTTTCTATAATGGTACTTTTTATGGCCCTTGCCATATTTATGCCATGGTGGAATATGATGAGTGCATTAAGAGGCGGAGGCTAATGAGATATATCAGAAACCCTGAAAATTTAAGATATAGCCTGAACATAATCATACCTCTTATTGTATTTCTCTCAAGCATACTTTCTGCTGTCATCTCTTATAGAACCCATGTGCTTGACCTGAAACATTTCTTTATGTGGGTAATAGGTGTATCTCTTTTTACCTCTTTTTGTTCCCTCTTTATTGTCCTTGCCATGACAGGGCCTATAAAAGACCTTATAAAAAAGATAGAAACAGCCATACGTTTTGAAGAAGCAGGAAAATCAAAGGGTCAGATGATGGAGGTCTATAAGATTATAGAGAAGCTCATGGAGCTTGCAAAAATAGATGAAAAGGCAGTAGAGGCAAAAGACATAGATTTTAAAAAAGAGCTTGAGAGGCTCGATTATATAGTTCCGCTGGGATATATGTCCCTCATGGTAGCCCACGAAGTGAGAAATCCATTAAATACCATAACAGGGATGAGCGAGCTTTTGAGATCAAAGATAAAAGGGGAAAAAGAGAGCCTGTATTTAGATAATATTCTAAATTCTGCCAGGAAGATAGATGATTTTACAAAGGAGATACTCGATTTTACAGATGATTCCATAGAAGAGGTCGAGTTTGATATAAATTCTATCATCAGAGATTCCATAGAGGCCTTACAATCAGAGTTCAGAGGTGTAAACTGTGAATTCGATGAAAAGGCCCCGATGATTTATAGGGGCGATAAAAACAAGATTTATCAGGCCATTTTTAATATAATAAAGAACGCCTTTGAATACGAGAGAGACAACGGCATTGTTAAGATTAGTACAGATATTAAAAATGGTGCTCATATATTTGTCTTTAACAGGCATTCGAGGCTTGATAAAGGTGATGAAGAGAATATCTTTAAGCCTTTTTTTACAAAAAAGAGAGGTGGCAGAGGCATAGGGTTATTTATAGCCATGAGAAATATCAAATTGCACCGTGGAGATATAAAAGTGAAAACCGGTGATGAAGGCACAACTTTTATTGTTCAGTTACCATCTGATAAATTTAAGGATTAAAATGGACGGAAATATTATCATTATAGAAGATGACCCAGGGGTTAGATTTTTTCTTGAAGAGGCATTAAAAGATGAAGGATATAGTGTTTTGTCCTTTGATTCATATGAATCTGCTTTGAAAAAGATAGGCAACAATATAGACCTCATACTCATGGATATAAGCCTTCCGGGTAAAGATGGCCTGGCAGCCACAGAGGACCTAAAGCATTACGGCATTCCAATTATCATAATAACTGCCTATGGAACAAAAAAGAACGCCGTAGAGGCAATTAAGAGAGGGGCTGCTGATTTTTTTATAAAACCTGTGCCATTGACTGACCTCAAGGTCATGGTAAAAAGATTCATCAAAACCAGGGAATTAAAAAAGGAGGTGGAGGCTCAAGCTAAGGAGCTTTTAGGCCCACATATTTTTTATGGAGTAATAGGAAGGTCTCAGGCAATGAAAGAGGTCTTCAAGACGGCAAATAAGATAGCCGATAAAGACCTAACAGTTCTAATAACTGGCGAGACAGGTGTAGGTAAAGAAGAGATAGCAAGGCTTATCCACAGATTATCAGGTAGAACAGGTGAATATATAGCGGTTAACTGTGCGTCCATTCCTGATAACCTCCTTGAGAGTGAGCTTTTCGGCTATGAGAAAGGTGCATTTACCGGTGCATTCCAAAAGAAACAAGGAAAGTTTGAAATTGCCAACAGAGGGACTATATGCCTTGATGAGATAGGTGAGATGAGTCCATATCTACAGGCAAAATTTTTAAGGGTGGTGGAGAACAGGGAGTTTGAACGCCTTGGCGGCACCCATAGAATCACCATTGACACAAAGATCATATCCACAACAAACAAGAATCTAAAAGAGGCTATAAAAAAAGGAGATTTTAGAGAAGACCTGTTTTTTCGCCTTGCCCAAACATACATATACATTCCACCGTTGAGAGAGAGAAAAGAGGACATAGACATATTTATTGATAAATTGCTTCTGGATATGTCAAAAGAGGTTGGCAGTCCCATAACAATAGAAAACAATGTAAGGGAACTGCTTTTAAATTATACCTGGCCTGGAAATATTAGGGAGCTTATCAATGTCATAAAAAGGGCATCGGTTATGTGTGATAACTATCATATAACCATCGATGACCTCCCTCTTCATTTAAAGAATTTCCGCTCTGGATTAGATTACAGACTTAAGATGCAGTCATATTCAGACATGACCCTTGATGAAGCCATATCAGAATTAGAAAAAAAGATGATTATAGAGGCATTGAAGAAGGCAAAGGGTATGCAGGCAAAGGCTGCCAAGCTCCTTGGTATCTCTGAGAGAAGTATCTGGTATAGGGTAAAAAAATACGGCATTGATACAGGAAAGAATAATACATAAAAAAGCTTAAGATGAAGCCTCAACAAGGTTTTGCAAAGGCTTCATCTTTCAAACAATTGAGCTAAGAGGCACTTACTACCTGTTTTTCAAAAGGTGTTTGCTTTCTCCAAACGGATAAACAGGGAATGTCTCGAACATCATGATGTCTATCCATGCAGACCTGCTTTGTATTAAGCCCTTCTCATCAGTGTCTATAACATTGATTACCCTGCAGCCCTGAAGATCAATGAACTCGCATATAACCTTCACATTCTCAGGCCATTTCCAGTTTGCCCTTCTTTTGGTAACCTCTTTTTCATCTTCCGGTGCCCAAGTGCAAATATTCATAAAAAACATGGCGGCCTCCTTTCGATGAATCATTATTTTATATTATCAAGTATAGCACAAAAAATGCATTTTGGAGGTTTAGATGAGGTTTTTTTATATAAATGTTGCTACATACAAATACGATGCTTAGATTATAATATCCAGTTTAATGACGGATAATCTAAAGAGAAAGGAGATTTTATTATGGTAGGGATAGGTTATAATGTAGGTGATTTTGAATTAAAAGACCACAGGGATCAAGTATTCAAAAGTAGTGATTTTCATGGAAAAAAGATACTCCTGTCATTCCATCCCCTGGCATGGACCCCTGTATGCAGAGATCAAATGCTCTCCCTGGAAAAGAATTTTGAGAGATTTAAGTCTTTAAATGCCGTAGCCGTAGGTGTAAGTATTGATAGTGTATTTTCAAAAAAGGCATGGGCAGAGGCAATAGGTGTCAAAAATACACCTCTTCTGGCAGATTTCTGGCCCCATGGGGGACTGGCACAGAGGCTTGGTTTATTTAGGCACAATGACGGTTTTTCAGAAAGGGCAAACGTCATTTTAGATGAAAATGGAAAGGTAAAATTTATAAAAGTATACCCCATACTTGAACTACCTGATATAGAAGAAATATTTGCGAATTTGTAATAAACTTTATTTATATGAGCGAAAGAATAGAGCTTCCCATAACAGGTATGAGTTGTGCAGCTTGCGCTGCAAGGATTGAAAGAGAACTAAATAAAATAAAGGGTGTAAAAGAGGCAAAGGTAAATTTCCCTTTGAAAAGGGCCGAGGTTATTGTCCATGATGACCTTGAACCTAAGACGCTTATATCTGCCATAAGGGAGATAGGCTACGATGTTGATTTGGAATTTGACCCTACCATAAGGGCAAAGAGGGAAGAGGCAAGTTTAAAGAGGGATTTTATATTATCTTCTCTTTTTGCTGCAGCAGTGATGCTTCTTTCCATGTGGCATAGTTTCCCTTTTAATCATCTGATACAGCTAAGCCTTACGATCCCTGTTCAATTTTATTTTGGTCTGAGATTCCATAAACCTGCCATAACAAATCTTAAACATCTGACAGCAGATATGAATACACTTATCTCCTTAGGGACGTCTTCTGCCTTTTTTTATAGTGCCTTTGCCACCTTCTTTCCGGATAGTGTGGTATCTGCAGGTATAAAACCCCATGTGTATTTCGATTCCAGCACCATGATAATAACCATTGTCCTGCTGGGTAGATTCTTTGAATCAAAGGCAAAGTCAAAGACCTATTCTTCCATAAAGCTTTTATATGAGCTATCTCCCAATGAATGCACCATATTAAAAGAAGGCAAAGAGATAAAGATACCTACAGGGGATTTAGAATTAGGTGATTTGGTGATTATAAAGCCAGGAGAGAAGATCCCGGCAGATGGACTTGTCGTAGAGGGCAGCACTTATATAGACGAATCTATGATTACCGGAGAGGGGATCCCTGTGGCAAAAAATAAAGGAGACGAGGTAATAGCAGGGACAATCAACGGTAAAGGGGCAATTACCATAAAGGCTATAAGGGTAGGCAGGGATACACTTTTGTCAAAGGTGATAAGGCTTGTAGAAGAGGCTCAGTTTACAAAGGCGCCTGTTCAGCGCCTTGCAGATAAGGTTTCTGGTATATTTGTTCCTGTTGTAATACTTATCGCCATCTTAACAAGTATCATATGGATTATCTTTGGTTCAGAGCCAAAGATAACAAACAGTATTGTTTCAGCGGTTAGTGTATTGATCATTGCCTGTCCTTGCGCCCTTGGGCTTGCAACGCCTACGGCTATTATGGTCTCTACAGGGGTTGCTGCCAGGATGGGGATCCTTATAAAAAACGCAGAAGCCCTGGAATTAATTAGCAAAACAAGATATGCCCTCTTTGATAAAACAGGCACATTAACCGAAGGTGCCGTTGAAATATGGCATATTAGGGCATTTGATCCATATTCTGAAAAGGATGTTTTAAATATTGCCTTTAACCTGGAGAGGCTATCAGAACACCCTTTTGCAGATGCCTTGAGAAAAAGGGCAGATGAAGAAGATATAGAACAGATGGGTGTTGTGGGATTCCAGGCCATAGTCGGCAAGGGCATAAAGGGAGACATAAACGGCATAACATACTTTGTAGGGAATATGTCATTATATGAAGAAGTATCGGGAAAAATAAGAGAAGACGTAAAAACACAATATATTGAAATGGCACAAAAGGGTGGTTCCCCTGTGCTTGTATGGCATGATAGAGAGATGATGGGGATCATTAATTTTAGTGACAAAATAAGGCAAGAATCTATACAAGTAGTAACAGCGTTAAAGGAAATGGGTATTCAACCTGTAATGATTACAGGTGACAGCAAGGAGGCTGCAAAGACAATAAGCGAAAGATTGGGGATAGATTTATTTTTCTCCAGGGTGTTACCTCATGTTAAGGCAAAGATTGTGGGAGAATACATAGAAAAAGGAACCACTATCATGATAGGTGACGGGATAAACGATGCCCCATCCCTTGCCACTGCCCATGTAGGAATTGCCATGGGAAAAGGAACCGACATTGCTATAGAATCTGCAGATGTGGTGCTCATGAAGGCTCAGTTAAGGAGGCTCATAGACCTTATAAAACTATCCAGAAGAACAATTCACATTATAAAGCAAAATCTCTTCTGGGCATTTATTTATAACATAATAGGCATACCCATTGCTGCAGGCATTCTCTATCCGCTATTTAGGATTAGATTGGAACCCATGTTCGGTGCTATAGCCATGATGATAAGCTCTATCTCTGTTGTCTCTAATTCTCTACGTCTTAGGATGTTCAAAGTATAAGGCTTACTGCATCATGGACATAAGATATGTCCGTAATCCTATCTTCTTTTTGCTTAACCCAAGCTTGTCTCTTACGTGCTGTCTGTGAAGATTAACTGCACTCTCAGATACATCGAGTATCTTTGCTATAGATTTGGCTGTTTTACCCTCTTTTATGAATGTTGCTATCTTTATCTCAGTAGGTGTAAGGTTTATATACTTTGATGTGATCTTCTGGACAAATGGGAATACAATATTGTTTATATTTGCCTGCAATATATCCACATAAGCCTGCTGTCTTGCATCGAGCCCTGTCTTTTTTAGTTCTGATAGATAGGGAAGGACAAGGTTTTTTATATTTGCGCTCACAGAGTTCTCAAAATCCTTTTTTTCATTCTCTTTCTGTTTAATCAATTCATTAAGGGCATTGTTGATCTCGCTTAACCTAAAGCATTCCACCTTGAGGTCTGACTCTTTTTCCATAAGAGACCTCTCAAGCCTCTTCTTTAATGTAATATCCCTATGGATTCCAATGTATCCTTTGAATTTACCTTTATGGGAATAGATGGGGATCCCGCTTATTTCTCCATCTAATATGTCGCCTTTTTTATGAACAAACTGGCACTCCATAAAGGCAAAGGACTTTTTCTCCTTTTTATATTGATTAAAGATCTCTTTTGTCCTCTCTGACTCTTCCTGGGTCATAAAATCAAAGGGTGTTTTACCTATGAAATCTTCTGGTTTATAACCCATTACCTTTTCTACCTCTTCATTTATATATACACATTTATCGTTTTCATCTATTTCCCAAATTATATCTGAGATAAGATATAGGATCTCACTTAATCTCTTTTCTCTCAGTGTTATCTCTCCAGCTGAACCAGAAACCCCTCTTTTTTTACGTGGCATTAATACCTCCTCCTGTTTTAGACATCGAAATGTTTACGCAATATTATAGTATTATCTCTATCAGGACCTGTAGAAATTATATCAATTCCTACTCCAAGTATCTCTTCAAGTCTATTTAGATATCTCTTTGCATTGGTTGGCAATCTTTTATATGCATCCAAGCCAAAGACCTTTCCCTTCCAGCCTGACACCTCCTCAAGGATAGGCGCGCATCTTTCCAGTTCTTTTACAGACATGGGTGGCACGTCTATCTTTTTTCTGTCTATTTCATAACCGGTGCAAATGAAGACCTTATCAAAACCATCGAACACGTCGAGTTTCATTATAGATAGTCCGTCTATTCCATTGAGTTTTATTGCCCGTTTTACGGTGACGGCATCAAACCAGCCGCACCTCCTTGGTCTTCCTGTTGTTGAACCGAATTCCCTTCCGATATCACGGATTCTATTGCCTATCTCGTCTTTTAGCTCTGTAGGAAATGGTCCTTCGCCTACCCTTGTTGTATATGCCTTGCAAATGCCCAGTATATAATCAATGGAAGAAGGTGGGACCCCGGACCCAGATGCAATGTTACCTGATACAGTGTTTGATGATGTCACATAAGGGTAGGTTCCATGGTCTATATCAAGGAATGTGCCCTGAGCACCCTCGAAGAGTATATTCTTTTTCTCAAGTATGGATTTGTGTAAAAAATCTGCTGTGTCGGAGATGTATTTTTTTAGAAGTTTTCTATAAGGGGTGTATTGTTTTATTATATCATCTACCTTGTAGCCTTCATCACCGTAATATTTCTCTATTATAAAATTTTTTATCTCGAGATTTTGTCTCACCTTATCCTTGAATACAGCACTATCCATGAGGTCTATGACCCTTATACCCATCCTACTCACTTTATCTTCATAAGCAGGACCTATACCCCTCCCTGTTGTCCCAATCCTCTTTTTTATCTTTGATTCTCTTAATATATCCAGCTTTTTATGATAGGGCATAATAAGGTGTGTTAAACCGCTTATCATAAATCTTTTGTCTTCTTTAATATATCCTTTTTCTTTTAAGATAAGTATCTCTTTCTGTAAGACCTCAGGGTCAAGAACTACACCATTACCTATAATGCAAAATTTATCTCTGTGGAGGATACCGGATGGGACGAGATGAAGGATTACCTTTTCCCCTCCCACAACGATTGTATGACCTGCATTGGCACCGCCTTGATATCTTACTATGACATCTGCATTCATACTCAACAGATCAATTATCTTTCCCTTACCTTCATCACCCCATTGTAAACCCACAACTCCTATATTTGGCATTTTATTATCCTTTATCTAAATATTAAATTGATATTTTTACTAAATAATATACTGATTAATTAAAATCAAGAATAAAATCAAAAAAGTTATTGGAAAATACACATATGAGGCTTTTTAAGGCCTCTGTTCCGGGGTGCACCTCTATACCTATGTGGATATGTTTTATAGATTTTTAAGAAACATGATTGAATATTTTCATATTTTTATATACATCATATCCTAATCATATCCTTCTTGACTGTTTATAAAGATATATAGTAAAAGACATTTGCAGAATTTTGTATAAGGTCCTAATTTATCAATGATGATTCTCCATATTTTAAAAGACTCAAAAAAAATAATTAGGTGTATTCACATGCGTCGAAATGTGAGAGAATAGTTTCTATGGGCATGGAAGTCAGTTATGGATAAGATATGCAAAGGAGGCAAGATGAAGGCGATAATTGGAGGGTCATCCCTCTTTGAATCCATAATTTTTGATAAATGGGTGAAAAAAAACATAAAGACACCTTTTGGTGAGGTTTTTTTTAAGATTCAGAATAATATTATCTTTCTTCAGAGACACGGCTCGCCCCCTGCTCCACCACACATGATAAATCACAGGGCAAATATATGGGCAATGAAAGATATGGGCGTTGAAATGACAATCTCCATCAATTCTGTAGGGAGTTTAAAGACAAAGATAAAACCAGGCAGTTTTGTTATCCCCCATGATTTTATATCCTTATGGGATATTCCCACGTTTTACGATAACGAGATGAGAAATATTGTCCCTGTCATGCATGAGGGGGCCAGAAATTTTATAATAGAATTATGCATGGAGGCAGGCCTCGAAACAATAAACAGTGGAATCTATATACAGACAAGGGGGCCAAGGTTTGAGACAAAGGCCGAGATAAATCTATTGAAAAGATTCGGTGATGTGGTGGGAATGACCATGGCATCTGAGGCAACCCTATCTATGGAATATGACCTGCCATATGCAAGTCTCTGTTCTATAGACAATTATTGTCACGGCATTACAAAGATGCCCCTTACCATTGAGGAACTAAAAAAGAATTGGCAAAAAAACCTTAAAGGTATTGAGGGTGTTATAAAAAGATTAGGAGATAAATAAAGAGGGAGATAAATGAACATACTCATCAAAGGCGTAACATTAGCAGATAAGATAAAGGATATCTTTATTGAAGACGGCAAGATTACTGAGATTTCGGCAAATTCCTCAAAAAAGGCTGACAAAATAATAGATGGCAGATATAAAATCGCTTTACCATCCTTAATAAATGGCCATACCCATGCTGCCATGACACTTTTCAGGGGATATGCAGATGACCTGCCCCTTAAGGTATGGCTGGAAGAAAAGATATGGCCCCTTGAGGCAAAACTTACAGAGGAAGATGTATACTGGGGCTCAAAACTTGCATGTCTTGAGATGATAAAAAACGGGATTACGGTATTTAATGATATGTATTGGCATTGGGAGGCAACAGCAAAGGCAACATATGAAATGGGTATCAGGGGATTTATAAGCGGTGTTTTTATAGATATGTTTGATGAGAAAAAAGCTGACGCTGAAATAGAGGAGAATATAAGACTCTATGAGGTCTCAAAAAGATATGAACCTTATGTTAAGTTTTCATTTGGCCCCCATGCGATATATACAGTCTCCAAAAAAAGCCTTGAATGGATAAGGGATTTCTCAGATAAGCATGATATTATCATTCATATGCATCTCCTTGAGACCCGTGATGAAATTAGATTTACAAAAGAGAGATACGGCTTATCTACTGTAGATTTTCTTGATTCAATAGGGGTTCTTTCAGAAAGGTATATTGGCTGCCATGGTTGCTGGGTTGATGAACACGACTGTTTTGTTTTAAGAAAGACTAAGTCAAAGATTGTTCATATGCCTGTATCCAACATGAAGCTAACCGTAGGGAGGGTGGTTCCCCATTTTCTATTTAAAGAGTATCAGATTCCATATTGTTTTGGCACAGATGGCTGTGCATCAAACAACCATCTCGACATTATAGAGACAATTAAGTTTGCCTCTCTCCTTGCAAAGTTTTTCACTCATGACCCTACTGTATTGCCGGCAAAAGAGGCCTTTAACCTTGCCACAAAAACAGCAGCAGAGATATTCTTTCTCGGAGACTGGGAGATAAAAGAAGGCAACTCTCCTGACATCATCCTCATAGATACCCGCAAACCAGAGTTTACCCCTGGTTTTGACATCTATTCAGATATTGTCTATGCATCTAATGGGTATGCAGTTGATACAGTAATATGCATGGGAAAGGTCCTAATGGAAGAAAGACACGTCCCAGGTGAGGAAGAGATATTAAGACAGGCAAGAAGAATAGCAAAGAAACTTATCGAGAGATGAAATTTATCTGCGACGTAATGCTTGGTAAGCTATCAAGATATTTAAGGATGCTGGGGTTTGATGCACCTTATATAAAAAATTATAGGGAGCTAAATCGTTTAATAGAAGGCTCTGAATCATACTACTTCTTTACCAGAAGGACAAAAGATCTCCCAGATGGTGCTGTATTGGTAAGGTCTGACCATATAAAGACACAAATTGAGGAGGTCCTTTCTGTTATAAGGCCTTATTTTAACGAAGAATTGGTATTTTGCCGTTGCCTTAACTGCAATGTGTTATTAATGGACGTAGAAAAGAAGGATATAGAAGGTAAGGTTCCTGAATTTGTTTATCACAGACACGATTTATTTAAGACCTGCCCAGTCTGTAAAAAGATATATTGGGGTGGGACACACACAGAACATATGGAGGCATTCATAAAATCCATTCTTATTGAAAGACAGCCAACTTAAATGTTTTGATTGCAAAAGATGAAAACAAAGGCAAAGATATTTAAAGAGATAGTCGAGACCCTGGAGGGGTATCTTAAGGATAAGGTCCCTATAATCACAGAATTATCGAAAAAAGAGAAAAGGGATCCTTTTCTCATCCTCATAGGCACCATACTAAGCTTAAGGACAAAAGATGAAACAACAGACAAGGCCATGAAAAGGCTTTTTGAAAAGGCAAGGACGCCGGAGGAGATCTTGAATCTCACCGATGGCGAGATAGAAAGACTTATCTATCCAGTGGGTTTCTATAGAAACAAAACAAAAACTATAAAGGATATTTCCAAGATAATCATTGAAAGATACCATGGCAGGGTGCCAGATGAACTGGATGAACTATTAAAGATTAAAGGCATTGGAAGAAAGACTGCAAACCTTGTCTTAACAGAGGCATTCGGCAAACCAGGGATATGTGTAGATACTCATGTTCACAGGATATCTAACAGACTTGGGGTTCTAAAAACAAAAAACCCTTATGAGACAGAGGATGTCTTAAGGAGGATACTTCCAAAAAAATACTGGATTGTATATAATTCACTCCTTGTGGCATTTGGGCAGAATGTTTGTAAGCCTATTTCACCACACTGCAGTATATGCCCTATGGATTATTTATGTAAAAAAATAGCTATATCTATCCATAGATAGTCCCCGGTTAATAAAAATAGCTTTACATTACCATTGTTTTTTTGTTAATTTTCCTTTTTGAATGAAAAAATTTATTCTGATTATCACTGCCCTATTTTTTATCATATCTTTGCCTTTATTTGCCTTTGGTGCTGAAAGGATAATTAAGCTCGATGTCATAGGAAATGATAAGATAGACAGGGGTTATATAATGAACCATATCAAAACCAGGGAGAACGACCCCTATGACCTGGAAAAGCTCAGAGAGGATTTGAAAAATATATATAAAACAGGATTCTTCAGCGATGTTCAAATCGATGTAAGGGATACAGACAAGGGCAAGGCAGTGACCTTTGTAGTAATAGAAAGGCAGACTATAGAGGCGATCTATATATCAGGAAATGAAAAGATAAAGACTAATGACATAAAGGAAAAGCTAAAAATAAAATCAAATACTGTTCTCAATACAGAAAAGATAAAGGAGAGCATTGACGAGATAAAAAAACTCTATGTCAGCAAAGGCTACTATTCTGTTAAGGTGACATATGAGATAAATTATGAAAAGGAATATGATGTATCTGTTAAGTTTATTATAGAAGAACCTCCTCAGGCATTTGTGAGAAAGATTATTATAAAAGGAAACAAACATGTCAAGACATCTGAGATAAGATCCATGATGAGCACAAGCGAAAAAGGGTTCTTCTGGTGGTTTACAGGCTCAGGCCTCCTTGATGAAGAGGCCCTGGAGGAAGACAGAAAGAATATAGAGGCGCTATACCATGATAAAGGGTATGTCAGGGTAAAGGTGGGGACTCCTGATATAAACATCTCAAAGGACGGCAAGACAATAACAATAAGCCTTGCCATAGATGAAGGTAATCTCTATAAGATAGATAAAATCGATTTCAAAGGTGATGTCATATTCAACAAGGATTATCTATTTTCTATGCTTAAAAGCAGAAAAGACAATATATTCCGCTCTACCTTATATCAGCAGGATGTCCTTACGCTTACCGACCTCTATCAGGACAAGGGTTATGCTTTCTGTGAGATTACACCCCTGACGTCTATAGATGATGACAATCAAAAGGTGAATATAGATTTTGAGATAAAAAAGAATTATGAGATTTTTATAAACAGGATCAATATAATAGGAAACACAAAGACGCTGGATAAGGTCATAAGAAGGGAACTAACCTTTGCAGAAGGTGATAGATTCTCCTCAACCCATCTAAAGAAAAGCAGAAAGAACCTGAGGAACACCACTTATTTTAAAGAAACTGATATGAAGATAGTAAAAACAGATGACCCTGAAAAGGTAAACATTGACCTAACAGTGGAAGAGAGGCAAACTGGGACATTGAGCCTTGGTGTTGGTTATAGCTCCTATGAAAAGGTCATGGTTACAGGAAACATCTCTCAGGAAAATTTCTTTGGGACAGGGAGAAAGGTATATCTATCTGCTGGCTTAGGAAGTGTAACACAGGAGTTCAGACTTACTTATGTAGAGCCAAGGATCTTTGATCTTGACCTGGATACAAGCTATAGTCTTTTTAATTACAAGAGGATCATGGACTCCTTTGACTATAAGAAACTGGGTGGGGGGTTTGGATTAATAAGGCGGCTCACAGAGGATGTAAAAGGGAATTTTAATTACAGGTATGAAAAAACACAGGTAACAAATATAGAGGATAATGCCAGTGTCTATGTAAAGCAGCAGTCAGGGACAAGGATAACCAGCGCACCATCTGTTTCATTAAGCACAAATACCATAGATGATATTATGAACCCTTATAAAGGTGTAGCAGCAGATGCATCATTGGAGGTAGCAGGCGGTCCATTTGGCGGAGACAACTATTTTATAAAAAGCGTCGTGTCTTATGGCCAGTATATACCTGCCAATTTCTGGGATAGCACATTCTTTGTAAAAGGGACAGCAGGGGCAATAAGACCCTTTGGAGGTAGACAGATACCCATATATGAAAAATTCTATGTAGGGGGTCTTTATTCTGTCAGGGGGTTCAAGTATGGTGAGGCAGGACCTGTTGATAGCCAAGGAGAGATTATAGGGGGTAAAAATCAGCTATTTTTCAACCTTGAATGGATATTTCCCATATATAAACCCGCTGGTGTAAAGGGTGTGCTCTTCTATGATGCCGGTGCAGGGTTTGACGATTCAAATGGTTTTATGTTAAAAGATATGAGGGCTGGTGCAGGCTTTGGAATAAGGTGGTTCTCTCCATTAGGGCCTATAAGGCTTGAACTTGGCTTTAATCTATTTCCAAAAAAAGGAGAAAGCAGAAACGTATTCGATTTTGCAATAGGAACACAATATTAAATCAGGAGGTTATATGAAAAAATTTTTATTGGCTACTCTCTTAATTCTCACATTTATTTTTACCCCTTATCTTGTCATGGCTCAGCAGGCAAACATCGCCTATGTAGATATAGGGAAGGTTGTAATGGAGTCTGAAAAAGGAAAACAGGCAAAAAAGACCATGGATGAAGAGATAAGCAAGATGAGAAAGGATCTGTCCAGCAGACAGGAAGAATTACAGAAGCTTAAGGATTCTATTGATAAACAGGGTGCTGCATTAAAACCGGAAAAAAGGGAAGAGCAGCAAAAACTCTATAATAAAAAGCTCAAGGATTACCAGAACCTGGAGAATGAGTATCAGGGAGACATGCAGCAAAAGATTGCCGAATTTGAGCAAAATCTGGTGAATGAGGTTATGGATGTTATTAAAAAGATAGGGGAAAGGGAAAAATATACCATAATACTCCAGAAACACCCGGCTATTCTCCTCTATGCTGCCCCTGGGAATGATATAACAAATAAGGTCATTGAAGAATACAATAAAATGCCAAAAGATAAGGCTACCAAAAAGTGATAAGCCTGAAAGACATAGCCAAAGAAATAGATGGTGAATTAAAAGGGGATGGAAGCATCCTTATCCGGGGTATTTCTGGCATAGAGGAGGCAAAAGAGGGGGAAATAACCTTTCTGATTCAGGCAGGTTATGAAAGATACCTTGAAAACTCTCATGCATCTGCCTTTATTGTGAATAATAGCACGTTTGCCGAAAGATTCAGGGATAGGAACTTCATTATTGTCAAAAACCCAAAGACCGCATATGTTAAGGCTGCAAGGCTATTCGATACCAGTAAAGAGATAGAGCCCGGCATAAGTCCCCTTGCCTTTATATCAGAAGGGGCAGATATTGCCCAAAGTGCCTCTATATCACCTTTTGTCTATATAGGTAGCAATGTAAAGATAGAAAACAATGTTTACATATACCCTTTTGTCTATATAGGTGATGGAACACATATAGGTAGTGATACCATAATATATCCCGGCGTAACCATTTATGACAAGACAGATATAGGTAAAAGGGTAATCATCCATAGCGGGACAGTTATTGGCTCCGATGGATTCGGATACACCTGGGATGGAGAAAGACATGTCAAAATACCTCAATTGGGAAATGTAGTGATAGAAGATGATGTGGAGATAGGAGCCAATGTCACCATAGACAGGGCATCCCTTGATAAGACTATAATAAAAATGGGAACAAAGATAGACAACCTTGTCCAGATAGCCCATAATGTCTCCATAGGCGAAAACTCTATAATCGTTGCCCAGGTAGGTATTGCAGGTAGCTCAAGGCTGGGAAAAAATGTGGTCCTTGCAGGACAGGTGGGCGTAAGAGACCATGTAGTAATAGGAGACAATGTGAGGGCAGGGGGTCAAACAGGCATTACAAAGGATGTAAAGGCAGGATTGTCCATCTCAGGGACACCCCATATGCTGCACAAGGATTGGCTGAAATTAAACATTTATCTCAAGAGATTGCCTGAATTATTTGAAAAAGTTAGGGCTCTGGAGAATAAAATAAATTCGGGGGCAGACAATGACAATGATTGATATAAACGAGATAATAAAACTTTTACCCCATACATATCCATTCCTTCTGGTGGATAAGGTTGTAGAGTTTATCCATGCAAAGAAGATAGTGGGGATGAAGAATGTAACATACAATGAGCCTTTTTTCCAGGGTCATTTTCCCGGAAGGCCTATTATGCCCGGCGTCCTTATTGTAGAGGCCATGGCACAGGCAGGCGGAGTCCTTGCATTTAAGTCTTTCCCAGGCCTGAAAGGCTCTGTATTTTTTATAGGTATTGATAATGCAAGATTTAGAAAGCCTGTTGTCCCAGGTGACCAGTTGAGGCTTGTAGTGGAAGTGGTAAGACACAAAAAAGAGCTGTGGGTATTTGAGGGTAAGGCATATGTAGAAGATGAGATGGTGGCAGAGGCGAGGATTATGGCCATGTTAAAACAAGAACAGGAATGAGGTGTGAAAATTGATACATCCAACAGCAATTGTTCATAAAGGTGCTGAAATTGAAGAAGATGTAGAGATAGGTCCATATTGTATCATTTATGATAAGGTTCGAATAGGCAAGGGCACGAGACTTCTTAATCATGTGGTGATTCAAGGTAATACCCAGATAGGGGAAAACAACATTATAAGCCCCTTTGCATCTATCGGTGGACCTCCTCAGGATATAAGTTATAAAGAAGAAGATACACTCCTTGTGATAGGCAACAACAATACCATAAAAGAATATGTTACCATCAACAAAGGCACTGTTCATGGTGGCGGTATAACAAAGGTAGGGGATAACAATTTTATCATGGCTTATGCCCACATAGCCCATGACTGTAAAATAGGCAATTATGTTATTATGGCTAACTGTGCTACCCTGGCAGGACATGTGGAGGTGGATGATTTTGTCATATTTGCCGGTTTATGTGCTGTTCATCAATTCTGCAAGATAGGGAAATACGCATTCATCAGTGGCATTACAGGGGTCCCCAAGGATGTCCCGCCTTATATGATAGCAGCAGGGAGCAGGGCAAAGTTATACGGATTGAATGTAGTGGGGCTTGAAAGACATAATTTTTCCAGAGAAGATATAGCGTCTCTTAAAAAGGCATATAGGATACTATTTAGGTCCTCCTTGCCTTTGAACACCTCCCTTAAGATAATCCAGGAAGAGATAGGTGGTCCTCACATAGAGGAACTGGCAAGATTTATAAGTTCTTCCAAGAGGGGAATATGTCGCTGAGGATATGCCTTGTAGGTGCAGGGTATATGGGCAGAATACACCTCGAAAAGCTATTGGGGTTTGAAGATGTCCGGATATCTGGTATCATAGATATCGATAATAGTTTAGGTTTAAGCCTTTCAGAAACATATAATGTTCCCTTTTTTAAAGACTTTCATGAAACAGCTGGTATTTCAGATGCAGTTGTCATCTCATCGCCTACAGATACCCATTATGAAATAGCAAGATATTTTATGGAAAACGGAATCCATGTATTTATAGAAAAACCTATGGCAAGAAATATGGCAGAGGCATCATCTCTGGTAGATATTGCAAGAGATAGGGGTGTTGTTCTTCAGATTGGACACCTGGAGCGTTTTAATCCTGCCTTCAGGATGGCCGTGGATTTTATTAAAAAGCCCCTTATGATAGAATCAAGGAGGACAGGACCTTATACAGGTCGTTCCACAGACATAGATGTAGTTATGGATCTCATGATCCACGATATAGACCTCATGCTCTGTATTGTTGATAAAAGGGTCAAAAAAGTAATGAATGCCAGTGGATTAAAATTTATCAATAAAAGCGTTGATGTGGCAACGAGTTTTTTGGAATTTGAAAACGGTTCTTTGGCAATTCTACACGCCAACAGGGTTTCTACAAAAAGAGAGAGGGTCTTTACTGTATTTGAAGATGATAGGATTATATCCATAGACCTTTTAAACGGCAGTGTCTCCATAAACTCAAAGACATCTGATAAGATAGAGACCTCTGAATACAATGCCGGAAAGATAGATTCGGTAAAGGAAGAACTCAAAGAATTTATCCATGCCATCTCAGGTAGAGGAATGCCTACTGTTTCAGGAACCGATGGAGTCAATGCCATTGAAATAGCAGAAATGATAAGAAAATCCCTTGAAACATAACCTTGATAATAATTCCAAATTTAGGATTGTTCTTTTAACAGGTGAATTATCAGGGGAGTTACACGGTGCAAACCTCATAAAAAGCTTGAAAAGATATGATTTTACCTTTAGCGGCATGGGTAGTCAAAGGCTCAAACAAGAGGGTATGGAGATTGTTTTTGATTATAAAACCATATCCCTTATGGGTATAGGTGAACTCTTCACAAAATCCCATCACATTCTACCTGCCTTCAATATTATAAAAAGACATATAAGAGATACAAAACCCCATCTACTAATCCTTATAGATTTTCCTGGATTCAATTTGAGGATGGCCAAGTATGCAAAAAGATATGATGTCCCTGTAGTATATTTTGTTCCGCCTCAGGTGTGGGCATGGCATAAAGGCAGGGTCAACGAGATAAAAACATACGTAGACCTTGTTTTGTCCATACTGCCTTTTGAAAAACCATTCTTTGAAGAACACGGTATAGATGTAAGATATGTGGGCCATCCCTTTGCAAAGACCATAAAGCCCACCATGACAAGGGATGATTTTCTTGCCATGGCAAAGATAGATAAAATGGCAACTGTGATAACTGTCATGCCAGGAAGTAGGGAAAACGAGGTATTAAAACACATGCCCGTGATAATAAAAACCATCCAGATACTCAAGGAAAAGATAAAAGGATTGAGGTTTATACTCCCTGTAGCCGATAATATACCCCATGAGCTGATAGAGAGATATACACACGGCGATACATCCATAATCCCTGTTAGGGGTTACAACCATGATGCGCTCTATCACTGCCATGCTGCCATCCTTGCATCAGGGAGCGCCACCCTCGAGGCAGCAATACTCGGTGCACCAACAGTAGTGATCTATAAGATATCCACTCTGTCATATATGCTGGCAAGGGCACTTGTTCACGTGAAATATATAAGCCTGCCCAATCTCATTGCGGGAAAAGAGGTATTTCCTGAGCTTATTCAGTATCTTGTTCCCGAAAAGATTGCAGAAAAGGTATTATATATGTTAAATATTGGTAGAGATGGTATAAAAAAGGACCTTGATTATATAAGAGAGTCTATTGGGGATTATGACTCTTATGATATGGCAGGATATGAGATTATGAATTTTTTAAGGCAGAGATATGGAACTATATCTTAGACTTCTTAGATTTGTAAGGCCTTACTGGACAAAGCTTGTCCTTGCCATGATATTCATGTCCCTTGTGGCAGCCACGAACGGATTGACTGCCTTTATTGTGAAGCCTGTCCTGGATAAGATCTTCTTTGAAAAGAATGCAACCATGTTATATCTCATACCAGGGGGTGTCATACTCCTCTATCTTGCCAAGGGTCTATTCGACTATCTACAGACATATCTCATGGGTTATGTGGGGCAGAAGGTGATAACCGATATAAGGGCACTTATATTTAATTCCTTACAGAGGCAATCACTTTCTTTCTTCGATAAGACATCTACAGGTTCAAGCATCTCAAGGATCATAAACGATGTCAACCTCATCCAGAGTGCAGTATCGGATACCTTTACTGCCATACTCAAGGATTCCTTTACCATTATAGGTTTGATATTCGTGGTATTTTACCGTGACTGGGTCCTTGCCACCATTGCCTTCTGTGTTTTGCCTTTTGCCACTTACCCCATTGTCACATTCGGGAAAAAGCTGAGAAAGATAAGCACAAATACTCAGAGGTCCATAGCCCGATTGACCGGTTTCCTCCATGAAAATATCACAGGACAGAGAATCGTCAAGGCATTTTGCATGGAGGATTATGAATCCAAAAGGTTTGATTTGGAAAATGACACACTCTTTAAGACCATACTAAAACGATACAAGGTAAAGGCCTTGTCATCGCCTATAATGGAGGTCTTAGGAGGCATTGCCATTGCAGTGGTCATATGGTATGGTGGAAAAGAAGTCATATCAGGTAGCTCTACCCCAGGTAATTTCTTTTCATTTACCGCAGCCTTACTTATGCTCTATGAGCCCATCAAGAGATTGAACAAGGAAAATCATAATATTCAGCAGGGTCTTGCAGCAAGTCAGAGGGTATTTGAGATAATAGATAAGGTGCCTGATATCACAGAAAAAGATGGCGCTATAGATATTGATAAGGTGGAAGGCAAGATATCATTTAAGGATGTCTATTTCAAATATGAAGACAAGATGATACTTAAAAACATAAATCTGGAGATAGAGAAAAATGAGGTCATTGCCATTGTTGGGGCAAGCGGTGTGGGCAAGACAACCCTCGCCAATCTCATCCCAAGATTCTATGATACCACAGAGGGGACAATCGAGATAGATGGTATCAACATAAAAGACATGACCTTAAACTCCTTGAGGAAAAATATAGCCCTTGTCACGCAGGATGTCATATTGTTTAATGACTCCATAAAGAGCAATATCACCTTTGGTATGGATATAGACATGGAAAGGGTAATAAATGCTGCTAACATGGCATATGCCCATGAGTTTATTATGAATCTCTCAAAACAGTATGATACAGTAGTGGGTGAAAAGGGAATTAGGCTTTCAGGGGGGCAAAAACAGAGGATAGCCATAGCAAGGGCATTTTATAAAGACGCACCCATCCTTATTTTAGATGAGGCAACAAGTTCATTGGATGCCCAGGCAGAGATAGAGGTGCAGAAGGCGCTGGAAAATCTCATGAAAGGCAGGACAACCATAATAATCGCCCACAGGCTTTCTACGGTTATGAATGCCCACAGGATTATAGTCCTTGAAAAGGGCACAATAGTTCAGCAGGGTAATCACAATGAACTAATAAACATAGATGGCACATATAAAAGATTATATGAACTTCAGTTCTTTAGAGACCAGGGCAAGAAGGTGATAAAAATGCCGAGGCAGACAAAAAATGCTTAAAAACATTAAATATTTTTTATTATTGAACATCCTCCCCCCAATTATCTATGCGATCATTGCCTTTATAAGGTTCACCTCGAAGATAGAGCATGTAAATATGGAGCCGATTAAGGAAAGGTGGACAAAAGGTGAAAATTTTATCGTGTGTTTCTGGCACGGAAGGCTACTTATGATGCCCTATGCAAACTTAAGGGACAAAGGCAAGGTATTGATAAGCAGACACAGAGATGGCGAGTTTATTGCAAGGGTTATAAGATACTTTGGTCTTGGATCAATAAGGGGGTCATATAGGAAAAAGACCGTCTCATCTGTGAGAGAGATCATATCATCATTAAAAGATGGTTTTGATGTAGCCATCACACCAGATGGGCCAAAAGGCCCTAAATACATGGTAAAAAAAGGAATAATTGAACTGGCAAGGATAACTAAGGCAGGCATAGTGCCTGTTACATATAGTGCAGGTAAAAAAAAACCTTTAATTCCTGGGATAGGTTTATCATCCCTTTCCCCTTCACTAAGATAGTTTTTCTCTGGGGCGAACCCATATATGCCCATGATGCCAAAGATGAGGCATCCATAGAGGAGTTGCGTCTTAATCTTGAAAAGACTCTTATGAGGCTCACAGAGGAGGCAGACAGGATAGCATGTGGAAGATAATATACAATATCCTCGTTAATATAGCCTTGCCTTTTTTTATCATCATATCCCTTTTTAAAAAAAAGATAAGAAAAAATCTCTACGAAAGGCTCTTTAATTCCACCAAGACCAACCCTTTAAAAAACGCCATATGGATCCACGGTGCTTCTATTGGCGAGGTAGTGATAGCAGAGAGCATTATCAATTTCATTAGAAAGACTAAAAAAGAATTCAACATGGATTTTCTTGTCACAACCAATACCTTTTATGCCAGGGATATGGTGACAAAAAGGTTCAATAAAAGCGTTACCGTGTCTTCCTCTCCCCTTGATTTGACCTATACAATAGAACGTTTTATTGACAGTTCAACATTTAAGATACTTATAATCGTCGAGACAGAGATATGGCCCAACCTCATTTGGACAGCCAAGAAACATAATATACCCGTTGTTATTGTAAACGGCAGGATATCGGATAAGGCCCTACCAGGCTATACAAGATTCTCTTTTTTTCTGAAGCATGTTCTGTCGTGTATAGATATGGTGGTTACCCAATCAGAAGAACACAGGCAACGATATATCTCCATTGGAATGGAGCCCACAAATGTCATAACTACAGGAAATATAAAATATTTCAGGGAAATACCTGAAATGGATGAGTCTTTAGAAAAAGCGGACATTGTTACCTTTGGAAGCATCAAGGAAAAGGAACTGGATTTTGTCTATAAGGTAATAAAAAGGTTAAAACATGTCATGCCTTTTTTAAAAATCTATATTGCACCCAGGGAACTCCATCTTGCCGGTAGTATGGAAGAGGAATTAAAGAAAGATTACAGGATAATGAGATATTCTGCTCTTAAAAAAGAAAAAAAGGATACATATCCGGAAGAAGTTGATTTTGATGTGGTTATTGTAGATACAGTAGGAGATCTTTTAGGCATTTATAAAATGAGCAGGGTTGCCTTTGTTGGTGGAAGCCTTGCGCCTTATGGCGGTCAAAATATCCTTGAGCCTTTGTTTTTTTCTACCCCTGTTCTTTTCGGTCCATACATGGAGAATTTCAAGGAGATATCAGAGATGGTGCTGGAGAGAAATGCAGGTTTTATGGTGAAAGACCATGAGGATTTATTTGAAAGGATGAGGTATCTTTTAGAAAATAGAGATGTCACAGAGAAGATGGGTAGAAATGGCATAGATATCATTCAAATGCATAGAGGATATATGGAAAATACCATAGAGGCCATATGGAGGATAATGGAGAAAGGAAAACAATAATATGGAAGAGTTTACAAAACTTGTAGATCTTATGGCAACCCTAAGGGGCGAGAGAGGTTGCAATTGGGACAAAAAACAGACGATCCACTCATTTAAAACATTTATCATAGAAGAGGTATATGAACTCATCGATGCCATAGAAAAGGAGGATTACGAGCATATAAAAGAGGAACTGGGAGATATACTATTTCATATAGTCTTCATATCTCAGATATGCAAAGAAAAGTCTAAATTTGACATAAAAGATGTCCTCCAATTTACATACCAGAAGATGTTTAATAGACATCCCCATGTATTTATAGAACATGACCCCAATGCCTCCATAGAGAAGAGATGGGAGGAGATAAAAAGGTCAGAAAAAGACGAATATTCACCCCTCGATAGTATCCCTAAGATACTGCCTGCGCTGCTCAGGGCTTATGGGGTAACCAAAAGGGCCTCTAAGATAGGCTTTGACTGGCCATGTATAGAGGATGTCCACGAAAAGCTACAGGAAGAGATAAGGGAACTCTACGATGCCGAGACAACAGGCAACAAGGAAAAGATAAGGGAAGAGATAGGGGATATACTATTTACCATGGTAAATTTATCAAGGTTTCATAGTATAGACCCTGAGGATGCCTTAAGATTTACCATAGAAAAATTTATAAGACGCTTCAATTATGTGGAAAAGAATACAGATATAGATAAAGCTGATCTAAAAGCTATGGATAAACTCTGGGATGAGATAAAGTCTATGGAAAAAGAGGGGGGTTAGCCCCCTCTTTTTTTATTCTGCCTTTGTAACGTTTGCTGCCTGAGGACCCTTTGGACCTTTCGTAATCTCAAATTCTACCTTTTCGCCCTGCTTTAATGTCTTGAAACCATCCTGTTTTATTGCTGAAAAATGGACAAAAACATCTTCTCCATTGTCCTGCTCAATAAAACCATAACCCTTTGAATCGTTAAACCATTTTACCTTACCTACTGCCATGCTACTAAACTCCTTTCAAAAAATATTAAGCGTTTTGCTTTAGAGGTATAGTATGCCTTTTTATTGTATTATGTCAAGCTAAATACGACATAACAGAAAAAATATTTATTTGAAAGCCGAAGTCATACACAGTATAATAAGGCGAAAAATGGCAAAGGTATATCTCATTGGTGCAGGTCCTGGTGATAGCGGTCTAATAACCATAAGAGGCCTTGAACTTATAAAAAAGGCAGATGTTATCATATATGACCACCTTGTCAATAAGGACCTATTAAACTACGCTAAAAAGGATGCCGAGATAATCTATGCAGGAAAACAGGCATCAAGACATGAGCTTACCCAGGATGAGATAAATAACCTGATTTTTGAAAAGGCAAAAAAGAGCCATGTGGTTGTGAGATTAAAAGGGGGAGACCCTTTTATATTCGGACGAGGAGGAGAAGAGGCGCTTTTTCTTGCAGAAAAAGGTATCGATTTTGAGATATGTCCAGGTGTTACTTCTGCCATATCAGTGCCTGCCTATGCAGGCATACCCCTTACCCATAGAGACTATGCCTCTACTGTGGCCTTTATAACAGGTCATGAAGATGAAAAAAAGACCTCGTCTACTATAGACTGGGAGAAGATATCCACCGGGGTAGATACCCTCGTATTTCTCATGGGTATAAAAAATCTAAGCTCAATAACACATAGGTTAATGGAAAACGGTAGATCCCCACAAACAGAGGCATGTATAATAACACAAGGAACTACGCCTGAACAAAAAGTAATTACAGGAACACTGAACCATATAGATGAGATAGCGAAAAAACAAGGTGTCAAACCACCAGGGATACTGGTTGTGGGAAGGGTAGTAGGATTAAGACAGGTGCTTAATTGGTTTGAGAAAAAACCCCTTTTTGGTAAAAAAATAGTAGTTACAAGGGCCAAACACCAATCAACAAGGTTCGGTATTGCCCTTAAAGAAAGAGGCGCACAAGTCCTATATATCCCTGCAATAGATATAGAGCCCATTGAACCCAATGATAGACTTCTTGAGGCAATAAAAAACATAAGGGATTATTTTGCCGTAATCTTCACCAGCACAAACAGTGTAGGTATATTTTTTCATGCACTTCTTGAGGCAAAAAGAGATGTAAGGGCATTGAGTAATATTAAGGTCATTGCCATAGGTGATGCCACAGCCTCTGACCTTAAAACAAAAGGTGTTATAGCTGATTACATCCCTGAACAATGGACATCTGAGGGGATTGTGGAGGTTTTAAAGAGCATTGGCGTTAAAGGAAAGATGTTTCTTTTGCCCAGGGCTGAGGATGCCCGTGATATCCTTGTCAATTATATCCATAATAATGGTGGCACATGCCATGTCATTCCCATTTATAGGACATCCATGCCAGATAAGATAGAGGATATAAAAGAGAAACCTGATTTGGTTACCTTTACAAGTTCATCTACGGTAAAAAACTTTGTTACCTTATATGGAAAAGAGATGCTTTCCACCTCTACTGTGGCATCCATAGGGCCTATAACCACAAAGACATTGAGGGATTACGGAATAGATGTCCATATAGAGGCAAAAAGATACGATATACCAGGGCTTGTAGAGGCAATAGAAGGGTATTATAAAAAGACATAATATATATAAGTTTTGAAATCGGCCATATAAACATGGCGTTTAAAAGATAAACCATTTCTTGCCATATCGTTAAAATAAAAAAAGATATCGAACTATCATATACATCTTTTATCCAGATAACTTTTCATATGGCCTAAAGCTCAATGCCTTCAATGGATAAAAGCCTCTTTTTCATGTGAACCCCCAGTGAGAATCCGCCTATTGAGCCATCTTCTCTTATAACCCTGTGACATGGTATGATTATAGGTATGGGATTGGCTTTAAGGGCATTGCCCACTGCCCTGGCCGCATTTTTAAAACCGAGCCTTTTTGACACCCATCCATAGGTTCTTGTCTCGCCATAGGGGATTGTTTTCACCTCTTTTAAGACCTCCTGTGTAAATGGAGGCAATAAACTCAGATCTATTGGGACATGAAACACCATGTTTTCACCTTTTATATATCTATCGAGCTCTCTGGCAATGGTGAGAAAAGACTTTATGGTTTCTACGGCATCCATATGGTTTAACATGAACCTGTTTTTAACAATCGATGGGTCATCCTGGGAAATCTCCAGTCTTGCAAGGGCATTATCTCTGGATACGAAAAGCATGGTGCCCAGAGAAGAATCAAATATGGCATATCTTATAATACTCATTTTGCCTTGACTATCCTTATGGTCATAGCATAGCATATACATTCTGATTTATCAGTAGATTTTAGAGATACATAACAAAAAGAGGCAATAATAATGGAAGGTTTTATTAAATTTCTTGGGACAGGTGGCGCAAGGTTTGTAGTGGCAAGGCAAATCAGGGCAACAGGGGGTATATGGCTGAATTATAAAAAGACAAATCTCTATATCGATCCTGGCCCTGGAGCCATAGTCCGGGTAAGGGCATCTAAAGACAATCTTGACCCTGGAAATCTCGATGGGATAATCCTCACCCACAAACATATTGATCATGCCAATGATGTAAATGTAATGATAGAGGCAATGACAGATGGTGGGTTTAAAAAAAAGGGCACTGTATATTGCCCCGGTGATGCCATAGGCGATGACCCTGTAATCTTTCGATATGTCCATCGTTATATGGAGAGGATGGAGATTTTGCAAGAGTTGAAAACTTATACTATCAAGGATATTACATTTACCACATCCATGAGGCATATCCATCCTGTAGAGACATACGGGTTGCTATTGCATCTCAACAAAAAGATAGGGATATTAACAGATACCAAATACTTTGAGGGGCTTAAAGATTTTTATAGGGCAGACTATCTCATAGTGAATGTCCTAAGGTCAAAACCCATAGAAACAAACCATGTTATAGACCATTTGTCCACCCATGACCTAAAAGAGATTGCAAAGGCCCTGAAACCAGAGATGGTGGTCATGACCCATTTTGGTATGAACATTATCATGGAAAAACCCCATCTCATAGCCGAGAGGCTAAAGCAAGACACAGGGGTAAATATAATAGCTGCCCATGATGGAATGAAGTTGGAATTTTAATCTTTCACGACCTCTTAATGAGATAGACGAGAAAGGCTATACCCAAAATGGAAAGGGCAATGCCCATATAAAAAGAAAACGGGACATACTTAAAGACTATTGTATGCCTTCCTTTTGGCACCTCTACTGCCCTGAAGGCAATATTTGCCCTATAGAGCTCTGTATTTTTTCCATCCACATACGCCTTCCAGCCTGGATAAAAGGTATCGCTTATATATAAAAACATATCCTTTTCTGTTTCGCATGTTATTTCAATCTTGTTGGGTGTATAAGATAGTATCTCAAGCCTGGCTTTTTTAACTTTATCTATACCTTCATTGCCCTTTGATTCATATAAATCCTTATGTTTTTTATTGTCATGGATTATTATTAGATTTGACCTGAGGTCGATACCTCTATCCTGCATCTTCTCTACGGCAGTCTGGGTGTCGTGGACAAAGATCGCCTTTTCAAAGAGTAAAAACCTTTCAGGCACATCTTTATATCTATAGAGCCTTACGAAAACATCTTTTGTGTCATCATCAACATTTTTCAAGTTTGTTTTTTCTACGGTCATACTATCCAGGAGCTCAAAATCTCTATCTTTTATTTCATTTAGAGAGATTACATATCCTATACCTGCCACATCAAAGAATCTCTTTGCCTCTTCTATGGATTTTGTCCCGTAGAGTATATTGGTAAATAACTCATAGTGGGCAATCCTCATTACCTCCATGCCGCTCTCTGTATATAGACCTGATAGGGCAGAATAGGCAGGAGCCATAATCTTTTTATCTTCTGGATACAATGAAAATATATCTTTTGTCTTGGGTGTAACTATGTATCTTTTAAATTCATTATTTTTTATCTTCTCTTCAAAAGGGTTTTTTTCCATGTATTCATTCCATTGGGCAAGCTTATAATACCCGTAGTTTGCAAAAAACAGGTCTGCAGTAAGTATTGCAATGAGAAAGAACAAGGCAGTCTTTTTATATCTAATACGAAGGCACACAAGGAGCATGACACAAAAAAAGAATGAAAATAGAAAAAATCTTTTTATATTGTGGATATTGAAGTCTATGTCATTGAAGCCATCGGGCTTTATATTATATAATTCAAAAAGTTTTTTTATCCCATCATTGAAGATATTTACAATCCCCCATCCAACGGCAAAGACAAACCCTGTATAGAATATAAGCTGGATGATTTTTCCTGTTTTTTCATCCATATCCTTTATACCCTGTTTTAGTTTGTCATAACCAAGCCCGCTTGTCATAGCCATAACAAAGAAGAATAAGAATAGAAATTTCACAGGGTAACGGACACTGTTAAAGGGTGGGATATGGTATAAGACCTTATATATGGGTGTGTTGCCTCCCAGGGCAAATATAAAAGATAACACCATCAATGCAAAAAAAACCAACCTCCTTCTATCTCTGGAGGCAAAATAAAAAATAGACAGGATAAAAGGGCAGATACCGAGATATACTGTCTTTAACCACGATTGATTTGCCCAGTATTTGGCATCACTCTGTAAATACCCATAAGGATTAGGCAGGAAAAACTGGACAAAATCCTTCCATGCAAAAGACCATGTGATTGCCTCATGGTATGGTAGGCCTCCCTTTCTTATGCTATAACGGGATAGTTCATAGAAAGGGATTAACTGAACAGAAGAGATGAGGAAAAAAACACATATGACCACCATAAAACACAAGACCCTCATATGGATCCTTTGAGATTGTCCATGCTGGAAAAGAAATATAAATAAGGCAAATAGAAAAAGGACAGAGACGGTCATCATGACAATCTCAGGTGCCCCTGCAAGGAATTGCATGGAAAGGCATATGGAGGTATAGGCAATATACCTCGTCTTTTTCTCATCCATTGCCTTTATAAAGAACATGATAATCAAAGGAAACCACGATACAGAAAAGAGATGGGGCAAGAGATTATGCACAGACAAGAGATAACCTGATAGCATAAAAACTATACCACCTATAAATGCCCCTGTATTGGATGTCTTAAGATACCTCAAAAATAAAAAGATCGTTGTCCCTGCCAACACAAAATGAAGGATGATCAACCAGTTCCAGACCACATGAAAGGGCAGAAAAAGATAAAATATATGGGGTGGATAAAAGACACCCGGCTGTAAGGTGGCAATCAAGGGTATGCCGGAATAATTGTAGGGGTTCCAAAGGGGTAATTGTAAGGATTTCACAAGGGAGACCCAGAGGTATTTTGGAGGGATAAAAAAACCAGCCAGATCACGCTCAACAAAGACAAATCTTGATGCTATTGCCTTGTCAAAAAAGGCCAATATTAAAAGAAAAAATAGGATTATATAAAAAGGCATTTAAAGAAAAAAGGGGGATTAGATCCCCCTATGAATAGTCAGGTCTTCTCTAATAGTTTACCAGCTTTTAGCAAATTGACCAGGCTCTGTATTATTAGCTACCGGTGTGTAAGTAATCGTATATGTATTACTTCCTATTCGCATGGTTACACCGGTTGCAGCAGGGGTGCCCATTGTTACACCTGATATAACAGCGCTACCAACAACATCAGAAAAAGTATAAGCAGTGCCAGAAAGGGCTTTTCTTGCATAAAGTATATTTTCTGCGCCCATCAAAGCAGCCAACACACCACTTGCCGTTGCCTTTTCTGCCTCTGTCTTCATATCAAGATACTTAGGGATTGCTACTGCAGCAAGAATACCAAGTATAACAATGATAATGATGAGTTCGATAAGGGTAAAACCTTTTGCATTCCTTAAAGTCTTCATAGCTTAAAACCTCCTTAAAATTTTAAATTGTATATTGCTATCTGCGCACACAATAAATATAAGCAATTTTGATGCCAATGAGAATATCTCGTAACCATTTATCATTACTTATATAATAATAAATCTATCTATATTTTTCTACTTTGGTTCCAACAATTTTTATCATAAATCTACAAAAAATGTAGATATATGGGGATTAAGACACATGGCCTCTAAAAAATAGCATAGGGTCAAGATCTCTGATAAGGTTTAATATTATAAGACATACCCATAATACCCACTGTAAATAGGCTTTTTAGATTTAAATAAAACAAAAACTCTGTTATATTTTGCAAGGTTTGAAAGATGTGGAATAGTAAAGTTTTCCATAAAAAGAAATGGTTAATATTATTAAAGGTATGCTTAAATCTTTTTATTCTAATCACTATAATTTTTATCTTATGGAACAAAAAATATAATCTTAATCACCTCTTTAATCTATATCTAATTCTTGTTATATCTTTTGAATTCATCATCCTTTTTTTAATCTCTTCAAGAATACTTATGCTTTCCCATGCCTTAAAACAAAACATATCATTGAAAGATATCTATCGTATTACCATCACAACAAAATTTTACAACATGGTTTTCCCTTCTGTGGTAGCAGAGGTTATAAGGGGGATAAAATATTATCTCGCTGGCATAAAGGATAAATACAATATCATGTTCCTTGTGATATTCGACAGGATAATAGGTTTTATTACCTTTTTTATAATCTTTATCATTTCAGCTTTTTTATTAAAGTTTCATGAATTTGATAGAATTGTCATGGTTTTCTTATGGGTATTATTATTTTTGGTGTTTATAATTGCCTTATTCAATATGGATAAGATAAGGCGCTTCCTTAATCATAAAGATTTCTTTATCCATCTGTCCAAAAAGACCTTATTTTTCACCATGGGCATATCTTTGATTGCCCAGATGGGGATCATCTTTAAATATTTCTTCATATTCAGGGTTATAGTAGATATTGATTTTGATTTTATCCATACCGTTTATATCTGTTCTGCATCCCATCTTTCACAGATTATCCCTTTTTCTACAGGCATCTTTACCGTCAAAGACGGCGTTTTATTTTTTACTTTAAGTAAAGGCAAGGGTGATTACAACAGTGCATTAAATTTAATGGCAATCCTGGGTGTTATGGAATTATTCATAGGTATAGTGGGTGGTATTTGGGAATCCATGGGCATTATGAAAAAGGTCATTTCACATCATGAATAAAATGAGGTTTTTTTTCCTATCTGTAACTACCATATTGACTTTGATTTTATATGTCCTTTGCTTCTCGTGCCGTTTTTACATGCACCCTATCATTAGCATGATCACCCACGGTGTATCCGGTGGTAAGATATATTTTTTTCTCGTATATTCCGCCATCTCTTTTATTGTTTTATCATTCCAAAGAGAAAACACAGAAGCCTCCAAAAACAAAAAAAACCAATGGATTAAAAGGCCTTTTTTGTTTTTTTTATTTTTAGGGATGGCATCATCTCTGGGTTCTTATATCTATTATATCAAAACATATTCCCTGTCCATCCAGGCTTATCATTATCATTTTAAAGATATTTACAACTCTGTAAACTTCTTGCCCCATATACATACATCAAAACTTTTCATTTTCAAGATAGCCAGCCTGTTGGGCATAGAAGGCAAATTGATTGGTATGGATGATGGCAGGGTCTTTGACAACTCAATACCTGCATTCTTTCCATATATGACCATGTTGTCAATTCTTGTTATAATCTTTTTGAGTCTTATTCTTATACGAAAGACCGTCTTAGGCTGGGATAAAAGATATCAATTAGGGATTGCCGTGTTATGCGCAATACAATTCAGCAATGTCATTAAAACACTCTCTGATGGTGGTCCTCTGGCATATGATTTTCTTTTATCACTCTCTATTATCTATATACTTCAAGGGACAAAAAGCCCTAAAGATGTTATTGATTTTATTAAAAAGAGATGGAGGGTATTGTTCTGGGGATTCTTTTGTATATTCTCTTTTTTGTGTTTTTTAGACCATACCCTTGAAGTGTTTAAATACATGATTAAAAATTCTTTTAATCTTTTCATGGTCTATTCTTCTATCTATCTATTTACCATAAGAAAAACTGTTAAAAAAGGATGGCTATACAGCATAGTTGCCTTTTTTGTTTTATTTTATTCTTACTCGTTCTATATGCGGTATGTAATATACATAAGACCTTTCCATACCTATCTTGAGAAAGGGACAAGGATACATTATTTCTATTATAAAGATAAAGACAGCCCTAATTCTGAATCCTTAAACAATGGCACAGTAGTATATGATTCAGAATTCTTAAAGATATATAGCATGAACATAGAGGAAAGAACAAAGCCATTGACTATCTATAAAACCCTTAATGAAAATCCATATCGGAATAGACACATTGCTTTTATACCCCCTGAAAGAAGACAGGCATATGGCATAATGGCAGAAATATTATTTATCTATTTTAAAGATAGAGAAACATCGTTGAATGTTCCCAGAATACTCCATTTAAAACTGAAAAAAGAGGACATGAAAAGAGAAAGATTTCATGCTGAGCTGGCCTTTGATCCCCTTTTTTTTCCTCCGCTTTCCCATGTGGAAAAGGGCAGGATTACCCAGCTTGATGAAAATCATAAGTTTGTCATGTATTATTTTTTAAACAGATTTTTTTTATATTATGGTATAAAAGAATTTATTCTAACCCCGGTTGCCTTCTATAGGTTTAATTGAAACCTGTGTAAGTAGCATCTATTGCAGGTTTTTCTCTGTCATAGTTTACGGTTAAAACGCCACCACCTTTAAAAACAAATTGTAACTGTCTGCCAGAACCATCAGTGGCATAATCCCTAATTGACCCACGCTCATCTGTAAAACGTTCTATAATACTTTTGTCTACAATCAATGTCTCATTCCCTGTACGACCCATACTGTCATTATAAAGCTTTACAAAGTTCGGTATAGATATATTGTCCCTAAAATCCTTTAAAGTCCCTTTGTTTTTTGCAATCCAGTTTGAGTAATATATGGTAAGTGCAGACCTCATGGCACCTACAAGGCCGTCTGCCACAGCCTTTTCCGCTGCTTTTTTATAATCCAGATACTTTGGTATGGCAACTGCAGCCAATATCCCTAAAATCACTATTATTATAATAAGCTCTATAAGTGTAAAACCTTCGGTTTTTTTTATATTCATAAAAATCACCTCAAGATCAGAAATTGTTTATTTTTGATAAGCAATTTTTGTGCCATTTAAAAGTTATCATAATTTATTATAATTATTTTATAATTACAGATAAAATAATATACCCCACCCTTTCCTTTCCACCATTTTTTGTAAAAATATTATCATGAACCTACAAAAAATGTAGATATAATATTTCACTTTCAAGCATTTTCATGACCATATCTTATGGGCTACTAAAATAGAATATTTATAGATACATCAACCTTCCTTTTCAAACTCGCTCTTTGGTGCACCGCATATGGGGCAAGTCCAGGTATCAGGGAGTTCATTAAAGGGTGTCCCAGGTTTTATACCATTGTCAGGGTCTCCTTTTTCAGGGTCATACACATAACCGCATATCTTGCAGGTATATCTTTCTGCCTTTGGTGGTTCTTGCGCCTGCTCTTCTTTAATGAATGTAGGTGCTGTCTTGGGGGATTTGCCTCCTTTTACCTCATGGTAATATGCATAAGTCATGGGTTCTTCATCGCTCAAGATGTCGCAATCTATAATCTTTCCGATAAATACCGTATGTGTCCCCACGTCTGAACTGTTTAGCACCTCACAGTCAAGATAGCTTATGGTATTCTCCAGGATTATGGGTGACCCTGTAACCCCTATTCTATATTTGGTCTCCTGGAATTTATCTATCTCTTTTCCTGTTTTGAAGCCGAAACGCCCTATGAGTGTCATGGGGGCAGACTTTGCAAGGACAGATACGGAAAACACCTTGCTCTTTGATATGTATTCATGTGTGAGGTTCTCTTTGTTAATGCTTATGGCAACCGTAGGTGGTTCAGAGGTAATCTGAAAGACCGTATTTGCTATCTGTCCATTGATCTTGTCATGGAGTTTTGAGCAAATTATATAGACGCCATAACATATCTTTTGTATTGCCTTTTTATTCATGACATCCCTCCTTTTTACATTTTTTTTCATTATCTCCATTGTCATCCTTGTCTGTTTCCTTATCTTTCTTTTTTTCCATAGACTCTGAAATCTCTGTGAGCCTTTTTGTTACAAGATAATTTATTGTCCCCTCAGGATAAAGACCTTGCTCATCCAACTCACCTGCCTTAAGACCTGTGAGTATCTCAAGACCCTCCTCCATCCTATCTATGGCATATATATTAAACCTTCCATCTTTTACTGCCTCTATTACCTCTTTTTTAAGATTGAGATTTTTTATGTTTCTCTTGGGTATAATCACTCCATGCTCACTGTTGAGACCCCTTGATTTACACAGATCAAAAAAACCTTCTATCTTTTCGTTTACCCCACCTATGGGCTGGACTTCACCGTTCTGATCCATAGAACCTGTCACTGCAATGCTTTGCTTTAACGCCACCCCGGATATACTACTCAAAAGTGCATACAATTCTGCGCAGGTTGCACTATCTCCCTCTATCATCTCATAAAGCTGCTCAAAGGTGATGGAAGCAGAGAGACTTATGGGCTTTTTCACCGCATACTTACTTCCCAGGTAACTGGAAATGATCATTATGGCCTTTTCGTGGATCTTGCCGCTCATCTTTGTTTCTCGCTCTATATTGACAATCCCTGCCCTTCCTGTGTAAGTTTTAGCTGTAATCCTTGATGGTTTCCCAAAACTATGATCACCTAAATCAAGGACGGCAAGGCCGTTTACCTGACCTACCTTGACCCCGTCTGTGTTGACTATAAGGGTATCTTCAAGCATCATCTCCCTTATATGGCTTTCTATCATGTTCACCCTGTAGATCTTTTCATTGATGGCCTTTTCTACGTGTTCTGCCCTGACTACTGTTTGTTTTTCCTTGTTTGCCCAGTAGTGGGATTCTCTTATAAGGTCAGCTATTTCGCTGAATTTCATAGAGAGTTTTTCCTGATGCTCTGCAAGCCTTGAACCATATTCTACTATCTTTGCCACTGCTGTTTTGTCAAAAGGCAGTAGACCTTCGTTCCTCTGACATATGGATACAAAACCTGCATATTTTTCCATATTCTCTTTTGTTCTATCCATCCTGCTGTCAAAGTCTGCCTTTACTTTAAATAACTCTCTTGATTCTTCGTCAAATGTCCTTAACATGTAATAAATGTAAGGACTTCCCACTATAATTACCTTTACGTTCAAAGGTATTGCCTCTGGTTTAAGGGCAGAGGTGCTGAATAGCCTATATTGTTCCAGGACATCTTCTATTTTGATTTCCTTGTTTTTTAGAGCCCTTTTCAGGGCATCATATGAAAAGGGGTTTTTAAATAGGTCGATGGCCTCTATTACCAGGTATCCGCCATTTGCCTTATGGAGTGAACCAGCCTTGATCATGGTAAAATCTGTAGTTGCAATGCCGTAGGTTACCTTGTATTCAACCCTTCCGAATAAATTTGGATATGTGGGATTTGTCTCAAATATAACAGGAGAGCCTTTTGTATCTTCGTTGTTTACAATGACATTTACTGAATATTTTGAAAAAGAAGGCTCTTGTTTGGGTAATTTTAGAAATGGAAGGGGTGAGGGTTGTTCCTCAACTGTCTTGAATTCATCCAGATGGCTAAGTATTTCATTTTTTACGTCTTTTAGATATGTAGTAATCTTTTCGTTATCTACATATTTTCCTTTAATGGACTCAATAGCAGGCTCAATTATCTCCAGGGCAATCATTCTCTCAAGCTTTGCAAGCATGTCTCTGACCAGTTTTTCAGAATCTCGAAGGAGTCTTATGATATCATTGAGCCTTTCCTGAAATCTCCTTCCTGTCTCTTCCAGCCTCATCTTTGTTTTTTCATCCAAAGCATCAAATTCTTCTTTTGTGAGTAGTTCACCTGTTTCTTTTACAGGAACTATAAAAATTCCAGTAGGGCCTTTTCTGACAGTAAAGTTCTCCTTTTTTACCTCTTCATCAAGCCTTGAAAGGTATTCGTTTTGTTTTTGCTGGAACTCATCAATAATCTTACTTCTCTGGATATCATATTCTTTTGATTCAAATGCCTTGGGTATCTCGATTCGTAAGAAATTTATCAATTCATCCATGTCTTTCTGAAAAACTGTTCCCTTTCCTGGTTCTATGGATATGGCTACAGGGTTGTCAGGGTCTTTAAAATTATAGACATAGCACCAGTCCTGGGGTGTTGTTTCAGAAGACGATTTATTTTTCAACATGGACATTATGGTGGATACCTTTCCAGTTCCACTTTCACCTAAGGCGAATATATTAAATCCCATACTTGTTATACCAAGGCCAAAATCGAGCGCCTTGAGAGCCCTTTCCTGACCTATGATATCTGTGAATTCATCTAAATCATCTGTGGTATTGAATTTGAATTCTTCTGGATCACATTTTTTATATAAAGATTCTAACCCTAATCTTGTAATCATCCCTACCTCCTGATAATCTATAAATCACCTATTAAATAATCAGGCTTTTTATGAACTTAATAAGTTTATCTCATCCAGCTTCCGCCGGTTACGCATATGGTCTGTCCAGTAATATATTCGCCTTCATCTGAGGCGAGAAAAAGTGCAGTGTTTGCCACATCCTGTGGCACGCCTTTTCTGGGATATGGTATCTCATCTAACATCCTTTGGATCTCTTCTTGAGGATATAGGCTCGGTATGAATTCATTGTAGATAAAACTCGGGGCAATGGTATTTGCAGTGATTCTATAAGGCGCAGCCTCCATGGCAAGACATCTTGTAAAGGCCATGACCCCTGCCTTTGCAGCAGCATAATGGGCATGTCCTGCTCCAAGCCCTCTGAACCCTGCTACAGAAGTAACACTGATAATCCTGCCTGAATTTTGATTCATCATAACAGGTAATACCTCTCTTGTAAAATAGAAGACGCTCTTCAACGATACACCCATGACAATGTCCCAGTTTTCATCGGTCATATCCACTATTCGGGATGGTCTGTTTGTCCCGGCATTATTGAATAAAATATCTATTCTGCCGAATCTATTTAGTGTTACCCTAACAACATCTTTTATATCTTCAAGACAAAGGACATCGCATTTTATACCTATGGTATCTACATTGAATTCTTCTTTTATCTCAAGGGCTACCTGCTTGCTTCTCTCTTCATGGGCATCTGTTATTACCACACGGGCGCCCTCGCGGGCAAAGGTTCTTGCCGTTGCCTTTCCTATGCCTGCGCCTGCAGCAGCAGTGAGTATGGCTACCTTATTATTTAGCTTCATTATCCCAACCCTGTCAATATAATACAAGATGTCTATATATGACTCAAGCATAAAACTTACTTAACATATTTTTTAAAAAATCTTGACAAAATACTCTGTTTCTGTAGAAAATAGTTACGTGAATTTATTAACAAGCAATAAAAAAAAGACATAGAAAAAAACAGTAAGGAGGTGAGGATTTAATTATTATAAAAATACAGGCATAAAGCCAGATGGGGGAAACATGAAGAAAGAGATAATGCAAGGAAATGCTGCAATTGCAAGAGGTGCCTGGGAAGCGGGTTTAAAGGTTGCAGCTGCCTATCCTGGGACACCGAGTAGTGAGATTTTAAGAGAGTTTGCTGAAAAATATCCTGACATCTATGCAGAATGGTCTCCAAACGAAAAGGTGGCTGTAGAGGTAGCAAGCGGGGCTGCCATAGCCGGTGTCAGGGCAATGGCATCCATGAAGCATGTGGGTTTAAATGTGGCAGCAGACCCGTTGATGACACTCTCCTATACAGGTGTCAAAGCTGGTTTGGTTATAGTAGTGGCAGATGATCCTAATGTCCACAGCTCACAGAATGAGCAGGATAGCCGTAACTGGGCAAGATTTGGCAAGGTTCCCATGCTTGAACCAGGGGATGCCCAGGAGTGCAAAGATTTTACCAAAATAGCATTTGATATAAGCGAAGAGTTTGATACACCGGTCTTGTTGAGGACAGAGACAAGGGTTGCCCACTCTGACTCTCCAGTAGTCCTTGAAGACAGGGTAGAATCAAAGATTGTGCCAGGGCTTGACCCTAAAGAGGCGCCTAAATATGTTATGGTGCCGGTAAATGTTCGTGTAAGGCGTAAGGTAGTAGAAGAGAGGATGAAAAGGCTTGAGGAATACGCCAATACATTCAAATACAACACTATGGAGATCAATGATACAAGCGTGGGCGTTATCTCAAGCGGTGTATCCTATCTATATACCAAAGAGGTATTCCCCGAATGGTCATATCTGAAACTCGGTATGGTATGGCCCCTTCCAAAGAAACTCATTGCAGATTTTGCAAAGAAGGTAAAAAAGATAGTTATCGTAGAGGAACTTGACCCATTCTTTGAAACAGAGATAAAGGCCATGGGCATAAAGGTATGGCATGGCAAGGATGCAATCCCCAATATGTATGAATTATCACCTGAAATCGTTGAGAAAGCTCTAAAAGGTAAAAAATACAAAGAACCAAAGATCAGGGTCAAACCAGAAGACCTGCCAAGGAGACCACCGAATCTCTGTGCAGGTTGTTCCCATAGGCCTCTGTTCTATGCCCTAAAGAAGCTTGGCGCTTTTGTCTTTGGTGATATAGGTTGTTATACCCTTGCAACAGCTCCACCACTTCAAGCATTGCATACAACTATTTGTATGGGTGCAGGCGTTGGCCAGGCACATGGCGCAATGAAGGCGCTTGGTAAAGAATGGCTCGGTAAAGTAGTTGCAGTCCTTGGAGACTCTACTTTTCTCCACGGTGGTGTGACACCCCTTATGGATGTGGTTTACAATAAAGGAAACTCAACAACCATAGTCCTTGACAACAGGATTACAGGTATGACAGGCCATCAGGAACACCCGGGAACAGGTTTTACTGCCAGGCAGGAGCCAACAAATATGGTAGATTATGCAGAGCTTGGAAAGGCACTGGGTGTCAAGAGCATACGTTATGTTGATCCCTATAATATAAAAGAGACAATGGAAGTTATCAAGGAAGAGATGAACAAGGATGAACCATCCTTGATACTCTGCAAAGATAGTCCATGTATGCTTCTGAGAAGGGCAAAGCCCCTTGAAAGGTTCAAATATCCCTTCTATGTAGTTGATACAGATAAATGTAGGGGCTGCAAAATGTGCCTTGAGATAAACTGCCCTGCCATAAGTTGGAAAGAAGGAGAAGGACAGACAAAGGATGGCCACAAGAGAAAGGGAACAGCTTATATAAACAGGGAACAGTGTGTGGGTTGCGAGGTATGTGCACAGGTATGTAAATTTGAAGCCATAGTCCCGGGCACAAAGTGAGGAGGTAGGCAATGAAAAATAATGAAAAAACTACAAACATATTTCTTTCAGGTGTTGGTGGTCAGGGAACAATCCTTGCCAGCAATATCCTCGGCGAGGTTTTTCTCAAAGCCGGTTATGATGTGAAAAAGGCAGAGGTGCACGGGATGGCACAGAGGGGTGGCGATGTAACAACGCACTTCAGGTTCGGCAAAAAGGTATATTCCCCTCTCATAAAATACGGTGATGTAGATTTTCTACTCTCCTTTGAGCTCCTCGAGGCAATCCGTTATATCAATTGGGTAAAGCCTGAGGGAAAGATCATAATCAACAAACAGGAGATCTACCCACCGGCAGTCAATCTTGGCCAGATGAAATACCCTGAGGATGTGGAAAAGACATTTAAAAAATTCTTTAAAGACAATGTATGGGTCATAGACGGACAGGGGATAGCAAGGAGCCTTGGGAATGTTCAGGCAGCCAATGTTGTCCTCGTTGGTGCATTCTCCAATTTCTTCCCTGAATTCAAACCAGAGCATTTCATCGATGCCATAAAAGGATTGCTTGCACCAAAACTTCATGATCTTAATATCAAAGCATTCTATGAAGGAAGAAAGGCCCTTTAAAAGGGGGCCTTTCCCCTTTTTTCAATATTTTCTAATCGTTATATTTTTAATACTTTTTTCTATAAAGGCGGTATATTCTATGGAGACCTCTACTCTGGACAATAAACTGCAGTATATTCTTGATGAGAGAAAAGGCTCGGGTGTGGTGGCTATTCAAATTTGGGTCAAGGTGGGTAGCTGGCACGAAACAGATAGCATAGCCGGGATAACCCATTTTATTGAACACCTTATTTTCAAAGGCACAGAAAAGGTGAAGGCAAACGAGATGCCTAAGAGGATTGAAGCCCTTGGAGGCAGCGTCAATGCCTTTACATCTTATGATAATACTGTTTACCATATTGTAATACCCTCTAAGGCATTCAGGGAGGGGTTTGAGCTACTTGCAGATGCCATAAAAAATCCCGCATTTCCAGAGGAAGAAATCGTAAAGGAAAAGAAGGTCGTCCTGGAAGAGATAAAGATGGGTGAGGATGACCCTCAGAGAAAGCTATTTAATGAGCTATTTTCATTGAGTTACAATGATATCCCTTACGGAAGACCTATAATAGGTTTTAAAGATACTGTAAAAAATATGGAGAGAAAGGATATACTTGCTTATTACAAAAGCCATTATACACCTGATAATATGGTGGTGGTAATAACTGGTGATTTTAATAAAAAAGAGGCTAAAGCCCTGATCAAAAAATTTTTTTCAGGGGCTGGGGAAAGGCTTAATCCACAAATCAACAATAAAGATTTAAAAAAATCTTCAGATAAAAAGGAAAAAATCATTGAAAGGGATGTAAGGGAGAGATACCTGGCCATTTCATATAGGGTGCCGCCAATAACCCATGAGGATATCCCGAGTCTTGATGTCCTGGCAACAATTTTAGGAGATGGGGATAGTTCCAGGTTGAACGAGGCCTTGAAATATAGGAAGGGTATTGTTACAGGGATCTCTGCAGATCTTTTTGCACCTCGATACGATGGGATATTTATTATTTATTCCACCTTTAACATAGACGACCATACTCAAATATTAAAAGAGATTGATGGCGAGCTAAAGAGATTGATGGACGAAGGTATCAAAGATTGGGAAATTGAAAAGGCAAAAAATATTATTAGTTCCTCATATATATATTCCAGAGAAACAGTCCAGGGTAGGGCAATGCAGATAGGTAAATACCTTACTATTACTGAAGATAGAGATTTTGTAGATAAATACATAAAAAAGATTGAGAAGGTAAGTGAATTAGATATAAAAAAGGTCATTGAAAAATATTTAATGGGTAAAGAGAAATGGTTTGTAGCCATTGTGCCTTCAAAAAAAACAGGGAACCCATATACATACAGATTAAAAAATAATATGAGATGTGTGGTAAATAAAAATAAAGCGTCTCCAAGTTTTGCATTCAGGATAGGTTTTGTTGGTGGACTTAAGGATGAACCTGAAGGTAAAAACGGTATATTCAATCTCCTCTCAAGGATGTTATTAAAAGGAACATCAAAGAAGGATGCCATAACTATTGCAAGACAGATCGATATGCTGGCAGGGGACATAACGCCCTTCAGCGGCAGAAATGTCTTTGGGCTTTCAGGTAGATTTCTCAGTAAGGATATAAAGGAGGTCATGGGACTTATTCACGAACTCATTAGCGCAACGATTTTTAAAGAAGATGAGTTTACCAAGGTAAAGGATGAGATATTATCTGAGATAAGACAGAAGCATGATGACCCTGTTCCATATACATTTATCCGTTTCAGAGAGATTTTATTTGAAGGTCATCCCTATGCCAAGGACCCTGATGGAGATGAAAAGGATATAAAAGATATAACCTTAAAAGACGTAGAAGAATTTTATAAGAAATATGTTGTCCCTTCAGGTGCAGTCCTTGCCATATCAGGGGATATAGATGAAAAAGAGATTAAGTATATGTTTGAGAAATTATTCTCTAAATGGCAGGCTACTACATCTAATATATTAAAAAAGTTCCCTGTTAAATCAAGGAAAAAGACGGTAAATATAGATAAAGATATGATTCAAAGGCATGTTATATTCGGCTTTCTTGGGGTAGGTATGACTTCAAAAGATAGGTATCCTGTAAGGGTTATGAGCGCCATTCTCTCGGGTATGGGTGGCAGGATCCACAGGGTATTACGAGAAGAGAACCCATATGCATATGCCCTTACATTCTTCAACAAAAGTAATTATGAAACAGGATATATGGGCATCTATATAGGGACAGATTCAAGGTATCTTAAAGATGTGGAAAGGATTGCCATAGAAGAATTAAAAAGGATAGCAAAAGAAGGCTTTACAGAAGAAGAGGTGATAAACGCCAAGAACCGCCTTATAGGCAACGACCTCATAACCATGCAGTCCAACAGGAATATAGCAACAGATATGTGTCTGGATACCATCTATGGTCTTGGACCTGGCTATTTTAAGGTGAAATCAAAGTATATAGAGGCTGTAAAAAGGGATGATGTAAATAGGGTGGCAAAGAAATATCTAAATCTCGATTATATGATTCATCTTACTGTGGGTGGGAAATTTGAATAGGATGAATCATTTCACGGCATTTTTCTTCTGTTATATGGAGGGTGAGTAAATTGAAATTTAGCCATTTAGATGAAAAGGGTAGGGCACAGATGGTGGATATTACCCAAAAGAAATCCACCAGCAGGGTAGCAAGGGCGTACGGAAGGATAAAGGTGTCACAAGAAACATATAATGCCATAAGAGAGGGATATGGACCAAAGGGAGACATATTCTCTGTGGCAAAGATAGCAGGGATCATGGCTACAAAAAAGACCCATGAGCTCATACCGCTGTGTCATCCACTGTCTATATCCCACATAGATGTTGACTTTAGATTCAATGACAACGAGCATTTTATTGAGATCATATCAACCGTGAAGACTACAGGACAGACCGGGGTTGAGATGGAGGCACTTGTTTGCGTAACCCATGTGAGTTTGACTGTTTATGATATGTGTAAGGCCATAGATAAAGGTATCGAGCTTGGCCCTTTTTATCTTCTTGAAAAAGAAGGTGGCAAGAGCGGAAGATATGAAAGGAAACAATAATCCCCTTTTAATGTATGATATAGAGGTTATAAAATGACATATAAAGCAGCAGTCATTACCGTAAGTGACAAGGGTGCAAGAGGCGAAAGAATAGATACCAGTGGTCCTGCCATTGTGGATATGCTTAAGGATTCCTATGAGATTGTAAGAACTGAGATTGTCCCTGATGAAAAGGATATTATCGCAGATACCATAAAACACCTTATAGATGAAGAAAATATAGACCTTATAGTAACCACAGGTGGCACAGGGGTAGGCAAGAGGGATGTAACCCCTGAGGCAACAAGGATGGTTATAGAAAAGGATCTGCCAGGCTTTTCAGAGATAATGAGGATAGAGAGCTACAAGATAACCCCTCATGGTATTATATCAAGGGGTATCTGCGGCATAAGGGGGGATAGCATTATTATAAACCTGCCAGGGAGCCCAAAGGCAGCATCAGAATGCCTCTCGTTCATTATTGCTGCCCTGCCACATGCCATCTCTAAAACAAAAGGAGATACATCAGACTGCGGGTAAACGAGTCTTAATCAAAATGTATATATTAGAGAAAGGGATATGCCTGTCTGTTCTGACCAAACTTTAACCCCATTTGAAAAACTAAAATCAATGCCAAATTTTTCATTTACAAGCCTGTGGTTGCCTTTTGTTTTAATTTTAAGATAGTCCAGCTCGAAACCAAGGATAAGATTTTTTGTCAAACCTTTTTTTAAGCCAGCAGAAGCATGCCAGGCATATCCATAAGTTTTTTCGTATGTGAATCTCCTGCCTATCCTTAATAGATGATGATCTTCATTGCTGCCTTCAACATAAGCCCAATCAATCTGGATTAATAGACTTGTAGTTGGTATTTTTACCAATTTTTCCATATCAATACTGGAGCGGATCCCTGTAAAATAATGCCAGTATGTCTGTTTAAAGTGTATTCCATTGCCTGGTAAATCAGTTGGAGGTATACCACCGAAAAAGTCAAATTGTATTCCATTGTGTGTCATCATGCGAAGGTCCTGATAGCGGAATCCTACAACAGGACGGAGGCTAAGCCATTTGGGAAACTTAAACCAGTCAGCGACCTCTAAGTCAACATCTATCTTTGCCATATAGCTTTTCTCCATACGGCATCTTGATTCACTGTAGATGGTCATAACAGTTGGATTTGAGCTGTCATCCCAATCAGAATCCTTAAAATTACCTTTAGCATCGCCTATGGCATTTGTCAGCAACTCAGCATTAACAGAAAATCTCGGGTGAATGAATTTAACCTCAATACCTCCCCACCAGGAATCTATAGGGAATTCAAGCCTACTCAGGGGGGCCTGATAAGGAGGCAATGGATTACCAAATTCATAGGAGGTGTGACTATTTAAAAGATATTGAGTCTTTATGCCAAAAGAAAAATAATCCTTTTGTTGTAAAGATGACTTATTTCTATCACTTGCTGAGAGATTATTATTCCATAATAGAATTAAAAAAAACAAGAAAACAAGAAAGAGAAGATGCTTTTTTATTTTTTAACCCCTTTATTGACCTATGAAGGTCATGGCAATTGAATAAAACTTATGCCACTATATGGTATCTGTCAATAAATTAATTGGAAGATTGACGTTTGATATAACTGTGTTGTATCCTTTTTGTCTATATATTTAAAAAATAAAGGAAAGTAAGATGCATTTGGAGAACGAAAAGGACATAGATATTAAATGCCTTCAATGCGGGAACTGCTGTCATGTGGATGTGGCTGCCTATGTAACCTTTGAGGATATAATCAGGTGGAAAAAAGAGGGGCGTCAAGATATCCTCGAGCACATCCAGGCTTATGATGTAACATGGACAGAAGACAGGGTCATAAATAGATTCGGTTTAGATATAAAAAACTGCAGGATGACCTGTGTCTATCTCGAATGGAATGGCTCACGTTCATCCTGCCAGATATACGAAACACGCACGAGTGTTTGCCGTAGTTTTGTGCCAGGCTCATCAGAATTGTGTCCCCAATACAACAGGCGCAATTAAGTTCCACGAGTAGANAATCTACCTAAAGATTTAGGCCTAAAAGCCTTGCTGCATTATGAAAGCATATCTTTTCCTTATCCTTTTCTGAAAGAAAAGTTAGGGTTAATAAGAAGTCAAGCTCATGTTTTTGATCTGTCCAGGGGCTATCTGTTGCAAACAATATACGGTCAGAAGGATGTTCCTTGAGGATGCGTTCAAGGAATTTCATGGGTATTTTGCTTAGCACAAATGAAGTATCAAAATAAATATCTTTTCCCAGGAGGTGTTTTATTGTTTCTTCATAGGCATCTTCTCCTCCTAAATGGGCTATAACCATGGTGAGCCCATGAATGGCCTTATGGACTTCGGCGATACGTTTTGGAGTAGCATGTATAGGGTAGGGGAGACCCCTATCAACACCTGCATGAAAGAGAATAAACATGTCTTCTCTGGCAATAGCTTCATATAAAGGAAATACCCTGGGGTCATCTACAAAGAAATCTTGATAATCAGGATGAAGCTTAAAGCCTCTGAACCCCTCTTTTTTAAGCATTTTTATTTGGTTTAAATCAATAGATTGAAAAGGATGTAAGGCAGCAAGGGTTATAATGCCCGGTTGCCTGATGGATTTTAACCAACTTTGTATAGATGGAATCTGCTCTAATTTGGTGGCAACAGCCGATACAACAGATATATCAATACCTGCTTTTGCCATGGATTTTTTTAATCCTTTTAGTGTGCCATCCGTATAGGCAGTAATATTTGAACGCTTGCTTACAGCGAGAACTGTCTTATGGGCTACATTATCAGGATAAATATGTGTATGGAAATCTATGATCATAGTGTGTTTTCTATAAGCCATTTGTGACTTTTTTTCAACGATAAAAGAAGAACAATAAAAAACCCGAGGAGCATACATAACCTCGGGTTTTTATATCTTAATTTTTAGCCCCGGCAACGACCTACTTTCCCACACAATTTCTCGTGCAGTATCATCGGCGCTGGAGGGCTTAACTGCCGTGTTCGGGATGGGAACGGGTGTTGCCCCTCCGCTATGGTTACCGGGAAACTTGACTTCAAATCATAACTTTTTAAAACAACAACTATACATGCTGATTTAGATTAATGGTCAAGCGCTCGACCTATTAGTACTGTTAGGCTCAACGTATCACTACGCTTACACCATCAGCCTATCAACCACGTGGTCTACGTGGGGTCTTAGCCCCGTCTTGCGACGGGACGGGATAACTATTCTTGAGGCAGGCTTCCCACTTAGATGCTTTCAGTGGTTATCCCTTCCGGACATAGCTACCCAGCCATGCCACTGGCGTGACAACTGGTGCACTAGAGGTCCGTCCATCCCGGTCC
>Ga0067045_1027450_pt1 | contig 128302 bp, 111 predicted proteins | sample TerdegcTABiofilm_FD_59184 | JGI IMG/M metagenome (GOLD analysis project Ga0067045, IMG submission 59184) | Combined Assembly of (Gp0054472, Gp0054536) Wastewater bioreactor microbial communities from Singapore -Terephthalate degrading...
AGAAGAGCGCTTACCAGTGTACTGTCTGTCGAAGATATTATCCGGCATCTTTCGGGACATTTCAAAGAGCCGCAAGAGCGGATCATATCGTCATCTCCCTATAAGGCCTATGCTGTTTATCTGTCTCGCAAGCATACTCCTATGACAAATGCCGAGATCGGGCGCTATTTTGGAATTAGTTATTCTGCTGTCACAAAGATTGGGACACGGCTCAAGAAGAGCATGCAGAAAGACGGAAAGTTGGAGAACACAATCAGGAAGATAGAAGAAGAGATATCTCGTGTCAAGGGCTGACCCCTATTTTTTCTGGAGGCTCAATCTCATGTTTACCTGGAAGGGCAGGGGCGTCCCTGAATTGAGAAAAGCGGCGGCCCTGTGCCTGATTCTCTGGTTCGGAATTTTCGTGAGCCCGACTCCCGTCGTGGCGTGTTCCTGCAACTGGCGAGGGCCTTTCCTTTCCGTGGCGAGGGACGCGCCTCTCGTCGTCCGGGCGAAGATCCTTCGCCATCATCCCGGCCGGGCACCGACGATGGATGCTCTCGCCCTCGAGACCCTTGCCGGCGGACTTCTCGACTCGGGGCTGGTTATCCAGATGGGAGACGGCATGCACTGCCGTCCCTCCGTGGAACTTTTCCCGCCGGGCAGCGAGTGGGTTCTGGCCTTGAACGGTCCGGGATCGAAGCCGGGAAAGGGCCTTGCGCTGTCTCACTGCGGGGAATACTGGCTTCGCATCGAACAGGGTGAAGTCATCGGCAGCATCGATGGGACAGAAAAGCAGGTGAAACGGATGCCCTGGCGGGAATTCAGGGGCAGGTTCCTGTACCCGCGGTTCAGCACGTCCTTCTCCGGCCGGGTGGCGGCGGGTGAGAGGTTTCGTCGGCCTTTCGGGTCCCGCTTCGAGTTCATTCTCGAGCCCACATCAACAGGATGGGAGATTGTCGTGCGGGAGTACGGCAGGGATGAAAATCTCGCGCGCCTGACGCCGCCTCTGCACTTCGCCCCCAATCCGAGGGAGATCGAAGGATGGCATTTGTCCGACAATCCTTCCGGCTGTCCCACCCGGCCTTACGCGGCCGAGGCAGGACTAGCCCACCCGAGACAGTTTATTTTTTCGCCTGATGTGAGAGATGAAATTGCCGGACCGAAGGCAGGCCGATCCGTCACGGTGGAAGATGTGGAAGCTGTGCGGCGTTTCGGCGAAGGCCGGCTGACGATTACGGGTTTTAGACTTGCGCAGGCGAGGGATGGATGCCCCGGCATAGAATGGATGGATTTCTCCGTCCGGCTAGAAGGCGGAAGATGAAAATAAGAGTATGCCGCTTTTCCCTGGATGAAATGGCTCGGCGACATGCAGGTGCAGGTGCTTGAATCCGGCGACTCACTTTCTGGCGGGCTGGCTGATCGCCAATGTTGATCATCTGGAGCGACGAGACCGGGCGCTGGTGACCCTGGCTGGCGTCATGCCAGACGCCGACGGTATTGGAATTCTCGCCGGCGTTGCCTCCCAAAACCAGGAGGCAGGTCTGGCCCTTTACGGTCAGTACCACCACGTTCTCGCGCACAATATTTTTTTCGGCCTTCTGCTCGCCGCTGCGGTTTATGCCTTTTCGAAGAAAAGAGTTCTGGCCGCTTTCCTTGCCTTTCTTGGTTTTCACCTTCACCTTGTGGGGGATATTCTGAGCGGCCGCGGTCCCGACGGGGCAATCTGGACCATCTCGTATCTTTATCCGCTGTGTCCCGATATTCAATTCTATTGGTCCGGTCAGTGGGAACTTAATGCCTGGCCGAACATAGTCATCACAGTCGCGGCCCTGATCGCCACATTTTATCTGGCCTGGAGACGTGGCTTCTCGCCGGTGAGTCTCTTTTCTCTCAGAGCGGACCGGGTATTCATCGAGACCCTGCGGCGGCGGTTTCCAACAGGAGGAGCGGTGTAATGGTTCGGGACTTGCGAGTACGCCGTTAATCAATAAAGATTACTTCTGCACCCTGCTTGTGGATTATCTGATATCGGCGGAAGATAACATGGTATTCAAGGGCGGGACCTGCCTGGCGAAAGTGTACACGAATTTCAATCGTCTCAGTGAAGACCTGGATCTTGCAATTCCCACAGAAATAAGCGCGTCCCGGTCAGAACGTCGTGCCCGATCCGCCGGAGTGAAGAGCGGTGACGTCCGAAGCAATCTATACCGGCATCGACCCTTTTTCAATCTGTTCCATACTTCTTCCTCGGAAAAATTTCTTGTAATTGTGAATTTTAAAAGCATAATTGGAAGCAATGATGATTATATACGGGATTTTTTTATTTGTGGGCATCTTACCCGCATCTACGGCCGGTAGCATTTGGGAGAATAGAAAATGATCTATGTAGATCTCATTCTCAATCTGTCATTATTAGTGGCCATTACCGTTGTCTCGGGCTTTATTGAAAGGCGCTGGCCGTATAAAACCATTTTAGGCACCATAATGCAGGGCACCCTCTTTGGAGCGACAGCCATTCTTGGTATGTTACGACCCCTTAATCTTGGACCTGGGTTGATTTTCGACGGCCGCTCGGTCATGGTGAGTTTGTGTGCTCTTTTTTTTGGTCCCTGGGCCGCATCCGTTGCCGTTGTGATGACTGTCGCATGGCGTATAACGATCGGAGGTGTGGGCGCATTAACCGGTTCTCTCGTTATCCTTTCATCGGCCGGAATCGGAGTATTTTCCTATTTCCGCTTCAGACCTCAATACTATCCCCCTTCTTTGCAAATGCTTTATTTTTTTGGTCTGGCTGTTCATGTGGCCATGCTTGCCATGATGTTTACATTACCCGGAAGCGCAGGAATGATTGTCATAAAGCGGATTGGTCTTCCAGTTATGCTTCTGTATCCATTGGCGACAATCCTGGCAGGAAAGATTTTGTCGGACCAAGTAAGGGCTGAACAGAGTGCAAGGCTGCTGCGGGAAAGTGAGGAACTATACAAAACTCTTGTGGAAAATATTGATTTTGGAGTCACGATGATCAACAGTGACTTCAAAATTATTATGACCAATGCCATATATGGCAAATGGTTTGATAGGCCTGTAGATGAATTCGTAGGAAAAAGCTGTTTTGAAGAATTTGAGAAACGCCAAGCAATCTGTCCACACTGTCCCGGGGTGAAGGCCATGGCCACCGGCAGGCCTCATAGTGTGGAGACCGAAGGCATCCGGGATGACGGCAGCCGTATTTCGGTGGCGGTTAGCGCATTTCCGCTTTTCAATCAAGATGGTTCGACAAGGGGATTTATTGAAGTGGTCGAGAACATCACCGAGCGCAAGCGGCTTGAAGAACAGCTCCGTCAGGCCCAGAAGATGGAGGCCATCGGGACGTTGGCGGGGGGCATCGCCCATGACTTCAATAATCTACTCATGGCGATCCAGGGTTACACCTTTGCCATGTTGGGGGAAGTCGATTCTGGAAGTCCCCATTATGAGAAACTCAAGGCTATCGAGGGGCAGATAGAATCCGGAGCCAATATCACCAGAGAGCTTCTCGGTTTTGCTCGGAAGGGTAAGTATGAGGTTAGACATGTAAACCTGAACGAAGTGCTGGAGAAGAGCTCCGCCCTATTCGGCCGGACGAAGAAGGAGATTATCATTCACAAGAAGTTCCGGGACGACCTGTGGGCCGTGGAGGCGGATACCAACCAGATGGAGCAGGTCCTTATGAACCTTTATATTAATTCCTGGCAGGCCATGCCGCAGGGGGGCCATCTCTATCTGGAAACGGCGAATGTAGTCCTTACCGAGACCGACATGTCGCATTCGTATATGAAACCCGGCAGGTATGTGAAGGTCACGGTCACGGATACGGGCAAAGGGATGGACGAGAAAACAAAAGAGAGGATCTTCGAGCCCTTTTTCACTACAAAGGAGATGGGTCGGGGAACGGGACTGGGTCTCGCGATGGTCTACGGCATAGTCAAGGGTCACGACGGCTATATAAATGTTTACAGCGAGGAGGGTAAAGGCACGACCTTCAAGATTTACCTTCCAGCCTCGGAAAAGAGGGCCGTAAAGGAAGAGACGGCTGCGGCGGAGATCTTCAGGGGCGAGGGGACGATCTTGGTGGTTGACGACGAAAAGGAAATTGCCGGCGTCATGGCACAGTTCCTGGAGGCGCTTGGTTATAGCGTGCTAACAGCCAATAACGGCGTGGAGACCCTGAAGATCTACGGGGAAAACAAAGATAAGATCGATCTTGTGATCCTCGATATGATAATGCCCGAGATGGGGGGCGGCGAGACCTTTGACCGTCTAAAGGAGATGAACCCTGCAATCAAGGTCATACTATCGAGCGGTTACAGCCTCAACGGCCAAGCCTCCGAAATTATGGGGCGGGGCTGCATGGGATTTATCCAGAAGCCGGTGAACATTGCCGAGCTGTCGAAGAAAATCCGGGATGTGCTGGGCGACGAGGAGGGGTCACGTGTATACAAATGACGGCAATCGCTTTTGCGAAGTGAGGAATATTCTGAACCGGTTTTCAGATTAAAAAAGATAAGGACAATTTAAAATATGTTTTGACTGTGAGCAGCGAATGTATAGACCTGACTCCTTAATTTTACGAATTGCGGCGGTGCAGATGCGGGCTGAGGTAGGTGACGTTGAGCGAAACATGGCATCCGCCGAAGCGCTGGCCCGCGAGGCCTTCCGTCGCGGCGCCCGGTGGGTCATTCTTCCGGAATTTTTCACCTCCGCCGTGGCCTTCACGCCGGTGATGCTTTCGGCATGGCGGCCGCTTGAGGGTCAACCTCTCGATCTCATGCGCAGGCTAGCGCGCGAACACGACGGCGTTGTCGGCGGTTCCTTCATAGCGAAATCGGGACAGGACTGCTTCAATAGCTTTCTCCTCGTTTTTCCGGACGGCCGGTATTTCCGCCACGACAAGGACATCCCCACCATGTGGGAGAACTGTTACTATATCGGCGGCTCCGATGACGGCGTTCTCGGCACTCCAGCCGGCCCGGTCGGCGTTGCAATGTGCTGGGAATTTATCCGCTCGCAGACGGCGCGCAGGATGCTGGGAAAGGTGGATCTGGTCGTGGGCGGTTCCTGCTGGTGGGATCTCCGCCTCCCCGTGCCCCCGAAGTACGCGGAAGAGCAGGCGACACTTCTCGACATGCTCAGGCAGGCGCCGGGGCGCCTGGCGCGGATGCTCGGCGTTCCCGTGGTGCATGCGTCCCATGCCGGCGAGTTCGAGGGATTGACGCCGGGAAACGAAACCGTGCCCTATGCATCCCGGTATCTTGGAGAAACTCGGATTGTGGATGGCTCCGGCAATGTTCTGGCCCGCATGGCCTATGAAGACGGCGAGGGAGTGATCGTCGCCGACATCACACCCGGCCGGGTCGCCGAAGCGCTGGATCCCGTTCCCGACGGCTTCTGGACAGTCGAACTTCCGCCGGGAGCGGTCAGAGCCTGGGAGTATCTGAATCCTCTCGGGCGGCGGTACTACGAGAAAATAATGGCAAAAAGGGGACGTTGTTAACTTGTTAACTTTTATCTTGACGAAGCAAACCATCCGGGCTAATAAGAAACATGCCGAGAAAATCGCGCATAGATGCCGCATGCGCCGTCCACCACATCATGGTCCGCGGCATTGAAAAGAATAAGATATTCGAAAACGATGCCGATCGGGACCATTTTCTTCAACGGCTGGGCAACATCATTCAAGATACGGAAACCACCTGCTATGCTTGGGCGTTGATGCCCAATCACTTTCATTTGCTGCTTCGAACAGCCAACACCCCTATCTCTACGGTGATGAGGAAACTTTTAACCGGGTACGCTATTTGGTACAACAAGCGATACAATAGAAAAGGGCACCTGTTTCAAAACCGATTTAAATCCATCCTATGCCAGGAGGATACCTATTTGCTGGAATTGGTGCGCTATATTCATCTCAATCCGCTGCGCGCCGGGCTGGTGAGTGGTCTGGATGCATTAGACCGCTATCCTTATTCGGGACACGGTGTTATCATGGGTATAATTGAAAATGATTGGCAGGAGACGGAAGGCATCCTGATTATGTTTGGGGAGAAAAGGACTTCGGCACAAAGCGCCTACAGGGTATTCGTAGAGAAAGGAATAGAGCAAGGAAGACGGCCAGAGCTGTCCGGGGGTGGCCTGATACGAAGCGCAGGAGGATGGGAGGGATTAAGAGCACGGGGAAAAGAGAGGGCATATCAGAGGAGTGACGAGCGAATACTGGGCGACGGAGATTTTGTGACCCGGGTGCTGGCAGAGGCAAAAGAAGCCCTGGAGAAACGCCATACACTACGAGCACAGGGTATAGATTTGAAGAAAGTTGCCCGAAAGGTTTCAGAATTGATGGGTGTGGCTCCGGACGATATATGGGCTAGGGGCAAATATCCGAGGATTGTGGATGCAAGGAGTTTATTTTGCTATTGGGCGGCTCGGGATCTGGGAATAAGCATGGCCCGATTGGGAAAAGAATTGGGTTTGTCCATACCGGCTATAAGCAAATCGGTTAAAAGAGGGCAGCTGATTTCCGAATTAAAGGGATTCAAATTGATAGAAAGTTAAAAAGTTAACAGCGTCCCCCTTAGCTTGATGCTATGAATGAATTATCCACCCTTCTCAAAGAGTTGAATGAGCTTCGCAGGCGAGTTTTGAGCCTGGAGAAATCAAACCGGAGGCTCAAGCGGGATATAGAAGCTTACATGCAAAGGGGAGAAAGGTTTCGCCAGATATTTGATAATGCGCCTGAGGGAATTTACCAGACGACTCCGAAGGGGCGTTTTCTCGGAATGAATCAGGCCTTCGCGCGCATATGCGGTTACGACACGCCCGAGGAGATGATGCGTCTTGTAACCAACATAAAGAAGCAACTTTATGTGAACCCCGATGATCGGGAAGAGTTGAAAAAGGTAATCGCGGAAAAGGGCATTCTGAAAAATTTTGAAACCCGTTTCTGCCGGAGGGACGGAATGGTTATCTGGGTGTCCATTTACGCTCAGGCTTTCAAAGACGACCACGGCAAAATCATCTTTCAGGGAACGATACAGGACATCACTGATCGCAAGAGGGTTGAGGAGGAACTTGAAAAGCACCGAGAGTATCTTGAAGAGCTGGTCAAAGAACGAACCGTTAAGCTGAAAAAGGAGACTACGGAGCGCAGGCGGGCTGAGGAGGTTATGCAGGAAAGCGAGGAGCGCTTCTCTCTGGCCTTCCGGGTCAGTCCTGCTCCCCTGATTATTATTGATGCGGGTGACGGGATCGTGCTGGATGTAAATGACCGGTTTCTTAACATGACTGGTTACGGACGTGATGAACTGATAGGAAAGGAATCGGGGAAACTTCCCATATGGGCGGATTACAAGGTCAGGGCGGCGATCATAAGAAAGTTCTTCAAGGAGGGCTCCCTTCGGGACGAAGCGGTGCAGCTTCGGGCGAAGAGCGGCGAGATAAGGCACACTCTCTGGTCCGCTGAAATGATGAAGTACAGGGGAAGGGAGGTCGTTCTGTCTTTGCTCTACGATATTACCGAGCTCAGAAAGGCGGAGGAGGCACTGCGGGAAAGTGAAGAGCGGTACAGGATTGCAATAGAACATCCGAATGACGGCGTTGTCATCGTGCAGAAAGACAGGAGACTTTATGTCAGCAATAAATTCCGCGAGATCCTGGGTTACAAGCCGGGAGAGAACGAAGGCAAACCTTTTCTCTTTACCGTTCATCCCGATGACCGGGAGGATTTCAGGGAAAAGATTCGCAAGAAGCTTGACGGTGAGTACGTTCCCTCAAGCTACGAACTGAGGCTTATTAAAAAGGACGGAAGCACTATTTACGTGGATTGCACCGTCGTGAAGGTGACGTACAAAGGGGAACCTGCGTCTCTCGGCTACGTCAGGGACATTACGGAGAGAAAGAATCTGGAGAACGAGCTCAAGAAGTCCCGCGATGAACTGCGCGCACTTGCCCTTCGTCTCGATAAAATAAGGGAAGAAGAAAGGGCCAAAGTCGCGCTCGAGATCCATGACGAACTCGGGCAGCATCTGACGGCAATGAAATTAGGTCTGGCGTGGCTCAATAAAAAAATGCCGAAAGATGAAAACGGATTTAAGGAGCGGATAAAAACCCTGACCGGGGACGCGGACATAGCGGTCAAGATGGTGAGAAAAATCTCAACGGGGTTGAGGCCTCCTGTGCTCGATAGCATAGGTCTTGAGGCGGCTCTGGAATGGCAGGCCGGCGACTTTCAGAAAAGAACCGGGATTCGATGCAGATTCAGATCGAAATGCAAGGGGTTGCAACTGCATGAAGAAAAAACTACGGCGCTTTTTCGCATAGCGCAGGAGTCATTGACCAATATAGCTCGTCATTCCAGGGCCACCGAAGCCTGCGTGGATCTGTTCGATAAGAATGGCAATGTGGTTCTTAAAATCAAAGACAATGGTGTCGGTATCAAGGGAGGCGCTTTGGCAGGCTCAAAACCCCTGGGCATTATAGGAATGAGGGAAAGGGCTTTGTCCCTGGGAGGCTCTCTGGAGATAAACAGCCGTCCGGGTGAGGGGACAACAGTTACCTTGACCATGCCAGGATAAATAAAGGGGTCAGGTCTACATTTTTGACATTAATCGGGAACTGATTCTTACCAATGTCAAGAATGCAGACCTGACCCCATGCTTCTCTGCTTCTCAGCTACTTCTTCTTTTTCTTTTCTGCCTTGGCGGGTGCGGCGGCTAAATCCTTGAATGCGGCTTCCCACTTGTCAACTAACGCTTTGATCTCGCCGGTCTTCGCCTTGGCGCCAGCCGGATCGGCTGCGAGCCCGTCTTTCACCGCCTTGAGCTTTTCTTCGAAGGCCTTCGCATCAGCGGTCCACTCATCCTTCTTGTCTTTCATTTTCTTTTTTAGCTTTTTGGCTGACGCTTCGAGTTTTTTCCAGCTGTCTTCAAGTGCCGTTACGGCGGCTGTCACTTCATCGGTCATGGCCTTTTTCCCCGCAGCCACGGCGGCTGCTGCCTTCTGGAAGGCCGCTTTCGCGTCGTTGTAACCCTGCTTGGCTTCGCTGTACTTCTTTTCGTTAACCTGGGCTTCCGATTTGTCCCATAGACCCTTGGCGGTCTTGAAGTCAGCCGCTGCATACTTGTCAGCACCGGCTTTCAGGGCGGCGTCCATTGCGGCCTTGGCTGCGGCCTTTTCCTCTTCAGGGGGTTTCGAACAGCCGATGAAAACGAATGCAAGGGCGAGAACCGTGACGAACAATACCACCTGTCTGAGATGCTTCATAATCGTTCCACTCCTCCTTTTCAGATATTTTTATTATGCATGAAAGCATATCTCTTCTATCGCTTTTTCCGGAGTTGTCAAGACTTTTCGAACGCCCGGAAGATAACGTCCAATGGAGATTTTTCATCGCAGGAAAAGAGCGCATGATATTGAAAAACCAGATGAACCGGTTTCGGCCGCATCCGCCCCGGAAAAAATATCGTCACGCGGAACGGAAGTGTGATAAAAAACGAAAAAGCATTCTGCGGCCGCGGGCTTTTTTCTACCTGATGCCGTCGGCCATGTTTGAAACATTGACTTAAAAAAATTTGGAGATGAGACATGTTCAGGAAAAGATATCTAATTGCCGGATTGATTCTGGCCGCATTCGTATTGGGATTGCCCGGCGTATCCGAGGCCAAAGATGAGGCGGAGCTGATCTGGGAACTCGGCGAAAAGGCTTATGAGGCCGGCAGGTACGATGAGGCCCTTTCCCATTACAACCGTTCGCTGTCCATGTGCAGGGGAAATCTGGAATGCGTCGCCTCCAACCTCAACGGCATCGGCGCTGTCTACGAGGCGAAAGACGATGACAAGAGGGCCTTCAAATATTACGAAGAAGCACTATCCGCGGCAAGAAAGGCCGGGAACCGCGACCTCATTGCGACCAACCTGTTCAACACCGGCGCGATCCATTACCGGACCTTCCATCAATACGAAAAGGCACTGAGCCTTTTCGAGGAGTCATTGCGGATATTCCGGCAACTCAATGACAGGAAAAGCGCTGCCATCGTTCTGTTCAACATGGGAAAGGCGCTGAATTCACTCGGGAGGAACGAAAGGGCGCTCGCCGTCCTCAATGAGTCCCTGAGCATCAACCGGGCCCTGAAAAACGACCAGGCGGTGGCCGGCAATCTGAACATACTCGGAAATGTGTATTCGAATCTCGGCCAGTACGACAAGCCCCTCGCATATTATCAGGAAGCCCTCCGGATCAACAGGCGTCTTAACAACCCGGCGGAGACGGCCACTACGCTGACGAATATCGGCGACGCATACTGCAACCTCATAGAGCGCGACAGGGCCATCCCCTATTATCAGGAGGCCCTGTCTATACAGAAGCGGCACAATCTTCGTTTCGAAATGACCATCACCCTCACCAACATGGGGGCGCTCTACAAAGAGCTCGACCAGTTCGACAGGGCCCTTCTTCACTATGAAGAAGCGCTTAGGCTTGCCAGAGAACTCGACAACACCGCAATGATCGCCACTATCCTGAACAACATGGGGAACCTCCATGCCGCTCTGGGGCAGTCCGACACAGCGCTCTCCCTTTATAAGCAATCGCTGGAAATGGACCGCCGGCTCAAGCGGCCGCATCGCATCGCGGTCACACTGAACAATATCGGCATGGAGTATTTCAGGATCGGTCAATATGACCGGGCGCTCTCCTTCCTTCAGGAGGCCCTTGATATAGAGCGGAAGCTGGGCAATCTTCACAACATCGCTGCGAGACTGAACAATATCGGCGCCGTGTATCTGAGGCAGAAAAAGTACAGGGAAGCGGAAGATGTGCTGCTGGAACGCAGGCAGGTCGGGAAGCGGATCACGAAGACCCGTCTCATCCACGCAGGCCTGGTCGAGGTTTATCTGGCGACGAAGCGCTATGAAGAGGCGCTGGCTGTCCTTCGGGAACTGCCCCCGAACTGGCGGGACAGCAGAAACCGCCGCATGGAGTACCACACGCAGTACGGCCTGGCCCTTAAAGGCAAGGGGGCGCTCAGAGAGTCGGCAAGGGAGTTGCTGAAGGCGGTCTCGATTGTCGAAGAGATCAGACGCGACGTGAGTGACCGGGGCGGTTTTTTCGCCGGAGGCGGCTATATCGGCAGGCTGACGCCCTACCGGGAACTGATGGCTGTCCTTGCGGAGAGGGTTCTCGCAGGCGAAAGCCGGGATGATGATTTCAAAATCTACGGCCGGGATCTGGCCTCCGGTGCCTTTTATTTCGCCGAACTTGCGAAGGCGCGGACGCTTCTCGAGAAGATGGCCGCTGCGGCCGGAAGGCGTGAAGAACCTCAGATTCCGCAGAACATGCGGGAGAGAGAGTCGCGACTTCTCGGAGAACTTAAGGTCATCGAAGGCAAACGGGAAAGCGCATTTACAATGGGCGAAGCGGCTTTCAAAGAACTGCTCCGGCGGGAGGAAGCGCTGTCAAAGGAGCTTGACATGCTTGTTGCCGAGATGAGAAGGAAGTATCCCCTCTATGCCGCCCTCCATTACCCCAGGCCGACGCCCGCCGAGGAACTGCCCCTCAAAGAGGGAGAGGTTCTGGTCGAGTTCGGGATAAGCGATCACGCCGCAGTGATATTTGTAGTGAGAAAGGGCGGTGTCCGCAAGCTCCACATAGTTCCTCTTTCAGGCGAAGAACTGGCAGCCAAGGTCAAGAGGTTCGTGGAGCCTCTGAGTTCAGGCCGCCATACCGGATGGTCCGCAGCAGCAGCGGCTGGGCTTTACAGGCTTCTGCTTGCGGACGTCGCGAAGGACATGAAGGAATCGGAGAGGCTGATTCTTGTTCCGGACGGGATCCTTGGGCTGCTGCCTTTCGAAGCGCTGATCATGAAGGAGGGCAGGGAAGTCGCGGATGCTGTGTATGCCGGGGATGCCTGGAATATAACTTATTCCCAGTCCGCCACTTCACTTGCTCTCAGCCGGCTTCTGGAGCGGCGTGAGGCGGGTAAACCTCTCTTCGCCATCGGCAATCCGGTTTATAATTCCTCCGACCCGCGATACGTCGCCTACAGGAAGGGCAAGTCCGAACCGCCTCAGGGCGGGGATAGAAGAATGTATGCATATCGGGGTGTCACTATTGTGGCAAAGCCGGGAGCGGGGGACGATGCAGTTGCGTGGGAGGACGTGGAGTATCCCGTTCTTCCTGAAACGGAGGATGAGATAAGGGCCATCGCAGGACTTCTGGGAGTTCGGCCGGAGCCTCCCGATGTTCTTCTGGGCGTTAACGCCAGTGAAACTAATTTCAGGAAGGCCGACCTGAGGGCATACCGCTATCTTCATTTCGCAACCCACGCGGACCTGCCGGGAAAGATCAAGGGCATCGGGGAGCCGGTGATTATTCTCGGGCAGGTCGAGAACGGGAAAGGTGACGACGGATTCCTGACAATGAGCGAGGTGCTGGGTCTGAAGCTCAACGCGGAACTGGTCGTTCTTTCGGCCTGCTCCACAGGGAGGGGAGACCTGATGGAGGGCGAGGGGGTGTCGTGCTTTGCGAGGGCCTTTGAACACGCCGGTGCGCGGGGCATCGTAGTGAGCCTCTGGGAAGTGGCCTCGGAGGCGGCCGTGGAATACATGAAGGCGTTTTACGGTCAGATCCGGGCAGGGAAAGGCAAGGCTGAGGCAATGAGGCTGGCCCGAAGGGATATCCGGGCGAAATATCCACACCCCTTTTTCTGGTCCGTCTTCGTTCTTTACGGCGAGGGATGAGCGATCGATGGTTTCTATCCCCATTTCTGCATGTCCGATCTCCCGACGACATCAAGGGCGCTGGTCTGGCGCTGCCGGGACGTGGCCGTGAAAGAGAGCCTGAAAAAAGTAAGGGTGGAAAATGTCCACCTCCTGCGCGATGCCTGAGCTAGGTGGCTCTTCTGTTTTATTTACCTTGACTTATATGTTATAAAAAATTAGCCTGAAAAAGGTTTTTAGCTTCTTTTCTTCCATAGTAAAAAACCCTATCTGCCTGCGGCGATGGACACCTGCCGTGATTTTTCCAAGGAGGTGGGAGTGCCGTGAAATCCCTCAACGAATTTATTAATAAAACGACCGTGCGTCTGGAATCGCTCCCGGTGTTTTCCTGGAATCTGCTCGGACTGGTTTCGGTCACGCTGATCGGGGTGCTGGATTATGTGACGGGAAGAGAGATTCAATGGATACTTTTATACATGATTCCGATTTCAGCGGTCACATGGTTTGCGGGGAAAAGAAGCGGCAGATTTATTTCGATTTTAAGTGCGGCGATCATCTCCCTAGAAGCAATCGCGGCATGGAAAGATCACTATCTATGTGCGGTCTTTTTCTGGAATATCCTGATCTCGCTCGGGCTTTTCCTCGCCGTTGTATTTATCATATCGGAATTAAAGAACTACCTTGATGGTTATAAAACGCTTGTGGAGACATCGCCGGATCCTATTCTGATGTATGACCTGAATGGGAAGATTATTGCCGCCAACACTGAAACGGCCAAGCTGTATGGTGTGTCGAGTGTTGCTGAGCTGCTCAAGGATGTGCAGAGCGCCTTTGATTTCCTTTCTGAGGAAGGCAGGGTCTTTGCCATGGAGAACTTCAACCGGACACTTAGGGACGGTATTTCCAGAAAAAACGATTACCAGGTTCGGCTGCGTGACGGAACGTGGATCCCCGTGGAAATTAACTCCTCCGTGGTGCGGACGGCGGAGGGAAAGCCGAGGGCATTTATCAGTGTGATCCGCGATATTTCAGAACGCATGGAAGCAGAGAAGGCCCTGAGAGAGAGCGAGTACAAATACCGGGAATTGGTCGAGAACGCAAATAGCATCATTCTGAGGATGGATAATACTGGCCGGGTCACGTTCTTTAATGAGTTTGCTCAGCGATTCTTCGGCTATGCGGAAGAGGATATCCTGGGCCGTAATGTGGTGGGCACGATCGTTCCGGGGAGGGAATCCACGGGCCGGGATCTGAGGCAGATGATCGAGGATATCGCTAAGAACCCGGACCTATACGTGAACAATATCAACGAGAACATGCGGTCCAACGGCGAAAAGGTCTGGGTGGCCTGGACCAACAAACCCGTCCTTGATGAAAACGGACAGGTTGTAGAGACGCTGTGTATAGGAAACGATATTACAGAACTCAGGAGGGCGGAGGACGCCCTCAGGGAGAGCGAAGAACGGTGGCAGTTTGCCCTGGAGGGCGCAGGTGACGGGGTATGGGACTGGAATGCGCAGACGAATCGGGTCTTTTATTCCAGGCGGTGGAAGGAAATGCTGGGCTTTGCAGATCAAGAGATCGGCGATACCCTTGATGAGTGGGATAAGCGCGTCCATCCAGAGGATAAGGAGCGCGTTTATGCTGAAATCAACAGCCACTTTGATGGTCGGACGCCTGTTTATATCAGCGAGCACCGTGTTCTATGCAAGGACGGAACATACAAGTGGATTCTCGATCGCGGAAAAGTCGTCAGTTGGACAGAAGAAGGAAAGCCGCTGCGGGTGATCGGAACCCTTGCAGACATAACAGAGCTCAAACAAACGGAGGCCCGATTGATGTTCCTTGTGACGGCAATCGAACAGGCAGCGGAAGGAGTGTTCCTGACGGATACGGACTGGATCATTCAGTACGCGAATCCGGCCTTCGAGAAAATGCTCGGTTACGAAAGGGGCGAAATGATCGGCTGGCATACCCGACGTTTGAAGAGAGACAAGCATGACCGGAATTTTTATCGGAACATAAGAGAAACGCTTGCAGGCGGAAAGGTCTGGGCGGGGCGGGGTATCAATAAGAGAAAGGATGGGACGTTCATTGATGTCGAGGTGACCATGTCGCCCGTCCGCGATGAAACAGGCCGGGTGACCAACTATGTTTGTATCCACAGAGATATCAGTCGCGAGGTACATCTTGAGGCGCAGCTACTGCAAGCCCAGAAAATGGAGGCCATCGGAACGCTGGCGGGAGGCATCGCCCATGATTTCAACAACCTCCTTTCGGGCATTATCGGCCATGCGGTTCTTATGAAAATGGAACCGGGCTTGACGGAGGGTCAGGCGAGACGACTGAAGTTCATTGAAGAGCATGTTCAGAGCGCCTCCGAACTAACCGGGCAGCTTCTGGGCTTTGCCCGCAAGGGACGCTATAAGGTGAGGACGCTGAACATGAACGAGCTTCTGGGAAAGACCGCGACAATGTTCGGTAGGACCCGCAAGGAAATCCGGATTCACATGCGACTGAGCGGGGACCCCCTGTCCGTCGATGGAGATCGGACCCAGATGGTACAGGTCTTCATGAACCTCTTCTTAAACGCATGGCAGGCCATGCCTCAGGGCGGAGATATTGAGATCGTCACATCACGAATGATCCTTGATGAAGAGGAAGCAGAACGATCCTACATGAAACCGAGTGTTTATGTGAAGGTGTCCGTTACTGACAACGGTGAGGGAATGGATGAGGCAACGAAAAGCCGCATTTTCGAGCCCTTCTTCACCACCCGCGAGATGGGCAGAGGGACGGGGCTCGGCCTTGCGATGGTTTACGGCATCGTGAAAGGCCATAACGGCTACATCAATGTTTACAGTGAGAAGGGCCACGGAACCACATTCAATCTTTATTTCCCCGCTTCGGAAAGCGAGGCCGTGACGGAGGCGGAGACGCTCAGCGATGAATGGATCCGGGGTAAGGAAACGATCCTTCTGGTCGATGATGAGAATTCAATCATAGAGGTCACGAGCGATCTCCTGACAGTCCTCGGTTACACGGTTTTGACGGCAAGTAACGGTGATGAGGCCCTGGAGATCTATAAAAAGGGCTGGGCCGGTATCGACCTTGTCATTCTCGAAATGATCATGCCCGGTATGAGTGGCGGGGACACCTTTAACCGGCTTAAGGAAATCAACTCCAATGTCCGGGTCATTCTATCCAGCGGATACAGTATCAACGGAATGGCCAGAGAGATCTTGGGAAAAGGCTGTGATGCCTTCATTCAGAAACCGGTGCGGATGAGTGAACTTTCCCGGGTGCTTCGGGATGTTCTGGATAAAAAAGTGTAGAAAGAAGCTGCAGACCCGGGTCAGTTTCCACCGGAGTCCAGAACCTTTCGTATTCTCCGGGCGATATCTTTCATAGAAAGCGGTTTAATCGCGTAATCCCGGATTCCCATTCGAAGGGCTTCTTCTTCGCCAATCAGTTCGCTGAAACCCGTACAAAGAATGATTGGGATATCAGGCCTGATAGTCATGAATTCCCTGGCCAGATCCACGCCGGTCATTCCCGGCATAGTCAGATCTGTGATGATGAGATCGAACCGGTCGGGGCGTGAGCGAAAGAGCTTCAGCGCCAGGGAACTGCTGGTCGTTGAGAAGACCCTGTAACCGAGCCCTTCCAGCATTGCCTGGCCCATGTCGGCCAGAGCCTGTTCATCATCGATAAAAAGAATCCGCTCACGCCCGCCGCTGGGGGAATCGTCCCTTTTCTCTTTTGATTCACCGCTTTTTTCAACAGCGGGAATATACACGGTGAAAACTGAACCTATGCCCGGAGCGCTGTTGATGCTCACCGTGCCTCCGCACTCCCTGACAATGCCGTAAACGACGGAAAGCCCGAGACCGGTTCCTTCTCCCAGGCCCTTGGTTGTGAAGAAGGGGTCGAAGATCCGGCTCATGATATCTGGAGACATGCCGATGCCGGTATCGCTAACGGTGAGTTTCACGAAAAGGCCGGGTTCCAGATCAGGAAAGCGATAGGCGTTTTCGGATTTGATCTCTACATTTTCCAGATCGACCCGGAGGGTTCCCCCCCTTTCGCGCATGGCATGCGCTGCGTTAGTGCACAGGTTCATAAGCACCTGGTGGATCTGTGTCGGGTCTGCCAGGACCGTACCTGTCTTCATGACATTATTTGAGTGGATTTCGATATTGGAGGGCAGGGTTGCGCGAAGCAGCTTTAGACCTTCCTTTACAAGTAAGCCCATATTCATCGCTTTGACGTCTTTCTCCGCTTTGCGGCTGAAGGTCAGAATCTGGCGCACGAGATTTTTTGCTCGCTCGCACGCGCTCAGAATGTTGTCGAGGAATTTGTGCAGGTCTTTCTGTTCAGTCCTGCCCTTTGCGATTTCTGCGTATCCTATGATGGCGGCAAGGATATTGTTGAAGTCGTGGGCGATCCCGCCGGCGAGGGTGCCGATCGCCTCCATTTTCTGGGCCTGGATGAGCTGAGATTCCAGAACTTTGGTCTTGGTGAGATCTCTTACGAAATTTAGTGTTGCCGGTTTTCCCTCCCAGTTGATGAGCACGGCGTTGAGATCTACCCAGAAATCCTTCCCATCCCTGCTGATCAGCCTGAAACTGTACCCCTCTGAAATTTCATTATCCTTCAGCTTCATTAGATAATTTCTGGAAACCCTGTCCCGATCTTCGGGATGTATGAATTGAGTGAAGGGAATACTTCTCAGTTCCTCCACCGAACACGCGGTCATCTCCAGTGTTTTGGGGTTGGGAAATTTTATAAATCCGTTCTGTTCGATGAAAATCGCATCCTTGGCGTTTGCCGCAAGGAGGCGGTATTTTTCCTCTGATTCCCTCAGAGCCGTTTCCGCGAGTTTGCGCTCCGTTATATCGCGGATGGACTCTATGGCGCCTACTATATTCCCCTTGGGATCCCGCAGTGCGCTTGCCGTGCCGAACAGGTAGGTGCTTCCGCCGGGAAGAGCCGGAACGTATGCCTCGCCGGACAGGATCCTCTCTTCCCGTACCATGGCGGAGTACTGGCTCTCCATTTCTTCGATAGGATTCAGGACGAGGTCGATTAGAATCGGCCGCCTTTTTCCGTAAAAGGGAAGGCTGTATTCATAGTTGCCCTTGCCCAGGATATGCCTTGCCTTGACTCCTGTCATTCGTTCGATGGCCCTGTTCCAGGCGATGACCCTGCTGTCGGCATCGATGACAAACGTTGCGTCGGGCAGGAAGTCAATTATGTCGCCAAGACGCCTGCTGGTAGAAACCAGATCATCCTGAATCTGTTTTCGCCGCGTGATGTCGCGGCCTCCTACGACGATGCCTTTAGCCTCTCCGTTATCAGCGAAGATTGCATTACCGATGATTTCGATCCAGATGAAATGCCCTTCACTGTGCCGCAGCCGGGCTTCCATAATGCCGTGCCCTGTTTCCATCACCGAACGGAACGCCGTCATCGCCGCTGCGCGTTCATCGGGGTGAACATAATCGAAGGCGCTTTTCCCCAGGATGTCCTCCATTCGATACCCCATCATACGTGTCGTGCTTGGCGTGCAGTACTTAAACAGCGCCCCGGTATCCATCTGTAATACCAGATCCACCATGTGGTCCGTTACTAGTCGGAGCTGTTCTTCTCTTTCTTTCAGTGCTTCGTGAGCCTGCTTCAATTCCGCCTCTGTCTTTTTCAGCCCCTCGATCTGCCGTCGAAGATCATCGATCTCTTTGAGAAGCGGGTCTTTTGTTTTTTTCTTGTCGATCATGGGGAAAACCTCTTTGCAAGACATACACAAAAATTCCGTTCCCGAGTAAGGGGCAGGATCTCCAAAACCTTGGGGTTATTCTGTCAGGGTGAGTAACGGAATCAGAAGCGGGAAAGGATGTCAGTGTGAACGACGGGAATAGAAATTTGCGCAGCTTCAGCGCCGAAAAACTCAATGCATGACTTAACTTAACGATGGTTTTTGATCAAAAAATACTCCCTTTCCCCACAGCATCTCTTATTGCGGGGCTTCCTGTTTATGGGTGCTTTTCAAGCCAATTTTTTATTTATAGTCGTGAAAACTTCACTTTATATTTAAAAGCCTTAATAGGGTACCAGACCGGACCCCGTATATAACGGGGTCGTATGGCATGTCCTAATATCAAAAAGTAACGAAAAGGTCAGAAAAAACCGCGCCGATTAGGGAAATAGGGCATGGTTGCCTTTTCTTGCTTCCTTTGTTAAAAAAACAAGGTAGTCTTTTAAAAAAGAAGCACTTTTTTGTGTGGGCTTGGAAACCGCTTTGCGTTTCCGAAGGACTTAAAAGATCGATCGGGCCGTCATCTGATGAAAGAATCACTGGCGACTTTTTTGTGTCCCCTCTTGCAAAGGAGGGGATAGTGGAAACGATTCTCTGCATGTCCCGGCACCATTGTTCCGCTCAAGAACTGGCGACCTTACTAAAAACCGACCAGAATCGGAGTCTCAACTCATTTGAGGTCCGGCACAAGCAGGTCCGCTTCGTCCCCAACGCGCTGACGGTCCGGAATAGGATTATCTGACTGATGAGTTGTGACTTTGAAGGACTTTTGCAGCACGGAGATAGGTCATGCATATCATTTTAATGAATGATATTCTGATTATCGTCGGCCTCTCTGCCGCAGTCCTGTATGCATGTCACAGGCTTAAGGTTCCGGTTATTGTGGGGTATCTGCTCACGGGTGTGACGGCCGGACCTTACGGGCTGGCCCTCATCCGGGAGATAGAAGCAGTCCGGGTGCTCGCAGAGGTAGGGGTGGTCTCCCTTCTTTTCACGATCGGTCTTGAATTCTCCTTCCGGAACCTTCTTCAGGTCCGCCGATCGGTTCTATTGGGCGGTTCAATCCAGGTAGGCCTGACGATTCTCTCCGCCGCCGGCATCTCTCTCTCTTTCGATCTGACCTTCGGGCAATCCATTTTTCTGGGGTTTCTGGTGTCCCTTAGTAGTACCGCGATTGTTGTGAAGGTTCTGCAGGAGCGCGCCGAGGTTGAAACACCCCAGGGCGGGGCGGCGCTCGGCATCCTCATCTTTCAGGACATAATCGTGGTGCCGATGATGATCCTGACGCCGCTCTTGGCTGGCCAGCCAAAGGTCGGTGAAACATCTCTTGCTGTCTTTCTGCTTCGCGGCGTCGCCATTGTCATGCTGATCCTTTTAAGCGTGCGTTGGATCGTTCCCCGCTTTCTTTACAGCATCACGGAGACCCGGAGCCGGGAACTTTTCCTTCTCGGAGTCGTGCTTTTGTGTCTAGCCGTTGCATGGCTGACCCACAGCGCTGGGCTTTCTCTGGCGCTGGGCGCATTTCTTGCCGGGCTTATCCTCTCAGAGTCGGAATACAGCCATCAGGCCCTCGGGAACATCCTGCCATTCCGGGATGTCTTTTCCGGTTTCTTTTTCGTGTCCGTGGGGATGCTGCTGGACATTCATTTTCTTTTAAGCAAGCTTGGTCTGATTGTTATTGCCGCAGTCGCCGTTCTTCTCGTCAAGGCAGTTCTCGCCGGTTCGGCCGCCCTCTTCACTGGCCTGCCCCTTCGTCTGGCCGTGCTGGTAGGCATATCCCTCGGCCAGGTTGGAGAGTTTTCCTTCATTCTCTCGGAAGCAGGAATTCAGCATGGTCTCCTGACGGGTGACCTATATCAGGTGTTTCTCGCTGTTTCGCTATTCACCATGGCCGCGACGCCTTTCATGATCGCTGCGGCGCCACGGCTGGCAGATGCCGTCCAACGGCTGCCGTTCCCCGCTCGTCTGAAAAGAGGCGCCCATGCCGGACCGCGCACCAGGCGCCTTAAGGGTAAAAACCACCTCGTCATAATCGGGTACGGCATGAATGGCCGCAACCTGGCGAGGGCCGCAAAGTCGGGGGGGATTTCTTACGTTGTCATAGAGATGAACCCGGCCGTGGTTCGCGAGGAAAAAGCGAGGGGAGAGCCAGTGTATTACGGAGATGCCACTCAAGAGGCCGTGCTCGACCATGTAAATATAAGGGAAGCCCGTTCTGCGGTCATAGCAATTAACGATCCCGCCGCGACGCGCCGGATAACAGAGCTTGTCAGGAAACTGAATCGTAAAATCCATATACTCGTGCGCACGCGATATGTGCAGGAGATGGATGTCCTGCGTGAGCTGGGGGCGGACGAGGTGATCCCGGAAGAATTCGAGACATCCGTGGAAATTTTCAGTCGGGTCCTGGCAAATTACCTTGTGCCGAGGGGGGAGATAGAGAAACTTGTATCCGAACTGCGGTCGGACGGGTATGAGATGTTCCGCAATCTTTCCCGCGAAGCGACGTCCTGCGCAGACCTTAAACTCTGCATTCCAGATGTGGAGATGACATCCGTCCGTGTCGGAGATGTTTCCGCTCTGGTGGGAAAGACCCTCGGAGGGACGGAAATGCGTAAAAAATATGGTGTAACGCTTCTCGCCCTTCGCAGAGGAGACGAGACCCTATCAAACCCCGGTGTCGACATCCGGTTTCAGCCCGGAGATTTGCTCTTTCTCGTGGGTCAGCCGCAGAAGATATCCGAGGTGGAGGCCCTGGCCGAAGGTCCTGAAGAAAAACCATCCGGAGAGCGTCCGGGCAAGCAGCAGGGCAGGACGTGAAATTAATGATCATCAATAATGCTTTATCGGGGAGGGAGATTTCATGATTGATCTGAAGTCGTGGCGCCTGACGGAGGCCTTCACTGCCTCCGTCAACCGGACGCCTTTTTATAAAACGATTTCGATGGAGCTGGTGAAGCTAAGCAGGAGAGGCGCGGTGGCCCGGATCAGGTCGGACCGCAGGCACATGAATGTATGGGGGACTGTTCACGGCGGCGCGCTGGCATCGCTCGCTGATTCTGCCTGCGGCTTTTCTGTCGTTCCTCATCTGAAAGAAGGGGAGACGATCATGACCGTTTCGCTCCAGATTGAATATTTTGCCACGGTACTTAAAGGGGATGTGACTGCCCGGGGAAGGATGGTACATCGCAGCAGGCGGCTGGCGAGTGCGGAAGCGGTCATAGAAGATAACAAGAAGAATCTCGTCGCCAGGGGACACGGGACATACATAATACTTTCATCCTCCAACCGTGATGGGACGGCAGACAGCGGGTCGAAGTCAGCCGGAAAAACAAGGACAGAGTAGCGCGGCGGCAGGTTGTGTGCATTTGCCATTGACAGAGAAGCCAGCTTCTCCTATTCTCTGTAAAAAATTTCTTCAGAGTCCGGGTTTTTATGTATTGCGAATTTTATAACCTGGCGGAGAAGCCCTTCACGCTGACTCCCAATCCCGATTTCATTTTTCTGAGCAAGAATCACAAGGAAGCCTTCGCCCATCTTCTCTACGGCATTGATCACCACGCAGGCTTCATCGAACTGACAGGTGAAGTGGGAACCGGCAAAACTACGGTAATCAGGACTCTCCTCGGACAGCTCGATCCCGATAATTACCGGAGTGCTCTCATCTTCAACCCCTGCCTCTCCGCCCTCAGTCTCATGCAGACCATCAATCGCGAATATGGGATTGCCTGGGAAAACCTGACGGGCGCCGAGCTGCTCGATGCCCTGAACCGGTTTCTTCTGGAGGAGAACCTTGCCGGCAGGACTGTGGTTCTCGTCATCGATGAGGCCCAGAACCTGACGCCGGACGTGCTCGAGCAGATACGGCTCATCTCCAACCTGGAAACGAAGAACGACAAGCTGATTCAGATTGTTCTCGTGGGGCAGTCGGAACTCAAGACGCTGCTCGAACAGCCGGAGCTGCGTCAGTTGAACCAGCGGATTACCGTTCGCTATCACCTCCTGCCCATGGACTTCAACGATACGAGGGATTATATCCAGCACAGGCTGAAGATAGCAGGGGCTGGGGAGTATCCCCGTTTCGAGGAGAAGGCACTGAAAAAGATATACGGTTTTTCCGGAGGCCTTCCGAGGCTTATAAACGCGGTCTGCGACCGGGCCCTGCTTGCGGGCTACACAAGCGAAAGCCGCGTCATCACTCCGCCCATGATCCAGTCGGCCGTCCGCGATATCCGGAGTCCGGAGAAAACCACCCTATCTGTCCCGGGGGCTGTTTTCTCCGCGCTGGTGCTTGCCGTCATTTTTGGCGTCGTGGGTATTGCCAATATGAATCCGCAGCCGGTCGGGGCTCCTGTTTCCGCCGGGACGTCGGCTCCGGCTGTTCAGGGGACGGCACCGGCGAAGCCGGCGGAAACCGCATCGCTAAACCTCTCTCACGTCATACGGAAGGAGCTCGAGACGGTGGCGGAAGCGGACAACACCGCGCTCGCTCTTAACTCACTTCTCAAGATGTGGGACGTGGAGCCGATTTCGCCCTCCGGATCGCGGGAAGCGTGGCAGGACCTGGAGAAGGTAGTCGGTCAGAGGAAGCTGCGCATCGCCCGGACGACGGGCAATATGGGGACCCTGCAGAGGCTTGACATGCCGGTTCTGCTGGAACTGTACCTTCCCGGAACGGAGGGCAGGAGGTATCTGGCCGTAACGGGTTTCGAGAAAGATCGGATTTTAGTCTCTCCGCCGGTTGCGGGCCGGGGATGGATGACCCATGAGGAGATGGACTCGCTCTGGGGCGGCAGGATGTATTTTCTGTGGAAGAATCATTTTGACATTCCGACCCGGCTGAAACCCGGCGTTAAGCGGAAGGAAGTGTCGCAGCTTCAGAAACTGCTGCGCCAGCTCGGCTTTTACAAAGGCCCCCGCAACGGTGTCTACGACCGGGCCACCATGGATGCCGTCCGGGAATTCCAGATCTCACAGGGATTATCGCCGGAAAAGACGATGGGGAGGAAAACACTGGTGCTCCTTTACCGGGAGACTGGTCTCTATCCTCCGCCGCGGCTCTCGAAAAAGGCAGAGGGGAAAACAGGATGAGTCTGATTCTGGACGCGCTCAAGAAGCTGGAGAAGGACAGGGTCGCCCGCCGGAAAAGGCCGGTCCGCATTGCGTCGGACATCCTGCTTTCCGAAGAGTCGGTAAAAAAAAGAAGAACGACCGTCCTGATGGTGGGCCTGGCCGGAATCGCCGTCGCGGCGCTTGTACTGGTCGTCGTTATCGCAAATCCTTTTTCGGAGAGGGTATCTGTTAAGGAGCGCGAAACAGTATCGGCGGTCCCCCGGGAGTCCCGGGAATCCGTTCCGGCGTCCGGGGTCGCGCCGCAGCAGTTAAAATCCCGGATCTCTTCTTTTTCTTCCTCCGAAGTTGATAGGAAGGCCGCCGATACGGTCAGAAAGTCGAAGTCGAAAAAGTCTGCCGTTGCGTCGGATGTTTCCAGGCTGCCTGTTCTTACGGTCACGGGGATTGTCTGGGTTGAAGACCGCCGGACAAGGAGAGCGATGGTCAACGGGGAGGTCGTCAGTGAAGGAGGACGGGTAGGCGGGGCCCAGGTCCTGGAAATCCATCCCGATCATGTCCTCTTTTCCCATGCAGGCAACCCCTTCAGTGTGTATCTCAAGTAAGGCGTCCATGTCCTTCACGGCAAAAGCAAGGTCTATCAATCACTGGGGCGCGGGCATAGCGATTCTGGGATTGATTTTTTCGCTGGCGCCGGCGGCGACGGAGGTCGGATGCGGCATATCGGCGGTCGGGATTGCCTATTTTGCCGCAAGCAGGAGGCGTCACCCGCTGTGGGGAGCGCTCTGTATTATTCCGATTCTCGGCGCACTGTCGGCACTGACCCTGCTTGCGATACTTCCCCCGCCTCCCGAGGATGAAAGGGCGGGGCATTCGGGATGGCTATTGTCGCCGCATTTGTGGGCGGCGTTGTTATTCATATTTTTTCTTGTGGCCTGGATGAATCTCAACCCCTCGGCCGTGTTCTACAGAGCGAAGGCTGTAAAGCAAAGCGGCCTGGAACGCACTGATTCGGGCCGCAGTCCGAAGAGCCTGCTGACGGGCTTGATCCGGGGTAATCCGGCATATGAAATGGTTGCCGGTTTTTGCGGGGAGGGGGGTGGATCCCCGCCTTCGCGGGGATGACAAGAAAGGACGCGGGGATGACAAGAAATAGATGATGGTGACAGGAATTATGATGAGGGTAACATGAGACAGGTGACGGTTACAGGAATTATGATGAGGTTAACATGAGACAGGTGATGGTGACAGGAATTATGATGAGGTTAACATGAGACAGGTGACGGTTACAGGAATTATGATGAGGTTAACATGGGCATTCGAACTATTTTATGCTCGGGATGGTAACTGGAGGGGATTTTAATGAAAGCGGCGTTTGTACAGTTTAACCCTGTTTTCGGCGACATTAAAGGCAATCTCCGCAAAGCCGTCTCTCTGATCGAGAGCACGGACGCGGATGTTATAGTTCTGCCGGAGCTTTTCAACACGGGTTATTTAATCACTTCGAAGGAGGAGGCCTTTGACCTGTCCGAACCCGTGCCCGGAGGAAAGACCACGGATGCGCTCTGCGCCGCGGCGCGCAGAAAGAGTGCCCATATCGTTGCCGGCCTTAACGAGCGAAGGGGAGATCTTCTCTTCAACTCGGCCGTCATTGTTTCGCCGTCGGGCTATCTGGACACCTACAGGAAGATACATTTATTCAATGAGGAAAAGCTCTGGTTCACGCCCGGTGACAGAGGTTTTTCGGTTTACGACATCGGACACTGCCGTATCGGAGTAATGATTTGCTTCGACTGGTTCTTTCCCGAGTCCATGCGCACCCTCGCTCTTCGGGGGGCGGACCTCATCTGCCATCCCGCGAATCTTGTGCTCCCCTTCTGTCAGGACGCCATGATCACGCGGTGCCTCGAGAACCGTCTCTTCGCCGTCACGGCGAACCGGACGGGCACGGAAGAGAGAAACGGAAGGGCGTTTCATTACACGGGCCGCAGCCAGATAACGGCACCGGGGGCGAATGTGCTCTGCCGGGCCGGTGCGGAGACGGAGGAGATAGGAATTGCTCAGATCGATGTATCTCTTTCGAGGGACAAGAACCTGAATCTCTTCAATCATGTTATCAATGACAGGCGCGAGGAGTTTTATCTCTGGTCTATGAAGCGGGAATGAAAACCGCAATATCTCAGGATTAGTCCTTCGGCGAAAAGCCATGAGGGGGTGAAGGATTCGTGGTAACTATTACGAGTTACCTGCATCGGGATAATCTGAGAGATATCATCCGGAGGTGGATGCTCGGCGAGGTTCATCCCGCGGACGCGGCCGACGTCGGCCCCCTCGTTCATTTCAACAATGTCTATGCCTGCCGCTACCTCAAGATCCTCTCGCAGAAAATCTTCAGCGGACTGCACCGAGGGGAAATGCGAACGCAACCTACGCGGCGCAAGGGGGACCTCAAGGATGTGATTGTTTCCCATTGCTTTTCCCTGAAACCGCGAGTAATCGAGCTGATCCGCCTTTACCGGGCACGTCCGGAGAACTATTACCTTGAGACCCCTTTTCAGGCTGTTCTCTATTTCATGGAGTTGGAGGGCAGATCCGCGTATGTCGGTTCCTGCCGTATAAAGCGGGTCCGGAGGCTGGCCGAGAAGGTAGCCCGCAAGGTCATCGACCGGATATTCGACGAAATCAAGAAGCGCGCCGAGGCCCTTGCCGATGAACGGGCCATAAAGCTGGGCATACCGCGGGAGCATCTCATCACCTCGCCGGAGAAGATGACCGAGGAATTTCTGAGGGCGGAGACCAGGCTTCTCGAGGACCTCCGAAACCACCGGCCCTTTCAATGGCCTGACCCCGTTGTTATCAATGATGTGGCTGGTATAAAGGTCATCCTCGAGGATGGCCGCCAGGAAGAACTCTTCTCTCTGCTCGACCGGATGGATGATTGTGAAGTGGTAGAGAGGGAGGTCCACAGGGGGAGATACAATGCTACAAACCTTCTCCTGCGTCACCGCCCCTCCCGTGAGGAAGCCCTCGCCCGGCCTCTCGGAAGCGCGACCCTCTCCTATTTAAAAACACGGGGCCTTTCCGAAGAGGATGCGAACCGGGCCTTCGCCGATTTTGTAAGGACGGGCGAAGAAGACGTGAATGTGGAGGTAATCCTGTCGAGCTACGAGGAAATGATGGAAAGCGAGATCGGCCGGTGCATGCACGAAGAACGGATCATAGAGCAGCGCCGGAGGCAGCAGTACAGGGGGTGTCTGGCCCGAAACATCGAATACCTCATGGTATATCTCTTCACCTTTGCGATCTCTCCACGGCGCGAACTTCCTGAGCTTCCCATCAAGCTCTGGAACCGCTATCTTCCCGATTATTTCGACGAGGTCATAAAGGACCTCTTCGAGATCCCCCGGGACGGAATTCCGGAGTGATTCGCCGCTTGTATATTTTTTCGTCGAAGGGAATATTTTTTATTTCCGCGAATTGTGGTAAATAATGATTCATCGGTTATCCATCCGATGGTTTCTTTAACCGCGTCACCGGTTCACGTTTCCAGACTTGTCCAGGATCGAGAACGAGAAACGGCCATGTCGAACATATGGTCCATCGGCGGCGGCAAGGGAGGATCGGGGAAGAGTTTCTTCGCAGGCAATCTCGGAATTCTGATTGCACGGAAGGGATACAGGACTCTTCTGATCGATGCCGACCTCGGCGCGGCAAATCTCCACACTATCATCGGCGTTTCCCATCCCCAGAAGAGCCTCTCAGACTTCATTCATAAGAAGGCCGGCACGCTGGAAGAAACGGTCGTGCCGACTTCAACGCCGAATCTCTTCCTAATCAGCGGTGCCATGAACAGCCTCGACATCGCCAATCTCGCCTATGAGCAGAAGATGAAGCTTCTGCGGCACATCTCCCGGCTTCCCTATGAGTATATTCTTCTGGATCTCGGCGCCGGAACCTCATTCAATACGATTGATTACTTCATGATATCCACCATGGGCATCTTCATAGCGACTCCAGAGCCGACCTCGATCGAGAACATCTACCGTCTCATCCGCTCCGTTTATTTCCGCAAGATCCGCCAGACGGTCCGAACGCACGACTTCCGCCTTCTAGTCGAGGAGGCAGCGAAGAGAAACAGCAGCGCCACCGTCAGCCATCCCGATCTTCTGCTGCAGATGGTCAAGGAGCTGAACCCGGAGAAAGGCGAGGCCCTGGAGAGCGAACTCCGCTCCTTTCAGTTCAGGCTGGCTATCAATCAGATCAGAAAGCAGGACAACCCGAGAACGGGGGAGCTGATCTGCAGGATCATTGAAAGACATCTCGGCCTGAGGATGTCTTTCGCCGGCAATATCGGTTTCGACGACCGTGTTCACGATTCCGTCTGCAGAAAAGTGTCCTTCGTCGACCGATATCCTTACACGCAGACCGCTCTAGATCTCAGAGAATGCTGTAAAACACTCCTGGAGGATTTTGACCGTCGAATCATTTCTCGCGAGGTTCGGAGACCGTCGAGTGAGCGGGATGCGCAGAAGGCCGTCGATCCATAGCGGATGCGGGGGCAGCCCATGAAGCACTTCGGGGAACAGAATTACTACGAACGGCTGGAGATTCCTCCTAACGCATCGCCTTTCGAGATCCGCCGCGCCTACAGGAAAATGTTCGATCTCTATCAGGATGACGCCTTGGCCAGTTACTCTTTCTTTTCGGAGGAGGAGAGAAGGGAGATACTGGCCGGCATACAGGAGGCTTATCTGACCCTGATAGATGAGGAGAGCCGTGAGGTCTATGATCGCGGCCTCATAAAAAAGGGATGCCTTGACGAGGAAATGCGTTATAACTACAGGGCCAGGGAGCCGATTCCGCTGTATGATTTTAAGAAGACCCGCGGAGAGGGGGTGGAGTCGCTCGTGCAGCGGGCGGAAAGGAAGCGCCGCGCTGAAGAAAATCAGGTGATCCGCGGCATCCTGGCCCGGGACCGCATCACGGGGGCTGATTTGCGGAGACTCAGGGAAGAGATGGGCGTGTCCCTGGAAGAAATGGCGGCGAAGACGAACGTGAGAATGGAGATCCTTCGCGCGATGGAAGAAGAGCGTTACGAAGACTTCCTTCCCAGGGTGTACATGACCGGTTTTCTTAGATCATATATCCGCTATCTGCAGCTGGAGGAGGACGTTGTCGTGAGGGGTTATTTCAGGCACGTGGAGAAACATAATCGGGAGTGATGCGGCAGGATGGAAAAAGAAAAGTCCGGAGAAAAGGAGCTTGAACGGGAGCTGGAAGCTCTTTACATGAAGGTGGAGAGTTCCGATAGGAGCGAGGATGCGGCCGGTCCGGAGCCCCCTCCCGGGCCGCAGGTGGCGGAGCCGGGAAGCCCGGTGACTTCGCTGCCGGCGGAAAGCCATGATGCTCCGATTAAGGCCGCGGGCAAACCCCGGATTTCCCGCGGTCTTGCCGGGGCGGTTCTGATTGTTCTTATTCTCGTTCCGGCGGCCCTGTTCTTCTGGCCGACCATTTACCATTACGAAGCCCTGAATCTGGGAGGGGAAGTCTATCCGCTCCGGATCAACCGGCTGACCGGAAAGGCCGCCTATTTCGATGGGGTGAAATGGTTGCGGCCGCCTGCTTTCATGGCATACAGGAAACCCGCATCGGGGGGCGGAAAAACGCAGCCGCCTGCGGCGACGGGCGTCGGAGAAGGCGGAGTAAAAAGCACGGCGGCCGCTTCAGCGGCTGAAACGAACCGCATTAATCCCCGCAGCGGAGGAAAATACGCAGTCCAGCTGCGGGCCTTTCCCGCAATCGAGGAACAGATTGCCCGTGCCTTCGCGGGCGAGGTTCGGAAGAAACTTCCCGACATTCATGTGGAGACCGTTCATATTCAGGGACGGGGCGTCTGGCACCGCATTCTTTTCGGGAATTTCGAGAGCCGAGGGGAGGCCTCTATCAGCATGAAGAAACACAACTTAGCGAACCTTTATCCCGGGAGCTTCGTCCAGAGGAAATCCGAGGTGAGGCCCTGATTCCGGGAAAACGTCCATAGGACAAAATCCGAGAAATAATTTCATGTTCGTCCTATGTTAAATTCAGAGGTGGGTGGATTGCGCCGCTGGGTGGTTAAGTTTATTTTGCGCATACGGTAAATCAGAAGCGACCCGGAGGTACATCGGTTTTTCTCAAACAGGCAAGGAGGGATGAGAAATGATGAATCTCGAAAGGGCATACATGGCAAGCGCCCTTCTGGACAGGGCCATCAGGGAGGAGGGCGACCGTCATCGAAAGGAAAGCCTCAAGTTGCTGATGGGGAATCTCCATGACTGCAAGAAGGCTATCCTCGGGGCGAATTCCCGTCATCATCTGAATGTGATTCTCCCGCAGACCCTGAGGAAGATAGAGAGGGAACTGCGCGTTCATCTGGATCGAGTGGAATCCTGACCCGGACCATGCGATCCGCTACCGCGCGTTTCCCATGAGCTGGAAAGCCGCCCAGTAATAGGGATGAGGATATCGCTTGCGGGTATCCAGCTGAGCGGAACGAAGGGCCTCGCGTTTGTCCATTTCCTTCAATCTCGAATAGAACAGAGTCATCAACTGCGAAGTCGCCAGATCGTCCACTTTCCAGAGACTGGCCACGATGGACCTGCTTCCCGCATAGAGAAATCCTCTCGTCAATCCAACCACGTCATCGCCGCTCGCTATCTTTCCCAGGCCGGTTTCGCAGGCGCTGAGCGTTACCAAGTCCGCATCGAGCCTCATGGAATAGAGCTTGTCCAGCGTCAGTATCCCGTTGCTTTCCCTGTCCGGCGCGAGAAGTAGGGCTGACTTGAGCGGGGCGTCGGCGTCGAATTGTCCGTGCGTCGCGAAGTGGATATAGCGGAATCCTTCACCGAACTTTTTTAGCGCCGTTTCGGTCGCTTCTTTCCTCAGTATGACCCTGGAGCGGGGAAGCGTCTTCGCGACGGCGACGGCCTCGTTCTGCGCGTACTGGAGGTCCTGGGCGGGATCCCCCAGGTCCGGATTTCCGAACGCCAGGATGTCGCCGGGCTTCGCCGTTTTTTCAGCCGGCAGGTAAAGAAGCACGCTTGCGCTGGGCATGAACCGGATGCTTTTCTTCTCGATGAGATATTTCCCGCCGTCGTTGAGCGCGTTGAAGGGAAGGTAATGAAGCACGCCGTGGGGGACCATGATGAGTTCGTGATCGGCTGTCAGGCGTTCGACGGGCGCAATCAGCTTTCTGTAAAGTGCCCTTGACAGGTCCAGATAGCGGCTGGACTGCGGATCCTGAAGGGCCTTGCGGAACTCGGCGACCTCTTCCGCCACATTCGAGCCGTCCAGTCTGACCGCCCGGATACCATCCCGGTTCAGGACGAATGCAATGATGTCTTTGCCCGGCGTGAAGTATTCCACGAGCGTCTCCTTCGACGGGATGACCTTTCTTATGTCGCCGGACGACACCGCCGTAACGGAGACAAGAGATGCAAGTTCCGGCGCCCTGGCGGCGATTCTTTCCCGGATCTGGACGCTCCGGGTCGTCCGCTGCCGGATCCGTTCAACGCTCTGGTCCGGGACAAGGGCCCTGTTTTCCGCCTCGATGTTTTCCAGTTCCATGAGAGCGGAGGCCAGCTGCTCACCTTCGCCGCGGGCGGTGAAGTTTTTCTTGGAGGCCAGCAGATCAACAAGTGCCCGCGATTTTGACCGCTCGACATATTCAAATGCCTGGCCGTATTCGCCGGCCGAGAAAAGGACGTCTATCAGGGCATTGTAAACTTTCTGTTTGTCGCCGACGAATCCTATTTTGGCGGCCTCGGTGTTGATGGTTGACCGCTGTGCCTCGATCACATCCACCGCCCGTTTGTAGAACTCTACGGCCTTTGAGAGATCGCCATCTTTGCGGTATATCTCGGCACGGTCGAAGAGCATGGGCCAGTATATCTCGCCGTTGGTCCGCGCCTCAGGGTTGCTGAGCAGCCGGTCGTAGCCTTCCCGCGCCTCTTTGATGTGCCCTGTTTCGTACAGGGCCTTGTTCATCATGAACTCCTTCGGCATGTCCACGAAGGCGTAAATGCGATAGGCCGACAGGGCCTCTCCCAGTATGCCCAGACCTTCCCAGAATCTCTCTTTGTTTTCCAGAATCTTGCCGTACTCCCCCGTCGCCATGTACACCCGCGCAAGGGCCAGCATCTTCTCCTTGGACATGGGAATGCCGGAAAACATGGGCGACGCAGTCCAGGAAAAGACACTGACGTCCTCGAGCTCTTTCGCGAACCGCAGTGCCTTTTCACGGTCGCCCCTCAGGGCGTGGGAGAGGGCAAGCATGCCCAGGGAGCGTATCTTCGAGCGGGTATCCCATTCGTTGTAACGGTCGCCGAACGACCATTTCATCTTGAGGGACAGGTCATAGGCTTTTTGCGAGAATTCGACCGCCTTTTCGTAATCCCCGAGCTCGATGTAGGCCTCCGCCTTCAGCAGCGGCGGAATAGTTGTTATGTCTGCGGGAAAGCTGAAGTTGAACCCCCTGGCGCCGCTGTCCGTATCCCCCTTGGCAATGTTGCGCTCGAGATGTCCGACGCAGCTGAAGAGCCTGTCGTACTTCTTCGACTTGGAGTAGGACTCGCACAGCCAGACAAGCTCTTTGCTCTTTGCAGTGGACATGTCCCGGATCTCGCTTTGCAGACGGCTTTCCGCCCTGGCATAGTCACCGCTCGCCAGCAGGCGGGACTTTTCGGAAAGCAGGACCGATGCGCAGCCGCTCGTCAGGGTCATCAGTGTGAAAGTCAGGATGATACCGATGAATCTCATGATCTTTTCCTCGTGACAATATTACAAAAGGCAGAGAGGGGTGTCAAGACCGGGTCCTGTAAAACAGGGTGCAGATTTCGGATGAGCCCGGAATGAAGCGGCGGCACACCGCCGGTCTCGTATCGTAAATGGCGCAGGCACGAAGGTTTCCCTCCCAGGTGAGGAAGGGGCAACCGCGGATCCACCTGCCGTTCTCGGATGACACCAGATGATCCCCCGCCCAGACTGCGTGCTCCCGCTCGATGACGGCGAGGATGTCCGACCTCCCTTCACGGCGCCATCTTTCCAGGTCCTCCTCCGATGCGTAGGCGATGAAGTCATTGAGACAGCACTTTCCGCAGCGCAGGCATTCCAAGTGTTCCCCGGTTCCGGGCCCTGTTTTCATAAGGAGCAGATATTCGTACTGGTAAAGGTCTTCTATGAAATGCCGGATCATTTCGTGCTCGTCTTTTTCCGCCGAGCGCGACGCGAGAATGAATCTAAGGCCGGGGGTGAGATCGAAGGGGATGAAGTCGGCGATAGGCCCTCTCAGTGTCTCATAGGAAAAGGCCCGGGCTACTGCCTCGAGATGGGAGAACTTTATCGAGTATTCGTCATGTCCCCTGAGGCGTATCCGCTCGGGGTTGAGGGACGATGACACGCTTATGAAGGCCCGGTAAGGTTCAGGCACGGCGGCCTCACAGCTGTGTTCGCTCAAGAAAATCCAGGGAATACCGGAGGCGCAGAGTTTCTCGACCGCCTCCAGGGCGCCGATGTTCAGATTGAAAGGGTTTCGCGGCGGCCTTTCCAGTCCGTAAAGCCGGAAGTACTCTCTCACTCTATCAAGGATTTCATCCGTGGTGGAGTCGCGCCCTTCAAGCTGTGTTTCGTCGAGATCGGTTATGGCGGGGAAATCGCCGAGGTTCTCGTTGAGGATGGCCGCGTCGAATCCCTGCAGCTGCGACGGGTCCATGTCCAGAAAATCCCCCTCGATGTAATCCACGGGATAGTCCGCGAGGGTCTCCCTCTGTGTCCTCAGCAGAACGGGGGAAAGATCGAGCATGGTGACTTTCTCGAAGGCATGCCGTTCCAGAAGGTCCCTCATGAGCACGCCGTATCCGCCGCCTATCTCGATGACTCTCTTCACCTTATCCATGGGGATGAAACGCTCAAGATAATCGGAGAGAAGCGCTCCGTAGGAGGCGTTCCGTCTGAGAATCTTCCGCAGGGGGCTTCCCTCGGGATGAAGGGCGTTGCAGACCGTCAGCTCCCAGCCAAGCGTATCGAGCCCGCCGGTGTGATAGTCTCTCGTGGAATGAACCTGATAGGTCATCTTGAAAATCAGTAAGCAGTAAGAAGTAGGCAGTATGCAGTGCTAAAGCCGAATTTAACTGTTTTTTATTTTATCCAAAACACGGACGCTGTGCCAATAAAAATCCTCAAAATAAACCTTGACATGTCCAGCGGCATGATATAGAACTGCTCAGTCTTTTGAAAATTCCCGCTTCGACAGATTGCGTCATGGCGGGAAACGGTAAAAGTTGGGTACAGGCAGTTTGAAGTGCAGAGGGTAGTCGCCATGCTCTTTAAAGAGTCCCGGCGGCTTTTTTGCTTTCTGGCACGATTGCAATCCCGCTTTACGGAAAATCAAGAAAGGAGGATGCGAAGTATGCCAGAAGGTAAAGTCAAATGGTTCAATGAACAAAAAGGCTTCGGGTTCATCGAGAAAGACGAAGGCGGAGACGTATTCGTTCATTTCAGCGCCATTCAGGCAACGGGCTTCAAGACCCTTTACGAGGGTCAGCGCGTCAGCTTCGATGTCACGCAGGGCAAGAAAGGCCCGGCGGCTGAGAACGTGAAACCGCTGTAAGAAGTTGTTGATCGAGAAAAGAGGCGGCTTGCGATATTTTGCGGGCGCGCCTCTTTTTTTTTAGCCTTTCACCCTTCGCCTATTTCTTAAACAACGCCTCCAGTCTGTCCCGGGCGCTGCTCGCGCCTTCCTTAGGCGTTCCAGACGCCGCGGATTCCCTGAAGCGAAAGTAATCGCAGAAGTTGCTCCTGTCCTTTTCCAGGACCCGTTCGGCCTGTGGTTCACGGCATTGATTGTAGGCGCCGGCGTCGAAGAACCCGCAGTTCAGGCAGCAGCGAAGATCCGCTCCGCATGATGGGCAGGAGTCCTTTCGGCCGGGCCTGCTCCCGGTCGCGACCTCTTTCCCGCAACGGAAACAGATCTTCATCGGTTTTTCCCTTTCATGTGTTTTCGCCGATTTTCGCTTTGTCCGTGCGGGAAGTCAAGAGCGTAGAACGTTAAAATAGTAATTGAATGAGACGGACAAATCCATTAAATTCTGACACATAAATAATTTTTACGAGTTATCTGGGAGGAAATATGAGCCGGATCAGGGGGAAAAATGTCATTATCACGGGCGCGAGTTCGGGCATCGGACAGGCCTGTGCGGAGAGATGCGCCTCTGCAGGCGCCAATCTGGTGCTGGCGGCGCGGAGGCTGGAGCGTCTTGAAGTCCTGAAACACGACCTCGAAAATCGCTGCGGGATTTCAGTAGTCGTCCGTCCCCTCGATGTCCGCGACCGGGCGGCGGTTGAGACATTCGGCAGGGAGCTTGAGGCACTTTCTATTCACCCGGATATTCTTATCAACAACGCCGGGCTCGCCTCCGGTCTCGAAAGGCTTCAGGAGGGCGATTTTGAGGACTGGGACCGGATGATCGATACCAATATCAAGGGGCTTCTCAATGTGTCGCGGTTTCTCATTCCCCGGATGGCGGCCAGAAACAGCGGCCACGTTGTCAACGTGGGAAGCCTGGCCGGGCATCAGGTCTATCCCCGCGGGAATGTATACAATGCCACGAAGTTCGCCGTCCGGGCGCTTACCGAGGGCATGAGCATCGATCTTCTCGGGACTAACGTGCGGGTATCCTGTGTCAGTCCCGGGGCAGTGCAGACGGAATTCTCGGATGTCCGTTTTCACGGCGACCGGGAGCGGGCTGCAAAGGTCTACAAGGGGTATAAGCCCCTCACTGCGAAGGATATCGCCGAGGCGGTCTTCTTCATCATCAACGCCCCGGAGCACGTGAACATTCTGGAGATGATCGTCCTGCCCACGGCCCAGCGCAATGTCTACTGCTGGCACCGGGAGGATTCCTGACGCGGGGCTTCAGACGTAGTGGCGGTGCTGTATGGACTCGATGTAGCCGACGATTCCCGGTGAGATCTGGGCGGCATTGGCCTCATCGGTGTCCAGGTGCATGTCCATCCGGAAGCTCGGGCTCAGGCGCACGAGCACGTCGCCGAAAATCAGTTCCCTCACTCCCTTGACCTTCACCGTCACCACGTCCTTGTCACGCACACCGAGGCTCAGCGCCTCTTCTGGAGACATGTGAATGTGTCGCTTCGCGCAGATGACGCCCTTCTCGAGCCGGATGCTGCCCGCCTCTCCTTCGATCGTGATGCCGGGTGTGCCCTCGATGTCCCCCGAGTCGCGGATCGGTGCGTCGATTCCCAGGCGGAACTGCTCGGTCCGCGCGATCTCCACCTGTGATTCTTTCCTGAAGGGGCCCAGGATCCGGACATTGTCCACGCGTCCCTTGGGGCCGATGAGGTTGACCGTTTCTGCAGCCGCGAACTGGCCCGGCTGGCTCAGCGCGGATCTCGGCGTAAGAGTGCGGCCTTCGCCAAAAAGCGCCTCGAAATCCCGGAGACACAGGTGGACGTGATGAGCCGAGGTGCTGATCGGTATCGGGCGTGAGTGCAGGCGTTCTATTTCACTTGCAGGAACATAGCGGCCGAGGGCGTGAATGGTCTCGCGGGCGATCATTCGTTCCTCGTCTGCCGGCACCACGAAGATGCGCACATTGGAGTCCGGTTCTGAGATATCCACAACCTCTCCCCGTCGGGCGATTGTCTTTCGGTTTGCGTCGTCGCTGATCCGGATGCCGAAAACGTCCAGACCCTGGCAGACCCTGGAACGGATCTCCGGCGAATTTTCTCCGATTCCCCCCGTAAAGATGAGGACTTCGAGGCCGCCGAGGGCGGCTATGTATGCACCGATGTATTTCTTGACCCGGTAGCAGAACATGCCGATGGCGATATTGCAACGCGCGTCGCCCGCCTCCGCCGCCTCCAGGACCTCTCGCATGTCGTTGCTCCTGCCGCTTACGCCCTTCAACCCACTCTCCCTGTTGAGAAGGTTATCGATCTGTTCCACCGACATGCCGGTGTGGCGCATCAGATATAAGATTGCACCCGGGTCCATGTCGCCGCCACGTGTGCCCATGACCAGCCCCTCAAGGGGGGTCATGCCCATGCTGTTGTCGATGCTGTGGCCGTGGTCGATGGCGCAGACAGAGGCGCCGCTTCCCAGGTGGCAGGAGATCATCTTCAGATCGCCGATGGGTCGCTGTAGATGCGTCGCCGCGCTCATGGCCACGAAGCGGTGGTTGGTACCGTGAAATCCGAAGCGGCGGATCTGCTCCTTCTCGCACAGATCGTAGGGAAGGGCGTATCGAAAAGCCGGTTCCGGGATGCTGGAATGGAAGGCAGTGTCGAATACCGCCACCTGCGGGACGCCCGGCAGGAGATTCTTCATCGCTTCGATGCCCTCCAGATTGTAAGGGTTGTGGAGGGGCGCGATTGGAATGCATGCACTTATCGCCTCCATGACCTCGTCATTTACCACAACGGAACTTGAGAAGCGCTTTCCGCCGTGGACCACCCGGTGACCGACCGCGGAAATCTCTCCGAGGCCGCCGATCCCCGTCTGCTCCGGACGGGTCATGGTCCCGATAACCTCCTGGAAGGCTTCCCCTACCGATGCGAGGGGGCGTCCCGGGAGTTCGAATTTATCGCTTTCTCTCCGCAGGGTGTGGCTCGCCTGAGTCGAGCCGATTTTCTCTATAAGACCTTCAAGGAGCGGTGTCGTCCGCCTTGTGTCGAAGAGGGAGTATTTAAGCGAGGAGCTGCCGCTGTTGACAACCAGGATCTTCATCGGCTCCGTCACCGACGAAAAGTTCAGGTCGTAGGGGTCCTTGTTTTCCCGGTAGGCAAGGCGCTTCCTCTCCACTTCCTGCTCGAATTTTTCGTCCTCGAGGAGCCGCTGGGTGATGACCCGGTTGAATTTCATAAGGGTCTTCGTATTTCGGACTATGACCTGGGAGACTGTATCCCGGGAGATCCGGACAAGCTCGCTGTCGCGGGTCGCCTTGACATTCGCGATGGCGGGTTCGCCCGAGAGGATGGACATTTCCCCGAAGAAGGAGCCCCGCTGCAGAGACGCTATCGGCTGTTGCCTGCCCATCTCGTCGGACAGAAGGACTTCGACTTCTCCTTCATAGACGAACCAGAGGAATCGGCCTATCTCCCCCCTCGTTATGATAATCTCGCCGGCCGGGAAAACGATCTTCTTCGCGTTTCCGGAGAGAAAGGCCATGTCATCGGTGTTAAGGTCGGAGAGGATATCGATGGTTTTGAAAAAGGGCGACAGGTCCATGGTTTCTCCTCCTTATTATAAGGGTTTTGCGAGGAAAAGAATCTGCCGTCAGAGAAAAAGCGCGCGAACGGGCGAACGTGAAAGGTAACAAAAAAATACTATTAAAAAGATCGCCGGCAGTCAACCTTTTAAGTATTTCTGGATGATATCCCCTGCTGCAATGACCCGGGCGTAGACGCTTCCCAGGGCCGCCATGAAGGCGCCTTGAACGTGAGCGGCCGGGATGGTATCAGCGCCGAAGGAAAGGGACCGCGCCGCGCAGGCGTCGTGTACGACAACGCAGCTGAACCCGTAATCGAAGGCCGCCCGGACTGTGGCATCTACGCACATCTGAGTCATCATGCCGCAGATGATCAGCCGGTCTATCCCCGATTTTTTCAATTCATCGAAGAGAGACGTATCCCGAAAGCTGTTTGGGTAATGCTTCTGAATCACTCTTTCTTCAGGCAGGGGTTTCACATTTTCATGTATCAGGACCCCTTCCGTGTCCGGAAGAAAGAAGGTCGCCCCTTTCTGCATGGAAACATGCTGGATGTGAAATACAGGAATGCCCACAGCCCGGCCCACGTCGAGGATGTCTTTCGCGTGAAGCGAGGCCTGGAGGCTCCCCTCGAGTTCCATTCTTCCGCCCGGGAAATAATCGTTCTGGATGTCTATGAGCAGGAGCGCTGTTTTCATTGGACGCCTCCTTGAAAAATTTTGCTGTATCGTACCGGCGTTGTCTGCAAAAAAGCAAGAGGCGACTTGCTGGAATATATGATATGAAAAAGCAAAGTTAATCCTTCTTTCAGAGAAAGGGTGTCACTCAGTGGACGCGCCGCAGAGAAAATCGAGGGCCGCTCTCATATCCGTGATTTCCAACACCGGGTTGGTCCTGCTCAAGCTCGTGACCGGTCTGTTTATGGGTTCGGTCGCCGTGTTATCGGAAGCCGCTCACTCGGCCGTGGACCTTATCGCGGCCGTCATAGCCTTTTTCTCTGTGAAGGCCTCGGGAAAGCCCGCCGATGCGGGTCACCCCTTCGGTCACGGGAAAATCGAGAACATTTCCGGAACGGTCGAGGCGCTTCTGATCTTCCTTGCGGCCGGATGGATAATTTTCGAGGCAATCGAGAAGCTGCGCTCTCCGAAACCGCTCGAGGTCCTCGGCTGGGGGATCGCCGTCATGATGGTCTCGGCTCTGGTAAATCTCGCCGTTTCGCGCATGCTATTCCGGGTGGGCCGTGAGACTGATTCCCCCGCCCTCGAGGCCGACGCATGGCATCTCCGCACCGATGTCTACACGTCGGCGGGCGTTACGGCCGGCCTTGCTCTCATCGCGCTCGGCAACCTGGTGCTTCCAGGGCGGGATTTCCATTGGCTGGACCCCGTTGCAGGCATCGTCGTCGCCCTTTTTATCATAAAGGCGGCTTACGACCTGACCGTGAGGTCGGCAAAAGACCTCATGGATGTGCCGCTGCCCGCCCGCGAGGAGAAGCGGGTTCGCGAGATCATCGCGGGCGGGCGTCCTGTGATCCGGGGATATCATTATCTGCGGACCCGGAAGGCAGGATCCGACCGGTTCATCGAGTTCCACATCCAGGTTGATTCCCGGATGACCGTTGAGGAGTCACACGAGCTCGCCCGTAAACTGACGGGGGCGATCAAAGAGCAATTTCCCCATACGACCGTTACTATTCATATCGAACCCTGCAATGGAGAATGTTCCGATAAATGCCTTAAGGGATGTTTTCTCACGGAGCAGGAACGTCTGGTCATTGCGCGGGAGCACCGCTTATAGTCACGCCAAAATCCTTAGCGCTCCCGGCAGGATGTCAATTACGGCCGGTAGGCTTCCCGGCTGTTCACCGTCCACGTCGAGAAGAACCCGCTCGTCCGAAACGGCTTCCACCTTTCTGCAGGTGAAGGTGGAAACCTGCGCCACCTCAGAGATCCTGCCGTTATAGAGTTTCGGCAGATGATATAAGGCTTCACCCAGACTCAGATCTCCGATCACCGTCACATCGAAGAGCCCGTCATTTACGGAAGCCTCCGGGGCGATAAGCATGCCGCCGCCGTGGTAGCGCCCGTTAGCCACGGCGATGTTCCAGGTTCTGACCTCTTCTTCACGGGAGCCGTCCAGTCTGAGGCGGACCCGCTTCTTGCCGTAAAGCAGCAGAGACAGCAGGGTGGCGAGCATGAAGGCGAAAAAGGGGCCGAAGACCTTGGTCGTGCGGTTGACGCGCTCGTCGACCTCTCCGCCGAGACCGAAGCTTGCGACGTTGTGGAAATAACGCGTGCAGGGCCGGTTCGAATGGTCTCGGTATTGAATCCGTCCCAGATCGATTGTCCTGGTTTCGCCGCGGGCTATCGTGTCCAGCGATGCCTCGATTAGTCCGGGTATGGAAACGCTTTTTATGAAGTCGCAGCCCGTGCCGTTGGGGACGAAACCAAGTACGGCATTTTCCCGGACCGGCCTGCCTTCATCTATGAATCCGTTGACGACTTCGTTCAGTGTTCCGTCGCCGCCGACGCAGACCACCACGTCGGCGTATTTGAGAAGAGACTCCCTTGTCAGGCGGGTGGCGTCTCCCGGACCTCCGGTCATGCAGGTCGTGAAGGGCCCCAGCCGGCCTTCAGCCATCTTCCGGATCCGCGCCCATTCCCTGCCTGTCCTGCCCCCGCCGGAACCGGGGTTCACTATGAAAACCGTTTTCGCCTCTGACAAAAGACCCTCGCGTTTTGAGACGGTCAGCCCCGCTTCCTACAGCAGCCCGATTTCTTTTCCTATCACCTTGAAGAAGGGAGGAAACTCGGGCTGGAAATTGAGATAGAAGGGCACCGGATACTGCGCCCCGACTTTTTTCCCGGCGTCGCGCATCCCGTCGAGTAGGTCTTTCAGACCCGATCCGGGGAGCGCGAAAACCATCTCATCATCCTGGGTAAGGGAAAAGACTCGGTCCCCCATTCCCGGCACGGCGATGCGCGGAGCCTTTTCCCGGAAGGGCGCGAGGAGATATTCACTGCATTCAACCTTTCCCCCGAAGTTTCCCCTGACACGTTCACCCCGGTGAAAGGACCAGGCCTGAGCCATTCTCATGATCTGGGCGGGATTTCCATAGAAGACGATTACGTCGGGATCGAAGGATGCCCGCTGGAGCGGTGCAAAGACAATGGCGGGATATTCTCCCTTTTCAAGCTTCACGATCGAAGAGACCTCCCGTCCGGCCGCTTCCGCGTCCTTCGAATACATTCCCTCACAGAGGAGTTTTTCCATAGATGCTCGGGCGTCCGCCGCACCGCTCATTCCGAAGGCGAGGGACCCGGGAACGCAGACGAGATCTTCCTTTGTAAGACCCACGGTCCATCCGTAGAGCCGGGCCATGCTGACCGCCTGGCAAAACGCGATCCTCTTTCCCAGGGCCTGTGCTGGCCGCCGCGTCTTTTCCGGAAATTCCTTCTCGTCTTTGAGGAATTTGACGGCAACGGGGAAGGTTTTGAGACGGAGACTGTTGCGGATGAAATCAGACGCTTCACTGAAATTAATATTGCTCATGATGTACCTCCTTAAAAAAGATTTGCGTTGGGCATTGGGCGTTGGAAATAAGGTAGAAAAAGATTTTCAAATGCACCGGGCTTATGCCCTTTTTCTCTTTTCATCCGGATGCCTGATGTCTACTATTTTTTCTTTGCCGCCTCGGCCGCTTTTGTCAGGAGGAACTCCTGAAAGGCCTTGTCGTGCTCGACGCAGAAGGACTCCTCAAAGCCCCTGTCGGCGTTGTCCTTTAAATAGCCCTTCACGAACCTGAGGGCCTCCAGAGGAGCCTGGAGAATCTCTCCGGCCAGCCGGAGAGCCCGATCCAGAAGATCGCCGTTTTTCACGACCTCGCTCACCAGCCCTATACGGAAGGCCTCCTCGGCGTCGATCCTTCTCCCGGTGAGGCACAAATCGCGCGCCAGCCCGTCTCCTATGAGCCACCGGAGGGGCGTGAACAGCGGCGGTATGCCGAACTTGATTTCGGGATGACCGAAGGTCGCCGCGGTGGAGCAGATTCTTAGATCGCATATCGTCGCAAGATCGAATCCGCCCGCCATGGCCGGACCGTTAACCGCGGCGATCACAGGTTTGGGGTAGTGCCATATGTCCCGGTGATACCGCGAGGAAGTGAAATAAAGTGCATCGAACTGATCGGGCCTGCCGAACTCCTTCAGATCAAAGCCGGCGCTGAATGTTGTGCCCGCTCCCGTGAATATCACTGCCCCGATGTCCTCAGTTTCCCGCCACGCCTCAAGGCACGCCGAGATCTCCCGCCGCATCTGAATCGAAATTGCGTTTCGGCTCTCCGGGCGGTTCAGCGTCACAACCCCCACACGGCCTCTCACTGATGCCTGAATCGACTGAAAATCCATTTTAATCCTCCCTGAAAAATAGTTCAGAGTTCAAGAAAGCCAATTCCATAGTAGGACTGGATCGAGTTCATACATGACACTGCAAGAAACGATTTTTGATCGTCACGTTGTTTCTTCATGGATACCATATTTTCAACTCTGAACTCTGAATTCTGAACTTTGAACTTCTTATACCGTGAACCTCCACCTGCAGAATACGTCCGGGGGATGGGGATCGGGCGGGGCGAAGAGGCATTCCACCTTTATCCGCTCGTCCACGACCTTTGCGAAGCACTCGAATTCTCCCCTGTGCATTTCCTTGCAGGAAAACTCGGGCAATCCCTTCCGGATGCGTGCGGCCTGGGGCGCGCAGTTCGGCACGGATATTATAACCTCATCTTCCTTTTCCTCTGTCTCGTAGCCGATTATGATGTGCCAGGGAAACAGTTTCTGCGCCTTCACGAAGCCCCGAAGACCCTTTTCCCTGATCTGAAAACGCTTGAGCAGATCCCTCGCGGCAAGCTCCGCAGCCTTGCCCCAGACGCGCTCATTTATTTTCTCAGCCGCCGGCTGTCCGAAGTCGTCGGAGACGAAGAGAAACCAGAAGCCGTCGATGACGCGGTAGTGCCAGAGGAGAAATTCCAGATAGCTCTTGACGCCTTCGTGAGGGAGTTTGTCGATTTCCGAAAATTCCATGCTTTCGTTTCCTTTCATTCCGCAGGGTAGCCTACCGACTGGCTGAGCACTATCTTCTGATCCGGGCGCAAAGACATTTCCTTTGCGAGAACCGGGATGTTGATGTAACGCCGCACCACCGTCGCGAGCCCTTCGGAGGCACAGTACAGATAAACATTCTGACTTATGAAACCCGTGTTGACGGCTGCGTAGAAGTCGTTCATATCGGGGTCGTCGCCCATCTTTGCCAGGTCTGCAACATAGACGAGGTTCACCGCCGCATTCTTGACGAAGGGCTGCGTGCCTGTGAACGCCCTTATGTCCTTCGCGAGGACGGGCTCAAGGCGGTGGCCTTTTGCGTCATACAGATATAGGCCCCGGTCCATGGTCACATAGATGTCCACGGGCTGCAGGTTCAGGGCCGACGGCGCCGTCCGTTTCCCTTCCGCCGGGCGGTTTATGCCGTCCGCCGCCCAGAGCAGATTAGAGAGCACCTGGATCGGCAGTTTCTTTTCGCTGAAGGCGCGGGAGGATTTGCGTTCCTTGAGGGCCTGCATCAGTGGCTTGCCCCCTTCCATTTTCGGTTGGGGAAGGACTATCGGCTCGAGGGATTGTCCGAACGCCTGAACCGTGAAGAGCAAAGCCGCGAGAAACGCGGCGAAAGCGAGAGGAGATCTGATTCTCATGAGCTTATCCTCCTTTCGTCGGCATTTTATATTAGAACTCAAACCGGAATTCTCCGGAGCATTTCCCATCCCTGAGCATGAGGCAGCCCTTTATTTCCGGATTGACGCTGTATTTCAATCCGAGGCTGTCGAACCAGCAGGCCAGCCGGTAGATTACGCCGCATTCGTAACGATCAATGACGCCGATTCTCCGGATACCCTTGAAGGCGAAGCAATCGCCCGGTGCGAATTCCCAGCGCAGAATGTTTTCTTCGGGGAAACTTATGGCGATGTTCATGAAGGCGGGAATGAACAGATCGGAGACGGGGCGGAAAAAGTCCTGGAGCTCCCGGAAGGAATCGATCTTCTCTTTTTTCATGCCGAGGGTTTCCCGGATGCGGCTGATTTCAAGGGGGGCGAGGGACTTGATTGCCGCCTTGTTGAGGCGGTTGGCATTATCGATGCCGAACTCCCTCATGCAGTGAAAGAACCACATTCCATCATGGGTCATCCAGCAGCGCTGGAGGAGATCCACGATATCCTTTTTCGAAAGCTCCATGGTCGTTCCCTCCCCCTGCCAAATTTGCTTCATTTCTAGCGTATTTTGAGAAAAAAACAAAGGGCAAATATTCTTGCGCTGGTTATCCCGCGATGCTCACGCCGAGGAGGTGTCCGATGGTGAAGGTAACCGCTGCGGCCGCGAAGCCGAATAACACCTGGCGCAGCCCCGAATACCAGACCGGGCGGCCGGTGAAGAGCGTGATAGCGGCGCCGGTGAGGAAGAGTCCCGCTGCGCTGAATGCGGCGCTCATGATGATAGCCGTCGATCCCACGAAAAAAATGAATGGAATGACCGGCAGGATGGCGCCCACGGCGAAAAGAAGAAAGGAAGTCAGGGCCGCCTCCCACGCCGAGCCACCCAGATCCTCGGGGTTGATGCCGAGTTCTTCCCTGGCGAGGGTGTCCAGCGCCGTTTCGGGACTGCTCATTATCCGCGACGCCAGAAGATGAGCCTCTTCAGGCGCCAGACCGCGGGCCTGATAGATCAGGCTCAGTTCCTCCACTTCCTCTTCCGGCATCGTTTCGATTTCTTCCTTCTCCGTCTGAAGCTGCCGGGTGTAGAGTTCCCGGGAACTCTGCACCGATATCCATTCCCCCAGGGCCATTGATATCGCGCCGGCGAGAAGGCCGGCCACACCTGTGAGAAGAATGGCGCCGCTCGAAAGCTGCGCTCCGGCCACTCCCATGACCAGATTGAAATTAGAGATGAGCCCGTCGCTCGCGCCGAGAACTGCGGCTCTCAGGGCATTGCCCCCCGCTGAGCGGTGACGCCCCTCGAAGCGTGCGAGGACGCCTCCTTCCACGCCGCCCCCTGCGGTCTGGCCCATGTGTCTGAGGATTCTGGCGTGCGAATTCTCTTGAGGGGCCATATCCTTCGAATCCGCATGCAGTCCATAGCCCCTGGAAGCCGAACTCTCTATGGAAGAAAGGGTCGGTAGAATGGTCGGTATGCCGAACCGGCGGGCTATCCAGATGAGAGTCCGCGTCTGCCAGGACGGCCGGAAGGCCGGCACGGTGCCCCCGGCGGATCTGATGCGCTCCGCCCAGGCGTCGGCGTGCGCCTGCTCCGTTGCTGCGAGACGCCTGTATACGTCGGCTATCTTCGGGTGCGTTTCGCTCTCGGCCAGCGCCAGATAGAGCGTCCGGCTGTTTAACTCGTCGTTGAGATTTTCCAGGTAACGGCGGAGATCTTCCGCTCGGTCGTCCATCTTCTTTTCTCCCGTAGTTTTTTGTCAGGTGACGGATGTTTTTATATATACCATTTCCCGGGGAAACAAAAAGATTTTGCGGCTACGATTTTATTTCGTTTATTGCAGGATTCGCGTTTCTGTAATATAAGAAAAAACCTAAGGTTCTTCGACATTCTCAGAATGACAAATAGGAATGTCATGTTGGGATTGTCGAACCACAATACTTCCTCCCACGGAGGGAGAGTTTACGAGGGAGAATGTCCTGTTCACTATTCACTGCTTTAATATGGAGCGATCATGGAAATCATCACCGGAAAAGAAAAGGATTGTGCAGTTGTTTCCGTTAGGGGAAAGATCGATGCCGTGACATCTCCGGATTTTGAAAAAACCCTTGCCGATCTCATCGAGAAGGGTGAAACGATTTTGCTCCTGAACTGCGCCTCTCTGGATTACATAAGCAGCGCGGGCCTGAGAAGCATCCTTTCAATCGCCAAGAAACTGAAACCCAGGGACGGGAAACTGCTGTTTGCGGGCCTGCGGGGTCAGGTAAGAGAAGTTTTCAAGATCTCGGGTTTCGAATCAATCTTCAGAATCTTCGAGACGCCCGAAGAGGCAATGGCGTCTCTTTGATACATGAAGGTTCTCTCCCGAAAGACCCGGCCAGCCCGGATAGAATTTCTATATGAGTTCATGGAAGCGGTATCGTCATGCGCCCGAAAGCTCGGATTCAGCGAGGATAGGATCGGCGAGATGGAACTTGTCATTGAGGAGGTTCTCGTAAATATCGTCAAATATGCCTACGCAGGGAGAGAACCGGGAGACATGACCATTATCTGCAGCGAAGACGAGGAACATCTGATACTGGACGTGGAGGATTCCGGTGTTCCTTTTGATCTTCTGACGGCGGCTGAACCCGATGTAACGGCGGGTGTCGAGGAACGCCCCATTGGAGGGCTCGGCATCTACCTCATCAAGAAGCTCACAGACGAAGTGAGATACAGGCGCGACGGCGATAGGAACCGTCTGACCCTCAAGCTGTCTTCAAAAACAGGTGAACGTCAAATTTCCTGATTTCCCCTGAACTGAAGTGCGAGAAGAGTGATGTCGTCGGACTGGGGCTCTTCTCCCGCATAAGACTGCACGTCGCGTATCAAGTCCCGGACAAGGTCTTCAGGCGGCACACCGGAAATTTTTGCCGCCAGTCTCAGCAGGCGTTCCTCCGAATAGACCGCTCCTTCACTGTTCATGGCCTCCGTTACGCCGTCTGTGTAAAGCAGAAGCGTTTCGCCGGGGTTTAATCTCGCGGTGAAGGTGCGGTAAGTGCTGTCCTCGAACACTCCAAGAAAGCGGCCTTCCGGAAGGGAAAGCCGCTCAGGATTCCCGCCCGGGCGGAGAATCAACGGGGGAGGGTGCCCCGCGTTGGAATAACGGAGTTCTCCCGTCCTGAGATCGAGCATACCGCAGAAGACCGTCACGAACATTGTCGCGTCATTGTCGGCGCATAACTCGCGGTTCACCTTTTCCAGCGTCTCAGCGGGGTCTTTGTCTCTGCTCACTGCGCTTTTAATCGCGGTTCTGGAAGCCGCCATGAAAAGGGCCGCCGGCACCCCCTTGTCTGAGACATCTCCGATGGAAAAGAAAAGCGTGTCGTCATCGATGAGGGAGAAATCATAGAGATCGCCCCCAACTTCCCTTGCCGGTACCAGGGCCGCGTAAATATCGAATTCTTTCTTTTCGGGGAAGGGGGGAAAGCGCTTGGGCAGAAGGCTCATCTGGATAGTGCGGGCTATCCTCAGCTCGCTTTCCATCCTTTCCTTGGCGGCTGTTGTCTTTTTCAGGTTCTCGATGTATTCCACGAGCGCCTTTCGCATGTCTTCAAAGGAGTCTGTGAGGTTGCCCACCTCGTCGTCCATGCTTTTTTCGGGAAGGGCTTTTCCCAGATTGCCTTTTGCGATCTCGGCCGCCGATCCTGCGAGATTTCTGAGAGGCCGGGTGATGGTGTGCGAGATAGAGACTATTACGAAGAAGAGGATGATGATACCGGCGATGCCGATGGAAAGCTCTATCCAGCTGAGTTTGCGGATATCCTCGAAGAGTTCGTCTTCTGGGATTACAACGCCGATCGACCATCCCGCGGAGGGGAGGGGAGCGTAATACATCCAGGCCTTCGCCCCCGTGAAATGGACGGGTAGAGGCACGAAGCCGCTTCCGCCGCGAACCATGTCCGTCCCTATCCTGCGGAGTTCCGGATCGCCTGCGGCATCGGCCATGGAGAAGATGCTCTCGCTCATGATCCGGCCGCTGTCCGGGTGGCTGACGAAAACGCCTTTACCTGAAAGGAGAAAGGCGTATCCGGTTCGGTAGAGGGAGACTTTCGAGACAAGGTCCTTGAGCCGCTCAAGCGACATGTCGGCGGTGACCACGCCCGTGAAGACCCGCCTGTTTCCGATTGTTCTGTAAAAAGGCACGGAGAAGGTGGACATCACTATATTGCCGCCTCCCCTGTCGAAATAGGGCTCGCTCCAAAGCGGCCGCCCCAGCTTCTTGGGCAGGAGGTACCATCCCATACCGTGATACCGGTATTCCTTCCCTCCGAGCCAGGTGAAATTCATCTGATCCCCGAGTTCATAATAATAAGGGGCGAAATAGAAGGATTGCGGATCATAGGCATGGGGTTCGAAGGCCGCAGTGGAGCCGTAAATATCCGGGTTAATCTTCGCCATTTTCTCGACCTGCCTGAGAAGCTCCGCGCGGCTGAAGTTCATGGATTCCAGTGATGATGCGAGATGCCTCGGCGCTTCAGAGACGCCCTTCAGGATGTTTTCTATCCTCAGGGCCGTGGCCAGAGTGAGACTGCGGGCATTCTGTTCGACATACTTCAGGACGAGGGACCGCGATGCAATGTAGTCGTAGCCGAAAGCGGCGATAAAGATTACCGTAGCGCTCGCCAGGATAAGCGAGGAAAGTCTGAAGGCGATACCTTTTTTCCTTATTCGCGCCGGAGAATCAGGCATGGGATTCACCGATGGGTCTGTGACGTAGGCCGGGCCGCCTATTTCGCCCCGAGCAGTTTTTCCATGAGCGGCAAATCCGCGCCGGCTACCGGATGCCCGTTTATTGAGAAGAAGGGAGTGCCTTCGATGCCCGCGCGGATGCCGGCTTCGCGATGTGCCTTGATGGTTTCATCGACGGTTGCACTGTTGCAGACTTCGAAGCCGGCCGAGTCGAGCTTTCCTGCGTAGACTTCCTTATACGCCTTTGCCCCGTCTGCGGCGCAGAGGATATATCTGATCTTCCTTTCCGATTCCGTCGAAAGGGGGAAGAAGAAAACATAGCGGGTGAGGTCGTTTCTCCCGGAAAGAAATTCCGACGCCCTGCGGCAGTATCCGCAGTCGGGATCGGAGAATTCAATGACACGATTACCGCCGTTTCCCATCTTCAGTGCCCTGTCGAGAGGCAGCGCCCGGATTCTTGTGCCGACGATCTCGGCCTTTCTCTCGTGGGTTAGATTGCGCCCGTCGCGCGTCATCATCTCGCCCGCCATGAGGATTTCCGACTCCGGGGAGTAGTAAAATATCTGGTTCCCGGCGGTCACCTCGTAAAGGCCTTTGATTGCCGAAGGTTGAATTCTCTCGAATTTTAACCCGGGAAAGCTCTTTTTAAGAGATGCCCCCGGATCCCCGGACTGGGCGAAAAGCAGCGGCGCATGAAGAATAAGTGAAAGAAGGAGCACCGCTGAAAATGCTTTTTTTCTCATCTCTATTTTTCTCCTTTCGCCGCCTTCGCATTTTTTCTGATTCTTTTCCGGACGACGTTCCATGAACGGGTTATGAGGAAGCTCTCTTCGGCATTTCCGACCATGCGGATGAATTTCGTCCAGGGGACTGCGAAAGTCAGTTCTCCCGCCTTGACGAAGGGTCTTGCGGAGACATCGAACATGCCGAGAACCGCCCTGGGACGGCCGGAGTCGAGCTCCCTGTAAGGGTAGTCGATGATGGACGCGCAGCCGGCGCAGAAAGGTGCGATTACCCCGAAGGGATTTCCCTCGTCGAAGCTGGCCAGGGTGAAAAGACCCGACAGAATGTCAGGAGGCGCGAAGAAAATGGCGGCGAGAGGTTCATCGTCCTCTTCAACTGTGTCCCATCTCTTGAAGACGATATACTCGGCTGGCGCCTTGAAGGCGGTGTGGTGTCTCTGATGCTCCCTGACAAGTTCAGGTGATTTTTTGTATCGCTCTCCCTCCAGCTTGCCCGGTATGCCGCAGGAAAGAAAGTATTCGAAATGGGGCATCTGGATCTCAGTGAAGCCCGTGTATCGTCTCCCGCCGCCGCAGCCGATTGTCTCCACGTTCATTGAGAGGATCTTTCCCCTGCGCACCCGGGCGAGGTCGGCTATCATGCAGCGGTGCCCGGCGGGCGGTTTGGGGAGCGTTCCGGGCACGGCTTCGTCGGCGTAAAAAAATACGAGGGGGAGCTCCGCGCCGGGGAAGTAAGTGTTCCAGATTTTCGTGAAATGATCCTTCAATTTCATGTCCATGGCAAGGCTCCTTTACTATAAAAAAGAAAAAAGGCAAAATTAATATTACGTTTATAACAGAAAGCGCGGCGAAGCAACAGGAATACTGTGAAGACTAAAATCAGTTTCATTTCCTTCCCGGCGGCAAAGAAAATGAGTTGAATTGGAATGAATTTTATTGGACGATACAAATTATGGTTTTTGTCGTGGAGGAAATAGGATGGACGTGACAAGACAAAGACGGGTTGTGCTTGCGCATCTCGGGATGGAGTTTCACTGGGAAGAAAGCATCTCTTTTGCCCGTGCACTGCGCGATGCGGGGATGGAGGTCATCTACCTGGGTAGCGAACTGCCGGAAGGTATAGTGCAATCGGCCATCCAGGAGGATGCGGATGTGGTGGCACTGAGTACCTTCTCGGGGGATCACATGACGCTTGGTCCGCGGGTGGTGAAACTGCTTCTGGAAAGGGGCGCGGGCGATATCACCGTGGTCCTTTGCGGGAATATTTCATCGGGGGAGATCGCCGGCCTGAAAGAGAAGGGAATCGCGGATGCCTTCGGTCCGGGTACAACTCTAGAAAGAATCGTCGCCTGCATTAAAGGCGGTGAACGGTGAATGGCAAGCGGTCTCTCTTCTCATCCCCGCATCTTCTCAACTTCTTATCTTTGTTCCTTTGAGTATCCTCTCCAGTCCCTCCGCATCTGCCTTCTCGACCGCTGGTTTCAGTTGTGCCAGAGCCCTCTCGTAAAGACGAAGCACTCCGGAGGCAAGGGGGTTCATGGCGAGTATATCCGCGTAGAGCATTGGACTCTTCGAAAAGACTTTTTCGACGAGGGTAAGTTTTAGGCGGAAGGCAGGGGTGGAGAAGTTTTCCATTTCTTCAGGAGAAAATCCGGCCTCCCGCAGGGCAAGACCGAATGTCATGGTGTTCAGGTGATTGAGACCCTGGACCACAGCCATGATCTCATCGTGTCTTTCGGGCGTCGTTTCGATGATTCTCGCCCCGTTTTTCGTCAGGATGTTCTTGAGCCGGGGAAGCCATTTTTCGGATCTCGCCGGGCAGAGGACAATGTTCTGACCTGAAAGGGAATGGACATCGGGACCGAAAAGTGGATGAAGCCCCACGACCTCGGAGGCCGAGGATTCGAGCATGGCCCGCACGGGGTCCGCCTTGAGCGAAGTGAGGTCCATGAGAAGAGAATCGGCTTTCATCAGGGGGCCGATGCTGCGGATAACTTCGAGGGTGGCGCGGATGGGGACGCTGACTATCACAATGCCGCATCTTTCAGCCATTTCGGGTGCGGTCATTCCGGAATTCCGCCCCGAGGCGTGAACCGTTAGCCCCTGACTGATAAAGAAATCGGCGAACCACTTCCCGATTCCACCGGTCCCTCCTATGATGCCGATCTCCACATTGTTCACGACGAGACCCCTTTCCTGTCGCACCCGCTCATCTTCTCATCTTCTCGTATTCGATGCTCTTCTGTCTCAGGAGATGATCTGCCAATACGATGCTGACCATTGCCTCGCATACGGGGATTATCCTCGGTATGACCGATACGTCGTGACGACCCCGGATCGACAGCCGCACCTGTTTGCCGTTAATGTCCGTGGTCTTCTGCGGCTTCCCGATGGACGGGATGGGTTTGCAGGCGACCCGGATCACGATTTCCTCTCCGGTGGTTATCCCCGCCAGAATGCCGCCGGCGTTGTTGGTCGCGAATCCCCGCGGCGTCAGCTGGTCGTTGCAGCCGGAGCCCTTCATCCTCGCGGCCGCGAAGCCTGCGCCTATCTCCACGCCCTTCACTGTTCCTATCCCCATGAGGGCCCCGGCGAGATCGGCGTCCATCTTGTCGAAGACCGGTTCTCCGAGACCCGGCGGACAGCCGGTGACGATTATCTCCACGATCCCGCCGAGGCTGTCGCCTTTTTTCCTGAATTCCTCCAGTTTCTTCTCCATCCTTTCTGCCGCCTCAAGGTCCGGGCAGCAAAGGCGGTTCTTAGCCGCGTTTTCCAGGGAAATGTTCCGTGCCCGGATACCTCCCAGTTCTACCGTGAAGGCCGAAACCGCCATGCCTTCCCGGGCGATGATTTTTTTCGCGATGGCGCCTGCTGCTACACGGGCCGCCGTCTCGCGTCCCGATGCCCTTCCGCCGCCGCGATGGTCCCGGATGCCGTATTTCATCCAGTAGGTGAAATCGCCGTGACCCGGTCTGAACACATCGCGAAGCGTGTCGTAGGAAGAGCTCTTCGCGTCGATGTTACGGATGAGAATGGAAATGGGAGTCCCTGTGGTCTTTCCCTCGAAGGTTCCCGAAAGAAGCTCCACGCGGTCCGCTTCTTTCCGGGGAGATGAGAAAGAAGCGCCTCCCGGTCTTCTCCTGTCAAGCTCTTTCTGGATGTCTTTTCCCTCGAGGTCTATCCCCGGCGGACAGCCGTCCACTACCGCTCCTACTGCCGGCCCGTGAGATTCCCCCCAGGTGGTGACGCGGAATATTTGCCCGATGGTATTGCCCGACATCGCTATTTCCTCTTTTCCCCGATGCGTCGAATGATTTCGTCCGTGATGTCCTCTATGCCGCGCCCTGCAGTGTCCACTGCCATATCTGAAACGACGCGGTAAACCGGCTCTCTTTCCTTTAGGAGGGCCGCTGTCTCGCTCAGGGGATCTCTCTCCGTGAGCGGCGGGCGCTGTTCGCCGGTCGCCCCGTCACCTGCCATGCGCTCCACGATTGTGGTTGCGTCGGCGGTGAGCCAGATGAATATGCCCTTTCCCTTGAGCAGTTCGAGGTTTTCAGGATTCATGAGGGCGCCTCCGCCGAGAGCGATCACTGAACCCTGCATGAAGGTCAGTCCCTTGATGACGATCCTCTCCTCTTTGCGGAAGGCCTCCCAGCCTTTTTCGGCGACAATCTCTCTTACGGTTTTGCCTGTCCGGCGGCTTATCACCTCGTCCGTGTCGCAGAAGGGCACGCCGAGCTTTTCCGCGAGGCGCTCCCCCACGGCCGTTTTTCCCGCCGCGCGGTATCCGATCAGAATCAGATTGGGCATCGGGCGTTGGACATCAGGCATCGGGTTTCTCTTTTAATGTTGTTCATTCGTTCTCCCTCCCTTGTGTTTCCTCCCGCCAGGCGAGGGAAGTTTTTTGTGTCCTCTCCCTTGAGGGAGAGGGTTGGGGTTAGGGTGGAGTTCGCATCCTCTCAACTGCCCAACTTCACATTTTCGATCTTCTCCATCTCTTGCCAGAACCCGGGATAGGATTTTCCGACGCAGCCGGGGTTCCTGATCCGCGTTCCAGGCACGGCCAGACCGAGAACTGCGAAACTCATGGCGATGCGGTGGTCGTCATAGGTTTCTATCACAGCGCCGCGCGGCTTTCCACCTTCGATCACAATACCATCCTCCGTTTCCTCCGCCGGTATGCCCGTCCGCTTGAGTTCCGCCGCGAGGGCGGCGAGTCGGTCGCTTTCCTTGAGCCTGAGGTGCGGAACATTCGTGATCACCGTTCGTCCGGGCCTGCAGGCCGCCAGTACTGCCAGGGTGGGGACCATGTCGGGCATGTCCCCGAGATCGAAGAAGTGCTCTCCTCCCCTCAGGTCCCCGCCCGTCACCTCGATCATCCGATCCCCTCTGCGGACGGTGCACCCCAGTTCCTCCATAATGTCGAGCAGCCCGATGTCTCCCTGAAGGGTCTGCGGATTCACGTTCTCCACCCGGACCTTCCCGCCGCAAATGGCGGCGGCGAGAAAGAAATATGAGGCGCTCGAAACATCGCCCTCCACGAGATACTTGATGCCCCGGTAGGTTCCCCTTTTGACGCAGAACAGGTTCGGCGTTTCTTTCGCGACGGGGACTCCGAATATGTTCATGGCCTCCCGCGTCATCTCCACGTAGGGCATGGATGGGATGCGGCCCCGCAGTTCCACGACGGTGTCCCCTGCGCCGCAGGGTGCCGTGATGAGAAGCGCGGAAACATACTGACTGCTTTCGATATTACTCAGAATGAAGTTTCCTCCCGGGAAGCCGGCGGCATTTATCCTGATCGGCGGAAAACCGCTTCCGTCCCTGCCCCGCGCATCGATACCCGCCTCGGAGAGGGCGTCGAGGAGCGGCTTCACCGGCCTTTCGCGGAGCCGGGTGTCGCCTGTCAGGATGTATTCGCCGTGCCCGAGAGTCGCGATACCAGTCAGGAACCTCATGGCGGTTCCATTGTTTCCGAGATATAGTTCTCTGCCGGGATTCAGGATTTTCCCGCCCGTTCCCTTCACGATAATATCTTCGTCCTGGACGAAGATGTCGGCGCCGAGGGCACGAAGTGCCTCTATAAGATAGCCCGTATCTTCTGAGCGAAGCGCGTTGCGAAGGAATGAGGTTCCTTCGGCAAGGGCCGCGATGATAAGAGCCCGCTGTGTGTAGCTCTTCGAACCGGGCATGCTCACCACGGCATCGAGACGCTTGATGGGTTTGATTTCAATCTCTTTCATAACTTCTGGTCTCAGGCGTTAGAAATCAGGCACAGGGCCTGCAGAATAAACATTAAACAGCAAACAATCAACTTCCCAACTTACCATCTTCCATCTTTTCCAGTTGTCTCCTCACTACCCGGTGCATCAGCTCCACAGGCGGTTCCCGTCCCGTCCAGATACGGATCTGCTCGGCTCCCTGCCGGACGAACATCCCGAGACCGTCCACGATTTTGCACCCGGCCTCTTTTGCATCCCGCAGAAGTCTCGTCCTCAGCGGATTGTAGACGACGTCCATTACAACCCGGAAGCGGGATAGATCCCCCCGCCTGACAGGCGTCTTCCTCTCATCCGGCGTCATCCCCACCGGGGTAGTGTTTATTAGGCCGTCAGCCCCGACGGATGACATATCGCTAAGGGGGTGGAACGGGCATCCGAATTCGCGGGCCAGAGCTTCACCCTTTTCTTCGGTCCGGTTCATGACGACAGGGAATCCTCCCTTTTTCAGGATGCCGAAGACCGCCGCCCTTGCCGCGCCGCCCGCGCCGATGACGACAAACGTGCGGTCTTTGATATCGACGGCCTCTTCCAGACTCTCCACGAGTCCGATCCAGTCAGTGTTGAATCCCCGGAGCCTTCCGTCTTTGTTCAGGATGGTGTTCACGGCTCCTATCACCCGGCTGCCTTCATCCACCTCGTCCAGAAAAGGAAGGACGGAGGTCTTGAAAGGTATAGTCACGCTCACGCCCCGGATGTTCAGGGTCTTAACACCGCGGATAGCGCCTTCGAGGTCCTCGACGAGAAAAGGAATATAATAGGCATCAAACTTCATTTTCCGGAAAGCGCAGTTGTGCATGAGCGGCGACAGACTGTGCGCCACGGGATTGCCGAGTATGCCATAGATTTCGGTGAGAGGATTCATCTCAGTTTCTCGAGTCGCTGTTTCTTATCGCAGCCCGTCGACCATCGTTTGACCCCTTGAACCCCGGACCCCTCAAACCATTTTAACATTTTCCTCATCTCCCCCACCGTGAACTGCCCCGGCGCGGATTCTTCTCCCTGCTGCAGCGACGCGAAGGTGAGGAAGGAGCCGAGGAGCGGCGCCATGATTCGGCTCACGCGTCCCGCATCTCCCATGCAGAAGGCGATGATGTCCACACCTTTTTCCCGTCCCTTTGCTATGAGAGAGAGGACACGGATGTTGTCGTCCATCGAGCGGGCGGTCGTCACGATCTTGACGATGTCCGCCCCCAGGCCGGCGCCCTCGTCGAGCTTTTTTCTCAGGGCCCGTATGCCCGGCGTTCCGCCGGGGTCGTGGTGGGAGACGATGAGCTTCGTTTTTCCTCCGCGCTTCCGCACGGCATTTCTGAGTTCGCCGATGAGCACAGAACCGGTGGAGACCTCGATGTCCACGAAACCCGCACCCCTGGAAACGGCTTCCTTGAGAATGGCCACCCTGTCTTTCTCTTTTCCCCGGAAATATCCGCCTTCTTCTTTCCGTCGGTTTGTCACAAGTATCCTTTCCGGATTACGTTTCAGCAGCATCTTCAGATCCGCCTTCCCGATCCGGTCGATCCGTAGTTCCACGAGGTCGGCGGTGGAAAAGGCCCGCTTCATTTTCCTGAGGGCGGCATCGACGTTTTCCGCCGCGATGGGGACGCAGATCTTCACGTTGTCTCTCCCATGGGATAGGATCCCAGGACCTTGATGAAGGTGGTCACCTTTCCCATCTCCTTGAGACAGGACGAGACCTTTGTCTCGCTCGCGTGTCCTGACAAGTCGACGAAGAATAAGTACTCCCACATCCGGTCCCGCATGGGGTGTGATTCTATCCGGATCATGTTGATTCGCTCCCGCGCGAAGGGTTCAAGCGCCGCGTGGAGGGCACCCGGCACATGCGGCGTGGCGAAGAGGATCGACGTCTTGTCCCGTCCCGTCGCCTCGCTCGTGCCCTGCCCGATGACGAGGAATCTGGTGGTGTTGAGCGGATGGTCCTCGATTCCTTCCGCAAGGATGCGCAGCCCGTAAACCTCTGCGGCGAGGATGCTACCGACGGCCGCGCTCTCGGGGTCGCCTGCCACGCGCCGCGCAGCCTCAGCGGTGCTTTCCGTTTCGAGGAGGGCGCAGGACGCAAGATTGGCCCTGAGCCATGCCCTGCACTGGGCGAGGGCCTGGGGATGAGAGTAAACCCTTCGGATGCCGGAAAGATCCTCTCCGACCGAAAGCAGGTTGTGCGTGATTCTTGAAAATAACTCCGCCCGGATGGTGAGGGATGTGGAGATCAGCCTGTCCAGCGTGAGCTTTACTGAGCCTTCCAGGGAGTTTTCCACTGGAACTACGCCCCAGTCCGCCTTTTTCCGCTCGACGCTCCCGAAGACGCCGGGGATTGAATCCGCCGCCGAGAATTCGGCGCTCCCGCCGAAGTGGGAGAGGGCCGCCAGATGAGTGAACGAGGCCTCCGGCCCCAGGTAGGCAACCCTTGTCGGTGCCTGAAGCGCGCGGGAGGATGAGAGAATCTCCCCGAATATTTTGCGCAGGGCCCCGTCGGTCAGGGGACCTTCGTTTATTCGCCTCAGTTGCTCGTATACCTTGCTCTCCTGAGAGGGATCGTAAACCTCCCGTCCCCGGGAGTTCTTCGCTTTTCCGACCTCAACGGAGATGCGTGCCCGTTCGTTGAGCAGTTTCACTATCTCGAGATCCTTAATCCGGATCGCTTCTCTCAGTTCTTCAAGGGTCCTGTCCTTCATTGTTTCATTTCCTCTATCACCCCGCGGACGAGGGCTTCGGGCACACCGCCGTTCACAAACGGCATCGCCGGTTTTTTCAGGAGGACGAAATGGATGACATCGCCCTCTTTTTTCTTGTCATACTTAATTCGCGAGAGAATTCCTCGGACGCTCATTCCTTTCGGGATTGAGACCGGCAGACCTGCGGTCCGGATGACGGCCTCAATGCGACCTCGGTCCTCCGTCGAGAGGTATTTCATCCGCTCGGAGAGGCGTAGCGCCGCGGTCATCCCGACGGCGACGGCCTCCCCGTGGGAAAGGGAATATCCGGATTCCGCCTCCACGGCGTGACCTACGGTGTGGCCGAAGTTGAGAATGCGGCGCAGCCCCTTTTCCGTTTCGTCGATCTCCACGATGCTTTTCTTGATCCGGCAGGCCTTGGCAATTACACGCTCGAGAATCTTCCGGTCATCCCGGAGCGCATTCATCTCACTTTCCAGAACGTCCAGGAGCTCCGGATCATCGATGGCGCCGTATTTTATGATCTCGGCGACACCGTTTCCGAAATCGCGCGGCGTCAGAGTCTCGAGAAAGGCGAGATCGACGAAAACTCCCTTCGGCTGATGGAACGTCCCCAGAAAATTCTTTCCCACCGGGAGATCGATTCCCGTCTTGCCGCCGATGCTGCTGTCCACCTGAGCGAGCAGCGTCGTCGGGATCTGGATGCAGGGGATACCCCTCATGTAAATCGAGGCGACGAAACCGGCGAGGTCGCCCACGACGCCTCCTCCCAGCGCGATTACGGCCGATGTCCGGTCTGCGCCGAGTTCAGCGAGACGCTCGACGATTCCGAGAGACGTTTCCATGGTCTTCGAGGATTCGCCCGCCGGGAAGGAGATAAGATCCACCTCGAGTCCCATTCCTCTCAGGGTTTCCAAAACGCGCCTGCCGTGAAGGGGTTCCACGTTGGAATCGGTGATTATGATGTAGCGGGCGGCCCAGCTGTTCTTCGCCATGAGAAGCCCCGCCCGGTCAAGGATATCCTGCCCTATGTAAATGTCGTAGGACTTTGAAAGTTTTTTCTCGAGACTGACTCTGATCCTGTTCATGACTTCTCTCCCACGCCGTTTCTAATCACCCTTTCCAGGACCCTCACTTCTTCCATGAGCTGGTAGAATTTCTCGGGCTTGAGCGACTGCGCCCCGTCCGAGACCGCCTTTTCCGGTTCGGGATGCACCTCTATCAGCAGGCCGTCCGCCCCCACGGCCACGGCTGCCCGTGCAAGGGGGGGCACATATTTCCAGTGACCGGCGGCGTGGCTGGGGTCCACTATTACGGGCAGATGGGTCGCCTGCTTGAGTACCGGGACGGCGCTGAGGTCGAGGGTGTTTCTTGTCGCCGTCTCGAAAGTCCTGATGCCCCTCTCGCAGAGGATAACCCGATCGTTGCCCGATGAGAGGATGTATTCCGCCGACATGAGAAGTTCCTCTATGGTCGTCATCATCCCGCGCTTCAGGAGCACAGGCTTGCGCGCCTGTCCCACCTTCTTAAGCAGGGCGAAATTCTGGACATTGCGGGCGCCTATCTGGAGGATGTCGGCGTGGGCCTCCACAAGATCCACATCCGTTGTATTCATCACCTCTGTTACGACGGGCATGCCCGTCCGCTCCCGCACCTTCTTGAGTAGTTTGAGTCCCTCTTCCTCCATGCCCTGGAAACTGTAAGGGGATGTCCTCGGCTTGTAGGCTCCGCCCCGCAGGATTTGGGCCCCTCCCTTCTTCACGATGTAGGCGCTCTCCATGAGCTGCTCCTCGCTTTCCACCGAGCAGGGGCCTGCCATGACGATGAAGTCAGGCCCGCCGATTGCGAGGTCGCCGACGTGGATGACCGTGTTCCCCTCCCTGGTTTCGCGGCTGGCCAGTTTGTAGGGTTTCAGGATGGGCACGACCTTTTCGACACCGGGAAGATGCTCAACGGACTTGAGCTGGGCCTTGCCGCGGCCGTCACCGACGGCGCCTATGATGGTCCGCTCGACGCCGCGGGACGGGTGGGCCGTGTAGCCTACAGACTCGATCCACTCGATGACGTGTTCGATCTGGGCCTCGGTCGCATTTTTTTTCATTACGATTACCATTATTCTGTACCTCCTGGATTTAGAATGCCGTTAAAAAAGTGCGCATAAACGAAAGGGGCCATGGCGGCTGCCTCTCGCCCCCATGGCCCCTCGAAATAAAAAAGGCCATGGAGAGCATCTTTCGATCTGTCCATGGCCTGGAATTTTTATGCTGTTTCTCTATGTCCTCCTGAGCAATGGGCAGACCTGTGCGACGAAATAATAATAAAAGCTAAACCAGTTCGCCTTCGTGCTGACTGCCATTGCCTTTCTAACCATTGGAAAAAGGATACTCCGCTTTTTAGATGCGGAATGAAAACACAGGGTCCCTGCCTTTGTCAAGAAAAAATTTGGAATCCTTTTTCCTGCCCCGCGTTTTGGAGCGGTCTTGAGCAATTTCTTGTTTTCACTTTTTCGAAATTATGATAGGGAACGATAAACGTCCGCATGCGGTGGGAAGGGGTCCCGACCCTCTGACGACAACACGTTAAGGACGCCTGTTTATTTATAAAATCGAAAAGGAGCCGCCTTCATGTACACGGCAAGCGACTTGAGAAAGGGGCTGAGGATCAAGCTCGACAACGACCCCTATCAGATCACAGAATTCAACTTCGTGAAACCGGGAAAGGGACAATCCCTTTACCGCTGCAAGCTGCGCAATATGATAACCGGCGCTCAGTTCGAGCGGACGTTCCGGGAGGTGGACACCTTCCAGCCCGCTGACCTGCGGGAAAAGACCATGCAGTATCTATACAAAGAAGAGAACAATTACGTTTTCATGGATATGGAAACGTATGAACAGATTTACCTCACGGCCGATCAGGTGGGTGACGCCATTAACTTTCTTCTCGACAACCTGGAGGTGGAGGTTCTTCTTTTCGAGGACAAGCCCATCGGCGTGACCCTTCCGAATTCGGTGGACCTCCGGGTCGTGAAGGCGGAGCCATGGGCCAAGGGAGACACCGTATCGGGGAATTACAAGCCGGTGATTCTGGAAACGGGCTACAAGGTCCTGGTTCCTCCTTTCATCGAAGAGGGGGAAAAAATCAGGGTGGATACCCGCAGCGGTGAATACCTCACCCGTGTCAAGGAATGATTTTTCCATGTCGGAAGGCCGGCGCCTTGCGCGGAAAAAGGATTTCCTTTATCTTAGGGCCGCTGTTTTGGCGGCTATCCGACGCTTTTTCGCGTCCCGGGATTATCTTGAAGTGGAGACTCCACACCGCATCCCGGCACCGGCACCCGAATCCCATATAGACGCCGTTCCTTCCGATGACTGGTTCATGCAGACCTCACCCGAGCTCTGCATGAAGCGGCTTCTCGCGGCGGGCTATCCCCGGCTGTTCCAGATCTGCCGATGTTTCCGCGGTCGCGAAAATGGGGATAGGCACCTTCCTGAATTCACACTGCTCGAGTGGTACCGCGCCGGGGCAGATTATCGTGATCTCATGTCGGAGTGCGAGGATCTCGTCATCGGCATCGCCCGCGCTCTGGGCCGGGGAGAGGAAATCGCCTTTAAGGGGAAAATGATCCGTCTGGAGAAACCCTGGGAGCGGTGTTCCGTGCGGGAGGCATTTCATAAGTACGCTTCCCGGTCCCTTGAGGAAGCCCTTGAGGGGGGATACTTCGATGAAACAATTGCCTTCGAGATAGAACCCCGGCTCGACGGGGAACGGCCGGTGTTCCTCTGTGATTATCCCCTGAGCCGGGGGGCGCTTGCGCGGCGGAAGCCGGGGGATCCGGCCTTTGCGGAGAGGTTCGAGCTTTACATGGGAGGGATGGAACTCGTGAACGCCTTCTCCGAACTGACTGACGCGGAAGAGCAAAGGCGTCGTTTTCTTATGGAGGAGGAAGAGAGGCGCGCCATGGGGAAAAGATCCTATCCAATGCCGGAGCGCTTTTTAAAGGCTCTTCCGGAGATGCCGGAGTCGGCGGGAGCCGCTCTCGGCGTGGATCGGCTGGTGATGCTTTTCGCCGACGCCGCGGACATAAGGGACGTGGTTGCTTTTGCCCCGGAGGATCTATAATCAAACAGACTGAATATTAAACGGAGGAGAAGAACGATGAAAAGGAGATTCAACAGACGTTTTCTTATCTCTGTATGCGTTATGACTCTTGTCATCATGGTTGCGGGGACCCCTGCGGGGTGCTCGAGCAAGAAAGAAACGGTGGAGGTGGTAGGCTATCCGCAGTCCTTCGTGGAGCTCGCGGAAAAAGTGAAGCCTTCTGTGGTGAACATAAGCACCACTAAGACGGTGAGGATGCCCGGCAACCCGTTCCGGCACTTTTTCGGTCCGGGTCGCGATGAACAGTTCGGCGACTTCTTCGGCCGCTTTTTCGGCGATGTACCCGACCGGGAGCTCAAGCAGAAGAGTCTCGGCTCCGGATTCATCATCGACAAGGACGGCTACATAGTGACCAACAACCATGTGGTTGAGGGAGCCGACGAGATCAAGGTGAAGCTCTCGGATGGAAGGGAATTCAAGGCGAAGGTGATCGGTAGGGATCGAAAGACTGACATCGCACTGATAAAGATCTCGTCCACATTTGAAAATCTCCAGGCACTTCCCCTCGGAGATTCTGACAGCGTGCTCGTCGGGCAGTGGGTTCTTGCGGTCGGCAATCCCTTCGGCCTCGGAAACACGGTGACGCAGGGCATCATAAGCGCAACGGGCCGCGTCATCGGTGCGGGGCCCTATGACAACTTTCTCCAGACTGACGCGCCTATCAACCCCGGCAACAGCGGGGGACCGCTGATCAATCTGAAAGGTGAGGCCATCGGCATCTGTACGGCGATCGTAGCCGGGGGTCAGGGAATAGGATTCGCCATTCCAATCAACATGGCCAAGTCCATGGTTCCCCAGCTCAAGGAAAAGGGAAAATTCGTGCGCGGCTGGATCGGCGTATCCATCCAGACCATCACGCCGGAGATAGCCCAGGGTCTCGGGGTTAAGGAAACAACGGGCGCTCTGGTGGCCGATGTGGTGCCCGACGGACCGGCGGCGGCCGCAGGCGTGACTCGCGGGGATATCATCATTTCCTTCAACGGGAAGGACATCAAGAACATCTCGGACCTATCGAGGCTGGTTGCGGAGACGCCGGTCGGAAAGACGGTTTCCGTAAAAGTTATGCGCTCGGGAAAGGAAGTGGAACTGCGGCTTACGGTGGCGGAAATGGCTGAGGACAAAATAATCGCCCGTAAGGGGACGGCGGAAAAAGACCTAGGCATTGTCGTCGATGAGATTACCCCGCGCCTGCGGAGTCAGTATGGTCTGCGGGACAGAAAGGGCGTCGTCATCGTGGAAGTCGTCTCGGGAAGCGCGGCGGATATGGCTGGGCTTCAGCCGGGAGATGTAGTCAAGGAAGTGAACCGCAAGGCCATCGGGAACATCGGTGATTATGAAAAAGCCGCGGCGAAAATTCAAAAGGGAAAACCGGTTCTTCTCCTGATAAAGCGGGGGGACCAGACGATGTACGTCACGATAGAGGTGTCCTAAAAAGACACGGGGCCGGGAAGTTGAGAAGATGAGAAGATGCGAACGTCACTCTAACCCAACCCTCTCCCCTCAAGGCAGAGGGCAATCAGGTTTTCGTCTTTTTCTCAGCGTCTTAACTTCTTGTCTTTTGACCTTATTTCTTTTCGCCGTGCCCTGCGCGCGGGCGGGGCTGACGGATGGGGTGACGGAGACCGCTCTGCCGAACGGTCTCAAGGTTATCCTTCTTGAGAATCACAAGGCGCCTCTTGTCACCTTTCAGGTGTGGTACCGCGTCGGTTCGCGCAACGAGACCCCGGGTAAGACCGGTCTCTCTCACATGCTCGAGCACATGATGTTCAAGGGGACCAAGAAGGTGGGGCCCGAGATGTTCTCGCGCATCATTCAGGAAAACGGCGGAAACAACAACGCTTTCACCTCCCACGACTACACGGCCTACTATGAGAATCTGCGCTCCGACCGCGTGCAGGTGGCCATTGATCTGGAGGCGGACCGGATGCGGAATCTGGTTCTCCGAAGGAAGGATTTCAGGACCGAACGCAAGGTAGTTATGGAAGAGCGCAGGCAGCGCACGGAGGACAACCCGCAGGCCTATCTCTGGGAAAGGATGGAGGCCGCCGCATTTACGGTCAGCCCTTACCGCTGGCCTATCATCGGATGGATGGAGGACATGGAGCGTTGGACCCTCGACGACCTCAGGTCCCATTACAGGACCTATTACAGTCCGGCGAACGCCTTTCTCGTCGTGGTGGGAGACTTTAAAAAGGACGAACTTCTCCCGCGGATCCGGAAGGCCTTCGGAAAGCTTTCGGGAGGGACAGGGCCGGACCAGAAAAGGGATCCGGAGCCGACAATGAAGGGAGAGCGGCGGGTCACTGTCCGGAAAGAGGCGCAGCTTCCCTTTCTCGTCAAGGGATATCACGTTCCCAACCTGCACGACCCGGACAGCTATGTTCTGGAGGTCGCAGCCGCTGTGCTCTCGGGCGGGAAGAGTTCGCGTTTCTACAGTAACCTCGTGAGGGAAAAGAGGATCGCCCTCGAGGCCGAGGCCGATAATTCCCTTCTCTCCCACGACCCCCGCCTTTTCTATCTCTCCGCCGTGCCGATGCCCGGCCGCAGTGTGGAGGAACTGGAGAAGGCTCTTGACGGGGAACTGGAGAGGCTGAGGACGGAGGTCGTGGGAGACGAGGAACTCAAGCGGGCGAAGAATCAGATCGAAGCCGCATTTGTTTTCGGTCAGGATTCTCTCTTTTCCCAGGCCGCACTTCTTGCCCGACATGAGATAGTCGGTGGCTGGAAGAAGCTCGACGACTACCTGCCGTCGATCCGGAAAGTTACGGCGGAAGACATCCGGCGTGTCGCCGCAAGGTACCTGGTGCGCGAGAACTCGACGGTGGGGATTTTGATTCCGCTTCCTGGGAAAAAATAGAAGATGCGAATATAGGAAGATGAGAATATGCGATAAAGACTGGATTCCGGCTTCCGCCGGAATGACACCTATGGATTTCCCTCCCCTGGAGGGAGGGAATACAGGGGAGGGGGCATGAACGTTCGCTCTTGCCGTTCTGTTGCGCACCGTTGTCTAAACCTCTTATCCTCTCAACTTCTTATCTTCTTTGTTATCGTTCTGCTCACAACGCCGGGCGCCGCCGCCATGCCCGCCGTCGAGAGAACCGTCCTTTCGAATAAACTTGTTGTTCTCGTTGCGGAAGAGCATACGCTGCCCTTCGTGACCGTTCACCTCCTCATTGATTGCGGTTCGCGGAAAGACCCGCCCGGCCGGGAGGGGATCGCCCGGCTCGCCGCCCGCGGCCTTCTGCTCGGAACCTCGAAAAGAAGCGCGGAGGAGATCAACCGGGAGGTGGATTTTCTGGGTGCTTATCTCACGTCCTCGGCGGGATCGGATTGGGCCGCCCTCAATCTCAAGATCCTGAAAAAGGACATGGACCGTGGGATGGATCTCTTCATGGACGTGCTCATGAACCCGGTCTTTCCCGGTGAGGAGATCCGGCGCGAGATAGACAAGACCATGGCGGCGATCCGTGCGGCCGAGGATCAGCCGGACGATGTTGCGGAAAAGGCGTTCAACAGGGAGCTTTTTCTGAGCCCTTACGGTCATCCTCCGGAGGGGACGGTGGAATCGTTGCCCCGCATCGACCGGGATGCCGTCGAGAGGTTTTACCGGGACAACTACCATCCGAACAATGCCATTCTCGTGGTGGTCGGGGACATCACTCCCGTCGAGGTTAAGACCAGGATCCTGCCCCGCTTCGAGGAGTGGAAGGAGGGAACGGTCTTTACCCTGCGCTTCAAGACGGCCTTTGCCGGGGGTCCGAAAACGGTGAAGATAAACCGTCCCGTCAAGCAGGCGAACATAGTCATCGGTCACGAGGGGATCAGTCGCGGCGACCGCGATTTTTACGCCCTGTCGGTGATGAACTATGTCCTTGGGGGCGGCGGGTTTGCGTCGCGGCTCTTCGATGAAATCCGAAATAAGCGGGGGCTGGCCTATTCCGTGGCGAGCTACTTAGATTCCCGCAAATACCCCGGCTCTTTCCAGATTGCTCTTCAGACCAAGAATGCCTCCGCGGGCATGGCCATGAAAACGGCACTGAAGGAGATGAGAAAGATCCGTCGAAGCCTGGTCCGCAAGAAAGAACTGGAGGACGCGAAAAAATACCTCATAGGGAGTTTTCCCATGCGGATCGACACCCAGGAGAAGCTCGCCCGTTTTCTGGGGCAGGTTGAGTACTATGGTCTGGGCCTGGATTACCCCGATCGTTATCCGTCTCTCATAGGAGCCGTGACCCGTGGAGATGTGCTGCGTGTCGCGCGAAAATACCTTCATCCGGAAAAATGTCTCACCGTCATAGTTGCGGATTTGAAAGAGGCGGGACTCGAAGAAAAAGACGGAAGCTGAGAAGATGGGAAGATAAGAAATTGCGATAAAGATAAACGCAGGAACAGAAACGATGCCGGCCAATCTTCCTCCTGAATATTTCGAGGCTGAAAAGAAATTCAAGCAGGCCTCTACCATCGCCGAAAAGCTGGCGGCCCTGGAAGACCTCATCGCAAGTGTTCCGAAGCACAAGGGAACTGACAAGCTGCGGGCTGACCTGAGACGGCGGGCGTCCCAGCTGAACAAAGAGGCCATCGCCCTGCGCAAGACAAAGAAGGGCGGCAGGGACAGCCTCTATAACGTTCAGAGGGAGGGCGCGGCCCAGGTCGCTCTCGTGGGGTTTCCGAACTCGGGAAAATCCTCAATCCTGGCCAGCCTGACGAATGCGACACCGGCGGTGGCGGATTACCCGTTCACCACTCTACTGCCCCTTCCCGGGATGATGCCCTTCGAGAACGTTCAGATCCAGCTCGTCGATCTCCCCGCAATCGGGAACGAGTCAACGGACGGCTGGGTATCGGGCATCCTGAGGAACACCGACGCCTTCCTGATCGTTCTGGACCTGAGTGATGAACCGCAGGCGCAGATGGAACTTATCCTCGAACAGCTCGAGCGCTGGAACATTAACGTTACAGGGAAAAGTTCGGGGGATAGAAAGGGAATCCAGAAGAGGGCGCTCATCGCCGCCAACAAGAGCGATCTCCCCGGGGCGGATGAAAACCTGAAGACGCTCGGCGAATACCTGAGCAGAAAGCTGCCGATAGTTGCTCTGTCGATTCTCAGGAAGGATAATCTTGAGACCCTGAAGCGGGCGATCTTCGATGTCACGGGGATCATCCGCATTTACTCCAAGCCGCCGGGCAAGGAGCCTAACATGGCCATGCCCTTCACCATTCATGAGGGCTGCACGGTTATCGAGTTCGCCGAGCACATCCACAAAGATTTTCTCAGCAAGCTCAAGTTCGCGAGGATATGGGGTTCTTCGAAGTTCGACGGCCAGAAGGTGGAGCGAAGCTATGTGCTCCGGGACGGGGATATAGTGGAGCTGCACACGTGAGGCACAGACTCGCTCCTTCAAGAGTTTTGACTTCCGTCTTTCCCTGATTCTCTCCACAGCATCCAGGCAAGCCAACCGAAAAAAAGGGCCGGGAAGGCGCTTACCCATACCGGGACCGTCATGCCGTTGATGACGGCCTCCAACTGGAAGACGATGCGGAGGAGATGCCCGAGGGAAATCAGGGCAAGAACGAAAATGGAGAGCGCGGTGAAAGGCCTGCTTCTGCGCATTTTTAAAACCTCCCGACGAAGGTGACCGACTTTTTATTTAAGGATGAGCAGAATGTCGTGGAAGTCAACCGGGTCGCCGGCATGGACCGGAATGGAATCCACCTGTCCGCTCCTTTCAGCATAAATGCTGCAGATCATTTTCATTGATTCGAGCGTCATGAGGATGTCGCCTTCGGCGACCATATCACCTTTTTCGACGAGAATATTCCGGACGACACCTTTGACGGGGGAACAGACCTCACCTTTCTTGTCGGGTCGGTCCTCCGCCTCTCCCATTCTGTACTGAACATCGTCCTCGAATATGAATATTGACGGATGGGTATCGACGTAATTGATGCCGAAGTTCTCCTGCCTGAAGTCCGTCTCGTCGCAGATGTTGAGGTACAGGGGAATGGTCGTCCTCGCCCCGACGAACGTGAAGCCTCGCAGTGCGCGCTGGAGCCTGTTCACTGTCTGCTCCCAGTCGTAACCTCGTACCGTCAGTTTGACCATGAGAGAGTCGTATTCCGACGGGACGCGATAGCCCGGATAAACAATGCCGTCGAGCCTTACACCCGGTCCGCCCGGAGCCTGATAAGCTTCGACGATTCTCCCGGCCTCAGGCATGAACTGGTTCCTCGGGTCTTCGGCGTTGACGCGCACCTGGATGGAACGCCCCACCAGCTGAATCCGCTCCTGCTGCAGGTCGAGGACATCGCCCTCGGCTATCCAGATCTGCTGTCGCACGATGTCGACGCCGGTCAGCTCCTCGGTTACCGTATGTTCCACCTGCAGCCGGGCATTGATCTCCATGAACCAGAATTCATTTGTCCTGCGGTCAACCAGGAACTCCACCGTCCCGGCGTTAGTATATTGCGCTTCCTTTGCAACGGCAAGGGCCGCTTTGTAAATTTTCTGCATTATGTCGGCCGGAAGAGATGCGGGTGCCACTTCAAGAATCTTCTGATGGCGCCTCTGGATTGAACAGTCCCTGGAGCCGAGGTGCACGATGTTGCCGTGGTTGTCCGCCAGAATCTGAATCTCAATGTGCCGGGGGTCCTCGATGCATTTTTCAATATAGAGAGACCCGTCTCCAAAGGCGGATCGAGACTCCTCCTCGGCAAGCGGGATCTGGGCAAGCAGTTCGGATTCATCTTTCACTTTCCGGATGCCCCGTCCCCCGCCTCCCGCCACCGCCTTTATCATGACCGGGTATCCCACCCGCCGCGCGAAGGACACAGCGTCCTGGAGGCCCGCCTCTCCAGTGGTCAGGGGACCCACTCCCGGCACCGTGGGAATGCCTGCTCTTTCGGCGATGCGGCGCGCCGTTACCTTGTCGCCCACGCTTCTGAGGACATCTGAACGCGGCCCCACGAAGATTATTCCCGCCTTCTCGCAGGCCGCCGCCAGCTCCGAATTCTCCGAGAGAAATCCATATCCGGGGTGAATGGCATCTGAACCGGACTGTCTGGCCGCCTCGATAATCTTGTCTATGCTGAGATAATCCCTCACCGGTCCGTCTCCGATGAGGATTGCCTCACTGGCCGCACGCACAAAGAAAGAGACAGCGTCGGGTTTTTCATAGACGGCGACCGATACAATGCCCATTTCCATGCAGGTCCGCATTATCCGCAGAGCGACTTCACCGCGGTTTGCTATAAGCAGTTTTCGGATTCTCTTGTTGTGAGGATTGTCCATTCTCTCGAGCTCCTTTTCCTTGTTAGGGCCTTATGCGTCGGCTTTCGTGCAGACGGCCCGACGGAACGCAGTATTCCGCCTGATGTGCCCCTCCGCGTACGGTATCCGGAGAGGCCATCGGTCAACAGCCTGGCAGTCTGGATTCAGGAGGGTGATCTTGAGGCGGCGGCGACGTGTCCATTCCGCCTGACTACCGGTGGGCTAGCAGACAATCATTTTGGGCAGAGCGTATATAGAATTATGGCCCTGTTGTCAATCACGAATTGGAGGATCAGGTGGACATTCTCTTTTCAGTTCAGTAAAGAATGAACAGGCTCAGGATGATGATGTATAGGGATGCAGCGGCCGCCAGAGCGCAGGTGCACGAGTCAACCCGATTCAGACGCTGGAGAAGCTTTTCATCCCAGTCGCTGTTTTCGATGTAACGCCTGAACCTCTTCAACGGTCGATGTTTCTGTCCCGGAGCGCTTAAATCGAGAAAGACGGCTCCGGCGGCGCCCTCCGCCTTCAGTGCTCTTGTTTCCATAATATTACCTCATCTTTTGAACGACGTTTTCATGCCGGCGTCTCTCCTCGTGACATTTTACAATTGCAGCCTGTCATGATAGTATTCCATATTACGGAACGATTTTGCAGCGAGGTGAACATGGGCGGGAAGAAAGACATCTACAGAAGCTACGGCCAGAAGCTCATCAGTCTTTTCGTGCGGCTGCTTTTTTCGGGGGAGAGTTATTCCCTGACCGAGCTGTCCCGTATGCTCGACTGCTCCAAGCAGACCGTGCTGAGGCTCCTCGACGACATAACTATGGCCTACGGCGTGACCGTCGAGGAATTCATGAAGGGCAACCGCAAGTATGTCAGGATCAGGAGGCCGGAGAGGGTGCCGCCGCCGACTTCCATCACGGAAATGGAGCTTCAGGTGCTTCAGATGTGCCGCGACTTCACGGCCCATCTCCTGGGGAAGCCGCTTTTCGAGGAGGCGACCCGGGCCCTTCTCAAGAGCCGAGCTCTACTGCCGGGAGAAAAGAAGGCCTCTTCGCGGCACTTCGCCACCTTTCGTCCCGGCTGCATCGATTACACTCCCCACTTCGGCATGATGCGCACCCTCATCGAGGCCATGGAACAGAAGCGGGTGTGTCGCCTTATCTACCAGCCAATCAGGGAAGACAGGCCGAAAACGTATTACATCAAGCCTCTCAAGATATTCTCCCACCACGACACGGTCTACCTCCATGCCCAGAGGGCGAGGGAACCGGGGAAGGCATACCGCGAGCCGGAGTATGACCCTCTCCTCGCCGTTCACCGCATGAAGAAAGTGGAACTCACGGAGCGCCGCTTCGAGTTTCCAGCGAATTACGACTTCGAGAAAACCTTCAATTTGAATTTCGGCATAATAAAGGAAAAGTCCTTCGAGGCCGAGGTGGAATTCAGCGGGTGGGCGGCCCGCCACGTCTCCGAGCGGATCTGGAGCCCGGATCAGAAGATGCGGAAAATGGGGAAGGGAAGACTGCTTCTCTCTTTCAGCGCCTCATCGGAACCGGAACTTATCTCCTGGGTACTGTCATTCGGAGATGAGGCAAGACTTTTAAAACCGGAGCGGCTGGCGGAAAAAACGGCGGCGACCATCGAGAGCATGAGGGAGAGCTATCTTTGAGGAATCGACCGAGAATGGGAGTCTTTTTCCCTGACCGGGTTGATCATTCTAACTTAAAGAGGACATAAATGACAAAGTAGTTTCGCGGCTCCCTCAGCTCTTCTCGCAGGAGGTATTCCACCTCGCTGCAAAGAAAGGTTACCCTGCTCAATATGATTTTCTCGATGTTCCCGTAAAAGAGATTATTCTGAAGATAAGGCGGAATCGGTGATTATTTCGACTTATATGAATAATCTGGAGCCGATGAGGAGATTCGAACTCCTGACCTAGCGATTACGAATCGCTTGCTCTACCGGCTGAGCTACATCGGCTCGCATAGATGATGTCGGATAAGGTTCGGCAGGGGAGTGAAATTATATCAAGCGGGCATCTTTGTCAAGATTTATCCGCAATTCCGGACATCTCTCCATCCTTTGCCTTGACATTCGGGGCAGGTCTGATAGTATTTGCGCGGCCTGAGACCGGAAAGGAAATTCATGAAAGATCGAGTAAAGAAGATACTTTCACCATCCCCGCTTAAAATCAGTTTATTGATTATAGTCGCGGCTGTCGCCCTCTATTTCTTCGACCCCGCCTTTTTCCGTTTCATGGAGTTGAAGACACTCGATCTGCGTATTCTTTCCCGAGGCCATCGTCCCCCGGGGGGAGAAACGGTCATTGCCGTGGTGGATGAAAAGAGCGTCAAGGAGCTGGGCCGCTGGCCGTGGCCCAGGACCGTCATGGCCGGGCTCGTGGACACCCTGAAATCTTACGGGGCGAAGGCCGTAGGATTTGATGTCGTTTTCGCCGAGCCGGATCAGAATTCCAGTCTCCGCGACATCCAGGAGCTGGCGCGTGAGTTTCAGGCATCGGGCATAAACGATCCTAAGGTATCGGCCATGCTCCGTAAAAAGTGGATGCGCGCCGACACCGACGCGGCCCTGGCGCAGGCGGTGAAAGGGGCCGGAAACGTTACCCTCGGTTACTTCTTTCATCGATCGGAAAAGGAAGCGGCGCATCTGACGAAGAAAGAGATAGAGGCGGGCCGCGAACTCATTTCTCCTTTCAAGTATCAGATGGTGCAGGCGGAGGGAGAGCCGGACGAAATGTTCCTCATTCACGCCTATGCCGTGGAGGCCAACATTCCCGAGATCTCGCGGTCGGCGGACAACGCGGGGTACTTCAACGCCTTTCCCGACACGGACGGTTCGATCCGCTGGGCCCCCCTGGCCATCAAGTTTCAGGATGATTTTTATCCATCTCTTTCCATAGCCCTGCTGACACAGTATCTCGATTATCCCATGGTAATCCTCCACCTTGCCGAGTACGGCGTCGTCGGCGTCCAGATGGGAGATCTGGCTGTGCCCACGGACGAGTCAGGGCGCATCCTCATCAATTATCTGGGGCCCGCGAAGACATTTCCCCATTACTCCATAGCCGACATCCTGAAGGGTCGCCTTTCCCCGGATCTTTTCAAGGGGAAGATAGTGATCGTGGGAGCGACGGCGACGGGTATATATGACCTAAGAGTAACGCCATTCAGCGCCGTGTATCCCGGTGTGGAAGTTCATGCCAACGTCATCGATAACATCCTTCATCAGGAGTTTATCCAGCGTCCGGGCTGGGCGGGGTTCTTCGATCTGGCCGCCATCATTATTCTTGGAATGGTAATCGGGATCGCGGTACCCAGAGTCCGGGCCGTCGCAGGCATCTTTCTGGCCCTGGCCGTGCTGACACTGTATGTTTTCGTGAACGGGACGATATTTTCCCGTTTCAATTTCTGGCTCAATCTCATCTATCCCGCTGGGACCGTAATGACGTCTTACCTTGCCATCACGATTTACAAGTACGTTACGGAGGAACGGGAGAAGAAAAAGATCCGGGGCGCATTCCAATACTACCTCACCTCCTCGGTCATCAACGAGATGCTCAAGGATCCCTCCAAGCTCAAACTGGGCGGCGACAAGAAACACCTCACGGTTCTCTTCTCCGATATCCGCGGGTTCACGACGGTTTCGGAGGGTCTCACGCCCGAGGAACTGGTGCATTTGCTCAATGAATACCTCACCGCCATGACGGACATCGTGTTCAAGTACGACGGGCTCCTCGACAAATATATGGGGGATGCGATAATGGCCGTCTACGGCGCACCGCTCGATCAGCCGGACCATGCGGAGAGGGCCTGCCGGACAGCCCTCGACATGCTGGAAAAACTCAAGGAGCTGCAGCAGAAATGGGCGTCCGAAGGCAAGCCTGTCCTGAATATCGGTGTCGGCATTAACACAGGCGACATGGTAGTGGGGAATATGGGCTCCGAGATGCGCTTCGATTACACCGTCATGGGCGACAGCGTGAATCTTGGATCGAGACTCGAGGGCATCAACAAGGAATACGGCACCAGCATAGTGATCAGCGAATTCACCTACGAAGAGGTCAAGGACAAACTGATCTGCCGTGAGCTCGATTCGGTGCGGGTCAAGGGCAAGCTCCTGCCCGTGAAGATCTATGAGCTGCTGGGCGACAGGAAAGAGAGCGAAAAGTGGGAACCCATTGTCCGCAGGTTTGACGAGGGGCTCGCTGCTTACAAGGCACAGCGCTGGGACGAGGCCATCACGGCCTTCAGGGATGTCCTCAAACTTCATCCGGAAGATGGACCGGCCGGGCTTTATGTCATCCGGTGCACCGCCCTTAAGGCCGATCCGCCGCCGCCGGATTGGGACGGCGTATTCATCATGACGAAGAAATGACCATGAAGGAAGAACAGAAATACAGAAGCTGGGTGGAGGTGGATCTGGACAACTTCAGCCGCAACTGGGCGGAGATACGGCGGCTCGTCGGCCCGGACGTAAAGGTGCTTCAGGTCGTCAAGGCGGACGCATACGGCCACGGGGCCATAGAGATATCGAATATGGCCCTCAAGAACGGCGCTCACTGTCTCGGCGTGGCGAATGCGGATGAAGGTGTTCAGCTTCGGGTCGGCGGCATCAACGCCCCGATAGTGATCTTGAGCCCTGCGACGAATTCGGAAATAACCGAGATCATCAAGTATAACCTCATCCCGTCAGTATCGAACCTCGAGTTCGCCCGAGAATTGAACCGCCGGCTCGGACAGGCTCAGATGCAGCTGTCGGTGCACATCGAGGTGGATACCGGGATGGGACGCGGCGGGACTATCCAGCGAGAGGCTCTGTCCATGATAGGGGACGTAATCAGGATGGAGACGATCCGAGTGGAGGGGATATTCACTCACCTGTCGTCGAGCGAGGTGGAGGACGATGAATACAACCGCATGCAGTGGAATCTTTTTCAGGATCTCCTCCGGCAGCTTGAAGAGAAGGGAATCCGGATTCCCATCCGCCACATGTCCAACAGCGGAGGCGTTCTCAACTTCCCGGAATTCAACCTCGACATGGTCAGGCCGGGCATAATGACATACGGAATCTATCCGGGGGAGAGCACGATATCGAAGGCTTTGCTCCATCCGGTGATGAGCTTCAAGACGAGCATTGTGCTCCTCAAAGATTTCCCCGCCGGTTACGGAATAGGCTACGGCAGGACTTACGTGACGGGCCGTCCCACGCGCATCGCCACGATACCGGTTGGCTACGGTGACGGTTACGGCGTGATACTCTCCAATCAGGGCGAGGCCCTGATACGAGGGAAGCGGGCTCCCATAGTGGGTCGTGTCTCAATGGACATGTGCACGCTCGATGTCAGCCACATACCCGAGTGTGAGATCGGCGACGAGGTGGTCCTCATGGGTCGGCAGGACGGAGGCTACATCTCGGCGAACGAAATTGCTGCGAAGGCGAAAACCATCAGCTATGAGATTCTCTGCGCCCTGGGTAAGAGGGCGCCGCGGGTCTTCGTCCACCAGGGCAAGCCGGATGCTGTGGAACCACGCCTCAGACGCATATTCATCCCCGAGGAGGAAAAGTCCATTTCGCGCATAGACAGCATGATCCGCCGCTGTTTTCAGGCGAAGGCCCGGGACGAGGAGCTGGGTGACGCCATCTATTACGAGATGTTCGAGGCCCTGTTCGGAAAGGAAGACCGTCAGCTCGAACTGCGAGACCATTTCAAGTACAACATTCATGTGAGAGATTTCTCCGAAGATGAGAAGGCCGTGAACGGTCAGGCGGAGAATTATTTCAAGGTGACGACCCGTATCGAGTACCGGAAAACACTTCGAAACGAGGTTTTCCTTATAGGCTGCGCAATGAACAACCGCCAGCTGGCGGCTTTATTCGCCGATGCCCGGTGTGAGTACCGGTGGCTTCTGAGCGAGCAGAACAACCCCTTCAGGGAGAGCGATTTCCAGGTGGAAGGTGTGCGCGTTGACGGGGAGGCTGTTCCAATCATCAGGTCCGGCAAGACGGATAGGGGCTACGAGGTCTGGTGCGGAGGGGACATACTCAACCGGAAACTGGGAAAGCAAGTCAAGATAGAGATCGAGGTGGTGACCCGGAAATCCAAGGGAAGCAACGTTTTTTCCGTTTTCATAGTATATCCCACCCGGGGGCTCGAGATAACCTTCAAGCACGGCGAAACTCGGATGAAGAACGTCAGAGAGGTGAGTTTCTTTTCGGGCAGGCAGCCCAGTCCTGAAGTGATCAAGGAAGACGGAAAATCCGTCACAATAAAGGTCGGGGACAGAAACTGGATCTTCCCCACGAGCGGCGTGATTTTCATCTGGGACTTATAAATCAGGCTAAGGGCGAAAGGCGAAAGGCAAAGGGCATCAGTCTGTTGTTTTTTACCTTTGGCCGTCAGCCGTTAGCCTTTTGCCGATTTACGCCATAGAATGTCTAGACAAAGAGAGGATGAATGACCGGTAAAGAAATCCCGAACAAGTTAAGGGTAGGCATCGTATTCGGCGGGATGTCCTCGGAAAAGGAAGTTTCCCTCAACAGCGGCAGGAACGTTTACGACAACATGGACCGCGAGCTTTATGATCCCGTTCCGATCTTCATGGACACTGGGGGGAAACTCTGGATTCTTCCCTGGCAGCTTATTTCCCAGAACACGACCACTGACATAATGGAGCGCCTCGAAAGGGAAGCGGAGCGGCTTCCATACGAAGACCTGCGGGGCAGGATAGACTTCGCCTTCATCTCGCTTCACGGAAAATACGGCGATGACGGATGCATCCAGGGTGTTATGGAGCTGATGGGAATTCCCTACACGGGACCGGGCGTTCTCGCATCAGCCATAGGCATGGACAAGCATCTTCAGCAGCAGGTGCTGGGAGCCGCCGGGATAGGCGTGCCGAGAAGCGTAGTGATTTACCAGAAGGACTGGGCCGTTAATCGCGGTGCTATTGAGAAGGAGCTTGAGGATGCCTTCGGATATCCCTTTGTTACGAAACCAGCCCGAGAGGGTTCAAGCGTGGGAGTCCGGATAATAAGGAAAAGGCAGGACCTCGAAGTCGGTGTCGCGGAGGCGCTGCAGTGGGATACGGCCGTTCTTGCCGAGGAATTTCTCGACGGCATTGAATTCTCATCCATTGTCCTGGAGGACGATGATGGGAAACCGGTCCCGCTCGGCCTGACGGAGATTTATCCCCAGAGCGAGTTTTACACATACGATGACAAATACATGCCGGGCCGCTGCCGGAAATTCACGCCGCCGCGTAACATCCCCCGCGATGCGGCCGAGACGATCAAGAAAGAGGTGATAAGGGCTTACCGTGCCCTGGGGTTCCGTTGTTACGGCAGGATCGACGGGTTCTTCCTCAGAGACGGCCGCATCCTGATAACGGATCCAAATTCGTCGTCCGGCATGGCTCCTTCATCCTTTTTTTTCGAGCAGGCGGCCGAGGCGGGGATGCTTCCCTCCATGATTATATCCCGGCTGATTGAGACTTCGCTAAGGATCCACCGGGAGAAGCGAGGGCCGCTGTAAGGAAACGATCTGCCGGGTTAAATTGCTTTACAAAAAAAGAAAATGACATTATAGATTCAAAACATTGCGGCCGTTTGTAAACCGGGGCGCAAAGCTCTCAATGGGTGGGCGAGAAATTCGAAAGGAGGTCGGTTATGAAGCTAAAAAAGTCGGGAGCGTTTTCCATAGGGGTGGTAATCCTTCTTCTGCTTTTCACCGCCCTTCCGGCGGCGGCTCTGGAATTCGGCGTGAGGGGTTATTACTGGTACCCAACACTGAAATCCGACGTGAGGTTTGATTCCGGGGGCACCCAGGGTACTGACTTCAGTTTCAAGGACAGCTTCGATATTTCCAGCAAGGGCATTCCGTCGGTGGAGGCCTTTGCGGGTATCGGCAGGCACCACTTCAGCCTGATGTACTCGGCAGTCAAGTATTCCGGTTCGACTTCAAGTCTGCCTTCCACGACCTTTGGTGGCAAGACGTACAGCGGAGCCGTCTCGGGTGACCTCGATGTCACGATGATAGACGCGGAGTACCAGATTGACCTGATCGATCTGAAGAACATCCTGGCGGGCTTCTCCATAGGGGCCATCGGCAAGATCAAGTATTTCGAGGGTGAAGTGAAATTGAACGATGCATCGAACGGAGAGACAAAACAAACCTTCCGGCTCCCCATTCCAATGGTGGGTGTCGGTGCGAACATCGGGATCCTGGCCAATCTCCTGGAGGCAAGGGCCAAGGTGACAGGGATGGGCTATTCCGGTAATTATGTCTACGAGGCGCTGGCCGACATCTCGGTTACCCCCTTCCCGTTCGTGGACATCCACGGAGGATACAAAGTGATCGGGGTGAAGGTGGACGCCGTCAGCGATGTGACGGCCAACACGAGATTCCAGGGGCCCTTTGTGGCATTGACCATCGGCTGGTAGCGGAGGGAGAATGGTGTCCGGATCTTCAGAGACGGCAGGCGGCGGAAAAATCCGGGTCGGCGTGATTCTGGGAGGAGTATCCTCGGAAAAGGAGGTGTCGCTGGAGAGCGGGCGGAACATCTTCGCCAAGATGGACCGGAAAAAGTATGACCCCGTTGCAATCTTCATGGACAGCCGCAACGGTTTCTGGGAGATACCGCTGAAGCTCCTCATGAGGAACAGCACACGTGATATAGAGATGGATCTTGAGGAGGAGGGCAAGAGGATACCTTACGAGGAGCTCAAGTCCCGTGTTGATCTTGTCTACATCGGTCTCCACGGCAAGTACGGGGAAGACGGTTGCCTTCAGGGGTTGCTCGAGCTTCTCTCCATCCCTTACACCGGGTCGGGCGTCCTCGGTTCTGCCCTCGGCATGGATAAATACACCTGCCGGAGAATTTTCGCCATGAACGGCATCGATGTGCCGAAAAGCATTCCGGTTGAGCGGGCTGCCTGGCAGGGCGGCGGGAAGGAAGCTCTGCTTGATAGCATTGAGCGGGAGATCGGTTTTCCGTGTGTCGTAAAGCCGACTCGCGAGGGATGCAGCACGGCCGTAAAGAAGGTGGTTTCGAAAGACGGAATACCGGCGGCGCTGGAGGGGGCCTTCGAGTGGGACAATGTAGTGCTGGTGGAGGAATTCATAGAGGGAATGGAGGTAACCTGCGGCGTTATCGGGAACGATGAGCCCATGGCCCTCACACCTTCGGAGACAATTCCCACCCAGGACATTCTGTCTCTGGAGGACAAGTTTCTCTACGGGCAGGGGGAAAACAAGACCCCGGCAAGGGTTACGGAGGATGTGCTCAGGAGGATTCAGGACGTGGCGGTCCGTGCCTACCGGGCGCTCGGATTGAAGGGATATACCAGAGTCGACATGTTCGTCCGTAAGGACGGCCGTATAGCCGTTCTGGAACCTAATACCCTCCCCGGCATGACTCCTTCCACAGTTCTCTTTCATCAGGCCGCCGCCTCAGGCATCAACCAGTCGGAATTGATCGACCGGGTCATCGGATTCGCCCTTGAGGCACACGCGGGCAAGAGAGGTCCCCTGTGAATGAAGAGGATTGCGGAGTCTCTTGACAACCTGGGCCGTTCCGTCCTTTCCGGTGTCGAGCAGATGGGGGGGATGCTCATTCTCCTCATTTCGGCCCTGAGCTGGATGTTACGGCCACCCCTCAAACTGAGGAACATCATCAAGCAGATGGAGTTCGTTGGGGTGAAATCGACCTTCGTGGTGGTGCTAACGGGGGTATTCACCGGGATGGTCCTCGCCCTTCAGAGCTATCACGGTTTCCGGCTTTTCAGCGCGGAGAGCCTTGTAGGTTCCACGGTGGCGCTGAGCATGACGAGGGAACTGGGGCCGGTTCTCACGAGCCTCATGGTCACAGCCAGGGCTGGATCGGCCATGGCCGCCGAGCTTGGAACGATGCGCGTCACGGAGCAGATAGATGCACTCTACGTCATGGCGGCAAATCCCATCAAGTATCTAGTCGTGCCCCGGATAGCGGCCAGCGTTCTCATGGTCCCGATTCTGACTGCCATTTCCGATTTTCTTGGAATTCTCGGCGGCTATTTCGTAGGAGTGATTCTTCTCGATATCAACGAGGGTATATTTCTCGACAACATCTACAAGTACGTTGAGCTGGAAGATATTTACAACGGCCTAATCAAGGCGGCATTCTTTGGCTTGCTCTTGTCCGTGATCGGGTGTTATAAAGGATTCAATACGAGGGGCGGCGCCGAAGGGGTCGGCATGGCTACGACGGAGGCGGTCGTTATCGCGTCTGTTTCCATCCTGGTGGCTGACTACTTTCTCACGGCGATCATGTTCTGAGGACGGATATGATTAGAATCGTCGATCTCCACAAATCATTCCGGTCCCAGAAGGTTCTCGACGGCGTCAATCTCGAGATTGAGGACGGGAAGACCACGGTCATCATAGGTCGGAGCGGCGGCGGGAAAAGCGTGCTCCTCAAGCACATCATCGGGCTGCTGAAGCCCGACAGCGGTCAGATCCTCGTGGACGACATGGATATCGTGAAGCTCGATGACCGCGAGCTCAACGAGGTAAGAAAGAAATTCGGAATGCTGTTTCAGGAGGGGGCCCTCTTTGATTCCATGAACGTTGCGGAGAACGTGGGCTTTTCCCTCCGTGAACACACGAAAATGAAGGAGGATGAGATCCGGGCCGTTGTGGCGGAAAAGCTCCGGGCCGTCGGTCTGGCAGGCATCGAAGAGAAGATGCCCTCTGAGTTGAGCGGAGGTATGCGAAAGCGGGTGGCCCTGGCCCGGGCCATAGCCATCAATCCGCAGATCGTGCTTTTCGACGAGCCGACCACCGGGCTTGACCCGATCATGCTTGAGGCGATCAACCAGCTCATAATAGATACGCAGAGGAATTTCGGTCTCACCTGCATTGTGATCAGCCATGACGTAGAGTCAATATTCAAGATCGGTCACAAGATCGCCATGCTCTATGAAGGGAAGATCATCGAATACGGAACGCCAGAGGAGATCAGGCGTTCGACCAACCCGGTGCTCCAGCAGTTCCTGACGGGAAGTATCGAGGGGCCGATTCAAGTTTTGTAACGGGCTAAGGTTCTGTTGATGAATACTATCAGTACGGAAGCGAAAGTCGGTTTGTTTATTCTGATGGGTCTGATCATCCTGGGGTACATGTCCTTCAAGGTGGGGCAGACAAGTTTCGGCATGAGAAAGGGCTATCCCATCAGCGTCTCCTTTGACAACGTGGCCGGTCTCAAGAAAGACGCATCGGTACAGATGGCGGGGGTCGAGATAGGAAGAGTCGAGGAAATCCGGTTAAAAGACGGCAAGGCTCTTGTTTCGATGCGCATCATTCCCAGCGTCAATCTCGAACGGGACGTAGTGGCCGCAATCAAGACGCACGGCATACTGGGTGACAAATACATCGAGATAATTCCCGGGACGAAGGGGGAGGGCTATCTCAAGAGCGGAGAGCAGATCGCCAGGGCGGAGCGACAGGCAGACTTCGATAAGCTTCTCAACGAGCTGACTTATGTGATGACGGATATCCGGAAGGTGACGACGTCTCTCGGCAATACTCTGGGCGGAGAGGAAGGGGAAGCGAACCTGCGCCGGATCGTCGCCAATGTGAGGGATCTCAGCGATCATCTCAATCAGGTGGTCATGAAAAATGACGAGAAGTTCGGCGAGATGATTGTCAATCTAAGAAATGCGTCGGCAGAAATGGAAAAGACCTTCGCATCTCTGAGCGACATCACGGGCGGTATCAATCGGGGTGAAGGGACTGTGGGGAAACTGGTCAAGAGTCCCGATGTTGCGGACAGACTCAACAAGACCCTCGCCTCGCTTCAGTCCATTGCGGACAAGATCAACGAGGGAAAAGGGACGATCGGAAAGCTCGTGAATGAAGAAGAAACGGTGAAAAATCTCAATGAAAGCCTCGGCGGCATCAACCGTTACGTAACCAAGGCCGAACAGTTCAGGACATTCGTCAATTACCACGGCGAGTATCTCTTCGATAAGAGCAATTTCAAGAGTTACCTCGATCTGAAAATCCAGCCCAAGGAAGACCGGTTCTATCTGCTCGGGATCGTCTATGACCCGAGGGGGAGGAGGACAGACAAGGAGATCACCACAGGCGGAGTGACGACGACCCAGACGGAGTATGACAAGGGAGGGCTTCTCTTCGACGCCCAGCTCGGGAAGCGATGGAAAGACGTGGCCTTGAGGGGCGGTCTCATGGAGTCCACGGGAGGCGTCGGTGTGGACTACTATATGTTCAATGACCGGTTCAAATTCAGTTTCGAGGCCTTCGATTTCGGCTCGGACCGAAACCCGCATCTGAAGGCATGGGCGGATTACCGGCTCTTCAAACATGTCTATCTATCGGCAGGATGGGACGATTTCATCAGCCGGCACGGGAACGCTTCTCTCTTCGGCGGCTTCTCATTGCGATTCGAGGACGACGACCTGAAATATCTCCTCACCACGACACCGATACCGAAATAGAATAGGGCTAAAGGCATAAGGCTGTAGGCGAAAGGCGGAGAAATTATGTCTTGCCTGATACCTGTTTTTTACATTGACATATTAGAAATAATGATTATATTAACGCCGACTTAGGAGGATTTGAGAGGGGGGACCTGTCTGCGATGCCCTTCACTATGCCTCAGATATCCAGGGTGACCGGTATCTTTTCCGAGGCGGAGAGCCTCGTGAGCCGTTATTACAGGATGACCAGAGAGGATTTGAAGGCCAACCCCTATGATGTCAGAACCCTGGTTCATCTTGAAGCACATGAGGTGAACAAGGGAGCCTTTGCCCACCTGTGCAAATATTACCGGCGGAAAGAACGGGATGCCGGGTCTCCCGCAGGCTTCCATTTTTACCGGATATGCCTGCAGGACGACAGGATCCTGGATGCAGTGGAGAGGGCGAAATCGTTCATCAAATTTTCGCCCCTGATGCTTTACATAGCCGCCCATGAACTTGTTCATATAGTGCGGTTCAACCGGGGGGATAGCGATTTCGACGCCCCGCCGGAAGAGAAGAAACTGGAAGAAGAGAAGGTGCACCACATAACCCGCAATGTGCTCCAGCCCGTTGCGGCGCCGGATCTGGGTCTAGTGATAGACTGCTTCAGCAGTCAGTACCAGATCGGTGACATCTTCCAGGGATAGAGTCTTTTTTGAGGAGGTTTTTGGATATGCCGATCTATGAATACCAGTGCAAGAACTGCGGTAAAGTGTTTGAGGTGTTTCAGGGTATTACGGATTCCCCGGTGAAGACCTGCCGTTTCTGCCAGGGGCCGATCAAGCGTCTCATTTCGCTTTCCACTTTTCATCTGAAAGGTTCCGGCTGGTATGTAACGGATTACGGCGGAAAGAAGGCAACCGCCGCGGAACGCCGGAAAGAAGAATCGGAAACGTCCTCCGCGGCGAGTGATTCGGGAAAGACGGAATCCCCTTCCGCTTCCGAGAAGACAGACAAACCCTGAATAAAAAAGAGGGTGGGGAATTATGTTCAAAGGCGGCTTCAGTCGGGAAGGCCGCCTTTGTTTTTTCAGTGACCCGGAAAGAAGACAACCGCATATCTCCGAGCAATCATGAACCATACATTGATTCTGGCTTCGGCGTCACCCCGAAGAAGAGAGCTTCTCGAGCTTATAGGTTTGAACTTCGATGTGGTGCCGGGTGACGTGGATGAGGCGTTCAGGGAAGGGGAAACGCCTCAGGATCATGTCCGAAGGCTCTCCCGGGAAAAGGCGGAGGCGGTCTCCGAGCGTTATCCGGATGCATGGGTTCTGGGCGCCGACACGGTTGTCGTGGCGGATGGGGAGGTTCTCGGCAAGCCGCGAACGCGGGATGAGGCAAGGTCGATGCTCTGTAAATTGAGCGGAAAAGCCCATCAGGTCTATTCCGGTTTCACTCTCCTGAAAAAAAAGGGAGGAACTGTTTTCACGGATTCCGTCGAATCAACCGTTACCTTCAAGGAGCTTTCTCCGGAGGAGATGGAGTGGTACATTGAAACGGATGAACCGTATGACAAAGCCGGCGGCTATGCTGTCCAGGGGATGGGAGCTGCGCTAATCCGGGAGATTCACGGTTCCTACACCAATGTCGTCGGTCTCCCTTTGTGCGAGGTAGTTGACGCTCTGAGGCAGGTAGGTGCGGCAAGGTGCTGTTGAATTAAAAGAGCATTGGGCTTCAGGCATCTGGAATAGGGTGAAATTTTATGTCCGGTGTGAGTGAAAATATCAGTCGGGTCCGAGAGGTTATAGCCGAGGCGGCCGTGAAGTCGGGCCGGAGTCCTTCGGAAGTCCGGCTCATGGCCGTAACCAAGACGGTCGATGACGAGCGCATACGGGAGGCCATAGAGGCGGGGGTGGACATCATCGGCGAGAATTACGTCCAGGAGGGGAAAAGAAAAATCGAGAAACTCGGCAAGGATGTGGAATGGCATCTCATCGGATATCTGCAGTCTAACAAAGCGAAATATGCCGTGAAGCTTTTCGACATGATTCACTCCGTTGACCGTCTGAGCCTCGCGCAGGAGCTCGACAGGCGCTCCGGAAACGCCGGCCTCGTTACGAATATACTGATCGAAGTGAATCTGAGCGGTGAAGCGACAAAGAGTGGCGTTTCCAGGGAGGAAGCGCTTTCTCTCGTCCGGCAGGTGGCAGCGCTTAATAACCTCTCCATCCGCGGGCTCATGACCATGCCGCCATGGTTCGATGATGAAGAGGATGCAAGACCATACTTTCAGGCTCTGCGGGAACTCCGTGACCGGATCGCGGGCGAGGCGATCGACAATGTCAAAATGGAAGAGCTGTCTATGGGAATGACGGGTGATTACAGAGTTGCCGTGGAGGAGGGTGCCACCATAGTTCGTGTCGGGAGGGGCATATTCGGAGAGAGACCGGTGCGCTGAGGGCGGACCGGTCTCACGCGAAGGGAAAACCCTTTTCTCTCAGGAGTTTCATGCAGGCGTCCACAACAAGGGGATCATAGAGAAAGCCTTTGTTGCGGGAAATTTCATTCATGGCTTCTTCGATTCCGATGGCCGCGCGGTATGGGCGGTGGGCGGCCATGGCGTCTATTACATCTGCCACTCCAATTATCCGAGCTTCCATAAGAATATCTTTGCCGGTGAGTCCCTGCGGATATCCGGAGCCGTTCATCCGCTCATGGTGCTGATAAACGATCATGGCTACGGGATAGGGGAATTCGATATTCTTCAAAATATTGTAACCTACTTCCGGATGCTTTTTCATCATCTGGAATTCCATCTCATTTAGCTTTCCGGGCTTGCTGAGGATCTCGGCCGGGATGTAAATTTTTCCGATGTCGTGAATGATGGCGGACATGCGGATGGCCTGCAGATGCTCTTCCGAGAGAGCCATCTCTTCCCCTATGGCCCGGGCGAGACGGGAGACCTGCTCCTGATGTCCCGACGTATAGGGGTCCCTCGTTTCGACAATGACGGACATGGCATGGATGGTGCTCTCCATGGTTTTGCTGAGTCTTATCAGATTCAGCTGCCGTTCCTCGTCCGCACGCTTTCGCTCGGTTATGTCCAGTGCGTTTCCGAAGACTGCGGGTTCTCCCCGGTATGAGATAGGCGACACGGAATCCATGATCCATTTCACGTCGCCCTCCCTCGTGATGATCCGGTACTCGAAGGGAAAGTACTGACCGGTATTCATGATTGTCGCGATGACCTCCTTCACTCCCTTTCTGTCCTCGGGGTGAAGAAAGTCCAGGACGTCCCGGCCCAGGAGGTCCTCTTCGTTGTAACCGGTCAGTTTCTGGAGATAGGGGTTTACAAACTCAAGGCGTCTATTCTGGACGATGTAAAAACCGGTGTAGGGGCTGTTAGCGACGTTGCGGTAAAGATCCTCGACCTCTTTTCGCTGCGACTCCCGGGTTTCAAGCTCCCGTATTCTCTGGCGGAGAACCTCGAGTTCCAGGACGGGTTCGCTGCGGATGGTTCTCTGAATCGTCATTCCGTGCTTCTTTTTGATTGTCTCACATCAAAATCTTCTGCCGCTCAAACAGATACCTGCGTGCTCATATCAGAAAAAATCAGCAATTTCAAGCTTCATCATGCAGCGGTCTGCGTGCCCCCTCCCCTGAGGGAAGGGGGCGTGGTGTTTTTTTCAATTGAACCCTTGACCCCATTCTATTCAGTCTTCCCTTTGTAAATGAACCGTTCAAAAAGCCGGTGGAATGGTGTCCAGTCCGATTCGTCGTCATCGGCGTTTTCAATGAAACCATGGAAGGCGTTGACCTTTGCGTCCATGTCGTCGAGGTAATGGATTACAAGCGCCTCGAGCGTCTTCGGCCTCTTGGGCGAACCGTACTCGAGGACCCCGTGATGGCTGAGGATGATGTGCCGGAGTTCCATGGCAAGCCTGTCGGGGAATTCGCCGATCCGGGCGATCGCTGCATCGAGCATCTCGACGCCGAGCACGATGTGACCTATCAACCTCCCCGTGTCGGAGTACTCGATGAGCGGTGTAAAGGAGAGTTCGCGTATTTTCCCGATGTCGTGGAGAATGCCGCCCGCGATGAGAAGATCCCGGTTGAGCATCTTGTAATGAGCGGCCGCGTGGTCGAGAAGATGGAGCACGGAAAGGGTGTGCTCGAGGAGGCCGCCGATGTAAAAATGATGGAATCCCTTTGCGGCCGGTGCCTTTTTGAAACCATCGGCGATAGCGGGATCTTCGAAAAGAGATTCCATGAGTTTTTTCAGATGTGGATTTGAAATCCCGTCTATGAAGGTCATGACTTCGCCGAACATCTCTTCGATGTCAAACCTTGATGAGAGGACGTATTCCCGTAAGTCAGCCTCCTCTTCACCGGCTTTCCTGATGTCGACGACGGACAGCTGAATGATATTCTTGTAGCTGGCAGCCCGGGACTGAATCAGCACTATGTCGCCTTTCTTGAAGAGCCTGTCGAGTTCAACGGCCCTGTCCCATACCCTTCCCTCGATGTCACCGGTTCTGTCCCTGAGGCGCAGGCTTAGATAAGGCGCGCCCTTCTGGGAAAAAGCCATATTCTTGTCGAGGACGAGAAAGGTATCGCTCACGCGATCGCCCGCCCTTATGTCTTTCACGTAAATCTTCTTCACGCCGGCTCCTTTTCTTTATCTTTCAATTTTTCAGCTCGAAACCAGACTTCCCCGTTTTTCCTGCATGAAGTCTCAGCTTCTCGGTTTCTTACCCTCGTTCTTTATATGTCCCGCATATACCCTGAAGGATTCATCCCTCACATAGCCTACGAGCATCATGCCGAGACTGCGACAGAGGGTGATAGCCTTCGATGTGGGTGCGGAATGTGATACTATTGCGGACATTCCCATTCTCGCAACCTTCGCGACAATCTCCGAAGATATTCGTCCTGTCGTGACGATGGTCCTCCCCGCGGGGTCCACGTTCCTGAGCAACATATAGCCGCCCAGCATGTCTATGGTATTGTGCCTGCCGATGTCCTCTCTCGTGATTATTTTGCCCGATTGCCCGGCCAGGCCGGAGCAGTGGGTTCCGCGGGTCGCCTCGTGGATGTGAGAGGCGTCGAGGAGCTGATCCATTATGTTCAGGATACGATGCGGTGTTAGAGCAGGGGGTTCGGGCAGGGGATTCTTCCAGAGAGCATATTCCCATTGCCGCCTGCCGCGTGCTCCGCTCGAAGCTATTGAAAAAGCCTGCGACGTCCGTTCCGGATTTGCTGTCGCCGTTACATGAGCCTCCGGTTTATGCCCTTCCAAGAGGCGGACCCTTTTTAAATCGCGACGGCTTCCGATTATGCCTTCAGACCTCAGATATCCGACCGCCAGTTCGCCGAGGTGGATTCCAGCGCAGGCTATGGTGACTATTTTCTCTCCATTGAGAAACACGTCCAGGGAAACTTCCCTGACTATGTCCGCCAAGGAGCGGGCGAATTTCCCGTCCTTAAATGTTGTTATTCTCCGGCGCATCGTGGCGCTTCGAGCGGCGGTCTTCATTTCTTTTCGCTTTCTCTCAGAACGCGGTGGTCGCCGACCCGGATAGTCAATTTGACCAAGTCGAAATATTCCATGAGAGGTATTATGAACTTTCTTGTCAGACCTGTCAGGTCCTTGAAGGACGCCGGCGTGGATTTCCCGTCTCTCATGAGGAGCTTGCGATAGTCCTCTCTCAGTTTTTCGATGATGTCCCTGTGATAGTACAGTTCTTCCTCCACCTTGATCAGGAGTCCTTCGTCGATGAGGACCTTGAGGATGTTTCCGACATCGCGATCCCTGCCCGGCAGCTTCTCCTTAACCTCTCTCACAGCGGGAGGGGCGAGACCCGCCTCGAGATACAGGCTCAGGATTTTTTCCCTGAGGTTTTCGAGGTCCCCCCGGAGATGGACCCGGTGATCGGGGATCTGGATATTCTCCCTGTTCACAGAAACCGTCCCCGCTTTCTCCAGTTCACGGACGGCGGCATTGAAAAGCTTCACGTCGATGAACCCCCCGACGGTCGTCCTCAGCTCCTCCCTGGACATTCCTGGCTTGAGAGGAAACTTTTCATGATAGGATCTTACTGCACCGAGAATTTTTTCCTGGAGTTCTCGGTATGCGGGTGACGAGACGATTCGGCGGGTCTCGCGATCCCAAAGATGTGCTTCTCCCCTGGAATACATGTCCTGCAGGACTCGTTCGATTTCGTTCAGACTGCTTCCTGTCCGGACAGAGATCATGGGGGCCGAGATGCCCGCCAGTCCGGCCCTCCTGGTAATCAGGACCACCCGATCCCAGAGACTCTGTTCCCGGAGGATCCTCATTTCCTCAATCACGGCCGGATGATTACGTTTGTGTTTCCGAGGCAGTGGATCCAGGATCTCTCCCCCTCCTATGGTCCGTATGGGGGAATAGCTTCTTATGACAAAGCGGTCTTTAGCAACCGCTACGGCAGGAGACTCCAGGAGGATCTGGACGAAACTCTCCTCGCCGGGACCGATCTCATCCCTATCGAGCAGAATGATCCTTGCCATGGCTTCGCTCGTTCCCGTGTGAAACCTGACAAGAGTTCTGTTTTTGAGTTTGCGTGCGGCGGAGGAGAGGTGAATCAGGCGGGCGTCGAAGCGGGTTGAGGGTTCGAGAGCGTTAGGATGGGAAAGCACCTGGCCCCTTTCTATGCTTTCCTTTTCCACGCCCTGAAGATTGACTGCTGCCCGCTGGCCGACCTTGGCTCTTTCCGTTGACTCGTTGTGAACCTGTATTCCCCTTACCTTCGCGTTCAGCCCGGAGGGATAGACTTCGACGGCCTCTCCCGCTTTGAGACTTCCCGACATCACGGTTCCCGTGATAACCGTTCCGAATCCCTTCATAGTGAATACCCTGTCTATGGGGAGACGGAAAATGCCCGAATCGGCCCTTTCCTCGATCCCCGAGGTCACTTTTTCGAGGGCTGAAATAAGATCCTCAAGCCCCTGATTCGCGATCACGGAGATTGGGATTATGGGAGAACCTTCCAAAAAAGTACTACTTAGGAATTCACGGATATCTTCCCTGACCATGGAGAGCCAGTCGCTGTCGACCAGATCGATCTTTGTCAGTGCGACCAGCCCTTTTTTCACACCGAGCAGGGTGCAAATATCGAGATGCTCGCGGGTCTGGGGCATAATGCCTTCATCTGCGGCTATGACAAGGAGGACCATATCGATCCCCCCGGCGCCTGCTACCATGTTCTTTACAAAGCGTTCATGGCCGGGAACGTCCACGACACTGAGACGCCGTCCGTCGGGAAGGACAAGGGGTGCGAAACCGAGCTCGATAGTTATGCCCCGCTCTTTTTCTTCCTTGAGGCGGTCTGTATCGACACCGGTGATGGCTTTGATGAGAGCGGTTTTCCCGTGGTCCACATGTCCGGCCGTTCCCAGTACGATGTGCTTCATGAGGGTTCCTCCGTACGCCCCCTCGTTCCAGCCCCGCTGTCTGGAACGCAAACCCTTGAGTTAATTGAAAATATTGCTGTCATGTCCAGTCTTTTTACGGATTTCCTTATGGGAGAGCCAACGGGTCGAAAGATAGCAAAATCATTAAATTTACACAAGAAAAAACCGGAGCTGCCTTTTGCAAGGGCGAAAAAAGATTGTCAAGGAGATTTCCGGCATGCTAACCTTCGCACTCTTTCGGCTGGAGTTCTGGCATGAGGATACTGGGTATTGATTACGGCGACAGGAGAATAGGTGTAGCCGTCTCTGATGAGCTCGGTGTTGCAGCGCGGGGTCTGGGCACCATCGTGCGCAGGGGTATAAGGAAGGATCTGGACGAACTGGAGCGCATGGTAAGGGCTTGCGGAGCCGAAAAGATCGTGATAGGGTTCCCCGTCCGTCTGGACGGGACGGCCGGGGTTCAGTGCGAGAAGGTAGACCGTTTTATCCGGGCGCTTGAAAAAAAATTTACCATTCCTGTTGAGCGATGGGACGAAACGCTTTCGACCCGGGAAGCGGAGGAAATCCTGGACGAGACACTCGTCAAGAGAAAAAAAAGAAAAGATATAGTTGACAGGCTCGCCGCCGCCGTGATTCTCCAGGGATACTTGAACCGGCAGGCGAGAAATCGAGGAGGAATAAAAAGTGACCATGATGATAAAAACCGCGAGTGAAAAGAAATTTCCAATAATATTTACGGCCGTTGCTTTTTCCCTGCTTTTTCTTGCCGCCGCTCTCACGATTCTAAAGAGCCCCGTAGATCGCGATGATAACCGCGTCATCGTTGAGATTCCGAGGGGAGCCAGTTTTACAGCCGCCGTTTCGATTCTCAGCGATGCAGGCCTGATCAAGCACAAAACCCTGTTCTATTCTCTTGCGAAGCTGAAAAATGCACAGACCCGCATTCGTGCGGGCGAATACGAACTCAGCACCTCGATGTCGCCGGCCCATATCCTGGAGAAGATGATCCGGGGCGAGGTTGTGGATTATCCCGTGGTCATTCCCGAGGGTTTCGACGTGAGGATGATCGCATCGCGGCTGGCCGAAGAAAAGCTGATAAGCGAGGAGACCTTCCTGAAGCTGACCCGGGACAGGGCGTTTCTTTCGTCTCTGGGGATCGATGCCGCAAGCGCAGAGGGATATCTATTCCCGGATACCTACACTTTCACAAAAAAAATGGGTGAGAAGGAAATAATCCGGACCATGGTGAGCCGTTTCAAGGAGAAGGTTACGCCTGCGATGTACAGGAAAGCCGCGGATAAAGGCCTTTCGGAAAAGGAATTCATAACCCTTGCTTCTCTCATTGAAAAGGAGGCAAAGCTCAAGAGTGAAAGGCCTCTCATATCGGCTGTCTTTCACAACAGGCTTGCGCGGGGTATGAAACTTCAGTGTGATCCAACGGCCGTCTATGATCTCAAGGGTTTTGAAGGAACGATAAAAAGAAGCCATCTAAGGAGAAGGTCTCCCTACAATACTTACGTTATTCACGGCCTGCCGCCGGGGCCCATTGCAAGTCCAGGAATTGAGTCCCTGATGGCGGCCATCAACCCCGCACCCGTCAACTATATTTACTTTGTGGCGAAGAACGACGGCTCCCACCACTTTTCCTCAGACCTGAGAAGCCACACTCAGGCCGTTTCAAGATATCAAAATAAAAAGAATTAATCGTATTTTTTTCACATTTTTTTCTTGACAAAGGTTATTTCTTTCTCTATCGTTCCATCATGGTGGAGTAAAGTGGATGATAGTGGGGAAAATTAGATGGATGTGTTCAGGGGACATTACCACCACACAATAGACGACAAGGGCAGGATTATATTTCCGGCGAAGCTCCGAGAGGTGTTCGCGCAGAAGTATGACAACCGCCTGGTGATAACCAATTGGGACGGTTATCTCATGGTTTTTCCTTACGACGAATGGCGCATCCTCGAAGAAAAGGTCATCCATCAATCGCTCCTCCGGAAAGAGGTCAGAGCCTTTCAGCGATTCTTCATGTCCGGCGCCGTTGACTGCACGTTCGACAGTCAGGGAAGAATCCTGATACCGCCGCCCCTGAGAGAATTCGCCAAGCTTGAAAAGGAAGTGGTCCTCGCCGGTATGGGCAGGGTGATCGAGATCTGGAGCAAGGAGCGTTTCGAAGAAGCCACCGATCCGTCCCGGATCGACATCGATAAATTCAGTGAGTACATGGCCGACCTGGGTATTTGAGAGAGGTCTCTAACAGCGGGGGGCGAACGGGTTGAACGGGGGATCCTCCTTCCATAAGCCGGTCATGCCGGGAGAGGTCCTTCACTATCTCAAGTGCAAACCCGGCGGCGTATACGTTGACGGTACCGTGGGCGGAGGAGGGCACGCAGTCGAAATCCTGAAAAGATCAGCGCCCGACGGAAGGCTCGTAGGCATCGACAGGGATGATGACGCCGTTGCCGAATCGGCGAGGAACTTGAAGTCCTTCGGCCCGAGGGCGGCGATAGTCAAGGGAAATTTCGCCGATCTGGCGGATATCATGTCCGGTATGGGCATAGAGAAGGTAGACGGGATTCTTCTCGATCTCGGCCTATCTTCCCACCACGTGGACACGCCGGAACGGGGATTCAGTTTCATGTCCGATGCGCTCCTGGACATGCGTATGGATCGGAGCCGCGGTCCCGCCGCGCATGAACTGATCAATACCCTCTCGGAGCAGGAATTGAAGAGGGTCTTTCGCGAATACGGAGAGGAAACGATGGCGGGCAAAGTTGCGAGGGCTATCGTGAAAAGGCGCGTTTCATCTCCCATCCTTCGGACGATGGATCTGGCGGGAATTGTCCTAAGCGCGGTTCCTCCTTCCCGACGGCGTGCAAGGATTCATCCCGCGACGAAAGTTTTCCAGGCACTGAGAATAGCGGTCAACGATGAGCTCACGAACCTTCTTCGCGTGATCCGGGTCGGTGCGGGTTTGCTGAACGAGGGTGGAAGATTCGTCATCATTTCGTTTCACTCGCTCGAAGACAGGATCGTAAAGAATCAGTTCCGGGAATTGGAAAAGGGCTGTACATGTCCGCCGGATTTTCCCCGCTGCACCTGTGGCAGAAAGCCGCAGCTCCGGGTGGTGACTCGAAGACCGGTGCTGCCGGATCCGGAGGAAACAGATGTCAATCCCCGGGCGCGGAGCGCCCGGCTGAGAGCTGCAGAGAGGATCTGAATGACACTGCTGACCAGAACGTTGCGACAGAAAATCTACATTGAAGACAGGGAAAGAACGGGGATCAAATATTCCACCATAAGCATTATTGTCATCGTTCTCATGGCGGCAAGCCTTATTTTTGTCTGGTCCCACGTGCGCATGACGGAGCTCAAATACAATATAGCCCGGGAAATAAGCATCAAGGAAAATCTGTTAGAGGAGAACCGGAAATTAAAGGTTGAAATAGCCACGCTCAAATCGCCGCAGCGCCTAGAGGCGGTGGCAAAGGGAACGTTCGGCATGACATACCCGGAAAGGGAACAGGTGATCTTCTTGAAATGACCAAGAAATCAAAAAAATGGTTGAGATTCAGGGTCATTACTCTACTCCTGCTTTTTCTGGTTGTTTTTGTCATTCTGATTTCGAGAGCCTTTCAGCTGCAGATCATCACGGGCAAAGCCCTCAAGGGGCTTGCGATTAAGCAGCACACGAAGGCCCTGCCGCTCATCCCGGAAAGAGGCCTCATCCTTGACCGAAACGGCGAGAAGCTCGCTGCGAGCATCCTAATGGATTCCGTCTTCGCCGATCCCGCAAAGATCGCCGATGTCCAGAAAACCTCAGCAGAACTGTCCGCCCTTCTGGGTGAGGACAGAAAAGTCATCCTCAAGAAATTGACCACGTCCAAACATTTCTGCTGGATATCACGACAGATCTCTCCGGAAAAGGCCCGCATTGTCCAGGCCGCCCGCATAGAAGGAGTCTATCTGATCAAGGAACCCAAGCGCTTTTACCCCAATAAGGAACTGGCAGGCCCTCTCATAGGATTTGTCGGGCGGGATGCCGAGGGACTCGAAGGAGTGGAATTGAAGTACGACAGGTACCTAAAATGCCAGTCCGACAAGATGCTCTGGGGCCGCGATGCCAAGGGAAAACGCCTGTATCTTAAAGAAAGCCTTGTCAACGAAAAACCAGACAAGGGATACAATATCTTGTTGACAATAGACAGTCGAATCCAATATCTTGTGGAATCCCAGATGAGGGAGGCAATAAAGAGGACGGGGGCCAGGGGCGGGATGGCCATTGTAATGGATCCCCGGACGGGAGAAATCCTGGCTCTTGTTAGTGAGCCGGGATTTAATCCCAACAGCTTTTTCAAGGGCCGTCCCGATGTGATGAAAAACAAGGCGATCGCGGACTGTTTCGATCCCGGTTCCATTTTCAAGCCTTTCGTCGTGGCGGCGGCGCTCGAAGAGGGTGTGGCGAAGGAGGGGGACAGGTTTTATTGTGAAAACGGTTCTTATCATATCGCAAATCGGACGATCCACGAGGCGCAGCGGAAAAAATACGGTTATCTGACATTGAGGGAAGTCATAAAGTATTCGAGCAACATAGGGTCGGTCAAGGTCAGTCAGAAACTCGAGCGGGATAAATTTTACCAATACATAAAAAACTTCGGTTTCGGCTCCAAGACGGGTATTGATCTGCCCGGTGAAATATCAGGCCTTCTGAGGCACCATGAGAGGTGGACCAATGTGGATGCGGCCACCATCGCCTTCGGTCAGGGGATTTCCGTTACAGCCATCCAGCTGATTACAGCGATGTCCGCCATAGCGAACAGGGGCGTCCTCATGAAGCCTTACGTTGTCCGGGGCGTTACCAACCACAACGGTCAGCTTATTCAGGAATACAGACCCACGCCGGTCCGGAGAGTGATCTCGGAGGCTACGGCTGAGAGGATGATTTCCATTCTCACGGATGTCGTAGGCGCGGAAGACGGAACAGGCAAGAGGGCAAGGATCGTGAATCTGGCTGTGGCCGGAAAAACAGGAACGTCTCAGAAGTTTGATTTCTCCAGCAGGCGTTATTCATCGGAACGGGTTAGGACCTCTTTTCTGGGTTTTCTTCCGGCCGATCAGGCACGGGTGGCCATACTGGTCACGCTCGATGAACCGAAAAGAGACAGGTGGGGTGGAGTGGCAGCCGCGCCGGTTTTCAAGAACATCGGTGAACAGATCCTGAGCTGTTACGACAGCCGGCCGGGTGACGGCTACAACGTGATTGAGGAGAAGGAACTGATCCCGCAGAACAGGGGACTGAGACTGGTCTCGGCTGAAGAAGCTTCGGTCCCGGTGGTTATACAGCCTGTTATTGAAACGACCGGCGGGTCTGTGCTTCCGGACTTCAGGGGAATGACGCTGAAGAAGGTGCTCAAGATCGCGGCGGATAAGAGAATCGACGTCCGTATAATTGGAAGCGGCTGGGCGGTGAGCCAGGAGCCGGGGCCGGGAACGGGAATTAGCGAGGGCACGGTCTGCACCGTTAAATTCAGTCGGGGACAATGAGGGAGAGAAGATAAAAAGTTAAAGAAGTTGGGAAGAGGATGCTGTTAGCGGAATTACTGAAGGGACTAGAGGTTTTGCAGGTTGACGGGGACACAGCCGTCGATGTCGCCGACGTCTGCTACGATTCCCGGAAGTGCCGCTTCGGTTCTCTCTTCGCAGCCGTTCCGGGGCTGAAAGTGGACGGTCATGACTACATTTCCCAGGCCGTGGGCCTTGGAGCTCGGGCTGTGGTCGCGCAAAGACTCTGTCCCGTACCGGACGGGGTCACCATGGCGCTTGTGCCGGACAGCCGCCGGGCCCTCGGAATTCTGGGAAGGAATTTTTACGGCAATCCTTCCCACGGCCTCTGCGTCATCGGCGTCACCGGAACAAGCGGAAAAACGACAATCACCTATCTGCTGGAAGCAATCTTCGGCGCCGCGGGTTTGAACTCCGGGGTTCTGGGGACGGTCAATTATCGCTACGCGGGGAAGACGGTGCCGGCGCCGAACACAACGCCGGAATCGCTGGAGCTTCAGCGGATACTCCGGGAAATGTCGGATGCCGGGGTTCGCAACGTTATAATGGAAGTTTCTTCTCACGCGCTGGAATTGAGACGGGTGGATGACTGTGAGTTCGACATAGGAGTTTTCACGAATCTTTCCCCGGAGCACCTCGATTATCACAGCACGATGGAAGACTACTATCTGGCGAAGCGGAGATTTTTCGATACTCTGCTCGATGGCAGAAAGGACGGCCGAAAATTCAGGATGGTCGTCAATGCGGATGATCCCTGGGGCGAGAGACTGCTTCGGGAGGTTCCGGGAAAAGTCCTAACCTTCGGTCTGGGAGAAGGGGCGGATGTACACGCGCGAAAAACGTCCTTTTCCACTGAGGGAATCGAGGCCGAGATCAAAACCCCCGACGGTGCGATTCCCTTCCGTTCGCGCCTCATCGGCCGGTTCAATCTTTCCAATATCCTGGCGGCGGCGGCGGTGGCATGGGCTCTGGATGTTCCTGAAAGTGCCGTACGGACCGGCATAGAAGCCCTGAGAAAGGTTCCCGGCAGGCTGGAAAAAGTCGCCGTACCGGGAGGACCTTCCGTTTTTGTGGATTACGCCCACAAGGAGGCGGCGCTCAGGAGTGTGCTTGAGAATCTCTCCACCTTCAAGAAGGGACGCCTCATCACGGTCTTCGGATGCGGCGGGGACCGGGACAGACAGAAGCGGCCGCTCATGGGAAAGGCGGCGGTGACCTTCAGCGATCTGACGATCCTGACATCGGACAACCCGAGATCGGAAGACCCCATGGCGATCATCGGAGAAATAGAGGGGGGAATCAACTCGGGTATTGCGAGAAAACTTGAGGGCGCAGATATAGACCGCAGGGGAGAGAAGGCGTATCTAATCGTGCCGGACCGCAGGGCCGCAATTGAACTTGCCATCGGGATCGCGGATAGCGAAGACATGGTCCTCATCGCCGGCAAGGGTCACGAAACCTATCAGATCATCGGCGGCCGGACGGTTCCCTTCGACGACAGAAGGGTCGCACGGGAGGCGCTGGCCGCGAGGGGGCATTGAAAGAGAAACAGTCACCGGTTCTTATGGCGGCGGATGTGCTGGAGGCCACGGGAGGCCGTCTCCTGCGAGGCGGGTCCGACAGGGTATTTTACGGGATATCCACGGATTCGAGAAACATCTCGCCTGGAAATCTCTTCGTGCCGCTCGTCGGGGAAACCTTTGACGGTCATGATTTCATTGTGGACGCCCTGAAGGCAGGAGTCTCCGGGGTCCTTGTTCAGAGGGGGAAAGAAGAAAAGGCTGGCGCATTGTCCTCCGATGCGGCGGTGATTTCCGTTGATGATACGCTGCGGGCCCTGGGAGACATCGCACATTACTGGCGGCAGCTCTTTCCCATTCCCGTCATAGCGGTCACCGGCAGTTCCGGGAAGACGACGACAAAGGAGATGATAGGCCGGATCCTCTCGTCCGGCCGCCGGGTGCTCAAGAGCAAGGGCAACTTCAATAACCTCGTGGGTCTTCCGCTGACTATTTTCCGGATGAACGGATCCCATGAGGCGGTTGTTCTGGAGATGGGTACGAACCGTCGGGGAGAGATCGCACGCCTGACGGAGATTGCCGGACCGGACGTGGGTGTAATCACCAACATAGGGCCGGCGCATCTTGAAGGGTTTGGTTCTCTCGAAGCAGTGAGGGAAGAAAAGGGCGATCTCTTCCGCGTGATGGAAAACCGCGGGGTCGCTGTCATCAACTGCGACGATGCGCATATTGATTTTCTCGCCCGGAGATGGGACGGCGAAAGGATCACCTTCGGTTTCAACCGGCGCGCCTTTGTCAGTGCCGAGTGCGTCGGGACCGGTAAGGATGGAAGGATGTCCTTTGTCCTGAAGATAGGAGAACTGAGCCGGGATGTCTCTCTCATGACGGCGGGCGAACACAATGTGAGGAACGCCCTTGCGGCGGCCGCTGCAGCCTGGGCGACGGGAGCCGACATTGAGGCTGTCGGAAGAGGACTCGAGACATTCGAACCGGTGGCAGGGCGGATGATCATTCACCGTCTGAAGAACGGAGCATTTATTATCGACGACAGCTACAACGCCAATCCAGCGTCGGTTAAGGAGGCCCTGAACACGCTTGCCCGCCTGAAGGGAAAGCGCCGCGCGGTGGCGGTTCTCGGCGACATGCTTGAACTCGGGGAGCGTTCCGCGGAGCTTCACGAGGAAACTGGGCGGGCGGTTGCAGAGGCAGGCGTGGAAACACTTTTTCTGAAGGGTGCATTTGCCCGGTCTGTTGCCTCAGGAGCCATGGAGCGGGGTCTGGCGGAAGAACGGATATTCTTTTTTGACGAGACCTCGGAAATTGAGACATCTCTCAGTGCCGATCTGGGGGAAGGCGACTGGGTTCTGATCAAGGGTTCGCGAAGAATGAAGATGGAAGAGGTCGTTCAGGCTATCATCCGCAACATAGGCATCAACAAAGAGGAAGGTGAAGCGGGCGGCGCCCGCGCGGCAGATTAATGTATTTAATGAGAGGGGTCGTGCGTTGATTTATCATCTCCTGTATCCGCTGCACGAGATGTTTTCCGTGTTCAACGTTTTCCGGTACATTACGTTCCGGACGATTTACGCGACGATCACGGCGATGGCCATCGCATTCCTTCTTGGCCCCTGGCTCATCAAGAAGCTTCAGTCAATGCGCGTCGGACAGCCCATCAGGGAGGACGGCCCCGATTCCCATCTCGCCAAGCAGGGAACGCCGACCATGGGCGGCATCCTCATCATTTTCTCCGTCGTGATCTCCACGCTGCTTTGGGCGAATCTCACGGTTGACTATGTGTGGCTGGTTCTCCTGGTGACTGTAGGATACGGAATAATCGGTTTTCTGGACGACTACAAAAAACTCGTCAAGTTGAACAGCAAGGGCATACCTGGAAAGGTGAGGCTGGCTGGCGAGATAGCGATCGCTCTTTTCGTGGGGGTAATTCTTTATCTCAAGCCGGGCTTCAGTTCGAACATTGCCGTTCCCTTTTTCAAGACGGTTCTGCCGGACCTGGGGTGGGGCTATGTGCTGCTTTCGACATTCATCATCGTTGGTGCCGCAAACGCGGTCAATCTCACCGATGGACTTGACGGACTGGCCATCGGTCCCGCAATCATCTGCTTCCTCACCTATCTGTTTTTTGCCTATTTCGCGGGGAACATCAAGATCTCCGGTTACCTCCAGATTCCCTACGTGGCGGGAACCGGAGAGCTCGCCGTCTTCTGCGGCGCAATGGCAGGGGCGGGTCTCGGCTTTCTCTGGTACAACACCTACCCCGCTCAGATATTCATGGGCGATGTGGGTTCGCTTTCTCTCGGAGGGGCGCTCGGGACTCTGGCCGTGGTCACGAAACAGGAGATTCTCCTGGCCATCGTGGGCGGAATTTTCGTTATTGAAACGATCTCGGTTATCTTTCAGGTTGGATGGTTCAAGATGTCTAACGGGAAGCGCATTTTCCGGATGGCTCCGATCCACCATCACTTCGAGCTCAAGGGGTGGGCGGAGCCGAAGGTAATTGTGAGGTTCTGGATAATATCTATCATCCTCGCTCTCGTTGCGATAAGCACGCTGAAGTTGAGATGAAACAGTCGGGGATCTATAAAATTATGCAAGGGCTGGATTCCCGTCTTCACGGGAATGACGATGATGAATCGAAAAATAGTTTTCAGCAATTTGGTTGTGTTTTTATGTTGAAATCAGAAATGGATTTGCTGACTGCTGACAGCCGACCGCCTGGAGCTGAGCGATGGATTTGAAGGGTAAAAGGGTGCTGGTGGTCGGTCTTGGCAAGACCGGTGTGGCTACGGCCGGTTTTCTGCTCGAACGGGGTGCCGACGCCGTGCTGACCGATGAAAGGCCCCTGGAGGAGTTCAGAGAGTCTCTCGGAAATATCGGGAGCCGATGCGAAACAAGGGTGCATGGAGCTGCGGCCGTGGAAGGCATCGATATCATAATCCCCTCGCCGGGTGTTCCGCCGTCAAACGTGATTCTTCAGGAAGGGCTGAAGCGCGGCGTGCCGATTCTGAGCGAGGTGGAGGTGGCCTTTCGCTTTCTGGAAAAGCCCATGATTGCGGTTACAGGGACGAACGGAAAGACCACGGTCACGACTCTTCTCGGCCGTGTCCTCGCGGAGTCGGGGCGGAGTGTTTTCGTGGGCGGGAATATAGGCGAACCCCTGATCGGTTACGTGAATGGCACCCAGAAGGACGATATAGCTGTGGTGGAGGTCAGCAGCTTTCAGCTTCTCTACACGGATCGGTTCAGACCCGGGGCGGCGATCCTGCTCAACACGACCTATGACCACATTGATTACCATGGAAGCTTCGAGGCATACCGGGAAGCGAAGGAAAGGATTTTCATGAACCAGGAAAGCGACGATCTGGCCATACTCAACGCGGATGAACCTGCGTCGCAGGGGCTTTCCGGGCGGATCAGGGCCGGTGTTCGCTTCTTCAGCTCCCGTTCTGAAGTTGGGGACGGAATGTTTCTCGACGGGGATTTACTGCGCCTTCGCGCGCCCGGGAAACAGGATGAAACCTATCCCCTGGACATGATCCGGATTCCGGGGATTCACAACATTGAAAATGTCATGGCCGTTATCCTGGCCGCGCGGTTTTTCGGCTGCCCCCACGATGAGATCGTCGGCGCGATCAGAAATTTCAGGGGGATTCCGCACAGGATTCAATTCGCGGGAGAGAAAAGGGGCGTGGCATTCTATGACGATTCAAAGGGAACCAATGTGGGCGCGGTGGTGCGGGCACTGGAGAGTTTCTCCAAACCGACGATACTGTTGCTCGGCGGCAGGGACAAAGGGGGAGATTTCGAGAATCTGTCGTCCCTTCTGAGGGAAAGGGTAAAGGAAGTGATCCTCTTCGGAGAGGCGGGCGGACACATCCGCGAAAAAATAAGCGGGGTGATCAGGACCTCTCTCGTGCCGACTATGAAGGAGGCGGTGGCCCTTGCATACGGCCGTGCAGTCCGGGGCGATGTGGTGCTTCTCTCGCCGGGCTGTTCGAGCTTCGATGAGTTTTCGGGGTATGCGGAACGCGGACGGATTTTTCAGGAAACGGTGGAGGGGCTCCCGGATGGCTAAGCTATCCCGATTGTCGCTTCTGATGGAAAAGGGCTCGCAGATGGCGATTATCATCGCGACGCTGAGCCTGGTCACATTCGGCGTGGTAATGATTTACAGCTCGAGCTCCATCATCGCCATGGACCGCTACGGCGACGAATACTACTTTCTCAAGAAGCAGCTTCTTTTCGCCGTCATCGGAGTTGCTCTCATGTTCGTCCTGTCAAATCTGCGGTACGAGACGTTCCGCAAGGTCGCCTATGCCGGGATCGTGCTTTCCGTTCTCCTGCTCGTGCTGATCCTGATTCCTCCCATCGGAGTGAAAAAAGGAGGTGCGACGCGGTGGCTCCGGCTCGGCATCTTTTCCTTTCAGGTTTCGGAGTTTGTGAAAGTCGCCCTCGTTCTTTTCATGGCCCATTTTCTGGCAAAGAAAATAGCACATATCAAGGAATTCACCAGGGGCCTTGTCGTTCCGCTTATGACGGCTTTCCTGGTAATGGGACTGGTAATGCTGCAGCCCGACTTCGGCACGGCGGTTATCATCGGACTGATACTCATGGGCATGCTTTATCTGGCGGGGAGCCGTATCCTGCACCTGTCGGCGCTGACGGTTCCCTTCGCGGCGGCTGCGGTGATTCTCGTAATAATGAAGCCCTACCGCCTGCAGCGCTGGACCACATTTCTGGACCCGTGGAAGGACGCCAGCAAGTCCGGTTTCCAGATAATTCAGTCCTGGATATCATTCGGGTCCGGAGGACCTTTCGGTGTCGGCCTGGGGGACGGCATGCAGAAGCTTTTCTATTTGCCTGAACCTCATACCGATTTCATACTGTCAGTCGTCGCGGAGGAAGTGGGATTCATCGGGGTGGCGGTCGTCATAGTTCTTTTCATCGTCCTGGTATTTCAGGGGTTCGTTATCGCCTTCAGGGCTGCGGATCTCTTCGGGACGCTCCTGGCCGCAGGGCTCACGATGCTTATCGCCGTCGAGGCCGCCATCAATATCGCCGCGGTCGTCGGGCTTATACCGACAAAGGGGCTGGCCCTGCCCTTCATGAGTTACGGAGGCTCCTCTCTCGTGATGAGCCTCGCCGCCGTGGGGGCGCTTATGAGTATCGCGGCCTCGAATAGGTGAGGGGACGGGGAAACCGGCATGAAGATGGTCATCGCGGGCGGCGGCACGGGCGGGCATCTCTTCCCCGGGGTGGCTGTCGCGGAAGAATTTCTGAAGCGGGAAAGTAACAACAGAGTTCTTTTCATAGGCACGGAGAGAGGACTTGAAGCCAGAATACTAAAGGACCTGGGATTCGAACTCCGCCTGATCACTGCGGAGGGCATCAAGGGAAGGGGGTTGAGATCTCTCGCGGCGATAGCGAAGATCCCCCGGGGCCTGATTGAGTCCTTCGGCATTCTCAGAGATTTTTCTCCGGATGTGGTGATCGGGGTCGGAGGGTATGCTTCGGGACCGGCGGTTCTTGCAGCGTGGCTCATGGGGATCCCGACGGCCATTGCGGAACAGAATGCACTTCCCGGTGTGACGAACAGGATTCTGGCGAAATTCGTCCGGCGGGTGTTTGTGAGCTTCGAAGAGTCTCTCAGGTGGATGCCGCCCGGCAAGACGGTCGTGTCCGGAAATCCCATCCGGCAGGGATTCTTCGGGGCAGGATCGGATGACAGCCGAAGGGAAGGACGCTTCACGATTCTCGTCTTCGGCGGCAGTCAGGGGGCTCATCGGATCAACGAAGCGATGCGGGAGGCCATGCCCCATCTGGAGGTGATGAAGGATCACCTCCGGTTTGTTCACCAGACCGGGGAGAAGGATTTCAGGGACGTGGAAAGTGCCTACAGGGAGCGGGGAATGGATGCGGTGGTTCATCCCTTTATCCGGGACATGGCATCGGCCTACCGCGCGGCGGACCTTCTTATCTGCAGGGCCGGCGCGACATCCATCGCGGAGATAACGGCATGCGGCAAGGCGGCGGTTTTCATCCCCTTTCCCTTCGCGGTGAACGACCACCAGACAGGGAACGCCCGGGTTCTCGTTGAGGCGGGGGCCGCCGAGATGATCGCGGAAAGGGATCTGGACGGTCTAAGGCTCGCCGATGTCATTGTAAGGCTGAGCGCGGACCCGGCCCGTCTCAGGGCAATGGAAGAAAAATCACGAAGTCTGGGAAATCCGAGGGCTGCGGCGGACATAGTGGATGCCTGTATCGAAATGACTAAGGGGAAATGAAAAGCGGGCAGGGGAGCCTCAAGGCTCACTGAAGCGGGGAGCGTAAACGCTACCCTGCCCCATAAGGAGAAAGACACAGATTTGACAAAGTCTCGAAAGCAGGGTCCTTGAGGAGAGAAGTGGGGAGATGGGAAACAACACAGAGAGAGATCTGATGCGCAGGAAGGTCCGGGAGATTCACTTCGTCGGAATCGGAGGCATCGGCATGAGCGGGATTGCGGAAGTGCTTCTGAATCTTGGATACAGGATCAGCGGGTCGGATCTCAGCGAGACTGATATCACCCAGCGTCTCTCATCGCTCGGCGCAAGAATCTGCAAGGGACATGACGCCTCGCATGTGGGTTCCGCGCAGGTGGTGGTTACATCCACCGCCGTCAAAGCGGACAACCCCGAGGTGCTGGAGGCTCACAGAAGATTCATTCCGGTCATTCCCCGGGCCGAGATGCTGGCGGAACTTCTCAAGATGAAATTCTCCATCGCGGTATCGGGCATGCACGGCAAGACCACGACCACCTCCATGATATCAACCGTACTGGCCCACGGCGGCCTTGACCCCACCATGGTGATAGGCGGGAAGCTGGCCAGCATCGGGAGCAACGCCCGGCTGGGAGACGGGGAGGTCATCGTGGCGGAAGCCGATGAAAGCGACGGGTCGTTTCTGAAGCTGTCGCCGTCGATAGCCGTAATCACCAACATCGATCTTGAGCACATGGACTATTACCGCGACATCGACCACATCAAAGACTCCTATCTCCAGTTCGCTAATATAGTGCCCTTTTACGGTTCCACGATTCTCTGTCTAGATGATGAACATGTGAGAGACATTCTGCCGAAGATCAAGAGAAGAACCATCACCTACGGCCTCTCGGAGCCAGCCGATTACCGGGCGATGGATATTGTATTTCAGGGGGCGTCGTCGAGCTACACGCTCACATGTAGAGGTGAAGGGCTCGGAGAGGTGATTCTGAATGTTCCGGGTCTGCACAACGTTTACAATTCAATGGCTGCGATCGCCGTGGCGCGGGAGCTCGATCTCGATTTTTCCGTCATTCAGGAAGGTATAAAGGCCTTTGAAGGCGTTCACCGGCGCCTGGAGGTAAAGGGAAACAGGGACGGCGTGCTTGTGGTGGACGACTACGGTCATCATCCCACTGAGATTCTGGCGACACTGAAGGCGGCGAAGCAGGTGTGGAAAGGGCGGCTCCTGGTGGTATTCCAGCCCCACCGCTATACCAGGACCCGGGCTCTTTTCCGGGAATTCCTCGATGCCTTCAGCGATGCGGACGTGCTCATCCTCACCGACATCTACGCGGCGAGTGAGCGTGAGATCGAGGGAATTCATGCTTCTAAACTCTGCGAGGGAATACGCAACGGCGGCCATAAAGACGTAACTTATATTTCGGATTTTGACGCAATCGTGGAGCGACTCCTCGAGATCGCGAGGCCGGGAGACGTGATTATAACGCAGGGTGCAGGAAACGTTTGGAAGGTGGGTGAGGAGTACCTCAAGAAACAGTAAGCAATACGCAGAAGGCAGACTGAAATTGGTGAACAGTGAACGGCGTCAAAAGAAAGGCGAGAAAAAGAGGTAGCGGACAGTTCGGGAAGAGGTGAAAGTAAAGAAGCAAACATGTACTTCAGAACAGGAAAGGAGAAACCTGGCAGAAGGGCGACAGTGGTTAACAAAGGAAACATAATAATAAAGGACACGAGAGATTCGCTTTTTGCCGTTCACTGTTCACTGCTCAAATTAATGGAAAAAGATTTAGATGGATAACACGCTTCTGAAAGAAAAATTGAAAAACCTGGTTGCGGGCGGGGTTCTTTTCGATGAGCCCATGAGCCTTCATACGTCCATCGGTGTGGGGGGAAAGGCGGATGTGCTTATCTTTCCGAAAAACATTGAAGAACTTGCGGGAGTCGTTGCCTTTCTGAGGGAGGCCGGAGTTGTCTATCTGCCCGTGGGGAACTGCACCAATCTCATCGTCAGGGACGGCGGCTTCAGGGGAGCGCTGATCTCCCTGACAGGTCTGCGGGAGAAAGGCTTCGAGCCGCTCGAAGGCGACTCAGTCTGTATTTATGCCGAAGCGGGCGTTCCTCTTTCAGAGGTTGTCGGTATTTCCGTCGATGCCTCCCTGACAGGGATGGAATTCTGCACGGGAATTCCCGGCAGCGTTGGCGGCGGCATCCGGATGAATGCCGGGGCCTATGGCCGGGAGATGAAGGATGTTGTCAAGGGAATCACCATGATCAACGGGACGGGACGGGTGCGATATGTGGGACGGGAGGAACTCCGGTTCGCTTACCGGCATCTGGACCTGCCGGAAGATGCGGTGGTGGTCCGCGCGGAATTTCTGCTTCAGAGGGGGTCAAGGGAACTGGTGCAATCCAGAGTGAATGAGATAATAGCCTTGAGAAAGGCGAAGCATCCCCTACAGTATCAGAGCGCCGGGTCCGTCTTCAAGAACCCCGGCACGGTTCCGGCGGGACGCCTTGTAGAGGAGGCGGGTCTCAAGGGGCTGCGTATCGGGGATGCCATGGTTTCGAAGGAACATGGAAACTTCATCATTAACGTGGGGAAGGCAAGGGCGGGAGACGTCATCGCCCTCATCGAGCGGGTGGAGAAAGAGGTCTTCCTCGCCCGGGGCATCCGGCTTGAAAGAGAAGTGAAAATAATCGGAGAAGAGGAACGCGGGTCATGATGTGGGGCAGGAAGAAGGGATATAAAGCACCGCTGGAAGCCAGAAAAAACAGGCTCAAAAGAAAATCGGGAAAAATCGCGAGAGAGATGGTCACAGTCTCCATTCTTCTGGGTGTGGTTCTGGTCATGGGGGTGCTCCTGGTGTTTTCATACAACTATGTCCTCAGCTCCTCTTATTTCAGGCTCGAAAAGACCATAGTGAGGGGCTGTGAAAAGACGACGGAACAGGATGTCATTTCCCTGTCGGGTCTCAGGCCCAACCAGAACATTCTTGCCGTCAGCATGGAAGGCATTGCCAGGAAGATCCGGGCCAACCCGTGGATCGAAGATGTTTCCGTCGTGCGGGAGTTTCCGAACCGACTGATAATAGAGATCCGGGAGAGGAAGCCCATCGCCCTCTTGAAGAAAAACGAAAGCCTTTTCTTCATGGACAACGACGGCTTTATTTTCAAGAAACTGGAGGGTGAGAGCGTAAACCTCCCGGTGGTTACGGGGTGCTCCGAGAACGGTAAAGATGACAGGACGCTTATCAGGAAATCGATCGAACTTATCGATTTTCTATCCACATCAAACAGTTTTCCTCAGATCCGTAATGTCTCCGAAATTCACAGCGATGAAGCCGTCGGGTTCTCGCTTTTTCTGGACAGCGGCCTGTGTCTTCATGTCGGTTTCGGGGATTATGAAAATAAATTGAAGCGGCTCAGGCCAATCATGGCGGACCTGACCAGAAGGAATCTCGATCAGAATTTCTTATTGATCGACCTGCATGATCCCGGGAAGGTAACACTTCAGAGGAGGAATGTCGCTGGAACCGCCGGACAGGCAAGGGATTTGAGAACATGAGGAGTCATTTTCAGCTTCGACAGATAGAAAGCAGCAAGACAGGGGGAAGGCATGGGGAAGAGAGGAAAAACAATCGTCGGTCTTGACGTGGGGACGACAAAGGTGTGCGCCATCGTCGGAGAGATGATAGACGAAGGCGTGGAGATCATTGGTGTCGGCTCCTGCCCTTCCGAGGGACTGAGAAAAGGAGTCGTGGTGAACATTGACAACACCATGGAGTCCATCCGGCGTGCCGTGGAAGAGGCGGAAAGCGAAGCTAATTGCGACATCCGCCGTGTTTACGCCGGCGTCTCGGGGGGCCATATCAAGAGCTTCAACAGCCACGGGATCGTGGCCGTTCGGGGCAACGAGGTGGAGGACACGGACGTGCAGAGGGCTATCGAGGCGGCGAAGGCCGTGAAGATGCCCACTGACCGGGAAGTTCTCCATATTTTGCCCCAGACTTATGTCGTTGATGATCAGGACGAAATCAAGGATCCCATCGGGATGTCCGGGGTGAGGCTGGAAGTCAAGGTGCACATAGTGACAGGCGCCGTGACGTCGGTGCAGAACATTGTCCGCTCCGTGAACGGCGTTGGGCTGGACGTGAACGAGGTAATCCTGGAGCAACTTGCAGCGAGCGAAGCGGTTCTGAGCGATGACGAAAAAGAGCTGGGAGTGGCTCTCGTTGATATAGGCGGCGGCACGACTGACATCGCTGTATTCTCCGAGGGGAGCATCAAGTACACGGCCGTTCTGCCGCTGGGCGGGAGCTATGTGACGAACGACATAGCCGTCGGCCTTAGAACGCCCGTCACCGAAGCGGAGAAAGTCAAGATCCGGCACGGCTGTGCCTGCACGCCCATGATCCCGCAGGACGAGATGATAGAGGTCCCCAGCGTGGGAGGGCGGGAACCGCGGCGCGTGTCGCGCCAGGTGCTGGGCAGCATCATCGAGCCGCGCATGGAGGAAATTCTCAACCTCGTCTGCAGAGAGATAGTAAAATCCGGTTACGAAGAGCGGCTGGCCGCCGGCATAGTCCTGACAGGCGGAACAGCGATCCTTGAAGGGATTACGGAGCTCTCGGAACAGATATTCAATATGCCGGTAAGGCGCGGCTTCCCGCGCGGGGTAAAGGGACCCGTGGATGTCAACAGCCCTCTCTATGCCACGGGCGTAGGTCTGATTCTTTACGGAAGCAGGAACTTTTCCCGCAATGGAAAGGGTGAGAAGAAATATTCCAGTCTCTTGCGAAAAGGGAAGAAATGGTTTTCCGATTTCTTTTAATTTAGAAGGAGGGGATGCCCATGTTTGAACTTTATGATGAAAATGCAGACCAGTCCGCAAAGATCAAGGTGGTCGGCATCGGCGGCGGAGGATGCAACGCAATCAACACAATGATTTCCTACAATCTGGCCGGCGTTGATTTTATCGCCGCCAACACGGATGCCCAGTCTCTTAAGACATCCCTTTCGACTGTCAAGGTTCAGCTCGGTGCCGAGGTAACTAAAGGTCTTGGTGCCGGATCGGATCCCGAAATCGGGAGGCGGGCGGCCCAGGAATCGGTGGACCTTATACGGTGCGTGCTCAACGGACTGGACATGGTCTTCATCACAGCCGGCTTGGGAGGTGGAACGGGAACCGGAGGGGCGCCCATAGTCGCTGAAATAGCGAAGGATCTTGGTGCGCTGACGGTCGCTGTCGTCACGAAGCCCTTTCAGTTCGAGGGAAAGAAAAGGGAAAGGCAGGCTGAACAGGGGATCGAAGAACTGAGAAAGATCGTGGATACCCTCATAGTCATCCCGAATCAGAGGCTCCTCAGCATGGGTGGCCGGAATATGTCGCTCCTCGAGGCCTTCAAGAAGGCCGACGACATTCTCTATCAGGCCGTCAAGGGTGTATCGGATCTCATCATGATTCCGGGCTACATCAACCTCGATTTCGCAGACGTGAAGAACATCATGTCGGAGATGGGTCTGGCGCTCATGGGGACCGGAGTTGCAAGAGGGGAGAACCGGGCGGTAGAGGCCGCTCAGAGGGCTATTTCATCGCCGCTTCTCGAGGACAATTCGATTCAGGGAGCCAGAGGTGTCCTGCTCAATATCACCGGCGGTCCCGACATGAGCCTTTATGAGATTAACGAGGCCTCTTCCCTGATCCAGGCGGAGGCCCATGAGGACGCCAACATCATCTTCGGCACCGTTGTCGACGAGAGCATGGAAGATGAGATCCGCATCACGGTCATCGCCACTGGCTTCGACGAAAACGGGGCGAAAAAACAGGCTGCCTCGAATGTCGCTCAGCTCAGCGGCTATAGAAGAGAAGACCTCTCCACGCCCGCCTTCATACGGAAAAACAGGGCTGGAGGCGAGAAGATGAACGTAATCAAGATGGGCGTTATCGATGACACGGAAGACGCGGACCTCGAGGTCCCTGCGTTTCTGAGAAAAAAGGCGGACTGATCTTCGCAGTGTCGCATCTTTTATTGTTTCCCCCGGGTCCTCTACCCTCCGGAGGACCCCTCTTCCCGATCCCCGGGGTGCGCTCATCTTCATCCCGGGGATCACCCCCTCCTTCAGCATAAGACAATGAAAAAAATGCAAAAAAAGAACAGAATTTAAATTCGATTTGTGTTATTTTTGTCACCCCGTTCAATAATAATTACATAGCTGCGGCATTATTCCTCTAAACGTTTCTCTTTCACGCGATTGTGATACGAAAGGAGCTGAATGATATGACTGCAAATCCACTCTCACCCGAATCGCGGAATGCCGGACACCGCTGGACCTTTTTCAGGGCCGGCGGTTTTGACCAGGTTCGCCTGGCCGGCGGGAAGGACATACTGTCGCTGGAGAGTCTCGACCAGAAGCTCTGGGTGACGCTGAGCTGTCCCACCGGCGGTCTGGAATTCGACGGCAGAACACTCGAAATGATAGACCGCGACGGCGACGGGCGCATCCGCGCCCCCGAGATCATAGAAGCGGTTAAATGGACGGGCTCCGTTCTGAAGAATCCAGATGATCTGCTCCGGAGTTCGTCTTTCTTGCCGCTTGAGGCTATCAACGACCGGACCCCGGAGGGAAAAATGCTTCTCGGCTCTGCGAAGCAGATTCTCGTCAGCCTTGGAAAAGCCGATGCCGCTGAGATATCGGTTGATGATATGACCAATGCCGTAGAGGTTATGGCTCAGACGCGGTTCAACGGTGACGGAATTATTACGACAGATGCCGCGCAAGATGAGGCTACGGCGGGACTTATCGCAGAAATAATCGATTGTCTGGGGCCTGAGGAAGACAGGAGCGGGAAACCGGGCGTTTCACAGGAGAAGCTGGACAAGTTTTTTGAAGAGGCGCAGGCATTCTCACAATGGTGGAAGGATGCCGAGGGCCGTGCCGGCGAGGTCTTTCCCTTTGGAGAAGCGACGCATTCCGCTGCCGCGGCCTTAAGGGCGGTGAGGCACAAGGTGGAAGATTACTTCACGCGCTGCCGCCTGGCGGCCTTCGATGAGAGAGCGTTGGCTGCGCTCAACGGCCGGGAGGGGGAATACATTGCCATCGCGGACAAGAACCTGTCGCCGGCCCTGGAAGAACTTCTTGATTTCCCCCTTGCACGAGTGGAGTCCGGAAAGGCACTGCCTCTGAAAGAGGGCGTAAATCCCGCCTGGATGGCCGCCGTGGAGACCTTCGACACCGAGGTTGTGAGGCCCCTCCTGGGGCACCGTTCCGTACTCGTGGAATCGGACTGGGAAAAAATCAAAGCGGTGTTTTCCCCCTATGAGGACTGGCTGTCACGCAAGACCGGCGGAGCGGTCGAGAAACTGGGATTGGGAAGGGTCCGCGAAATCCTGCAAGGTAATTTAAAAAAGGCGGTATCCGACCTGATTGAGAGGGACAGGGCCCTGGAGTCGGAATTCAGCAGCATTACATCCGTCGAAAGACTCGTCCGCTACCACCGGGATCTTTTCACGCTTCTCAACAACTTTGTCTCCTTCGGCGATTTTTACACGCGAAAGAACAAGGCAATCTTTCAGGCCGGGACGCTGTACCTCGACGGCCGCAGCTGCGAGCTCTGTGTTCGCGTTGAAGACATGGACCGGCACTCGACCCTTGCCTCACTGAGCCGCATCTATCTTGCCTACTGCGAATGCGTGAGAAAAGGCGGCACAGAAAGGATGACTATCGCCGCCGCTTTCACGGGTGGAGATTCCGATTATCTCATGGTCGGAAGAAACGGTGTCTTCTATGACAGGAAAGGACAGGACTGGGATGCAACAATTATTAAGGTCGTGGACAATCCCATCAGCATCCGTCAGGCCTTCTGGAGTCCTTACAGGCAGCTTGCAAGGATGATCGGCAGGCAGCTAAGCAAGATAGCAGCCGCGCGCGACAAGGCCATGATGGAAAGGGCCGCGGCTGGAATCGCTGAAACGGGCCAGAAAATCGCGACAGGCAGGACAGCCGCCGCCGCGCCGCCGGCGCCGCCATTCGATGTGGCCAAGTTCGCCGGTATATTCGCCGCCATAGGTCTCGCCGTGGGTTTCATAGGGACAGCCGTCGTGTCCATCGTAACCGGATTCTTCAAACTGGCGTGGTGGCAGATGCCTCTTGTCATCGCCGCCATAATGCTGATCATTTCGGCACCCTCGGTTATTCTCGCCTGGCTCAAGCTCAGGCAGCGCACGCTCGGACCCCTGCTGGACGCCAACGGCTGGGCAGTGAACGCCCGGGTCCGGATCAATGTTACCTTCGGCGGTTCGTTGACAAAAGTTGCCGCTCTGCCCGAAGGCGCCGTTCGATCTCTTGAAGACCCCTTTGCGGATAAGAAAAAGAACTGGCCTAAGGTCCTTATCGTACTTGTCGCCGTGATCGCCCTGCTTTATTTCATCTACGACCACGGCGCCCTGATCAAATGGATAAAGGGCCTGTTCTGACCTGCACACCTACTCAGATATGTTCACTGCTTGTTGTCGGATTTCGATTAGAAGAGAAAGATAGGTACTCTTATGAAAAATCAGGATAAAATCGATTATAAGGAGTTGGAGAAAGCTCCCACCCACATACAAGGGCTGGATGAGATTCTGGAGGGCGGCCTGCCGCGAGGAAAAACCACTATCGTTTCGGGTGATGCGGGATCGGGCAAGACCATTCTGAGTATGGAATTTCTATACAGGGGAGCCCTTGCAGGCGAGCCGGGTATATGGGTGGGGTTCGAAGAGGCTGTGGAGCATCTCCGGCAGAATGCAGCCTGCATGGGCTGGCAGATATCGGCCCAGGAACGGGATGGCAGGCTCTTTTTCTTCCAGCCGCGGATAAGCGCCGAAACTGTCATCAGCGGCGATTTCAGTCTCCGGGGTCTGCTTGCCGCTGTCGCCGGGAAGAGCCGGGAAATTGGTGCCCGGAGGATTGTGATAGATGCCCTGGAGGTGGGGCTGTGGCTGTTCGATAATCCCAGACAGGTGAGAGGCGAGATGCACGCCCTCAACGACTGGCTGGGCGCTCAGGGATTGACATCAATCATGACTGTTCGTCCCGCCAGGCGCATGGAAGCCCGTTTTTTTGAAGACTTTTTCGAGTCTATGGGAGATTGCGTAATCCAGATGGATACACGTGTTCAGGCCAACATAAGTATACGTCGGTTGCGGGTGGTCAAGTACCGGGGCTCTGGTTTCGGTCGAAATGAATACCCTTACGTTATTTCCCGAAACGGATTTTTCGTGGCTCCTATCTCATCTGTCGGACTGAGGCATAAACCCCTCGGTGAGAAGATGTCCACCGGAATCCAGAGGCTTGACGACATAATAGGAGGCGGCTACCCCAGGGCTGCCTGCGTTCTCCTGGCCGGGGAACCGGGGACGGGAAAGACGATTCTGGTCAGTGAATTCGTGAGAACCGCATGCAAACGAGGGGAAAAAGTTTAAAATTATTATTAAATAGATAATAATATTTATCATATCAATACATTTTTAAACTTTTCATATTTTGGATGAACCTACCTTTCAAGGCTTTGGGAGCAGGCTGGGATCGTTAAAGCGCATCGGATAGGTTGTGAGAATTTGTTTCTCAATGTAAAGCTCTATAAATTGCTTTCAAAGTGACGTGACCATGCCATGGACATATTTTCAAAACATGTCCATAAAATCGATATTATTGGACACGCTAAAGTGACGTAGGCATGACTTGGACATATCATACTTTCCATCCAACATAGAAAATTGACTCGGAAGGTAACGACTTCTGAGCAGCTTCCTAGTCTTCTAAAACAGCATCTGAAATGTGTGTCGAGTAAAATTTTATGGATTGGATACCAACATATAATCTGCATCAGCTCTGATTTTTGATTGACTTTATTCATCTGTTTGGATAAAATTACCAGCATATATTAACTAATGCAGGTATATTTATCCATGAGTCAAGTCGCTAAGCAATCGGAATCAAAGGCTATTCAAAGGGCGAAAGAACTTCTCCTTTCTCAAGGCGGAATATTCCGTGTCAGTGAGGCCATGAAAGCCGGTGTGCATCCCCGGACCATTTACGCCATGCGAGATAAGGGGCTCATAGAACGTCTCGGACGGGGTGCGTATCGTATTGCCGGCATGTCTGCTCTGGGTAATCCGGACCTTACCACTGTAGCGATAAAGATCCCAAAGGGTGTGATCTGCCTGATCTCAGCCCTGTCTTATCATGAGATGACGACCGAGATCCCCCATCAGATTTATCTTGCTCTACCACGTGGCTCTGAGCCTCCTCGTCTCGATTATCCTCCTGTGAGAATTTTCTGGTTCAGCGGTTCTGCTTTTGAAGAGGGGATAGAGCATCACGAAATAGACGGCATTCCTATAAAGGTTTACAGTCCCGAGAAGACCATTGCCGATTGTTTCAAGTATAGGAACAAGATCGGTCTTGATGTGGCGCTGGAGGCCCTGAAATTTTACCGGCAAAGAAAACCCCTTAGAGTGGATGAACTGATGCGTTATGCCAAGGTGTGCCGAGTGGGGAAAATTATGCGTCCTTACGTTGAGGCACTGCTATGACGAAGGCCATCCGCAAGAATATCGCCGCCTCTGTTCACGGACGTCTCTTAAACACTGCTCGTGAATCGAATCGCCCTTTCAATGAACTCTTCCAATATTATGCCATTGAACGGTTCTTGTACCGTCTTTCCAAATCGCCCTACGCTGAAAGAGTCATCCTCAAGGGGGCATTGATGCTCATGGTTTGGGAATCTTCCGTTTCGCGCTCTACAATGGATATTGACCTGCTGGGTAAGATGAAAAACAGTGTTGACGTCATTGTCTCTATGGTAAAGGAAGTGTGCAGTCTGGAAGTACTTCCCGACGGGATTGTGTTTGATCCAAAGAGTGTTCAGGGAGAAAGCATTACTGAAGATGCCGACTATGAAGGGGTGCGCATCCGTTTCCGGGGATCGCTGGCCAAGGCACGAATTACCATTCAACTTGATGTCGGTTTCGGCGATATTGTAATTCCCTCTCCAGAACTGACGACATATCCGACAATCCTAGACTTCCCGGCACCGCAAATTCACGCTTATAGCAAAGAAAGCACAATTGCCGAGAAATTTGAAGCGATGGTAAAACTGGGGATCCTGAACAGCCGCATGAAAGATTTTTGGGATATTTGGATTCTTTCCCGTCAGTTTTCCTTTGATGGCCGGATCCTGGCGGAGGCGATCATGAAGACCTTTTCGACGCGCCATACTGAACTGCCCGCCGATCCGATTGCCTTTACGCCCGCTTTTACTCAGGATGAAAAGAAAACTTCTCAATGGAAGTCGTTCCTTCGTAAAAACCAGATGGTCACTGTTCCGGATGATTTCGAGGAAGTGGTTCAGGCTATTTCCGATTTTCTAAAACCCATTGTAGAGAGTCTCGTAAATAATCAACCTGCCCCGAAAACATGGAAAGCGTCAGGTCCTTGGCATAGATGACCAGTTTGTCTCCCTTGTGAGACGGAGTGAGGTAAGAAGGATCTCGGGGGATTATCGGACCGCATTTAAAAGTGAAATGTATTGAAATAATTAGGGAAATTTGGCGTCCCCACGGAGATTCGAACTCCGGCTGCCGGCGTGAAAGGCCGGTGTCCTAGGCCTCTAGACGATGGGGACGCGCGATTCGGCAATTGAGGATTTTCAAATTGAAAGACGGAGCTTATATATTGTTTGGCGCACCGCTGTCAAGTGAAAAGCGAACAATTGTTATCTATTCAACGACTCTTCAAAAAGACTCTGGTTTCCACTTTCGCGGGAGTAACAACAAAAGTAGTCTACTCGTAGACCACGGGTTCCCGCATAATTGAGTCCCTCGCTTCGAGGGCCAGAGCCGCCGTATCCGGATGGGTGTCCTTAAGTGAAGCTATCTGCCTCAGGTTGTCTGCGGTGCGTGAGACGAGCATTGTCAGGTCTCCCTCGGCGATGCCCATGCGGTCAGTTAGTCTGTCCCAGTCCATTCCCCGCGCCCAGTGGAACATGAGGACTGCCGTCCAGAGCGGGAGCCGGCCGACCGGGAATCGTCTTTCATGCATCCTTTCCATCAACGGGGTGAGCGCCGCAGTGACCCTGTCATAGAGAAATTTGAGTTTTCGGGGTATTTCTTTCCGGCTGATTTTCACATCAAGGTCTCCGTCGTAGACAAAGGGCGCGATGATGCCCGCCAGCAGGGCTGCGTCTCCCCGGGGAAAGACGTCTTTCCGCAGGCATTCGGCAATTAGGAGAGGACGATCGAGTCTCAGTTTTGAGGCCCAGAGGCCGTCCTCGGTAAGCCTGTCTTCGCTGTCAACGAAGCCTTCCTCCCGAAGGAAAGCAAGGTGGCGGCGGAAATCCTTCCACAGGACCGAGCTCGCACCTCCGGAACCTTTCCTCTTTCTGCTTTGTTGATAGGAAGCGAGGGATCTCTCAAAAATCTCCCGCACGTCCTCGGGCGTATGAGAGAGAAGCAGATTGAGGACCATGGAGAAATCGTTTCGGATCCGGCTTTCGATGTCATCCGGTTTTGCGAAGAGAAGCGCGTGGATGTGCTCGAGATCCATGAATCGTCCCGGAACAGCCATCATGAAGCCGATCTTGTCCAGGCCCCTTCTTCCCGACCGTCCCGTCATCTGGTGAAAGGCCGTTGCCGTGAGAGGCAGAAATTCGTGGCCGTTGAACTGATCCGAGTTGAAGAGAACGATGGTCCGCGCCGGAAAATTAACGCCGGCCGCGACGGTCGTCGTCGCGAAGATGGCGTCGAGATGGCCCTTCTTCATCATGGCCTCGACGAAAAATTTCCACGCCGGTAGCTGTCCCCCGTGATGGGACGCCACCCTCGAGAGCCGCAGGAAGGGAAGATGCTTGTGGTTCTCGAGGTAGGGATAACGCTTCAGAAGCTCCAGCAGGTCGGATTCGAAACCGTCGGCTCTCCATTCCTGCGATCGACCACGGCATCTTCTCAGCGCTGCGTCGCAGTCGGCCCGCGATTTGAGGAAGAAGATCGCAGGCAGGAGATTGAAGTGCCTCAGTGTGTCTATGATCTCCCCGAAGGCCGGAAGATAGCTCCGGCGCCCCTGCTTCCGGGCTTCCTTTTTCAAAAGCGCTTCGACCTTTCCGTAGAGCCTTCTCTTGTTGAGGAAAGGCATGACCGTTCCCGAGGGGTGGAGAAAGAGAGGGTAGAGTGGGACCGGCCTCCTTGTTTCTTCGACTACCACGCACTCCTTTTCCCTGACGGAACTAAGCCAGGCCGCGATGTCGCGGCCGTTCCCGATGGTGGCAGAAAGCAGAAGCAGGTTGATGCGCCGGGGGAGGTAAATCATGATTTCCTCCCAGACTACGCCCCTGTCCTCATCGCCGAGGAAGTGCGCCTCATCGAGGATGACGAGATCGCAGTTCAGATCCTCGCCCCGGTGCATTGCATCGTAGAGCTGATTCCTCAGAATCTCCGTCGTTCCCACGATGATGGGGGCGTCGGTGTTTTCCTTCGTGTCCCCGGTAACGATGCCCACGTTTTCCGTCTCGAAGGTGAGACCGAACTCCACCCACTTGGCGTTTGAGAGGGCCTTGAGCGGCGAGGCATACCAGCAGCGGCCTCCCGCCGCGAAGAAGGAGCGTATCGCCTGTTCGGCGATCCAGGTCTTTCCCGAACCCGTCGGTGCCATGACCAGACAGTCCGTCCGCTTGACCGCTTCGAGCGCCTCCGACTGAAATCGATCAGGCGTGAACGGGGAATCTTCAGGTTTCCCGATCCTTGAGAAGACATCTCTCAGCATGGGTTCCGCTTCGGGCTCCACGCGGGATGTCTGGAACTTGTGGGGTGTCCTGTGGGTTTTTTCCGGAAAGGATCTCCGGAGATGATCAGGGCTCAGACCGGATCTCCTGATCCGGACGAACCGTCTTGAGGAATGGGCCATTTAATGACTTCTGATGCACTTTCGTTTTTTTCGTAATATAGCACGAACGCTTGAAATGTAAAGGCCGGAAGAAATTTATGAATTGACAAAGGGCGGTAGGCGTAATAAAAACCGCACTTTCAATAAAGACTAGTCTCCTCCCGTCAATTAAGGAAGCGAATGGAAGATAAACGGACACTCTTCTGGGGCTGGTACGTCGTGCTCGGCTCCTTTCTAATCCTGAGCATAAATTACGGCGCCCGATACTGTTTCGGGGTTTTCGTGAAGCCTCTTGCCGATGAGTACGGGTGGTCCCGTTCCGTGATTTCTCTGGCCGCATCAATCAACATGTTCGTCTATTCCGTATGTGCCATTGTTGTGGGACGCATCATGGACCGTCTGGCCCCGCGGCGGATTGTCACAATCGGTGCGCTGACACTCTCTACGAGTTTTCTCCTTGCGAGCCTTGTGAAAACGCCCTTGCAGTTCTACGTCGTTTACGGTCTGCTTGCGGGAATCGGAGCCTCGGGACTGGGTGTCGTCGTGACAAATTCATCAGTGGGGAAGTGGTTCATACGGAAGAGGGGTCTTGCCCTCGGTATCTCCACCATGGGCATCAGTTTCGGAACCATCCTTCTTACTCCGACGGCCGGATTCATCGTCAAGAACTATGCATGGCAGACAGGATTTGTATTTCTGGGCGTCGTGGTCTTCATCATCGGGGTCACGCTTGCCAATCTGCTCATGAGAAAGACAAAGCCTGAAGACCACGGTCTTCTTCCGGACGGCGAGACGCGGGCGGAACAGGTCTTGGAAATAGATTCACTCCCCCCTCCACCTCACCTGTCCTACAGGGTCATGTTCGGGGATTCGAGGTTCTGGACGCTGGGGATAGGTTTCGGCCTGGCGGTAATGACCCTCATGTCGGTTTTTGTCCATCAGGTGGCATATGCGCTCGATCAGGGCATAGACAAGATCGCCGCGGCATCGTCTCTCGGCGCAGTCGGTATTGCAGGATTCGCGGGTCAGTTTTTTTTCGGCTGGTTCAGCGACCGGCTCAGGGATGCGAAATATTCTGCCGTTCTCGGCATGCTCGTAATGGTTGCGGGGATGGTAATGCTTCTGAATGTAACATCGGCGCGGGGCCTGTACATCTATGCTCTCATCTATGGTTTCGGATACGGCTGCCTTGCCCCCATGATGCCTGTTTTGACGGCGGACCGCTTCGGCCGACATGTAATGGGATCGGTTTACGGCATGCTCACCTTCTTCATAGGGCTTGGCGGCAGCATCGGTCCCATCGTCGGCGGTATCATCTACGACCGCTTCGGGAACTACAGTTCCGTATGGCAGGCGAACATCGTCGTCCTGATCATCGTGTCCCTCATGCTTCTCATGCTCAAGCCGCGAGATGCTTATGCGAAGGGCTGAGACACTTATATTTCCGTTTCCATGTCGTCGATGGCTGCGAAGGTGTTGGGAAAGATGCCGCGTGCTATGGACTCCGATTCCTTGCGGTTCTCAAGTTTAGGATAGAGCCGGGCATCGAAGTGAACGAGAGCGAGGCGCTTTGCCTTTGCCTCTGAGGCGATCCGGGCCGCCGTTTCCGGATTTAGGTGTGGCCATTCTTCAGATCCCTGGCCGCTGCGATAGGCGCATTCCGCAATGATGAGGTCCGCTCCGCGCGAGAGCGTGACTGCGTTCCGGCAATAACCGGTGTCTGGACAGTAACTGACCACCTTTCCGTCGATCTCAATGCGGTACCCGACGGTGGGGTCGGGATGAACGAGCGGTTTGGAGTCCACCCGGATCGGAAGACGTTTCTTTTCCCGTGGAAGTTCATGTACGGTTGTCCGGTAAGGCAGCTCGGCGAGGGATGCCGTAAAGGGGCGGTTCACGATCTGGTTGAGAATCTTCCTTGTTCCCGCCGGGCCGCAGATTACAAGACCTCCCGGGAAGCTGAACACATTGAGAATGTGCAGTCCTACGATGTGATCTAGGTGAAAGTGGCTCAGAAAAAGATAGACGGGCTTGCCGTCGTCGGGAGTAACATGGCGGTCGATCTTGTGGAGACCGTTTCCGGCGTCCAGGATTATATTTGCTTCCTCGCCTCTGAGCAGGGTGCAGATCGTGTTCCCCGTTTGCGTATCGTACCAGCCGTTTGTACCCAGAAAGATCGCCTTCACTTTGCCTCTCCAAGGATGATCTTCCGGGCCTTGCTGAAGATTTCCATCCGGAATGCCGGATAGGCTGGAATGGTCTGATTGAGATACTTGTTCATGTACTGGCTGTCGTACAGGAGCATCCTTTCGAATTCATCGGCCTTCCCGTATTTTTCCATCTGCCTGGTCACTTCTTCGGTGAAGATTTTTTCCAACTTTTGCGCGTAGTCATTTGCGAGTGTCTCCAGTTGTTCGGAATCGAGATCCGCGAGCTTTCCTTCCATTCGCAATTCCGCTATCCATCTCCGTGCCGTTTCAATGTACATGTGTGCTCCTCTGAAAAGCTGTTCAAAGTTCAGGGTTTGAAGAACAATTTGGTCTGGATTTTTTCGCCTTCTGTTTCTTTAAATATTTTGTTTTCAGACAAGAATGCCGTGCGACGTTTATTTCATGCATTCTGTGCTGTGACGGACAACTCAGTTTTTCAACTCTGAACGCTGAACTTCGAACTCTGAACTGCTTTTAGGTCCAGGTCCCGGATCAGTTCAAGGTCGAGGGCCGTATCCCTTCCCAATGTCGTCAGATAATTGCCTGTCATGAGGGAATTACATCCCGCCAGGACCCCCAGCGGCAGAAGCTGACGCAGATTCTTTTCCTTGCCGCCGCAGAGCTTAATATCTTTTTCAGGTAAAATAAACCTGAAAATGGCGATTGTGATGAGAATTTCCATCGGGTGCAGCGGGGCCGCATTTTCGAGAGGTGTTCCCGGGATTGGATTGAGGATGTTCACAGGGACGGAATCCACGTCGATTTCCTTCAGTGTCAAGGCAAGCTCGATCCGGTGGCGAATGTCTTCGCCGATGCCGAAAAGACCGCCGCAGCAGGTGGAAAGCCCCGCTTCCTTCGCCGCCCTTACTGTCTCTACATCCTCCTCGTAGTCATGGGTCGTGCAGATGAGGGTGAAGAAGCTGCGTGATGTTTCGAGATTGTGGTGGTAGCGGTGAAGCCCTGCCGCCTTCAGATCCAGGGCCTTCTTCCGGTCGATTATGCCGAGTGAGGCGCAGGACTTTAAACCCAGGCCGTTGATTCCCTCTATAGCCTTGTGTATCTCCGACCATTCCTTCCGGCCCGAGATTTTTTTTCCGCTCGTCACTATCCCGAAATAATGGGCTCCGCTTGTTGCGGCCTTTTCCGCCTCTCCGATTATTTCAGCGGCGGTAAGGAGCGGGTAGATTGGCGAGTTCGTCATGTAATGGGAAGACTGGGCGCAGAATCTGCAATCTTCCGAACACCGGCCGGATTTGGCATTCACGATACTGCAGAGGCTGATGGTTTTCCCCTTGCAACGTTCACGGATTTCAGAGGCCGCAGCCAGGAGATAATAAGGTGCCTTCTTCCCTCTGTTGTATAGTTCCAATGCATCATCAAAATCTATGACCTGCCTTCGCAAGGCACGCTCTTTTATCGCCTCAATAAACGAATCCACTGATTTCTCCCCCTTTAGCACATTTGTATCAGCCGAGACGGTGCCGGGTTTCTTATGGTAATAGAGCGCATTTGTCAACCCTTAAGTGTGGGGTTGGTTTACAGACATTTTTATGAATCATAAGGATATGTTATCTCGCAGGCTTTTTACGTTGACCTTTTTAACTCCTCTCATTAGTATACCCCTGTTTTTCCGGAGGTCTTCGGCTGTTCAAACGATAAAGCCGTATTCAACATGATGATCCGAGGTGAACTTGGGTGCTCAGGGTAAAAAGGTTCTCGCCGCGATGAGCGGAGGGGTAGATTCATCAGTCGCCGCTTATCTGCTTATGGAAGAGGGGTTCAGGGTTGAAGGCGTGACAATGCATCTCGGAAGCGCAGGGAGCTGGGGTGAGGGAGAGGGGCGCTGGGGAGACGAAGCCGTCGCCGATGCGAAACGTGTCTGCGAGCGTCTCGGCATCCGGCATCATGTCATCGATTTCTCAGGTGTTCTTGAAGAGAAAGTCATCGGTCCATTTATTGATGAGTACAGAAGAGGCCGGACGCCAAATCCATGCGTGAGGTGCAATCGCCTTCTCAAATTCGGACGTCTTCTCGAAAAGGCTCGTACCATGGGTTTCGACTTTCTTGCGACGGGCCATTACGCAAAGGTCGAAGGACGCGACGACAACTATTTTCTCGAACGGCCCAGAGACAGAAGAAAAGATCAGACCTACTTTCTCTACGCCGTTCCCCGCTCCGCCCTTGGTTTTCTTCTTTTTCCTCTTGCGTCATTATTGAAGGAGGAAGTGCGGGAAACCGCAAGGCGGGTGAGACTGCCGGCTGCCGACCGCAGGGAAAGTCAGGACATCTGTTTCATCCCCCGGAATAAACATGGAACCTTTCTCTCTGAACGAATCCAGGGTATAACGCCCGGACCGATTACGGATCTTGCTGGCAAGAGGCTGGGGGAGCACAGAGGTATAGTTTTTTACACCGTAGGCCAGCGGGGCGGCCTCGGCATCAGCGCGAAGCGGCCGCTCTATGTGGTCTCCATCAATGTTCCGGGGAATAGGATAGTCGTGGGTGAAAAGAAGGATATCCTGGCGAGAGGGCTTATTGCAGGAGAGATCAATATTTTAGTTCGTGATTGGCCGCCTGTTGTTTACGGCAAAATCAGATACAGAAAAAGAGAGGCCCGCTGCAGCGCCGTTGTTGAAGGAGACAGACTCCGGGTGATATTTGAGGAAACGCAGGAGGCCGTCACTCCGGGGCAGTCCGTGGTTCTCTATGACGGGGATACTGTTCTTGGAGGCGGGGTAATAGAGGAGGCCTTAAAATGACCCCGAACGGAGATATAAAGAAAAGCAGAGAAGGAGATTGGCGATGGACGAAATGATGCTGAAACCCTGTCCCAAAGTTTATATTCTAGAAACACACCGCTCCAGAACGCCGGCCGATACACTGCAGTTTGTGGAGAGGATCAGGGAGACGGCCGGGATGATGTCGTTCAGGAATGCCACGGAAGTGGACCGGATCGGGATTCCGGTATTCACCTGCGACCGTGTGAGGCCCGACGGTTCAATGACCAGCCACACAGGGAAAGGGGTTTCACCGATTCAGGCGCAGGTCTCAATCACAATGGAGGCGATCGAGCGCTATTCGTCTGAATTCAGGGACGAGTACCGGGACAAACTTGTCCAGGGCAGTTTCAGCCGTTTGAAATCGGAATTCAACATCCTCGACCCAAGGGAAATGATTCTCTCGCGGGCGAGCGACTACAATCACGACAGAGTCATTCACTGGACCCGGGGGTATGATTTAGGCAGGGGCGATGACATCCTTGTTCCCGCCTGTGCCGTCTATCATCCTTTTCACCTCGATGAGGCGTTTCTTCTGGAGACCCACACCAACGGACTCGCTTCGGGTAACACACTCGAGGAGGCGGTTGTTCACGGTCTTGCAGAGCTGATCGAGCGCGACGCATGGAGCATTGCGCGCTACAGAAGAGATTACAGCGACGCCATTTATATAGAGGACAATCCCGGCAACCGCTTCATCGTCGGGATCTTTGAAAAGTTCGAGGATGCGGGAATCGAGATAGTTGCCAAGGACATAACCACTGATGTCGGTGTTCCCGTAATAGCGGCTTTTTCCCGCGACCTTGTCCATCCGACCTTGAAGCCTATTGATGGTTTCGGAGCCCACCTCGATCCACGGGTAGCCATGGTCCGTTCGCTGCTGGAGATCGTGACGACGCGGGCGCTTCTGATTCAGAAATACGGTATCGAAGGGTTGAAGGAACCTGTGACTGCATATCTCGGCGATTTCGGGGACAATGAGGATCCGCGGTTTTATGCCTATCGTCAGAAAGAACTTCGGGATCTCGAGGTAGGTTACAGCGAGGATATCCTGCTTGACATCCAGACCATGATTGCCAGGCTGGAGGCGAGAGGGCTTAAAAGGGTTATCGCCGTTGATCTCACGAGAATGGACACGGCTGTGCCCACCGTTAGGATGATCGTGCCGGGACTTGAGGCCTATTGTTTCGACCGGACAAGAATCGGGACGCGCATACTGGAATCAGTTGAGAAGTATGAGGTTGATCAAGATTAATCCAAATAACCCTTTCCGGGCATGAGGCCGAGACGGGAAAGGATTCCTCCCGCTGCCGCCACTATGTCAGCCGGAATCCGGACCTTCGCGTGCAGCATCGGCCCTTCGGCGGAGGTCGCCTTCGGTCCGAAAGCGAAAAAATGATCGAAGGCCTTGTTGGCATTTGTGAAGGCGTTTCCGTGAGGCAGGGACTGTACGAGCGAAAAGACCTCGCGGACGGCTCGGCTTATTCTATCTGATATTTCTGATGCTTTATTGACATCACCTCTTTCGAGGTTTTCGATTATGGTCCGGATCTCCCGGGGAAAGCAGTTGGCCGTGCTGAGGAGGAATCCGTCGTAAGGTCCCCCGGAATCCCTGAGCCAGCGGGCGTAATCTCCCTCGGCCCCCCGCACGAGAAAGACATTTCCCTTGTCCACGGAGGACAGGGCGATGCCGTCCCGGCCGCTCGAATCCTTGAAGAAGATGAGATTGGGATATTTCCTCACCAGCCTTCCGAAGGTCTCCGGCGACGCTTCATTCTCCGTCACCTGTGGAAGCTGATATAGGGCGGTGGGCAGACCCGCATCGAGAATAACGGAGAGACCAGTTTCAATCTCTTCCTGGGTGAGTGCCTTTCCACGGGGCGGACACACTGTGAAACCGCACACACCCGCGGCTCTCAGGGCTTCCGTGACTTTTTTCTTGGAAATCCCTGTTTCCCTCTCGATCAGGGAGAGAAGGTCCCCGATGGTCTGCATCATTTTTTCCACATCAGCCTTCAAAACGCCGAGGAGGAGGGACGCTCCGTATGTGCGGGCTTTCCTGACCGCAAAGCGCGCGACCTTCAGCGTCTCGCCATCATCGAGCTCCCACCCGTCGCCTGTTGATCCGGGAATGAGAAATCCTTTCACCCACGGTATGATGTGGTCGAGATGGCGGCTCATCCGGTCGAAGTCGATGCTTCCGTCGTTGAGATAGTGGGTGAGCAGCGGGCACCAGAACCGCGAAATGCCGTCGGGAAAAAATTCCTTGTGAAACGCTTTGCGCCGGGCGGCGACATCACTCATGAACTAACCCCCTTGCCAGCTTCAATAGCCTTGATCTCATCGAAAAGCCTTTGATTGACCGGTGTGGGCACGCCGTGACGCTTCCCGAGCTCGATCATCCTGCCGGCGAACATCTCCACTTCAGTTTTCCGTCCGGCCTCTACATCCTGGAGCATTGAAGTTTTTCCGTCCGGGTCGAGACCGGCGAGAACCCTGTACCAGTCGTCCACATCGTTTCCGGACAGGGAAACGCCAATTTTCCCGGCAAGGGCTATAACCTCCCGCATGGCCGAGTCCATGAGCTCCTGCGCCTCCCTCGATTTTTGAAATACGCTATAGGGTGCCCTGAGAACGGCTGAGGCCTGGTTGATTCCCACGTTGATCATGAACTTCCACCAGAGAGTTCGGATCATGTCGGGAGGCGTCACATAGGCGATGCCTGCCCTGTCAAAAAGCGCCTGCACCCGCTTCACGCGATCCGAGAGAAAATCATTCCCTGCTTCTCCGAAAAAAATCCTTCCCTGGTTCGTGTAGTTTATCCGGTTTCCCTCCCGCTGGGCATCGATCCCGACTGAAACGGCGTAGAGAACTTTGTCCATCCCGTAGGCTGCGCCGATCCGTTCCTCGCTTTCGATGCCGTTCATGACGGAAAGGATGATGGTTTCATCTCCGACCCGGTTCCTCATCTCCACTATGGCGGAGTCGAGATGGTGATGCTTCACTGCGACGATTATTAAATCAGAGGGCGGAGACGGATCCTCCGGCCTGAGGACGGGAATGCGGTATGCGCGACCGTTCACTATCAGACCTTCCCGGCTCAGCCTATCGAAGCGGCCGCCTCCGGCGATAAGTGAGACCGAGCGGGGGTTCCAGTCATAAAGGATAGCGGCATAGGCGCCGCCCACAGCGCCCGCGCCGATGATCGCAATTGTTTCAATTTCCGGCATAGTTTTTTCCTATGATTTTTCTGAAATTGTTCTTCGTTTCTTTTATCACATTTTAGTGGAGAAATCCCGACCGGAAAAAACCTTTGAAATGAAGATCAAATAGGCGATTCTTTCAGGAAGGCCGGCCTGCGTTCGGTTATTTCAGTCCGCAGCCGGAATATTCCGTTGTTAATCGGTTGCGGGTGAATCCCCGGCCCTTGTCAGAGATTGACATACGCCTTCGGTCGTTTTTCCCGCGGGTATTTTTTCAGTTCCTCTTCCTTGAGCAGCACCCGCAGGCCGCCCTCGGCGAGGGCCGACATCTCGTCCTCGCCGGGATAGACAAAAACAGGACCGAGGAACTGTACCCACTTCCTTATCCAATCCGTAAGCATGACGGAATGGGCCAGACCGCCGGTTAGGATGATGCCGTCCAGCTGTCCTTTCAGAACGGCGGCCATTGCCCCTATATCCTTTGCCGCCTGATAGGCCATTGCTTCAAAGATGAGCTTTGCCTTTTCATCACCCGCCCGGACCTTGTCTTCGACTTTCGAAGCATCCGCCGTACCCAGATGGGCTGTGAGTCCTCCCTTTCCGACGAGCATGGACTGAATCTGTTTTCGGTCGTATTTTTCCGAAAAAACGAGCTCGAGCAGGTCCGTAGTGGGAAGAGCGCCGGCCCTCTCCGGCGTCATGGGTCCCTCTCCGAGGCCGTGTGTGCAATCAATGACTTTTCCTTTCCGGTGAGCGCCGATGGTGATGCCTCCTCCCAGATGGGCTACGACCAGGTTCAGGTCCTCGTATCTTTTCCCCTTCTCCCGGGCAAGGCGTCTGGCGGCTGCCTTCTGGTTGAGCGCGTGGAAAGCGCTCTTGCGCTGTATTTCCGGCAGTCCCGATATCCTTGCTAGCGGATGAAATTCATCCGTGCTGGGCGGATCAATCACTATTGCCGGCATGCCGTATTTCTTGGAAATGTTCAGGGACATGGCCGGGCCGAGAGCCGAAGGGTGTTTCCCGTACCTTCCTTCGAGCAGGTCCTCGCACATGGCTTCGTCGATCCTGTAAGCGCCCGCGGGTGAAGGATTTCCCAGTCCGCCGCGGCTCACTATCAAATCTATCTTTTTCGGTTCGACTCCGTTTTGCTTCAGCCAGTTGAGGACGTCGTCTTCGCGAAGAAGCAATTGCGCCCTCAGGGACGAGTAGCGCTCCAGGTCCTCGCTGCTGTATCGGATAGTCTCGGTGATGATGGGTGTTGTCTCTCTGAAGCAGGCGACTTTCGTCGACGTCGAACCGACATTGATTACAAGCAGGTGATTCGTCTTATCCATGATTTCCTCCTATGCCCGAAAGCAGTACGGCAAGTGCTAGTTCCACTATCCTGTCTTCATTGGCGACGAAGGGAAGAATAGGGATCGCCGGCACTGCGGTTCCCAGAATGATGCCCGCCGTCTTCATTCCGCCGAAGAAGACGAGGGCCTGAACGAGTTGATAACCCGTTTCGATTTCCGGGACAAGGTAGATATCCGCGTTTCCTGTCACTGCGCTCTTGAGTCCTTTTCTGGCTGCTGCCGCCTCGCTTAGGGCGCAATCCATATCGAGGGGACCTTCTACAACGGCCTTTCCGAACTGCTTCCTCTCCGACATCTTTGAAAGAATCGCGGCATCCAGGGTTGACGGGATGCTCGGATTCACCTGCTCGATGGCGGCGAGGGCCGCGACTCTGGGTTCTTCGATCTCCAGAACGCCTGCCAGACCCAAAGCGTTTTCGAGAATGAGCTGTTTTTCGGCAATACCCGGAAAGTTATTCACGAATGTATCAGTCGCAAGAATCAGCTTGTCGCGTTTCCGGAGCTGGAAAACGGAGGCGTAACTTGCCACCCTGCTTTTGAGCAGGCCCGTTTTTGCTTCAAGAACTGAATTCATGAAACTTTTCTGATCAACCCCTCCCTGCATCACGATGTCCGCCCTTCCTTCCCGTGCAAGTGAGACTGCTTTTAGGATCGCCCCGTCGGCAGCACCGACTTCCACGATTTCATATTCGAGGGATGCAAGCGGGCTCTTCTTCGCCAGGGCTTCCATTGTCTTTCCTTCGCCTATCAGCAGCGGGATTATGAGGCCTTCTCCGGCCGCGCAGGAGATAAGATCGATGTCCGACTTTTTCGGCGCGGGGACGGCCAGCCGCCTCTTCGGTCCCGCATTCTTGGCTTTTTCCACTATCTCTTTAAATGTTGCGGCCATCTCACTTCACCTCCTTTTCCATCCGGTCGGCGACGACAACACCCATGGCTATCTGTCCTTCGATGGAGTCGCTCATGTCCGATCTGGCCGGTATGCAGACGGCACCGCGGGAAGTCACCGTAAGGGAGCAGCGTGTCACATCCAGAAAGAGATCGAGTTTGCATATGATATTACCTGTGTCCAGGCATGGAACAAGAATGACGTGAGGCGTTTGATTGAGGTCGATATTCACATCATTTTTCATTCGGTTGTGCGCTCCGAGAAAGAAATCGGAAAAAGACGTTCCGTCGGCGACCTCGCACTTGCCCAGATCTCCCGCTGCCGCTGCTTGCCTGAGCTCTCTGCAATCGTTGAAGGATGGAAGGATTCCTCCGAATTCCCTCTGACTCGAGAGAATTCCAATCCTCGGTTTTTCGTATCCCAGCAGATGACACAGGAACAACGCATTTTTGATGATCTCCACCTTGGTCTTGAAATCCGGGTTTATGCTGACGCCTGAGTCCGTGAAGGCGACGAGATGATCGACCCCAGGAATCTCCCATAACGATATGACGCTGACCGTCATGCCGGAGCCCGCTTTCGCCTCGGCGCGGATAACAGAGCGGTATATGTAGGAGGTGGGGATCTGGCCCTTGCTTACTATGGAAAGCTTTCCCGAGAAGAGCATGCCTATGCCGAGATCGGAGATGGCCTGTCGGTCATTCTGGACGATTTTTTCGAAACCGCTTATATCGAATGCGATCTTTTCCGCCAGCCTCTCCATCTTGTCGCGATCCCCGATAAGAACGGGCTCTATGCACCCCCTCTCCCAGCTCTTTTTAACGGCGAGCATGAATTCCTCGTCTTCCGGGGCGAGGACGGCCAGTTTTTTCGGTCCCTTCTCCTGTGCCAGCCTGGAAACATCCTGTAATGAGCGGATCATGAATATCACCTCGTTTTGTCGTATCGGTTCCGAGTGCTCCGACTTATTCGTTGACTTCGGCAAAACCATAGTATAAATTCTATGAAATTGAAAATATATTATTTGTCTTAATCTGAAATTTATAAAGTATCAATGGAATTAAGACATCTCAGATATTTTATCGCCGTCGCCGAGGAACTTCATTTCGGAAAAGCCGGGAAAAGACTCAATATTTCCCAGCCGCCTCTCAGCCAGCAGATCAGGCAGCTTGAAGAGGAAATCGGCGTGCGGTTGCTCAATCGAACCAGACGGCGCGTGGAGCTTACCACGGCCGGGCTGATCTTCCTGGCTGAAGCGCGGCGCATCATGTCACTTTCGGAAGAAGCAATGCGCAGAGCAATCCGCGCCGAGAAGGGGGAAATAGGGCAGCTCGCGATAAGTTTTATCGGATCCGCAAATTACAGTGTATTGCCTCCGGTTGTCCGCGAGTTCAGGAAAAGATTCAGGGATGTCGATCTTTCCCTGACCGAGCTCAACACGAGCCATCAGATAGAGGCGCTCCGTGACGGAAGGGTCCAGGTGGGGTTTCTGCGCCTGCCCCGGGGTATCGAGAAGGAGGGACTGACGGTGGAGCCCGTTTTCCGGGAAGCCCTCCTGGTGGCCCTTCCCCGCAATCATTCTTTGAAGAAAGAAAGTTTAATTCCCCTCCGCCTGCTGGCTAAAGACTCTTTTATCATGATTCCGAGAAACCTCGGGCCCGGTTTCTTCGACAACATAATTGCCCTCTGCCAGAAGGAAGGATTCAGCCCCAGCATCGTTCTCGAAGCTTCGCAATTTCACACGGTCCTTGGTCTGGTGGCCGCAGGAATCGGCATTGCGGTGGTTCCCGCTTCCATGGAGCGTTCCCGCATAGAGGGAGTTGTTTTCAGAAGAATTGCCGGGAAAGCGGAGACAGTTCTCAGTATGGCCTGGATCGCCGGAAAGGAGTCTCTGGTCCTTCGTAATTTCATAGAAGTGGCTGGAGAGGTGGCCCGCTCGATGGCCTCGCGGGAATAGACTGGCTGCGCATTTTCAATCGATACATCACGATCAATCCATTTTGTCTTAAAAATATGGGTCTTGACTAGCTGAGGGGGTTATTTCTCAGCAGTTTTAAGACCACCTGATAGATATTTTGATTCCGGTAATTGAACCGGAACTCACACTCTTTAAGATGAAGATAAAACGTTGACTGCGGCACAC